>Ga0306908_1000005_pt1 | contig 395289 bp, 359 predicted proteins | sample AntRauTorcE11899_FD_190430 | JGI IMG/M metagenome (GOLD analysis project Ga0306908, IMG submission 190430) | Saline lake microbial communities from Rauer Islands, Antarctica - Metagenome Torckler E11 #899 (v2) (version 2) | ecosystem: Environmental > Aquatic > Non-marine Saline and Alkaline >... | reverse complement strand
AGAACGGCGCGACGAGACGAACACGCGCCTGACGGAACTCGCGGGGACGACGGGGGAAGTGCTCTGGATGTTCAGCGCCGACTGGTCCGAACTCCTCTTCCTGAATCACGCGTTCGAGGACGTCTACGGCCTCCCCAGGGATGCCCTGAACGAGGATCCGGGGGCGTTCGTCGACGCCGTGCATCCGGACGACGTCGACCGCGTGCTGGAAGCGATGGAACGGATTTCGGCAGGCGAATCCCTGGACATCGAGTACCGCGTGAACCCCGGCGAGGACTACGGCGTCTGGGTGTGGGTGCAGGCCGAACCGATCGTCGAGGACGGCGAGGTCGTCCGCATCACGGGATTCAGTCGGGACGTGACGGATCGACGACGACGGGAACGCCAGTTGTACGTGATGGACAACCTCCTCCGGCACAACCTCCGGAACGACCTGACGCTCATCCTCGGAAACGCGCAACTCATCGAGGACGAGCTGCCGGAGGCGGCCGACTGGACGAGGGTGATCCGCGAGACCGGCGAGGACTTGCTGGAGAGCGCGGAGAAGGAACGCGAAATCATCGATCTGTTGACTAGCGATGGGGCGTGCGAGCCGGTGAACGTCTGTACTCGCATCGAGGAAGCGGTGTCGATCGTCGAGAGTCGGTTCCCGTCGGCGGTCATCGAAGTGGATTGTCCGGCTTCGGCGTCGGCGAACGCGGTCGAGGACCTGGAACTCGCGTTCGTCGAGTTGCTGGAGAACGCGGTCCGGCATAGCGAGTCCGAGACGCCGTCGCTGTCGGTGACGGTGCAGTGCAGGGACGACGATACCGTTCGCGTGCGCGTCAGGGACGACGCACCGTCGATTCCGGAGATGGAGTCGATGGTGTTGACGGGGAACTACGAGATGAACGACGTCTACCACAGTAGCGGCCTGGGACTGTGGCTCGTGCATTGGGCCGTCGAACTGTCCGACGGACTGATCACGGTGACGTCGAGCGAGGACGCGGGCAACACCGTCGAAGTGGTGTTGGGTCGGGCAGCCGAGATGGCCGTGGACTGAAGACGACGCGATCGGGGCGTGAGAAACGGTCGCCGATGCGGTGGGCCGAAGCTCTCAGAGGTGTGCGGGCGTCCTGGTGCTCTCCCAGTCACCGGCGGGCGTGGTGATTGCGTTCAGTTCTTCGACGTCGAGTTCGATCGACCCGGTCTCGCTCTTCGCGACCGGTTCGAGGCGGACGTCGTAGATGTGCCAGTCGCCGTAGCGAGCCGTCAGTTCGAGGACGTCTCCCTCGTCGAGGTCGTCGAGCGGGCGTTCGAGTTCGTATTCGTTCCGTGCCATCGCTATCACATGGTCGGCCACAGCAACGGAAAAGTGTTTGTGCGTACGTCCACAGATAGGCTAGAAGACCTATTATACTCCATCGAGTTCGCTTGCAGATATGAATATATATCCAGTAATATCCTATATATCGCTACGTTCCTATTGACGGTATCCTGGAGGTAGATCGGTGGACTGCATCCTGGAAGCCGGCAACGAGTTCCCGCTCGAAGCCAGCAGGGGTCCCGAATCACTCGACCGTGCGAGAACCGCGAGTCACCTCACCGTGCGAGAACCGCGAGTCACTCGACGGTGACGCTCTTCGCGAGATTCCGGGGTTTGTCGATGGGTCGGCCGAGGTCGGCGGCGGCGTGGTACGCGACGAGCTGGAGCTGGACGTTCGCGAGCGCCGCGACGAGGTCCGGGTGCGTCGCTGGCACCGGGAGGAGTTCGTCGACGGTTGACGCGAACCCGTCGCCACTCCGGGGGCCAACGCCGATGACGGGGCCACCTCGCGTCTGGACCTCGCGCACGTTACCAACGAGTTTCGCCTCGTGATGCCCGTTCGAGATGGCGAACACGGGCGTTTCGCCAGTGACGAGCGCGAGCGGTCCGTGCTTGAGTTCGCCGGCCGCGAACCCCTCGGCGTGCTCGTACGTGATCTCCTTGAACTTCAGCGCACCCTCGAGCGCGACCGCGAACGCGCTCCCGCGACCGATGAAGAAGTGTCCGGCGCCACTCGTGTACTTCTCAGCTACTTTCCGCGCGCGAGTGGAATCCAGTACCGTCGAGACGTGCTCCGGGAGGTCCGCGAGCGCCGCCAGACGCTCGGCGTGCTCCGGCGTCGGCGACCCGGTGACGTCCCGCGCGATCCGTTCGCCGAGCAGGACGAGCGTCGCCACCTGGGACGTGAACGTCTTCGTCGCCGCAACCCCGATCTCGGGGCCGGCACGGATGAGCAGGCAGTCCTCGCACTGGCGCGCCGCACTCGACCCGACGACGTTCGTGAGCGCGAGCGTACGCGCCCCCGCTGCGCGAGCGACGTCGAGTGCCCCGAGCGTGTCCGCGGTCTCGCCGCTCTGCGTGATACCGACGACGAGCGTCCCGTCGTTTATCGCCGGTGGATGCGCCGCGTACTCGCTCGCCAGGAACGTCTGTCCGTCCACGTTCCAGTCGGCGAACAGGCTCTCGCCGTACAGGCCGGCGTGGTAGGACGTCCCACATGCGACGAAGTGGACGCGGCGCACGCCCTCGAACGACCCCGGCGGGAACCCTTCCAGGGAGACGTCGTCGCCGTCCAGTCGCCCCTGAATGGCCTGCCGGAGCGCCGTCGGTTGCTCGTGGATCTCCTTGAGCATGTAGTGGTCGAACTCGCCCTTCCCGGTGTCTTCGGGCGCCCAATCGACGACCTCCTCGGGTCGGGAGACGTCGTTGCCCGCGAGGTCCGTGACGCGATAGCTGTCGGGCGTGACGATGGCGACGTCGCCGTCTTCGAGGTAGACGACGCGGTTCGTGAACTCCAGGAACGCGGGGACGTCGCTCGCGAGGTAGTTCGCGTCGTCGCCGACGCCGAGAACGAGCGGCGACCCACTCCGGGTCGCGAACACGGTCTCGACGTCCTCGTGGATCATCGCGATCGCGTAACTGCCCTCGAGTACGTCGACCGCGCTCCGGAACGCGGCACTCGGCGTCATCCCCTCCTCGAGGCGTTCCTCGACGAGGTGTGGGATGACTTCGGTGTCGGTGTCGCTCGTGAACTCGTGCCCGCGCTCTTCGAGGTCGTCACGCAGGCGCTCGTAGTTCTCGATGATGCCGTTGTGGACGACCGCGACGTGCCCGTCGCAGGCCGTGTGCGGGTGCGCGTTCTCGTCGGAGGGCGCTCCGTGCGTGCTCCAGCGAGTGTGTCCGATGCCGATGCCGCCGGAGAGGTCGCCACCCGTCATCGCTTGCTTCAACTGCTCGACTTTCCCCTCGCGTTTCCGGACCTCGATACCGGCGCCGTTCTTCACCGCGACGCCCGCGGAGTCGTACCCGCGGTACTCGAGGTTCTCGAGGCTACGGACGAGAGAGTCCGCCGAGTCGGACTCCCTGACGCACGCTGTGATTCCACACATCTCGCTCTACCCCCTCGAGCCGGCAATGCCACGGAGGTTCGCGGTCGAATCGAGGGAGAGCGTGGTGAGGGCGGGACTGGACGGTTGGTGCTTGAGACCTTTGCATTTCATTGGGTATCACGACCGTTCGCTTACCGGGAGATAGGGAGAGATGCGCTTTGTTATGCGTCAGTTGAGAGGAACCGTTCGAGATGTCTCGCAGGTAGCGAGTTTGTACTGTCGAGTGACTGGGTGGCCGAGAGAGCGGTGACGGACCGGCAGTGAAACCGTGCGATAGCGCGGGTATGCGCCCGAGGATGCTGGCGGAACCGACGTTATCGGGTGTCGGCGAGGTCGACGACGAGGGATTCGTCGGCGGCGATGAAGGCGTCGGGTTCGAGGACGTCGTCGTCGCCGTCGTCGTCGTCGATCGGTAGGAAGAGAAGCTGGCCGTACTGTTCGGCGACGACGGTCTCGAGCGCGGTCGGTCTGTACCCGAGGTCTCGTTCCAGGTCCGGGTCGTCTTCGACGGACGCCCACTCGTTCTCTAAGTCCGTCATCGGGTTACCCTGTGGGATTGTGGTGACCGAGTCGTCTCCGGGGCGGCAATCCAGCACCGCGACGGTCCCGCCGAGGACGGTGGTCGGCGTCCAGTAACGTGTTCGTACTCCCGATCTCCTCGCCCCTCGATCGAGGGTGTGCGTGCCGAAGGTGGTCTTGGGTCGACGATCGATTCGTTCCCCCATTCGAGTTGCATCATAGGTCAGTAACGCCCTACTACTGGAAAAACAGTTTCCACCAGTTCCATCTTCCAAGGTGTTGGATGTCGACCACTCGATTACCAGTTACAGTTCGATACCGATTGTTGATTATCGTTTCGCAAGGGACCGTTCACCGCCTCGGTTCCCGACCACTCTCGCGGGTAGGACGGTGTTACCTGCGACGAGACGCGGCTGGGGGTGGAGGGCAACCACTCTGGGCTGGGACTGTCAGAGCTGGTAGGTTGCGACGAGTGCGACGTTGTGCAGGGCCGTCGAGAGCGAGACGATGGATGGCGTTCCGTACCCGATCAGTCGGACCGTAACCTCGAGGCCGTCGTCGTCGGCCGTTCGGGCGTCGAGGTAGCGGACGGCGAGTTCGGTGACTGTGGCGACGAGAACGATCGCGACCACGGAGGCGATCACGATGCCTGCGAAGAGGCCGACGGCGTCGAAGAGCCGTCGCGTAAGGGGGTTGCGTTCGACGAGGGTGGGGACGAGCGAGAGCCCGGCGATGGTGGAGATGCCGTCGAGGGAGGTCGTGATCGCGACCGCGAGCACGCCCTCTGTCGCGGTGAGTCTGAACTGCGAGTGATTCTCCGTAGCGACGGTGTCCGCGTCGAGTCCGCTCACGTGAGAGGTCACTACCGCACTCGTCTTTGTTATCTGAGAGATACCTGCGGTAGCGTTGGTCTATCGCGGCCCGTGACGCGATGCGATCCGTCCAGGGACTCGATGCGAACCCGGAACCAGTCGCGAAACCATCGTTACGCTAGTACAACCAGAATTGTTTTGGGCGTCGGCGTGATGGATTCGACACATGACCGCACGCGTCCGCTCCTGCGAGGTGGTGGCGTGATGGAGGGCGTCGTCCTAGCCGGGACGCGTTCCGGCGTCGGGAAGACCGTCGCGACACTCGCGACCTGCAGGGCCCTCGAACGCGACGGCGCGACCGTCCAGGCGGCGAAGGCCGGCCCGGACTTCATCGACCCCAGCCACCACCGCACCGTCACCGGGCGACCGTCGCGCACGCTCGACCCGTGGCTCGAGGGCGAAGCCGGAACGCGCCGGAACTACTACCGGCCGACGCGCTCCGCGCGCTCGACGCCGGACGTCTGCGTCGTCGAAGGCGTGATGGGACTGTACGACGGCGACGTCGCAAGCACCGCGACGGTCGCGGACGTCCTCGACCTCCCCGTCGTCCTGGTCGTCGACGCGAAAGCCGGCATGGAGAGCGTCGCCGCGACCGCACTCGGCTTCCAGCGCTACGCCAGCGAAGCGAACTGCGACGTCGAGGTCGCTGGGGTACTGGCGCAGCGCGCCCACGGCGGGCGGCACGCAGACGGCATCCGCGACGCCCTTCCCGAGGACCTCGCGTACTTCGGTCGCATCCCGCCGAGCGATGACCTAGACATCCCCGACCGACACCTCGGACTCCACATGGGCGAGGAAGCACCGCTGGGCGAGGACGCGCTCGACGCCGCCGCCGAACACGTCGACGTCGACGCCATCCGTGCGGTCGCACGCGCCCCACCCAGACCGGCGACGTGGCCCGAGACCGACGACAGGACGACCGCACGTGTGGCGGTCGCACGCGACGACGCGTTCCGGTTCGCGTACCCCGCGAGCCTCGAACGCCTCCGCGAGCGCGCCGACGTCGTCACGTTCGCCCCCACCGACGGCGACCCGCTACCCGAGTGCGACGGCGTCTACCTCCCCGGCGGCTACCCCGAGAATCACGCCCGAGCGCTCGCCGACAGCCAGACACTCGAAGCGCTCGCCGACCGCGCCAGCGACGGCATGCCCGTGTTCGGCGAATGCGGCGGCCTGATGGCGCTCTCGCAGTCGCTCACCACGATCGACGGCGACACCTACGAGATGGCGGGCGTCCTCCCCGTGGACGTCGAGATGTGCGAGCGCTACCAGGCACTCGACCACGTCGAGTTGTGCGCCCGAGAGGATGCGCTCACCGCGAACGCCGGCCAGCGCGTGCGCGGCCACGAGTTCCACTACTCGAACGCTCGCCCGGACGACGACGCACGGTACGCGTTCGCCGTCGAACGCGGCGACGGCATCGCGACCGCATCCGACGACGACGCCGGACTGGATGGCCTCACCGAGTACCGGACGCTCGGCACGTACTGTCACGTCCACGCCGAGTCCGGCGCGTTCGACCGGTTCGTCGACGCGGTCGCCGAGGACGCACCATGACACCGGCCCCCACCGTCCTGCGATGACGGAGACCATCCTCGTCGCCGGCACCGCAAGTCACGTCGGGAAGAGCACGGTCGTCGCCGGCCTCTGTCGCCGACTCTCGGACCAGGGCGTCGACGTCGCACCGTTCAAAGCCCAGAACATGAGCAACAACGCACGGGTCGCGGTGACGCCCGGCGGCGACTGGGGCGAGATCGGGGTCAGTCAGTACGTGCAGGCACGAGCCGCTCGCGTCGCACCGACGACCGACCACAACCCCGTACTCCTCAAACCCCGCGGCGACGGCGAGAGCCAGCTCGTCGTCGACGGCGAGGCCGTCGGTCACTACGAAGCCGGCGAGTACTACGACGAGTACTGGAGTCGCGCCCGCGACGCCGCCGAGGCCGCTCACGAGAGACTTGCGAGCGGGCACGACGTCGTCGTCGCGGAGGGCGCAGGGAGCATCGCGGAGATCAACCTCCACGACCGCGACCTCGCGAACGTCGAGACGGCGCGGTTCGCGGACGCGACCATCGTCGTCGTCGGCGACGTCGAACGCGGTGGCGTGTTCGCGAGCCTCTACGGCACCCTCGAGTTGCTGCCCGACGACCTGCGGGCGCGCGTCGCCGGCCTCGTCGTCTCGAAGTTCCGCGGCGACGAATCCATCCTCGAACCAGGGGTCGAGGAACTCGAGGAGAGAACCGGTGTGCCCGTCCTCGGTGTTCTCCCGTACGACGACCCCGGGCTCCCCGAGGAGGATAGCCTCGGACTCCCGGACGCCACCCGCGACGGCCGTCGAGTCGTCGGCGACGACGACGGCGTCGCGGCCACGGACGCGGTGACCGTCGGCGTCGTCGAACTCCCGCACATCTCGAACTTCACGGACTTCGAACCGCTCGCGAGCACGCCAGGCGTCCGCGTCGCCTACCTCGACCCCGAAGAGGCGGCGACCGGTGGCGTCGACGCCGTGGACGCGCTCGTACTCCCGGGGACGAAGAACACCGTCGACGACCTCCTGGCGTTACGCGACGTCGGATTCGAGAACGCACTCGAGGCCTTCGACCGCCCAGTCCTGGGGATCTGTGGCGGCTACCAGATGCTGGGGGAGCGCATCAGGAACGCCGACGTGGAGGGAACCGGCTCGCGCTCGGTCGTCGACGGCTTCGGTCGCCTCCCCGTCGAGACCGCGTTCTCGACGACGAAGCGAGTCGACGCCGTGACCGTCGGCGTCGACGGTGGCGGACTCCTGCCCGTGCTCGAGGGAACGGCGTCAGGCTACGAGATACACATGGGCGAGACGACCGCGCTGGAACCGGTCGCGACACCCCTGGGCGACGGGAGTGCGTCGACGAACGGGACGCTCGGCACCTACCTCCACGGCCTGTTCGAGAACGACCACGTACGCGACGCCTTCCTCGCGGCCGTCTTCGACGCCGCCGACGCCGAGCGACTCGAGCACGACGACAACCCTCGGACGCCGTACGACGACGCCGCCGAACTCGTCGCACCACTCGACCCGACCCATCCACACGCCAGGTGGGTCTCCGAGATCGACCCCTGACCACCCATCGACCCAGTACCCGCCACCATCTTCCAGTTCCCGGACCCGAGGACCGTCAGGCGTCGCCATCCTCGTCCGAGAGTTCGTAATCGCCACCGTACTTGAGCAGGAAGTACGCGATACTGAGGACGGACAACATCCCGACCGTCGTCGCGACCCCGAGCGTCAACGCGTTCTCCGGGAGGACCGGACCCGCCGCGGTCTCCTCACCACCACCTCCCTCCACGACGTCGAGCGACGCGACCATACCGGCGCCCTCGTGGGGAATGCAGAAGTACTCGTAGGTCCCGGTTACCTCGAACGTGTACTCGTAGGTTTCCCCTCCAGCGACGTCGCCATCGGGCCACGCACCCCTCGCCGCGGACTCGGACCTGAACCCGCCACTCGCGAAGTACTCCGCGTCCTCGGGGATGTCGTCCTCGTACGCCGTCACGCTGTGCCCGATCTCGCCGACGTTCTCCCAGACGACGGTCGTTCCCGGCGCCACCGTGGTGTCGTCGGGGTCGAACACGAGTGAATCTGTCATGTCGATAGTCACCGTCTCCTGGGCTGTCGCTTCGTTCGCACTGGCGGCGACGCCGCCAGCCACGCCGACCATCTTCAGAAGGTCTCGTCGCGACGTCGACGAATCTCTCCGCTGAGAAGCAGTCCGCTCTACCATGTTCCGGAACTACGCGATCGGCAGGTAAAGTTACGATTCGGCTATGTCGACTCGAACGCGCTCACGGAGTCACTTCAGGTACTCGTACCCCCACTCGCGCAGGACGGCGGCGATGTCCTCGGGGTCGGCGGCGGCGACCATCGCCTCGCGCACGTCGAGCTTCTGGAGGTCCTTCTGGCGCATATCGAGTTCCCCGGCGACGGCTTCGATGATCTCGTCCTCGCGAGCGCTGTACTCCTCGCGGAGGAAGAACTGGTGAACGTTCCCGCGGTCCTCCTTGACGCGCGAGCGCCGGAGCACCCACGGGATACCGTCCGCTTCGGCTTTCGTCTGCCCGGAATCGTCGCCGACGTCCGCGGCAGTTCCAACTGATGCTTCACCGACGTCGGCGCTCGTTCCGACTGTTTCGGACGTCTCGCCGTCGCTATCGTCGGTTTCCGCGGTCGCGTCAGCCACACCCTCAGCCGACGAATCTATATAGCGCTCTTTGGTTGATGAATCGGTGTTCGTGCCAGAATCGCCACCAGTGGCAGTCTCGGCGTTCGACCCCGAGGGTTCAGCCGCCGAATCCACGCTCTCCGACGCCGCCGACTCCGCGTCCGACTCCTCGATCTCGTCCTCCCCGTCGTCCTCGTCGTCCAGGTCGGCGAACGGGTCGTCGCCGCTCCCTTGCTTCATTCGAACTCACCCTCCACCTGCGAAGCCAGTTCGCGATACGTGTCCAGCGTCGACACCTCGCGGTCGTACTCGCGACGCTGTCCCTTCTCGCCCTCCTTCCACGCCTCGTCGATCACGCGGAACGCCGTCGCCTGGGACTCCCACATCTCCTGCATGAGACTCGACCGTTCGCCGAACACCGCCGGGACGTCGAACTGCGACGACTCCAGTTCCTCGAGGTGCTCCTGCTGGGTGTTCGTCCCCTTGTACGCCACCGGAACGATACCGAGCACGCCGACGTCGATACCGACCTCCGCCTCCAGCCCCTCCGCGAGGTCGGTCAGGCCGTCGATGGAGAGCGCGCCCTTCCCGGAGAGTTCGACGGGAAGCAGAACGCTCCGGGTCGCGTAGATCGCATTGTACAGTGCATCGCCCTCGGTTGCCTGCGGGTCGCAGATGACGACGTCGTACTCCTCGGGGATGTCGTTGGCCCGGAGCAGTCGAAGGAGCTGTTCGTTCCGCGGCCACTCGTAGTCGTCCTCGACGTGCATGTCCTCCTCGATCTCGGCGGCCTTCATCATGTTCTGCGTGAGGTTCGCGAGCATGTTGTGCGCGGGGAGGACGTCCACGCCCGCCTCGCCGGTATCCGTCCGGATGAGGTCGCTGAACTCGCCCTTCGGTCGTCCGATGAGGTGTCGGACGATGTTGTCCGCGCTCCCGTCGGAGCGGTCGTCGGCGACGTCGAACACGTAACTGAGACTTCCCTCCTGGGGGTCGAGGTCGACGACGAGCACGCGATGGCCGCGTTCGGCGTGTGCGGCCGCGAGATTGGCCGCAGTCGTCGTCTTCCCCACCCCACCAGCTTCGCTGTACGTCGTATACGTGATCATCTGGTCTGTACGTATTGACCCATCCGTAATAAAACACAGTCCATACACACAGTGTGACGACACAAGCACACCGACCCGTCAACCTAAACAACAACACCACAAACACGATATGACCAATTTAACTGGCCAGTGTTACTGTTCAGTGTTACTGAGTAATGTAACGGAACAATGGTGCTGACAGGTGTTGTTGTCCGAGATACTTGAGTAGGATTGCTGAGTGGGGTCGCTGTTCATGTGTACCGTCCCGTATCACTGGCTGAGTTTGCTGTTCGAATGAACTGTACACGCAGTGGGGTCCGTAAGTGCATCCCGGGTTACTGGGCCGTTGGAATGACAGCAAAGATCGGCTATTGTGACTGAAGGGATGGACTGCGTCAACTGTACCGCGAAGCGAATCGATCGAGATTGCTGTGCGATGGTACCTGGCGGGAACGCTGGCTGAGCGGATAGTGAACACATCGTACCTGTCGAGGGAAATGTGGCAGTCTTGTTCGGGAGATAACCGGCCGGGGGATGGGACTGGTGAGAGTGACGATTGGAGCAACCCGTTCGCGGGTTCGGTCGTGCGTAAGGAAGTTGCGACCACTGTTGACCTGGACGGTCGACGGAAGGTGAGCGATTACCCGTCGAGCGAATGGATAGCAGATGACAGTGACGTCGCTGGTGCAGACTGAGCACGAGGAAGAGCGCGATCGTGTGACAGTAGAGTGATGATCGGAGACGGGCCTTGAACCGCGGGGCATCACGGTCCGAGGCGTGCCGGTGGTGGAGAGACAGCTCGGACTCTCACTCGTGATGGGACGCAGGTCGAAAGCGGGTGGGTCTGGGAAAGTGAGTGGACGCGTTCTACGGTGAGGTGTGGATTTTGGTTCGATTCGAGTGCTCCAGGTCAGGGAGGAGGGTGAGCGAGGGCAATCGGTAATGAATCACATGTCGATATATGCAACCGAGTAGTGGGTTGTAGGTGTACATCGGCGTCGCGGTCGCGTCGTGGGTTCGGGTGACCCCTGAACGATGGGTTCGACCGGTCGAGTGCGGCTACGAAGGTCCTCGCCAATCTGTAACGCGGTGATTGCTTCGGCGGGCAACGCTTCCGTGCCAGTGGAAGTGAATGGGGAATCTTTAGCACCTCGACCTCGAGCGGCGCGCGATCGAGGAGTACCGCGAGGACGTCGAGTACGTGTCCTCTACGGACGCGGACGCGACCGGCGAGATCGATACGTGCGCCTCGAGGTGTCTCAACTCCGACGTGGCTGGTACGACCCAGCGGACGTCCCGAACGCGAGACCACTGGAGAACCTTCGTTCGTGGGTCGGGTCCTGACGGTTGCCGACGATTCGCCGACGGATGGTCGCCGGCTTCCCACGAAGGACGGCTGAATTATGCCCGAAGCCAGCGTAGCGGACGTATGGGTACCATCCTGCTGGCGACGGACGGAAGCGAGTACGCACGCGAGGCCGCGGCGGCGGCCGTCGAGAGAGCGGCGACGGAAGGCCACGACCTCCGCGTCATCTGCGTGGTCGACGAACGCAAGTTCGACGAGCCCGCGCTCAGCAGCGGCGAACTGGCGACCATATACGCCGAGGACCACGCCGCTGTCAGCGTGAACGACGTGGTTCTGATGGCGGAAGCGAGGGACGTGTCGGTGGCCGGCGAGACGCGACGCGGCACTCCAGAGGACGTCATCCTCGAGTACGCGGACGAGGTCGACGCGGACGTGGTCATCGTCGGCGAGCACGGGGATCACGACGTGCACTTCTCGGGCGTCGGCCGGACGGTCGACGCCACGTCCGAACGCGAGGTGCACGTCGTCGAAACTCCCCCAAAGCCGTGAGGTGAAGCACTGTCAGAGGGTCTCGAGTACCCGAATATAGTTCTCGTGAGCGATGGCACGACGGTCGCTCGCGTGGAACCCGCGCTCGCAGAGCGCGTCGAAGAGTGCCGGGAGTCCAGTTACGTCCCCGATGACGTCCGGGACCGTCGCGACGTCACCGGCCCGTCACGTCCGGGACGTCCACGCTCGCGAGCGCGGCGTCGACGACGTCTGCTTTCGTCGCCCCTTGGATGTTCGCCTCCGGCGTGAGGACGATGCGGTGACGCATCACGGGGTCGGCGACGAACTTGACGTCGTCGGGTGCGACGTAGTCGCGGCCGGCGATGACGGCGCGAGCGCGGGCCGCTTCGAAGAACCGCTGGATGCCTCGCGGCGACACCCCGATCTCGGCGCGGTCGTCGGTTCGGGTTGCCCGTGCGACGTCGACGAGGTACTCGCGGACGCTCTGTTCGACGTGAACGCCCTCGGGGACCCCCTGGAGCTGTCGGACCTGTTCCTTGTCGACAGCGGCCTCGATGGTCGGGGTCTGCGTGAATCGGTTGGCGCGCCGGTCGATGAGTTCGAGTTCGCCGGCGCGCTCGGGGTACCCCATGGAGGTCTTGACGACGAACCGGTCGCGTTGGGCTTCGGGCAGTTCGAACGTTCCCTCTTGCTCGACGGGGTTCTGCGTGGCGATGACGAAGAACGGGTCCGGGAGGTCGCGGGTTTCGCCGTCGACGCTCACCTGCTTCTCGTCCATCGCTTCCAGCAAGGCGGCCTGGGTCTTCGGGGGTGCGCGATTGATCTCGTCGGCGAGGACGACGTTCGCGAATATCGGTCCTTCGTTGAACTGGAACTCCTGCGTGTGTTCGTTGTAGACGTGCGTGCCGGTGATGTCGCTCGGGAGGAGGTCGGGCGTGAACTGCACGCGGTTGAAGGAGAGGCCGAGCGCGTGCGCGGTACCCTGTGCGGTCAGCGTCTTCCCCGTCCCGGGGACGTCCTCGAGGAGGACGTGACCGCGAGCGAGGACGCCGGTGAGCACGGTCTCGAGGAACGCGCGGTCCGTGATGACGGCCGCCGCGATGCGGTCGACGACGTCAGCGGCGTGGTCGGCGGCTTCGGGGACCGACATGTCGTCCGATTCCATCGTCTGAGTATCCGGGTACCGACGCTAAAACGCTTTGGCAAGTGGGCGTGGCGGCGTCGCTCGCTTGGCTCCGGGGCGGAGCCTGGCGTCGGCTGGCCCGACCGAAGGTGCGCTCGCTCGACGATAGCGTGCGCCGAACCGCTCGCTCGACGATAGCGTGCGCCGAACCGCTCGCTCGACGATAGCGTGCGCCGAACCGTTGTCGGCGCCGAACCGCTGTCGGTGCAGAACCGCTGTCGGCGCCGAACCGCTGTCGGTGCAGAACCGCTGTCGGCGCCGTCAGCGCTCGTCGGTGGGGCGCGTGTGGTCCTCTGTCGACTCCTGGGGGTCCTGTGGTGGGAGTGCAGTGATGTACCAGCCGTTGTACGACGGGTCGAGTACGGGACCGCCGAGAGTAACGTCGTCGTCGCGTGCCCACCAGTCGCGTGCCCTGCCGATGATGTCCTGTAACGGTCCCATCTGCATGGTTCGACTATTGTGAACGTGCACCAAAGGTCTTTCGCGCGTCAGGCGTCGGGCCGAGGGACGGTCACGACGGGAACCGGGGCCGTACGGACCGTCTTCTCGGCGACGCTCCCGAGGAGGACGCGCGCTACGCTCCGGCGACCGGTCGTCCCCATGACGACCGCGTGCACGTCCAGGTCGTCGACGTACTCGAGGATGGTTCGCGCGGGCGCACCACGGTCGACGTGCGTCCTGACGTCGACGTCCGGGGCGGCGTCGGCCGCGTTCGCTTCGATGCTCTCGACCGTCTCCTCGGCGGCCGCCTGGAGGGCCTCCTCGACGGCGCTCGACCCGACGTCCATGCCGAGATGGGTGTCGTTGACGACGGAGAGCACGTGGACGGTCGCATCGAGTACGCTCGCGAGATCGAGCGCGTACTGTGCGGCGTGCCGGGCGGGGTCGCTTCCGTCGACGGGGACGAGCACGCGCTCGTAGGGGAAGACGAGGTCCTCGGCCTCGCGCATCCGGGCGGTGAGGACTGGGACCGTGGAGAGCCGGACGACCTTCTCGGTGACGCTCCCGAGGAGCGCCCGCGATAGTCCCTGGCGTCCGTGCGTGGGCATGACGACGAGGTCGTAGTCGTACGATTCGGCGTAGTCCACGATGGTCTGGGCTGGCGTCCCCTGGACGACGTCGGTGCGCGGGGAGACGCCCAGCGATTCGAGCACGCCTTCGGTGTCTTCGAGGACCTCCTCGCCGAATTCTTCGAGCGCGTCGATGACGTCCTGTTGGAGGACGTCGAGGCTGAGGACGTCGGTGTCCGCGACGTACAGCAACGTCAGGTCCGCGTCGGTCGCGTTCGCGAACTCGGCGGCGTGATAGAGCACGGCCGTTTCGGTCGTGGATTCGTCGACCGGGAGCAGTATCTCGTCGTACATACGGGAATATTTGTCAGACTCTCTCATACGTTTTGGCCCGGGAGTGGCCTCGGGAACACTCGGACGCCGTGGTGCGGAGCGAACCGAACGTCCTCGGCGGAGGAAACTTCCGTCAGGTGGTCGAATGGAGCGGGTATGGCCGTCGAACTCGTCTCGCGCTGGGCGCGCCGGTACGTCGCTTTCGCCGCACTCGCTCTCGTCGGGGCACACGTAGCCGTAGTCGTGGGTGCCGGGCACGAGGTCGTGGTGACCCTCTCACTCTACGGGTTCGTGCTCCACGTCGTGTTCGGGAAGGCGTACTCGCTCGTCCCGACCTACTTCGACCGTGACCTAGCGTGGCCTCGGGCGATGCCCGCCCAGTTCGCGCTCACGACCACTGGAACGACGGCGCTCGCACTAAATCACCTCGCGGGGACGCCGGACGTGCTCGCACCAGCAGGTGCGATCCTCTGGAGTGCTGGCGTCATCGCGTTCGTCGGTACGCTCGCGTGGACGGTCCGCGGTAACGTCACCGGCGCGGAGACCGCGACCGGGTCGGGGAAGGACCACCTCGCGCCCACCGACCGGGTGGCGAACGCGTTCGTCCCGGTGGTGCTCGCGTACCTCCTGCTCGGGTCGTACGCGACGCTCGTCGTCCAGGGCGTGGCGCCGGTTGTGGCGATAGCGGACGTACCGGTGCTGGACATGTATCCACCGCGAGCGATACACCTGCTCGGTGCGGGCACCGCCGCACTCCTCGTGTTCGCGCTCGGCACGCGACTGTTCCCGCGGTTCCTCGTCGTCTCGCCACCCCGACGCCTGCTGTACGTCGCGCTCGGCGCTGGAGCGTACGGTCCGGCCGTCCTCGCCGTCACCATCCCAAGCAGGAGCGGGTTCGCGGTCGGCGCTACACTGCAGGCGACCGCCGTCGTGGCGTACGCCATCGCGTTCGCCGTGATGTTCCACCGCTCCCCCCGCGACCGCGTCGCGTTCGAAGGCGTCCTCCTCGGCGCTGCCGCAGGAGTCGCCGCCGTCGCCATCGGCGTCTGGTTCGCGCTCGACGGCCTCACCGTTCCCCTCGTCGACGCACATCGCCGCCTGACACTACTCGGATTCCTCGGTCTTACCGTCGTCGGCGTCACCCTCCAGTTCTACCCACCCTCCGTTGGCGCGTGGCGCTGGTGCTCGACGCGCGGCGCACGGATCGCCATCGGCGCACTCGCCACCGGCGTCGCACTGCAAGCCATCGGCGCGGCCACCACCACCGCCGCGATCGAAACCGCAGGCGGCCTCGCCGGCATCGCTGGCGCACTCGCCTACACCTACCTCATCGCCGCCGCGTTCGCGACGCGCTGAGCGAGACGAACCGACGTCGAACCGCCGTCTTGACGGCCGCCGGATTCTCAGAGAGTCAATCTACCGTAACGTTCTCGAACCGCCGAATCGCGTACGTGACCGATGCGAAGGGTGCGAGCGCGAGCGGGAGGAGTGCGGCGAGCGCGGCGGTGCCGACGGTATCAGCGGTGACTGAGAGCCCGAATGGGAGGAGCCAGGAGAGGAGTCCGGCGAGGAACGGTTCGGTGGCGGGCTCGTAGACGATGCCGGCGGTTGCGACGACGACGAGGAGGTAGACCGAGAAGACGAAGAACGCGACGAGACTGGGGACGACCGCTTTCGTGGAACGCGTGACGTTCACGGCCTCGTACCGCGGGAACGCCATGCCGACGCCGACGGCAAACAGCGCCGCGACGACGACCGCGACGGGCGTGCCAGCGACGACGGCGACGACGCTCCCCGCGTCCAGCGGTGCGAACGCTGCGAGCCCGGCGGTGAGTGCGGTGCCGGCGGGGACGGCGACGAGGACGCCCGCGAGCACGTGCGCACCGACGAACTGGCGGCCATCGATCCGCGAGAGCACGGTCGCGGAGAGTGCCGACCCCTGGTCGCCCAGGGGGTTGAGCGTGAACGCGACCGCGCCAGCCCACGCGACGAACACGAGTGCGAGTACCGGCCCGAACGCTGGCACCTCGCCGGACTGGACGACGTCGCCGACGAACCCGACCGCGCCGAACAGCGGGTAGACGACGTAGAGAAGCTTCAGCGGGGAGCGTGCGGCGCGCTTGAACGCGAGGACGGTGACGGCGGCGGTGCCGCGACCGACCACGCCACCGAGAGCGTCCTCGAACCGACGGTCGAGGCCGTCCTCGTGACGGCCAGTTTCGGGGTCGACGGGTGCGTCGTCCTCGTCGCCGGTGAGTACTGGGTCGGCGAACCAGTGCCGGTCCGCGGCTCGCGTCGCGACCACGCCACCGGCGGCGGCGACGACCGGAACTGCGGCGAGTGCGACCACGGCGCGGGCGACGTCGGCGGCGACCGCCGGTTCACCGAGGAAGAGGACGTCCGCGAACCATCCCGTCGGCGCCGACTGCATCGGTTCGTAGATCGCGGCGACGAGCCCGCCGAGTGCGTCCGTCACGAGTAACGCGAAGTACGCGATGAAGACGAGCACGGCGAGTGCACCCTTGTAGCGGGCGACGAACGGGATGCGGGTGACGACGTGCCGGACGACGAGCCCGACGGGGAGGCCGACGAAGACGGCTGCAACCGTCACGCCGAAGACGCCCAGCGGGACGGTGGCGAGGACCGCGACTGAGCCGCCGCCGGCGACGTAGCCGGTGGCGAGTGCCAGACCGAACGGGAGCGTCCACGCCAGCGCGAGCACGGACTCGGAGAGCAACAGGCCGCCGGCGGCTTCGCGCGTCGGCACGACCGACAGTACGCCGACGTCGTTGTCGAGACTCCCGCGAGTTCCGACGGTCCGCATCGCGATCATCGTCCCGAGGCCGAGCCAGAGAAGTGCGACGGCGCCGCGAGCCGGTGGCATGACGTCCCGACCGAGCGGCGAGTCCGCACCGAACCCGGCCTCGAGCGCGAAGAGGTACGCGCCGTACCCGAACACGACCGTGAACAGGCCGACGCTGAGGAGGTACGCGAGCACCTGCGTCTTCCGGTCGACGACGTTCCGGACCGTTCGGCGGACGTCGACGCGAGCGAACGTGACCGCGTGCCTGAGCGTGCGTGCGCCGACGCCGCGACGGTCGGCCGCGGTCACGCCATCACCTCGTCCTCGTCGCCGTCGAGGGCGGACTCGTCGTGGTCCTCGGTGAGCTGGAGGAAGGCGTCCTCGAGCGTTGTCGCGTCGTCGCGCTCGACGCGGCGCTTCAGTTCCTCGGGCGTCCCCTCGGTGACGAGGGAGCCGTCGTGGAGGACGCCGACGGTGTCGGCGAGTTCGTCGACGACGGAGAGGATGTGCGTGGAGAGGAAGATGGTGACGTCGCGGTCAGCGAGCTCCGCGACGAGGTCCTTGACGGTGCGGGCGGCGCGCGGATCGAGGCCGCTCGTCGGTTCGTCGAGGAAGATCACCTCGGGTTCGTGGAGGATCGCCTGGACGAGCCCGAGCTTCTGGGCCATTCCCTTCGAGTACCCTTCGACTCTGCGGTCGGCGGCCGATTCGAGCCCGAATCGTTCGAGGTAGCCGTCGATGCGGTCGTCCGCTTCGCGCCGCGGGACGTCGTGCAGGGACGCGTTGTACCGGAGGTTCTCGCGCGCGGTGAGTTCCTCGAACACGGGCGGACTCTCCGGGAGGTACCCGAGGTGGTCGATGACTGCCTCGCGGTCCGTGATCGGTTCGCCTGCGACGAACGCCTCGCCCGACGACGGTCGCGTGAGCGTCGTCAGCATCCGCATCGTCGTCGTCTTCCCGGACCCGTTCGGGCCGAGGAAGCCGTACACGACGCCACGGGGGATCTCGAGGTCGAGGTCGCGGACTGCCGCGACGTCGCCGTAGGACTTCGAGAGCGACCGCGTTTCGATTGCCGGACTCGAACCGGCGTCTGCGTGGGGACCAGTGGACATACCACCACGAACGAGGTGGCCGCAAATAAATGGAGACGTCGATTTTCGCTGGTGGAAGGGAAGTGTCGACCCGGAGGTCGCCGCTGACAGTCCGGGACAGGGCGACTTCACGGTCGGACGGAGTACGTCGAGGCCGCCGGGAAGCGAGTGAGATTGACCGTGCAGGCCAACGAATCGTGGTACTCGCGAGTCGAGAAGAGTCTGGAGAACCACACCGAGGTGACCGAGTGGTACGCGTATTCGGTGAGGAGGGACTTCGATCCGCGACCCTTGCGCGTACGGTACGAGGGCGACGTCCCCGACCGGTACGACCTCCAGCCGTTGCGCGTCGAGTGGACGGGGAACTGAAGCGCTGGCGAGCGACGGGTGCGCTGGCGAGCGAAGGGTGCGCTGGCGAGCGACGGGTGCGCTGGCGAGGACAGTTGCGCTGGCGAGCGTCGATTCCAGCGACGTTCAGAGGACGCGCGCGACCTGGTTCTTGGTGTCTACGAGCGTGCCGGAGTTGTCGACGACGACGTGGTCGACGTCGATGGGTTCGAAGCGGTCGCGGTAGTGTTCGTAGATGGAGACGTCGGCGTCGCTGGCGTCGTCTTCGCGTTGCTGGATGCGTTCGCGGACGACGTCGTCGTCGGCCTCGACCTTGAGGACGACGCAGTCGACGTCATGTTTGCGCGCGAGTTCGTACGTGGGTTCGCGGAATTCGCGTTCGCGGAAGGTACCGTCGAGGACGACGTGGTTGTCGTCGTCGAGGATGGCGTCCGCGCGGTCGCGCACGGTGCGGTAGACGACGTCCGTCTCCTCGCTGGAGTACTGGGGGTCGTCGAAGAGGTCCTTCCTGACGACGTCGGTGCGGATGCGGACGGCGTCGAGTCGGTCGACGACGTCGCCGGCGACGGTGGTCTTGCCCGCGCCGGGGAGGCCACAGACTACGACGAGCATCGGTCGTACGTGCTGGGGGCTGGTCGTGTGACGGTCTTTGTGCCGGTTGCAGGTGCGTGGAACGCCCGTTCCGGAGTCATCTGACAAGGGACTGTCCCCGCTTGCGGACAATAAAGGTGTAGAATCGTTCCCGATGTGCGACCGATTCGTTGCACGTTCGTGGACACGTGCAGTCGTCGGTGGTCGGTGGTCGGTGCGTCACGTCGTGTTCGCGTCGTCAGTCGGTGCGGACGGCGACGCCGCGGACGAACGGTGCGGCCGGTGGGATGCCGCGTGCGTCTTCGACGGTCAGCACGTCGAAGTCGGGGTGGGCGCGGTAGGTGGCTTCGAGGTCTCGGTCGAGGTGACAGCCGGCGGCGACCCGCGTCCACGCCGGGTCGACGAGAGACTGGATGCGGCCCCACCTGCCGTCGGCGACAACGTGCTCGAAGAACCGGAACTCGCCGCCGGGTCGGATGACGCGCGAGAGTTCGTCGAGGGCGGCGTCGAGGTCGGGGATGGTGCACCCGACGAGTGCGGAGACGACGGCGTCGAACGAGTCGTCGGCGTAGGGAAGTCGTTCGGCTCGGCCGCCGACGACAGTGGCGTCGAGGCCGGCGTCGCGAACGCGCCGGTTCGCGCGTTCGCACATGTACTGGTCCGGGTCGAGCAAGTGAACGGCGAGGTCGCGCCCTCGCGACCGTGCCTCCTCGCGAGCCTGCAGGAGGTACGGGACGAGGGCGCCGGTTCCGGCACCGAGGTCGAGGACGGCACCCTCGAGGCCCTTGGTGAGGTATCGTCGATGCGGTGCGAACGCAGTCGCTTCGGCGAGCGCCGTCACGGAATCGTAGATTGCGGCGAACGCCGGATTGTCGTCTGCGGACACGGCCAGTAATTCGCACTACAGGGATTTCAGTGTCGGTGGCTAGGACGGCGTCGCCCGCAGAGCAACAGCTGGTGGTGGGGAAGACGAGGAGGAATCAAATCGGTTCAAACTGCGGGGGCGCGCGGAGACCTGTCGCGTGTCGGGTGTCGGCTGTCAGTGATTCGACTGTCGGCGTGTCGGCTATACGGAGGCGGACTCGAGCTGTTCGAGGTACTTGTCCTCCCAGTCGCGGCGGTCTTCGAGTTCGCGGCGGCCGCGTCGCGTGAGCGTGTAGTAGTTCGTGCGGCGGTCGAGTTCGCCCTTCTCGACGAGGCCCTTGTCGACGAGCGTGTCGAGGTTCGGGTAGAGTCGGCCGTGATGGATCTCGGATTCGTAGTACTGCTCGAGTTCCTCCTTGATGGCGAGTCCGTGGGGTTCGTCGAGGCCGGCGATGGTGTAGAGCAGGTCTCTCTGAAAACCGGTCAGGTCGTGCATGTGGTATATCCTGGAACTGAATGAATTTGAGTGTTTTGACCTATCGGCGGCCACACGGCATGGTAATCAGCAATCTTTACCCGGGACTGCTATCGTATCAAAACTTTGCTAGCCGTGTAAAGCGCTAGGAATGAGATGGACGGTGATGCCGGTTCGTACTCGTCTTCGTTCATCTTCGAGAGCGTGCTGAGGGGTGGCGTCATGTCGGTGTCCCCACAGGGCTTATAGCCTCTGCTCCGATATCTTCGGTCAGTACTACTTGCGGGCGGCAGGTCGACAGAGCATGTCAGGGAACACCGGACGGAAGACGAGCGCGTCGGACGACGGGGAGCGTCGCTTCGGGCAGGCGGTCGTGGTGGCGGTCTGCATCGTCTCGCTCGTCGTCGCCGGTGCGCTCGCGCCGTCGGTGGGGTCACCCTTCGACGACGGCCCTGGCGTGAACGCATCGCAGTTAGCGGCCGAGACCGGTCTCGGCGAGAGCCCGAACGGCAGCGGCGTGCCACAGGAGGCCCGAGAGGTCGCGGGCAAGAAGAGTTCGTCGAGTAAGCCCGAGGTCATCGGGTCGCCGGACGACTACGCGGTCGGTGGCGAACAGCCGCTGGCGGGGTTCCGGAACCAGTCGGGTGGCATCCAGTTCGTCGTGCAGGCGCCGGAGAACACGTACTATCGCGTCGGCGCGTACCAGTCGTTCGACGGATACGGGTGGTCTCGGGACGGCGAGCGGACGGCGTTCTCGGGTGCGGTGCCGGGAGTGACGCCGGCTGGTGACCGGATGCAGGCCGAGGTGACGTTGAATACGTCGGCGTTCGCGGTGCCGGTGCCGTGGAAGCCGACGGCGGTGGACGGACCGACGCCGCTGTCGGTTCGAGACACCGGCGGGATCGTGCCGCGGCAGTCGCTCGCGCCGAACCAGTCGTTCACGGTGACGGCAGTGCAGCCGACGCGCGACCCGGCGGTACTCTCCCAGTCGGGGTACGAGTATCCGGACCGGATCGAACGCGAGTACCTCGGGGTGTCGGACAACGTGTCGGGTCGCGTCGAGAACCTCGCGGACGAGATCACGGCGGACGCGACGAACCCCTACGAGGAGGCGCGCGCGATCGAGGCGTGGCTGGAGGCGAACAAGGAGTACTCGCTGAACGCGACGACGGACGCGGGTCGGCCGGTGACGCGACAGTTCCTCTTCGAGATGGAGGAGGGGTACTGTCAGTACTTCGCGTCGAGCATGGCGGTGATGTTGCGGTCGCAGGGGATTCCGGCGCGGTACGTGGTCGGGTACGCGCCCGGGACGGAGATCGGTGAGGACACGTACGCGGTAACGGGGTCGAAGGCGCACGCGTGGGTGGAGGTGTACTTCGAGGACGTCGGGTGGGTGCGGTTCGATCCGACGCCGTCGGCGGGTCGCGAGCAAGCCGACGAGTCGGTTGCGAGTCAGGCGGACGTCCAGGCGGACTTCGAGGAGTCGAACGTGAGCGATTCGATGAACGTGAGCGAGCCGGGTTCGTCGACGAACGATTCGGTCGATTCGACGGACGGGGAGACTGGGAACGAGACCGAGGGTGGCGAGGACGGCGGGGAGACTGGGAACGAGACCGAGGGTGGCGAGGACGGCGGGGAGACTGAGAACGAGACGGACGACGGCGGTGACATCGGTGACGACGACACCGGCAACGAGACGAACGAGGACGCCAGGTCGCAGGTCGGCGTCCGCTTGAATCGGACGGCAGCGCCCGGGGCGGACGTGACTGTCATCGTGACGAGGGGCGGCGAGCCCGTGGACGGGGCGGACGTCCTCTTCAACGACGAGTACGTTGGGACGACGAACCTGAACGGGGAGGTGGTTGCGACGGTGCCGTACACGCAGAACCTCACGGTTCGAGTGACGAACGTGAACGGAACGCTCGGGAGCGCAAGCGAGTCGAGAGGGAGCGGTGACGGCTCGCTCGGTGGCGTCGTCGGTTCCAGCGCGGCAGTGGACGTACCGGGGCCACTCGTGGCCGGGTCGACGGTGCGGTTCGACGCGGATGGAATGGGTCCTGCGGCGTTCGAGTCGGGGCTCGTCGACCCGGACGACGACGAACCGCCGGAGAACGAGACGAGCGAGGAGTTCGAGGTGACGACGGACATGACGTTCGCGCTCGGTTCGGAACCGATTCCGGGCGAGGAGATTCCGGTGCAGGTGAGTATCGACGGGCGGCCGGTACCGTCGGCGCGCGTGAGCGTCGACGGCGAGTACGTCGGCGAGACGAACGAGTCGGGGTGGGTCGACGTGGTGTTGCCCGCGGACCGCGAGACGGTGACGGTGTCGGCGCGACGCGACGAGGTCACTGATTCGGCATCGGTGGCGCTCCGGACGGACGTGGACGTGACGGTCCAGGGGAGTGCGGTGCCGGAGGCGGAGTTGCGCGTACGTGCGCGGTTCGACGGCGAGCCGTTGCGGAACGCGAACGTGTCCGTGGACGGCGAACGCGTGGCGTTGACTGACGGTGGCGGGTTGGCGACGGTCGAGGTTCCCAGGGACGCGAACGGGACGGTGACGGTGACGGTGACGGAGGGCGTGCTGTCGGGGTCGGCGTCGAAGCGCGTAGTGACGAACGCGACGATCGCCTTCGAGGATCCGCCGTCGCCCGGCGAGGACGTCGCGGTGCTCGTCCGGGCGGCGAACCAGTCCGTCGAGGACGCAAGCGTTGCACTCGACGGCGAAGCGATGGGGGTGACGAACGGATCGGGGGCGGCGACGATATCGGTGCCGGCGAACGCGACGGGGAACGTGACGGTGACCGCCGAGGTCGGTGCGTTGTCGGCGTCGCGCGAGGTGGACCTGTTCGAGCCGAACGTGTCGGTGACGCCGGCGTACCTCGTGACGCTCCCCGGTGCGCCGGTGACGGTGAACGTGACGGACGACGGCGAACCGGTCGGGGGTGCGACGGTCGCGGTCGGTGATTCGCGTGCTCGGACGGGCGAGAACGGGACGGTCGAGGCCGGGTTGCCGTTCAGGAACGCGGTGACGGTGTCGGTGACGGCGGCGGGGGCGACGGCGTCGACGCGCCTGGATTGGTTGTTCGCGAACCTGCTCGGCGTGCTCGCGCTCGGCGTCAGCGTGGTCGTGGTCGGCGTCGGGTCGCTGTACGGACGCGGACGCCTGGGTCGTGTGGCGCGGCGAGTGCGTCGGTTCGCGCGACGGGCGGGGCAGGCGGCGATGGATGCGCTGTTCGCTGTCGCGTCGCGCCTCGACGACTTGCTCGGTCGGCTCCCAGCGGTCCCGGATCTGGTGCGGTCGTTCGTGGAACGACTGGTTCGGGCGCCCATGAAGACGATCCGGGCGCTCGGCGCTGGGCTGGCTGTGGCTGTCGTCGCGTTCGTCGCACGTGTCAGAGCGTGGTTGACGGATGTCGTGAAGACCGGGCTCGACGAACCGTCGAGCGAGGCCGAGGCGTCCACGACCGGTGGGGGTTCTACGGTGGGTGGTGAGGACGCGTCGTCCTCGCTCAGCCTCGCTGCCGCGTGGCGCGTACTCGTCGACCTGGTGTCGCCGTCGCGCATGCAGACGCGGACGCCTGGCGAAATCGCTCGACTGGCGGTCGAGAAGGGGTTGCCGAGTGAGCCGGTACAGACGTTGACGGACGCGTACCGTCGGTCGGTGTACGGTGGCGTGGAGCCGAACGTCGAGGAGGTCGAGCGTGCGCAGCGTGCCGCGGACGAACTCGAACGGTCGGTCGAACCGAGCGGCGACGAGATGAGTCGCGATGGCGAGGTGGCTGGCGAGGGGGCTGGCGAGGCGTCCGGCGACGGTGGGTCTGCCGACGGTGTGGACGCCGTGCGGACGGACGGGGGTGACGACTCGTGACCCGTCGGTTGCCGACGGGTCGCGAGGTCGTGAGCGGCGTCGGCGTCGGCGTACTGGGGTTCGCGATGGTGGTCGTGTTCGTCCCCGACCTCGTACCGGCGGGCGTCCTCGACCTCGTCGAGAGCGTGGAGGCGGCGGTCGATGCGTGGATGGTGACGCTCGTGCTGTCCCTGGTCGTGTTCGCGTACGCACTCCACCGGTTCCGGCAGTCCGACGTGAGCGACGTCGAGCGCCTCGTGGAGTCGGAGTCGTCGATGGACGTCCCCGACCTGGACGACGGCGCGCTCGACTTCGACCCGGAGCGGGCGGGGCGCACGTTCGATTACGCGGTCGCGCGGTCGGTCGCGCAACTCGAGCGCGACCCGAACGGCGACGGCTGGGAGGCCTCGCAGGTACGGACGACGCTCCGGGAGGCCGTGCACGCGGTCCGGGGGGACGACGAGGACGCCGAGGCGGTGTCGGCGGCGATCGAGGCCGGGTCGTGGACGGACGACCGGGTCGCGGCGGCGTTCCTCGGTGGCCCGGACGCGCCGGGGGTGTCGCTGTGGCGGCGGCTGTACGCGTGGCTGTATCCGGCGCGAGCGTTCGAGCGACGCGTGGAGCGCGTCGTCGACGTCATCGAGAGACAGGGGACGGTCGCGGTCGACGGACGCGCCGATCGACCGCACAGTTCTGGCCGCCCCTCGCGACCGAACGAGGACGGAGAGGGTGGTGACTGCGGAGACGACGGGGACGGTGGTGCGAGCGGGTACGGTCGGGACCACGGCGATGCCGTGACCGGAACTCGCTCGGACGCGGGGTCGGAGGTGGGGTCGTGAGTCGAACGCGTCACGAGCCGCGGTGGCGGACGGCGGTCGCGCCCGCCGCCCTCCTCGTCGCGGTGGCGCTCTGGACCGGCGACCGCGTGCTCTTCCTCGCGGCCGCACTCCCACTCGGGTACCTCGCGTACGGTGCGCTGTCGGCGATTCCGCCGGTTTCGAGCGCAATCAGTCTTGAGCGGGAGCTGTCGACGGACGCGCCGTTCCCCGGCGAGCACGTCGACGTGACGTTGACCGTGCACAACGAGAGCGACACAGCGATCCCGGACCTGAGGGTCGTCGACGACGTGCCCGGCGGCGTCGAACCCATCGAGGGCGACCCGGAGGGCGTCGTCGGATTGCGTCCCGGTGAGTCCCACGAGTTGACGTACCGGTTGGTCGCCCAGCGTGGCGCGCACGAGTTCGGCCGGGTGTCGGTGCGCGCCCGGAGCCTGAGCGCGGCGGCGGTGTCGAGCGACGAACTCGTCGCGGACGGCGACTCGGGGATGTTCTGTCGCGTGTACGTCGAGGACGCCCCCGTTCGCGACCAGACGATGCAGTTCGTCGGGTCCATCCCGACGAAGACGGGCGGGTCCGGTATCGAGTTCCACTCGACGCGGACCTATCGACGCGGCGACCCGATGAACCGGATCGACTGGCGGCGGCTGGCGAAGACCGGCGAGTTGACGACGATCGACTATCGCGTGCAGGAGGCGGCGCGCGTGCTCGTGGTCGTCGACGCACGCGAGGCAGTGGCGGTGAACGCCGGCCCGGAGTACCCGAGTTCGCGCGAGCTGTCGTCGTACGCCGCGGAGCTGTTGACGGGCGTGTTGCTCGACGAGGGGCACGAGGTCGGCGTGGCCGTGTTCGGGATGGACCTGCCGGGGACGCGCGGTCGCGGGTCGCCGTCGGTGCTGGAACCGTCCGGCGGTGATACGTTCCGGGCGCACGTCGCGGCGGTGTGTGCGGCGGTCGCGGAAGCGGATCCGTCGGTCGCGGAAGCGGATCCGTCGGTCGCGGAAGCGGATCCGTCGGTCGCGGAAGCGGATCCGTCGGTCGCGGAAGCGGATCCGCCGGTCGCGGAAGGGGATCCGTCGGTCGCGGGAGCGGATTCGGCGGTCGCGGAACGGGACGCTGATGGTCAGGACGAAGACGGTGCGGGCCCGGCGGGGCCGGCGGGTGCGGCGGTCGGCGCGGCGACGCCGGACGGCGGGGATCAGCCCGCACATCGGCAGGCGGCGCGACTCCGCGGGTCCCTGGACCGGCACACGCAGGTGATGTTCGTCACGCCTGCGCTGGACGACTTCCCGGTGACGGTGACCGAACGCCTGGAGGGGCACGGGCACGCGGTGACGGTGGTGTCGCCGGACGTGACTGACGGCGGGACGCTCGGCGGTCGACTCGCTCGTCTGCAACGTGCGGAACGTATCGAGGACATGCGCGAGCTCGGCGCTCCGGTCGTGGACTGGTCCCTCGACGACCCGCTCCCGCTCGCGATCGCCCCCGCGTTCGTGGAGGTGCGATGATGGCGGGACGCGACCAAAGCGGCGGCCGGACGGATGCGGTGACGGAGCGGATTCCGGGCGTGCCGAACCGGTCGGTCGTCAGCGACGCAGTGGAGGCGACGGCGGTGAGCGGTGGCGTCGTCGTCGGGACGTCAGCGCTCGTCGTCCTCGTCGTCGGGTCCGCGCTCGGGGTCACGTTCCTGGCGGCCATCGGATTCCTCGCCGGTGGGACGCTCGCGGTCGCGGCGTGGCTCTGCAATCGACGCGGACCACTCGCGGCGGCCGCGGGGAGTCTCACGGTCGCCGTCGGCGTGCTCGCGGCGGCGTACGCGCTATCGCGGCCGTTCAGCGACCCCGGGATTCCCCTGAACGCGGGCGCGACGGTGTTCTCGTTCGCGGCGCTACTGGCGGGCCTCGGTGCGGTTGCGACCGTCCCCGGATCGCTCGGGAGTGGACAGTGGTGGCGCACCGTCGTTCGTGCGTTCACCACGGCCGTCCTCCCCGGGGTCGTGGTGGCGGTGGCGCTCGCGGAGGCCGTCGACGGTGGCGGCGAGGTCGTCGACGCCGCAGTCGAGAGCGTCGAGACGGGGATCGACGCGGTCGTGTTCCCGGTTGGGCCGAACGCGAACGTCGGCGGATTCCTCGTCCTGCTCGCGCTCGCGGGGTTCTCGCTCGCGTTCGCACTCCGCGTCCTCCCGGTCGCGAACCTCGTCGAGAAGGAGCGACGGGAACCCGTCGCGACGGCGACCAGGCGAACGCGGACGTGGGCGTTCCGGGTGTGGGTGTTCACGCTCCCACTGGGGTTCTTCCTCACGGTGCTCCCGGCCGAACCACTCCACGAGACGTTCGAGGACGTCGGTATCGAGGCGCTCCTCCAAGCGATCGTCGACGTCCACGCCCTCCGGGCGACCATCGCCGTCCTCGCCGTCGTCTGCGCGGTCGCGGCGTCGATCACGTACCTCGTCCGCTGGGTCGCACAGCTCGACGGACGCCGCATCCTGGGCGTGCTCGCGACCACGACGCCGGGTGGCGTGCTCCTCGTCGGTATCGCGACCGTGCGACCGGAGCTCGTGCTGTCGCGACTCCGCATCGGACCGGTCGACGGCTTCGTCGACCAGGCAGTCGAGTTTATGGGTGCGATGCCGCTCGCTCTCGCCGTCCTCGTCGGGTTGCTTCTGGGAACGACGTTGTTCCTGAGTCTCGTCACGACCGCGGCCGCGACGGGGTTCGTCCCGAACCGGACGGCTGCGCCAAGCGTCGCCGCAGGCGGCGTGCTTCTGGTCGCCGTCGCGACCGGCATCTGGGAGGGCGAGTACGCCCTGTTGACGTTCGGGGCGGCGGCGGCGTCGCTCGTCGTGTGGGACGTCGGGAACTACGGCGTGGACGTCACCGCGGAACTGGCGGGGACGACGTCGCGGACGGTGGAACTCCTGCACGTTGCCGGGAGCGTCGCGGTCGGCGTCGGGCTCGTCGCGCTCGCGCTGGTGGCGCTGTGGGCGTCCCGGACGCTCGCGGCCGGCGGTGGGCTCGACGGCCCGGGACTGTTCGGACTGACGCTGTTCGTGGTCGCCACTGTCGTGTTGATGAGTACGTTGCGCGGCTGAGAGATGTGCGGGACGTGCAGGTGACTCGGGCGGTTCAGGTGAGTCAGGCGACGCCGGGGTCGTCCGCCGCGTCGTTCGTGAGGACGTGCCGGAGGACCCACGCGCCCGTGATCCAGCTCGCGGCGAACGCACCGATTGCGGCACCGATGATTGGACTCACGCCGAGCATCGGATGGGCGAGGTACCCGAGGACGATGCCGAGCGGGTCGAAGATGAGCGCGAGGATCACGATCTGTGTACCGAACTCGTACGACTCGAGCCAGCGGATCGGGGAGGCGGCCATCGAGAGGGTGGTTGCACTCGGTTCGTGATAAGTTCCTGTGGTTTTTGCTGTGGAAGTCACTCGAGTACGGCGGTGCGGGTGTGCCATCAATCCTAAGAGTCCACCACCCTACGGTACGGCCATCAGATGGCTGCCATACGTACGGCGAACCTCCGGAAGACGTACGGTGACGTGACGGCTCTCGCCGACCTCTCGCTGTCCATCGAGGCCGGCGAGTTGTTCGGTGCGCTCGGGCCAAACGGCGCCGGCAAGACCACGACGATACAGATACTGACAGGACAACTGACGCCGGATTCCGGGACCGCCGAGGTGCTCGGGCACGACCCGGTCGCCGAACCCGTCGAGACCCGCCGACACATCGGTATCCTCCCCGAGCAGGAGTCCCCGCCGTCGTTCCTCACGCCACGCGAGTACTTCGACTTCGTCGGGAGCGTCCGCGACATCCCCGAATCGGTCGTCGACGAGCGCATCGCCGAGTGGACCGAACGCCTCTCCTTCGCCGAGAAACTCGACACCATCTCAACGGACCTCTCCAGGGGCCAGCAACAGAAGGTGATGATCACGCAAGCGTTCCTCCACGAACCCGAGGTGGTGTTCATCGACGAACCGCTCGCGAACCTCGACCCGATCGTCCAGGAGCGCGTGAAGGACTTCCTGCGCGCCTATCGCGACGACGGCAACACGCTGTTCATCTCGACGCACCACATCGAGGTTGCCGAGGAGGTGTGTTCGCGCGTCGGCATCGTCTCCGGCGGCGAGCTCATCGCCGAACGACGACCGTCCGACCTCGGGCCCGACGAGTCGCTCCTGGACACGTTCCTGGACAACGTCGCGTCCCCGACTGTCAACGTCGAGGGCCTGGCCGGGCGATGAACGGGTCGCTGAACCGACGGCTGTTCGTGGAGATGCTGCGGGAGGAATGGCGGATGCACGCGAACCTCTTCGGCGGCGTTCGCTTCGCCGCGTTCCCGCTGTTCGTGCTCGCACTCGGCGGTGGCGCGGTCTGGCTCCTCACGACGACCGCGGTCGCCACCATCGACTCTCTCGTCGTCGGCGTGCACGCGCTCGTGTTCGCGTTCGGCCTCCAGACCGGCACCACCGGGTTCCTCGGCCGCGACGCGATGCGGGACCTCCTCGGCGACATGACCCTGATCATCTTCACCGCGCGCACGCTCCCGGTCTCACAGCGGCGGTTGCTCGCGGTGTTCTTACTCAAGGACGCGATCTACTACTCCGTCCTCTTCTTGCTCCCGATGGCGCTCGCGTTCGCCCCGGCAGTGACCGCCGGTCTGCTCGCGCCCACCCAGGTCGCCGTGCTGTGGGCGACTTCGACCGCGACGTTCCTGCTCGGCGTCACCGTGACGTTCTCCGGTATCGCGCTGTCGACGCGTGGCGTCCCCGGACGCATCGTCGCGCTCGCCATCGCCGTCGCCATCGGCGTCGCGTTCGCCCTCGGCGTCGACCTCGTCGCACTCACGCCCTACGGCGTGTACACGGGCGCGTCGGTCGTCGAGACGACCGCGGTCGTCGCCGCCATCCCACTCCTGGGCGTACTCGGGGTCGCGATCTACGACGCGGACTACACCGCACCCGCTCGCACCGAGACCGACGCATACGCCGGGTGGCGAGACCGACTGCCGTTCGCAGACGACGCCCTCACCGCGAAGACGCTCCTGGACGTGTCGCGGTCCTCCGGCGGCCTGTTCAAGGTCGCGTTCTCCGGCGGCATCCTCCTCGCCGTCGGCGTCTTCCTCCTCGAACTCGCGGGCGAGATCGCGAACGTCGACCCGTCGCCGGGCGTGACGCTCGGCGCCATCCTCGGCCTGTCGGCGTTCACGACGTACAACTGGCTCACGCAGTTCGACGACATGGAGAGCTACCTCCTCTACCCGTTGAGCGTCGCTGACGTCCTCAGAGCGAAGCGTCGCGCGTTCGCGCTCGTCGGGTTGCCGACGGGACTTGCGTTCTACGGGCTAGCGCTCGCCTTCGAGTTCTCCACCGTCGGCGACGCCGTCGCTGGCGCGGTCGTCCACGTCGGCCTGCAGACGTACCTCTTCGGCGTCACCGTCTACCTCGCGGGGTTCTCCCCGAACGAGTTCCTCTTCGACACCGTCCTGTTCGCGACGTTCACGCTCGCCGTCGCCGCCCCGGTCGTCCCCATCATCGTCGCCGGATTCGTCGTCAGTGCCGGCACCCCCGCACTCCTCGCCGCCATCGCCGCCGCCGGCGTCGTCCTCGCCGCCGCAGGCGGCCTCCTCGTCCGCCGCGCCACCCCGAAGTGGGAGCGACTGTCGCGGACCTGACCACGGACGGTACTCTCGAGAGTTTGCCTGCGGAGTCACCTGCTGGAGACGCGTCGTCGCGACGACGGCCTGGATCGGCCGTGGCGTCGCTCCGTGGTTCGTCGTCGAAACGCAATGTCGGGAGGGATGGTGACAACCACTCGGAGGCCCGTGTGGGCCGTCCGCGACTGCGTCGGTATCGACCCCGACACTCCGTGGCTGCGAGGTGCCGCGTGCGTCGGCCGGCAGGCAACCGGTGACGCGAGCGCGGGCATGGCATCGATGGAAGTGGTGTCTCTAGTTCACACGCTCGAAGCGTGGTGCCATCTACGGCTACGACAGGAGGGGTATTGATGGTATGTCACGGTGCAACGCTTGCCAAAAACGTCGTCGCGATTGCCAGGAAGGACCCTCGTCAGTGTCGAATTCGACCGATACCGTGGCTGGGCGATGGCGTGGCTGGGCGACGCCGTGGCTGGGCGACGCCGTGGCTGGGCGACGCCGTGGCTGGGCGACGCCGTGGCTGGGCGATGCATCGATGGACGAAGCCGCGAATCGACGAAGCGGTCGCGCTCGGATCAGGAATCGGGTTCCTCGTCCGTGCGATCGTCGGGCGCGTCCGCGGTGTCGCGGTCGACGTAGACGGAGACGTCGTCCGGGTCCGTGACGTCGACGACCGATGGGAGTCGGAGGACGGTTTCGCCGTCGACCTCCTCAACGGTCACGGGGACCTGGAACTGGTCGCCGATGGTCGCCGCGAGCCTGGCTTCGACGTCGTCCAGTCGGGCGAGGACGTCCGCGAGCGTCGCATCGTCGTCGACGGTCGCGTCGCGGGTCGTCGCTTCGGACTCGTTCGTCTCGAATCGCTCCTGGAGTCGCGGGACGTCGATGCCTTCGGCCGAGAGGGACACCGTCGACGCCGTCACCGCCGGAAGCGTCGCGTCGAGGGCCGCCTCCGAATCGTCGACGACGTTCCCGCCGAACTCGCTCGTGTTCCCGTACACGTACCGTTCCGCGCGCTCGCTCACCCACGGCGGCGCCTGCCAGTCGCCGTCGACGTACAGCGTCTGCTCGATCGCGTCCTGGTTCGCCCACACGAACGCCGCGTACTTGTCCTTGTACGCGTCCAGGTCCGCACCGCTCTCGTGGGCGACGACGACGTGCAACGGGTCGTGGGACTCCACGAGACCGTCGACGACCGCCTCGGTCGGATGCGGCCGGACCTCGAACGCGTACGTCGTGCACGCCGCGGCCGTAGCCGTCTCGAGTGCACCACTCGTCATCTGGACGAGTGCCGCGTTCCCGTCGTCGCGGATCGTCTCGAACAGTCGCTTCGCACTCCCACCGACCGGCGTCTCCGGGCCGGCGATGGTGACGTCGCCGGCCGAGAGCACCGTGTCAGGATCTGCGAACTCCGGTTCCAGGACGACGCCGTCGGTGGGGAGTTCGAGGTCGGCGTACAGCTTCGCGGTCTGCCCGACGAGTCGCAGGTCGACGTCGAGCGCCCAGCGCGCGATTGCGGCGTCGCAGACGCGAGCGAGGTGGACGCCGGCGAGCGCGCCGGCGGTGGCGAGCGTCGTGAACCCCTGGGTGGCGCGAGCGAGCGTGGTCTCGACCACGTCCGTGAACCGCGCCTCGAAGTCGTCGGTCGTCGCGACGTTCACCACCATCGCCTCCACGTCCACGGGAAGTTCCATCGCCGTCGCGGGATACCCACCGGCTTCCGTCGTGGTCATGTCACCGGTGACGAGAACGTGCCGTGCGAGGTCGCCGTCGCGGAACTGGACGACGAATCCCGCCGCGCCCGGTGCGTGGCCCGCCGGGACCGGGCACACGCTGACGTCGCCGTCGCCGAGGAGCGTCCGCCACCCGCTCACGCCTTCGAGAGCGTCGAGTGCGCCGTCGACGTCCCCCTGGACGCGGTCGTTCCGTCGGTTCTCCGTCAGCACGGTCTCCAGGACCGCCGCCGTTGGTCCCGCGGCGAGCACTGGAGCACCGTCGATGACGTTCTCTCCGAGCGACCGGAAGTGGTCGAGGTGCGGGTGCGTCAGCAACACGCCCGCGAGGTACTCGTCGTCGCTCAAGAGCGACGAGACGTCGACCCCCCGCCCCGAATCCACGAGGACGCACGCGGTCTGCCCACCGACCGCGCCGTCGAACTTCAGGACGATCGACTCGTTCCCGGTCCGATGGTTCGCGCGCTGGAATCGGACCTTCATACACGGTGCTTGGAAGCAAAGGCAATAGAGTTAACCCAATTGGATGGTGATTCACAGTGCCAGTCCCTGAAAGGAATAACCGGCACGGAACGGCGTATTCGCGTGTTCGAAGGGTGTGGAGACGCGAACGACTACTTTCGGAGTGGCGAGTGCGTGCAGGACGGAGTCAGAGGACGACGACTCGATCGCACGATGGACGACGACTCGATCGCACGATGGTGGAGAGCGCGCGCGAGGACGAGGTGATCGTCGGTCCGGTCGTCGAGGCGGGTGGTGCAGACTGAAGGAGTCGGCGTCGGGTTCGAGGTGTCGTCGTCAGGCGCCGCCGAAGTCGCCGGCGAGGTGGAACCGCCAGGCGTCGTGGCCGGCCTGACATTCGGGGTTGTCGTCGATGTGGTCGACGAACGCGACGCCGGGGTTCGCGAGCGTCTCGTCGCAGAACGGACAGTTCGAGGTGTCGGTCCAGTTCGCGGTGGGAGTGCCGGTGGACATACCCGATACGTCGCCAGCATCGCACTTCAATCCCGCCTACAAAGTAATAGGACACCTTGCATGACCTTATATTCCATACCCTCGGGCGGGGGGTAGCGTTCAACGCACGCTTTGAGCTTTCAGCAGTTCTTCATATGGGGCAGTCGATGTACCGGATGGAATGCGACGAATGCCCTCCAGCGCACGACGTCGTGCGCACCGGCTTCCATGCATCGATTCCGTAGCGGGGTGGTCGGCGTGAGCCGTCGTCCCGCTCGAGAAACCATCGCGTTCGCGGTCGCGCTCGCCGCACTCGCCACGGTCGGTGGCGTCGCCGCCGCCAGCGTCGCAGGGGCCGCGCCGGCTTCGGCGAACGCACCGGCGTCGGCGGATGCGACGGCGCCGAACGCGACCATCGACTACGACGGCGACCGCCTGAACGTCGAACAGTCAACCGACGCGACCATCTCCGGGACGACCACCCTGGTTGCAGACAGAACGGTGACGGTTCGTGTCCGTTCCTCCGGCGAACAGCCGTTCATCCGCCAGCAGGTCGTGAACGTCTCCGCGGACGGATCCTTCGAGGCGACGATGGACTTCTCGGACGTCGAACGTGGCGTCGAGTTCGAAGTGGCGGTGCTGTACGACGGCGAGCGACTCGCGAACGCACCCGCCGTCGTCGGCGAGTGCGACCCGACGTGCGGCGATAGCGACGACGACGCGAGGTTCGAGCAGTCGGTCGTGCATGGTGTCCAGGGCGAGACCGTGAACGTCCCCATCGACCTCGAGAACCGCGATACCGCGACCCTCGTCGTCGGCGGACCGGAGACGAACATGCATCTGGCCGCGACGGTCACGGACGGCAACGGCGACGGGACGGTCGTCGTCGAACTGGAGACGACCGTCGACGAACCCGGCCAGGCCGGCGTTTCCGTGGCCGCGGCCGCGGACAGCGTCCGCGTGCACGACGACCTCGATCGGCCGCAGACGATGGACCCCGCGGAATACAGCCTCAGACTGTTCGCGGCGACGACCGACGACGGCGGCGACGGCAGCGACGTCGCCGTCCTCCCGCTGAGTGATGCCACCGACGAACCCCAGACGACGCGGACGACCGAAGCGTCAGGGACGGACGAGACGGAGACGACGACCGTCGGCACCGTCTACGAGTCCGCGACCACGGAACTCGACAGCTCCTCGAGCGGCTTCGGACTCGGAACGATGGGTATCCTCGCAGTCGGCGGCCTGCTCGCGGTGCTCGGTATCGTCGCACTCGTCGGCGGCCTCGACTGACCGCCTTCCTCCCCGAAACACCGTTTCTCGTGGTCGCTCATCCCGGATTCTCCCGAAAGTATACCACGCGTCACCCGGACTCACCTGTCGTGGTGATCGTTGATTGACTCGAGAGGACGCATCTCCGGAACGGTCGACACGAGAGGATGACGTCGCCGCTGGATACGACGACCTGTCCGTTGCGGCCGACGACGGCCTCGACGCAACCGTCAGCCCGTGGGGCGACAGTCACTTCCAGAACCTGTACGCCTGGCCCGGCACGTACCCCCATCTGCCACCGGTCGAGGAGCGAGACGTCCTTCTCGCCGGGTGCGGTCGTGGCGACCACGTCCCCTGGTTCCGCGAGCGCGACGCGACGGTGACGGGTATCGACGCGAGCGCGGCCGCCGTCTCGACCGCGCGCGACGGACACCGCGACGCCGACTTCGCCGTCGCCGACCTCGAAACCGGCCTGCCGTTCGACGACCACGCGTTCGAGGTGGTGGTATCGAACCTCGTCCTCAGCCACGTCGCCGACTGGACGCCAGTCCTCGAATCCTTCGAGCGCGTGCTTCGCGGGGACGGGACGCTCGTGTTCGCGACCATCCATCCCGAGTACCACAGACGGAACTGGGGGCTCGACCGGTACGCGGAGCGGACGCGGCGCATCGTCGACTGGGGCGTCGCGGACGTCCCGGCGTACTATCGGCCGCTGTCGACGATGCTTTCCGCCGTTGCGAACGCCGGATTCGTCGTCGACCACGTCGCGGAACCGACGCCGACGGACGCGTACGCGGATGCGAACCCCGAGCGGTACGAAGCGGCGATGGCGGCCCCCCAGGTGCTCGTGGTGAGAGCGTCCGTCACAGGCTGAATACGGTCACTCGTGAACGCCTTCGACGAGTCGCTGGATGTGCTCGGGCGGGACGGCGCCGCGTGCGGCGTGGCCGTCGTACGCGAACGTCGGAACGCCCGTGACGCCGGCGTGCTGGGCGGCCTCGAACTGTCCGCGGAGTTCCTCGCGGAGGACGTCGTCGTCGAGCGCCGCACGGACCTCCTCGGGGTCGACGTCGGCGTCGGCGGCGAGGTCCGCGAGCACGTCCACGTCACCGATGTCCTCGCCGTCGTGCCAGAGCGCGCCGAGGATCGCTTCGTCGAAGTCGAGCCACGTCTCGTAGTCGTAGTGACCTTTGACGTAGTAGCTCGCGACCTGGGCGTCGAGGGAGTCGACGTCGCTCGCCAGTTCGATGTCCATCTCGACGTCGTACTGCTCCTGGAGTCGCCGCACGTTCTCCTTCGCCTGCTCGAAGTACTCCTCGTCCTTCCCCGTCTCCACGGAATGGTCGATCTCGCCGTCAGGGCCACGTTGACCGCTCCGCAGGTCGAAGGGGTGCCAGTCGATCTCGAGGGGTTCCTCGCGCTCGGCCTGGTACTGTCGAAGCGATTCCCGGCCGAGGTAACAGAACGGACAGACGTAGTCCGAGTAGACGGTGATGGATTCGGGCACATCTTCGTTACGGCCGGGAGCCTGATAACGCTCCGGACGACGGACGAACTCGCTGCAAGACCGCCGAAGAGGAGAAAGGAGTGACGCCAGAACCGCCGGACGTCGTCGTGTCGTTCGATCCAGTGAACCGCGCCAGCCATTTGTACGGTGACGGCGTTACCAGTAGACGATGACTCCCGAGGCGAGCGCGTCGATGATCCTGGTGACCGAGGGCACCGGTCCGGGCGTCGACGACGGCTCCGACCGCGAAGCGGTGGCGGTCCTCGAGACCGCGGGCGCTCGCGTCGACACCGTCGCGACAGCGGAGGGCGGGGGCGTGCCCTCGATACCCGCGGACGCGGACTGCATCGTCTGTCCGTACGAACTGTCGGGTACGGACGGCATCACGGTCCTAGAGACCGTCCGTGGTCGCGGGAACGAGACGCCGTTCGTGCTGTACGCCAGGGACGGCGACGAGTCCGTCGCGAGTGCCGCAATCGGGGCCGGTGCGACCGATTACGTCCCCGTCGACGCGGGCATCTCGGAGGTGGTCGCGGACCGTGCGCTGGCCGCCGTACGCGACAGCGCAAGTGGACGGACGGCAACGAGCGAACGCTCGGCTGGGAGCGAACCGACGGCAACGAGCGAACGCTCGGCTGGGAGCGAACCGACGGCAACGAGCGACCGGACGAAGGCAAGCGACGGCACGGAAGGGGGCGCTCGCGAACGCTCACTCAGCGATGCGTACGCGGTCATCGCGGACGGCGACCGGTCGTTCCACGAGCAGGTCACGGACCTGCTCGCCGTCGTGCAGGACGCACTCGGGACGGAGTACGCGACGCTCTCCTACGTCGACGGCGACGAGTACACGTTCGAGGGCGTCGGCGCACCAGCGGGCGACCCGCTCGCGCCGGGCGACACGACGTCGTTGAGCGAGACGAACTGCGAACGCGTCATCGAAACCGAGCGAACGGTCGTCCTCGAGGACATCGAGCGGGACGCCCCGGAACTCGCCGGACGACCCGGGAATGCAGAGAGGGGCATCTCGTGTTACGTCGGTGCGCCCGTGATGGTCGACGGGGAGTCGTACGGAACGTTCTGTTTCTACGACCGCGCGTCCCGCGAGGAAGCGTTCTCGGAGTGGCAGGTGACGTTCGTCGACCTGTTCAGCGACTGGGTGGGGTCCGAGCTGGAGCGACAGCAGTACGTCAACCGGCTCGCGGCGTTGAACGACCTGCATTCGGTCGTGCGAACGGTCACGGACGCGGTGATGCATCGGTCCGAGCGCGACGCGATCGAGGGCGCGGCCCTGGACGGTATCGCGGGAACCGCCTCGTACTCGCTCGCGTGGATCGACGCCGAGAGCGACGACGGGTTCGAGACGACCGCGGTCGGGCCGAGCGACGGCGTGGACCAACCAGTCGCTGTCGGCGACGAGGAGACGGCGTGGGGCGACGCGGACGCGAGCCTGCGAGCGCACCGCGACGGCCGGATGGTCGTCGTGGACGTGGGTCGAAGCGACGGAACCTCTCCGGTCCGCGAGGCCGCGCTCGCGGGAGCGGGCTTCGAGCGCTGGGTGGCGATCCCGATCGCGTCCGAGGACGAGTGCTTCGGGATACTGAACGTGAGCACGGTGCGGCGGGACGGGCTCGCGAACCGCGAGCTCTCCGTGCTCGAGGACCTCGGCGAGATCCTCGGGCTCGCCATCGCGACGGTCGAACGCAAGCGCACGCTCGCTCACGAGCGCGAACGCCTGGAGTTCGTGAACCGGTTCATCCGGCACAATCTCCTGAACAGTCTGAACGTCGTGGAAGCTCGAACGGGCATGCTCGACGCGCACGTGGACGACGCGGGCCACGAGCACCTGGACGTCGTCCAGGAGAGAACGGGTGACATGGTCGGGCTCATCGAGACGCTCCGCGCACTCATGCAGGCGTTCAGTGCCGACGCGACGCGCCAGACCGAGCCCGTGGACCTCGGCGAGGTCGTCCGCGAGGAGGTCGAGGCGGCACGTGCGGCGTTCGAGGCGGCGTCGTTCCGGACGTCGCTCCCGGAGTCGACGGTGACGGTGCTCGCGGACGACCTGCTCACGGAGGTGTTCCGGAACCTACTCGTGAACGCCGTTCAGCACAACGACAACGCGGTGCCGACCGTTGCGGTGACGGTGACGGCGACCGACGAGACGGCGACGGTTCACGTCAGGGACGACGGTCCAGGCATCGCCGAGACCGTCCTCCCGTCGGTGTTCGAGAAGGGCGAGCGCGGGTTCGAGAGCCCCGGGACCGGGTTCGGGTTGTACCTCGTCCGCGAGATCGTGGACGCGTACGACGGCGAGGTGGCGGTCGAGAGCGAACGCGGTGAGGGCACGACGTTCTCAGTGACCCTCCCGCGCGTGTGAGCACGTGAGGGACTGGCGACGACGTGAGGGACTGGCGACGACGTGAGGGACTGGCGACGACGTGAGGGACTGGCGACGACGTGAGGGGCTGGCGACGACGAGGGAGTCAGCGCCGGCTGGCGACGGCGAGGACGGAGACGACGACGAGCGTCCCGAGGAAGAAGACGAGGCCGGGTTCGAGCACGTCGAGCACGAGGTACGCGAGCGTGCCGTCGGCACCGCCGCCGTTCGTGGCGCTCGCGGGGGCGGCGGCGTCCCCGACGAGACGACCGCCGCGCGCGACGCGTTCCACGCCCACCTGCACGAGCAGACCGGCGGCCGCGAGCAACCCGACGCCCGCGATGATCTGCGTCAGCGAGCGCTCGACGGCGGGCGTGACCTCCTCGTTCCCGACGAGCACGATCGGGTCGCTCGCCGGCCCGTACACCGTCATCTCGTTCCCCTTCGGCGAGTACCGGGTGTCGACCGATTCCGCGAGCCCCGCGTCCTCGAGCTCGGAGAGATGGTAGTGAACGTTCTGGACGCTGGAATCCATGCGGTCGGCGAGGTCGCTCGCGGTCCCCGGCGAATCGAACAGTTCGCGATAGACGTGCCGACGGGTGTCCGCGGCGAGCGCGTCGAGGACGACGTCGGATTCGTCGCCGACCACGTCGAGCACGAGGGGGCGTTCGTCGCTCGACGCCGACTCGCCCTGGAGTCGTTCGATGAGGCTGGACATGTCCGTACCGGAACGTTCGATCGGTTACCAGTTAATCGTGGTCGTAGTTCAAATCGCGCTATGAGCTATCCGCGTAGAGAGCGAGCGACGCGAAACCCGCGGTTACCGCGGCTCGGGCACGGAGAGCGAGTTCGAACCCCGTCGCGCTCGATTCGACCGAGTGGAAGCCGTCGACGGTCACCGAACCCTCGACTCGGGGTCGCATTCCGGTCCCGGCTCGCATGTTGGTTCCAGTTCCGGTCTCGTTCGTATCCGCGGTTCCGGTCTCGTTCCGCGAGCGATTGGCGGTGGCGTCCTGGAATGCGGCTTCGACGGATCGTTCGGGCCTGATGCGACCGTGACCGGTCCGCGGGTCCGCGCCGGCACGACCGACGTCGCGGGCTTTCGACTGCACGTACGACTCGACGTCCGCTGGCGTCGCGTTCGGTCGCGCTTCGAGGACGAGCGCGGCGACCCCACCCGTGCGGGCCGCGGCGACGGACGACCCACGGAAGCCGTCGGCCGCCCGCGCCGGTGCGACCACATCCACGCCGAGGCGACCGTCAGCCGTCGGACCGCTCGCGGAGTACGCCGCCAATCGATCCTGGACCGGGTTCCACGCGCCGACCGCGAGCACGCCCTCCGCGGTCGCGGGCGCGACGATGCTCTCCCGGACGGTGAAGTGCTGGAGCGCGTGCGTCGACGTCGTCACGTCCACCTCCGCGTCGAGCGGGCGACTCGGGCCGCGTACGACGAGGAAGTGCGTGTCCCCCTCGACGCGGACGTTCAGGCGCTCGTTCGGGACGTCGTCGACCTCGTACGGTACCGAGCGGGCGACGAGTCGCGGACCGTCGGCGGTCACGCGGTAGAGTTCGAGCGTGAAGTCGACGTCCGCGTGCTCGCGGTCCCAGGAGATCCACGCGCGGACGACGTCGCTGTCTCCGCGGAGGTAGTTCCGGATGCCCTCGTCGACGACGAGCGCGTCACCGCGGACCCGACGGTATCGCCCCTGCCAGTGCCCTCTGGCGGTGTTCCCGGCGGCAGCGACGACGACGACGCCGTGTGCGGCCGCGCGCTCCGTCACCGCTTCGACGGTCGCGTTCCCGTCGCCGCGCTTGCCGTGGAACGCCGTCGGAACGACGACGACGTCGGCGTCGTTCCTCACCGCCCACGCCATCGCACGCCCGTATCCGTCGTCGCCGTCGAATCCCGCGAGGTAGAGGTCGACGTCGGGTGCGACGTCCACGACCTCGCGCGCCGACCGCGTCCCGTGCGTCTCGCCGACGCCCGGACCGACGGACGTGCTCGCGCCGAACGCTCGAGCGCCCGCGACCTGGTCGGCGTACGCGTCGTCGCCCGTATCGAACCCCGTCGGGTCCAGCACTGCCACCGTGACGCCCTCGCCAGTTACGCCGTCCGCGTGCACGCGATCGACGCCCGGGTCGTCGACGCTCTCATTCACCTCGCCCTCGACGTCCGGCGTCGCGACGAACGCGAGGCTCGCGAGTAACGCGAACACGAGGACGGCGACCACCGTAACGGTCCGCACCGACACGTCCATCATGGGGAGGGCAACCGGCCGAATCATCACAGAGCGAATACAAGTGCTTGATGGTGCGTTCCCAACCGAGCAAAACAGGGGATATGCATAAGACACCGCATCTACAATCAATTTACATGTACCACGTACTCGTCCCCGTCGACCAGAACGAGAAGCGAGCCATCGCCCAGGCAGAGGCCGTCGCCGACCTCCCAGCCGCTTCGACCGAAGTCAAAGTAACCCTCTTCCACATCTTCACCGAGAACCCCTCCGGCGCCTCCGTCAACCAGGTCGGCTCGGTACGGCGCGCACGAGAGGTCCTCGAAAACGGCGACGTCGAATACACGCTCGACGAAGAATCCGGGAAACCAGCCGCGGAAGTCGTCGAACGCGCCGAAGAACTCGACGTCGACTGCATCTGCGTCGCCGGCCGCAAACGCTCCCCAACCGGCAAAGCACTCTTCGGCAGCGTCTCCCAGACCATCATGCTCGACAGCCACCGACCAGTACTGTTCGCACACGGCGAAAACTAGTAAGCGCCCGAGCCGATGGTCGAATACCGCCGAATCCACGTGCGGTAGGCGGTTCCCGGATAGTTCCCCATCCCAAACCTCCAATTCTGACGCCTTGACACGACTTAGTCGTAGTCGCACCAGCGATCAACGACCTCGGCCCGTGTCGAACGGCCACCAACTCTTTTATGTTCCGGGTGGTTGGATGTGGAAGCAACGCGCAGGTGGGTGCAAGTCATGAAACGACGGACGTTGTTGTCGAGGGTCGGTGGTATCGGGGCGGTGACTGCTGTCGCTGGCTGTCTGACCGGTGGTGGCGAGGGGACGGGCACTGGTGATGCTGGCGAGCAGGAGACGCTGGAGCCGATGACGTCGGAGACGTCTGAGTCGGCGGCGTCGACGGAGACGGCGTCGGCGACCGAGACGTCTGGAGGCGAGGAGACGGAGGTGACGGCGACGAGCGAGACGCCGGACGTGCAGTTCCAGACGGCGGTGGAGAGCATCGAGAAGTGCGCGGAGACGTGTCGGACGTTGACGTACGCGGTACAGAATCGTGGGTCGGAGGCGGCGCCGGACGTGGTGGTGCGGATTCGCGTGTTCACTGGCGGGGAGAAGATCTGGGACGAGAAACAGGCGGTCGGGACGGTCGAGGCGCAGAGTCAACGCACGGGGATCAGTCGCGACATCGACGTCGGGTTGCTGGGTGGGCGGAAGATACAGAACAACGACGGCGAGGTCACGATCAAGTTGACGCCGACGGCGGCGGGCGTGTCGGAGACGTTCACGTACGAGCGTACGCTCGACGTCTGAACGTCGAGTGCGGCGTTCGGTCCGTCGACGCGGCCGCGAACGCGAACGTGTTCGGCGCAATCGGGAGGGGTCGCCGGCCGCGACTGTATTCTGTATGACGGAGAGCCGAATCGACGTTCGAGACGTGCCGCCGAGGGACCGCCATCCGAAGATCCACGACGCGTTCGAGGCCCTGGAGAGCGGGGAGTCGTTGACGCTCGTGAACGACCACGACCCGAAGCCGTTGTTCTACGAGTTCGACGCGGAGGTCGAGGCGTTCGACGCTGACGCGTACGAGGTGTCTCGGGAGGGGGCGAACGAGTTCGTCGCGACGCTCCCGAAGAAGTGACGTCGAGTGGGGACGGCCCCGGTCGGGTGGGCGTCGCTTGCGGAGAGCCGGTTCGGGTAGCTGCCGAGTCCGAATCGTCGACCGTCGACTCCGAGGCGTCGACCGTCGACTCCGAGGCGTCGCCGGCGTTTGCGTCCGTGAGCGCGTACGGCGAGTCCGTTCTCGACCGCGAGCTCGACGCGGGCCTGACGCGACTGGATGCCGAAGGCGATCTGTCGGAGCGCGAGCGCGAGGTCGTGGCGGCGATGGCGGCCCGCATCGTCGGAGGCGTCCTCCCCGGCCCGCGACCAGTGCGTGCAAGCGACGTGGACGCCGCGACGGTCCGCGAGTTGTTCGCGGTCGACGACTGACTCGGTTCTCAACTTGTTCTCGGACATCCGGCTGAGTCGCTTCGCAACTTGTTCTCGGACATCCGACTGAGTCGCTTCGCAACTTGTTCTCGGACATCCGGCTGAGTCGGTTCTCAACTTGCTCTCGGACATCCGGCTGAGTCGCTTCGCACGACGTCGCACGAGTCGATTCGCGAGAGAAGCGGATTGCTGACGGTCAGGCGTTCTCGGCGTCCCAGTCCTCGGGGCGGGGGACGTCGCGTTCGGCTGGGGGTCGGCGGATGTGGAGGACGACGTCGGTGTCGGTGTGGAGTTCCATCTCGATTTCCATCGGCGTGCTATCGGTCTCTTTGAACCCGAGGTCGCGGTAGACGTGGATGGCGGCGGCGTTGTCGCGGTCGACGTCGAGCGCGACGGCGTCGCAGTCGTCTTCGGCGGCGAACGCGACCACGTGCTTGGTGAGTTCTGTGCCGAGACCGCGGCCGTGGACGGCTGGATCGACGTAGACGAGCATCTCGGGCTCGGGCGTGTCCGCGGGTGCGAACCCGGCGTGCCCGACGACGTCGTCGTCGTAGACGGCGACGAAGTTCCGGCCGGAATCCTCGAGGGCGTCGAGCCAGTCCCGGATCTGCACCTCGGTCCGTGGTGGGACGCCCATCGACCGGTGGTCGTCGGGGTAGTCGCGGTACATCGCGACCAGTGCCGTACGGTCGCGGGGTTCGAACGGTCGGACGACGTACGAGCGGCCGGCGTCGTCGAAGTAACGCGGGCATCGCGGTGGACACAGCGACGTCCCCTCGCACTCGCCGTGGAACCAGCTCCCGCACGATTCACCCATCATGATTCAACGTACGTACTCCAGTATCCTTAGCGTACTCCCGAACTTGTTCGGTTTCGTTGGTCGTAGCTGGCGGGACGTGGCGGGTGCGAGAGCGCCCGCAATCATTCGACTCATATACGGGCGAAGCCAAGCCGAGGGCGAACGGTGTCGTACACTACATCCCAGTTGGGCTGGAGTCGAGGGCGCGCCAGCGGGCGGGCGAGGAGGGGTCGATGAGCGAGAACGATTCCGTGGACGCCCAGCGGCGTCGGCTCTTCGACCAGATCTGGACGCAGTTGCCCGAGCGACAGAATCGGACGTCGTCGTCGTGGTGGTTCTTCATCCTGTTCCCGGAGGGCGATGAGGGATACGGGCCGCGACAGTTGATGTTCTCGATCGCGACGCGCGTCGGCGACGAGATCCGCGTGAACGACGTTACGCTTCCGGGGCTCGACCTCGACCGCGAGGTCGTCGACGGCGTCGATACGTTCGACGCGATCTCCGTCGGCTGGGACGGCGACGACGAGTCGGTCGACGAGCACGTGATCAAGCAGCCGGCGCGGACGACGCTCTCCGAGGACGGATTCATCGAGGCCTGGAGCGACGACGGGGGCGAGTCGGGTGGCGAGCGTCGCGGGAGCGAGATCCGGGCGTCCGAGGATCATCCGTTCGGACTGGACGCGGAGTTCGTCGGCGAGAAGGGGTCGGCGAAGTTCCAGGCGTGGGGCGAGATGGATTCGCCGATCTCGTCGCCGGTGCAGTCGATGGACATGGACACGGTCGCGGGAGGCGTCGACGTCCTCGCGTGGCGACGGATGCGCTTCGAGGGCGAGTTCGACCTCTCGAGCGGCGAAGAGCACCTCGAGGGGTGGTGTTACTTCCAGCGCGTGTGCATGAACGTCCCGCTGTACCCCTGGAAGTGGGTGTGGGTGGTGTTCCCCGACGAATCGGCGTTCTCCGTGATGGTTCCCTTCGTCGGCCCGCAACTGTTCCGGAGCGGATACGGGTACTCGTCGTCGAGCGCGATGGAGGAGTTGACGGTTCCGGTGCGGCAGTCGGGCATCTGGCACGACGGGGACTCGGACGAGACGGTCGAGTTCCCCAGTGCGAGCGTGACGCCGATACTCGACGACGGCCCCTACGAGGAGAGCGACGCGAGCGGCTCGCACCCGGACTTCCGCGTTCGTGCGGAGACCGACGACGGCGAGTACGTGGAGTTCGTCGCACGGTCGTACGGGCACGCGCGGAACTACATCGACCGGGACGTGCTCGGCGGTCGCGCGGAGACGCACTGGAGTTACAACGAGTACCTCGTCGAGGTCGACGAACTCGAAGCGTCCGTCGATGGATACGACGTGAACGACGCGGACCTGGGTGCGGGCTACGGCACGCTCGAGTACAGTTGGGGACTGGGGCTGTAGGGAGATCCGTCACGTCCGCCAGGGGTTCGTGCCGAGCCAATTGAGTGCGACGACGACGACGAGCGAGACGGCGAGGAGGATGGCGGCGAGGGGGAGGGCGGCGGGAAGCCCCTGGCCGACGAACGCCCGCCAGATCTGGACTGGGACGGTCCGCGGGTAGTACGCGACGAGCATCGTCGCGCCGAACTCGCCCATCGAGCGCGCGAACGTGAGCGTGATGCCCGCGAGGACGCCCGGCCAGGCGAGCGGGAGGGTGACCGACCGGAACGTCGAGAGCTGGCCGTGGCCGAGCGAGCGCGCGGCGTCCTCGAGTTCCGGGTCGATGCCGTCGAACGCGGCGGTTGCGGTGACGACGACGAACGGTGAGGCGACGAACGTCTGCGCGGCGACGATGCCGAGAAGCGAGCGCGTGAACTGGACGCCCAAGGTGCTCTGGACGGGTGCGAGGCCGCCGGCTCCGAAGACGGCGACGAGGAGGATGCCGGCGACGACGGGCGGGAGGACGAGCGGGAGGACGACGACGCCGGTGAGTGCGGTGGCGACGCGGCCGTCGGTCCGGGCGAGCCAGTACGCGAGGGGGACGCCGAACGTGGTGGCGATCAGAGTGGCGACGCTCGCGGTGAGGAGCGAGTTCCCGATCGCGGCGAGCACCTGCGGGTCGTCGAGGCGCGCGAGCACGGCCCCGGGCGGTTGTGCGAACGCGAGGGCGAGCACCGGGAGTGCGTACATGACGAGGAGGAGGCCGCCGGCGACGGCCGCGACGTGCCGCCAGTCGATGCGCGGCCGACGACGGTCGCGGCCGGTTCCGACACCGGTGTCTCTATCGCCACCCGCTTCGCGGCCGGTCCCGAATCCATCGCGAGCGGTCGCGTCGGACTCGGGAGTGACGGGTCCGGGCGAGTCGTCACCACTCATCGGTCGACGAGTGCGTCGGGGGCGTTCTCGGAGTATCGTGGGTACTGTTCGGGGATCGGGAACCCGCTCGTTGCGAGGACGTCGCCGTCGACGACGGCGTCGAAGACGCGTCGTGCGGCGGGGTCGTCGGGTGCGCGGAGCGTCGCGCCGTACTCGACGACGTCACCGCGGACGGTGCCGTCCGGGAGGTCGTACGTGGCCCGTTCGTATGCGGTCTCGTGACCGGGGTCGGAGAGGTCGACTTCGGGCGGGAGGTCGAGGAAGTCGTAGTCGCGTTCGGCGGCCATCGTCTCGTAGACGACGGCGGCGTCGATGGTACCGGTCTCTAACCCCGATAGGAGGGCGGTCTCGGGGTAGACCTGGTCGGGTGCGATGACGGCGTTGCGGAGCCCGGGGTGGTCGTAGTGGTCGGCGGCGAGTTCGAGCGCGAACAGCGTCCGGTACCCGAGCGGGTCGAGGTCGGGGTCGGTACGGCCGAGGCTGGCACGGCCGTCGACGACGGGGTCGAACCAGCGGTCGGCGCGTTCGATGGCGCGACCGCCGTCGCTGTCGGCGGTGGCGATCGCGAGTGCGTTCGTCGCGACGGACGCGTACCAGGCGTCCTGGAGGAGGTCGGCGAACAGTGCGACGTCGGCGAGCGCGAGTACGTCGGGGTCGCGCTGGCCGCTGGCGACGAGGCGAGCGGCGGCCGCGGAGCCACGCGCCTCCAGTGCGACCGGGTCGTCGACGGCGTCGACGAGTTCGGTCTCGAACGCCCGCTGGAGACTCCCCGCGGCGAGCACTTCCACTGGATCGCGACCGCTCGCGAGTGAATCGACGCCGCTACACCCTGCGATGGCGGTGCTCCCGAGGAGCGCACCGACGGTTTCGAGGTACGAGCGTCGAGAGCCACCCATGTTCGACGGTTGTGTCGAAGTGGGAATAACGGTTTCGACGAAACTCACTGGTGTGGAATCCCGGTCGGCGATCGAGGGGGTGTAAACTGGACGAGGCGGGTGCGCGCGTCGACGCTAAGCTGGCATCGGTGCGACACGCGTCACCGCTGGAACTAGCCAGGTTGCTACGCGCGCCGTCGAGCTGGAGGTGGCGGCGAGGAAACCGCGTGGACGAACGCGTTCGAGTGGCGTGCCAAGAGAACGCGAACGGACGCGGCGTTTATGCGTATCGGCGTACAACGCCGAAGTAGATGCTTGAAGACGACTTCGGTCGCGAAGTGTCGGGGGTCCGGGTCTCGCTGACCGACCGCTGCAACTTCGACTGCGTCTACTGTCACAACGAGGGCCTCGGGGACACGCGTGGCCCCCAGGAGGCGCAAGACGACGAGATGGACGCGGACGACGTCGTCCGGTTCCTCGAAGTCGTCTCGGAGTTCGGTGTCGGGAAGGTGAAGTTCACGGGCGGAGAGCCGATGCTCCGCCAGGACCTGGAGGAGATCGTTCGTCGAACGCCTGACGGCATGGAGACGTCCCTGACGACGAACGGAACCTTCCTCCCTGGTCGGGCGACGGACCTCGTCGACGCCGGCCTGGAACGCGTGAACGTCAGTCAGGACGCGGTCGAACCGCAGGCGTTCGCGGAGATCACGAAGTCGGGCGCGTACGACCAGGTCGTCGAGGGAGTCGACGCCGCACTCGATGCCGGGCTCGCGCCCGTGAAACTGAACATGGTCGTGTTCGAAGCGACCGCGGGATACGTGCCCCAGCTCGTCGAGCGCGTGGCCGAGCGCGAGGGACTCCAGCTCCAGCTCATCGAGTACATGCCGGAGATCGCGGGGCATCCGGAGTGGGCGATCGACATCGAGCGCGTGCACGACTGGCTCGCGGAGCAAGCGGGTCGCGTGGAGCGCCGGGACATGCACGACCGCCGTCGGTACTTCGTCGACGGCGGGATGGTGGAGATCGTCGACCCGGTGGAGAACGAGGCGTTCTGTGCGAACTGTCATCGCGTTCGCGTGACCCACGACGGGAAACTGAAGGGCTGTCTGAACCGCGGCGACGACCACCGGTCGATGGGCGAGATGACGAAGTCGGAGATCCGGGAGACGTACCGCGAGACGGTCGCGAATCGCGTGCCGTACTACGGCGAGTACCTCGTCGAATCCGACGACGGCGAGTGGGTGGTCAACGAGAAGTACGTCGCAGCTCCGAGTTCTGACTGAACGACGGCGGTCGGCTCCGCGTTTCGACCGGCGTCACTACTCCACGGTGACGCCACGTTCGACCTGGACGTCGGTGACGAGGACGCGGACGCCGTCGTCGTAGTCGGGGTCGACGTCGACGCTCCACCCCTGGACGTGACCGAGGCTGCGGACGTTCGGGAGGGCCATGCCGGCTTCTGCGGTGGGGACGGCGTCGCCGTGGTCGAACACGCGGTCGAGGTCGGCGTCGGGGATCGGTGTGCCGTCGTCCTCGATGGTGAACCCGTCGTCGTGGAGGGCGACGTCGACGTGCGTCGCGTCGTTCGCGACCGCGAACTCGAAGGCGTTCGCGAGGAGGGCTTCGAGCCGCGAGCCGTCGGCGACGACGGTGCCATCGCCGGTGACGCGACGAGTGCAGTCGCCGGTGTCGGCACGTTGCCAGGCGTCGCGAGCGACAGCGTCGAAGGAGACGGACTCGGTTTCGCCGACGCTCTGCCCGTACTGTGCGAGGGTGGCGAGGTCGTCGACGGTGCCGGTCATGCGTTCCGCGGAGTTCGACGCGGTCACGAGCGATTCGTTCGCGGTGGCGACGTCCCCGGACTCGATCGAGTCGGCGGCGTGCTCGAGGTGGCCGCGGATGACGGTAAGGCTGTTCCGGAGTTCGTGCCGGATACCGACCGCGAAGTCCTCGAGCTGGGCGTCCTGACGCCTGATCTCTTCGCGTTCGCGCTCGATATCGGTCACGTCGGTGAGAAGGACGAGCTGGCCGATGGCGACGCGACCGAGCTGGAACGTTTCGCGATTGACGAGGAGGAAGCGCGTCTCCCCCTGGACGTCGTGCTCGTGGACGTGGTCGACGTCGGCGAGTGCGGCCGCGAACGCTGGGACGGCGTCGGCGTCTTCGCCGATGGCGTCCGCGAGCCCCGGGAAGAGCGCGGTCGCCGCGGCGTTGTAGTCGCGGATGCGGTCGTCGTCGTCAAGGAACACGACGGGGTCGTCGACGTCGTTCGTGAGTTGGACGGCGAGGAAGCGGTCCTCGTAGACGTACAGCGTGCCGATGGCGAACGTTGCGACGCCGAGTGGCGCGTAGATGACGTCGACGAGCACCGGCGAGGAGTACCCGATCACGTCGATGGCGACGGGGACGCCGGTGATGGCGACGAGTCCGACGAGGCCGCGCGTGTCGTAGTCCGCGCTCGCGAACAGCTCGAACAGCATGAACAACCCGATGGCTGCGAGCGCGTAGGAGACTCCGGTGGTCGTCCAGTGCAGGACGCCGTGCTGGATGGAGAGGTGCGGGAACGGTTCGTCGACGAACGTCGTCCGGAAGTAGAGCTGGTGAACCGGGTTCGTGATCTTGACGCCGACGACGCTCAGGTAGAGTGCGAGTGCGCTCCGGCGAAGCGTCGGGTTCCGGTGGTACGTGCGGCCAGTGTACGCGGACGCGAAGTACAGCCACCAGAAGACGGTGCCGAAGCCGGCGACGAGTCCGACGAGGTAGGTCCCGATCGCGAGTTGGCTGTCCGGGACGGTGAACAGGACCGCCTGCGACCCCGCCCAGAGAGCGCTCGCTACGAGCAATCCGTTGAGGCCGTACCGCGTTTCGTCGTCGGTGACGTTGCTGGCTCGACGGAGCGCGAGCACGCACCCGAGTGCCGCGAGCGTGAACGATAGCTGGTAGGCGAGTGCGGGGACCGAGACGTCCATCTGTCGGGGGGTTAGTGATACGGTGGCTTATCGTTGATGGCGGTTCCGCCGTCGACTGCAACCCGTTCTATCCGGGTCGTTCGGTGGGTTCGACGCCGAAGACGTCCCGGAGATGGTCGTGCCAGTCGTGCGCCGGGATGGGGCGTTCGAGGGTTCGCTTCTGGGCGTCGTGGACGTCCGCCGGGATGGACGGGCTGGCCCCGTCCCTGGAGACGTCCTCGTACGTGACGATCGTGTGCGTGTTCGCGTCCAGTTTCCGGTAGCCGTCGGAGGAGGCGATGGAGAGCACGGGATCGCCCGTGAACGGGGACTGCGTGGAGTGCTGGAGGTGGTCGTTCGTCGCGGAGAAGTACGCGAGGTCGCGGGGTGTGGTGTCGAATACGTACCGGGTCCGCCAGTCGCTGGCGTGAGGTTCGCGGTACTCGGTCTCGTACTCGGCGTCGGTGCGGTCGCTGTCGATGACGCGCCACGTGACGCCGACGTCGTCGGTGACCTCGGTGCCGTCGAGGGGCGTCGGCTGACGCATCTGTGGCGTCCCCATGCCGACGTCGACGACGAACGACCGGTGGAGGTTGACGACGTTCGAGTGATGGTTCGCGGGCGGGGTGTCGTCGCCGTCGCTCCCGACGACTCGTGCCGCCACTCGGTCGACGTCGTACCCGAGTTCGTCGAGGAGCGAGTGGAAGAGGCCGTTGAGTTCGTAGCAGTACCCGCCGCGTTCGCGCTCGACTATCTTCTCGTAGAGGTGTTCGGTGTCGAGGACGACTCCCTCGGCGTCGATACCGTCGCCGTCGGGGGCGACCGATGGGTGGGGGTCGCCGACGATGGCGAGGTTCTCGAAGGGTACGGACTGGACGTGCGCCGCCTGTACTCGTGCGAGCGTCTCCCAGTCCGGTTCGACGACCGCGTCCACGTCGACGCCGAGTCGTTCGAGGTACGCGTCAGCGTCGAGGTACTCGGCCACGCCACTGGGTTCGGTGGTCGTCATCGTCCGCGTGTTCGGACGCCCGGCACTTCACGCTATCCTGAAACTGAGTTCACCAGCGAACGGGGTCGGGGACCGCGAGAGCGCTCAGTCGTCGTCCGCGTTCGTGGCCTCGACGCTGTGCGTCGCGTCGTCGAGGGTCGTTGCGTCGTCGACGGCCCTTTCGTCGTCGACGAGACCGACGTCGGGGCGTACGGGCGAGGTTGCGGCCCAGAGGACGACGCCGAGGCCGCTGGTCGCGAGTGCGCCGTAGACGAGCGCGGTGTGCAGACCGAAGTGGTCGGCGGCGATGCCGCCGAGGTACTTGAGGACGCCACCGGTGAGGACGAGCGCCATGGAGACCCCGGAGAGGACGGTGGCGCGGCCGTCGTCGACGACTCGGTCGTTGACGTACTGGTAGCGGATGGGACCCATGAGCGTCCCGAGCGAGCGGTTCAGGACGAGGACGGGGACGACGAGGATGGGGACGGCGGCGACGGCGAGGAAGGCGATGGCGTACAGCGGAGCGAGAGCAACGAAGGCGGTGCGCGTACCGACGGTCTCGACGATCCAGCCGGCCGCGGAGACGGCGGTGGCGGACGCGAGCTTGAATACGGCGTAGACGATGCCGAGGGCGGCGACTGGGACGCCGACGTCCGCCATCGCGGGCTGTTCGAAGACGCGCGCGACCTGATAGAACCCGGAGAACAGCGCGGAGTAGACGACGAGCCACCGGATCTCGGGGCGCCCGAGTTCGTCGTAGAGGTGGGTTGCGGCGTCGACGACGGTGAACTCGCGGTCGTCGTCGGTCGCGTCGGCGTCAGCGGGGCAGGCGTCGTCGTCGGTCGCGTCGGCGTCAGCGGGGCAGGCGTCGTCGTCTGATTCGGTGCTGGTGGTGGGGTCGCGGGGGAGCGTGAGGAGGATGGGAATCCCGAGGGCTGCGAGAGCGGCGTTGGCCTGGAAGGGGAGCGCCCAGCCGTGGACGACGATGGCGCTGGCGACGACGGCTGTGCCGGCTTCGGTGAGTTTCTGGACGGTGGAGGCACGACCGCTGATGCGGGCGTACTGGTCGGCGTGGTCGCTGGCGGCGAGGAGTTCGTAGAGCCAGGCATCGGCGGTGCCAGAGCGGAACGCCCAGCCGAACGCCCAGACGACGTGAAGTGCGACGTACGCCTCGGGCGTGGTGACGACGGTGTAGGCGGCCATGAACGCGAACAGGACGACGTTCCCGAGGACGAGACTCGCCCGTCGGCCGAGGCGGTCCCCGATGTAGCCGGTGGGGAGTTCGGCGGCGACCATGGCGACGGAGAATGCGCCCATGACGAACCCGACCTGGTCGAGCGAGAATCCGCGTACGTCCTGCATGTAGAGGACGCCGACGGGGAGCCAGAAGCCGTTCCCGACGGTGATGCGGTAGGCGTAGTACCGCCATACGAGGGCCCTGTCGACGTCCATCCGGTCGAGTCGAGGACCGCCACCCACCTGAAGATGTCCAGAAATTGACTTTTGTAAGCGAGGTTGCTGGAATCGAGTATGGTAGGATAGCTGATAGTCCCTGGCGGGCGGTGCTCAGCGCCGCCGAGGGCGGCGAAGCGCTATTCTTCGGAGCGGTCGTGCCGCCAGAACTCGTCCTCGACAGTGACCTCCTTCTTGAACAGCGGCACCTCCTCCTTGAGGCGGTCGATACCGTCCTCGACGGTCCGGAACGCTTCGCGTCGATGGCCGGCGAGGACGACGACGAACACGATGTCGTCGCCGGCTTCGACGACGCCGGTGCGGTGATGGAGACGGACAGCGAGGACGCCATCGCGCGCTTCGAGGTCCTCGCGGAGCGCCGCCATGCGTTCGTCGGCGACGCCGTCGTACTTCTCGAACTCGAGGTGCGTCGTCTCGACGTCCCCGGGGTCGTCTCTGGCGCGAACGCGACCGGTGAACGTCGCGATGGCGCCTGCACGGTCAGCTTCGGCGTGACGTTTCACGTCCGTCACGAGGGACTCGAGCGTGTGGAACGGCTCAAGGTCGTCGATGGCGTCCGCGACGGCGTCGAAGTCCATCGACGTCGGGTCGGCCGCGCGTTCGAGGACCGGCCCGGCGACGTCGCGGTCGCCGACGACGACCTTCGGGAGCCGGCTCTCGGAGTACCCCTCGACGAGTACGTAGTCGTGCTCGGGCGCGAGTCGGTCGAGTGCCCCGTCGAGGGACAGCGACTCGCCGGTCGCGAACCACTCGCCCGCGCCGTAGCCGCCGCCGAGGCGGCCCGCTTCGCTGGTGGCTCGTTCGCCCTCGGTCGCGTGCTCTCCGTCGTCCGCGTCCGTCGCACGCCAGTGACTCGCGTCGTCGACGATGCCGTACGTCTCGCTCGCACCGCCGGCGCGATGCCGAGCGGTGTCCTTCCCTTCGGTGTCGACGTCGGGCGGATGCGTGAGGTGCTTGACGGTGCCGACGGACCCGCGGTCCGCGAGCCGGCCGGCGAGCGCCGCGACCACGGTCGTCTTCCCAGAGCCGGAACCCCCGACGACGCTTGCGACCTTCATACGTGCCCCTTCGCAGTCCCGCGTTGTAAGTACACGTCGTCTCGACACCCGGCGAGCGGAACCGACGCGGGGTTCGGGGATCGAAGACGCGTCAACGTCCTGCACGCGTCAACGTTCGAGCACGCGTCATCGTTCGAGGACGTCCCCGAGGACCTTGCGCTGGGCCGCGGCGAGGTGCTCGGCGAACGTCGACCGGGAGATGTCGAGTGCGGCCGCGACCTCCGTCCCGGTCGCGCCACGTGGATCCTCGAAGTAGTCGAGTTGCCACGCGGTCTCGACGACCTCGAGCTGGCGGTCCGTGAGCCTGTTCCGGTCGACGAGCACGGGGCGTTCGCTGTGGTCGCCGGTCGATCGCCGCATCTGGCGGACGCACACGTCGTCGTGCCGTTCGCGGAGCGCTTCGACGACCTCGCGGACCGTCGACGGATCGCTCGCGTGGAAGGTCAGGTGGAGTCGCCCGCGGCGCGCGGTGACGGCCGCGAGCGGGACGCCGAGCGATTCGACGGTCTCGCACGGGCACGGATCGGACGGCTCCGCGTCGAACTGGTAGACGTCGCCGGTGTCGGTGCTGAACACGCGCTCGCACTCTCCGGCGTCCAGGGTCGGTGACTGGCCGGGGGCGTCGTGGTCGGTTCCGAGTTCGAACTCGCCCACGACGCGGCCGTCGTCCTGTGAGGTGCGTCGGACGCTGAACGCGGACCGGCCGGTACGGTTCGAGGCGTCCGCGACCGGACAGCAGTCCGGGTCGTCGACGACGAGTTCCGTCCGGATGCCGCCACTGGCATCCTGGAGTGACCTGGCGGTAGTGCTCGTCTTCATGTGCGGTAGTTCGGGTAGAGCACACCTATACGGGGGACGCAATTACCATACAGCGGAAGGACAGCCGAACAAGTTCGGACGGGCGTGTCAGGGGTCGTTCGCGTCCGACGGATGGGATTCTCGAGCGTCGTCGCGGTCGACGTCCAGTGCGGCGTCGAGGTCGGCGACGCCGGGCTTGTGCGCGCGGTCGGTAGCGGCGACGATGGCGACGTGGTCGGTGCCGAGTTCGACGAAGTCGAGGTCGAGGTCGTCGGCGGTCGAGCGCAGGCCGAGGCCGGCGTCGACGTCGCCGTCGGCGACGCGGTGGGCGGGGCTGGCGTGGCCGCGCGTCGCGAGTTCGTACCCGGAGATGGCGTCCGTGAGCGCGTCCCGTGCGACGTCGCGCTGGGCCGCGAGGTCGTCGATGGCGTCGTCGAAGCGCGCGCGGAGTCCGGATTCCGCGTCGCGGTTCGCGAAGGAGAGGTCGCGGTCGACGAGCGCACCGAGGCCGGTGACGTCCCCGGGGTTCCCCGCTGGAACGACGAGGCCCCAGTCGCGCTCCCAGGTCGCGAGGGGTTCGCGGTCCGCGGACGCAGAATCGAGCGCGTCGTCGGCGGCCTGACTGGACCGGTCGAGCGCGTCGTCCGCGTCGGGGCCGGCGAGTGCGGCGACGTCGGCGACGCCGTCCCGGAGCGACCGGCGGCCGCTCCGGGAGCCGCTCGCGAGGTATCGCGGTCGCGCGACGGCGTCGAGTCGGACGGAGAGCGTCGGGTCGTCCTCGCCGACGACGAGCACTCGCGGTGGTCGGACGCTCGACGAGAACAACTCGACGGTGACGGGTTCGTCGGCGTCCAAGAACTGCGTGCCCGGGCCGACGGGGACGACGCCGTCGGCGGCTGTGAGCGTCGTCGTCGCACCGCTCCCTTTGTCGACGGCGTACGCGAGCGTGTCGCCGTCGCCGTCCTCGACGAGTGCGACGGGGACGAGCCGCAGTCGACCCGCCTCGGAGCGTTCGCGTGCGGCCATCCGTGCGTTCACGGTCGCGGTGCGGGGTTCCGTCCGTCCGGCCGCGTCGCGGATGCGTGGTGCGACGAACGTCCGGAAGATCGAGAGCGCGGACACCGGATACCCGGGGAGGCCGACGTACGCGGTGCCTTCGATGGTGCCGACGAGCGTCGGCTTGCCTGGTTTGACGGCGACGCCGTGCAGGAGGCGTTCGCCCCGGTCCTCGACGACGCGGTAGATGACGTCCATCGCGCTCGCGCTCGTCGACCCCGACGTCAGTACGAGGTCGGCGGACGCGGCGGCGTCGACGATCGTCTCGGTCATCGCCGCTTCGTCGTCGCCGACGTGCTCGTAGACGAGCGGTTCCCCGCCGGCGTCGCGGACGCCGGCGGCGATGGCGTACGTGTTCACGTCGTGGATCTCGCCGGCGCCGTGGTCGAGGTCGTCGCCGGGCGGGACGAGTTCGTCGCCCGTGGAGATGACGGCGACGCGCGGTCGCGCCCGCACCGGGACCGAGTCGACGCCGAGCGCCGAGAGGAGGCCGACCTCGCGAGGCGTGACGAGCGTCCCGGGACCGAGCGCGCGCTGGCCGGCGGCGATGTCCGCACCGGCCGCCATCACGTGCTCGGCGGGTGCGACCGCACGCCGGATCTCGACGACGCGCGAGTCGTCGGCGTCGTCGGCGTCGTCGGCGTCGACGTCGCTCGAGTCCACCTCCGTCGTGTCCTCGACCATCACGACCGCGTTCGCGGACTCGGGGACGACCGCGCCGGTGGAGATCTCGACCGCGTCGCCGGCTTCGAGTTCCGCGTCCGGTCGTTCGCCAGCGTACACGGACCCGACGACGGTGAGGGTGATGGGGTCCACTTCGCTCGCCTCGAACGTGTCCTGGGCGCGAACCGCGTAGCCGTCCATCGCCGCCCGATCGAACCCGGGGACGTCGATCTCGGCGTCGATGCGTTCGGCGAGAACGCGACCGCGGGCGTCGTCGAGCGGGACGCGCTCGGTGCCGCCGCCGACGTCGAGGCCCGCGATGGTCTCGCGGAACGTCTCGGGGGTCGCGAGGTCGTGGAACTCCTTGTGGTCGCTCATGGCTGGTACTCCCAGTGCTCGACCTCGACGCGTTCGCCGGCGGCCAGTCCCTCCACGGATTCGGGGATCGTCACCCAGCCGTCGGCGTCGGTGACGCTCGACAGCACGCCGGCGCCACCGGACCGGATCGGTACGGCGCGGTGGACGGGTGCGTCTTCGGTTCCGGAGGCATCCCCATCCGGTTCCAGTGCAACGCGGACGAACGATCGGACGCCGGGTTCGCTCGGGACCTTCCGGTCGAGCGTCGCGGCCGTGGCCGGATGCGGTGGCGTCGGCAGGTGCCCGGCGTGCTTGAGCGCGGGCCGGAGGAGAGCGATCGCGGTCACGATACACGAGACGGGGTAGCCCGGGAGCATCAAGATCGGGGTGTCCTCGACGACGCCGACCGCCACCGGGTGTCCGGGTTTGATCGCGAGTCCGTGATGCCGGATCTCGCCGCGGTCGGCGACCACGTCCGCGATGAGGTCGCGTTCGCCGACGGACGACCCACCCGTGGTGACGACGACGTCCGCGGTGAGGCCGCGTTCGACCGCGGCCCGGAGCGCGCTCGCGTCGTCGGGGACGACGTCCCGGTACGTCGCCTGGCCGCCCCAGCGTTCGACGTACCGCGACACCGTGAGCGCGTTCGTCTCCACGATCTCGCCGGGTCCGGGGTCCCCGTCGACGAGTTCGTCCCCGGTCGGGACGACCTCGACGGTCGGTGGGTCGTAGACGTCGACGGTCGTTCGACCGACCGAGCGGAGGAGTCCGAGGTCGCTCGGCCTGAGTCGGTGGCCGTCCCCGAACAACTCGGCGTCGGCAGGGACGTCCTCGCCGGCGGGCGCGACGTTCTCGCCGTCGGTCACGCTCGCACGCACCTCGACCTCGTCGCCGAACACCTCGGTGTCCTCGACCATCACGACCGCGTTCGCGCCCTCGGGGAGTTCGCTCCCGGTGTGGACGCGACGCGCGGTCCGTCGGTCGACGCGCGGTACTTGACCTGCTTCGCTTGCGTCCTCGCTACCGGCGTCGGCCTCGACCATCTCGAGTGCGGCCGGCGATCGCTCGCTCGCGCCGAACGTGCTCTCGGCGACGACCGCGAACCCGTCCATCGCGGCGCGCTCGTAGTGCGGAACCGCACGCGACGGCGTCACGGCCTCGGCGAGGACGCGTCCGTCCGCGCGCGACACTGGAACGGAATCGATGGAGTCGACGGGAACGACGTCGTCGAGGAGCGTCTCGCGAGCGGACGCGAGGCGCGTCATGTCCTTGAACTCGTGGTGCTCGGTCACGGGTGCCACCCGCGGTGTTCGCTCATGGACGGATGGTTCGGGCGAGCCACGTTTCAGGGTTCTGCCGTCTGACCTGGAACCCCGAAAGTGAATCCGCGTCGACGTGGTCGAGGATGTACGACTTGACCGGCGTCGGGTCGCGGTCGCTGACGAGGAAGAACTCCTCGCCCGCGGAAAGCGCGTCGAATCCGTCGAGGACGCGTTCCTTGCGCTCCTCGGGGTCGAGGCCGCGGATGTCGACGGCGTGCTCGGGGACGTCGACGGTCCAGACGTCGTCGTAGCGTTCGTCGACGGTGTCGGCGAGGGAGAGCGAGTGCTCGGGGAGTGCGTCGGCGTCCGGGACGGGCCGGGTCTGCATCTCCTCGGTGAAGGGGAGTTCGGCGAGGACGGGGACGTCGAGTGCATCCACGGGGTCGTCGCCGCCGAAGAGGTCGTGGACCTCGCCACAGTTGTCGCAGACGAACTCGCCCATGTTGGAGACGACGCCGAGGACGGGGACGTCGTTCTCCTCGAACAACTGGAGTGCTCGGCCGGTGTCGGAGACGGCGGCGTGGAACGGCGTGGTGACGAGGACGACGCCGTCGATTGGGACGTCCTGCAGGGTCGTCAGGACGACGTCGCCGGTTCCGGGCGGGAGGTCGAGGACGACCGTGTCGGGGTCGCTCCACGCGGTCTCCTCGAAGAGGTCGGAGATGGCGTCGTGCGCCATCGCACCGCGCCACGCGAGCGGTCCGCCTTCGGCGAGCAGACCGACGCTCATCACCTCCAGGCCGTCGGCGTCGACGGGCACGGGGTTGCCGTCCTCGTCGGAGTAGACGGGGCCGGAGACGGAGAGCAGTTCCGGGACGTTCGGGCCGTAGAGGTCCGCGTCGAACAGCCCGACTGAGCGGTCGTCGTCGGCCGCGAGTGCGCACGCGAGCGACGCCGCGACCGTGGTCTTCCCGACGCCGCCCTTCGAGCTGGCGACGGCGATGACTCGGTCCGCGGTCTCGATGCCGGCGTCCCGGCCGTCGAGATCCGGGCTCGGGTCGACCTGTTCGACGCGAGCGCCCTCGATGCCGTCGACGCTCGACGCCGCACGCACCATCGCTTGCGTGACGCGTTCGGCGGCGTCGCGCGGGAACTCGCGGAGGTCCGCCTCGATGGTGACGCGACCGTCCGCGACGCGGATGGTCTCCACGAGACCGGCGTCGAAGACGTCCGCGTCCGCCTCGGGGTCGCGGACCTGACGGAGTGCGTCCGCCACCGCGTCCGTCGTTCCTGCGGGACCGTCTTCGGTCGTGCTCGGTTCGTCGCCGTCGGATGGATGTTGCCGTGACATGCTAGAGGTCGGGTCGGCGGTTCAGCGTGCTCTCGCCGGGGAGTTTCGTGCTATCGCTCTCGGTACCACCGGTGAACTGTCGGCGGAACTTCCCGGGGTCGGCGTCGAGGGCGCGTGCGGCAGTACTGCGGACGACCTGGGGTTCGCTCGCGTCGTCCGCGACGGTCTCGAGACGCTCGGTCGCGCGGTCGTCGTCGACGCCAGCGAGCAGGTGCACCGCCCACTCGCGTAGGCGCTCGCTGTCGGCGTGGGACTGTTCGAGCAATATCGGACGGAGCGCTTCGCCGCGCAGTTTGTACAGCGACACCAAAGCGTTCCGGACGACCGCGTGGTGCTCGTCCTCGAGTGCATCCTCGATGGCCGCTTCGTGGGCGACGCGGTCGATGCGGTCGAGTGCGACGACGGCTTCGGCACGCACCCACGGGTCGTCGTCGTCGAGCGCCGCGACGGCGGCGGCGCTGGCGCGGTCGCCGCCGAGGTTCCCCAGCGATTCGACGGCGAACTGCCGGACGTCCACGTCGTCGTCTTGCAGTCCGTGCGCGAGCAGGGCGTCGACGACGCCCTCGGAACGCGACTCCTCGCCGAGCGCGAGAGCCGCCCGGCGTCGGTCGACTGCGTCGCCGTCGACGAGGTCGTCGATCTTCTCCTTGACCGAATCGCTCGCCACGGGTGCGATGTCGGTCGCCTGTAGTTCGCGCTCGGACGCTTCGCCGATGGTCACGTCCCTGTCCACCTCGATGTCCTCGAGCCCGCCTGGTTCCTCGCCGAACCCGGGGCTCTCCTCAGGGTGGACGCGCGGATCCGTCGGCCCGTCGGTCGCTTCCTCCGGGTCGCGAGTCATGCCATCACCTCCGAATGGTGGCTCATGCCATCACCTCCGACGCGTCGGCGTCGTCCGAACGCTCCGTTGCGATCGAGTCGAGGTCGACGGTCGCGAGCGTCGCGCCGAGCAGGACGGCGGTCGCCGCGGTCGGCGTCGCGGGGACGCCGGCGACGACGAGCAGGACTGCGCCGACAGCGAGTGCGGGCGAGCGACGGCGGAGTCCGGCGACCGCGGCGGCGACGGCGCCACCGACTGCGGCCGCGACGAGGAGGTGGGGTGCGCCGACGACGGCGAACCCGACGAGAAGCGCGCTCCCGGCGACGTAGGGGGCGCTCGCACTTGCTACGACGACCGCGGCGAAGCCGGCCGCGCCGGCGACGACCGCGAGCCAGTCGCCGCGAACGCGCACGGAGAGCGCGACGAGCGCGACGAGGTACGCGAGCACGCCGAGTTCCCGGACGCCGCCCGAGGCGACGCCGAGGGTGCTCGCGAGCGAGAGCGCGATGGCGACGAGGAACCCGGCGGCGACGGCGCGCCGCCTGAGTTCGCGGTACGAGTCCGGGACGCCGAGGGCGCCGAGGAGTGCGACGCCGCCGGCGGCGGTGACGGCCACGGCCGCCGGGACGCGAGCCGCTGGCGCGGCCGCCGCGAGCGCACCGAACACGCCGGCGAACAGGAGCCCGATGCGAACCGGTGGTCGGTCGATCGCGAACCCTATCGCGGCGAGCGCGAGTGCAACCGCGAACGCCGCCGTCACTTCCATCGCTCCGAGGACGCCCGCGGACACCGCGAGCGGGTCGAACGGCACGTTGTGGAGGATGCGGAGCGTCGTCGCGACCGCGGTCGCGAGCGCCCCGAGAGCACCGGTCGCGACGATACGTCCGCGAGTACCAGTGAACAGTCGACGTACCGCCGACGCGTCCGTGCGTCGCTCCACCGCCATCGATTCGGAACTCATGGGCTCGTCCCTCCTTCGTGTCGACTCCCCGCACCGACCTGGAGTCGGTCGGCGAGGTCGTCGACGTCCGCGGTCACGAACGCTTCGAGGAACGCCGCCAGCCGGCCGTAGATGCTCGTCCCAGGTTCCTCGGCGAGCGCCTCGCTGAGCCCGGAGACGAGGACGCTCAGGTGGCGGTCGTGGAAGTCCAGGCGAGCGCGCTCGACGTCGTCGTCGACGGCGACGAGTCGACACAGGTAGCCCGCGAACTCCAACTCCAGTCGGACGTGGTCGTGATGTTTGCGGTCCTCCTGGTCGACCTCGACGCCGAAGTACTCGTACGCCCTCGCGAGGTCGAGGTTCACGTCGTTCCAGGACACCTCCGAGCGGTACCCGGACTCGTACAGCGACACCGGCGGCCCCTGGCTATCGATGGTGCCGTCGGTACCGTCGATGACTTCCGAATACCCGACGACGAACAGGTCGTTGTAGCGTGCGGCGAGCGTGTCGTGGTCGTCGTCGACCACGAGGTCCGGCGCGTCGACGTCGAGGCCAGTTCGGGAGACGAGTGCACCGAACTCCTCGTCGAACGACCCGTCAGCGAGCGCGCCGTAGAGGTCGTCGTCGGCTTCCGCGAACGCTCGCGCCGCCAGCGCGTACACCGCACCGCGAGCGCCCGTCTCGGTGTCGACCGACTCGACGATGGCGTCGGCCGAAGCGGTCCCGGTCTCCTCGTTGGTCGCCATCGTCACTCACCCCTCGTCCGGCGGACGCCTTCGACGGTGATGAGCGTCGTGAACACGATCGCGATGCCCGCGACCGTCCACAGGATCGCCTGGTACGGCGGTCCGCCCGTGTCCGGTCCGAGCGCGAGGTAGTACCACTCGCTCGTCGCCTTCTGTCCCGAGCGCTCCATGTTCGAGCCGTTCCAAACCGCGAGCGCGACGTCCATGTCCCGCTCGGTTGAGATAGTCGTCGCGTTCGCACGGTCGGTCTCCAGCGGTCGCGAGAACACGACGTGCCAGCGACCGTCCTCGTGCGTCGCGTTCGTCGCGAGCGACCCGTCCTCGAACTCGGTCGTCGACCCCGGGCCGCCGGCGAGCAGTTCCTCGGTTCCGGCGCTCGCGCTCCAGTACCAGACGTTCACCATGTTGTCCGTCGACCCCATCGCGATCGGCGGTCGTTCACTCTGGTTCACCGGCAACTGGACGGCGAGCGCGTCACCGAACTCGCGGATGCCGGTGTCGTTCACGTCCCGCGTCCCGTCACGCCAGGACAGTCGAACGTAGAGTCGTTCGTTGGTCCGCGCGACCTCGACGCGCGCCTCGTCGACGGTCGTGTCGTCGGCATTCGGGACGCCAGCGCCCGCGCTACTCAGCGGGACGGCCGCGGCCGGCACCTCGTCCCACGCCGCGCCGTCCGCGGCCGCCAGATCGCCCGCATCGGGCTGGTAATCGACCGGGATCTCGTACGCCGGGCGAGCGTCGACGAGCATCGGTGCGAGCGCCGCGGACGCGACGAGCACGAGCGCGAGCACGCCTGCGACGGCGACCTCGCGCGAGACGTCCGGCGACGGTTCGCCGTCGTCGTCAGTCATCGTCGAACACCTCCAGGCGGTACTGGTCGTCGGTGTTCACGGTCTGGAGTATCTCCATGAGTTCGCTCTCCTCGCCCCGGCGGACGCGGTCGCGTTCCCGGTTGATGGTGTTCAACGCCTCGTTGACCTGCTGGCCGAACAGCTCCTCCAGATAGTCCCGCGGGATGCGTTCCGCGTCGAGCGTCTCCCCGCTCTCGCTCGTCTGCGGGGGCGCGAACGGCGGGATGTAGTACACGTTCGGTTCCGTGCGGTACTCGGGATGCAATCGAACGGCGACCTCGTACTCGTTCACGAGCTTGTGGATGGGGCCGTCCTCGTCGTCGAGGAATCCGACGTGCCGGAGCTGGGGTGGACAGTCCTCCGCACAACTCGGGGGCTTCACCTCCCCATCCGGGCCCTCGCCCTCGATCCGGGGGTAGCAGAAGATGCACTTCTCGCTCGTCTTCTGTTGGGCGTTGTAGAACACCTTCTTGTACGGACACCCCTCGACGCAGTACCGGTACCCGCGGCACCGGTCCTGGTCGACGAGGACGATACCGTCCTCCTCGCGCTTGTAGATCGCCGACCGCGGACACGCCTCCACGCACGACGGATGCGTGCAGTGATTGCAGATCCTGGGGAGGTAGAAGTAGTACGAGTTCGGGAACTCGCCAGCGCCCTCGTCCTCGTCCCAGTTCGGCCCCCAGTCTGCGTTCTCCATCGGCCGCAGGGGCTCGTCGCTCCCCTCGTACATGATGGCCTCGTGGTTGAAGTCCCACGCACGGCCGTACTCCTCCTTCTCTGGGAGGTCACCGGGCGTCCGCTCCGTGCCGTCGTCGTCCCAGCCACCACCCATCTCCTCCCAGTCGCGAGGGTAGCCCGACCCGGGCTTCGTCTCGACGTTGTTCCAGTACATGTACTCGCGACCGCCGGATTCGGTCCAGTTGGTCTTGCACGCGATCGTACACGTCTGGCAGCCGATGCACTTGTTCAAGTCCATCACCATCGCGACCTGGTGCTCGACGCCGTCGGCGATCGGGACGTCGCCGTCGCCGTCGTCGGTCTGACTCATCGATCGTCACCTCCGAGCAACTCCCGGACCTGGTCAAGTGGCCCGCTCGCGCTCGACTCGTCGTCGAGCACGTCCTCGCCGAGCGACGACGGGTCCCGCTCGACGACCTCGGCCGCGCTCCGGGTCGACGACCCGCTCTCGACCTTCTCCACCTCGACGCGGACGTCGCTGTTCACGCCCGTCGGCCCCCAGTAGTTCGGGAAGAAGTGCAGGTGCTCGCCCGTGTCCTCCGGGTACTGCACGAGCTGCGTCGGCTTCATGTACATCGGAACGAGCGAGTTGAAGTTGTTCCGGTCGGGGTACTGGAATCGCTCCCAGCTGAAGAAGTGACGGACGGTCCCGGGTTCGCCACTCGGATACACCTTCGCCATCACCTCGACGCTATCCAGGTCGTTGTACACGCGGACGGTGTCGCCGTCCTCGATGCCGCGTTCCTCCGCGTCGTCCGGATTGAGGTACACCGTCGGTTCGCCGCGCTGCAGGCGGAGCATCTTCGAGTCGTCGCGCCACGTCGAGTGGATCGCCCAGCGACTGTGGGGCGTGTTGTACCCGAGCGGGTACTCGGACTTCTCCTGGAGGACGGGGGCGTCCTTGTGCGTCGGCAGTTCCTCGTCTAGTTCGAGGAACCAGTCGTGGTCGATGTAGTACTGCTGGCGGCCCGTGAACGTCGGCCACGGGTTCTTGTCCTGCACGTAGTCCTGCCACGGGGTGTACGCTTCGCCGTCCTCGATGTCGCTCGTCCAGTGGTCGCCGGCTTCGAGGAGTCGCTTCGGTTCCTCCTCGATGTCGTCGAACGTCAACTGCTCGTCGGTGTCGGCCGGGTTCGACTCCTCGCTGTGTTCGAGGATGAACTCCGCGGCGGCCTTGTCATCCGCGAGCGCGCCGTCCTCGTCGTCGAGCCAGTCGCGGACGTAGTCGTCGTGCACCGACTGCAGGTCGATCTCTCGGTCGAACTTCCGGTCCTGCACGGGGTCGGTGCCGCGCTGCTGGGCCACCTCCTGGATCTTCGCCGCGATTTCGCGGAAGATCTGCCAGTCGGTCTTCGACTCGCCCAGCGGTTCGACCGCGGGCGTGAACGGATGCACGTACGTGTGCATGTCAGTCACGGAGAGGTCGTGCTTCTCGTAGTGACTCGCCGCCGGCAGCACGATGTCGCTGTTCAGCGCCGTCGAGTCCATCCGGAAGTTGACGTCGACGACCAGGTCGAGTTTGGGCCACAGTTCCTCCTCGAGGGCGACGTTCCCTTTCGCCTGGTTGAAGTAGTTCCCGCGCCAGATGAACATCATTCGCGGATCGGGGCGCGAGCCGTCCTCGCGCTCGCTCGGGTACAGCGGCATCCAGCCCTTGTCCACGGACTCCTTGATCTTCGCGGCAGTGTCCGGGTCCGTGTTCTCCATGATCCCGGCGTGATAGTACGTCCAGAGCGTCGTCGGGACGCCACGGACGCTCCCCGTCGGGAAGGAGAGGTTCTTCCAGCCGTTGAACGTCCAGATCTTCTCCTGGCCGACGTAGTGGTCGAGGCCGGTCCCCTGTCGGCCGAGGTTCCCCGTGAGCGTCACGAGGAGCTGAATGGCGCGGTTCCCGAGGTCGTTGTGGTACCAGTCGTTCACGCCCTTCCCGTGGATGATCTTCGCACGTTCGACTTCGGCGAACTCGCGAGCGATCTCCTGGTGAGTCTCCCGGCCGACGCCCGTGATCTCGTTGACGGTGTCGGGGTCGTACTCGGCGAGTTCCTCGCGGAGGTTCAACCAGACCGAGCGCGTTTCGATGGGGCCGTCCTCGACGGTCTCGACGTCGCGTTCGGCCGCGAGCTGGGGGTCGAAGTCGAGGTCGATGCTTACGGAGTGGTCGTGCTGGCCGTCGCGTTCGCCGAGGGACCCCGGTGCTGTCCGGAGGTTGCCCTCCGAGTCCACCATCACGAACACCTTCTCCGGACGGTCGGCGTCGACGTCCAGTCCCGAGACCTCGTTCGCCCGCAGGAACTTCCCGGTGTCCTCGCGCACGAGCAGCGGCATGTCCGTCTGCTCCTTGAGGTGGGCTTCGTCGTAGAGGCCTTCGTCGACGATGGTGCGCGCCATCCCGAGCGCGAGCGCGGTGTCGCTCCCGGGCTCGGGCCCGATCCATTCGTCGCAGTGGATGGCGGTCTGACTGTAGTCCGTGAAGATGCCGACGCGTTTCGTGCCGTTGTACCCGGCTTCGAGGAAGTACTTCGCGTCCGGGATGCGCGTGACGTTGATGTTCGACCCCCACGCGATGATGTAGTCGGCGTTGTACCAGTCCGAACTCTCCGCGTTGTCCGTCTGGGTACCCCACGTGATCGGTTGGCCCGGCGGCAGGTCGCTATACCAGTCGTAGAAGGAGTGACTGACGCCGCCGAGCAGGTTCACGAGTCGGCTCCCGCCGGCGAAGCTCACCGGACTCATCGCGGGGATGGGCGTGAACCCGCTGATCGCGTCGTACTCTCCGTCCTGAACGGTGTCCACGACCTCCTCCGCGATCTCCGTGAGCGCCTCGTCCCACGAGATCCGCTTCCACTTCCCCTCGCCGCGTTCGCCCGTGCGCCGAAGGGGGTGCGTGACGCGCTGGTCGGCGTTCACGTAGTCGCTGAAGCACGCGCCCTTCTGGCAACCCCGTGGGTTCGGGTCCGGGAGGCTCTCGTCGAATTGCGGGTAGTCGCCGGCTTGCTCCTCGCGCCACACCTGGCCGTTCCTGGTGTACACCTGCCACGAGCAACTACCCGTGCAGTTCACGCTGTGCGTCGACCGAGCCTTGTCGTCCCAGTCCCACTCCTCGCGGTAGAGGTCCTCCCAGTCCCGGTAGGGATACGACCCGATCGGGTCGTCGACGACCTCCAGGTTCGTCATCTCCGCGAGCTCGTCGGCCAGACTCAGGCCGGTTGCGCCGACGGCCGTCGCCGCCCCGACTCCCTTCAGGAAGTCACGGCGGACGAGTCCAGTGCCGTCGCGAGTCGATCCGTCGTCTACGTCGGTGTGGTCAGTCATCGTTCTCGATAAATACCGTTGCGAGTCCGAGTGCGACGCCGATCGTCGCGAGTGCGATACCGGCGAGCGTCCCCCCGCCGGTCTCGAGGCCGGCCGCGACGAACGCGACGCCCACGAGTTTCGTGATGCGGTCAACCCAGCGATACCGGCGCGCCGACAGCGCGAGCCCGCCGTTCCACGAATCAGTCATCCTCGTCACCTCCCCGGGTCTCGCCGCCAGCGGACGGCTCGACGTCAGTCGGTTCCTGGTCGATCGATCCACCCTCGTCCTCGGTCGCTTCGTCGCCGAATCCCCCGAGGACGGCGTACGTGATGGTACCGGAGACGATCGGGACGAGCACGAGCGCCGCGATGAAATAGGGTTTGAGCACCGCGGTCGACGTGTGGAGTATCTCGGCGACGATGACGTCCATGCCAGCGATCGACGCCACCATCACGAACGTCACACCGGCGATGCCGACTGCGGTCGGGAACGGTCGCTCCAGCGGGTTCGCCGTGAAGTGAGCTGGTTCCGGTTCCCGGTCGACGAACGGCCAGATCGCGACGGCGAGGAACACGAGACTGGGGAGCATGAGCCCGCCGATGAACTCCGAGCTGAAGTGGATGCCGAGGACGTCGAAGCTCATCCACGCGGGCGTGAGCTTCAGGAACCCGTACCCCCACATGAGGAACCAGTCGGGCATGATGAGCGACGGCGTCGACGCCGGATCGTTCGGGCCGTACTCGGCGATGTTGTGCACGGGGAGGAAGCCCGCGAGCAGGGAGAGAACGGCCATCGTGACGAAGAACACGACCGCGCTGACCGCGGTCTGGTTCGGGAACGCCGGCAATCCGACGACGATGCTATCGTCGTCGCGGTCGACGGTGGCGACGCCGCCGTCGGCGCTGGCTGCGCCGTCGTCGACGTCAGTGCCGCCGCCGTCCGCGGCCGCTCCCGCATCGCCGGCGCGGACGCGCTCGTCGCCGGGTGGCATCGGGCCGACGACGTCCGCGTCGCGCCGAGCCTCGGTGTGCTTCTGGCGGATGAGGATGAGCATGTGCACGCCGATGAGGCCCGCGATGACGACCGGGATGACGAAGACGTGCAGGAAGAACAGTCGTGGGATGGTGGCGCTCGTCGGGAACGACCCACCGAACACGATCTGTGCGAGCGGGTCGCCCAAGATCGGGATGGACTTCGCGACGTTGTACCCGATGCCGACCGCGGTGCTCGCGAACTCGTCGTAGGGGAGCGCGTAGCCCGTGTACGCGGCGAACATCGACATCCCCGCGAGTCCGGTGCCGACGAGCCAGTTCGGTTCGCGCGGGTTCCGGTACGCGCCCGTGAAGAACACGCGGAGCATGTGGAGCGCCATCGACGCAATGAACAGGTGCGCCGCCCAGTGATGGATGCGGCGGATGAGCATCCCGAACGGAACGTCGTACGTGATGTTGAGGACGCTCTTGAACGCCGCGGGAAGCTCCTTGCCCTGGTACTGGGCGACGCTCCCCTCGTACTCGACGGCGGTCGTGCTCGGTTCGAAGAAGAACCCGAGGAAGACGCCCGTGCTGGCAAGGACCAGGAAACAGAACAGCGCGACCTCGCCGAGGAGGAACGAGTCCTCCGCGGGGAACGCCTTCCCCATGAACTCGCTCGCGTCGTCCAGGTCCAGGCGACTGTCGACCCAGTCGTAGGCGGCTTCGAGGCGCGACATCATTCACCTCCGGGGCCGATGGCCCCTTCGAAGTCGCCGGTCGCGATGACGTACCCGTCGCCGGAGAGCGTGATCGGGAGTTGCGGCAGGGCACGCGCCGGTGGGCCGCCGACGACCGAACCGCCCGTCTTCGGGTCGAACCGGCCGGAGTGACACGGACAGACGAGGACGTCGCCGTCGCGGTCCGCGACCATGCAGCCGGCGTGCGTGCAGACCTTCGAGAACGCGGCGTAGCCGCCGACCGTGTACTCCGTCTTGACGCTGTCAGCGTATACGTCCTCCCCGAACCGAACGAGGAGGGTCGGCGCGTCCTCGATGCCGGGGCGTGGTTCCGGGAACACCGTGAGCTGTTCGCCGGGCGCGAGTCGACCTTCTTCGATGCGTTCGCCGTCGGCGTCGACGAGTGCGACGCCGTCGGAGTAGACGGGGCCGCGGTACTTGCGGTCGAACACCTGCGTCAGCCCCGCGACGGGTGCGACGAGGCTCCCGAGGGCGGTGATTCCGCCGACGGTCGCCAGGATCTTCGCGTAGTCGCGACGGGCGAGGCGCGCCCGGGCGTCCCGCCAGAACGGCTGGTAGATGCTCGGAGAGACGTCGGTTCCGTCGTCGTCGTGCGGGCACGCCTCGCAGGCGTCGCCGTCCTCGTCACCGCCGGGATACGACTGCGAGAGGACGCGTTCGCGAGCGACCGACGTGGACTCCTCCGGCGTTGCGTTCGAAGCGTCCGGTTCGTCGACTGGCCCGGTGTCGTCGTGTGCGTCTCGCATCAGTGATCCCTCCGTTCGGCGACCTCGACGTGTGGCATGAACCAGGCGTAGTACGACACCGTCAGTCCGGTGAGCGACATGAACATCCCGAACATGTAGATGCCGAAGAACTGGGTTCTCGCGAGCGTGAGGTACTCGGCGGTGAACAGCGCCGCGAACGTGATCGCGAGGACGGTGAGGCCACCCACCGCGACGAGTCCCTCGAGTGCGTCGCTGGCGTCCTCGTACTCGACGATCCAGCGGTCGGGCGTCTGGAGCCAGGAAAACGTGGGCGTGCCGCCGTCGGTCGCGGCGGCGTCCGGCGTCGCTTCCACCTTCGAACCGGGGCGGGCCGCGTCATTCATGAACCGGTGGAAGCCCGCGAGTGCGCCGAGCAGTGCGATCAGAGCGATCCAGACGATGACGCCGACCTGGCTCGGCGATAGCTTGTTCGGAGTGTCGACGAAGCCATCCAGGGGCCGGATCTCGTTGACACTCTGGTCGATGCGGATCTCCTCTGACGGTGGCTCGCCGTGCGCCGCGACGTACCACGTCGGTACGAGGACGGCGAGGACGACGAGTCCGATTACGAGCGTGCGTCGGTCCATCTGTGAGTTGGTGTCATAGTGGCTGGGGTGCCTGCGGATGCTTGCGCTGTGCCACGTTCTTCTCCTGCCGGGATGTTCGGTCAGCGACGACGTCGATTCGGTTGCGCGTCGCGACCGCCGCGTGCTGGTCTCCGCGTCGTGGCCACCGCGTGTGTCCGTCACACTGGGCCGGCCTCGCGTCGTTCGCCGTGGGGTCTGCGACCCCGACTCTCGAGCGGACGATGTCGCGTGCGACGACCATACCGCGAAGGCTGGTTGCGAGCGTTAATCGAAGCGGTCGACTTGTCGTATTAGAGCCTCGAAACCAAGGGTCTTGAAGTGGGGTCGGACGTCTCGGTGGTGGTCGCTCGCCCCTCGAGATACCGGCCGACCCGCCAGCAGGTAGGGTGTTCATGAGTACCGGGAGGACGGCTGTTGCTTCGAACCCAACGGACGAACCGGTTGTCGCGAACATCTTCGGGACAATCGGCGTGTCGAATACACCCGTAGCGACTGGTATGTTCTCCAGAGGCGGGCGCGACGACGACTGCTTCGACCCCTACGACGCGTTCGTTCCCGAGCACGTCCCCGACGCCGGCGAGTTCCTGACCGGTCACGACGTCCTGACCGGCGTCGAGCACGTCGCGTTCCATCGACTCACCCACGAGTTGTTCGAGGAACGTGGCGTGTACGACGTGACGTTCGGGTACAACCTCGCACGACTGAACCTCGACAGACGCCACGAATCCGCGGGGTTCCGGTACGCCGTCGACGCCGACGACGGCGCCGTCCTCCGGGCGGAATTCACGCCCACAACCGAGTTCTGTCCGCAGAGCGAACAGTTGACGAAGGGTGCCTTCCGCGCCTGGAACGGCCTCGCTGACCGACACCAGTTTGACTTCGTTCGCGTGCGCGCCGCACCGATGCATCAACGAAGCGAGGAGATAAACGCGGTCCTCGAAGGCCTGGGTGAGGCGACGAACGAACAGGGAGCCGTCCCGGAGCCGAGCACCGAACTCGATGGCGAAGACGAACTCGTGGACGGGAGCGAAGGTACCGGACGCTCCTCGGTCGACGACGACGTGCCCTTCTGAACCCGATACTGCGGGATCGACGGTATCAGGCGGCGAGCGACCGGGGCGGAGGGCCGAACCCATCGCACCCGTATTGGTTACTGTACCGATAGATAGTTATCCGGGCGGGGTCGTGCTTGCATCCATGGACGACGATAGCGAGAAGAACCCGACCCGGCGCCGGTATCTCGCCACCAGTAGCGCGCTGGCCGCCACCACGCTCGCGGGCTGCAACGGCATCGGCGGCGAGGACGACGACGACGAGGAGACGGACACCGATACAGTCACCACCGACGACACCGAAACGGACGCAGACGACGATGGAATCGGCGACGACATCGGCATCGACGACCCCGAACCGTCGGGTCCGGTCGAACTCCTCCACGGGTGGAGCGCCGGCGACGGGAAAGCGGCGTTCGACGCGATGCTCGAAGGGTTCGAGGCGGCCCACGACGTCGAGACCAACGCGAAAGCCATCGGCGGCTCCGCGAATACGTCGCTCGACACGCGCATCTCGCAACGGATCAAGAACGACAACCCGCCCGGGGCCTGGGCGGAGTGGCCGGGTGCGAACCTGGAACAGTTCACGAACGACGACGTACTCGACGACATCGAGGACGACGTCTGGACCGACGAGGTCAAGGACGCCTACTCGGACGGAGCGAGGGCCGCGGCGAAGGTCGACGGCGACTTCGTCTGCGTCCCCACCGACGTCCACCGCATCAACAACCTGTTCTACAACGAATCACTCGTCGCGGACGCCGGCGTCGACCCCGCCTCGATCGACGGGCCGACGGCGCTCGTCGACGCGTTCGAACGAGTCGAATCCGAAACGGACGCCATCGGGTTCGCCCACTCGCTGAAGGGCCAGTGGACGACCCTGCAACTGTTCGCGACCGTGTTCATCGGCCAGCACGGGATCGACGCCTACCAGCGGTTCGTGAACGGGAACGGGTCGAAGGCGGAGGTGGAGACGTCGCTCGAAGCCATCGTCGACTACAGCGACCACATGCCCGAAGACGCAAACTCCATCAGCTTCCAGAAGGCTGGAACGATGGTCTCGAAGGGCAAAGCCGCATTCATGCATCAGGGCGACTGGCTCGCGGGCATGTTCCAGGGCCGCGGCTTCGAGTTCGGGAGGGGCTGGGGGCACGTCCCGTTCCCGGGGACCGACGGCGTCTACCAGCTCAACATGGACGCGTGGGTCAGTCCCAGCGACTCGGAGACCCCGATCGCGACCAGACGCTGGCTGCGTTACCTGACGACGAAAGACGCCCAGGTTCGATTCAACCAGTACAAGGGCGCGATTCCGCCACGGACGGACGTCTCGACCGACGAGTTCCCGCCCTTCCAGACGAAGCAGATGGAGGCGTACCGGGCGTCGGAGAGCCAGCCGCCGTCGCTCGCGCACGGACTCGCCGTCCCGCCCCAACAGCGCAGTTCGCTCAAGTCCGCACTCAGCTCCAAATTCGACTTCACCAGCCGGAGCGTCGACGAGACGGCGACGGCGTTCGTCGACGCGCTCTCGGACTGACCGCGGACCGCTCCGAAGGTGACACCGCGTCGACCACACTCGCGGCTACGAGCACGCCACCGAGGGTCAATCTCCTGACCGGAACCGTCCGTTACCACGGGGTTGATAAGCGGTCACCGGGTAACGCTACTATATATGCGACATCCGATGCTGAAACTGCGGATGGCGGTCGTCGGAACGCTCCTGTTCGCGTTCTACGCCGCCGCCGGACTCTTCGCGTACGCGATGTACGGCGAAGGAGCGATTCCGCTCGTACTCGTCGGGTCGGTGGTCCTCATCGGCTTCCAGTACAAGGTCGGGAAATGGGCCGCCCTCCGGAGCGTCGGTGCCGAGGACATGCCCGAGGACGAGTTCCAGGAGATCCATCACCAGGTCGAATCGTTGAGTCGCGACATGGGCATCGACAAGCCGCGACTCATGATCGCGGACATGGGGATGCCGAACGCGTTCGCTGTCGGCCGGAAAGGCGCGGGGACGGTCGTCGTCTCCCGGGAACTCCTCTCGGTGCTGGAGCGCGACGAGGTCGAGGGCGTGCTCGCGCACGAGCTCGCGCACATCGCGAACCGCGACGTCGTCATGATGGTGCTCGGGCAGGGTATCGCGAGCATCGTCGGTCTCGTCGCGCAGTTCGCGGTCCTCCTGTCGGGGGACAGCGACATCGCTGACTTCTTCCTCGCGATCATCGTGGGGAACGTCGTCCAGTTCATCGTGATGCTGTTCGTGCTCGCGATCTCGCGGTACCGCGAGTTCGTCGCGGACGCGGACGCTCGCAAACACATCGGGAGCGGTGACCCGCTCGCGCGAGCGCTCGAGAAGATCCACGCGAGTGCGGAGAGCGGGACGGCGCGTGCGGCTCGCGCGGAAAGTGGTGCGGGGGCGAGCGCCATCGGTGGCGGCCGCGGCGGCCGCGGCGGCCGCGGCGGTCGGAGCGCTCGCGGCCGTGGTCGCTCTCGGGGCCGGAACGACGGGAACGAACTCGATAGCAAGGTGAGTGCGCTCTGTATCTTCGGGAGCGGCGGCGGGCTCTCGAAGCTCGTGAGCACGCACCCGCCGGTCGAGAAGCGCATCGAGAAACTCCGGAACTGATGGCGGGACTCACCGAAGCGCTCGCGGCCGTGCTCGGCGTCGGCTTCGGTGCGTTCATGATCGCGTACCCGGAGGTCGTGCTCCAGGTGCAGACCGCTGGCACGCGTCCGGACCGCCAGCCCGGGCCGGACGGCGAATCGCCCGGTGGCGGTGGGACGATGCAGATCATCGTGCGTGCCGGCGGCGTCCTGTTCGTGCTCGCCGGCCTCTACTTCGCGTCGCTGTTCGTCGTCTGAGAACCGGTCGGTGCCTGATTTTCGTTACGCCCTGGAGTTATGTCGTCGCCGCGAGTAGCCCCGAGCATGCTGGTCGTCTCCAACAGATTCCACGTCGTCGAGGAGCACGTCGACGAGTTCGAGGAGCGCTTCCGGAATCGCATGGGCGAGGTCGAGTCGATGGACGGCTTCGTGAAGTTCGAGTTCCATCGGCCGGTCGACCACGGGCACATCGATACGGACACGCACGCCGCGGTGACGTACTGGGAGTCGATGGACGCGTTCGAGGCGTGGACGGAGAGCGAGGCGTTCCGCGAGGCGCACCGGAATCCTGCACCTGACGAGTGGTTCGAGGCCGAGGGTGGCGTGGAGATCCACGAGGTCGGGTTCGACGCCGCTGGAGAGTAGTCGAGGAAGGGTGCGTTCAGGAGCGTCGAAACGTATTTTTCGCGGTCGGTCGTCGATCGTATCGTGACAGCCGTCATCAACGAGGGGTTCGTGGGGGACGCGATCGGGACGCTCCAGTCGCGGTATCGTCCGGTGGAGGTCGAGCAGACGACGATCGACGTTCCCGCGAGCGACTTCGACGAGTACGTCGAGAACGCCCGGGACGGCTACGTCGGCGGTGCGTACGCGTGGGTGATGCGGCGCCAGGAGGAGGCCGGGTATCCGAGCGAGTCCTACGACGGTGGCGTCGTGGATGGCGAGCAGGCGTTACTGATCCTGCCGCGCGGACGGACGGAGTGGGGGCTCCCGGGCGGTGGCGTGGAAAACGACGAGACGTACGAACGAGCGGTCCGTCGGGAGGTCCTCGAGGAGACAGGAGTGGGGTGCGAGGTGACGGGACTCTGGCATCTGCATCGGCGCCGGTGGCAGAGCGAGGACCCCGCGGACGACCGCGAGACGGATACGCTCTACCCGTTCTTCGACGCGGACTACGTCGGCGGCTCCATCTCGGTCCAGGCCGGTGAGGTCGACGGTGCCGCGTGGTTCGCCGAACCGCCGTCACCTCTCATGGACGCGACCGAACGGCGCGCGAACACGTTCTTCTGACCGTGGCCGCCATCTAGCGGACGTCGAGCGCGGCGGCGAGGACGTCCGCGTGGTCGAACCCGAGTTCGGGCAGGTCCTCGGGGTCGAAAGCGTTGACGCGCGTCGCCTCCTCGCGAGCACGGGGCGTCGGGTCGTCGTCGAACGGCTCGCAGACGAACGCGGCGCTCACCGTGTGGCGTGGATCGCGGTCGGGTGCGTCGAATAGCCCGACGAAGGCGGTCGGTTCGACGCGGAGTCCGATCTCCTCCTCGACTTCTCGTGCGGCGGCAGTCGCCGCCCGCTCCCCCGGTTCGACGAACCCGCCGGGGAGGACCCACGACCCCTCGTACGGTTCGTGGTTGCGTTCCAGGAGCACGACCTCCTCGTCGACGAAGACGACGCCATCGGCCGTGAGTGCGCGCACGTCGTGACTCATACGTGAACCGACGCACGAGTCCACGAAAAAACGAGGGGCTCCGAGTTCGCCGACAGTCGCGGACGATTCGACGACGACAGCACGGACTCGCTTCCGCGGACGTGGCCCCAGGGCGAGAGGCGCCCGGAGGCACACGCTTTTGTCATCGGCGGGAGTGCCGTCGAAACGATGACGGACGACAGCGGTGGGGCGACGGCGTCGACGGACGGCGTCGACCTGCTCGACCCGTTCCGGCAGTTCTTCTCGCTGCGGCGAGACGTCCTCGTGCTGTCGCTGGCGATGCTCGCGTTCAGTCTGGCGTTCCAGATGACGAGCCGGTACGTGCCGGAGTACATGCGGGTTCTCGACATCAGTCCGGTCCTCATCGGCGTGTACCTGAGCGTCGGGAACCTCGTCGGTGCGGTGTACCCCTACCCGGGTGGGTGGGTGAGCGACCGGGTCGGGTCGCGGACGGCGTTGACGGCGTTCGCGGTGCTATCGACGTTCGGGTTCCTGGTGTGGTACGCGGTCGCGTTCGTCTCGTCCTGGACGCCGTTCGGACTGGCGTTGCCTGCCTTCGCGTTGATGACCGTCGGCCTCCTGTTCACGCAGGCCTGGAAGTCCCTCGGGTTGGGCGCGACGTTCGCGGTCGTCAAGCAGTCCGTCGCGCCCGAGCACCTCGCGGCCGGGTTCGCGAGCACGGAGACGTTCCGTCGGGTCGGGTTCCTCGTCGGCCCGCTCCTGGCGGCCGGATTGCTCGCGGCGACGACCGGATTCGTCGAGGGATTCCAGCGCATCCTCGTCGTCGCGTTCGCGTTCGGGGTGGTCGCGACCGTCGCCCAGCACGTGCTGTACGACGCGGGCGAGGACACCGTCGGCGCGGAGTTCGCGGGCGTCGGCCAGATCGTCGAGGACCTCCGGGGGCTCCCGGCCCTCATTCGACCGCTCCTCGTGGGCGACACGCTCGTCCGGTTCGCGAACGGGATGGTGTACGGCTTCTTCGTCCTCTTCGTCACGGACGAACTCGGCGTCGGCCTGACGGCGTTCGGGTTCGAGTTGCGTCCGGACGCGTTCTTCGGCGTCCTGCTGGCCGTCGAGATGGTGGTGGCGCTCGCGAGCATGGTGCCGGTGGCGAAGCTCGCGGAGTACACCGGACTGAAGCCCGTGGTCGCGCTCGGGTTCGTCGTCTACGCCGCGTTCCCGACCGCGCTCGCGTTCGCACCCGCGAACCAGTGGGTGCTCGTTGCGCTGTTCGCGTTCTCCGGACTCCGGTTCGCGGGCCTGCCAGCGCACAAGGCGCTCATCGTCGGGCCCGCGGAGACCGACGCCGGCGGTCGAGTGACGGGGACGTACTATCTCGTGCGAAACGTCGTCGTCATCCCGAGTGCGGTCCTCGGTGGCGTCCTCTACGACGCGTCGCCACGGGTCGCGTTCGTCGTCGCGTCCGCGATCGGCGTGGTGGGGACCGCGTACTTCTTCCTGGTTGGCGAGGAGTTCGAGCCCTACCGATAACCGTTAATATAATAACTATACTGGTCGTAATTAATCGTCATGGCCAAAGTAGAGCACGCACAGCGCGACGACGACGATGGTCGCGTCGTCGCTTCTTCGGGGGGTGTGCAGGTGCGGAAGTGGGTGGCGGTGGATGCGGCGGCCGTTCCGGTCGTGAAGTTCGAGATGGCGTCGGCCCGCGACGAACCCGTCCAGGTCACTGTGAACGACGAGGTGCCCGAGCACCTCGATCCGGAGGACGTCGGGTTCCACGACGACTTCCACGGGGACCGCTGGCGGCGTCCCGCACCGCGAGAGATCCGCTTCGAGACGGTGCTCGGACCGGGCGAGGAGGTGACGACGGTGTACGGCGTGCGACAGGACGACGTCGACGACGAGAGCGCGTTCCAGAACCGCCCTGAGGTGACGGTCTCGGCCGGGGCGTCGAGTGGCGAGGCGGGCGCGGACGCGTCGGCGTCCGACGACGTGGTCGACGAGCGACTGGAGCGCGCCCTGGACGAGGCGGCGGCGGCGTCCGACGACGGGGACGAAACGGGGGAGGGGACGGAGACGCTCTCGCTCGAGGACCCGACGGGCGAGAGTTCGACGGCGGACGAGAGTTCGACGGCGGCCGGCGATGCGTCCGGAAGCGACGAGGTTGACGTTGCAGTGACCGACGACGTCGGGGAGTCGACGGGTACGGCCCAGACCGGTGCATCCGAATCCACGTTCTCCGACGCGGGCGCGGTCTGGAACGGCGAGTCAGCGGAAACGCTGCGTTCTACAGACGAGGTTGCCGACTCGACGGGTCCCGTCGCGGGGTCCACGACGGCAGGTGATACCGATTCGGATGCCACGGCTGGCACCGCCGCCGACGCGGACGCGACAACCAGCTCGGACGCGTCCGACAGTTCGGAGTCGGGCGATGCAATGGGGACGGAGTCCGGAAGTGCGGACGCGGGCGGTTCGATCGCCGACGATTCGAGCGGACGCGATTCGGGCGGGAGCGGGGCGAGCGTGGCCGAGGGCACTGTGGTCGACCGGTTGGCGGCCGAGCTCCAGTCCGGTGGCGTCGACGATGGGACGCGGGAAGCGCTCGCTCGCGAGTTGAACCTCCAGCTCTCTGCGTCGTCCTCGCAGTTCGTCGAACACCTCCAGTCGCGGATGAAGGAGAAGCGCGGGCAACTGGAGACCGACATCGAGCGACTGGAAGATTCGATCGCGGAACTGTACGGGTTGAAGGCGGATTCGTCGATGATGTCGTCGTTGCGCGATGAGAAGGCTGACGAGGCCGCACTCGCGGAGGTGTCCGCGGCCGTCGACGCGCTCGAGGACGCGAAAGCGGACCTGGGGGACGTGCAGGCACTTCAGGATGCGCTCGAGGACGTCGAGGCGGTGGCCGCGACGGAGGCCGAACTCGAGTCCACGGCTTCGGACCTCGAGGACCGCGTCGCGGCACTGGATGCGAGCATCGCGGACGTGGACGAGCGGACCGCGAGCGAGGCGGGCGTCGAGGAGTTGGCGCACGGCGTGAGCGACCTCGACGAGCGGACGCCGAGCCAGTCGGCGTTCGACGAGCTCTGCGAGGACCACGATTCGCTCCAGGCGTCGGCGGCGATGGAGGTGGACCTTGACGCCGTCGAGGGGAAGCTGGACGAACTCGACAAGACGGTGAGTGCTCGCATCGAGGCGGAGACGACGGAACTCCGGGAGCGACTGGAGGCGGAGACGACCCAGATCCGTGATCGGGTCGACGACGAGGCGTCCGCGCGCGCCGACGCGGTGTCGGACGCACGCGAGCGACTGGAAACGTTGGAGGCGCGGAAGGCGGACGCGGAACGCGTGGCGGTCCTCGAGACCGACCTGGAGCGTCGGTACGTGACCGAGGCGGACATCACGGGGGCGCTGGAGTCGCGGTTGCGGACGAGTCTGTTCGCGCGGACGCTCCTCGTGGCGGCGGGGGCGGCCGCGGGTGGTGGTATCGCGCTCGCCGCGAGCGGGACGAACGCCGGCGTGATGCTGGTCGTCGTCGGCGTCACGTTGCTGACGTACTGGTGGAAGGTCAACGACGACGAACTCGACGCCGCGGCGAACTGAGACCCAGCGGCCGACGACCGGTTCTTCGTTTCGTGAGACTGTTCGGGGAATTCTCCGTATCGACTGAAGGTATCATCGTGCTAACCGGCAACATCATAACGTTGCATTCGGTAATTACCAATTATGGCTGGGTCAGAGCACGAGGCGGTCGGTGGGGCCGACGATAGAGTTGCAATCACCGCCGGTGGCGTACACGTGAACAAGTGGGTGGCAGAGGGTGGATCGAGCGTCCCGATAATCAAATACGAGCTTGCGTCGACGCGCGACGACGACGTCAGGGTGGCACTCACCGACCGCATCCCCGAACACCTCGGACTGGACGACTTCGGGTTCCACGATGAGTTCCACGGCGAGAGCTGGAATCACGTCGACGACCACGAGATACGGTTCGAGACCGAACTCGGTGCGGAGGAGACGCTCACGACGGTGTACGGCGTCCGTCGGGACGCCATCTCGGACCCAGACGAGTTCCTCGGTCGCCCGGAGATATCGATCTCCGCGAGCACGAACTCGAGTGGGGCCGCCGGGAGCGCGGCCGACGACGGTGCCGATGGTACCGATGACGACGAGGGTGCCGGGAGCGCAGATTCGGAGGCGTCCGGGGACGGCCGGAGCGACGATGCTGGCGTCCCGACGCTGTCGTTACCGGACCCGTCGAGCGAACAATACGACGGAGAGGACGGTGTCGACGGCGCACTCGTCGAAGCCGGCGGCGACGCCGACGGCGGGAGCGTACTCGACCTCGACGACAGCGACGCCGAAGACAGTGGAGGGACGAGCCCCGACGACGACCCGAAGGACGACGACGGTACGGACTCGGAGCCGGAACCGACGGCGTTCAAGCAGGAGGACGCGTCGACGGACGCGGACAACGCGGACGACGCGACCGACGCGGACGACACCGACGGCGACGCACCGGCGGAAGACTCGACGGCGGCCGGAGCGTCCCCGGACGACCTCGTGGAGCGACTCGTCGCCGCGCTCCAGTCCGACGAATTGGACGCGGAGACGCGGTCCGCCCTCGGCCGCGAGTTGAACCTCCAGCTCTCTGCGTCGTCCTCGCAGTTCGTCGAACACCTCCAGTCACGGATGAAGGAGAAGCGCGGGCAACTGGAGACCGACATCGAGAACATCGAGGACTCGATCGCGGAGCTGTACGGCGTGAAGGCGGACGAGTCGACGGTCGCGACAGTCAGGAACGAGAAGGCCGACCGCGAGACCGTCGAGGACGTGTCCGATGCGGTGGACGCACTCGAGGACGGGAAGGCCGACGAGTCGAGCGTGGCGGCCGTCCGAGACGACCTCGACGCACTCGAGGACGAGGCCGCGACCGAGGACGTCCTGGAAACGACCGAGGAATCCCTCCGAGACGACATCTCGACCGTCGCTGACGAACTCGAGGGACTCGACGACCGGGCCGCGACCGAGGACGCCCTCGAGGCGACCGAAACCGCTCTCGAGGACGACGTCGCCGCCGTCGGCGACGACCTGGACGCGCTCGACGAGCGGACGCCGAGCGAGGAGGCGTTCGAATCGCTTCGAGCGGACCACGACGAACTCGCCGAGGACGCCGCTCGCCAGAGCGACGTCGTGGACGTCCGCGCGGAACTCGAGGAGACGGATTCGGCGCTGTCGACGACGATCGCCGACCGCGCGAGCGAACTGGAAGCGCGCGTGGACGAGGACGTCGAATCGCTCGAAGCGACGCTCTCCGAACTCGACGCGGAGAAAGCACAAAACGAAGCGCTCGCCGAGACCGACGACCGACTGGACGCGCTCGCGGACGAGAGCGCGACCGTCGACGACCTCGAATCCGTCGAGAGCGGTCTCGAATCCGTCCGAGACGACCTGGAAGCCCGGTACGTCACCGAGGCGGACATCACGGACGCGCTCGAATCGCGCCTCCAGCGGTCGATGTTCGCTCGGACGCTCCTCCTGGGTGCCGGAACCGCCATCGGGGGCGGGACCGCGCTCGTCGCGACCGCCGTCACGGGCGGCATCGTCCTCGTCGTCGTCGGCCTCGCCGCGCTCGGGTACTGGTGGTGGCTGAACGACACCGAACTCGACGGCTCGACGCCACTCCGCACGGCCGGAGACGACGCCGACGCGGACGAGAACGACGCCGCCACGGGCGACAGCCCGCCCACGGACGACTGACCACTGGATGGGCGACAGCGAATCAGGAAACGGAGCGGCGAAGACGGATAGGTGACGAAGCGGACGGTTCGGACGAAGCGGATGGAAGCGTCAGCGGACCCTGTTTTCGAAGGCGTCAGCGGGACCGAAGTGGAGGGACGTCAGCGGGACCGAAGTGGAAGGACGTCAGCGGGACCGAAGTGGAAGGACGTCAGCGGGACCGAAGTGGAAGGACGTCAGCGGGACCGAAGTGGAGGGACGTCAGCGGGACTATCGAGGGAACCGCGGCGCGGCGAACGTACCCTACACTGGGTGGTGCTCGATCGCGGGCTCGAACGGGCCGAAGACGAGCGACGTCTCGGGGTCGACCGCTCGATCCTCCCACGTCTCGCGTTCGTGCTCTGTGAGCGTCTGCCAGCGCTCGCGGAGTCGGCGCTTCGTCGTCGACAGCGCGCCGCGTTCGTCCTGCACGAGCGCGTTCCCGAGCGCCACCGCTTCCGCCGCGTGCGTCGAGCGAGCGAGGCACGCCCGGCGGACGACGACGCGGTTCGCGCGACACGACCGCGCGTCATCGATGCGGTCCGCGAGCCGACTGCGCGTCCACGCCTCCCGGCCCGTCATCGGCATCCGTTCGACCGCGACGCGCGGGTCGCACGTCCACGTTGGGAACTGCGGCGCCTCGCGGTACTGGTCGCCGAACGCGCCCAGCTCGTCGCAACACTCCGCCGACAGCAGGTCGTAGCAGGGCTCGCAGACCGCGACCAGTCGCGAGAGCGCCCACTCCACCTCGTCCGCCGCGGCGACGGAGTACACGTATCCGAGCGACGTCTCTTCGTCGGACTGCGCGCCGACGGCAGTCCCGCATCGACCGCATCGACCGCCGTAGAACGCGAGGATGGCCTCGCGGCGCGCGGCGTAATCGGCGGGAGCGTCCCGGCCATCGTCGACGGGTCCGTGGTCGCAGTCCCGGTCCACGTCGTACTCGTGGTAGAGGTGCGACCGGTCGTCGACGAGGTACGCGACGTTGTACGGCGCTACGTCCGGATCGGCGATGAACGCTGGCTCTGACATTGGAGTATGGTCTGTTGGTTTCGATGTGGTCGTGTGACGCGATTCCCTGCTCTGTATCCACCAGCGCGTCGCAGTGGCTGGTGGATACAGGAGTTCGCACGTCGACGCGCGCTGGCGTCGACGGTCAGAGCACGAGTAGAGTGCGTGAGGTGACCGCCGGCTCGTCGCCGTGTGCGGCGTACTGGTGGTCGCCACCAGTTCGAGCGTGGTCGCCTGCGGGAGCGCGGCGGGTCATTGTATTATCACATAGTGGGACTGGGCACTTAATTTTTACTATCATAGCCCCCGAATGAGGGAGCTGTATGTCGATTCGGCGGTCGGGGGCGCGAATGTAAGACGACGGATGCTCGCGCCGATAGCGTGACGCTACTGGTTCGAAAAGCAGTTAGTGCACTGCAAGGTCAGTCGTCCGGCCGGATGCGGCCGAGGCGGAGTGCGTTCCCGGTGACGCCGACGGTCATCCCGGCGTCGCCGGCGAGGACGGCCAGTGCCACGGAGACGTACCCGAGCGGGACGCCGACGGCGAGGATGGCCTTGACTCCGAGGCTCGCGTAGATGTTCTGTCGGATGACGGCGTTCGCCTGATGGGAGAGGTCGTACAGGTAGGGGAGTTTCCCGACGTCGTCGCCCATGAGCGCGATGTCGGCGGTCTCGATGGCGGTGTCGGTGCCGGCGGCACCCATCGCGACCCCGACGGTGGCGGTGGCGAGCGCGGGCGCGTCGTTGACACCGTCGCCGACCATGGCGACGCCGCCGTCGTAGCGCGCGTCGAGTTCCTGGACGGCGTCGACCTTCTCGTCGGGGAGCAAGCCGGCGCGGTAGTCGTCGACGCCGACGGTCTCCGCGACGGCGCGGGCGGTGCGTTCGTTGTCGCCGGTGAGCATCACGACCTCGAGGCCGAAGTCCTGGAGCGCGGCGACGGCCTCGCTCGCACCAGGACGGATCTCGTCGGCGACGGCGACGAGGCCCTCGAGTTCGTCCTCGGTTCCGACGAGAACGACCGTCTTCCCCTCGTTCTGGAGGCGCGGGATGGTGTCGTCGGCGAGGTTCAGGCATCCCTGTCGCTCGCACAGGTCCCTGACCTCAGACGGCACCGGGGCGTCGCCGTCGGTCGCGGCCGAGTCGGGGGCGTCCTCGGCGGCGGGGACGACGTGAGCGTGCTCGAGGTCGAACCCGATGTCGTCGAACCACGCCGGCTTGCCCGCGTAGTGGGCTTTCCCATGGATAGCGCCCTTCACGCCCTTGCCGGTGACCGACTCGAAACCGGTGACGGCGTCATCCGATTCGCTGACGGCTCTCGTACCGCCTGCGTCGCCGGCTTCGACCGCGACCGCGTCGGCACCCTGACCGCCCGCACCGCGCTCGATCCGACGGTCGGCACCCTGACCGCCCGCACCGCGCTCGATCTTGCTGTCAGCATGCTCGACGATGGCGTCCGCGATCGGGTGCTCGCTCTTCGATTCCAGGCCGCGCGCGCACTCGAGGACGTCCGCTTCGCTCCGGTCGCCGAGCGCGACGACGTCGGTGACGGTGAGTTCGCCCTTCGTGAGCGTCCCGGTCTTGTCGACGGCGACCGCGTCGACGCTCCCCATCGCCTCCAGGTGGTTCCCGCCCTTGACGAGGACGCCGTTCCGGGCGGCGCTCGTGACGCCGGAGACGACGGACACGGGCGTCGAGATGACGAACGCGCACGGGCACGCGAGGACAAGCATCGTGATGCCGTTCACGAACCACGGCGTCCACGGTCGACCCAACGCGACGGGTGGGACGACCGCGACGGCGATGGCGACCGCGACCATGACGGGCGTGTAGTACGCGGAGAACCGTTCGACGAACTGCTCGCGGTCGGTCTGGTTCGCTTCGGCGTTCTCGACGAGTTCGACGATCTGTGAGAGCGTGCTGTCGCTCGCGGCCGCGGTGACTTCGAGTTCGACGTAGCCTTCGGCGTTGATGGTGCCGGCGTACACGTCGTCGCCGACGGTCTTGTCGACGGGCACGGATTCGCCGGTGACGGGGGATTCGTCGATGGCGGTCTCGCCGTCGACGACGACGCCGTCGGCGGGCACCTTCTCGCCGGGTTTGACGACGACGACGTCGCCGACCGCGAGGTCCTCGACGAGGACTGTCTCCGTGGAACCGTCCTCGCGCTTCACGGTGGCGTCGTCGGGCGACAGTTCGACGAGTTCCTGGAGGCTGTCGCGGGTGCGGTCCATCGCGTACGTTTCGAGGAGTTCGCTGACGCTGAAGAGGACGGCGAGCGTCGCCGCCTCGAAGTAGAGGTGTTCGCCGAACCCGACGCTCGCGGTGATGGCGGCGACGATGGCGGCACTCATCAGGAAGTCGATGTCGAGCGATCGGTTCTTCGCGGAGTAGTAGCCGCCGCGGAGGATCGCCTGGCCGGCGACGGCGGTGGCGGCGAGGAAGGCGACGTCCGCGCCGGTGAAGCTCGTGCCGAGGACGGTTGCGACGGTGCCGAACCCCTCGAAGAGGAACTCGGCGACGAGTGCGAACGCGAGCGCGGCGGCGCCGAGGAACGTCTTCCTCCCTCGCGTGCTCGTCCAGACGGATCTGTCGTCGACGGTCGCGTCGCTGGCGGAGTCAGCGTCGTCGGGGGCGTCGCTCCCGGTGACGTCGTACCCGGCGGCTTCGATGGCGTCGCGGAGGCCGTCGACGCCGGTCTCGCTGGTGTCGTACTCGATCCGGACCGTGCCGCTGGTCGGTCGCGTATCCCGGATGCGGATGCCGGGGTGGCCGTCGAGCGCGGACTCGACCTTGCTGGCGCAGGACGCACAATCCATTGAAGGGACGTCGAACGTCACGGTCTCGACGGTGGTCGCGGCGACGTCGTATCCGGCGTTTTCGACGCCACCGGTGACGTCGTCGGCGGTCGCTCGCTCGGGGTCGTACGTCACGGTCGCCGAACCCGACGCGGGACGGGTCTGGACGTCCTCGACACCGTCGACGCCGGTGACGCCGGCCTCGACCTTGGTGGCGCAGGATGCACAGTCCATATCCGGAACGTCGAGGTCGACCTGACTGGACTCTGCCGCGTCAGCGTCGTCGCGGTTGCTCTCTGTGTCGGCGGCGTCCGCGGTGTCGGCGGCGTCCGGATCGGCGTGTGCAGAGTCCTCGTCGCCCGTATGCGACGGCTCTTCGCGTGGCATACTCGTGGTTAGCCCACACGGACATATTAATCCCTCTGCTATCTACCCGCCATATATAGCTATCCATTAATAATATACTGCACGAGAGTTAGTAACTACGGGCGTAAGGGACAAGTGAACGCGTTGCTAGTTTCAGGTATGAGTGACGCTGTCATCGTCGACGCCGTCCGGACGCCATTCGGGGACCGAGACGGTGCGTTCCGGGACACGCATCCACAGTCTCTCGCCGCAGAACCGCTTCGCGCGCTCGAATCCCGCGTCGGCTTCGACCCGTCCGTGGTCGAGGACGTCGTCTACGGGTGCGTGACGCCGAAGGGCGACCAGGGGAGCAACGTTGCTCGCATCGCGCCGCTCGTGGCTGGATGGGGCGAGGAACTCGGGGACGACCCGGAGCCCGGCGATTCGTACTCGGGCCGTCACGGTCCGCCGGGCGTCCAGTTGAATCGGATGTGTGGGAGCGGCCAGCAGGCGGTGAACTTCGCCGCCGGCCAGGTCCGCGCCGGATTCCAGGACGTCGTCGTCGCCGGCGGCGTCGAGCACATGACGCGAGAGCCGATGGGGAGCGACGGTGGGACGATGGCCGAGGCGTACCACGACCACTACGAGGAACTCGTGCCCCAGGGCGAGTCCGCGGAACGCATCGCCGAACGCTGGGGGTTCTCGCGCGAGCACCTGGACGCGCTCGCGGCGGAGTCCCAGTCGCGCTGGGCGGACGCGTGGAAGGCCGGCCGCTACGACGACCAGGTCGTTCCGGTCGACACCGAACTCGACGGCGAGAACGTGACGGTGACGGAGGACGGGCATCCGCGTCCGGAGTCGACCGTCGAGTCGCTCGCGGGCGTTCCGCTCGCGTTCCGCGAGGAAGGCGAGGGCGTCGTGCACGCCGGGAACTCGTCGGGGATCGTCGACGGCGCGAGTGCGCTCCTCGTCTGTAGCGAGGAACGGGCCGAGGCCGAGGGCTGGGAGCCGATGGCGCGCATCGTCGACACCGAGGTCGTCGGTGTCGACCCGGTCACGATGCTCACGGGCCCGATTCCGGCGACCGAGCGACTCCTCGCGAGCAACGACCTCGCGGTCGAGGACGTCGACCGCTACGAGGTGAACGAGGCGTTCGCGAGCGTGCTCGCGGCGTGGCTCGAGGAGACCGGCGCGGACTTCGAGCGCGTGAACGTCGACGGTGGCGCCATCGCGCACGGGCACCCGCTCGGTGCGACCGGTGCCGCGCTCGTCACGAAGCTCGCGCACATGATCGACCGCGGCGACGCCGACCGCGCCGTCTCCACGATGTGCATCGGGTTCGGGCAGGGCGTCGCGACGCTACTGGAAGCACCCTGAGCAGTGGGACCGTCGCGGGCCGGCACCGAAGACCTTACTTTTCATTGACTTGAATCGTGGATTATGCTGTCCGCGTTGATCGCGGTGGGTTGGGGCGTCGTCGCCCTCGTCGGAATCGGCGTGTTCAGGGGTGCGGCGTTCCTCGCGAACGCCGACGAACAGTGGGACGCTATCGGGTCCAGCCGGGGGCCCTCGGGCGTGGAGGCGGCCGACTGGAAGGTCTGGGGCTACAAACTCGTCGGTGGTGCACTCGGGATCCTCGGCACAGTACTCGCGCTCTGGACCGCACCGACGGTGCTCTGAAGCGACGTCCCGAGAGCCTTTTGCACGTGCTCGTTCAGGTTCCAGCCATGACCCTCTCCTCTCTCCCCGACCGCCCGATGACGGGCGGTGAAGTGCAGTCGCTGAACGACCAGGACAACGACCTGTCGGTCGCGCCCGCGAACTACGTGCCAGAGCAGGACCGCGTGTACGCGGTGTACTTCATCAGGAGTACGCGCGGGCACGCCGCGGTCTACGACCCCGAAGTGGAGGGGTGGACGGTCCTGAAGGCCGTGGACGACTCCGTCGAGGACGCGTTCGCGGTGCTCCAGGCGGCCGTGCGCGAGTGGGCCGACAGCGCCGAGTTCGACGAAGAGTTCGTCGAGGGCGAGACGACCGTCGACTTCGACGACCCGGACGCCGTCGTCGACGACCTCGACGCGCGGTGACGAACGAGTCGATGAACTCGCTCGTCGGCGTCGCCCTCGGAATCGCGATGGTCGCCAGGGGGCGCTCGCGTTCCGCAACGCCGAACTGCTCGCTGACGCCGAACGAGGCGGCCATCGAAGCCCCGTCATCACCCGGGTCGCGAGAGTCGCGGGGGTTGGGGATCGCGCTGAATCGAGCGGTCGCCGTCGCCGTCGCCCTCTTCGGCGCGTTCACGGTCGCGACGTCGGTACTGTGAGATGGGGACGCCGGGCTCGGATTTCGTGCCGAATCCCGACGGTGCGGGTATCGAGGATGCCGGAGGATCGTGGTCGAGGCGGGAAATTCTTTGAGGGAGCGCGTTCGAACTGACTGTATGAACGAGGTTGGTGCGCTCGCGGACGCGGTTCGGTCGGCCGAGTCCACCGTCGCGTTGACGGGTGCTGGGCTGTCCGCGGCGTCGGGCGTTCCGACGTTCCGTGGCGAGGACGGTCTCTACGAGGAGTTCTCGGAGAGCGCGTTCGCGCTCCGACGGTTCCGAGCGCGACCGGACGCCTTCTGGCGGGACTGGCTGGACCTCCACGCGCACTTCTTCGAGGAGACGGTCGAGCCGAACGCCGCGCACGACGCACTCGCGGCGATGGAGGCGACCGGACACCTGGATTGCGTGCTCACGCAGAACGTCGACGGACTTCACCTCGAAGCGGGGAGCGAGGCCGTCGTGCACCTGCACGGTTCGGGGTCGACGGCGACCTGCGAGGCGTGCGGTGACGTCGTCGACGTGGAGACGGCGAACGCGGTGGTGTCGGAGACCGGCGAGGCGCCGACGTGCGATTGCGGTGGGGTCTACAAGCCCGACACGGTCCTGTTCGGCGAGCGGTTACCCCAGGGTGCGCTCGCCAGGGCACGCGACCGCGCCGCGAAGGCGGACGTCCTCCTGGCGGCCGGGTCGTCGCTCACGGTCGACCCCGCCGCGGCGCTCCCGGCGACCACGCAACGCGAGGGTGGATCGGTCGCCGTCCTCAATCTGGAACGGACGCGGTACGCGGACTCGGCGACGTTCGTCCTCCGCGATCCCGTCGAGGACGTCCTCCCGGCGCTGTCGGACGCGCTCTGAGCGACCACTCCGGTCTGGTGACCTCGGTCGGGGACAGGGGTACGTTCCGCGAGCGGGCGTACAGGGTCGCGTTCCGCGAGCGACCCCTCGGGCTCGACCGACCGGGACACCACTTCGTCCGCAGTAACGTCGTTCGTAGGTCGGTCCTACTGGCGTCGGCTACGGGACGACCGAGCCCGCCCGTCGAACGATGACGACGTCGTACGCGTCGTCGCTCGCGACGTGAGTGCCGACGCTCCGGAGCGAACTGACGAAACTCCCGGCGTTCTCGCTCCCCACGAACACCATCGTCGCGTCGTTCCCTCGGGCGAACGAACGGATCTCGTGACTGATCTTCCCGGTGGGTGCGAACCGGTCGACGGTCTCGTGGCGATACTGGATGCGTTCGTCGACGTCGGCCACGCGGTCGCGGAGCGTCGAGAGCACCGTCTCGAGGTGGTACTCGGCGTCGTCGTCGACGAGTTCGCGCTCGCGCGCCCACTTCTCGTGTCCCCGGGGTACGACCGAGAACGAGACGACCGGCACGGTCGAGGGCGCGAGTTCCACCGCTCGCTCCAACCCCAACCGGGACTGCTCGCTGCCGTCGAACGGAACGACGAAGGTCATACTCCCTCGTTCGGTCGCGTCGGGATACAAGCCGCGGTGCTTCTCGTGGAACTGGAACGAGGCGACCGGCGGGAGCGCCGGCCCGACCCCCACGGTTCGGTTCCACAGCGTATTGGGTTCGTGCCCAGTTCGTTCTGTGACGCGTCCCACCCCCTGACCACCCCACCACGTCCGCGGTAAACCACGAAGTGCTGACAGTTGCGAGGGTCGGCATCGTGCACGGGAAGGGCTTTTCGAGACAGTCTGGGACGACCTCGGTACGAGAACGAACGAGTGCGGCCCCGGGCGCGTTCAGGAGAGTCGGTCAGTACGAGAACGAGTCGACGGTGGTCCCGTGAGTCAGTACGAGAACGAGTCGACGGTGGTTCCGTGGGTCAGTACGAGAACGAGTCGACGGTGGCCCCGTGAGTCAGTACGAGAACGAGTCGACAGCGGTGCCACCGTCGTCGGCGAGCGTCGCGGTGTCGCCGCCGTCGTTCCAGACCTCCATGCTGTACCCCCAGTAGAGGTCGGTGCTCGTGTCCGTGCCATCGCCGGTGTGGACCGTGACGGTCGCGCCGGCGTCGAGCGTGAACCCCGACGGGAAGTCGTACGTGTACCCGGCTTCGTCGGAGAGCGACCACCCACTGAAGTCGACGGCGTCGGAGCCGCCGTTCTCGACGACGACGTACTCGTCGTTGATCGTGTCGCCGGACTCGTTGACGTCCGTGATGGCGACGCCGTCTGGCGAGGTCGTGTCGTCGCCGCCGTCGCTGGTGTCGTCGAAGCCGTCGCCGTCGTACGTCACGTCGAGGACGACCGAGCCGGCGTCGTCGGTGACGGTGACGGTGTCGCCGGTGTTGTTCCAGACCGCGGAGCCACGACCCCAGTAGAGGTCGTTGCTGGAGTCGGTGCCCTCGCCGGTGTGGAGCGTGACCTGCGCGCCAGCGTCGAGCGTGAACTCGGGGACGGTGTACGTGTTGTCCACCTCGTCGCTCACGGCGAAGTTCGTCAGTTCCATCGCACCCGAGCCGGTGTTCTCGAACACGACGTACTCGTCGTTGAGGTTCTCGCTCTCGGTCCCCTCGGCGTCGGCGTGCACCTGCACGAGTTCGAGCACGCCGGTCCCGCCGGACTCGGCGTCGAGCGCGGAGAACAGCGGGAACGTCGCGTCGAACCGCGTCGTCGTCGGCACCGTCGAATCCGAGTTGACGTTGTTCGTGCCGTCCTCGACCTGGTCGTCGCTCAGTCGGAGGTCACTCCCGAGTGCGCTCGCGAGGTCGTTCAGGTTCCCGCGAGCGGTCGCCGTCGCCTCGCTCGACCCGACGAGGACGACCGCGCCGCCGTCCGCGACGAACGAATCGAGCGCGTCGACCTCGCTCGACGTGAACGATTCCGGTGGCGCGCTCACGACGACCGCCTTCGCGTTCGACAGCGTCGAACTCGATATCTCGTTCACCTGGTCGAAGTCCGTGCTGACGCCTTCGAGGAAGCGCTGGTAGTACGCGACCTCCTCGGCGGAGAGCGCGTAGCTCGCGTCGAACTGGCCGTGCGCGCCGTCCACGACGACCTTCCCTGACGCTGAACCGAGGTAGTTCGAGAGGTTCGCGGTGAACGCGAAGTTCTCGAACGTGCTCGTGTCGACGGGGTACCCCTCGGCCTGCTCGTAGCTCTCGTCGACGAGCGGCGACCCGACGAGCCCGACGTTGTTCGCCTCGTCGACGCCCGCGAGTGGGACGTCCGTGTACGACACCGACGGACTCCCGGTCTGGGTGGCGTCGGCCTCCGCGACGACCGGCACGCGACCGAGGTCGATCGCCCCCGCGCTCGTGCGGACGCTTGCGGCGTCCGGGAAGAACAGGTCGTCGACGTCCCGGTTCCGGATCGGGTCCGAGTTCGCCGGATCTGCTTGCCCCCAGACGTTCAGGTCGTTCCCCTGGGCGGTGCGTTCGGCGTCGTAGAACTCGCCGTGCTTGCTGAACGACGACGAGTACAGGCGAGCGTATCCCTTCTCGACCGTGCGGCGGTTGTAGAACTCGCTTCGTGCACCGTCCCCGGTCGCGTCGTAGTAGATGTACGCGAGCAATCGGTCGAACTGGTCGAAGATGCCGGGTTCCGCGTCGTCGAACGAGATCTCGAGGGTCTTCCCGGAGAGCTCCGCCTTCGCCCAGTCGGTCGCGTTCTGACCCCACGTCGCGAGGTAGTCGAGGGACTCGATGCCCTCCCACTCCTGGATGCGCTCGTAGCGCTGGTACTGTTCCTTCTCGGGCGTGTCCAGTCCGAGGATGCGGATGGATTCGACGCGCCCGGAGTCGAACTCGACGTCGACGGTGTCGCCGTCCGTGACGGCGACCGCATCCACGACGTGGCTCGTGTTCGGGTCGATCTCCATGCCCTTGCGGTCCGCGAAGAAGTCGAATGCGGTGTCGAAGCGAGTGGTGCGCGGGCGGTAGGACGTCCCGTTCGTGTTCGATTCGGTGTCGAGCACCTGGTCGTCGTTGAACCGGAACGCGAGGTCGATGCCGTTCGCGACGTCGTTCAGGTTCCCCGTCTCGTCGTAGTCCGAGTAGTCCGCTTCGTCGTGCACGAACAGGACGCCGCCGGTGTCGACGAAGTCCTTGAGCGCGGCCTGTTCGTCGGCGGTGAACGCCGCGGCGGGACTGGTGAGCCAGACGGCGTCCGCGTTCGATAGGTCGCTCGCGAGCGTGCTCGTCGCGGTGACGGTGTAGTCGGCCTGTGTCGCGGCGTAGTTCGCCATGTTCGAGTAGTCGGTGAGGGTATCGAACTGGTCGTGGCCCTCGTCGTAGAGGACGGTCGCGTTCCCGCCGAGGTAGGCGTCCCAGACGTTCAGGAGGAACTCCTCGTTCCCGCTCTCGAAGTTCGCGTCGTCCGCGACCAGTCCGGCGCCGAACCCGACGATAGCGCCGCCGTTCGAGCGTTCGTCGACGGCGACGAGCGGGATGTCGGTCGACCCGTAGTCGACCGCGTCGCCGTTGTCGTCGTCGTCGACGTTGAACGCCGACGATTCGGCTGTCACGGCGACGAGCGAGTCGTCGGTGAGCAGGTCGCCGGAGGCGTCCAGGAGACTGGCCGACGAGTCGAACTCGAGGAAGTCGATGGTGCCGGAGGCGGCACGTGCCGGGTCCGAGTCGAGGACGCCAGCGAGTCCGAGTGTGGTTGCGGTACCCGATAGCGACGCGAGGAAGGAGCGCCTTCGCATACCAGGTCCGCGAACCCCGGCATTAAAATTCTTGGTAATTACTGTTGGTCACCCTATTTAGGAAAGGAATCGAACCGGAACGTTGTAGGATGGAAGACTCGACGGCAGGTTGTTCGACGCCGCGACCAACCGGAATCCTCAGTCCGCGGAGAGGACGCCACTCGTGAGTTCCTCGACGGAACCGGTTCGCGTCCATGCCGGCGTCGACACCCGCAAGCGAGTGTCGGCCGTGACGTCCACGAACTTGCAGTGCAGTTCGAACGACCCGTCGGCGGCGACGTCGGTCGATTCCATCTGTTCGGAGTCGACGGTACGCGCCCAGGCGTTCTCGCCGGCGTAGCGCGCGTCCACGCGCCCCTCGACGACGAACTCGTTGATGCCGCCGTCCTCGCCCGTCACCGGATAGTCGAGGTCCTGCCACTCGAAGAACCCCTCGTCGATGACGTACACGTTCTCGTAGCCCCCGTCGATGAGCTGGGACGCCCGGATCGAGGAGAGGTGGTGCGGGCACCCGCAGTAACAGACGATGCGGTCCCCCTTACCCCATCGCTTCACTGGGTCGTCGTCGTCCCGGAAGCGTTCCGCGGCCGAACTGAAGACGGCGCCCTCGATGTGCGAGTTCTCGTACTGGTCGGGGCCGCGGGCGTCCGCGAACCGAGCGCGCCGGTACGCCCACCAGACGTGCGCGTCCTCGACCGGGAGCAGGGGCACCTCGACGCCGCCCTCCTCGATTGTGTCGAGTCCGCTCGTGTCCACGGTCCGATCTTCCGGTTTCGCGTCGACGGACTCCGGGTACCCGTCCCGTTCGGCGGATAGTCCCTGCGACTCAGTGGTCGTCGAGTCGTCGCTCCCACCCAGTTGACTGAGACAGCCCGCGAGTCCGGCGAGCGTCCCGGAGGCTGCGGCGGCGAACGTACGTCGCTTCATAGTTTCCGGTCGTACTACCGGGAAAAGAGGTTTCTGGTCCGGACGCCGAAAGCCGCGCTCGCACCGAGCCAGCGCCCCGGACACCACCATGTCCGCTGTTACCGGCGTCGGTGTCTCGCGGTCTCAGCCAGTACGAGGACCTACGCGTCGGCGAGAGCGTCCCGCGTCACGTCGGCGACCGCGTCGTGGCCGGTGAGCGCCACCGACAGGTCGAGGTCGGCGACGAGGTTCGACAGGACCGCCCGGACGCCGGCCTCGCCGTCGAGCGCGATCACGGACCGGTCGACCAGTCGGCCGCCGTGATTCGGGACGACGACCGCGGCGACGACGGCCGCGACGGCCGCGAGCGATCGACGCGTCGAGGGCGACGACACCAGTGGTACCTCCGACGTCGACATCGAACCCGGGCGTCTTAGACCTACTCCCGCGGACGGTTCGGCGTCGCCAGCGTGCCGAGGCCTTCGTTTTCAGTTGCTTGGAATCAGCGTCCGGGAGTATACGTACTGGAGTCGAAGGGCGGTGTAGGTGAAGACGGATGCACGAGGACTCCAGTCCGGCCGAGCGGACCGAACGCACGCAATCGACCCAGCAGTTGGAGAGCCCGCTCCCCGACGTCCCGTTCATGGGAATCGCGGCGGTCCTGGGTCTGCTCGTGCTCGTACTCGTCGCGCTCGCGGCGTACAGTATCGCGACGACGTTCGAAACGTTCGCGCTCGACGCCACGCTCTGGGCGCCTGCCGTGTTCATGCTCGCGGTCGCCACCCTGTTCTGGGCGGTCGACCGCTACCAGCCCCGCACCCACGAACGCTGACGTTCCGGGACGGTTTGTAAATCCGGACGTGGACCGTCGAGGTGGCAGGGAGCTCCGGCGGCCGCGACGGGTCGATCGTGGACCGAGGTTCGCGACGGCTCAATCGACGAGTGCGAGCAAAGCGACGGCCACGACGTAGACGACGGTGGCGCCGTCGTACGCGACACCGGTCAGGGCGCCGGTGGCGCCGACACCGCCGGCGACCCCGAGAACGCCGGTGACCGCGGCGGCGGTACAGCCGACGCACGTCGCCGGGCCGAGGACGGCGGCGGCGAGGCCGCGCGTCGCTCGCGTCAGCGACACGTACGTCAGGTACGCGAGGACGACGTAGCCGAACGCGACGAACGGGACGAGCGACGCGGCGACGGGGCCGACCATCGCGGTGACGACCGGCGCCCACCCGGGGAGGCCGCCGTAGGCCGAGACGGAGTACATCCACTCGGGCATGAGGAAGACGGTGCCGGTGAACCACGCGAGCGCGGCGAGGTACGCGAGCGCGACGACGGCGGCGGCCGCGCGGCGACGACGACTCCCGACCGCGTCGGGGGCGTGGACGACCGCGGCCACGCCGACGGTCACCCACACGACCGGGTAGAACGCGTAGTGCGGTTCGATGACGGTGACGTCGGCGGCGAACGCGTACCCGACGACGACGAGTAACTGGACGACCGCGAGCGCGAGGTACGGCGTCGACGCCGCGAGCGCGTCCGTTGCGCGGTCGACTGCCCGTTCGACGGTCCCGGTGCGAGCCGGGGTCTCCGTCTCCGAGGGGGCGTCGGTCACGCCGCGGTCACCTCCGGGTCGACGCCGTCGGCCGCGTCCGGGTCCCCCCGGGTCGTCGCGGCGTCGTCCGCGTCGGTCGCGTCCAGCTCCCAGTCGCGGCGAGTGTTCGCGACGACGAGCAGACTGCTCGCGGTCATCGCGGCGGCCGCGACCAGCGGGTTGAGGAGTCCGGCGATGGCGACCGGGATGGCGATGGCGTTGTACCCGAACGCCCACGCGAGGTTCCCGCGGATGCGGCCGTGTGCGACGGCTGCGAGGTCGAACGTGGTCTGGACGGACGCGAGGTCGTCGTCGACGACGACGGCGTCCGCGGCGTCCGTTGCGAGTGCGGTCCCCGACCCCATCGCGATACCGACGTCGGCGGCGGCGAGCGCGCCCGCGTCGTTCGACCCGTCGCCGACCATCGCGACGTCGCCGTCCGCGGCGAGTGCGCGAACGATCTCGGTCTTCGAGTCCGGGCGAACGTCCGCGTAGACGTCGCTGATGGCGTGGTGCTCGCCGAACCGCGCGGCCGCCTCCGGGTCGTCGCCGGTGAGGACGACGACGTCACGTCCGCCACTCGCCAGGCGTTCGCAGACGACGTCCCAGCCCGGTCGTGGGTGGTCGTGGACGACGACGAGCGTGCGAGTATTCCCGTCGACGGCGACGAAGACCGGGAGTGCACCGTCGTCGCGAGCGTCGCTGGCGGCCGCCTCGAATTCCGCGGGGATGGTTGCGCTCGCGTCCTCGAGGAGGTCGCGAGTTCCGACGAGGACGGTCGCGCCGTCGACGACGCCGGCGACGCCACGCCCGGGATGTCGCTCGACGCCGGAGACGGTTGCGTCGTCGGAGCGACTCCCGTCCACGAGGGCGTCAGAGCGACTCCCGTCCACGAGGCCGTCGGAGCGACTTCCCTCCACGAAATCGACGACCGCGTCGGCCACGGGGTGGTCGGCGAACCGTTCGAGGGTTGCCGCCCGATGGAGGGCACTGGGGTCGCCGACGACGCGGTCGACGGACATCTCGCCGGTCGTGAGCGTCCCCGTCTTGTCGAAGACGACCGTGTCGACGTCGGGTGCGGTCTCGAACAGGCTCGCGTTCCGTACGACGATGCCACGGTCGAGGCCGCGGCGGACCGCGCTCGCCACCGCGAGCGGCGTCGCGAGCCCGAGCGCGCACGGACACGAGACCACGAGGACGGTCAGGCCGGTCAGGAATGCACTGACGAGGTCGCCGGTCGCGACCGCCCAGTACGCCGCCGCGAGGACGGCAACGGCGACGACGAGCGGGACGAACACGGCGGCGAGTCGGTCCGCGAGCCGCTGGGCGCCCGAGCGCGACGCCGCGAGGTGCCACGTCGTCTCGACGAGTCGGTCGAGCGTGCTCGCGGCGTCCGCGTCCGGCGAGACGACGACGCCGCCGTCGACGACCGTCGACCCGCCGACCACGCGGTCCCCGGGCGCTTTCGCCACCGGTTTCGACTCGCCCGTGAGCAGTGACTCGTCCACGGCCGCCTCGCCTTCGAGGACCGTACCGTCGAGTGGGACGCGGTCGCTCTGCCCGACCACGAGTTCGTCGTCCGAACCGACTGCGTCCACCGGCACCGTCTCCGTCCCGGTCGACCGCCGAACTGTCGCCTGTGTAATGCGTTCCGCCGCGAGTTCGCCGACGCGGTCGGTCGCACGGTCGGTCGCGCGACGTTCGAAGTACGTCCCGATGGAGACGACGAGGACGATCGCGACCGTGACGTCGAAGTACACCTCCGTCCGCCCGACCAGGAGCGCCGCCGTCGAGTAGACGTACGCGTTCACGGCCGCGAGCGACACGAGCAAGTCCATGTTCGGCTTCCCCGCGACGACGCTGACGTACGCGCCACGGAGGATGGGGTAGCCCGTGTACGCGAGGACGATCGTCGCCATCACCCACGCGTTCCAGAGGAGGTACGTGCCCGCGAGCCCGTCGACGTCGAGGAAGGAGACGTCCCACCCGAGGTACGCCGGGTAGAGGAAGAGGACGTACCAGAGCATCGTCATCATGCCGAAGAACCCGCCGACGATGAGGCGGCCGCTGGAGCGCTCGCCGTCTGCGTCCTCGTCGACGTGAGCGGCGTCGTAGCCGTACGCAGTGAGCGCGTCCACGAGCGCCCCCTGGTCGACGACCGAGGCGTCGTACGCGACGCGAACGAGTCGCGAGCCGTACGAGGCGTCGGCCGCGGCGACACCCGGCTCGCGCCGAGCCAGACCTTCGACGAACGCCTCGCAGGTCGTGCAGTGCATGCCGTCCACGCGCAGGAACGTCTCCGCGTCCGGGTCCCCGTCCGTTTCCGCGTCCATGTTCGCGTCCAGATTCCCGTCCATTTTCGCGTCCGCGTCCATCGTCGCGCCCGTTTTCACGTGGTCGTCGGTCTCGTCGAGTGCGGTTGCGACCGCCCCTGGGTCGACGGGGTCTTCGGGCGCGACGTCGCCGACGGTCTCGTGGACGTGCTTGCAGCCCGTACAGCAGTAGGTCCCGTCGGGGCCAGTGACCGGCGGGTCCGGCGTGTCGAGACCACAGAGAGTGCATTCCTCGGTCATGGCACCACCCACCGGTGGATCGGGTGCATCGGGACGTCGACGCCCAGCGCGGCGAGCCCCCCGAGGAGCGGGACGGTCCCCAGGACGACCATGAGGACGCCGAGGAGGCGGTGAAGTCGCTGGCGTCGCGTCACGCCCACTGAGCCCAGTGCCGCACCGTACGCGAACACGAGCGGGAACGTCCCCAGTCCGAGAGCGAGCAGTGCCGCGCCGCCGCGACTCGGAGACCCGGTCGCGAACGCGTACGCGAACGCCGGGTAGAGGATGGGGCAGGGGAGCGTCGCGTGAACCGCACCGAGGACGACCACCTTCGGACCCTGCACCCACTCGTCGAGGCGGTCCGCGCCCGCGCCGACGACGCGCTCGAAGACGCCGGGCGATGGCACGCGTCCGTGCAACTGGCGACCGACGAGGTACCACACCCCGGCCGCGACGACGCCCACGCCCACGACCACGCCGACGACGCCGCGGACGCCGTCACCGAACGCGAGCGCACCCGTCGCGAACGCACCAGCACCCAGCACGCCGAGAGCCGCACCGACGACCGCGTACGCCACGGTCCGACCGACGTTGAACAGGAACTGCTGCCGGACCGCGAACCAGTCCACGTCGTCGCTGTCGCCGACGCGATCGGCGTACACCGTCACCACCGGGCCACACATCCCCAGGCAGTGCACGCTCCCGAGCAATCCGAACGCGAAGAACCCGACGAGTTCCAGCGACGGCGGCGACGGCATCTGTCACTGGTTCACGGCGTGCGAATCCGGTTCGCCGCCGTCGAAGAGGTACCAGAAGCACACGCCGATGACGGCGATGCACACGAACGTCCCCAGCGCCAGCCACAGCTCCCGCTGTACGATCATCACAGTCACCGGAATCGCCGCAAGGAGGGCGATCGCGGTCGCGAGATACCCCGTTGGCACGTCCATACCGGTTCCTATCTCGTCGGCCCCCCTCAAAACGTGGGTCGTTCCCAGTACGTGGAAAACGGCTCGCCGAATTTTATATGATAGTACGGAATCGTGAGAACGATGCGGGTATCGAACGTGTTCGGATGGCAGGTGAGATGTCTATGACTGACGATGTCGACGCTGTCGAGGCGGTCGACGACGGCGAAGCGGTCGAGGGAACCGAGAAGGGCGACGCCGTCGACGAGGCCGAATCGCTCGAGGACGCCGAAGACTTCGATCCCGTCGGAACGGCAGTCCTCATCGCGATCTACATGGCGATCGTCGCCGGGATGTGGGTGTTCACGTACTTCGTCGAGTTCCTCGGTCGCGGCGTCTCGATCGTGGGGTGAGCACGCATGCACGTACATCGGTTCGAGAAGGTCTGGCTGGCGTTAGCGCTCGTGTTCATCGTCGGCCTCATCTCGAGCGTCGTCTACGGCGCCGTCGGTCCAGGCATCGAGATGGTGGACGACGAAGGCGGCCAGGTCGCACCGGGCGAGTACGACGACACCGGGTTCGACGACCCCGGCGTCACGCAGGTCGGCGAGAACGAGTACGAGGTGCACGTCGTCGCTCGCCAGTTCTCGTTCTCGCCGGGGACCAGCGAGCCCATCCGCGTCCCCGCGAACTCGCGGGTGACGTTCTACGTCACGAGCGACGACGTCGTGCACGGCTTCGAGGTCGTCGGCACGAACCTGAACACGATGGTCATCCCCGGACACGTCTCGAAGGTGACCGTCGAATTCGGCGACCCGGCGACGTACGGTATCGTCTGCAACGAGTACTGCGGGGCGGCCCACCACGCGATGGAGGGCCGGATCGTCGTCGTCCCCGAATCGCAGTACGACGGACCGAACGCCACTAGCGACGGGACCGGGAACGACTCCCTCGGCGAAGAAGCAGTCTCGACCGAGTCCGACGCCGGTGAAGTCGACTCCAAAGAGTCCGTGGGCGTCGTGGTCGGCTCGAACGTGTTCGTTGACGACGTCGCCGACACCGTCGCAGTGAATCGCGCCGCGAGCACGCACGCAGAGGTGGATGCATGACCGACACTCGAATCGAGGGAGAGCTCGGGGCGTTCCGGGACGAGTACCCGAGGGAGGCCAACGTCGTCCGGAAGCTCCTCGGCGTCTCCTTCGTCGCGCTCGCCGTCGGTGGCCTGTTCGGGTTCGTGCAGGCACTCCACCGGACGAACGTCCTGCGAGTCATCGCCTCACAGGACTACTACACCGTCCTGACCGCCCACGGCGTCCTGCTCGCGCTCGTGTTCACGACGTTCTTCCTCAGTGGGATCTTCACGTGGTCGATCGTCTCCAGCCTCGGCAGACCACTCGAGAACATCGCGTACACGAAGACGTGGGTCGCCATCACGAGCCTCGGGTCGACGCTCGCTGGCGTCACCATCCTCGCCGGGTTCGTCGGCGAAATCCCGTTCCAGGCCGACGTCATGTTCACGTTCTACCCGCCGCTAGAGGCCCACCCGCTGTTCTACATCGGGCTCGCGTTGTTCATCATCGGGACGTGGATGGCCGGCATCGACTGGTTCCGTTCGTACTGGAACTGGCGCGCCGAGAACCCCGGCGAGACCATCCCGCTCCGGACGTTCATGGTCCTGATGACGATGCTGATGTGGTACCTGTCGACGCTCGGCGTCGCCATCGAGGTCGTCTTCTTCCTCATCCCGTGGTCGCTCGGCCTCATCCAGACGGTGGACCCGCTCCTGATGCGGACGCTGTTCTGGTACTTCGGGCACCCAGTCGTCTACTTCTGGCTGATGCCCGCGTACCTAATCTGGTACACCATCCTCCCGAAGCTCGCCGGCGGGCGGCTGTTCAGCGACCCGCTCGCGCGCATCGTGTTCGTCCTGTTCCTCGTGCTCTCCACGCCCGTCGGGTTCCACCACCAGTACATGGACCCCGGCATCCCGGAGGGCTTCAAGTTCCTCGCGATGTCGAACACGATGTTCCTCCTGCTCCCGAGTCTCCTGACCGCGTTCACGGTCGTCGCGAGCATCGAGTACGGCGCGCGACGGAACGGCGGCTCGGGCTACCTCTCGTGGCTGAAGTCACTGCCGTGGAACGAACCGGCGTTCGCCGCGTGCGCGCTCGCCGGCCTCATGTTCGCCGCTGGCGGGTTCAGCGGAATGGTGAACGCGGGGATGAACGTGAACTACCTCGTTCACAACACGCTCTGGATCCCCGGACACTTCCACCTCACCGTCGGGACCGCAGTCGCGTTGACGTTCATGGGGATGACGTACTGGCTGTGGCCCCAGCTCACGGGGAAGCGCCTCCAGCACCGGACGCTGGCGACCGTCCAACCGTACCTCTGGTTCGTCGGGATGACGCTGATGTCGAACGCGATGCATCGCGGCGGCCTCGCCGGCATCCCGCGCCGGACCGCAGAACCGCAGTACGAACAGTTCGGGTTCGAGGCGCTGTTCGGGACGATCACGGAGATCCGCTGGCAGATCGCGGTCGGCGGCACCCTCCTCACGCTCTCGCTCCTCGCCTTCCTCGTCGTCGTCGTCGGCACGTGGATCGTCGACCGGAGCGCCATCGCGGTCGACGGAACCCTCCCACCGGCCATCTCCGGGCCCGAGGACGCACCGCGTGCGATCAACGACCTCCGTCTGTGGCTCGGTATCGCGGTCGTTCTCGTCGCGCTCGCGTACGGGCCACCCATCTACTCGCTCGTCCAGGACGGCCTGTTCTACCCGGGGAGTCCGCCACAACCGACGGCGTTCGACGCCTGGTTCGGCCGGATGGTGGAGGTGGTCTCGTGACCGACGAGGTGCCCACTGAATCGATGCAGTCTGACCAGATGACGGCGGATCGGCGTCGACTCCTCAAGTGGCTGATCGGGCTCGCTATCGCCATCCCGGTCGCCCTGGAGGGGGCGACGTTCCTCGGGTTGCTCGGCGGGGAGTTCGGTGGAGACGACGGGCTCGCGGTCGGCGACGACCTGCTTCCGGCGACCGACCGTACGGAGACCGTGCGAGAGCTCGCCGTCGCGGACGGCCGGTTCGAGCTCACCGTCGAGGTGACGAACACCGGCGACAGTCCGTACGGACTCACCGTCAGCGCGGTCCAGTTGTCGACGGGCGAGTCGCTCGCGACGCCGGCGTCCGTCGGCCCGATCGACGTCGGTGCGTCCGCGACGCTCGCGAACGCGTGGGATCTGCCCGCGGGCACCGAGCCGACCGCGCTCGAGGTCGTCGCTCGCGAGTACGTCGACGACGAGGCCCGGATCGTCTTCGCGGACACCGTCTCGCTGTGACGCGACGCGCACTCCCACCAGCCCCGAGCGTATCGCTGTAGCGTCGGACGATTCCGGTCCGGAACCGCTATCGTCTTGTCAGACCGCACCGTCCGTCCCGGTATGCTCGAAGAGTTCGCCCACGACACGGGCGCACACTGCGGGTCCACCTCGCTCCACGACGTCGCGACGTTCGCGTCGTGGAATCTCCCTGAACCACTCTGCTTCGGTATCGGCGGCGGCCTCGGATTCGGGTACTTCGAACGCGAGAGTTCGCCGTCGCGCCAGTTCGTCGGGCGAACGCCGTGGCTGGAGACGGCGTTCTTCGACCATCTCGGCGTTGCCGTCGACGACGAGCGCGGCGGGGACGCCGACGCCGCGCTCGCACACCTCCAGTCGTACCTCGACGCGGGCCGTCCCGTCGTCGTCTTCGTCGACATCTATCATCTGCCGTACTTCGACTCTGACGTCCACTTCAGTCCGCACGTCGTCGTCGCCATCGACTACGACGAGGACACCATCTCGCTCGCCGACAGCGAGTTCGAGACAGTGCAGACGGTCACGCAGGAGGCCTTCGATGCGGCGTGGAGTAGCGGCCACGGCTTCTTCGGTGCGCTCGACCGACGGATACTGGTCGCGCGAGACGACCCGTCCCGCGACCGGACGGCGGCGATGCGCGACGGTATCCAGGCCGCCGCCGACGGCCTCCTGCATCCGGAGACGGCGTACGCCGGTTTCGTCGACGTCGACGACGGAACGTTCGGACTGGAGGGGATGCGCGAGATGGGTCGGGCACTCCCGGAGTGGCGCGAGCTTGCGGACGCGGAGTGGTGCACGCGGTTCGCGTACCAGAACGTCGAGAAGCGCGGTACCGGCGGCGCAGCGTTCCGTGGCCTGTTCAGGCCGTTCCTCGAAACGGCGAGCGAACACCTCGAAGGGGTTACGGACGGCGACGTCGCGGAGATGCGCGGCATCGAATCGGACTGGCACGACGTCGGGCAGACACTGAAGCGCGCCGGGCTCGCCGACGACCCCGGGGACGCCCAGGCCGCCTACGAGGACGCGAGCGCGGCGCTACTGGGCGTCGCGGACCGCGAGGAGGCACTGTTCTCGACGCTCACAGAACGCCTGTAGCGCTCGTCCCTGAACAGGACGAAGAAGGGTTCGTGTTCGAGCACAGGCGAGCGTTGTGTCGATGGACGGAACCCCTCGAGGCGTCGCCGTCGTGCTATGGAGCGGGGTCGTTGCCGTTCGAACTACCGAAATCGTCCCCGCCGTTCCCGCCACCGAAGTCGTCCCCACCGTACTCGTCGATCCGTTCTTCGAGGAACTCGCGCGCCTGGTCGACGTACCGTTCCACGTCGTCGAGGTCGACGCCGTCCCCAGGGTCGCGCTCGCCCGTCCCCCAGAAGTACGGTTCCGCTGGCGCGAGTTCCTCGACGAGCTTGTAGTTCAGGGCGGCGCCGACGAGGAGCGCGGCTGGGAAGAGCCAGTGTGGGAGGACGATGACGAGGAGGACGGTCATCGGTCCGTACGCGAAGTACGACGCGAGCTTCACGCCCCTGGAGACCACGGGGAGGGCTTCGACGTAACAGTAGAGGCCGTACGCGCCCAGGAGGAGGCCGACGTCGAGGTAGAGACCGACCCAGAGCGCGTTCTCGTTCGCGAGGACCTCGTGAGAGAACAGTGCGAGCGACCCGGTGAGGGTGGTGAGGCGATTGACGTACGTGCGTTCGAGGAGGATGCCAACGAAGAGCAGGGCTAACTGGAGGAGTGGCGCGGCGAGCCACCGTGGGAACTGTTCTGCGACGAGTACGGGTTGCATCGCGGTCTCAGTTATCACTTCGTTCCCGACGTATCATCAAGAACGTTCGTCCGGACTCAGTGCTCGATATGCGCCCGGTGGCCCGTCCCAGGCTCGATCGCTATCGTTGATACGCTTGCTCGTTCTTCGGCGGACGGAACGGGATGATCTGTAAGCCCAGCGGGATTCTCGATCTGTATCCCCAGTATGTGTTCGACAACAGTTCTACAGCGAATGAGGTAATTTTATATATATTCAATTTTTCTAATAAATTACGGATGAGAAGCGGATTAAACATCACGTTAATCAGGAAGGAATCATGAAGTCCACGACTGTCACGGTGGAGAAGATGGACCTCCTCTTCCTGAAGTGGAACTCGCACATCAACGCCTCCGGGCTCTACCGAGAGGCCATCCGCGAGGTCATGGAGGAACACGACGTGACTCCCCACGAACTCCGCGAACTCGTCGAACGCGCGGAAGAAGACGGACACGACCTCGACGACCTCGTCGAAGCAACCGACCGCATCGACGACCTCGAAGCACTCGTCAACGATTCACGAGAGATCCAACAATGACAGACGACACCGATTCGAAAGGTGTCCTCGACGAAAGCGAGTCACTCGCATCGTCGCGATCAGTTTCGCACTCAGTATCCTACTGACCGCTGGGACTGGACTCGCACTCGCGGCTGACATGGACACAGGGTGTCATAGAACGATTCGCATACACTCTATCGGACAGCAGATGAATCGGTAGATACAGAGCCTTTCCCTGACGGAATCAGTTCTGTTGGCCGTCTTCCGATTAATCAATCAGTGCAGAGAACGCGATAGCTGGTCGTCCTGTGTCGGGGTCTTCAACGATAAGTCGCAGTCTATTATCTTGTGTCTCCGAGAGTCCCGGGTTCTCAACTTCTGTAATAAATCGATTTGCTTCTTCGTCGTATCCGCCTTTCTCGTACCTCACTCCGCCACCGTCACCCGGTTTTACTATTGTTGTGACTGATCCACCAGTCGGGATATTTCCTGCTGCGAAACTAGCCTTGATTGTCTCGTCAGTCACTGTATACTTGGGGTCGGACTCATGGTTCATAGTCATCTCGTACTCAGTAGACCCAACTTCGGCGTCAGCACGGTACATCGTGGTTCGATATGATGCCCGCTGAATCTGAGTGAAGGTAGTATCGTCACCCTCAACTGACGTTTCGAAACGTTCGAAACTATCAGGATAAACGACTACGACTGACGGGAAGGTCTCATTCGGGAAGGTTCCATCTGGATTCACTACACCGAGTTTTGCCCACTCAGTTTCAAACGAGTCTTCGCCCTCGACTTCAACAGTCATCTGGTCGCCAGTATCGAGATTTTCGATTTCAAACCTAACCTCCTGATCGACTGTTGTTGGCTCCGAGAAGTGGAATTTGGGCTGCGTCGAAAGTTTCCGCCCACCCCCTACATCAGTTGTGGCAGTACTGCCGCCGTCAAATGTCAACTCTATCTGCTCATCCTCATCTGGATCCGATGAGGATTCACTGTTAGAATTGGAAAGGCCAAGACAGCCAGCAAATCCAAACGGTACTACTGCTGCTCCTTTCAACAGATCTCTTCTATCCACACTCATTCAAATACTAATCAACATATTAATATACTGGCCCATAGTTCACAGTGTTCTTGCTATTTCAGTTGCTATCGAATAGGCACAGATCCTCTTTCGAGACAAATAGAGCTGGAAATCGATTTACTCCACTTTGGAAGCACATGATTACCTGCGTTAGATTCGCAGGCCTACTTAACGGTTGGTTCGACGACTCGAATTTGAAATAAAGGGCGTGCCAAGAGTTCTATGACACCCTCATGGACAACAAAATCGACTCCGACGATTCGTTGTTCTGCAACAAAGGGACCGGTTATAGCGGAGGCGACGGTTGGGCACATCAAAACGGCGTCGACGCACTTGATTCTCAAACTGCCATCGGGAGTGCTGTGTCGACGTTCGTCCAGTTGATGTTCGCACTGGGGATCGTGGACGTCTTCGTCGTCTGGCAGGGGAGTGCCATCGGCAGTATCGTCACGAGGGACCGGTCGCAGAAGCGCAAGCTCAAGCAGTACCGCGGGAGCGCATTGACTCGCGCGCAGATGTGGTTCGTGCAGAACGCGGTTCCGGGAGCGACGCGTGGACGGCGGCGAGGATTCGTCGTTCGAGTGGGCGGAGGACTGATTCGAGGGTGACGGTGCGAGTCGGTTCGGCGCGTGTGGTTCCGGTCGGGTCAGGTGTTGCGATTCGGTCGTACGTCGCGTTCTGGCCGTAAGCGGCTGTTACTCGATGTTCATCCCGTGCTGTGGGAACAGCTAACAGCATCCTTTATAATGGTCGACAAGCTATAGTTCTGCAACATGAACCGACGGCGGTTGCTGGGCGCGCTCTCGACCGGGCTCGTTGCGACCAGCGGCTGTCTCAGCAGCATCGAGACGCCGCCGCTCGGGAACGAAAGGGGACGGCCGCCGTTGAAGCGCGAGGACTTCGTCTCGGACATGGAGACGGCGCATCGGGAGACGGTGATGCCGAACGTCTCGTTGCTGTCGGTGTCGACGGCCGTGAGTGGCCGTTCGAAGGAGGAGCCACGCGTGGTGCAGGGGCCCCAGACCACGTCCGGTGAGTCGAACGAGTCAGCGACGGAGTCGGCCCAGACCGAATCCACGACGACGACGACGACCACGGATACGACGACGACCTCGAAGCAGGCGTCGAAGGAGCCGTCGAATCGGGAGTCGGATACAGCGCCGAATCGCGACTTCGGCGAGCCAGGCTTGTACGTGACCGACGACTTCTGGCGGTACCGGACGCACGTGCATCACTACGCCGTCGACGAGGTGACGACGACCGTGTACCCGATGGAGCCGTCCAATCAGGAGGCGGTGAAGGTGGTCGTCGCGGCGTACGTCTATCCACGTGGTGGACTCGTCGATAGCATCGAGAGCGAGTCGTTCCGGCCGTCGTCGGAGGCGAAGCAGGTGACGGTTCCGATGGACCTGTCGGCCGCGCCGGAGGGAACGCCGTTACAGTACATCGCGGTCGTGGTTCCCGAGAGCGTCGATCGACAGGACGTCGCTCGCGATGACCTGTTCGCGATCATGGAGACGGACCCGTTCGTCGTCGATAACGACCGGATAGAGCGGGCGTCCGAGTCTCCGACGGTGCCGGCGGCGTCCGGGGAGGCGTTCGAGCGAACGCCCGTCGAAGGCGGGTACGTGCAGACGCTCCGCGGACGGATGAACGGCGACCCGTGGGAGGTGAGTTTCCTCGCGTTCCAGAGTGCGTACGCGGCGGCGACGAACCGGTCGCGGGGACGCGCTCGAGCGGAGTACGTGTCCTACGAGCTCCTGGAGGGAGCGGCGAACGAGATCGCGCAGTTCCTGTACGAGGCCGCGGAGAACAACGGGTTCACGTCGGGGTTCGAACGCATCCAGTTCGTGTTGAGTTTCGTGCAGCGGTTGCCGTACGTCCCGGATTCGGTGACGAGCGGGTACGACGACTACACGCAGTTCATCATGGAGACGTTGACGCAACTGGCCGGTGACTGCGAGGACACGAGCATCCTGTTCGCGTCGATCATGGAGTCGCGGCCGTTCAATTACGACGCGGTCCTCCTGGAGCCACCGGGGCACATGGCTGTCGGGTTGTTGATGAACGACGGCTTCGACGGGTTCGCGTACATCTACGACGAGCGCAAGTACTACTACGTGGAGACGACGACGGAGGGGTGGGGTATCGGGCAGATCCCGGACGTCTACCGCGATTCGAAGGCCCAGATCTACGACGTCTGAGCGGTCTTCTTCTCGTCAACGGGCGCTTCGACGTGCAGGCTCTCTCGCTTGCGGGCCCTTGGACGTGCAGGGAAAGATACAGGGCGTGGGCCGGTGTGGGGTCGTGTAATGGAATCGGGTGCCTGGGTGATGGTCGATGAGTGAAACGCGTACCGTCGAGGTCGGGGAGACAGTCGATGAAACGCCGGTGGAGTTGCCGGTCGTGGAGCTCTTGACCGGTCGTGGATTCGTGACGGGGAAGAGTGGGAGTGGGAAGTCGAACACGGCGAGCGTCGTCTGCGAGGAACTATTGGATGCGGGGTTCCCGATGCTCATCGTCGACTGCGAGGGCGAGTACTACGGGTTGAAGGAGGAGTACGAGCTGTTGCACGTCGGTGCGGAGGAGGAGTGCGACATCCAGGTGTCGGCCGAGCACGCGGAGAAGGTGGCGGAGTTGGCGCTGGAGGAGAACATCCCCGTCATCCTGGACGTGTCGGGGTTCCTGGACGAGGACGAGAGCGACGAGCTCATCCTGGAGACGGCCCGACAGTTGTTCGCGAAGGAGAAGAAGCTGAAGAAGCCGTTCTTGCTCGTCGTGGAGGAGGTCCACGAGTACATCCCGGAGGGTGGTGGGATGGACGAGACGGGGAAGATGCTCATCAAGATCGGGAAGCGCGGCCGGAAGCACGGTCTGGGCATCGTCGGTATCAGTCAGCGGCCGGCTGACGTCAAGAAGGACTTCATCACGCAAGCGAACTGGCTGGTGTGGCATCGCCTTACCTGGGAGAACGACACGAACGTCGTGGGTCGCATCATCGGGTCGGAGTACGCCGACCGGGTGACCGACCTCGACGACGGGCAGGCGTTCATGCAGACGGACTGGGCGGAGGCGGACCTGCGGACCGTCCAGTTCCGTCGGAAGCGGACGTTCGACGCGGGCGCGACCCCGGGGCTGGACGACTTCGAGCGGCCGGAGTTGAAGTCGGTGAGCGACAACCTCGTCGGCGACCTGCAGTCGATCACGGAGGACAAGGAGGAGCACGAGAACCGCGTCGCCGAGTTGGAGGCGGAGATCGAGAAGAAGGAAACGCGGATCGACACGCTGGAGGACGAGTTGGAGAGTGCGCGCGACATCTCGCAGGCCGCGAACAAGATGGCGGACGCCATCGCGGGGAACACCGGCATCACGGCACCGACGGCCGAGGACCAGCAGACGCTGGACGAGGTCGAGGACGAAACGCCCGACGACGATAAGTCGAACGCGGAGATCGAGCACGAACGCAACCAGTTCCGGAAGCGCGCCCGCGAACTCGAGGAGAGATTGGACGACCTGGCGTCGACGAAGGCGGACCTGGAGGATCGCGTGGAGTCGCTCGCCGCGGAGAAGGGTGCGCTCGCGGACGAACGCGACGAGTTGCGTGCGGAACGCGACGAGTTGGCGACGCACGTGGACGAGCTCGAAGCGGAAGTGGAGTCGATGCGGGCGGAACTCGGCGACGAGCGCGAGAAGGCCGAGCGGCTGGCGGAGACGACGGACGACGGCGAGGTCGTCGCTGACCAGGCCGACCGCATCGCGTTCCTCGAGATGGCCTTGGAGCAGTTACAGCGGCGGCTGTCGGACGATTCGGGGGGGACGGATCTGTCGGCGGTGTCCGCGATCGACCTCCTGCACGAAGAACCGGTGGAGGAGAAGGTGGATGCGGCGATCAGGGAGTCGAACTGTCGACGCGAGCACGCGTGGGACGTCCTCGCGGTACTCGCTGACCGTGGCCCGATGCGGACGCGCGACCTCGAGCCGCTCGTGGATGCGACGGGGCATCACATCTCGAGTGCCATCATCGAGCTCCGAAAGGTGAACGTTCTCGAGCAAGACGACAAGGGCCGTCACGACATCAACCGGCGGTACGTCGAGGGGCTCATCGAGACGAAGCAGGACAAGGAGGGACTGGCGGCGTTGAAGAACCGGTCGCGGCAGTAGCGCGGTTGGTTACTTCCCGAAAGACCCCGTCAGGCGCCGCCGGAGACGCTGTGGAGGCCGACGATGCCGAGGACGATGAGTGCGATGAACCCGATTCGCTCGAACGAGACGGGTTCGTCGAAGAGGACGACGCCGAGCGTGGCGGTGCCGACGGCACCGATACCCGTCCAGACGGCGTACGCGGTCCCGATGGGGAGGTCCTGTACCGCTCGCGCGAGCAGGATCATGCTCACGACGAGCGCGGCCGCCGTTCCGAGCGTCGGCACTGGTTTCGTGAGGCCGTCGGAGTACTGGAGGCCGATGGCCCACGCCACCTCGAACAGGCCGGCGACGAAGAGGAGCGTCCAGGACACTATGCCCGTCGTACTGGCGTCCAGCGCATAGTTCCTGCGCTACAGGCCCGATATTCCGGGGGAGTTGCGGTCAGTACGCGTACTCGACGACGACGGTGCCGTTTGCGGTTTCGACGTAGACGACGTCGCCGTCGTTGTTCCAGATGGGCGCGTTCGACCCCCAGTAGAGGCTGGCGTCGGTGTCGGTCCCGGAGCCGGTGTAGATCGTGACCGTCGCCCCGGGAGCCAGTTCGAAGCCGTCGGGGAACGCGTACTCGTGGTTCGCGTCGTCGCGGAGCGTCCACCCGGAGGGGTCGATGGTCCGGTCCCCGCGGTTCTCGAGGACGACGTACTCGTCGTCGAGGTTCTCGCCGTCGTGGCCCTCGGCGTTCTCGTGGACGCGCACGACGGCGAGGTCGACGTCGCCGACGGTGCCGCCGTCGGTCACGGTCGTCGTCGTGGCGGTCGTCGTCCGACTCGCGCCCTCGGTGGTCGCGCTCGTGGCGGTCGTCGTCGGACTCGCGCCCTCGGTGGTCGCGCTCGTGGCGGTCGTCGTCGGACTCGCCCCGGTGGTCGTCGTGCGTGCGTCGCTCGAGGTCGCGTCTGCGTCGTCGGTGTACCCCCAGAGGCCGGCGTTCTGGGTTCTCGCGGTGGTTTCGAGGCTGGCGTAGCGGTCGCGCTGCTGGAACTCGCTGTCGTAGAGGCGTGCGTAGCCCTGGTCGAGGAGTTCGGCGTTGACGTCGTCGCCGTCGATGGAGACGTACACGAGGAGGCGGCCGTAGGAGCCCCTGCGGTCGGCGGTGGGGTCGGTCGCGATGGTGACTTCTGCGTCGGCGACGCGCTGCCGCATCCATTCGTCCGCCTTGTGGCCCCAGTCCCGGAGCCACGCGCGGCCGCGCTTGGTGTCGGGGATGCCCTCGAACTCGCCGGGACTCACCTCGGTGTTGATTTCGGGGGTGTCGACGCCGAGCAATCGGACGTTCTCGACGTCGCCGTCGGGGAAGCGAACTTTGAGGGTGTCGCCGTCGACGACGGAGACGACTTCGACGGTCCACTCCGTGGTGTCCGCGTCGCCATCTGCGTCGTCGGCTGGGTCCTGGAGGGTGGTGACGCACCCCGAGAGCGCGAGGAGGACGGCGAGAGCGATCGCGAGCAGGGAGCGTCGGTCCATGCCCGTGACGTTGGACGGCCCGGGAAAGAGTGTGTCGGCAGGTCGGCGGGTCGGCGGGTCGGCAGGCAGGCGAGTCACGTCAGGCGTCGAACTACTGCGGACATGTCGGGGTCGGTTCGGGCGGGAACGGGGGGTTCGAGGGCCTGGAACAGCGGACGCGACGGGGTGGGATAGTCGATGTATCGTCGTGAAACGGGTCGGTTGCGGGCGAGGCGTCGGTGTAGCCGGTGGGCGTGCACTCGTGTGTTTCAGCGGACATACTGGGGTCCTGGGACGGGCGTCTACGCGAGTTAACCATCGGACTGCGTCGGGTTTCAGCTGACGCGATGGTGTGGACTGTCGGCGTCGGGCCGGGAGGAGTGAGGTCGGTTCTCGGTGTGGAACCGCGGACATCTCGGGGTGGCGTGACGCGAGAGTACCGCGGACGCGGGGGTCCCACGGTTCGACCGAGTGCCAGAGCGGAGGGCAAGGTTCGTTACGGTGGCCACCGACGCCTACAGTGTGACAGAGTGTAGCGAGGAGGGGTGCGAGGAGCGAGCGACGTTCGAACTCCACCTGCCGTGGGCCGAGAACAGGGTCGTTTGCGCGGCGCACGCACGCGTGCTCGCTCGCAAGAACGGCGTGGTCGCGGACGCACTCCCGGACGCAGAAGACGAGTTACCGTGATCGGCGTCGCGTCCTCCTGTCGAGTCGGTCAGTCGACGTGCTTGTCCATCATGACCTCGTCGACGTACTCCTCGTCGATGAGGTAGTGGTCTTCACGGGTGGCTTCGACCTCCCAGCCGTGGCCTTCGAGGAACTCGATCGCGGTTCCGTTCGTCGCCGGAACGGAGTTGTACAGGCGCTCGTAGCCGTGACTCGCCGCCCACTCGACGCCGCGTTCGAGGAGGTGCGATCCGATGCCGTGCCCGCGGTACTCCTCGAGGACGCCGACGGTGAGTTCGGCGGTGTGTCGGAGCTTCTCGACCTCGGGATGGTCGATGTGGACCCAGCCGACGACCTCGTTGTCGACGCACGCGACGAAGAACAGGCGCGTCTCCAGTTCGTTGTGCCGGAGGAGAACGCCCTCCTCTTCGAGGATGTCCGCGACCGATTCCGCTTCGACGTAGTCACCGCCCTCGACGGTCATCCGCATCGCGCCGACGAGGCCGGTGAGGTCGGCTTCGCGCGCCTGCCGGATGACGAAGGAGACGTCGTCGACGTCGAACTCCTCCTCGGCGCCGGATTCGAACGCGATCCGTACGTGGTCGCGGTCGATCTCCTCCAGGACGCCGTTTCGTTTCAGGATGGCGACGTGATGGCCGAACGCGCGCTCGTCGAGGCCGATGGCCTTCCGGAGTTTCTCGTACCTGACGGTGCCATGGGACTCGACGTAGTCGTAGATCGCCTCGCGATCGTCGTGGTCGAAGTCGAGCTTGCCAGTCAGTTCCATGACGAGCGTTACCACGCCTCAGCACTTAGTCTTTGTTCGCGGTTATCGGACACCGAGAACGGCGTAGTCCCGTACTACGTCGCCGGATCCGGCACGACAGTGGACACCAGCGAATCCCACGCGGTCCGTGCCATCACCGAAACGAACGTTTCAGCTAGCCGGAAACTTTTGCGGTGGCGAATGCAAGTGCGGGGTATGCGACGACGAGCCCTCCTCGCCAGCGTCGGCCTGCTCGGCGCCGGCTGCCTCGACACCGCCGGCACCGGCCCGACGGACGACACGACGGCCACGACTGCGGGAACGACGACACCGGTTCGAACGACCGACGTTCCACCGACGGACCCGCCGAAGGACCCATCGAACGCCGGCATCGAGACGTGCGAGCCGACGACGCCCACGTTCGACCGCACCGACTCGATACCGCAAGACGTCGAGTACGTCGTCGAGGACGTCCGAACGGCCACGACGTACGACCGTCCGGAATCGCGGTACTTGCTCGAACCGAGCAAGTTCTACTCGGCCGACGCCGTCGAACGCGAGCGCGAAGAGGCTGACGAGGAGGTCGTGGTCGTCGACATCGAAACCGTCGAGGACGACGCCGTCCGCGACGCCATCAAGACAGCCATCGAGGACGGCGAATGGCGGGCCGACGAACTTCCGACGGGTCTCGCCGAGACCGTCGAACGCATCGACTTCGTCACCGGCCTCACCGAGAACCGGACGCACACCCACGTCGGCGTCGAACTCCACGAACTCCCCACGGACGCACCGCCTGCGATCACTTTCGACGCCGCCGTCGCCGACCGCACCGTCGCTCCCGGCGACCCAGCGTCGATCGCACTCTGGCTCTCGAACACGCGCAAGACGCCCGTCACCGTGATGTCCGGGACGGTACCGCCGTTCGGGATGCTCCGCGCCGAACGCGACGACGGAGCCGATGGCGAGGACAGCGACGATAGCGACGATAGCGACGCCAGCGACGCCAGCGACGATAGCGACGACGAGTTCCTCCTGTGGCGCGACTACGAGGAAGAGGGCTGCTTCAGCAAGACCGACGAGGGCTGGATTCGCTGCGACATCGCCAAATACGCAGAGATCTCGCCGTGCGAGTCGGTCGTCCGCGAGTACGAGGTCCTGCCGAGTACGACCGAGAAATACATGGACGAAACGCACCCGCCCGCCGCCGGGACGTACACGGTCACCGGCGAGGTCAGGTTCGGCGGTCGCAAGTACGGTGACTCCTCGACGCTCTTCTACGAAGTCGAAGTCGACGTCAGAACGCCATGAGCGCTCGGGAACGCCCCGGACCTCAGTACGCGTCGACGTCGGTGAGGACGGCGGCGGTGTCGACGGCGTCGTGGGTGTCCAGGAGCGTCTCTGCGGCGGTGCGGACGGTGACGTCTGGGTTGCAGTCGACGCCGTAGCACGCGGCGAACAGTTCGAGGTACGTGTTCAGCGCGGTCTCGAGTGCGTCGAACGCGTCGGTCTCGAAGTACACCCACGAGTCCTCCGTCCGTGCGTCGATGTACGTCGCCGCGGCTTCGCCGACGCCGTCGCGAGCGAACGCCAGCGCGCGGTCGGGCGCGGGCGGGTCGCCGGGTGTCGAGAACGCCTCGCGGTCGGCGTGTGCGCGCTCCCGGAGCGCGAACGCGCGACCCTCGTAGTCGTCGACGGCGGCCTCGGTGTCACCCGTTCCTGGCACGACCGGTCACCCCTGATCGAACTCGACGCCCTTTTTCCCGGCGGGATGGTCCCAGTCCGTGTCCGCGACGATGGCGCACGTCCCACATTCGACGCAGGGCTGGGTGTCGAGACTGACGACCTTCTCCTCGTGACCGTTTTCCTTGACGGTCTCCGAGCGATAGCAGCCACCGCCGAAGTCCTGCGCACTCACCGGGCACGCCGACACCGCCGCACCGCTCGCCTCGTAGGACTCGTCGAGCAACTCGATGTGGGGGTCGCCGACGTCGTACGTGAGGTCGCCGATGCGGTCGTCGAGTTCGGGTGGCTCGATCTCGTGCTCGGCGACGACGCGGTCCCCGAGCGCCTCCCCGATGACCGTCGGGAGCGTCACGTACGGCGTCCGCGTGTCCGGCATCATCATCGACAGGAACGGCGAGCTGTACGCGCGCTCGACCAGCCCGAGGCCGTCGGCGACCTTCACACCGAATCGACCGACCGGCGACTGCAGGACGGCGTCGGAGACGTTCGTCACCAAGTCGTGCTCGCCGAGTGCCGCCGCGACGTCGTAGCGCTTCGGTCGGAGTTTGTTCATCACGCCCTCGTCGTGGAGTTTCTCCTCGTAGATGTCGCCCGCGGTCGTCCCGTTGCTCCGGGACCCGCGAACGTCGGACTCGACGAACGACTCCGCCGCGAGCGCACCCGCGGTGACCGCGTGATTCATGCCCTTGATGATCGGGCCCTGGGCCTGCATCTGGCCGGCGGCGTCGCCGACGAGCATGAGTCGCCCGCGATGGGGCGACGGATGCGCGACCTTCTTCGAGTCCGGCACGAGCTTCGCGGAGTACTCCAGTTCGTCGTACTCGCCGTCGAAGTAGTCGTCGAGCACCGGGTGCGTGAGGAGCGCGTCCAGGAGCTCGTGGGGTTCGGCTTGCTCCGCGACGAGACTATCCAGGTGGAAGACGGTCCCGATGGAGAGCGTGTCGTCGTTCGTGTAGCAGAAGCCGCCGCCGCGGACGCCCTCGAACAGGTCGCCCGAGAACAGGTGCGCGGCACCCTGACCCTTGCGAACACCGAACCGGTCCTCGACGGCGCCCTCGGGGAGGTCGACGACCGCCTTCACGCCCTGGAACCACTCCTCGGGTTCCTCCCAGTTCATCAGGCCGGCGTCGCGAGCGAGTTCGCTGTTCACGCCGTCGGCCGCGACGACGACGTCCGCCTCGATCGGGTCCAGTTCCTCGCACGTGACGCCGACGATCTCGCCGTCCTCGCGCAGGAGGCCGTCGACGTGCACGCCCGTGAGTACGCCCCCGCCGGACTCGCGCGTGCGTTCGTGTACCCGGTCCTCGAGCCACGAGTCCATCTTCCGGCGGAGCACCGCGTCGCTCCACTCCGTGTCGTGATCGTGGAGGTCCGTGATGTCGTACGTCTTCACCTTGTTCCCGGCGACGTTGTGGATGTGGTACTCCGTGATCGGGCGTTCGCTCGCTTCCTCACGGAACCCCGGGAAGAGGCCGTCTATCGTGTACGGCGCGCTCTCCTCCGCGTAGATGAGGCCGCCGGAGACGTTCTTCGACCCGGCTTCGACGCCGCGTTCGAGGACGAGCGTCTCCACGTCGTTGTCCGCCAGTACCGCCGCCGCTGCGGCCCCGCCGGGTCCGCACCCGACGACGACCGCCTCGTAGTGTTCTCTCGTCATGTTAATTGGTTGTATTCATGTCAGTCGTCTCCGGTCGCGAGTTCCTCGAGTTGTAGTTCGCCCGACTCGACCGCCTCCGTGAGTCGGGGGAGCACCTCGAACAGGTCGCCTTGCACGTAGTAGTCCGAGAAGTCCCGGATGTCCGCGTCCGCGTCGGTGTTGATCGCGATGATGATGTCGGACTCGTCCATCCCGACCTTGTGCTGGATGGCGCCCGAGATGCCGGCGGCGACGTAGACGTCCGGTTCGACGACCTGCCCGGATTCGCCGATCTGGCGGTCCTCGCCGATGTACTGCTCGACGTGTCCGTCGAAGCTGTAGGACGAGGTGATGACGCCGCGCGACAGTCCAAGTTCGGCGTCCTCGAACGCGTCCCGGAGCTCCAGGCCGAGTTCGATCCCGGCAGTCGGGTCGTCGTCGATGCCACGGCCGAGTGCGACGACGACGTCGTGGCCGGTCAGGTCGATGCCTTCTTCGAGCGTGTCGTGGTCCTCGATGTCGACGCGGAACCACTCCTCTGGCGCCTCGAGGTCGCTATGGTAGACCTCGCCCTCCCGCTCGGGGTCGGCCTCCGGGACGTCGAAGCTCCCCGGGATGACGCTCCCGCCCTGGGGGTGGAAGTCGCGGTCCGGTTTGTCCAGGCAGAGGATCGTCGAGTACTCGAACCCGGAGAAGTCCGGGCGCTTCATGTGGAGCACGCGCTCGAACTCCTTCTTCCCGCCGCCGATGGTCTTCGCGGGGTTCGAGATGACGGTGTCCTCGATGTACAGTCCCGAGCAGTCCGACGCCAGTCCGGAGTCGAGCTCGCCCTGCACTTGCGCGGACAGGTCCCGGCCGTTGTTCGTCGCCGGGAAGAGCACGTACCGCGGTTCGTCGTAGTCGCGCCAGACGCGCTCCGCTTTCCCCTCGCGACCATAGGGATGACCGTCGCCGCGAGCCACGTCACAGAACACTTCGGCGTACGTCTTGTGCTGGAAGCGCTCCATGCGTTCGTCCTCGTGGACGACGACGACGTCCGCGCCGTACGCGATACAGTCGTCGGCGTGCGACTCGGGGTCGTCGCCGATGACGACCGCGACGACGCGCTCCTCGGCGTCGTACTGCTCGTTGTAGTCGTCCATGAGCTGGCGGGCCTTCCCGAGCATCTCCAGACTCACGTCGACGAGTTCGCCCTGCTGGGTCTCGCAGTACACCCACATGTCGCGGTACTCGCCGTTCTCGACGCCGTGCACGTACTGCTTGTCCGCGGTCGGATGGTCGAGGTCCGGGTGCTTCTCCTCGGGCGGCAACTGCTCCTCGGCTTCCTCGCCCTCGCTACTCTGAAGCTGGTCGAGACGGGACTGGATGCGGTCCTTCGCCGTCGACCGGTCCTGGCCCGCCTTCTCGCGTTCGAGGATGCCTTTCAGGTCCTCGATCTCCTCGACCTTCCGCATCTCGTTCGCGAGGTCGGCGACCGTGTACTCGCCGGGGTCGAGCTCGGAGTAATCGATGGCGTCCTCGTCTTCCGCTTTCAGCTTGTCGATGCGGCTCTGCACGAGCGTCTTCACGCCCGCACGATTCTTCCCTTCCTTCTCGCGTTCGAGTATCTCCTCGAGGTCCTCGCGGTCCTCGATGTCCTTCACTTTCGGGCCGAGTTCGGCGATCTCGTGGTCGTTCGGGTCGAAACTCGCCATCGTCAATCACCCGCCGCGTACGGCGTCAGTTCCTCGACTATCTGTTCCATCCCCGCCGAGTCCTCCGGGTCGACGTCCGTCGCCTCCCGCTCGCTGGGCGCCTTCGGGATCGGGTCGACGCCGGACACGATCGTCGGCGACCCGTCCAGTCCGATGTAGTCCGGGTCGAGGTTAAGCTCCTCGTGGTCCCACACCGTCATCTGGTCGTCGTGGTTCTGGGCGCGCTCCTGGGTCTCCTCGCGGAGGTCCTTGTGTCGCAGTCGATGTTCCGCGCGCCGGTACGTCGCCTCGAACTCGGGGTCCGTGACGACGAACGCCGGAAGCTCCGCCTGCACGGTCTCGATCTCCTCGACGTCGCCCTTCACGAGTCGCTTCGCTCGGACGATACCTGCCTCGGGTTCGACGTCGAGCGAGACGACGTGCGTGAGGATCGGCCAGTCCAGGCACCATGCCGTCTGCGGACCGGTGTGGCCGGTCTCGCCGTCCGCGGTCTTGAACCCCGCGAACACGAGGTCGGGTTCCTCGTCGAGGTTCTGGATGCCGGTCGCGACGGTCATCGCGGTCGCCCACGTGTCCGCCGCCGCCATCTCGCGGTCCGACAGGAGGTAGCTGTCGTCGCCGTACACGTCCTCCATGCCCTCTCGGAGGACGTCCCCGTACCCGGGTGGACCCATGCTCATCAGACTCACGTCGCCGCCGTTCCGGACCTTCGTCTGGAGCGCCGCACGCGCGGCGTACTTGTCGTTCGGATTCATCACCGTCGGCGTCTCCCCGCGCTCGAGGTGGCCGTCCTCGTCGAAGGACACCGCACCCTCGCGGAAGTCGGGAACGCCTTTCGTCAGTACCACCGAGTACATATCAATGATCACCTTGGATGTGTTCGACTAGCACGCCGAAGGCTGGCATTATTACTGTGTCGGTGGATTTCATCTGGCGCGAACGACTCCCGTCCACCCCCAATCGCCGCAGATTTGAACGGAACCGCCACTTTCAGCGCCAGAACCAGCCAAATGGTCGTACTTCACAGCCTACAGTGCGTGAAATCGCCGACCCAGATGGTCGGTGCCGTCCTTCCGCGTCTATTTACGTGCGGACCACGACTACCCAGACAACCGAAAGACGTGCCGTCCCCGGGACGGCCGTCGCACGCTGGTGCTCGGCGCAGTGCACGACACCGACAGCCTTCCAGTGGTCGGATTCACTGGGGGCTCTTGCGACGACCGACCCTCCACACCAGGCGTACTCGCTGCGAGTTCTGGGATTGCTCTGATCGGCATCGACATCATGGAAATCGAAATTGCGACAATCGGCGGCTACGAGGAAGTTGGACGGCAGATGACGGCGATCCGAGCGGGCGAAGACATCGTCATCTTCGACATGGGGCTGAACCTGTCGAAGGTCCTCATCCACGACGACCTCCGCACCGAACAGATGCACAGCCTCGACCTCATCGACATGGGCGCGATCCCGGACGACCGCATCATGAGCGACCTCGAAGGGACCGTACGAGCGATCGTGCCGACGCACGGCCACCTCGACCACATCGGCGCGATCGGGAAGCTCGCGCACCGCTACGACGCACCGATCGTCGCGGCACCGTTCACGCTCGAACTCGTCCGCGACGAGATCGCCGACGAGGACAAGTTCGACGTCCAGAACGACCTCATCGAGATGGAGGCCGGCGGAACGATGACGATCGGCGACAGCGACGAACTCGAACTCGAGTTCGTGAACGTCACGCACTCGATCATCGACGCGATCAACCCCGTCCTCCACACGCCCGAGGGCGCGATCGTGTACGGCCTCGACAAACGCATGGACCACACGCCCGTCATCGGCGACCCCATCGACATGAAGCGCTTCCGCGAGATCGGTCGCGAAGGCGAAGGCGTCCTCTGCTACATCGAGGACTGCACGAACGCGAACAAGAAAGGGCGGACACCGAGCGAATCCGTCGCCCGAAGGCACCTCCAGGACGTCATGCACTCCATCGAGGACTACGACGGCGGCATCGTCGCGACGACGTTCTCCTCCCACATCGCTCGCGTCAAATCCCTCGTCGAGTTCGCCGAAGAGATCGGACGCGAGCCCGTGCTCCTCGGCCGGTCGATGGAGAAGTACTCCGGGACCGCCGACCGCATCGGTGCTGTCGACTTCCCCGACGACATGGGGATGTTCGGGCACCGACAGTCCATCGACAGCACGATGAAGCGCATCATGAACGACGGGAAGGACAAGTACCTCCCCGTCGTCACCGGGCACCAGGGCGAGAAGCGCGCGATGCTCACCCGGATGGGTCGTGGCGAAACGCCGTACAAGTTCGACGACGGCGACAAGGTCATCTTCTCGGCGACGGTCATCCCGGAGCCGACGAACGAAGGCCAGCGCTACCAGTCAGAGAACCTCCTCGGTATGCAGGGCGCCCGCATCTACCGGGACGTCCACGTCTCCGGTCACCTCTCGCGGGAGGGCCACTACGAGATGCTCCAGGCACTCCAGCCCCAGAACGTCATCCCATCCCATCAGGACATGGCCGGGTTCTCCGGCTACGTCGAGATGGCCGGGCGACAGGGCTACAAGCTCGGACGGGACCTCCACGTCACGTCCAACGGCAACATAATCCAGCTCGTCTGATCGGCGACTTCCTGCCTGCGAGCAACCAGCTGACCGGCGTTGGGATGCCGAGAAGGGCGTTGGTGCGGTGCAGTGCAGTGATGTCGGCCTTGCGGCCGCACGTCTCGTGGCGTCTCGCGTCTCGCGTTAGCTTCGGCCCGCGCGCCCGGGGTCGACGTCGATAGCGTCGACCGGACAGACGTCCACGCAGAGCATGCAGTCGATGCACTGGCTCTCGTTCGCGGGGTCGGCCTTGATCTCGCTCTCGGGGTGATCGGGGGTGTCCACCCACTCGAAGACGTCGACGGGGCAGTCCTCGACGCAGGCACCGTCCGCGATGCAGATGTCGAAGTCGACGGCGACGTGCGTGCCGTGGATGCCCAGTTCCTCCGGTTCGTCTACCGGCCCCCAGACGTCGTGGCCGTCGTGCTGGTCGACGACGTCTCGATTCTCCTCGAAGTTCGGGTCGATGGCCATTGGTACCTAGCGCCACGCAACGCTGGTACTTAAATCTTCGACTACGACGTTCCGCGGACCGCAAGAGTGCGCCGCCTTCGAACACGTTCGGGAGACCACACGTCCCTGGCGGCGCCACGACGATGGAGAGTTCGATTGCAACCGCCTGAAGGTCACGATAACGCGTGGAACGGGGCGGTGTCGTCGCCAGTACCAGTCCTCGGAGCACCGCGGAGAACGCGACCGACGTCTCATAGTGATTATTGCGAGCCTTTACCGCCGAGTAACGAGAGAATACGTCCGTTAGGGCTTACGCAGTCTGGTCTTCGATGCCTCTGCCGAAAATCACCGCAATAATCACTATCAGAGCACCCCGATGAGCGCGGCCGCCAGAAGCGGTACGTGCGCTGCGGCGTGTGCGAGCATCGCCGCTTCGAGCGCGTCCGCGACGTACAGCCACCCGAACACGACGCCAGCGGCCGCATTCAAGAGGACGACCCGGGCGACGAGGGCGGGCGTGAGCGTCGTGCTGGCGGCGGCCGACGGCAGGTGGGCGAGGCCGAACGCGCCGGCGGCGAGGACGACGGCCGTCCCCGCGATCGCTCGGTCGTGCTCGCTCGGAACCACGGTTGCGAGCACCCACGCGAGCGCGGACACGAGGCCCCAGCGCAGGAGCAGTTCCTCAGCGACGCCTCCGTAGAGGAATCGCGCCGGGGCGCTCGTTGCGACGAGCGCGACCGACCGCTCGGTCGGCCCCGACGCCACGGCCGCCGGGACGACGGTCGTCAACGCGGCGTCGACCGCGACGATGCCGACGCCAGTCGTGATGCCGACTGCGAGCGCTCGCGGTGCGAGGTCGCGAAGCGGTCCGAGGACCGCACCGCCGCGCGCGACCCTTTCGTGGACGAGCGACCGGAACCCGAACCGTGGCGCCGTCGCCGTCCCGACCGCTGCGGCGACGACGACCACCACCGCAGGCGTTGCGACCGACGAGACCACCGCAATGGGAAGTGACGCGTCCGCCGGCAACCCACTCCGTTCCACGATCGTCGGGTCGACTGACACCCCCAGAGCCGTCGAGAGCGCGAGTCCAACGACGCCGACGACGCCGAACCCGAGCATCGCGGCGAGACGACGGCCGAACGAGGCGACTGAAGCGGACGATACCGACGCATCGGAGGTGTCGGGCGGGTACTCCATGCGACGACTTGCAGGAGGGAGTGCATGAAGTACGGCGCAGGACTTCAGCGCGCGAAGTTGTCGGTACGGTTATACCACGTCGGCGTGCAAACCACGGAAGTGAGCGAGGACGTGTCGGGAGAATCGAACGAAGGGACCCAGGTCGCCTTCGACACAGTCGCCACCGTACTCGCCGACAACGTCGCCAGCGGCATCCTCCGCGAAACTGTCGAGGAACCCATGAGCGCACACGAACTCGCCGACGCACTCGACACGTCGCCGCCGACCGTCTACCGGCGACTCGACGACCTCCGCGAACACGACCTGGTGACGACGTCCACGCGACCGGACCCCGACGGACACCACACCGACATCCACCGTGCCGCGGTCTCGGACATCCAGGTCTCCCTCGACGACGACGGGTTCACCGTCGAACTCGACCGTCGGGACACGCCAGCCGACCGCTTCACGCGCATCATCGAAGACATGTGATATGAACCCGATAGCCATCGCACCCACCTCGACAGCCATCGCATCACCCTCGACCGCTATCGCTCGAATCGTACCCGAGCCAGGAGCACCACCGGCACTCGTCCGCGGAGTGTCGCAACTGTCCCCACTGGGACTCGGTGGTCTGGAACTATCGGCGTTCCAGCTCGGCCTCCTCGGCCTGGAACTCGCCACCGTCCTCCTGGGTCTCCGTATCGCCCACGTCGCCATCCGTGGCTATCGACGCAACGAGAGCGACCCGATGCTGTACGTCGCAGTCGGGTTCGTGCTCCTCGTCGGCGTCCCCGCCCTCCTCAGTGGCGTCTACCTCGCAACAGGTCTCGTCCCACAGCGAGTACTCGGCGTCGTAGGGTCCGTCAGCGAGGTCTGCGGGATGGCGAGCATCCTCTACGGGCTTCGCGGTCCGTGAGCGCGCGAGTCGCTACCGGTCGATGGAACCCGGAACGCCCGTCCGCCGAGACAAGCCATTAACCCCTCCAGCCCCAACTGGAGGTATGAGTGAGACAGAGACCGCGACGTTCGGCGGTGGCTGCTTCTGGTGCGTCGAAGCGGCGATGAAGGAACTCGACGGCGTCGAAGCCGCCATCTCCGGGTACGCAGGCGGGCACGTTGAGAACCCGACGTACAAGGCCGTGTGTTCGGGCGACACCGGGCACGCCGAGGTCGTCCGCATCGAGTACGACCCCGCCGTCATCGCGTTCGAGGACCTCCTGCGCGTGTTCTTCACCGTCCACGACCCCACGCAGTTGAACCGCCAGGGGCCCGACGTCGGCACCCAGTACCGTTCGATCGTCTGCTACGAATCCGACGAACAGCGCGAACTCACCGAGGCGTTCATCGACGAGCTCGAAGCGGAAGGCACGTACGACGACGACATCGTCACCGAGGTCGAACCCCTCGAGACGTTCTACGAAGCCGAACCCGAACATCAGGACTACTACGAGAAGAACCCCAACGACCGCTACTGTACGTTCAACGCCGACCCGAAGATCCAGAAGGTCCGCGAGAAGTTCGCCGACAAGGTCAAGGCCGACTGAGACCCGACGAGATCACCGATCGACGCCTCGGCGAGCGATTCTCAGGCCGATAGAACCGTAAAATAGCGCTTCTCAGGGCCTGAGAGGCAGTCTTCGAGTATATACTGCCAGTCGTCCATCGTAGTACTGTGAACTAACGTGCAGTCTCAATCCACCACCAACCGATCCGTGAACACGTTCGAGAGCACCGTCGGCGGCGTCACCGTCGGCGGCACCGCCCACTCGCTGAGCGCGTGGTTCGTCCTCGCACTCCGCCTGACGTTCGGGTACGCGTTCCTCGCCGCCGGCCTCGAGAAAGTCCTCGAATCCGGCTGGACCGCACAGGGCTACCTCGCGAACGTCGCCGCAGCGAACGGCAACCCGCTCGAACCGATGTTCGCGTGGATGGCCACCACCCCGTGGTTCGTCTCGTTCGTCGACGTCGCCGTCCCGTGGGGCGAACTCCTCATCGGCCTCGGACTCATCGTCGGACTCCTCGTCCGTCTCGCGGCGTTCTGGGGCGCAACCATGATGGCGATGTTCTACTTCGGGAACTGGAGCATCGAACACGGCATCGTCAACAGCGACCTCGCGTACGTCGTCGTGTTCCTAGCCATCGCCGCGTTCGGCGCCGGCCGCATCATCGGCCTGGACGCAGTCGTCGAGAACTACGAGTTCAGCGACGGCCGAACGCTCCTCGAGAAGTACCCGCGACTCGACTACGTCCTCGGGTGAATCGGCTCGGGGTCGCCTCCCGAACGATCGCTTCGCTATCTTTCCTAGCTCACAGGGAACGGCCCGTTTACTCCGAGTACAGCGAGTACGTGATGATCGCGAACCCGATGGCGGTGAGGCCGGATTCGATCAACAACGCGGTATCCCGCGTCGCGTCCATCAGGAACTGGTCGAACACTCCAGCGATGAGGGAGCCCAGCGTGACGACCCCGAAACCGACCGCGAGATACCACAGCGGTCGTGCACTCGTCCTGGTGTACGCCCGATAGGACAGATACGATATCAGTCCGCCGAGTCCGAGCGTGATTGCTTTCAGTACGACGATAAGTGCCTGCGTGTGACTGCTCATGTTTCCTTGCGAACCTCGTTCCAGAGCTGCGCGAGTTGTTCGTCCGCCGACCGCGCCGGCCGCGAGATCGACACCTCGAACTCCCGGTCGTCGGTCAACCCGATCTCGACCGATTCGAACGCCAGCACGTACTTCGTCGTGTGATGGCCATCCGAGCGGATTTCGGTGCGTTCCTCCAGGATGGAGGCCTCCGTCAACAGGTCGAGCTTGCGGTACGTGGTCGACAGCGGGATGTCCGTCACGTCCGACACTTCGTTCGCCGTCATCGCCCCGTCGATCTCCTGGACGATCGTTCGACAGTTCGGGTCGTCGAGTGCGTCCAGCACCGACTGGAGGTCGGGCTCTGCGTCCGCCGCGAACGGGTCCCGTACCATCTACCCGCCAGTCCACGTGCGGCCCTCAAAAACCTGCCGAGAGAACTCGCCACCGTAACCGCCCGTGGTCTCCCGACGAGTATGAACGGGTTACCGAACGTGTTCGTCAGTAAGCAAGAGCATTCTCAGTGTGCGAGAACGGTTTTGGCGACGCGAGAATCAGCGACAGCGCGTTCAAATAGTAGTAGTAAGCTGGCGGTGTACGATGACCGATCGAATCGGCGCTCCCGGAACTGGCGTATCACGACGCGAATTCGTTGCTGCGACAAGCGGGGTCAGCGCGGCGGCGCTGGCCGGTTGTACCGGCGCTTTCGAGAACGCAGAATCCACTGGCACCACGACCACCGCGAACACCGGGTCGGCGTCCCCCGACCTCCCGGAGACGAGTCCGCCCGAGGTCGTGAACGTCGACGAACAGGGCGGACAGGTGACGATGAAGACCGCACCCGCCGTGCACAAACCCCACCCCCTCGAGACGATGGGGGGTCCCGTCGAACTGCCGCAAGTCTGGGCGTTCCAGGCCGACGACCGCGACCCCTCCGTCCCCGGTCCCATCCTCCGCACGACTGAAGGCGAGGACATGGAGGTGACGCTCGACAACACCGACGGGAGCCGACCGCACACCATCCACTTCCACGGCGTCACGAAGAAGTGGAAGGACGACGGCGTCCCGACGACGACCGGCATCCGCGTCGACCCCGGCGAGAAGCACACGTACGAGATCCCAGCGAACGTCCCCGGGACGCACCTCTATCACTGCCACTACCAGACCCAGCGTCACATCGAGATGGGGATGTACGGGATATTCCGCGTCGACCCGAAGGGCTACGAGCCCGCGGACACGGAGGCGTTCTTCACGGTCAAGGAGACCGACTCGCGGCTCTCCCGACAGATGGCCGGCGAGGACGTCCAGTACGACCCCCGGAACCGTCAGCCCGACGTCTTCACGGTGAACGGCAAGTGCGCACCGCGCTCGTTCCACCCCGAAGACGGGAGCCCAATCATCGTCGAAGAGGGCGATAGCGTCCGGCTCCACCTGGTAAACGGCGGCTACATGAGTCACCCGATGCACGTCCACAATCATCGGTTCAAGCGCGTGGAGAAGGACGGCGCCCAGGTTCCGGAAGCCGCTCAGTACGAGATGGACGTCACGAACATCGCGCCAGCCGAACGTCACACCATCGAGTTCGAGGCCGACGCCGACCCCGGCATCTACCTCATGCACTGTCACAAGGTCAACCACGTCATGAACGGGAACTTCTATCCCGGCGGCATGCTCGCGCCCCTCGTCTACAAGGACGCGATGGACACCGAGATCTTCAGCCAGCTCATGGAGTACGCGGGCTACCAGGGCTGACCACGACCGTTCACCGCATCTAGCGACTGATTACCAGACCACTTTCGAAATTTAGAGATCATGACCCACGAACCCACCGTGACCGACTCCAGATACGATAGACGTACCGTACTGAAAGCAGGCGTCGCAGCCGCCACGACCGCCGCCGTCGGTGCCGGCACCCCCGGTTCAGCCACCGCCAGTGGCGCCGCCAGCACGGCGGACGCGTCGCTGAAGTCGTGGCTGGAGAACGTCGACAACTTCGACGGTATCGTCGACGAACGCGGCGCTTCGGAGGTGACGGTGACCGTCGGTTCGCAGGGGAACAACGGCGCGTTCGGGTTCGGGCCTGCCGTCGTCCGCGTCGACCCCGGCACCACCGTCGTCTGGGAGTGGACCGGCAAGGGTGGGTCGCACAACGTCGTCGAGAAGGACGGGAGCTACGAGTCGAAGATGCAGGGCGAGACCGGCGCCACGTTCGAGCAGGCCTTCGAGGCCGCCGGCGTGAGCCCCTACTACTGCGACCCGCACAAGACGATGGGGATGAAGGGCGCCGTCGTCGTCGGCGACGCCGAAGTCGAGGTGCCGGCGACTGGAAGCGATGGCGAATCCGGCGGCGGTGACGAGAGCGCGTCCGACGCGGACGTCGATTACGACGGCTGGTTCGACAACGTCGGGAACTTCGACGGTACCGTCGACGCGACCGGAGAGGACGAGGTGACGATCGAGGTCGGTGTGGAATCGGACAACGGTCCCTACGGGTTCGGACCGGCGGCCGTCAACGTCGATCCCGGCACCACCGTCGTCTGGGAGTGGACCGGCAAGGGTGGGTCGCACAACGTCGTCGCCACGGACGGGAGCTACGAGTCCGATCTCGTTGGCGACTCCGGCGCGACGTTCGAACGCACGTTCGAGGACGAGACCGTCTCGAAGTACTACTGTGGGCCGCACAAGGCGATGGGGATGAAGGGTGCCGTCGTCGTCGGCGACCCCGAAGCCGCGGCTGGTGGAGAGGAGAACGGCGACGCCGGCGGGAGCGACCTGTGGTTGCTCGGGCTCGCCGGTGGATTCGTCTCCCTCCTGCTGTCGCCACTCCTCTTCTCGACCGTCCTCTCCGGGAACGAACACGTCGACGAGGACCCACAACGACCCAACCACTCCTGAGAAGCCGACGACGTCCAGGCAACCGAACGAACTCGTGTGTGCGGTTCCACACCTGCCCGCGCGAGGACGATGGTCTCTGCGGCGGCCCTGATCGCCACGGTCGCCACGATCGACGCGATCGCTATCAGTTCGCGTCGAGATGTCTGCCACCTGCGAGTCCGTCATCTCAGCGCCTCACTATCGGGAGCGACCGGGCGCGGGGTCGTCTGTCTTCGAGCCAGTAGTCGGTGACTCGGCTACCCACGATTACCCCACGTTTTAAAGTATTTCGTTTCGTGGGGTAAAACGGTAGTACGTCATGACTCCCGATGACGACGCCGACGCGTCGGATTCCACGGGGGAACCGACTCGTCCGGAGCTTCCGGCCTACGTCCTCGACCCGCTAGAGAGACAATCGCCCGAGCGCCTCGAGACCGTCGCAGAGTACGCGAGAGCGCTCGCGGCGCACCGTCGAGAGACGAACTCGCGGGACGGTACCGACGACGATGGGACAGCGGTCGGAGCCTGCGATGCCGTGGGGGCTGGCGGCAGGGGCACCAACTCCGACTCTGTCCACGACGAGACTCCCGGGTCCGACTCCCACGGCTCGGATGCGTCCGGATCGGATGCCCTGGAGTCGGGTTCGAGGAGTGGGTCCGGGACGCGAGTGTCCTCGACGGAACTGGAGTCGCTCGCGGAGCGGGGCGTCTCCACCGACCCCGGCGATTACGAGTCGGTCCCTGAGGACGGTGCGTACGTCACGATCAAGGAGACCAAGCCCGGGTATCGATACTACTACTGGCAGTGGCGGGAGGGCGACACCTGGAAGAACCGGTACATCGGTCCGGTCCAGGGCGGCAAGTGACCAGGCCCGACCACGTCTCGCCATCGTCATCGAACAGGTATCGTCGAGCCATTCGGGCGGATTGCTCCGTGAGACGAGGGGGCGACGGCGGAGCGTCGAAGAACACGGTCGTCCGAACGTTACCCCACGGTGGGGGTTTGAAACGTGGGGTAACGAGGTTGATGTGCCGTTCCGCAACCGTCTCGAGCGTACTGGGTCCCACCGGGTTTTCGCGTGCCGTACTCCACCCCGTTCTCGAGGCAGTTGCACGAACACCCCCCACTATGTCCGCAGTTCTCGGTGCGCGAGTTTCGAGGAACTCCGGACGCGGTGGGGTGTTATTGGTTGGGTGAGTCGAAGAACAGCGGACGCGGTGGTGTTGTGTCGTCTGGACGGACGCCGCTGTGGACTCGCGTCTTCGCCGTGAGGCACACTGAAAGCACCGAGAGCTGGTCGCGGCGTCCCGCCTTCGAATCCAGAGAGCCGCTCCAGACGGATTCAGAGCGGAGATTCAGCCATCCCGGACGGAACCTCGAGGTGGCGACAGTGCGGACGCTCGCGACTCGGCTTGGGTCTCCCTTGCAGACGAGAGGACCGCGTCGATGCAGTGCAGTTAGGACGAGATGGGGCACACACCCTCACCCCACTTCGTCCGCGGTTCTCGGTCAAGGAGGTGGGTGGGGGGTGGACGCCGACGCCGTCGCTTCGGCAGTGACGAATCCTCGAATCACAGCTGTCGACCTCCCGCACCCACAATAATCTAGCTCGTCCAACCAATCTTCCCGAGTTCATCTAGTTCTCTAGAATAATGTCATACCTTACCAAACTGCTGTTGCTAGTGCTACGGACCAATTAGGAAGGAGAGGATATAAACTTTCCCATGATGTATAGTTGTCTCACGGGGCCTCCCCCCCACCCACCCTTCTCGCCCAACAACGGCGGACAAACTGGAGGGGGTGTGTCCACCCGACTAACTTAAAGAAACGAGAACGGCGGAAACTGCGGACGCTCCGGACGCGGTGGTTTTATGTCATTCGCTCACAATCGTCGTCGTAACGATGGCGCTGTTCGAACGGGACACGAACATCTACACGGACCGGGACGCGCTCCGCGAGGACTACCAACCCGAAGAACTCGTCGGCCGCAGCGAGGAACTCGACACGTATCAGGCCGCACTCCAGCCCGTGATCAACGGTGAGCAACCCGACAACATCTTCCTCTACGGGAAGACGGGCGTCGGGAAGACCGCGGCGACACGGTACCTGCTCTCTCACCTGAGGGCGGACGCGGCGGAGTACGACGACATCGACCTCACGGTCGCGATGCTGAACTGCGACGGCCTCACATCGTCCTACCAGGTCGCGACCCGCCTCGTCAACGAGTTCCGCGACGAGACGAACCAGATATCGACGACGGGGTACCCACGTGCGACCGTGTACGAGATGCTCTGGAACGAACTGGAGGACGCCGCCGGTACGGTGTTGGTGGTCCTCGACGAGGTCGACCACCTCGAGGACGACTCTATCCTCTACCAGCTCCCGCGAGCACGCGCCAACGGCAACCTGGAGACCGCGAAGATCGGTATCGTCGGCATCTCGAACGACTTCTCGTTCCGCGAGGACCTGTCACCGAAGGTGCGGTCGTCGCTGTGCGAGCAAGAGATCCACTTCCCGGCGTACGACGCGAACGACCTCCGCCAGATACTCTCCCAGCGTGCGACGGTCGCCTTTCACGATGGCGTGCTCGCGGACGAGGTCATCCCGCTCTGTGCCGCGTACGGCGCGAAGGACGCGGGGGACGCCCGGCAGAGCCTCGACCTCCTGATGAGTGCCGGCGACATGGCTCGGGAAGCGGGAACCGAGACCGTCACTGCGGATCACGTGGAGGCGGGTCGGGACGAACTCGAGCGCGGCCGCATCCAGGAGGGAATCGGCGGCCTCACCGAGCACGGACACCTCGTCCTCTATGCGCTGGTCACGCTCGACCTCGAAGGGGATACGCCGGTGCGTTCGCGCGACGTTCGACCGCGGTACACGCGCTTCGCCGAGCTCGCGAACCGCGACCCGCTGGTCCCGCGCCGGATGCGTGACCACCTCAGCGAACTCGCGATGCTCGGCATCATCAGCGTCACCGAACGGAACGAGGGCCGTCGCGGCGGCACGTACCGCGAGTACGCACTCGACCTCGACCCAGCGCTCGTGCTATCGGCGCTCGAAGAGACGGTCGAATCCGTCGGCATCCACGACTCCGTCATGGAGTTCGTCGACATCGACCCCGAAGCTGTTACGGACGACGGCGAGAACGCGACGATCACCGAGTACTGACGTCTCCTAGCGAGTCCGGACGTCTCCTAGCGAGTCCGGACGTCTCCTAGCGAGTACTCACCCTTCGAACCGAGGACGCTGGTCCGCGTGGGACAAGATATTCCGGCTCGAAACCTGACGGGATAGTTATGTTTCACTGTCCGGAATGCGAGGCGACGCTCGCCTCGATGGACGACGTCGAGTTCGACGACACCGAGTCCAGAATCGGGTTCGTGCGTGCGTCCAAGCGGTTCTACGTCGTCTCCTGTACGGAGTGTGGATACACGCTCGAGAGCCGTGTCCCGGGTGCCAAGGGGAACGGCGGTGCCGACGGCGCACAGTCGCGAAGGACGGTGGTGTCGAGCGTAGCGCGATCATTCTGGGAACGCGGCCGGCGATGGACAAAGAACTTGTATCACATCCTCGAAAGGCCGCGGATGGCTCACTGCCCCGAATGCGATTCCGTTCTCGAACAGGAAGGTGACGTCGAGTTCGCGAACATGGGCCCGAAGTCCGGCTTCTTCAAGGCTTCCAAACGGTTCTACCTCGTCGCGTGCGGCGAATGTGGCGCGGCCATCGGAAGCGGCGTCGCGGGCGCCCGCTGAATCGGCACGGGACGCGGCGACGTTCGGAACTCGCGATGCGCTTTCGACCGATGCAAGACCTTTGGCGACGTCAGATCCTCCCTGAGTTCTCCGAACCGTCTATCGCGTCGCCGTCGACCGGGGAGATTCCATGGCCGTCACTCGACGACGCCATCGACCCAGACTTCCCGCGACCGAAGCGGTTCGGCGAGTGATATCGTATGGGCCAAACGATGCGGCGAACCCCACGGTGTCCGCAGAAAGTCCGTGAAGGATAGCCAGCTGATACGTCCTCGCATCGGGCGGTTCTCGGTCACGTTCGTGCGGAGGACAGACCGTCGATCCCCGACTCGAGCGCGTCCGACTCCACCGCGTCCGGAGTAATTGAGGGTGCATCGAGCGACCGAACCGCGTCGCCGTCCTGGGGGTACTCGGGATCGGAATTGCGTACGTTCAAGAACCGGGAGGTTCAGGGACTCGGTATGCCGAGCGTCTCGCTCCCGGACATCGAGGCGGCACGAGACCGCGTCCGGGACACGCACATCGTCGAGGAGACGCCGATAGAGTACTCGCGGTCGTTGAGCGAGCGCGCGGACGCGGACGTCCACCTGAAGATGGAGCACCTCCAGCGGACGGGGTCGTTCAAGACGCGGGGGGCGTACAACAAGATCTCACAGCTCGCGGAGCGTGGCGATGGGGTGGACGAGGACGCCAACGATGACGCGGACGATGACGCCGACTCCGACGCGGTCGCGGGCGTCGTCGCGGCGAGTGCGGGGAATCACGCGCAAGGGGTGGCGTTGGCGGCGACGACGAACGACATCGAGTCGACGGTCGTGATGCCGGAGACGGCACCGCAGGCGAAGGTCGACGCGACGCGGAGTTACGGGGCGACGGTGGAGCTCGTCGGGCAGACGTTCCAGGAGGCGGTCGCGCACGCTCGAGAGCTGGAGGTCGAGCGGGACCTGGAGTTCGTGCACGCGTACGACGACCCGGCGATCGTGGCTGGGCAGGGGACGGTGGGGTTGGAGCTCTACGAGCAGTTCCCGGACGTCGATACGGTACTCGTCCCGATCGGTGGTGGTGGACTCATCTCGGGGGTTGCGACGGCGATCAAGGAGCGCGACCCGGGCGTTCGCATCGTCGGCGTGCAGGCCGAGCGTGCGGCGACGGTCCCCGATAGCTTGCAGAAGGGGGAGCCGGTCGGGAACGAGGACCCGCAGACGATCGCGGACGGTATCGCGACGGGCGGTATCTGCGACCTCACGTTCGAGCACATCGAGGCGTACGTCGACGACGTGGTGACGGTGAGTGACGACCGGATCGCGCAAGCAATCCTGTTGTTGCTCGAACGCGCGAAGCAACTCGTCGAGGGCGCGGGGGCGGCGAGCACGGCCGCGTTGCTCTCCGACGACCTCGACGTCTCCGGGGAGACGGTCGTTCCGCTCCTGTGTGGTGGGAACATCGACGTCTCGGCGCTCCAGGAGGTCCTCACGCACGCGCAGGCGGCGCGCCATCAGCTCCTGCACCTCCGCGTGCGCATCCAGGATCGTCCGGGGAAGATGGCGGAGGTGAGTCGTGTGCTCGCGGACAAGGGCGCGAACATCCGGTCGGTCCGTCACGAGCGCGCGGTCGACGACCTCGGCGTCGGCGAGGCGTACCTGATGTTCCGCGTCGAGGCCGCGGGTCGCGAGCACGCGGATCAACTCCTCTCCGACATCCGGGACGCCGGCTACGACGTCGAGCGACTCGCACATCCGGAGTGACCGACTGCGAGCAGTTCGCTGTGATGGGGCGCGGGCGGACCACGTCGTCCAACGTCCGATTCGCGCAATCGTGTTCCGTTGACGGAGAGCTCCAGCGACTGTCTGTCATAGTCCTTTTCTATGAGGGAAGTATTGTTGGATTATGAACACGCGAAGGCGGAAGTTGCTCTCCATGCTGGCTCTGGCTGGGTCGACTGGATTCGCCGGGTGTAACGCGACCGAAGGGACCACGACTGGGTCCGCGACGACGTCGACCACGGCGACCACAGCCACTCGCTCGACCAGCTCACCTACCGGTTCCACGGAGACGGCTACCGAGACGGAGACGACTACGGAGACAGCTACCGAGACGGGGACGACCCCCGTGCCGGAGGGAACGAACGGCTGGAGGCAGTACCAGGCCGACTATTCTAAGTCTGGGTACGTCGCGACGGCCGTGTCAGACGACCTGGCCGAGCGCTGGAGGGCCGACGTCGACGGCATGGGCCTGTGCACCGTCGCCGACGGGACGGTGTACGCGACGACCGGCGGCGACCGGAGTGGACTCGTCGCGGTGGACGCTGCGGACGGGTCGGTGGAGTGGCGATTCGAGACGTCGTCCGACTCGATCTCGGCACCCGCAATCGTCGATGGGACGGTGTACTTCGGAACCGGGACGACCCTCGGGACCGACGGTGCCGTCCACGCGCTCGACGCGGACGACGGAGCGCAAGTCTGGCGGACGGAAGCGCAACGCTTCGCGTTCTCGCCGGTCGTCGCCGCCGGGCTGGTGTTCGTCGGAACCGGCGAAGGGAAGCGCGTGGTCGCGCTGGAAGCATCGTCGGGGGAGTCGGTGTGGTCGTACGAAGCGGACGGAGTCACGTACGGTGTCGGGCTCGCCAACGAAACGCTGTTCTTCGGAAGTGGCGGCAAAGACGGGAGTGTGTACGCAGTCGACGCGACCGACGGAACCGAGCGGTGGCAGGCCGGTATCGACGACATCACCTATATGCCGACGCTCGTCGACGACCTGGTCTGTTACTGCACGGTCTACGCGGAGGAACTCGTCGCGTTGGACGTGGATTCGGGGACGGAACGCTGGCGGTACGGGGTGGGTGGGAGTCCCGGGAACGCGGCGGCCACGGACGGGTCGAGCATCTATTACGCGTACGACGGCGGGATGTCGGCGCTACAATCGGACGGCTCCGAACGCTGGAGGACGTCGGTTGACGGGCGATTGGCGACGCCTGCGGTGACTGACGACCGGGTGTACGCTGCGAGCACGGAATCGGCCATTCGTGCGTTCGACGTGGCCGACGGGGCGGCTATCGGTCGCGGGGATATCGATGGAAAGGGTCAGTTCACCCCTGCGATTGCGGACGAGTCGCTGTACGTCGTGTCCGAGAAAGGCACGCTCTACGCGTTCGAGTGAGTCGTGGACGTGCGTCGCCGGACCGGTGATCGAGCTTCCGGCCGGTTCGGCTGACCGGACGGACAGCGACTGTGGGTCGCCGCCATCGACAGTCACTGCTGGACCTCGTCCATGGACGGGTGGGATATGTATAAATCGGCGGCGAGAGAACCAGATAGTATGCATCAGGTGCTCTTGCCGGTCCACACGAACGTCGAACGCGCGCTCAGCCAGGCGAACTTCGTCGCGGAACTCGCCGAGGAGGGGACGGAGATCGAGGCGTTCGTCCTGTTCGTGTTCACGGGCCGCGAGCGGTCGCCGGACACGCCCGAGGAGATGAAGCGTTTCGACTCGCCGACGCGTATCGACGCGGTCCGCCGCGTCATGGAGGTACTCGACGACGCCGACGTGGAGTACCACATCCAGGAGGATAGTGGGGAGGTCGCCGACGACATCATCGAGGACGCCGAAGCACGGGATATCGACCAGATCGTGCTCGGTGGGCGGAAGCGTTCGCCCGCTGGTAAGATCTTGTTCGGGAGCGTCACGCAGGAGGTGCTCCTGAACACGGACCGGCCGGTGACGGTGACGACGGCGCAGAGCGAGTGACGTCGGCGCGGTCACGACCCGGTCGTCCCGTAGATCTCCGAGAACGCCGTATCGAGCCCGCGGAACACCTTGATCGAACCCCAGACGAGGACGGGTACGCCGACGATGGATGCGCTGACCGTCGACTCGGGGCCGGCGTCGGTCTGTGACTCGTTCATCACCTCGATTATGTCCCCGACGGCCGGGGAGACGCTCTCCGTGGTGACTGCGACGATGCGCGTCTGGAGTTCGGGAGCGCCGAGCACGGAGACGACGAGGAAGAAGAAGAGCACCAGCGGTACGATGGAGACGAACGCGCTGTACGCGCGCGATGCTCCCAGCGAGGAAGGTGACGTTCTTCTCGCTGAAGACTGTCTTCACCTGCTTCGCTCGCGATACGACCGATGCGGTGTCCATAGGTACGGTATGGATGCCGGACGTCGTAATGCCATTCCTTCAGATATCCGGGCCGAACCCGGAATCGTGGTCGGGGCGTGGGCTGACGGTCAGTCCTCGACCGCTGCGTCGAGGGACTCGAAGAACCCCCAGTGGGCGACGATCCCGCTGGCGAGCGTGAGGTGGTACGCCCACTGCGGCCCCTGTGTGAGGTCGAACAGGAGCGTGACGACGGCGACCCAGACGACGGCGAATGCGAGGTCGACGAGGACGGTGTCGCGGTTCTCGACGACGTGCTTGTGGACGCGAGCGATGCGGCCGGTCATTCGTCTTCACCGTCCACGTGCCCGGTGTCGACGACGAGTACGCTCTTGTGCGTCTCGCGGAGGACGTGCTCGGTGACGCTCCCGAGGACGACCCGGGAGAGGCCGCTGCGGCCGTGGCTCCCCATCGCGATGAGGTCGACGTCCGCGTCGTCGGCGAAGTCCGCGATGACGGAGGCGGGGCGGCCGGCGCGAGCGTGCTCCTCGACGTCGAGGCCGCGTTCGCGGGCGCGTTCTGCGACGAACGCGGTCGCATCGTCCACTCTGGCTTCGAGGTCGTCCATCTCGCCGAAGCGGCCCTGGCGGATGCGGTCGACCTGTTCCGCGCCGAGGCCGATGCCGATGGCGTCGGTGTCGACGACGTAGAGTGTGGAGACGGTTGCGTCGAATCGGTCCGCGACCTCCAGCGCTTCGTCGACTGCGTGTTCGGTGGTGTCGCTGCCGTCCGTCGGAATCAGGATGTGTTCGTACATGGAATCTAAGCCTCCGTGGTGTCTTCGCCGCCGTCGGTCGCGACGTCCTCGGACCCGCCGTCGGTCGCGACGTCATCGGACCCGCCGTCGGTGACGACGTCCTCGGCGGACTGCTGTTGCCCCATCGGTTCGGGGCTGTGGCACTGGCGGACGAGGCGCTTGATGTCCTCGCCTGGTTCGTCGGTCGCGTACGAAACGGCGATGGTGACCGCGAACACGATCGGCGTGCCGGCGAGTGCGGCGCCGATGGCGGGGAAGACGTCGGCGTAGATCGGGACGATGGCGCCGGATTCGCCGGCGGCGTCCGCGAGGACGTCGACGTACGCGGGCAGCACCTCGTTCACGATGGCGGTGAACCAGATGAGCAATCCGGTGGTCATGCCGGCGAGTGCGCCCTGGCGGTTCGTGTTCTCCCACCAGAGGCCGAGGAAGAACATCGGGAAGAGGACGAGGCCGGCGAGGCTGAAGGCGTACGCGACGAGTTCGCCGACGAGCGCGGGCGGGTCGAGAGCGGTGAGCGTGACGATCGCGCCGAGCGCGACGATGGTCGCGCGCCCGACGAGGAGCTGCTGGCGCTGCGTGGCGTCGGGGTTGACGATGTTCGTGTAGATGTCGTGTGCGGCCGCGGACGATGCGGCGATGAAGAGGCCGGCGGTGGTCGCGATGGCGGCGGCGATGCCGCCGGCGGCGACGAGCCCGACGAACCACGTCGGGAGGTTCGCGAGCTGGCTTGCGAGCACGACGATGACGTCGCCTTCGGCGCCACTCATGCCGTTCGCGCCGTACACGTTGCCGACGTTCTTCGCGTAGAGGTCGGTGCCGAACGCGGCGAACGCGGGTGCGCTCAGGTAGAGGAGGCAGATGAAGAACAGCCCCCAGACGGTCGACCAGCGCGCGGTGCGCTCGCTCTCGACGGTGTAGAACCGAACGAGGACGTGCGGGAGCCCGCACGTTCCGACGATGAGACTGAACGCGGTCGCGATCCAGAGGTAGTAACTCCCGCTCGTGAACGGTTCGGTGAACTCGGTCCCGAGCTGGTCGAGCATCGCGCCGTACTCGATCTGGGGGAGGACGGTCGAGTAGCCCTGGGTGAAGCCGACGGCGTAGAGGCCGGCGAGGAAGGCGACGATGAGGATGACGTACTGGACGGCCATGTTCTTCGTCGCGCCGAGCATCCCCGAGAGCGCGAGGTAGCCGACCGTGATGGCCATGAGGAGGATGACCATGGTGGCGTAGTCGCCGCCGAACACGTAGATGCCGACGAGTCCCATCCCGCGTGCTTGCCCGACGGCGTACACGAACCCGATGAGGATGGTGGTGAGTGCGGCGATCGCGCGGGCGGTGTCGGAGTCGAAGCGGTCGCCGACGAAGTCGGGAGCGGTGTACTTCCCGAACCGCCGCATCTGGGCGGCGAGGAAGATGAGGAGGATGAAGTAGCCGGTGGACCAGCCGACGACGAACGCGAGGCCGTAGTAGCCCGAGAGCGCGATGAGCGCGGCCATGCCGAGGTAGGAGGCGGCACTCATCCAGTTCGCGCCGATGGCCATGCCGTTCTCGACGTTCCCGATGGAGCGGCCGGCGACCCAGAGGTCGTCGGTGTCGGTAACGCGGAACACGTAGCCGATGCTGAGGAAGAGCAGGAGCATCGCCGTGACCATGATCGCGGGCACGAGCTTGAACGAACCGTTGAGCGCGTCCGGGAGAAGCTGTAGCGGCGTCTGGGTGGCGCCGATTGCGGTGGCGGTCATTCGTCCACCCCGCCGTCGGTCGCTGCGGGCTCAGCGGCTTCGTCGTCGGTCGCTGGGGCGTCGGTGCCGTGGTCGATGCCGTACTTGTCGTCGAGCTGGTCGCGCTTGCGCGCGTAGACGAGCGAGAGTACGAGCGCGCCGCCGGGTGCGCCGATGGCGGTGAGCGCGTAGTGTAGCGGGAAGCCCAGGACCGTGACGTCCGTCATCACGCCGGGTGCGATGGCGGTGGCGGTGACGGGGCCGAAGACGACGACGGCCCAGAGCGCGAACATCGCCCAGACGACTCTGAGGTGGTCGCGCATGAACGGCGTCGAGGGCTTGAAGATGTTCACCTCCTGGTCGAGGTAGTCGACGTCAGCTTCGGCGTCGGTTGCTTGATAGTCGGTATTGTCTGACGATTGCGTGTGTGTCTCTGGCATCGTATCTGTGTGGCTGCGGTGGCGTTCGGTCGGTTCGGCGTCGATGCGTTCGATGCGCTCGGAAATCGGAAGGAACGCACGCTGAGAATCGAGCGGGTAGGTAGCTGGCTACCGGCCGGCGTCAGTCACCTCCGACCTTCGACTGGATGTCCTCGACGACGTCGGGGTTCCTGAGCGTGGAGGTGTCGCCGAGTTCCTCGCCGTTCGCGATGTCTTCCAGCAAGCGACGCATGATCTTGCCCGAACGCGTCTTGGGGAGCTCGGGCGTGAACACGACCGATTCGGGCCGCGCGATGGGGCCGATGGCGTCCTCGACGCCTTCGATGATGTCCTCGCGGAGGGCCTGGCCGCCCTCGGCGTCGTCCTCCGTGATGACGTAGGTGTGGACGGCTTCGCCTTTGACTTCGTGGTCGCCGCCGACGACGGCGGCTTCGGCGACGCCATCGACGCCGACGATCGCGGACTCGATCTCCATCGTCCCGAGGCGGTGCCCGGAGACGTTGAGTACGTCGTCGACCCGGCCGAGGACGGTGATGTAGCCGTCCTCGTCGATCTTCGCGCCGTCCTCTGGGAAGTACGTCCAGTCGTCGGGGTCGTCGCTGTCGACGTCGGAGTACTCGCGCCAGTACTCGTTTACGTATCGCTCGTCGTTCTTGTAGAGCGTGCGGAGCATCCCTGGCCAGGGCTTGTCGACGGTGAGGTAGCCGGCGTCGCCGGCGTCGACTGCCTCGCCAGCCGCGTCGACGACGTTCACGTCCAGTCCCGGGAGCGGCGGTCCGGCCGCGCCCGGTTTCATGTTCTTCACACCGGGCAACGTCGTGATCATCATGCCGCCGGTCTCGGTCTGCCACCACGTGTCCACGACCGGACAGTCCTGATTGCCGACGTTGTCGTAGTACCACTTCCAGGCCTTCGGGTTGATGGGCTCGCCGACGGTGCCGAGCAGGCGGAGGCTGGAGAGGTCGTGGCGCTCGGGGTACTGCTCTCCCCACTTCATGAACGCGCGGATGGCGGTCGGCGCGGTGTACAGTTGCGTGCAGTCGTACTCGTCGACGATCTCCCACGTGCGGTCCTTCGTGGGATAGTCCGGCGTACCCTCGTACATCACTGAGGTCGTCCCGAGACTGAGCGGGCCGTAGACGATGTAGGAGTGGCCCGTGATCCAGCCGATGTCGGCCGAGCACCAGTACGTGTCCTCGGGTTTGACGTCGAGGACGGCCTGACTCGTCCACGTCACCCACGACAGGTAGCCGCCGGTGGTGTGCTTGACGCCCTTCGGTTCGCCGGTCGTGCCCGACGTGTACATGAGGAACAGCATGTCCTCGGCGTCTCGACTCACGGGCTCGACCTCGGCGTCCTCGTGTTCGTCGACGAGTGCGTCGTAGTCGTGCTCGTGCTCGCGCATCGGGTGGTCGTAGGCGTCGCCGAGTCGGTCGACGACCACGCTCGTGACGTCGTGCTCGACGCCGTCGACGCCCTCGTCGGCTTTCGCCTTGTGTTCGAGCGCGTCGCCCCTGCGGTAGTAGCCGTCGCACGTGACGAGGTACTCCGAGTCCGCCGCGTTCATCCGGGTTGCGAGCGCGTCCGCGGAGAACCCGCCGAAGACGACGCTATGGGGTGCACCGATGCGAGCGCACGCGAGCATGGCGATGGGGAGTTCGGGCACCATCGGCATGTACATCGTGACGACGTCGTCCGCTTCGACGCCGAGGTCGCGCAACCCAGCGGCGAACTCGTTGACCTCGCGGTGGAGTTCGGCGTACGTGTACGAGCGATTGGCTTCGTCGGTGGGTTCGCCGATCCATTCGATGGCGGTCTCGTCGCCTCGCTCGGCGAGATGTCGGTCGAGTGCGTTGTAGCTCGCGTTCAGTTCACCGCCGGTGAACCACTCGTAGAACGGTGGGTTCGAGTCGTCGAGTACCTGGTCGTACTCGGTATCCCAGTCGAGCAGTGCGGCGGCGTTCTCCCAGCACGCCGGCCACGTCTCCTCGAACTCGTCGTAGACTCCCTCGTCGGTGACGTTGGCCTGTTCGACGAACGACTCCGGTGGCTCGAACTCGTCGGCGTCCGCTATTCGCGACTCGATACTCGGGTCTGTCTGTTCCGACATACACGAGCACGCGACACCCGACGTAAAAAGGGGGGTGACTAACGTCGTGATAGTTCGTGTCATATACCGGATTCCCGGGAGAACGAGCCCGAGAGTCGCTCTCGAACCGTCCTGAGCCGAACGTGTCTCTGAACGCGACGCTGGCCGGTGTCCTCGCGACGCGCCAACGACCACTAAACAGTTAGCGATACGCGAGCAGTTTCCCCACGCTCGTCCGTCGTCGACAGCGACGACGCCCCTGCAGGCCGGCTTCAGGCGTCGAAGAAGGCGTCGAGGAGCTTGCTCTGGGCGACCCTGAGGTGGTTGTGGAGCGTCGGCGCGGCGACGGAAAGCGAATCCGCGAGTTCCTCGCCGGTGGATTCGCGCGGCCACTGGAAGTAACCGCCGTGGTACGCGGCCTGCAGGACGGCGAACTGTCGGTCCGTGAGTTCGTTGCGGAGCCGACTCTGGAAGTCCATGCCGGCGTCGGCGGTCCGCTCGACGGTCTCCTGGGCGACGATGGCGAGCCCGGGATGGGCGTCCGTCGCGGATTCGACGATGGCGCGGACGTCAGCGTCGGTTGCGACGGCGACGCCGAGTTCCGCCGAGTCCGGGTCGGCGTGGTACGCCGTCACCTGAGCGTCGAGGTCGACCAGAGTCCGCGCGGGCGACCGGGAAACGGCCAGCTCGACGACCGGCCCGGTCTCGCCGTCGTCGAGGTATCGGACGCGTTCGACGTCAGCGTCCCCGTTTGCGGTGTCGACGACCGACTGGGGCGTGCCGCCACCGACTTCGACGTACAGCACGAGACCGGGACCACCCGGGACGACGCCGTCGACGTGCAGGGACGTTTCGAGGGCTCGTGCGAGCCGCGGGACGACGGCGTTCGCGTCCCCAACGTCGAATCGGAGTTCCGTGACGACGTCGGCGACCAATAGCTGTCGGCGACGGACCGCCTCGAACGCCCGACCAACCAGCGCTGCCGTCGCCTCGTGGACCGCCAGGACTGCGTCGTCGCTGACGCCGGATTCGACGCCGAGCCCGAGGACGTACGTCGCGCCCTCGGTCTCCGCGACGACGAACGTCCGGACGCCACGGATATCGCCCGCCCCCAACCGACCACCGCCGTCCCCGTCGGCGTCGTTGCTGGCGTCGACGCCCACACCGTCGTAGTCGTGCGCTTCGAGCCCCTGGAGGTCGGCATCGACGACTGCGGGGTCGACGCCGGCGTGGGCGAGCACGTCCACGTCGTCGGTGGTTCGTCGGGCGACCCACGCGTACCGGTAGCCGTCGACGCTGGCGGCACGGTCGACGGCGGTCTCGAAGAGTGCGGCCGGTGATTCCGCGTCGCCCAGCGTCCCGGTGAGCGAATCGAGAAGCCCCATCGCGGTGTCGAGCGCGGTGGGGAGGTCGGCGGACCCGCCTTCGGCTCGCGCGTCAGCCGCGTCGCCGAAGGCGGCCGCGAGTTCGACGAGCGAGGGGTCGTCGAGGTACGGCGCGAGTGCGGCGATGCTGTCGAACCCGGCGGCGGCGGCGACGAGCCGCGGGTCGACACCGGCCCGCAGCGAGGCGAGGACGAAGTGCTCGCGGAGCGCCTGCGTCGAAACCGAGCGGAACCGGTCGTCGCCGGTCTCGGCGGCGGCGCGGTCGGCGACCTCGCGGACGAGCATCTGGACGCGCCGAGGTGATACCGAGACGACACGTTCGTCCGCCCCGATGTCGTTCGAGGCGACGTACTTCCGGAGGTCGTGCTCGACGTCGCGTGGGAGAACGGCTGGGTGCTCGTCGAGGGTGGCGACGCCGGTCCCGTCGACCTCGGCGACGTCCGCGGGCGTCAACGCCGCGATCTCGGCGGGCCGCAGGCCGGCTTCGCCACACAACCGGATCACGAGCTCCTCGCGGTGCGTGCGGGCGTGCCGGCGGAGCCGCTCGTAGTCGGCGGCGGAGAGGGGCGCGACCACTGTTTCGTGTTTCAGGAGGGAGCGAAATAGTTCTATCGCCAACTGCACCCTCTTCCCGGTATTCTCGAACGATACCTCGTCGATAGTGGCGTGAACGTTTCGCGACTCTATCGAGCCCGAAGAAATGTCGGTCAGATTTTAGAAACGGTCGCGCGAACGACCCGCCGCGACCACCGACCGTCGAGTGACCACGCCGAGCGGCGACGCCGAGCGGCCCCCGCGCAGTCAGTCGTCGTGGCGCGCCTCGAGTTCGCCGACGACCTCGGGGTTCCTGAGCGCGCTCGTATCGCCGTACGCCTCGCCGTTCGCGATGTCCTCGAGCAACCGACGCATGATCTTCCCCGAGCGCGTCTTCGGGAGGTCTGGCGTGAACACGACGTCGTCGAGGCGAGCGCCCGCACCGATGGCGGACGCGACCGCATCGTCCAGGGCGCTCCTGAGCGTCGACACGTCCACGTGGGCGTCCTCGGTCGTGACGTACGCGACGAGCGCGTTCCCCGAATCCGGGTCGTCGCGCGCGATGACGGCCGCTTCCGCGACGCCGTCGACCTCGACGAGCGCGTGCTCGATCTCGCCGGTACTGAATCGTCGCCCGTCGACGTTCACCACGTCGTCCGCACGCCCGAGAACGGTGACGTAGCCCTCGGCGTCCACGAACGCCTCGTCGCCCGCACGGTAGGCCCAGGCCACCGCCCGGTCGTCGTCGTCCGAGACGCCGGCCGTCCACGTCGCCGCGGCGCCCCAGTCCGTCCCGACTGCGAGTTCGCGCGCCATCGCCGGCCACGGCCGCGTCACGGTCAGCCAGCCGCGTTCGTCGACGTCGCAGACCTCGCCCGCGTCGTCGCGGACCGCCACGGACACGCCCGCGAGGGGTTTCCCGACCGACCCCGGTTTCGCGTCGTCGACGCCCGGGAGCGTCGACAACAGGATCGCACCGGTCTCGGTCTGCCACCACGTGTCGACGACCGGACAGTTCTCGCCACCGACGTGCTCGTGGTACCAGCGCCAGGTCTCCGCGTCGAACGGTTCGCCGACGCTCCCGAGCAACCGGAGGCTCGACAGGTCGTGACGCTCGGGGTACTCGCTCCCCCACTTCGCGAACGACCGCACGACAGTCGGCGCAGTGTAGAACACCTCCACGTCGAGGTCCTCGACGAGCCGCCACGGCCGGTCGCGGTCGACCGCGTCCGGACTCCACTCCGTCAGCACCGTCGTCGCACCGACCGCGAGCGGACCGTACACGCCGTAGGAGTGCCCCGTGATCCACCCCGGGTCGGCCGTGCTCCACACCGTCACGCCCGCAGTGACGTCGAGTACGCGCCGGGTCGACCACGCGACCTGCGCGAGGTAGCCGCCCGTGGTGTGAGTCACGCCCTTGGGCTCGCCGGTCGTCCCAGAGGTGTAGATGCGGAAGAGCGGGTCGGTCGCCGCTCGCGGGACGGGGTCGACGGTCGCGTCCGCGCGTTCGTCGACGAGTGCGTCGTACCGATGATGGTCCGTGCGTTCGGTACCGCCCTCCGAGCCGAGTCGGTCGACGAGCACGGTCGCTTCGAGGTCGTAACTCAGGGACATCGTCGCGTTGTCCGCGCGCCGTCGCTGGTCGACGGCTTCGCCCCTCCGATAGTAGCCGTCGCTCGTCACGAGGAACTTCGACCCGGCGCGCTCCATCCGCGTCGCGAGCGCGTCCGCGGAGAATCCCGCGAACACGACGCTGTGAACGGCGCCGATGCGAGCGCACGCGAGCATCACGACGACGACCTCCGGGAGCGCCGGCAGGTAGGTCGTGACGACGTCGTCAGCCTCGACGCCGAGGTCGCGAAGCGCCGCGGCGACCGCGTTCACTTCGGCGTGGAGGTCGCCGTACGTGTACGTCCGCGTATCGCCGAGGTGACCGTTCCACTCGATGGCGACGTCGTCGGCGTGCCCGGGCAGGTGTCGGTCGAGACAGTTCTGGCTCGCGTTCAACTCGCCGCCCGCGAACCAATCGAAGGGCGGTCCGGCGCCGTCACCGGTTCGCAGGACGGTGTCGTAGTCGCTCGTCCACGAGAGCGCCGCCGCGGCGTCGCGCCAGGCGTCGGGCCACTCGTCCGCGAACGCGTCACGGTCGTCGGTGGTCGGGGTCGCGCGAGCGTCGAACATCGGCGGCGGCGGTCGCCGATCGTCCTCCGACGACGCGTTCGACTCCGTCATCGTGTCGACTTTCGCGCTCGCTCGCTTAAGCGTTGGCCTCGCCGCAGACTCGGGGACGACGGGAAAGAATTGCAGGGTGGATGCCGCCGCGGGTAGCATGGCAGGGCAGGCAACAGGCTATCGCGGCGACGCGACGGTGTGTCTTGACAGGCTATGGTGCTCCGAACGGCTCTCGGCGTCGTTGGGCAGACGACGCCGACGAGATACTGCGGGTGTGCCGAAGCACCATCTAGGATTGCACGCCCGTATCACTTCAAGGGCCCGTAAGCTCAAACGGCTGTTTGTCTCCGCTCATGCCCGTTGATGCGGGAATTTCCGCATCGACGTACACGGGGTGCGCGTGGTTCGTCGAAGTCGCGGCGGGCTACGCCATCGCGTCGCCGGAGATCCCGGGGTGGTTGCGGACGTAGTCGACGAGCCGTGGAGCGTACTCGGGAAACGACGGGCACTCGATGTCTTCCTCGCTGAGGACGTCGGTGGCGTTCGTCGTGTCGTACCGGGTCGGATGCGTGAAGTAGTCGACGACGGCGGGGTCGATACCGGTCCATTCCCCGAATGCGTCGACCTCGCGGAGCAGGTACGTGAAGAGTGGTTTCGGGAACGGGACGTCGATCGTCCACGTGTTCGTCGCCTGTGCGAAGATGGCCTGCATCTCGGCGACCGAGGGCGGGTCGGGGTCCGCGAGCTGGTAGACCTCGTCGACGGTATCGTCGCGGGCGCTGATGGCGTCGATGGCGTCGACCACGAAGTCCCGTGGGACGACGTTCACCTCGATCGCTCCGGGGTCGCCGAACTCCGGGAGGACGGCGAGCGGTGGCGCGTCGAGGAGATAGTGGATCATCTGGTATGGGCCGTCGTACTTGTCGGTCTCGCCGGTTTCGCTGTCGCCAACGGCGATGCTTGGTCGGTAGACGGTGGCTGGGAGGTCGTCGTCCATGGCGTCCTGGACGGCAACTTCGGCGAGGAACTTCGTGGATTCGTAGTGGTTGTTGAACGACTGGCCTTCGACGAGCATCTCTTCAGTGAACTCGCCGGGGTAGCGGCCGCTGACGTAGCACGTCGAGACGTAGTGGAGTCGTTCGAGGTCGTCGCAGGCGGTACAGAAGTCGAGGACGTGTTTGGTGCCGTCGACGTTGACGGCCATGCCGACGTCGCGGTCGACTTCGAGGTCGTAGATGGCCGCGAGGTGATAGACGCTCGTGGTGCGTGTTGCGAGTGCGTCGTACCCGAACTCGTCGGTGTCGTCGAGGCCGAGGTCCGGCTCGGTGATGTCGCCGTCGACGAGCGCTATGCGACCGTCGGCGTCGTTGATGCCTTCGAGTTCGTCGCGTCGTTCTTCGGCGAAATCACGATACTTGGGCTGGACGAGGCAGGTGATGGGGTCGTCGGTCCGGTCGAGGAGTCGGTCGAGGAGTGCGCTCCCGAGGAACCCCGGGAATCCGGTGAGGAAGATGGTATCGGTTGTCATGCGTGATGCGTCGCAGGGCCGTCGTATGTTTCTGTCGCCGTTCTGGCGGGCCGTCCCGGTACCTGGCTTCGTGCTGGACCATCGACAGGATCAAGTATGAGTGTAAAGCACACTTTACTGTAAAGCGGGCTTTACGACAAGCGAGCTTGACACACTAACTCAGAACCATGTTCGGAACCGACACCAACGAACTCGACCCGCTCGCCAGACGGAAACGCGACAGACGCATCTTCGGGGGCCTCATCGGCCTCGCGATGCTCGCGTTCTTCACACTCGACTACGTCGGCCAGCCCCTCGTCGCCGTCGGCGCGTACTGGCTGTTCTTCGTCGCCGCAGTCGCCGTCGTCTACACGAGCGACGCAATCATGGACGAACGCGACCGGGCGCTCGAACGACACACGAGCCACACCGCGGTCCAGCTCGTCGGCGCGGGACTGATAGTCCTCGCCCCCGGACTGAATGCGCTCGCGGAAGCGAACGTCTACGACGCGCCGCCGATCCTCGACGGCGTCGTCTTCGGCTGGGGGATCGTGTTCGTCCTCTGGGGCGTCGCGTACCTCTACGAGCGCAGCCAGCAATGAAGAACCGCGTCCGCGCGTACCGGAACGACGCTGACATGAGTCAGGCCGACCTCGCCGCCGCAGTCGACGTCAGCCGGCAGACCATCAACTCCATCGAGCGCGACCGCTACGACCCGTCGCTCGAACTCGCGTTCAAGCTCGCCGACCACTTCGACTGCCTCGTCGAGGACCTGTTCGAACGCGAAACCGACTGAGAGATTCATACCGCCACGTCCGATGCGCTCGTCTTCGCTCTCCGACGCTCCCCGGGGCGGTCGCGCACGTCGCGCTCGCCGGCCGGGTGCTCGCGTGCTGTCGTGGAACCGCAAGATACGCTTCGCGCTACCCCCGGGAACGCCAGAACGATTATTTCGAGGGCACTGGATGCGTTCGAGTATGGGGACGCGGACGCGATTGACGAGTGTCGAATCGGTACACGAGGAGGGGTCGTACGTGTGTTCGGTGCGCGAATCGAGTGGGGCGGACGGCGAGGTCGTGGTGGTGCCCTGTGAGGACGGGGTGGCGGCGTACCGGAACTTCTGCGTGCACGAGTCCGATCAGCGACTGGCGCGAGAGGGAATCGGAGCGATACTGCGTGATGGAGAGATCATCTGTCCGCGTCACGGGTCGACGTTCGATTCGTGTTCGGGGTTCTGTGACAACGGGAAGGCGGAGGGATTGACGCTCGCTGAGGTCGACGTGGCGGTGGAGGATGGCGACGTCTACCTGGTCGACGACGGGTTGACGTACCTGTGGGATGGCGGGCTCGGTGACGACGACGGCGACGAGACTGGGGACGGGCCGTCGTCGACGTCGCACGTGAACTTCTGACCATCGAAACCACCGCTTTCTGGTGGTATGCTGGTCAGTGTTACTCGTCAGTGTTACTATTGGCGTAACCGGGACCGGGGGACGCTGCGCGTCGACCCGGCGTTCCACATGGAGACCAACCTCTCGCTCACGGTCGAAGGGACGACGGTCAGCGTCGACGAGGCCCAGGTCGACCAGATGCTCGAACTGTTCGTACTACTTCGCGCACGCGATTCACGAGGATGAGCCGGTGACGCTCGACGGCGAACGGAGGGTACTGGAGTGGCGAGCGCGAGCGACGCTGGCCCTACGCGTTCGACCAGACGACCTCGCCGTTGTCCTCGAGTTCGGAGTCGTCGAGTTCCAGGCCGAGGCCCGGGTCCGTCGGGATCTGGAGGTAGCCGGCGTCGTCGATGGTTATCGGGTCCACGGCGAGCGGCTGGAGCGTCTCTGGGGTTCGCCGTCGGGTTCGTTCCACGCCGACAGCCACGGTTCCGGGAGTTCGATCGGGTCCTCGCTCTCGACGCGCTCGATCCTCGTGGCGTTCATCGCTCCACCTCCTCGTCCGCGGCGATCGTCACGGTGACCTCGGAGAGGGGTGCGTTCACGACGGCGACGTCGTACGCGCCGACGCGCTCGTTCCCGACCGCGAACGACCCAGCGGTGTCGACGGTGAGGGGGTCGCTCCCGAAGTTCGTCACCCACGTGTAGCCGTCGCGCTCTGCCGTCCTGACAGCCGTCGGGAGGCGGTCGGTGCGGTCGACGCCGGCGGCGTCGAGTGCGTCGCTGACGAGCGCGTCCGCGAGGTCGGTTTCCGGCCAGACGCCACAGTAGGTGACCCGGCCGTCCCCCACGTCGTTGGTCGTTACGGCGGCGCGGTCCGTTCCAGTGCCGGTCGCGTACGTCGCGCGAACGGTCGCGGCCTCGGGCGCGAGCCACTCCGCCCACGTCCGGTACGCGTAGTCGTCGCCGTCGTAGCGGACGCGTGCGGGCACCTGCTCGGGGAGGCTCTCGTGCTGGTCGACGGTGGCGCCGACGAGGTCCGCGAGCGGCCCGGGCGCGGGCGCGTCGTGGAGCTTGTCGAACGGGTCCTTCGCCCCGGAGCGTGCGCCGAAGACGACGTGCCCGCCGTTGTCGACGTACTCGCGGAGTGCGTTCGCGCGCTCGTCGTCCACGAGGTGGAACGCGGGCGCGAACACGAGCGCGTACTCCGAGAGGTCGGGTGCGGCGGGCGACCGCGTCGAGGGAACGACGTCGACCTGGACGCCGTGTCGACGCGCGGCACCGTAGTACGCTCGCAGGTGCGCCCAGTAGTCCCACTCCGGCGTGTGCGGCTGGACGTCGGTCGCCCAGAGGTTCTCGTAGTCGTGGAGCACCGCCACGGGTGCGTCCACGGGGTCGAGATCGAACAGTTCCTCAGCGGTTTGCGCGGCGTCGTGATAGCCGCGGTCGGGCGAACCGTCCGCGCGCCGCAGGCCCGCGTGGTACTGCTCCTGGCCTTCGCGGCAACGCCGCCACCGGAAGTATACGACGGCGTCGCCGCCGTGTGCGACCGCGTGGTGCGCCCAGAGCCGCATCGCTCCCTCGCCGGGCTGGGGACACGTCGGCGGCCAGTTCACGTCGCCGGGCTGTTGCTCCATCACCCAGAACGGCGCTCGCTTCGCGCCCCTGTAGAGGTCGTGGTTCATCCCGACCTGGTCCGGGTCGCCGGCGCGCAACTGGTCGACGCTCGCGTCGCCCTGTCGGCGATCCTGCGCGAACCCAGTCGGGTAGGAGTCCCAGGAGAGGAAGTCGAGGTCGGGCGCGAGGTCGTACGCCGAGAGCTGACCGAAGTCGCCCATGAAGTTGTGCGTGACGAACCAGTCGCGGTTCACGCCGCGAATCTGGGCGACCTGTTGGCGGTTGTAGTCGACGACGCTGTCGTTCGAGAACCGCCGGTAGTCGAGGACGCGAGAGGGATGCTGTTCGGCGGGCGTCGGCCGCGGCGGGTCGATGGCCGCGAAGGAATCGTACTGCTGGCTCCAGAACGTCGTCCCCCACGACTCGTTGAGGTCGTCGACGTCGTCGTAGCGGTCGCGGCACCACTCCCGGAAGGCCTCGGCGCAGTCCTCGCAGTAACACCGAACGGTGTCGTGACAGCCGTACTCGTTGTCGGTCTGCCAGCCGGCGACCGCGGGGTGGTCGGCGTAGCGTTCGGTGAATCTCGCGACGATGCGCTCGGTTTCCTCGCGATACGCCGGCGAGTTGAAGCACGTGAACCGTCGGCTCCCCCAGTCGCGGACGGTGCCGTCGCGGTCGCGCTGGCGGATGCTCGGCCGTTCGTCGACGAGCCACTTCGGGGGCGTCGCCGTCGGCGTGCAGAGTACGACCTCCATGCCGTGTTCGTCGACGAGGTCGATCGCCTCGTCGAGCCACTCGAAGTCGAACTCGCCGCGCTCCGGTTCGACCCGGCCCCACGAGAACTCCGCCATGCGGACGTACTCGATGCCGGCGTCGGCCATCTCGGCGACGTCCTCGGTCCAGCGGTCGCTCGGCCAGTGTTCGGGGAAGTAACAGACTCCGATACTCATCGTCGTGTGTGCGTGTTGGATTGCATCAGTTGTAAAACTCGAACGTGTTCTCGTCGGGTAAGAGCATCGTCGTCGAAAGGTCGTCGCTCCCGAACGACCCCTCCCGCTCCCGGGCGGCCGACTCTATCAGAAACCGGACACCGGAATCGGGGGCTCGACGTCGATCAGTGCTTGAATCAGCATCCAGGCAGGTCGAAATCACCTTCCGAGGTGCGCGCGAGAATCGCAAGCGAGCAGAGGGGTCGACGCCAAGAATCACGGTCTACGGGTCGAAAGAAACGAGGAAGGTGGGTCCATACGCCCGCGAAACCCATCCTGGCGACGCGTGCGTCGGCGAGCGCGAGCGGTGCCCCGTCGGCGAACCCGCCTTCCCCGCCCACGACGTCGAATCCTTGCCGGCCGGGGACGCAGCGTGGCGATCGGCAGCCGCGTTCGACGGAACCGCAACCGGAAACGACGACCGTTTCGCGGACCGAATTTTTTATAGTAGATGACTTTCAAATTTTAATCGAAATCGTGTACGACGAAACGATATCGACGGCACGTCTGACGCTTGAACGATGCACGGGCGAGAACGTCGACCTCGAGAACGTCTACTCGGTGTTCGATTCCGACCGCGAGGGCGTCGAGGACGAACTGGAGTACCTCCCCTGGGATGCCCACGAGACCCTCTACGACACCATGCAGTGGGTCGAGGAACAGGACCGACGCTGGTCGGAGGGCGAGGGGGCGACCTACGTCATGCGCGCGAACGAGCACATGGACGTCGAGGACGGGACGCTCGTGGGTATCACGTCCTTCGAGACGTACTGGGAGCGCAAGGCCGGCGAGCAGATCATCTTCCTGCGACGCCCGTTCTACGGCCAGGGGCTGTTCGCGGAGAGCTGCTACGAGTTCCTGGACTGGGCGTTCCACGACGCGGGCCTCGAGATGACGATCGCGGACGCCGTGGAGGGCAACGAGCGCGCCCGAAGCATCTTCCAGAAGGGCGTCGAGGCGTTCGGCGGCCAGTACGATGGCGTCCTACGGAACCGGCTGCCGACGGACGACGGCGTGAAGAACGTCCACCGGTACACGGTGACGCGCGAACAGTACCGGGCGTCGATGGGGCTCGCGGACGATGCGGACGGGTCGGAGGCCGACGACGGTGTGGAAACCGAGGAGACGGCGGCGAGCGCCGACTGAAACACCGGTGAGCGGTCAGTCCTCGGGCGCGGTCACGGGTTCGGTGTCGCTGTTCGCGTCCGCGTCGGCGTTCGCGTCCGTTTCGACAGCGTCGGCCGTGTCTGCGGCATCAGCCGTCGAAACGGCGTAGATGCCGACGGCCATCACGCAGCCGCCGGCGACGAACGCCGCGCCGAGCGTTTCGTCGAGGAAGGCGGCGCCGAGTGCGGCACCGACGACTGGCTGGGCGAAGAAGTAGACGGCGACGGTGCCGGCGTCGACGTACTCGATCGCCTTGTACCAGCAGTACCACGCGACTGCGGTGGCGGCGACGCCGAGGTAGAGCACTGCGCCGACAGTTCCAAGCGTTACGGGGATGGCGGCGAGGGAGACGTCGGTGACGGCGAGTTCGACGCCCGCGGCGACGACGAGGACGGGCGTCGCGAGCAACGAGGAGTAGGTCGCGGTCTCCAGCGCGGAGTACTCCCTGACGAGTCGTTTTCCGTAGACGGTGTAGGCCGCCCAGCCGACGCTCGCGAGCATGAGCATGGTCACGCCCAGGCCGCTACTGGTAGCGAGCGCGTCGACGTCGTAGCGACCGAGGAGGACGATCGCCGTGCCGGCGAGCGCGAGCGCCATCCCGCCGGTCTTCCGGCGCGTGACGCGTTCGTCCAGCACGGCGACGCCGAGCGCGAACGTGGCGACGGGCGTGAGCACGGTGACGAGCGCGCCCTCGCTCGCGGTGGTTCGGTCGGTGCCGACGAACTGCGTGACGAGCGTCACCGCGACCCACGCACCGAGTATCCCGAAGCCGAGCCAGTCCCGCCGCGAGAACGTCCGGTTCGGGTACGCGACGGCGACGACCGCGAGCAGGGTCGCGGCGCCGACGACGACGCGGAGCGCGGCGAGCGTCACGGGTGGAATCGACCCGAATCCCCACTTCGAGACGACGTACATCCCGCCCCAGAGCACGCTCGCGAACAGTGGCGCGAGCGCGAACGTCTTCGAGCGAACGCCGGCTCCGAGCATGCGGTATTCGACCGTCCCAGAAGCCGCCCGCGTACTTGAACCACCCGCTGGTCGTGGTCGTCGTCGCTCACGAATCGTTCGTCCGTCCGCGTTCGTTCCGCCCGGGAGGATGATACATTCGAGAGGCGGCGAGCGCGCCACCGTCGTCCGCGACTCGCCGAACGACGGTCCGGGGCACCGTCGGAAGGTTTCGGGAACCTCCCATGGTCGGTCCCCCGTTAACAGGCGGCACACCCATATGTACTGAGCATGTATGAACAAGGGATGAGTCAAGCTGCGAACGCCGGAACGCGCCTCACGCTCTCGCTCTGGCACCCGAACTGCTGGGCGGTCGAGGCGACCGAGCAAGTAGCCGGTGGGGTGCTCGCTCACGCGATCTACAACACCCCCATGAACGCCCCGGAGTCGGTCAACGGGCTGTTCACGGCGTTCGGCGACAGTCAGGAGGAAGTAGACGTGCTGCTGGAGACGATCCAGGAATCCGAGCATTCGGGCGAACTGCTGGAACTCCGGGAGCGATTCGGTCGAGCGCGCGATGCCCCGGGGAACGTCGTGCGCGAGTTCTTCCTCGAGTACGACCCCTCGGACATGGTGTGTCCGACGCTCCTCGAACACGGGTTCGTGCACAGTGCACCCGTCCGCATCGAGGGCGGCGAGGAGGAATGGCAGGTGTGCTTCACGGGCGACCGCGAGGACATCGAGGACTCCCTGGACGGCGTGCGCGAGACGGCCGGCGCGGAGGTCACCGTCGCCGCCATCACGGGGCCGGAGAGCGGGTCCCCCCGGAGCGAGCGCGAGCAACGCCTCGACACCCTCACGCCGACGCAACGGAAGGTGTTCGAGCACGCACGCGGCTCGGGCTACTACCAGTGGCCGCGTGGCTGTTCGACGCGCGACCTCGCCGCCGACCTCGACGTCTCCAAGACCACGCTCCTGGAGCACCTGCGGAAAGCCGAGTCGAAACTCCTGGACCCGTAACCGAATCCTCCCCCTTTTCGGACTCTCCCGACTCGCGGAGTAGCGGACCGCCTTCGTCACGTCGGACAAGCCTTACCCGCTGTGGCTCGCTGAACGGTCCCTATCGTTTTTCTCGGTCCGTGCAGTACGTTAGCATATGGCGGGATTACTCAACGCGATATACCTGGTCGCGGCCTCGATCGTCGCGATCGCGGGCCTGGCACTGGTCGTCAACGCGATGAACGACTCGGAGGCAGAGGGCGCGAGCTGGGCCGAGTTGTCGCTGATGGCGCTCGGCGTCGTGTTCGTCGTCGGACTCGCGGCCGAGTTCCTGATGTAGCGGCCACGCGCCCTCACGCGACTCAGCGTCACCGGAGGCTCACTCGACCGGTATCGCGCGCGTCGCCGTCGCCTTGAACGTTACGACGACCGGCGTCCCCGTCGAGAGCGAGAGCCGATCCAGGCTGTCGCGAGTGAGCAACGCGACGAAGGGCTCGGAGCCGTCCACGTCGACCGTCACGTTCGCGACCGCGGTCTTCCGGTCGATACCGGCGACGACGCCCTCGAACCGGTTCCGAGCACTCGTCCCGTCCGCAGGCGGCGAATCCGGAGGTGCGTGAACCGTCACGGCGTCGGACCGGACGCCCACCTGCACGCGTCGTCCGACCGCCGGCCGGTCACCCGAAGCGTCCGCGACGAGTCGCGCCCGCACCACGCCCGCGTCTGTTTCGACCACGCCGAGTTCGCCATCCACGGCCGAAATCGTACCGGGGAGCACGGACTCGGCGACGTTCGCGGTCCCGACGAGCGTCGCCCGGAGCCGGTCGTACCGCGCGAGTAGTTCCCGCGCGGTCCCCGTCAGTTCGCTCCCGCCACCACGGGCGCCACCGCGCTTGCGGTCGACGAGCGACCCGAACGCGACCTCGAGCACGTCGATCCGAGAGAGCGCCCGCGCGCGAGAGCGACCGAGGCCGTCCGCGGCGGCGCGAACCGACCCCGATTCGTCGATCGCCCGCAACAGTGCCGCGTCCGACCCGTCGAAGACGGCGTCGTCCACTCGCAACTGTACGTCCACGCTCGCGTCCATACTGCCATTCCCCCGCGACGTGAGAAAACGATTGTCCATTCTCGCATCCACCGTCGACCTCGACGTCGACACCCCGCTCTGTCACAGTATGACGGAGAGAAGGGGACTGAGTCCCCTTCCAGTCACTCGGAGTACTGGTAGGGGTCGCGGTCGCCCGTCGCGTCGAGATACGCGTCGTTGACCTCCCACTCGCCCTCGTCGTTCTGGACCATGTACTCGCCGTAGTACGGGACGCGTTCGGCGACGGTGTCACGGAACGCCGCCCGCATCTCCGCCGCGGATTCGCCGATGTCGCGCAGGTCGTCGTTCCGGTTCAGGCACCCTTTCAGGTAGCCGTCGTGCGTCAACCGGACGCGGTGGCAGTTCGCACAGAACTCCGCGTTCCCGACCGGGTCGACGACCTCCACCATCCCCTCGCCGGGGTTCGCGCCACCACTAGCCGTCTGGACACCACCGTCGGCCGCGGCGGCGGCGGTGACCCCACTCGTTCCGGGGTCGCTACTGACGTAGTACCGTCGTCGGTCGTGCATCTCCCGATGCTCGACGCGGTCCGCGCGGTCCGCGAGCCAGTCGTGGACGTCCTCGATGTCGACCGCCCACTCCGGATGTCCGGCGAGTTCGGGCATGTACTCGATGAGCTGGAGCTGGAGGCCGTCGTTCTCGGCGACGTGGTCGACCATCCGTGGTACGTACCCGGCGGTCGGCTCGAACACGACCATGTTCAGCTTCACGGGCGCGAGCCCGGCATCGAGTGCCGCTTCCACGCCTTCGAGCACGCGGTCGTACGCACCGCTCCGGGTGAGTTCCGCGAAGTCCTCCGCGTCGAGCGCGTCCTGACTGACGTTCACGCGTTCCAGGCCGGCGTCGACGAGCGCCTCAGCTCGACCTGGGAGGAAGGTTCCGTTCGTCGTCAGGGACGTCTCCATGCCATCGGGCGTTCGACGAACGATCTCCTCCAGATCTTCGCGGAGCATCGGTTCCCCGCCCGTGAACTTCACTGCCTCGACGCCGAACTCGCGAGCCACCTCCAGGAACCGGACGACGCGGTCGGTCGATAGCTCGTCGTCCTGGGCGTCCATCGGCCCGCGCGTGTCCCCCAGCCCCTCGTTGTGGCAGTAGACGCAGTCGAAGTTGCACCGGTCCGTGAGGGAGACGCGAACGCCGGTGACCTCGCGACCGAAAGCGTCCTCGAGCATCGAGAGGAACGTTGACTGTGCACACAGTTAAAACGTTGTGTGAGATCGCGAACCAGCGCACATCCACACCCAGGGACACTCCAGGTAGGACGTGCATCGAACGAACTGCAGGTCCGTCGAGAACTCACGTTCTCGAATCCGGAAGATTCCTTGGAGTGTTGTACATCGATCACTTCGGGAGTAGACGACGTTGACAGACGAAAGCAGTACCACGCCACGAGGAACACGACCCAAACAGACTGGTATCCCGACCAGTTGACCCTGGAGATACTCGACTAGAACGCTCGCTCCATCGACCCGCTGGGCGAGGCGTTCGACTACGCCGAGGGATATTCTCGGTACGCCACCTTACCGATTAGCGCGACCCGCATTCGGCGTGCATAGTTAACTCGCCTCTCTTCGTTGGTCGGGTATGGACATCGTCGACGCGCTCGCGGCGCGGAGCGGGACGACCTGCGTGGTCGGCGCTGGCGGGAAGAAGACGACGATGGCGACGCTGGCGAACCGACTGGAGCGAGCGGTGGTGACGGCGACGGTACGCATCCCGATCTTCGATTCGTGGGTCGCGCGCGTCGCCGTTACCGACGACCCGGTCGCGGCGGTCGAATCGACGACGGAACGACCGCTCGGGGTGGTGCCCGAGCAGGAGCGCCCGGATCGCTACCGCGGGTACGACCCGGAAACGGTAGACACGCTCGCGGGCGTGGACGCACCACTGCTCGTGAAGGCCGACGGCGCACGGATGCGGGAGTTCAAGGCCCCGAGCGACCGCGAACCGCAGATTCCTTCGAGGGCAGACACCGTGATTCCGGTGGCGAGCGTGCACGTCGTCGGCGAACCACTCGACGACGAGCGCGTGCATCGCGTCGACCGCGTCGCCGCGCTGACGGGACGCGAACGCGGCGAACCGTTGCGTGCGACGGACGTCGCGACGGTGCTCGCGAGCGGGGAAGGCGGACGGAAGGACGTGCCTGCGGACGCGACGGTCGTCCCACTCCTGAACATGGTCGACGACGCGGAACTCGAAGCCACCGCACGCGACGTCGCGAGCGCGCTTCTGGCTCGTGGGGACGTCCCACGGGTGGTACTCGCGGAGATGCGCGCGGAAGACCCGCTCGTCGACGTCGTCGAACCCTGACGGGGCGCCCGTCCGCCTCCACCTGGGACTCACTCGGCGTCCGCGGGTGGCGGACGCAGGAAGGAGACGCCGTTGCAGACCGGGCATTCGACCGCGTCCGCCGTCGACGCCGTTGGCTCGTCGGGACCGCCGAACGCGTACAAGTGCTCGGTCGGATCCGCTATCTGCCGCCGACAGAGCGGGCACTCGAGGACGCCCTCGCGGAGTCGCTCGCGCGGAATCGTGTTGTCCGTCATCGGCTCAGTGCTCGTTCGCTCCGCCGTCGGCGTCGCGGTCGCCTTCGTCGACGGCCGCGTCGAACGCTTCCCGTGCGGCCTCGAACTCCTCGCGCGTGTTCAGGTTCTCGAACGTCCGCATCGACGCATGAGCCTCCACGGTCTCGCGGTCGACGACGACGGCGTCGAGGTCGTTCACGGCAACGACGACGCGGCGCTCGTCGTCCGCGAGCGCGCGCTCGCACGCCTCGACCATCGCGTCCACGTGATAGACGGCGTGCGTCGGCTGGAACCACTCGCCGGGTCGCGGCACGGCCCCATCGTGGCCGTCGGCGGCGTCGAACAGGAAGTCGACGAACGACGCGTCGACGAACGGCATGTCGCACGCGACGACGAACGCGTACTCGTCACTGGCGGCGTCGAGTCCCGTCAGGATGCCCGCCAGCGGCCCGAGGTCCGGTTCCGGGTCGAGCGCGAACACCACCGGACGCTCGTATCCCTCGAGTGCCTCGGCGATGGCGGCGCGCTGGTCGTCGCGACAGTTCACGACCAGTTCGTCGACGACCGGCTCGATGCAGTCGGCGACCCGGCGGATCATCGGCGTGCCCGCGAGGGCCGCGACCGCTTTGTCCGCGTCGCCGAAGCGCGTCGACCGACCGCCAGCGACGATGACACCACTTCGCATACCCAGCGGTTCGCGGCACGCGCCGAAGAGTCTTTGGCGACGTCACGGCCGCGAGCGGGACAAGGATGATACGGCAGAACGGCGTATCTCTCATCATGCGGATCGAACTCCGGGTCTGCAAACACTGCTACGAGGGGGACCACGGGAACGAAGAGAAGACCGCGGTGACGCGGGACATGGTCAACTGCGCAAGGCAAGTACGGGAGTACAAGGACCTCATCGGCCTGGACGCTCTCTACGTGACGATGGTCGAAGAGGGCGACCCCGGTGGCGCAGAGGAGTTGAACGCCATCGTCGCCAGCATCGACGGCGACCAGGTCGCGCTCTCCGACACCCAGCTCGTGATGGAGGACGAGGACGGGAACATGCTCGTCTACCCCGAACCCGAGGACATCCTCCGAGTGCTCACGCGGAACATCGACCAGATCCAGGAGCAGACCCGGCAAGACGTCACCGTCGAACTCGCCGCCGCGAGCGCGGAGCTCATCTCGTAGCGCGAACTGACTCGTGCAGTCGCTACCGCATCGAGCGTGTCTGTGAACTCTTGCCAAGGAGTATAATTCAACTAATAACTATTAGAAGAATCGGTAGATAGAGGCGAACTGTCTAACACGGAGAGCTTCGGTTTATCCGTTGATTGGTAGGAAGGCCGTGCAAGATATAGAGGCTGTATTCATCACTGGATATCGTACTGTAGCGTCCGGCTATCGGGCGAACGTAGCGGTAGTGAGCCGTTCCGCATCTTCCTGATAGTCAGAAATCACTTCGTGAGCCCACGATCGGACCACGTCGTTCGAACTCTTGATCGCCTCGATGGCCTCGGGTTGCCGGTCGAGGATAAACACCGTCTCGTCGATGATAAGGATATTACATGGGATGCGGCCGTCATAACAGTAGAGGTCGGCTCCCGCTTCGATATACGTCTGCCAGCGAGACGCACGGTCTGCTTTCTGCCGGATCACGGCGAGTTCTCCATCCGTGATGATGTGTTGCGTCCGCAGGCGCCCGTCAACGACCCCGTTCATCATCGCGTTCTCGAACCCCAGTGACGGGGCGATGTTCACGAGACAGGTGAATTCAGTGGCCTCCCGCATCAATTCAATCGCGTGCGTGCTGAGCGCACTGGTCGCGTTAGTCTCGGGTCGCATAACAGTGGCGTCCCTGAAGTACTGGAGCCCGATGGTCAGTTCGTCGTTCGGGAGCCAGGCCACCGCGTCACCGAGTGACCGGATGGTCTGAATCGCGCCGACGAATCGTGTACTCTCGGTGGCGATGCGCTCACCAATCGGCGTCGCAACGTAGTCGCCGTCTTTGGTTCGCGTGATCCAGCCACGCTCCTCGAATTCATTGACGATCCGATCGAGCGTCGTCCGAGCGATCCCCGTCGCGTCGCCTAACTCTCGGCGCGTGTAGGACTCCGTTGCAAGTGTGGCAAGGATCCAGGCTCGATTTTTCGACCGCGAGAGGTATGCGATATCTTCCAGAGCGTCCTCGGGAAACGCATCAGGAACTTCCATGTCATACCGTAGCGTGTTAATCGCTATCAATGTGTAGGGCAGAGGGAGATACCCACATCATGGGCAATTGCTCATCGAGTAATGGGACAATCGCCTTCGCTCTATATTTGGACGGACATCAAGGTGGAACGAGTCCATGGCAACAGCCGACCTCGAAGAAACGACTGTCGAAACGTTCAGCAACCAACTCAACGGGGAGGTACTCCAACCAGGTGACGATGATTACGAGGAGGCTCGCACGGTCTGGAATGCGATGATAGACAAGGAGCCCGCAGTCATCGCCCGATGTACTGGCGCCGCCGACGTGATTGCGGCCGTGAATTTCGCACGCGATCTGGACCTCCGTCCGGCAGTCAAGGGCGGCGGGCACAACGTCGCTGGGAATGCCGTCTGCGACGACGGCGTGATGATCGATCTCTCGCCGATGAACGCAGTTCGGGTTGACCCGGACACAAAGATTGCGCGGGTTCAGGGAGGCGCGACCATGGCGGATCTCGACCACGAGACACAGGCGCATGGCCTTGCCGTGCCGGGGGGCATCGTTTCAACGACCGGGGTGGCCGGACTTACGCTTGGTGGGGGTTGGGGCCGTCTCGCCCGCAAGTACGGCCTCACGATCGATAACCTCAGGTCGGCGGATGTGGTCACCGCTGGCGGGCAGTTGGTCAACGCGAGCGAAGCCGAGAACCCGGATCTCTTCTGGGCCCTCCGGGGTGGCGGCGGGAACTTCGGCGTCGTCACGTCCTTCGAGTTCGATCTTCATGAAGTGGGGCCCGAGATTCCAGCGGGGAGGCTGGTCTACACCTACGAGGACGCAGATGAGGTGCTCCGGTTCTATCGGGAGTTCGCAGCAGACGCTCCCGAGGAGGCCAGCGTCTATGCGGCATTTGTGCCGGCGCCCCCAGAACCGCCCTTTCCCGAACAGGTCTGGGGAGAGACCGTGTTGCTTCTTACTCTGTTTTATTCGGGTGATGTCGCTGAGGCGGAAGCCGCGCTCCGTCCGCTACGTGAGTTCGGCAACCCGGTACTCGACGTCCTGGAGCCGATTCCGTACGTCGAATCCCAGCAGACTGCCGACGTCTTCTACCCGGAGGGCCGTCGCTATTACTGGAAGTCGAACTATTTCACCGACCTTCCAGACGGGTTAATCGAGAGGCTACTCGAACACGTCGAGGAGTTCCCAACGCCGTTCTCGAATGTCTTCTTCGAGCACCTTGGTGGCGCAATCAACCGTGTCGACCCGGATGCCACTGCATATCCGCATCGACATCCCCTGTTCGCAATAACGGTGTCGCCAGTGTGGACCGACCCCGAGGATGACGACGAACTCATCGGGTGGGCTCGGAGAGTCTATCAGGATCTCGAGGTGTATGCCACTGAAGGTGTGTATGTGAATGTCCTAAGTGACGAGGGGGAGAAACGGGTTCGGGAAGCCTACGGCGACCATTACGACCGCCTCCGAACTATCAAGAACAAGTGGGATCCTGAAAACCTGTTCCGCACGAACCAGAACATCGAGCCAGCTGACTGAACCGTCGCGATCCGCCGTTGGCTACGATTCTTGATTGTTTTCAGGAGTTGCTGAAGATGCGCCCTGTATCTTGCACGGCACTCAGAACATCTAACAAAATTGGCAGGGAATCCACCGGTCAATTTGCACGCTTACCTGCCAGCCGATTCACCGGGGGAAGCTGTGAAATCAGTCTTGTGAATTGTTCTATGACACCCTCGACCGCATTACGGAGCGCGAACGGAGAGCGAGATCGGAACCGGACTGGGACGGTGACGTTGCGAAAGCGGATTCGAACGGTAACGGGGTGGAACCGGCCGTGAACGGGTAACGGGTGGCGGGGGCGTCGTCAGTCCTCGGCGGATGCGACGTCGCCGCTTTCGGTCGAGGGGGCTTCGCGTTCCTGCTGGAGCTGGTTCTCCCAGCGTCGACGGATGACGTTCCCGTACAGGGAGAGGACGAGGCCGACGAACAGCACGAGTATGCCGACGTTGATGCCGATGGTCAGCAGGAGGCTCGTGGGGCCGCCGCCGATGGCGAGTTCGCGCGGCACCGGGTAGCCCTCGTCGAAGATGCTTCCGACGAGGACGCTCACGATGCCGACGACGACGAGCACGCCCATCAGGTTCGCCGCCCAGTTCCAGCTCGGCGAGAGCGAGAGGTGCTCTATGCCGGTTCCCTCGGTGTCTTCGTCTTCGGCGTGCTCCTCGGGGATCATGCGTCGAGGGATGAACGCCTTCGTCTCGAGCGGGTAGAACGCGGGATGGAACCCGTGCTCGAAGATGTGGAACATCACCCCCATGAGCATGATGACGCCGAGCAGGCCGTGGAAGACGACGAACGCGACCGCCGCGGACTTCGTCGCGAACAGGTCAATCAGGCCGGTCTTGCTCCAGATGAGCAGGCCGGAGATGATCAGGAGCGTCAGTTCGATCGCGAAGATGAACACGACGCCCTTGCCGATGTAGGAGAGGAGGGGTACCTCGTCGGACTCGTAGCCAGCGAACTGTCGGGCGTTCGGGTGGCGTTCGTCGGTGCGCCCGAGCATGAACTGGACGTCCTGGACGAACGCGGCGACGTCGTCGCCCGTCGGGAGCACCTGCCGGATGTTGCTCCGGCCGGTGTCCGTGATCAGCATCATCACCGTCCAGAACACGATGAGGGCGATGAGGCCCAGGCCCGCGATGCGGTGGAGTGACACGACGCCGACGTTCCCACCCATCAGTACGAGGAGCCACCAGAGTTCGTCGTTGAACATGATGGCGTACCCCGTGAAGAACAGCGCGAACACGTCGAGTGCGAGCAGCGAGTGGAAGATCGTCGTCATCCGCGTGAACTTCCCGTGGTCGAGGTTCGTCATGCCGACTCACCTCCGTTCTCGCGGTCGGTGTCGCCGCCATCGCTGCGTGCGGTGCCACCGTCGGCGGCGACGCCTTCGCCCTCCGCGGTTTCGCCGGGCTGACGCATGCGGGCGGCGAGCCGACGGAACGACGCCCAGTGCAGGAACACCATGAAGAGGACGAACAGGCCCAGGATGACGTCGGCGGCGTGCGTGAGCGCGATTAGAACGTCCAGCGCCGGGATCGTGTTCCCGGCGACCCAGTCCGCGCCGATGCCGCCTCCCTCCACGGTCGGGGCGACGCGGAACAGTTCCTCGTGGAAGACGTCGAAGCCGGCCGCGACCCACGCGAGTAACGCGGTGACGAGGACGCTGACCACTGCCGCGATCAGTATCGCGAATCGACTGTACGTCGACACGTCGTCTTCGGGAAGGGAACGGTGACTCATTCAGAACACCTCCGATTCTTCGCCGAAGATCACGTCCATCGCGACGTCGTTGAAGAACACGCCGCTGTCTCGCTTCTCGAGTTCGTCCGCGATCTGGCTGGGTTGGCCGACGAGGATGGCGTCCGTCGAGCACTCCTCGGCGCACGCCGGCCCCTTCCCGACGTCCTGGCGTTCCTCGCACATCGTGCACTTGTCCATCGTACCGCCGGAGCCGAACAGGCTGGCGGTAGCCTCGTCGGCATCGGGGAACTGCGGTGCGCCGAAGGGACACGCGGACAGACAGTACTGGCAGCCGATGCAGAGGCTGTCTCGGACCTCGACGAACCCGTCGTTCTTCTTGATGAGGGAGTCGGTCGGACAGACGGACACGCACGGTGCGTTGTCGCAGTGATAGCACTGCATGGGGACGGACGTCTCGCCGGGACTCGTCCCCTGCTCCATCGCACGGCCGCTGGCGGCGTTCAAGCCGCCCTCGGCCTCCTGGCCCTCCAGCATCGTCGAGACGCTGATGCGTTGCTCGTCGCGTGGGACGTCCCACGTCCGCTTGCAGGCGACGACGCAGCCGCCGCAGTCGATGCAGGCTTCGACGTCCGGGAATATCCGGGCGTCCTCGCCGACGCTCATCACGCCGTTACCCATGACCTCCTTGTTAGTTTGTGACATTATCGTTCAACTCATTGGACAGTGCTGCCGTCACGGACGTCGAAGTCCTTCTGCCGTCCCACGTCGTCGCTATCCTGCGGGAACGTGAGGTCCACGTCCATGTTCAGTTCGTCGAGGAGACTGTCGGTCGCCGGCCGGACCGCGACCATCGAGACCTTCGTCTCCTGCATCTGGGTCTCCACGTCGTACCCGCGGGACGTGATCGCATTCGCGGAGTCACCGATCGCGTACGGCACCATCCCTTCCGGGTACTTGTGCTCCTGGCTCTTCCCCTTGAACACGCCACCCCAGTGGAACGGCAGGAACACCTCCCGGTCGTTGGGGCGGTCGGTAACGCGAGCTTTCACCAGTACAGACCCGCGGTCGGTCGAGGAGATGACGATCAGGTCGCCGCCGTCGACGCCGAGTTCCTCGGCCTTGTTCGGCGTGATCTCGGCGTACATGTGTGGTTGCAGGTCCGCGGTGTGGACGTTCGAGCGCGTCTCCGCACCACCGCCCTGGTGCTCGACCTGTCGACCGGTCGTCATGATGGTGTCGAGTTCCGGTCCCTCGTCCTGGTTGTGGATGATGTCCATCGCGCGTTGCTGTTCGCGAGCGTTGTTCTGGTCGACCCGGTAGAAGTTCCGCTGCTGGCCGTTCGCCGGCCATTCCTCGACCAGTTTCGGGAACGGGCTCTCGATGGGTTCGCGATGCACCGGGACCGTATCCAGGAAGTTCCAGGCGACGGCTCGCGCGCGGCCGCGACCGGTCGGAGCGTCGGGCTGCTTGAAGTCGTACTCCTCGTAGAACGACGGGTCGACGCTCCCGGATATCTTCTCCCCGAGGTAGCTATCGTACGTGCTACTCCCGGTGTCCGGGTCGTTCAACGCCAGCGCGGCGGTGTACACCGACTTGTCGTTGTCCAGCGCGTGGACCTGTGGGATCGTCAGTTCGTCCGACTGGAGCGGCTGGGTCGGGTCGAGCAGGCTCCGCGGGGGCGTCGTCTTCCAGCCGGGGTACTCCGGCACGCCGTGGATCTGCCCGTCGTCCGCGAGGTCGGCGTCGCTCGCCCACTCGGGGACGTACGGCGCCCGGGTCAGGTCGAGCGCGTCCTCCTGGCTGTCGTAGCGGTCGCCGACGGCGTCGATCGTCTCCTGTAACGGATACTCGTCGTCGGTGGGGAGTTCCGCCCACTCCTCGGGGGTCGGTGCGGTGGTCCCCCAGCGAGTCCGGAAGTCCTGACCGCCGTCGTTGGGGTCCATGTCGTCGTTCCAGATGATCGGCGTCCCGGGGTGGCCCTCGCCCCAGCAGGGCCAGGGCAACATCCAGTACTCGCCGGCGACCGGCGTCCCCGAGGCCCCCTTGAGGTCCTCGTTGGAGAACGCCCAGTCGTACTCCAGGTGCTGCTGGAGGCGTTCCGGCGTCTGCCGGTAACCGATGGTCATCGTTCCCAGGTTGAACTCTCGGATGACGTCCTCGTAGCTGGACTTCCCGTTGTGCATCTCCGGACCGGCGCCCCAGTCGAAGTGCTCGCCGAAGCCCAGTGCTTCGGCCAGTTCCTGCATGATCTGCAGGTCCGGCCGCGAGTTGTGCTTCGGCGGACCGACCGGTTCGGACCACTGCACCGACCGGTTCGTGTTGGTCAGCGACCGGTAGTGCTCGTACTGGCTGGACGCCGGCAACAGGAGCACCGGTGGTCCCTCCTCGTAGTCGGGTAGCACCGTCGCGACGCCCGGGAAGATGTCGATCACGACCAACAGGTCTAGGTTCTCCATGCCCTCCTTCATCTGCTCCATCTCGCTGATGGAGTTGGCCGAGTGGCCCCAGAAGAAGGCGATCTTCACCTGTTCGGGTTGGTAGAGTTCCGTCTCCTGGTAGCGGTTCTCTTGGTCGAGTGCACCCTCGAACCAGCGGGCGACGGTCAGCCCGTTCTGGAACATCATCGAGTTGGGTGCGGGTTCGTCTGGGCTGTGTCCTGCGTCCTCGTGAGCGGACGGGAGGTCGGTCGCCTCCTCCGACCTGAACGCCGGAGCCTGCGCGACGTACTGCTTGGGATCCATCAGGTCGAACGTCCGGTAGAGATCCTCGAAGGACGTCGACCCGCTCGTGTAGGGGTTCATGTCCCAGATGTCCGCCCACCAGGACCATCCGCCGGGCGTCAGTCCGTAGTAGCCCGGGAGGATGTGACTGGCGACCGCGAGGTCGGTCGCGCCCTGTACGTTCGCGTGCCCCCGCATCACCTGGAGGCCGCCGCCGCTGCGCGCCGCGCTCCCGGAGGCGAGGCTGGCGGCCGCGTACGACCGGATGTTCTGGGTGCCGTTGTTGTGCTGGGTGCCACCCATCGCCCACTCGATCTGGACGTGTGGGCGCGAATCGGCGATCATGTCGGAGATCTTCTCGATGTCCGAGGGCGAGACCCACGTGATATCCGAGACGGTCTGCTTGTCGTACCGGTCGAGTTCGACCTCGAGGTCCTCCCAGCCCTGGACGCGGTCGGTGAGCATGTTCTGTCCGGTGTCGTCAGCGTCTGGGTCCATCGCGAGGCCGTGGCGGTCCCGCAGGTCCTTGATGACGCCCATCATCAGGGCCACGTCCGTCCCCGGCCGGAACCGTATGAACTCGTCGGCGTGGGCTGCGGTCTTGGTGAATCGTGGGTCGAGGACGAGGATGTCCCCGCCGCGGGCCTGCCCCTCCAGGATGTGTTGCATCGCGATAGGGTGCGCTTCCGCGGGATTCTGGCCGATGATGATGTCCAGTTCGAAGTTGCGGTAGTCCGTGACCGTGTTCGTCATCGCGCCGTAGCCCCAGGTGTTCGCGAGGCCGGCGACCGTCGTGGAGTGACAGATGCGCGCCTGGTGGTCGACGTTGTTCGTGCCCATGAACGCCGCGAGCTTGCGGATCGCGTACGACTCCTCGTTGGAGTGATGGGCGCTTCCCAGGATCATGACGCTCTCGCGACTGTGTTCGGCGTCGACGTCCACGGCGTCCCCCGGACTCGTCGGGTCGTCCGGCCAGAGCGCGCGGATGTCGGTCGCGAGGCGGTCGTACGCCTGCGACCAGGAGAGCTTCTTCCACTCCCCGTCCTCCTGGATCATCGGGTGCTTGATGCGCTTCGGGGAGTGCTCGGTCTCGTAGATGCCTGCGCCCTTGGAGCAAAGCGCCCCCTGGTTGATGGGGTGTTCATCCCAGGGCTCCATGCCCACGAACGAGTCGCCGACGCGTTCGCCGTGGAATCCGCAACCGACCGAGCAGTAGTTGCAGATGGTCTTGGTCAGTTCCCCGTCGGTGTCTGTTCCATCGACTTCGTCGTCGCCTTGAGCGAGCGTCTGTCCGACGCCACTCCCGCCAAGCACTACGCCCGCCGCCAGTGCGCTCGCCTTCATGAACGAGCGTCGGTCGAGGTCTAGGGATACCGGTTCCGTAGTCATTGGTTGTCTGTTGTGGGGATGAGCCACCAGCCGTCGATTGTCTTGTCGCCCGTTACCAACTAACATAGATGTAGGGCGGCATCGGTGATAAATTCCTACTTCCTTTCACACCTGCACAGCGGTATGGCGGGGCTACAACGACTGCAGTCCGCGTGCGAGTTGCGTAATCCGGGCAAGGCTTTAGAATCGCTAGCACGTACCATAATAGGATGAACGTCGGGGCATTCGTCTGCTCGTGTGGCGGGTCGTGCGACGTCGACCTCGAAGGCGTCCGGAACGGCGTTCACGAAGTCGACGTCGTCGCGAGTTCGGAACTGCTCTGCCAGGACGGACTCACCGCGATGGCGCAAGTCGTCGACGAGTACGACCTGGACGAACTCGTCGTGACGGCACCGGACCAGTCGTGTCGCGACCGCATCCAGTCGTTCGTCGACGCGACCGAACTGCATCCGGACGCGGCCGCGTTCGTCGACCACCGCGAGGCGTGCGCGTGGGTCCACGACCGCGAGGCGGCGACGGAGAAGACTGCGCGGCTCCTCAACGCGACAGCCGCCGGACGACGCGAGGAAGCGGTGTCCCGGTCGGTGTCGCGCGACGCGGGGTCGGCCGTCGCCGTCGTCGGCGACGCCGACGCCGCCCGGTCGCTCGCGGACTCGGTGGACGTGACGCTCGTCGCAGACGGCGAGGACTTCGCGGACGAAGAGGACCTCGAGGACGTCGCCGTCGAACGCGGTCGCGTCGTCGACGCGACGGGGTCCTACGGCGCGTTCGAACTCGAGGTCGAGGCGCGCGTCACGGACGACTGCATCGCCTGCATGGACTGCGTCCACGAGGGCCCCGATGGCATGGTCACGAGCGCGCCCGTGGACGTCGACCCGGACGCACCCGCCGGCGACTGGGTGGACGTCTGTCCGACCGACGCCATCGACCTCGACGGCGTCACGCGGACGCTCGAGTTCGACCAGGTCGTCCACCCCGAAGGCACCGCGCCCGCTCGCGGCGGCCAGATCGGGTACTACACGGGCCGCGTCGACGCGAGCACCGTCTCCGCGGTGGTGTCGAACCGCGGCGGCATCGAGAAACCTGACTTCCTCGACCTCCAGATGGACGTCTGTGCCGCCGGAGAATCCAGCCAGGAAGGCTGTACGGCGTGCGTGGACGCCTGTCCGCACGAGGCCGTCAGTCGGCCCGCGGTCGACGAGGTGTCGTTCGACAAGGTGTCCTGCCAGGACTGCGGGGCGTGCACGAGCGCGTGCCCGACGGGTGCGACGATGCTCCGCGAACCGTCCAACGAACGGCTCGCGCGCGAAGTCGAAGCACTCCTCGCCACCGACGGCGACGACGGCGGGTGGTTGCCGTGGGGTGGCGACCCCGCGATAGACACCGAGGTCGTGGCGTTCGTCTGCTCCGAGCGCGCCCGAGACCGCCTGCGCGCACTCGGCCGACGCGCTCGCGCCGGCGACGACGTCGCGTATCCGCCGATACTCCCGGTGCGCGTGAACTGCACGGACACCGTCGGCGACGCGCACGTGATGCACGCACTCGCCGCCGGCGCGGACGGCGTCGCCATCGTCGGCTGTGGCGGGTCGTGCCTGCACTCCGGCCCCGACCCGAAGACCGAACTCGTCGACCGGCTAGCGCGTGCGACGACCGACCTCGGACTCGGCGACCGCGTCGAGTTCTTCGCACCCGATCCCGAGGAACCCGGAGAGTTCGTCGAAGCCATCTCACAGTTCACCGTCGACACCCTCACCGAATCGCCGGTGCCGAGCGACGGGTACGTCGCCGACGGCGTCGCCAGGGACGACCGGAAGCAGCCGGCGTTCAACGGTCATGGCTGGACGCTCGAGAGCGTCCGTCGCATCCTCGACCACGTCGAACCCGAACGGGACGTCGTCAGGGGCCTGAAGGACTTCGGTCGGATGGACGTCTCCGACGCCTGCAACCTCACGCCGACGTGCTCGACGCTCTGTCCGACCGACGCCATCCGACGCACCGACGACGCTGACCTCGAGTTCAACCACGAACGGTGCGTGAACTGCGGGCTCTGCGAGACGGGCTGCCCGGAGACTGCGATCGAGATGCACGACGGCCTGGAGTTGTCGCTCCTCCCCGAGAACCGCTCGGGCGAGGACCCGGCGTGGTCGCGCGTCCACGACGGCGAGATGCTCGAGTGCGTCAGATGCGGGAAACCGTTCGCGAGCGCCGGCACCGCCGAAGCCATCGAGGCCGAGGTCGGGGACCTCGTCGAGGGCATCGCGCCGGAGTCGCCCCATAGCGTCTTCGAGTACTGTGGGGACTGTCGTGCGACGCTCGTCTTCCAGGGAGGTGACGCTTGATGGACGACGACGCCGTCTACGCGGCTCGATTGGAGCTGATCGACTTCCTCGTCGACGCGTTCTGGGATACGCCCTCCGCGGTGTTCGTCGAGGACCTCCTCGACGGTGAGGTGGAACTGCCCGAGGAGTCGGTGACGCCCGAACTCGACGAAGGGTTCGAGATGCTCGAGGAGTGGATTGCGACGAACGAGGACCGCGACCCGGAGAGTGTCCGCGCGGAGCTGGAGACGGAGTACACGGAGCTGTTCGTCGGTCCACGACCGCCGGTGTTGCCGCACGAGACGTACTATCGCGAGGACGCGGACTTCCTGAGCGAGGGGTTGGCGGACGTCGAGGAGAGCTACAACGCGGTCGGCTGGGAGCCACCAGAGGAGTACCCCGAGGAGCCGGACTTCGTCGCGGTCGAGCTGGCGTTCCTCAGGCACCTCGTCGAACGCCAGCGAGCCGGGGAGGTCGAAGCGTTCGGCTACGAGCGCGTGTTCCTCGACGAACACCTGTTGACGTGGGTTGACGCGTTCCTGGAGGACGTGCGCGAGGCGGCCGAACCCGGTCTGTTCCTGTCTGCGGGGCTCGTGTTCCGCGGGCTCGTGGCGTTCGAGGACGAACTCGTCGCCCAGATGGTCCCGGGGTAGCAGCTGTCGCGGGACGAAGTGACTCTCGTATGACGAGGCGGCTGTCGGTGACCTCCTCCTCGCCGTAAACGGGGCGAGACCGACGGTCTCGCTTGCAGCCGGGCAACGCCCGGCGACGACGAGGCTTCCCACGTCCGCACCGCAACGCTGGTTTGGGATATTTGCTGGTTCGTAACCCAGTCGGCATGACAGGGCTACTGGCGAGGCCACACCGCCGTTACTCCGATCCTCGGCATGAGGACTCGGAGTTATAGTAGCGTTTGCAACTGTTTTCAGTAGATTTCGCGATTTCGGGTGCCAGCCGCCCCTACGACGGGTCTTGACGAAAAGAGTGAGCAATTACTTGCAAACGCTACTATATCTTGACCGAGACACCACAGCGGTTCGAGAGGGTGTCTCGAACGTGCTGGGTCTCGGCGTCCCGATATTGTGCATTTAACACGGCGACGAATCGCCTCGGTGTACGTCTGGCCGCGAACCGATGATAGTTAAATATCCGTATGAGCGTCAGAACGTGGGTTGCGTAGGGATTGTCGGATTCACGCTCGTCCCCAGAACGCTGCGCGTTCTGGTGTGCGAACGAGAGCTCCGCTCTCTTCAGCGCCGTAAACGGCTGGATTCTCTCCTCGAAGAAAGATAGATTACTCTTCGAAGGAGACGTCGCCGTCGACCTCGCCGTAGTTGATTTCTGTCGGCCACACGCCGTGGTCGAACACATCGAACCCGTCGTACATCTCGACGGTGTCGGGACGGTACCCGCTATCGTGGTGTGACATAACTTGCCATGAAATAGGGCGAGCGGTCGCATAAAACTTCGGTAACGACCACGCCAATCGCTCCTTGGAGAGCAGAACGCGCCCGGTCACTCCTCGAAGCGTGGTGCGATGGCGACGAGTCCGAACCCGCCGAGGATGGCGAGTGCGAGGAGCGGCATGGCGACGTCGGCACCGGTGGTCATCGCCTGCTCCATGAGGAAGTAACTCCCCCAGTCGCGCTGTGATTCGGCGTACATCGCGACCGCGCCGACGGCCGCGAAGACGACGACGAGGGTCGCCGCCGGAACGATACCAAACAGCGTGAGTCCGCGACTGCGGTCACTCATAGACGACCCTCCCGACGAGGAGTATCGCCGTCAACGGGACGAGTGCAACCAGCAGCCAGCCGACGAAGATACCGACGTAGCTGATGGTGGACTCGAGGTGGATCGCCCAGTGCCAGCTCCCCTTCACTTCGGCGATGACCGCGACGGTCCCGACGGACAGCAACGCGAGACCCAGTAGCGACCCCAGCGAGTACACTGCGATTCGCAGGTACCTGAACGGCGTCGGGACGGATTCCTGTGTGGCGGTAGTGTTAGACATTATCTGACTCCGGCGCGATTCGGTCCCAGTACACGCGATAGGCGTCGTACGCGACCGCGGCGAGGACGAGGCAGCCGACGGCGAGAATCGGCAGAGCCGCCGCCGTCGGCATCGGCGGCTCGACGTGCGCGACCGGTGGGACGGGAGCGAACGGCATTCACGCCCCCTTAGGGACAAGCACCCAAGAAACCTATCCAAAGCGCCGGTTCTCGGATACGTTACCGGGGTAAGACCCAAGAATCGCTCGACGTCGAGGGGTCGTTCCACCACGCTTCGTGTCCGAGACAGGTCATGACAGACGACGGGTGACGGACCACCACGAATCGGGGTGGAACCATCGGCATCTAGACCCGAATCGAACCGAATCGTCGCGAAGTCGAAACCACCGTTAGTTGACGCATTCCTGGGGTGAGATACGCTTTTTGACCTCCGGGCCGTAGGCGCGATAGCGCAATGACCACCAGGCGTTCCGTGCTCGAGAAACTCGCCGTCGTCACCGGCACCGTCGGGTTGACCGGGTGTAGCAGATCGCTCGACCCGTCACCCGGCCAGGGCGTCCCCGGCCTTCCGGCGAACCCGCGATCGTCGGAACTCCCCGACACCCAGTTCGGGCAGACCGAGTTCCGCCCGCGGGACGCGGACGGGAACTCGATCGGCCCCCAGTACCGACGCGTCCTCCTGCTCTCGCTCGACCGTGAGCCGACGACCGAGGACGCCCGCACCGTCGAACGCGCGATGCGGACGCTCGAATCCGCGTACGACTGGTCGCCCGACGGCCTCTTCTCGATGCTCGCGTGGGGGACCGAGTACTTCGAGCGCGTCGACGCCCTCGACCGCGCACCCATCTCGCACCCGACGGTGCTGTCCCGGACCGACGACCCCGACCTCCAGTCCTACGACGCCGCGCTCGTCCTCGCCAGCGACACGCCCTCGCACCTCGCTCGCACCGAGAACGCCCTCTTCGACGGTGGCGACGAACTGAACGGCGTCACCGTCGACCACCACCTCGACGACGTCTTCTCCATCTCGTCGAGACGAACCGGATTCATGGGCGCTGGACTGCCCAAGGAGCACGCGAAGGTCGAAGGCGTTCCCGCTGACGCGCTCTCCGCCGACGACCCGATGTTCACGGGATTCTTCTCCGGACGACGCGGTACGCAAGCGAGCGAGGACCGCGTCCGGATCGACGACGGCGCGTTCGCGGGCGGCACGACGATGCACCTCAGTCACCTCACCGAGGACCTCGACGGCTGGTGGAACGACTTCGACGCACCCGACAGGGTGGCACAGATGTTCGCCCCGGACATGTCCCCGGGCGACGTCGACGGTTTCGGTGCGGAAGTGCCATTCGCGGACGCCGTCGTCGAACATGCCCGGGAGTTCGGGACCGTCGGCCACCACGAGAAGGTCGCTCGCGCTCGCGAAGACGGCGAACCGATCGTCCTCCGACGGGACTTCAACACGACAGACGGCGGGCAGGCCGGCGTGCACTTCCTCTCGCTCCAGGCGGACCTCGCGGACTTCCGGAAGACCCGGAAGGCGATGAACGGCTGGTACCTGCGGGACGAACACGACGCCATCACCGACCGCGAGAACAACGGACTCCTGGAGTTCATCACCGTCCAGTCGCGAGCGAACTTCTACGTGCCCCCGCGGAACGGGCGAGCGTTCCCACTCCTCTGAGCGGACGCGACGACGACGAACCAGATTCCGTGGGCTCCCTCAGCCGTCGTCGGTCGGTGGGGCGTTCGGTGGGCGCTTCGCGTCGTCCTCGAGGAACACTCGCGCGAACAGGTCGACGTGGAGCTTCAAGATCTCGCTCTCCGCGAGCCCGGTCTCTTCGGCCTGGTCGGCGAGGAACTCGGCGAGTTGGTCGCTGGGCTGATGACGGACCGTCGAGCCGTCGACGGCGAACTCCACCTCGGTCGCGTCCGAGACGAGGTGCTCGATCTCGAGGAGCGCCTGCTCGGCCTTGGCCTCCATGGCGTCCTCGAAGTCCATGAGGCGGGCGTCGCCCCAGTCTTCGGCGGCCGTCTGGAATCGTTCGTCGACCTCGAAGGTGAGCGAGTCGGTCAAAACGACACCCCCTCGCCCTCGAACGCGCGCCGCCACGTCGTCTCCTCGCCGCACGCCGGGCACTGCATGCGGAACGACGTACCATCGCGTGGCGGGAGCCGCTGCAGTTGCCCGCAGTCCTCGCACTCGAACTGCGTCATTCGTTGGGCGGCCACGGCGACGGTGCCGGCGTATCCTCGCCGAGTTCGCTGAACAGTACGACGAACAACAGGACGACGACGAGCATGACGAGGAGGCCGACGACGCCGGCGACGAACGACGTCCCGATGGCCGTCCCTTGCGCGTCGACCGCGCCCGAACCGGCTGTTTCGACGAAGCTGTACACGTCGAGGGCCTTCAGGAGGATCCAGGCGAGGAACGCGAGCACCGGGATGGTCACGAACCAGGCTTTCGCGAGTGCTGATCTGAGCGCCATAATCGTGTTAACGACTGACACACAACTAAATGTTCCCCTCAGTCCCCGGACTCCGAGAGCTCCCAGTCGGCCTTCCCGGCGGCTTCCGCGAGTGGCACGAACTCCCAGTCCGCCCGCTCGGCGATCTCCGAATCGTCGTCGACGCCCACGACCACCATCCGCTCGGCGTAGAACATCGAGTGCTCGTCGATGTCCCGCAACCGCTGAGCCGGCCCGGTGCTCGCATCGCTGAAGAAGTCGACGTCGAGCTCGTGCTCGCGCTGGAACTTGTTGATGACGTACGCCGGAACGTCCCCGACGATCCCGATCCAGTCCGTCCACGTCTTCGCCTCGATGACCGCGAACCGCGGATCGGCGAGGCGCTTGGCGGCCTCGTACGTCAACGCCATCGTCATGTCGTCGACGCCACCGCCGTGCGGGCCGCTCGCGGTCGACCCCGTCTGCGTGCTCGCCGGTGCGTCGGACGGGTCGTCCCAGACCTCGTCGCCATCCTCGCTCGTGTGGCGAGGCGTCGGACCGTCGACGTCGCGCTCCGCATCGTCGCTGGCTGGCGCGACGCCGTCGACGCCCACACCCTGCGGCGCGCTGCCCGCCCCGGTGCCACCGCCCTCGACCGGGATTCCCGCCGGACCATCGCCGCCCGCCCCCGGCACACCCGGTAACGGACCGCGGTCGGATGGCTCCTCGACGTCAGTGGTCGTCGTACCGTCCTCGGAACTCGAATCGTCCGCATCCGCGTCCGACTCCACACCTGCGTCCGCATCCGCCGATACTTCCACAGCAGGCGCCGCGTCAGCGCGCGAGTTCGCCGCCGACGTGTGCTGTTCGAGCCGGTTCTCGTCGGGTTCGCTGTCGCGGTCGCCGTCGCCGCGCCAGAACCAGTCGCCCCTGTTCGCCGCCGGTTCGTCGTCCGATTCGACGTCGAGTTCGTCGAGGTCGATGCGTTCAGTCATAGCTGGTGGTAGCGAGTGGCGTCTCTTCGTCGACGACGTCGTCGAGGTCGAGTCGCTCGACGGTCTCGCGCGTCGGTCTGCCGTCCGGGCCCCATCCGCGAATCCGGTAGTACGCGTCGAGCATCGCGTCGAAGTGCTCCGGGTCGATGCCGGCCTCTCCTTCTGCGTCGTCGGGCGACGCACGGACCGTCGGCGGCAGTTCGTCGTCCTCGCGGGAGACGCCCTCGCGCACGTTGAACAGTCGCGTGAGCGTCCAGACGCGTTCGCCGACCGTCTCCAGGTCGCCGTCCGTTTCCAGTCCGACCGCGTCGAGCCACGTCGCGCCGAGGTCCTCGAAGACGTCGCCGACGAAGTCGTCGACGACGAGACTCCAGAGGACCGCGCGCTGACTCTGCTCGTCCGCGACCGCGCGCGCCGCCTCCCCGGGCGTCCATCCGCCCTCGAACACCTCACGTTCGACGGTGCGGGCGCGTCGATGGCACGCGCCACGGTCGCTCGTCGCGTACGCCAGCGCCATGCTCCGCGCACCCCGTGGGTCGTACGCCGGGAGCTCCATTCGCTTGACCGTCGGCACGAGGTCGTCGCCGCCGGTGCGGGCGGCGGCCGCGTCCACGCCGTCCGCGAGTGCGTCGCCGAACTCGGTGTCGCGAGCAACGACCTCCTCGAGCAACGACCGCGCACCCTCGGGGTCCCCGAACGCGAACTCTCTGTCGAGCAGTCCCGCTTCGTGGGCGCGGATCGCCCACGCGACGGCGCTCCCGGCGCTGATGAGGTCGACGCCGAGGCGGTTACAGGTCTCTCCGAGCGCGGCGACCGCGTCGAAGTCCGCGATGTCCAGGCCCGCACCGAGCGTCATCGCCGTCGCACCACGGGGAATCGTCTCGCCCTCCTCGGTCTCGACGCGGAACCCGCGCGGGTCCTCGCCCTCGTAGTCGCGTTCGCGAGCGCTCGCCCGGACCGCGCCGATGCCGACGTCGGCCGCGCCCTCGAACTCGGTTGTCTTCCAGCCTCGCGTCGAGAGCGCGCCGACGGCGTTCGCGAAGTCGACCGTCTCGACGGTGCCACTGGCGCGGAGCCACTGTCCGGCGTCGTCCTCGCGGTATCGCCGGGCGTACTCCTCGCGGAGCCCGTCGAGGCCCTCGGGTGGGTCGCCGTGGACGACGACCGCCTTGAGGTTCTTCGAACCCATCACGGCCCCAGCGCCGCCGCGGCCCGCGTGATGCTCCCCGGCGTCGGACGCGATGGTCGCGAACGCGACCTCGTGCTCCCCCGCCGGTCCGACGCACGCCACCGCTACGTCCGGATGCGCTCGGGCGGTCGCGACGGTGTCCTCGCCCCACGTCTCCGCGGGTTCGACGGTCGCGTCGTCGTCCTCGACGACGAGCCTGACCGGTGCATCGGCTGCACCCGTCACGAGCACGCCGACGTGCGATTCGAGCGCCCCCGCGAGCACCGCAGGAAACTCACCACCTGCGTAGGAGTCGAGGAATCCCCCGGTGAGTGGCGACTTCGTCACCGCGGCGTAGCGCGATTCGCCTGGCAACAATCCCGAAACCGGCCCGAGGAAGAACCCGAGGACGTTCTCCGGACCGAGCGGGTCGACGCCGGCGTCCAGTTCCTCGTACAGGTAGCGCGCACCGAGGCCCTTGCCGCCGACGAACCGACGCTGCCACGCTTCTGGGACGGGAACGCTCTCCACGACCGTCTCGGTGAGGTCCACGCGCAGCACTCGCCGCAGTGTGCGGAGTGCCATCGACTAGCAAGGACGCTCGCCGCGAGCAAAAGAATTGCCCAATTTCGCACCCAGGCGACCGCCAGAATCAGTCGGCCCGAGGTCTGGACTCGAATCGACCCGGGTCAGGAGATGATGGCGCGCGCCGCGAACAGGAGGTTCTCCTTGCGTTCCCGGATGCGGCGGTAAAAGTACTGCATCCACTTGCTGCCGTAGGGGACGTACTGGTAGACGTCGACGCCATCGGCGGCGAGGTCGCGTTGTGCGTCCTCGCGGACGCCCATGAGCATCTGGACCTCGTAGGGAGTGCCGTGTTCGTCGTGGAGTTCCTGTGCGTAGGCGAGCATCGCGGGGTCGTGGCTGCCGACAGCGACGCCGTCATCGAACTGCTCGAACGCGTACTCGAGGAGGTCGCGGTAGGACTCGTCTACCCGGGCTTTGTCCGTGTACGAGATCTCCTTCGGTTCGTCGTACGCGCCCTTGACGAGGCGGACCTTCCCCGGGAGGGGTGCGAGGCGTTCGAGGTCCACGCGCGTGCGTTTCAGGTTCGCCTGGATGCAGACGCCGACGTCGCCGTCCGTCTCGGTCGCGTGGTGCTCGAACGCGTCGAGCGTGACGTCCGTGGTCTGGTGGTCCTCCATGTCGATCCAGACGAAGCACTCGGCGGCGTCGACGATGCGTGCGAGGTTCTCGCGGAACGCGGCGTCGCTCACGCCCAGCCCGATCTGGGAGGGCTTCACGGAGATGCACGCGTCCACGTCGCTCTCGGCGATGTCCTCTGCGAGCGAGACGTACGCATCCGCGTCCTCGTCCGCGGGGTCGCGGTCGTGATAGTGCTCTCCGAGGAGGTTGAGGATGACGGCGACGCCGCCGTCGTTGACCTCGCGAGCGTGTTCCAGTGCCGTCGCCGGCGTCGTGCCCGCAACGAAGTTGCTGGCGATGGGCGGTATCATAATCGTAACCCGGTGCCAGTGCGTCCTATATAGACACCCGACCAGTCGTTCCAGCACCCACGTGACAGCAAGCAAGTGCTAATCCCGTGAACGCCCTCTCTGCACGGGGTATACCGTCGAGTCCGACCATGGTCGGGCGACAATATACCCCCTCTGTCTGGAAAGAGGAGGGCATACCATTATGGTACGTAATGACAAGCAGTCTCGGAATCGGCGCGACGTGCTCAAGTTGACCGGCGTGAGCGGGGTCGCCCTCCTCGCCGGTTGCGTTTCGACGACCGACGACGAGGACACGACCGACGGGGGCAACGGCGGCGGCAGTGACGGCGGCGACGACGGCGGCAGTGACGGCGGAACCGATGACGGCAGTGACGGCGACGACGGCGGTAGTGACGGTGGCGACACCTCGCCGTACAAGATCGGGATGGTCGACTCCGTCAGCGGTTCGCTGTCCGCGTTCGGGCAACGCAACCAGCGCGGGAAGGACCTCGCAATCGCGGACGTCAACGCCGAAGGCATCGGCGGTCGCGACCTCGAGATCACGGTCGAGGACTCCCAGTCCGAAGCGCAGGCGGGCGTCTCGGCGGCACAGAAGCTCGTGAACCAGGACGAGGTCCCGTTCCTCATCGGCGCGGTCGGGTCCAGCGTCTCGCTCGCCATCTACCAGTCCGTCATCCAGGGAACCGACGTCGTCCAACTCAGTCAGAACTCCACGAGCCCGGATCTCACCAACTTCCCCGGACTCCTCCGCATGTCACCCACGGGGAGCGTGCAGGCAGGAGCGCTCGCGGACCTCATCTCGAACGACGGCTACGACGACGTCGCGATAACGTACATCAACAACGACTACGGGAAGGGCATCACGGACTCGTTCACCGAGGCGTACGACGGCAACGTCGCGTACGAGCAGAGCCACGATCAGGGCCAGTCCTCGTACTCGAACGTCGTTTCCGGGATGGCGAACGCCGACGCTGACGCGTGGCTGTTCATCACGTACCAGCCCGAGTTCTCGACGATGGCGCAGGAAGCGTACTCCAGCGGGTACGAAGCGCAGTTCTACGGCGCCGACTCCGCGAAGGGGCCGAAGATCCTCGAGAACACGCCCGAGGGCAGTCTCGACGGCATGAAGGTCGTCGCGCCGTCCGCGGCCATCGACCAGGACAACTACAAGCAGTTCGCGTCCCGATTCGAGGACGAGCACGGGAGCGAGCCGACCGCGTGGTCCGCGTACGCGTACGACTGCGTCGTGAACGCCGCGCTCGCCATCCACACCGCCAACGAGTTCACTGGCGCCGCACTCCAGGAGACCGTCCGCGACGTGACGCGTCCCGAGGGCGAGAAGGTTTCGACGTACGCGGAAGCGCTCGAGGTACTCGGCGACGACGGATCGGCGTCGGACATCGACTACGAGGGCGTCTCCGGACCGATAGACTTCGACGAGAACGGGGACCCCGTCGGGTTCCTCCAGGTCTTCACGGTGCAGAACCACGAGTACGTCTCGACTGGCACCATCGCTTCGGAATAACTCCCGAACCGTAATGTCAGTTCTCGAATTCATCGCGAACGGGTTGGTGTTCAGTAGTATCATCGTCCTCGCGAGCATCGGGCTCTCGCTCGTGTACTCGATCGCGGACTTCGCGAACTTCGCCCATGGGGACACGATGACGGTCGGCGCGTACGCGGCGCTCGTAACCTTCGGTGCAGTGGGGACGCTCGGCGGGACCGTACTCGGGTTACCATACGGGTTCTTCGTCGCACTCCTCGCCGGCGTCGCTGTCGCGGCAGTCGTCGCCGTCGCCACGCACAAACTCATCTACGAACCGGTCGAGATCGGCTCGATCGGGCTCCTCATCACGAGCATCGGCGTCGCGTTCGTCTACCGCTCGGTCATCCGGATGGGGTTCGGTGCGGACTTCACGGAATACGGCATCCAGGTGCTTCGCCCGATCGAGGCACTGCTCCCGTTCGGGATCAGGATGACGTTACACGACGTCGCGATCCTCGGGTCCGCCATCGTTCTCGTCAGCGCACTGCACTTCCTCCTCCAGTACACGGACCTCGGGCGGAAGATGCGTGCGACCGCGGACAACCCCGACCTCGCACGAGTGAGCGGGATCCGCACGAACCGCATCGAGATATGGACGTGGATCATCGGCGCCGGCCTCGCCGGTGCCGGCGGCGCGTTCCTCGGCTTGTTCAACCAGCTCTCCCCACGGATGGGGTTCGACATCCTGCTGGTCGTGTTCGCGGCGGTCATCCTCGGCGGCATCGGCTCCGTCTACGGCGCGATGCTCGGCGGACTCCTCATCGGAATGATAAACCAGACCATGCCGCTGTTCGAGAACTTCGGTCAGTACGCACCGCTCGTCCCCGAAGGCTGGGGGATCCCCATCGGACTCGAGTACGCGAACGCGGTCGCGTTCGTCATCATGGTCCTGGTGTTGCTTGCACGACCGAACGGCATATTGGGTGATTCGGCGACATGAGCGACCACAGCATCGTCCGGGACCCGAAGGGGTACTGGGCTGACCTGACCGGTGCCGAACGGGGCGTCGTCGGCTTCATCGTCGTCCTCTTCGCACTCCTGTTCTGGGGCCTCCTCAGCGGCGGCCTCGGGCCAGCGTACTTCATGTACCTCGTCGGACTCGTCGGCATGTACATGCTGCTCTCGTTCGGCCTGAACGTCCAGTGGGGGTACACTGGACTCATCAACTTCTCCGTCGCGGCGTTCTTCGGCCTCGGCGCGTACGGGACCGCGCTACTCACCGCGAACTCGTCGCCACTGACCGGCGGGCTCGATCCGTTCTTTGGCATCATCCCGGTGCCGCTCGTCGGGCTCGTCGTCGGACTCCTGCTCGCGGCAGTGCTCGCGGTCGTCATCGGGATCCCGACGCTGAAACTGCGCGCGGACTACCTCGCCATCGCCTCGCTGGGCCTCGCAGAGGTCGTGCGCCTCATCATCAAGAACCAGGACGGCTGGACGAACGGGAGCCGCGGCCTGCTCGGTATCCCCGGGTTCTTCGACGGCTGGCCCGTCCTCGACACGTTCCCGCAGACGATGCCAGGCCTGCGGTTCGCGGAACTCCAGATCGGGATACCCGGCGTCTGGTCCACGAGAATCCTCGGATTCACGCTCGGCCAGTCCTTCTGGCAGTCGACCCTGAACGTCGCGCTCGTCGTGGCGTTCGTCGCCGCGACGTACGTCGTCCTGCGACGCGTCCACCAGTCGCCGTGGGGGCGCGTCCTCCGGACGATCCGGAGCGACGAGGACCTCGCGGAAGCACTCGGGAAGGACACGTACAGCTACAAGATGCAGGCGTTCGTGCTCGGGAGCGTCATCATGGCGCTCGCCGGCGTGTTCTTCGCGCACCTCAACCTGTTCGTGGGGCCGGGGAGCCTCGACCCCATCAACACGTTCTACGTCTGGATCGCGGTCATCCTCGGCGGCACCGGCTCGAACCGCGGTGCGATGTTCGGCGGGTTCGTCATCATCGCCATCCAGGAGGGGACGCGATTCCTCGGGAGTGCACTCCCGCAGACGCTCCCCGTCGACCTCCCGTCGGTCCTGGGCGTCATCAACTCGACGTACGGGACCGTCGTCGACAACTTCGCGTCGACGCGCCTGCTCGCGGTCGGTATCATCATCATCCTCGTGATGCGGTACCGCCCGGAGGGCGTGTTGCCGCCACAGCGCGAACTCATCTGGCCCGAATCAGCGAAGGCGGCGGACGTCACCGGTGGCGCAGTCACCGGGTCGGCCGTCGACGACTCGCCCGGTCCGGACGACGAACAGGCTCGCGCACACGACGGCGTTGACGCCACCGTCGACGACGCCGACGCGACCGATTCCGCCAGCGACGACGCCGACGCGACCGATTCCGCCAGCGACGACGCGGACCACGGAGGCAAGAGCGATGAGTGAATCGAAACCACGACTGAAGGACGGACCGAACCTCGACAAGGAGAACGTCGTCCTGGAGGTGGATACGCTCCGGAAGACGTTCGGCGGCCTGGTCGCGACGAACGACGCGTCGTTCCAGGTCGAGGAGGGAAGCATCACGGCTCTCATCGGCCCGAACGGTGCCGGGAAGTCGACGCTATTCAACCTCATCACGGGATTCTACGAACAGGATTCCGGGCACGTCAGCGTGAACGGCGTGGACGTCACGAACGCGGAACCGCACACGGTCGCGGAGCACGGCCTCATCCGGACGTTCCAGACGCCACGCAAGCTCGAAGGGATGACCGTCCGAGAGGCGATGCTCGTCGGCGCACAGGACCAGATTGGCGAGTCGTTCGTGTCGCTGTTCACGAAACCGGACGCGGTCGAAGCGCAGGAACGGAAGAACCTCGAAGACGCCCACCGCATCCTCGAGGAGTTCGAGATCGGGCACCTGGCGGCGCAGTCCGCGACCGACCTCTCCGGGGGCCAGATGAAGCTCGTCGAGCTCGCTCGCGCGATGCTCGCCGAACCCGAGATATTGTTGCTGGACGAACCCGTCGCTGGCGTCAACCCGACGCTCGCGAACAAGCTCCGCGATCAGATCGCGCGCCTGAACGACGAAGGCGTCACGTTCTGTATCATCGAGCACGACATGGACTTCATCATGAACCTCGCAGACCCGATCATCGTCCTCGACCAGGGGAGAGTCCTCGTCGAGGGAAGCCCGGAGGCGGTCAGGAACGACGACCGCGTCATCGACGCGTACCTCGGAGGGCCCGGCGAATGACGCCGAGACCGTTCCAGTACGGAGGGCCGGACGAATGACGCTCACGACGTCCCAGTACGGAGGGCCGAACGCATGAGTGCGAGTACTGGCGTCATCGAGCGGTCGGCCGAGGAGGAGATCGTCCTCGAGGTCGAGGACGTGGACAGCGGGTACGGCGACGTGCAGGTGCTCGACCAGCTGTCGATGTCGCTCGCGAAGGACGAGATCGCGTGCCTCGTCGGGCCGAACGGTGCCGGCAAGTCCACGGTCCTCAAGACCGTGTTCGGGATGCTGACGCCGTGGACCGGGCACGTGAACTACCACGGCCGGGACATCGGCGGGATGGCGCCCGAGGACATCGTCCGCGAGGGCATCGGGTACGTGCCGCAGACCGACAACGTGTTCGGGAGCCTCACGATCGAGGAGAACCTCCGCATGGGCGGCGTCGCGCGGAACGACGACCTCGATCCCGTGCTCGACAAGCTCTACGACCGGTTCCCGCTCCTCACGGAGAAACAGAGCGCGAAAGCGCGAACGCTCTCCGGCGGTCAGCGCCAGGTGCTCGCGTTCGCACGAGCGCTCGTGATGGAGCCGGACGTCCTCCTCATCGACGAGCCGTCGGCGGGGCTCGCACCGAACACCGCTGACGAGGTGTTCGCGGACGTGCAGGCCGTGAACGAACTCGGCACCGCCATCCTGATGGTCGAACAGAACGCTCGCCAGGGCCTCTCCATCAGCGACAAGGGGTACGTCCTCGACCAGGGGACGGTCGCGTACGCTGACGACGCCGACGGTCTGATGGACAACCCCGAAGTGTCGCGGCTCTACCTCGGCGGGTAGCCCGACCCCTCGAGGGATTTCAGCGGGACGCTCGCGTGGCGTCCTGGTGGAAGTCTCGGGGTTCGATCGGGAGCGTTCGAGATCGTCCACCAACCGTCAGTATCCGATGGCCAAAGATCCCTACTGCAGTCGATTCTGGGCGGTAGGGAGATGCCTACTCACAACCTCCGATAGCGTATCATGTCGAAGACACCGACGGCTGGCGGCACCGTGAACGGCGAGGCGACGATTACGGCAGACGCGTTCAGTGCCGCGCTGAATGGTGTAACTCGTCGAGTTCTGCTCTTCCACGTCCTTCATCACGGCCCGTCGCCGGTCGAGGAACTCGTGTCGGCGATCCGAGCGACGACCACGGCCGACGACAGGCAGGCGGGGAACGAGGAACTGGTGGAGTACGGGGCAGTATGGGCGCTCTACCACGTTCACCTCCCGAAACTCGAGAGCCTCGGGATCATCTCGTGGGACCGCGACACGGACGTCGTCTCGCTCGAGGCCGACCCGAGTCGACTCGACGCGTGGTTGTCGGTCGCGCTCGCCGAGGACGTCCACGGCGCCGTCGCGGGCGTTCCCGGGGAAGCACGCGCGGAGACCGACTCCATCCGAGTGCTGTACGTCGAGGACTACGGGCAACTCGCCGACCTCGTCGCAGAGCGCTTCGGGACCGACCACCCCGACCTGGACGTGGTGGTGGCGACGAACGCGGTCGATGCCATCGGCCGGCTCGCAGACGAACCGTTCGACTGCATCGTCAGCGACTACGACATGCCCGCGATGAACGGGCTCGACTTCCTCCGGGCGGTTCGCGAGTCCGACCCGGACGTCCCGTTCCTCCTCTACACCGGAATGGGGAGCGAAGAGACGGCGAGCGAAGCGATCGCGCACGGCGTCAGCGACTACCTGCGGAAGGGGACCGACGGCGACCAGTTCGACGCACTCGCCGACCGCGTCCGTCGAATCGTCGGCGACGCCGCCTGACTCAACTCCGGGTGCGTTCGACGACCGCCATCTCGTCGTCGACGACGACTTCGAGCGCGTCCCCGTCAGCTTCGACGGTGACGACGACCGTCCACGGGTCTCTGGACCTGATCTCGGTGTGGCGGTCGGTCATCGCCCACTCGAACGCCCACATCTGGCGGTCGTCGACGTCGACACCGTGGGAGTCGAGGAACGCGACGACGCCAGGGTCGTCGAGCAGGGCGAGGCCGACCGAGTGATACGGTTGCTTCCCGCAGCTGTCGCACTCGCGGTGCACCATCATGTCGAGTTCGTCGCCCTCGAACAGCGGCGCGTCCCCGGCGTTCATGAATCGAGTGTCGAGTGCGTTCATGCATCGTGGACAGATACCGCGATTCGTGGCGCTCAGTCGCGACCGCTGGTAGCGGTCGACGCGGTCGAGGAGGTCCTCGGGCCCGCCAGCGAGCGCGTTCGGCGGTGCGACCGTCAACGTGTACACGCGCTCGCAGTCCGGGCACTCGATGAAGAACAGTTCCTCGTGGATCCGCGCCACCACGCCAGCGTCGTACGCGTAACAGTCGAATCCGGCGTCGAACGCCTCCAGTTCCGGGACGTCCGTGACGACGCCGGCCCGAACGGTTCGATACATCTCCATCCCGGGGATGGTGAGACGGTAGCCGTCCTCGCTCTCCTCGACGAACTCCCCCAGGAGCTCGCCGAGGTGGTAGTTGAACCGGCTGGAGTGGACGTCGACGCCGACTCCGCCCTCAGTACAGTTCCCCGCCGAGTGGGACGTCCTCGTCGGGCGTCACGAGCACCGGGTTGCCGTCCTCGCCGGGGACGCCGACGACGAGCGCCTGCGATTCGAACCCCGCGATGGTCACAGTGCCGAGGTTCGTCGCGCACAGGACCTGTCGCCCGGGGAGGTCCTGGACGTCGTGGTGGTAGCCGAGTTGGGCGGCGGACTGCCGGGTCTCGTCGCCGAAGTCGAGCCAGACCTTCACGAGTTCGGGTTTGCGGGCTTCCGGGAACGGTTCCGCGTTCGTCACTTCCGCGACCCGGAACGTCGTCTCGAAGGGGCCACTCATGCGTGAACGAACGACGGTGTGGTAGAAATAAGCACGCATATTCATTGGAGGGCGTCCGGAAGCGACCGACCCGACCGGTGAGACACCGGGCGGTTGCGGTGTGGAATCCGGCGGAGATTGTTGCTCTCGCCCCGTTTTATGCCTCCCGCGTCGGAAGGGGAGGTATGGACGACGTCGACTTCGACGAACTCGTCGCATCGCTCACCCTCCGCGAGGAGAACGAGGCGCTCAAGAGCTACCAGAACACGGTCGCGGTCGCGTGTCCGGCGTGCGAGACGCCGTTCGACGACCTCGTCGTCTGCAAGGAGAACCCGACGAGCCTCAACCTCTCGAAGCAACTGGACCTCTGCGTCGGCTCGGCTGACGGGCAAGCAGTCATCTTCACGCACAAGAAGTGACGCCTGGGCGCCGGCCGTCGCGTCCACGATTGCGCCGAGGCGCTGGCCGTCGCGTCCACGGTCGCGACAGCCGGACGGAACCCCTCGCACTGCCTATCCTTCTTAACCGTTCAGGACCGAAACGTGCGGTTCCTAAATTTATACCTATTTTGGGAAATTTTAATTAGCCTGGGGGTCGTGTGGTTGTTTGACTGATGTCTCACTGGTCGAGAGAGGCAGCCGTGAGCCGGTACGGGTTCATCCTGGACCGGCTCGGGCTCTCCGGCGACGAAGTCGCGGGCCTGTCGGCAGTGACGCCCGCGTCCGGCGAGCCGGACGTCTTCGGGTACGATACCGTCGACGAACGAGTCCCGGGGACGGTACTCCACGACCGCCTAGTGGAGACGCTCGTCGAATCCAGTCGCGGCTTCGAAGCGCCGCGACGCTACTGGAACGAACTCCCGAGCATCCAGCTCCAGGAGGTCCTCGAACGCCACGACACCGACTTCCTCGTCGACCCGAACCACGACGGCGAAACCGCCATCTCGCCACCCGACGGTCGCGCGACGACGCTCGGTGTCAGAGATCGAGTCACCGGAGCGAACGAGTACGCGCAGTTCGAGTACCCGGACACCGCACTAGAGGACGACAACTATCCGGCGCTCGTCGACGCCGTCCAGTCGAACCTCCTCGACGACACCTCCCTCCGTTTCGTCCGCCTCGTCGACGACGGCGACTGCTGGCGGTTCCTGCTCGTCGAACGCGAACGCCTCGCCGCACTGACGACCGAGTTCGGCGACCGAATCGACCTCCGCGGGCGACCGTTGCTCGCGGCGCACCAGCCGCCAGCGTACAACCAGGACGTCGCGACGGACGAGACAGGGCGAGGCGAGCAGCCGCCGGAACTCGTCGACGAAGCCAACCCATCAGCGGTTCGACGGCTGTTCGAGGAGGCCGCCTCGGCGTCCTTCGAGACGCTCGTCGAGGAGGCGGACGCGACCGCCGACGCCGACGCCGACTTCGACCACGGCGCCTCCGGCGGAGTCGACGTCGACGAACTCGTCGAAGCCGACGATCCCGTCGCGACCGCCGAGAAGACGCTCGACGCGACTGACCCGGCACGAACCGCTGAGCGCACACCGAGTAGCGAACCGACCGACGCGACCGTCGAAGACCTCGACGCGCTGTTCGCGGACCTCGACGAGAACACGCTCGACTCGAACGACGACGACACTGATATCCGGGCGCAGACAGCGTCCACGTCCCAGACGGGTTCCGCGACCTCGCCGTCCACGTCAGGGGCGACGCCGGCGACCGCCAGCACGGACCGTGCGGAGCCCGACCGCCGGTCGGCGGACATCGCGGCGCTGGCGGCGAGCGCGAACGTCGACTGGGACGTCGACGAGTCGTTGCAGAGCGACGCGCCCGACGGGTCCGATCTCGACGCGGTGTTCGAGGGTCTCGAGCGCGACGCGGCGATGTCGACGTTCGCCGGGTCCACGACGACCGACGACGACCAGGTGACCTCGACGGACCTGCTCTCCGTCGTCGACGACGAGACCATCGACGCCGACGACGAGTTCGACTGGCTGGATGCGAGCGAACTCGAACGCGCCCCGGACGCGATCGCGGACGCCGCCGCAATCGACCTCGACCCGAAAGCACCACGCTCGACGTAGTCCAGTCGCAATCGACCTCGAACAGCGGTCGGCGGTCCTCAGCCCTCGTATCCGTCCACGCCGGTTGCGCGCAGGTACTCTTCGAGGAGCGTCGGGAACTGGCCGCCGCGGACGTACCGGAGCCCGAACTGGTCCGCCCACGAGATGATGCCGCGGTCCTCCGTGACGACGCCGGCGTCGAGTTCTCGGGCGAGCACGAGGAGGTCGAAGTCCTCGCGGGAGTCCAGCACGCCCTTGCGGAGCGCACGCCGGTACTTGTCGCGCATGCTCGAGAGGATGCGGTCGGCTTCGGTCATGTAATCCGTTCCGTCGTCCGATTCGGTGAGCGCTTCCGGGTCGAGCTGTTCGACCTCGCGGAGCGCCTCCTCGCTCACGCGCAGGCCGCGGTCGACGCGGTCGCTCATCTCGTCGATGAACTCGTAGACGATGTCCGCGGGAATGGTGACGCCGTAGCGATCCGGGCTCTTCCGCACCACCCACGTGTCCAGGCGTTCGAACACGTCCTCGCCGACGTCGCGGTCGCGGAGCATCGTCGCGAGTTCGTCGTGGATCGACGGCGGCACGTAACAGGAGATGTTCAGTTCGAGGCGTGCGGTCGCAACGAGGTCGAGCAGGCGGAGGACCGCTTCTTCGAGGCTCTCCTCGTCCCGCCGTATCTCCTGGGTGATGAACAGCGACGTGTCCAGAACGAACCGCTGGCGGGGGAGTTCGCTGGGCATACCCCAACGTAGGCGTCTTGGCTTGTTAACGGTTCCCGAAGCTTTTGCCGCGTGCGGTCGACGTCTCTAGCATGGACGAGGAGGCGTTCTTCGAGCGACTATCGTCGAACGCCGACGAGCCCGCGGAGTTGTTCGAGCACTTCGAACAGTGTACGTTCGACGGTCGAGAGTATCACGCGCTGTCGAGTTCGCGTCACGGCGTCGAGCGCGGCACGGTCGTCGTTCCGGACGCGAACGCCATCGTTCGCGGCTTCCCGAGCATCCCACGCGTGCTCGTCCTGGAGACGGGCGTGCCGTCGTTCTTCGACGCCGAACGGGTCGTGCTCGAGGAGAAACTGGACGGCATGAACGTCCGCATCGCGAACGTCGACGGGGAACCGTGGGCGTTCACGCGCTCCGGGTACGTCTGCCCGTACACGACGACGCGAGCGCGGACGCTCCTGGACCTGGACGCGTTCTTCGCGGACCACCCCACTACGTGCGTGTGCGCTGAACTCGTCGGGTCGGAGACGCCGTACACGAACACGGACTACGACGACGTGGACTCCCACGAGTTCCGCGTGTTCGACCTGCGCGACCGCGAGACCGGCGACCCACTCCCGGTCGACGAACGCCGTCGTCGGTGCGACGAGTACGCCTTCCCGAAACCACGGTCCTTCGGGACGCACGCGGTCGCGGACGCGGTCGAAGCGGCTCGCGACGCCATCGACGAACTAGACGCCGACGGCCGCGAAGGACTCGTCGTGAAGTCGGCGGACGGCACGGAACTGGTGAAGTACACGACCGAACACCAGCACCACGCCGAACTCGCGTACGCATTCTCGCTCCCCTTCGACTACGGCCGGGACTTCCTGTTCTCGCGAATCGTCCGCGACGCGTTCCAGGCCGTCGAGCACGACGAGGACGACGACCGACTCCGCGAGCGAGCGCACGACCTCGGCGAAGCCATCCTCGAACCGTTCGTCGAAACCATCCGGGACGTCGACGCCGACGAACCCGTCGGCGAGCGCCGTACCGTCCGCGGTGCGCCCGAATCGGTCGACGCGCTCTTGGACCACCTCCGGAATCAGTCGCTCACGCTCGCGGTCGAATCCGACCGACGCGAGGACGGCGAACGCGTCGTCGACTTCCTCGTGCTCTCCGAATCGACGCGAGACACCGTCCAGTACCACCTCGACGGCGGCACGCGAGACAACTGACTGGCGCGTCAGGCCACGACTTCGCCGTCCTTCAGCACGGTGTCGACGACGTTCACGCCGAACTGGTAGGGAACGTGGACGTAGCTCGGTGCGTCGAGGATCGCGAGGTCGGCGGGACTACCCTCGTCGAGTCGCCCCCTTCGTGGGCGGTCGAGCGCGCCTGCGGCGTGTTCCGTGGCGGCGACGAGTGCTTGGGCGGGCGTCATCCCCATCTCGACGCAACACAGCGACTGGGCGAACCCCATCGAGGGACTGTGACAGTTCGGGTTGAAGTCGGTCGCGACCGCGACCGGTGCGTCGGCGTCGAGCATGGTGTCCGCGTCGGCGTAGTCGGCGCCGAGCCCGAACGCGGTGCCGGGGAGGACGACGGGGACGACGTCGGCGTCCACGAGCGCGTCGACGTCCTCGCGCGTCGAATGCAGCAGGTGGTCGGCGCTCGCCGCGCCGACGTCGGCCGCGAGCTTCGTGCCGCCGATGTGCGCGAGTTCCTCGGCGTGCACCTTCGGCGTCAGGCCGTGCTCGACGCCGGCTTCGAGTACCCGCCGGGACTGTTCGACCGTGAACGCGCCGTCCTCGCAGAAGACGTCGCAGAACTCCGCGACGCCCTGGTCGGCGACCGCCGGAAGCTGGTCGTCGACGACCGACTCGACGTACGCGTCCGCGTCGCGGTCCCCCGGAACTGCGTGCGCGCCCATGAACGTCGCGACGACGTCGACGGGATGATCCTCGGCGACGGCGTCGATCGCGGAGAGCATCTTCAACTCGGTCTCGACGTCGAGCCCGTACCCGGACTTCACCTCGACCGTCGTCGAGCCGTGTGCGAGCATCGTGTCGAGGTGCTCGCGGAGGTTCGCTTCGAGCGTCGCCTCGCTCGCCTCGCGGGTCGCGTCGACGGTCCGGAGGATGCCCCCGCCCTCGGCGAGGAGCTCCTGGTAGGTCTTCCCGCGGAGCTTCGCCTCGAACTCGTCGCTCCGGTCGCCCGCGAACACGGCGTGCGTGTGCGGGTCCACGAACCCGGGGACGACCGCCTGCCCGCTCGCATCGACCACGGTGTCCGCGTTCTCCGCCGGGTACTCGCGAAGGACGTCCTCGGTCGGGCCGACCGCCGCGACCACACCGTCGACGACCGCGACCGACGCGTCCTCCTGGACGTCGAGTAACTCGTCACCGGGGTCGCCCGCGGGCCACGCGCCCTCGCGCTGGCCGACGACGACCTCCGCGGCGTCGTACACGACCGTCTGCAGCGTGCCGTCGGTCATTCCGCGTCCTCCAAGTGCGTCGACTCGTCCATCCTGTCCTGCATCGGCACCGCGACCCCACTCTGCTCCGCTTCCTCGATCGCTTCGTCGTACCCGGCGTCGGCGTGCCGAATCACGCCCATCCCCGGGTCGGTCGTGAATACGCGCTTGGCTTTCTTCGCGGCGAGTTCGGTGCCGTCGAGGACGACGTGGTTGTTCGCGTGCAGGGAGTTCCCGATACCAACGCCGCCGCCGTCGTGGACGCTCACGATGTCCGCGCCCGCGGCGGTGTTCAGGAGCGCGTTCAGTATCGGCCAGTCCGCGACCGCGTCCGTCCCGTCCTGCATCGCCTCCGTCTCCCGGTTCGGGCTCGCGACCGACCCGGCGTCGAGGTGGTCGCGCGTCACCACGACCGGTGCTTCGATGTCGCCGCTCGCGACGAGTTCGTTGATCCGGAGCGCGAACAACGCGCGTTCGGTGAACTCCGCGTCAGCTTCGACGTGCGTCGCGTCCAGCGGCGTCTCGCTCACTGGCATCGTCTCGTACCCGAGCCAGCACACCCTGCTGGGGAGGCCCTGGAACGACACCTGCTCGCGCGCCAGGTCGATCCACCGCTTTAGGTCCTCTTTCTCCGGGAACAGTTCGAGGACGGCCTCGTCGGTGCGTGCGATGTCGGCCTCGTTCCCGCTAAGTGCCGCCCACCGGAATGGACCCTTCCCGCGACAGAACAGCGGGCGGATGTACGCCGGGACGAACCCGGGGAAGTCGAACGCGGATTCCATCCCACGGTGGGCCTGGACCTGCCCGCGGATGTTGTTCCCGTACTCGAACGCCACCGCGCCGCGCGCTTGCATCTCGAGGATGCCCTGGACGTGACGCTCCATCGTATCCAGGCTCGCCTCGACGTACGCGTCGGGGTCCTCTCGGCGCAACTCGTCTGCCTCCTCGACGGTGTACCCGCTCGGGTAGTACCCTTCGAGTTCGTCGTGCGCGCTCGTCTGGTCGGTCACGACGTCCGGGACGAAGCCGCGTCCGAGGAGCGCGTCGTACATGTCCGCGGCGTTCATGTGCAACCCGATACTGAGCGGTTCGTCCCTGGCCGCCGCTTCCTCCGCCATCGCGATCGCTTCGTCGACGTCGTCGGTCTTCTCCATGCAGTAGTCGGTCTCGATGCGGCGGTCGATGCGGGTTTCGTCGACCTCGGCGGCGATGCAGACGCCGTGGTTCATCGTTACCGCGAGCGGTTGCGCACCACCCATCCCGCCGAGCCCGGCGGTGACGGTGATGGTGCCGCGCAACCCCTCGTTCTCGGGGAAGTGCTGGCGTGCGGCTTCCGCGAGCGTCTCGAACGTCCCCTGGATGATGCCCTGTGTGCCGATGTACGCCCACGACCCTGCGGTCATCTGGCCGTACATGATCTTCCCCTCGGCCTCGAGTTCGTGGAAGTGCTCCCAGTCGTCCCACGCGCCGACGAGGTTCGAGTTCGCAATGAGGACTCGCGGCGCGCGCTCGTGCGTCTCGAAGACGCCCACGGGCTTGCCCGACTGCACGAGCAACGTCTCCTCGTCGCCGAGGTCACGGAGTTCCGCGAGGATGGCGTCGTACGCGTCCCAGCTCCGCGCCGCACGGCCGGTGCCGCCGTACACCACGAGGTCCTTCGGGTCCTCCGCAACCTCCGGGTCGAGGTTGTTGTTCAGCATCCGGAGGGCGGCTTCCTGCCGCCAGCCTTCGCACTCGATGTCGGTTCCGGTCGGTGCGCCCTTGTACTCGCGCCACTCCTCGCTCACCTCGCCGACGTCGAGGTTCCCGCCGCCTGAATGTCCAGCCATGTCCGTTGATTCGACTGCGACCCGGTTGGCTGTTCCCCCTCCAAGCGGAGGCTACTTGATAAGTGAGTGCCGGACGACGGCGTCGAACCCCGCGTCTTCGAGGGTCGCCGCGGTCTCGTCTCGGGGACTCACCGCCAGAGTGCGCGGTCTCGGAGCTATCACGCGCCGAGGAGTGCGGTCACGGCGACGAGCGCGAGCACGCTCGTCGCGACGAGCGTGGTGAGGACGAGCGCGATCGGCGTCCCGCCGGTCGTCCGCAGTTCGTCGACGTCGACGCTCAAGCCGAGTCCGGCGAACGCGAGCAGGAACAGCCAGCGGTACGCCGCCTCGATTCCCGCGACGGCGGCGTCGGAGACGAACCCGGATGAGGTGACGACGACGACCGCGAAGAACCCGAGGACGAACTTCGGGAACGTCCGCCAGAGCGCACGTACGGAGAGCGCGTCCGCATCCGGGTTCGCGTACCGGACCGAGTACACCGCGACGAGCACGCCGAGGAGGATGTTCCGCGTGAGTTTCGTCACCGTCGCCCACCGGCCGGCGACGTCGCTGAACGCGAACCCGGCCGCCGTCACCGGTCCCGTCGAGAACATCGTCAGGCCAGCCCAGACGCCGAACACGCGGTCGCCGAGCCCGAGCGCGCCCCCGACGGCCGGGTACGCGAACAACGTCAGGACGTCGAACAGGAGGATCGTTCCAGCGGCGTACGCGATGTGGTCGTCGTCCGCGCCGATGGTGCCGGCGACGCCGACCGCCGCGGATACCCCGCAGACGCTCGCTCCGGCCGCGAGCAACGACCCGAGCTTCGACTCGACGTCGAACACGAACGCCGCCAGCGCCTCGACGAGCACGAGCGTCGTCGCGACGACGCCAAGCACGAGTACCGCGAGCCGCGGTCCCGTATCCAGCAACGTCGACAGCGACACGCGAGCGCCCATGAGGACGATTCCCGCCTCCAGCCAGAGCGTGTGCGTCCGTACACCCGCCTCGAGCACGCCCGGCACCTCGACGGCGTTCGCGACGACGATACCGAGCACGACCGCGAGGATGAGTGCACTCACCCGCGGAACGAACTGACTCGCGACCCGCGCCACGACCGCGAGCGCGACGAGGACGAGCACGCCAGGGGCGAGCGTGCGCGCGCGACCGACCGCGGCGACCGATGTCGTCCACGCCGTCGACCGCTGAACGCCCGCGCCTGCCGGCTCGCCGTCGTCGACACCGTCCGACGCGTGACTGCCGTCTTCGCCATCGCTCATCCAGCTGTCACCACGTCCGGACCGACGCGGCCGTGGTGGAAAACGCCGTCGACCGCGGCGGTTGGAGTGGTTGCGACGGTGCGGTTGGTCGGGTGCGACGCGTTCGTGCTCGACCAGGGTCGGTTCAGCGCTTGCGTCAGTAACGCGGTGAGGAACGGCTCGGCCTGGCCGCCCGGCGCGAGGTACCCCCGGCACGTGTGACCGCTGTCGGCCGCGATGTCGCAGTCGCGCTCGCCGTTGATGGGACCGAGGACGAGGTGCATGAGTTCGTGGTTGACGACGATCGGACGGGATTCGCTCGCCCGGACCACGGCGACGTTCCCGCCTTTGGAACCGAACGCGACCAGCTCCGACGACCCGACGTCGAACTCGGCGACCACTATCATGTTGACCACGGCGTCACCCGGTGGCCGCCCGTAACGGTCCTCGTAGAGCGCGTCGACGGCGTCGGTACTGAAGTCGGACCCGAACGCACCCTCGAGTGCCGCGCTGTCGTACTCGCTGACGTGGAGGTGGATGCCCGACGAATCGCTGGGGTTGTCGACGGGGAATCCAGCCCACGTCGCTCGCATGGCCGCCACCTCGCGTTCGCTCAGTCGCACCTCGTCGTCGACAGCTCTCGCGTAGACGACGTCGACGACGACGTCCTTCTCGGTCGGGTGGAGTTCGGGGAGGACCACCCTCGGGTGGTGCCCGACGACGCGACCGCGTTCGACGCGGTCCGGGATGCCGTCGCCGTCGGTATCTGCGCTCATCGGGTCGGTGTCGGTGCCATCGGTATCTGCGCTCATCGGGTCGGTGCCGTCGCGGCGCTCGCAGTCGACCGGGACGCCGTCGTCGTGTCCGTCCTGGCCTTCGGCAGTCGGGGTCGACGTCGAATCGAACGAACTGTCTCCCATCACACAGCGGTCGACGGGTGCCGCATCGCTCGCGTTATCCGGCGACTCGATCGCCGGAGTAACGCTCTGACCGCTGTCCGCTGTCGCGCTCTGGACGGCGACGGGGAGCGGCGTGGAGACGCTGACGAGGACGACGAGCACCGCTATGGGGAGGGCTAACCGGGCACCGCGGGGCATACCATACGAATTACTGACACGAAGTGAAAAGGTTTGCCCGGCAGACGACCGGTTCCTCCGCCAGCCGACACGAGTTCGAACGGCGAACTCGGTGCGTCTCGCGCCTCCACGCTCCTGCCCCTCAGTGCGTTTCCTGGACGCCCCAGGCCGCGTCGACCGTGCGCCGGACGTCGCCGTCGACCGGTCGATACCGGAGCGGGTCGTCGTCGACGCGTTCGACGAGACTCAACGATTCCAGGTCCCGGAGGTGCGCGTACGCCTCGCCCGCGCCGAACTTGACGTGGTAACCCGTCATGTCGCCGAAGCGCTCCTCCGCGATCTCCCAGGGCGTCGCGCCGTCTGCGGCGGTGCCGGCGTTCCCGTCGCCCCCGTCGCCGTCGTCGTCCATTCCGCGGAGCGATTCGTGGACGAGGCCGGCGCGCTCGCGGTGGTGCGCGCGCAGTTCCGCGACGCGCGGTCCGAGGTCGAACGCCTCACCGTGCCCGGGGAGTGCTCGACCCACGTCCCCATCTCCGGTGGCAATCGCTTCGAGCGTCTCGAGCGTCCCCCGGTACGCCGCCAGTGGTTCCCTCTGTCGGGTGTCGCCACCGCCGACGTTCGGCGTCACCGTCCGCAGAGCCGCGTCCCCGACCATCACCTCGGTCGGAGTGGCGGCGGCCACGGAATCCGTCAGCACGAACGCGGCATGACCGGCGGTATGGCCGGGCGTTGCCCGGGTCGTGAGCGGCCCGACGCGGTCGCCGTCCGCCAGCGCGTTCACGGGGAACGAATCCGGCATCGGCGACCGCGAATCCGCGTCCCGGAGCGCATCCAGATGCGCTTCGGGGACCCCCCAGCGTTCGAGCGTCGAGACGTCGCGTTCGACCCGACGCTCGCGCTCGACGGCGTAGTCAGCGACCAGCGGCGCGTCGCGTTCGTGCATCGAGAGCGTCGCGTCCGCCGCCGCCGCGAGCCGCGGCGCCAGTCCGACGTGGTCGGCGTGCCAGTGGGTCACCAGAACGTGCTCGACGTCCGCGACGGCGAGACCAGCGTCGGCGAGGCCGCGCTCCAGGCGCTCGAACGCGGTATCACCGGGTGGCCCCGGGTCGACGACCACGCCAGCGTCCGGGAGGACCCACGCGCTGTTCCCGCCCTCCGGACCCGCACCGTAGGTCGCCGTCACCTGCACGCGCTCGACCGACGGCGCGCTCACTCGCGACCACCGCCGTCGAGTGCGTCGAGGTAGTCGCCGAGGCCGTCGCGGAGGTAGTCGAGGTCGACGCCCGCGACCACGTAGTCCATGTTCCAGTCGTCCCGACGCGTCGTCGCGTTCTCGGTACTGGTCGCGAGCGTGCCGACCGAGACGGCACCATCGGCGTTCGTGGCCGCGTCGACGACCCGTTCGCGTGCATCCCGGAACGCGGGCGCGTCGAAGTTCCCGAAGTCGCCGAGTCGCGCGGACAGGTCCGCGGGACCGACGAACAGCGAGTCGACACCGTCGAGCGCGGCGATGGCGTCGAGGTCGTCGACCGCGCCCGGCGTCTCCACCTGGAGGACCGTGGCGACCCGGTCGTTCGCCCCCTCGACTTCGCGATCGACGTCCGTACCGTACTCGGATGCGCGACCGCCAGCGACGCCGCGAACGCCCGCCGGCGGGTACTGGGTCGCATCGACAGCCGTGCGAGCGTCCCCGACCGACTCGATCTGTGGGACGACGAGGCCGTCGACGCCCAGGTCCAGCAGGCGCTTGATCTCGGCGCGGTCCGGCGCGCTCGCACGGACGACCGTCGCCGTCTCCGCCGACGGCACGCGCTGGTTGGTCGCCTCGACGGCGCGCACGCAGTCCGCGAGGTCACCGATAGTGCTCTCCGAGTGCTCGCCGTCCAGCACGACGAAGTCGACCGGTTCGGCCGCGAGCACCTCCGCGACGACGGGATGTCCGATCGTGGCCCACGCACCCACGAGCGATTCGCGAGCACGCAGACGGTCGGCGAAGGGATTCGTCATGCGATCATAGAGCACTGCCCGACCGAAAAAGCATGCTCTATCGGCGAACCACGACGACGACCCGACTCCCGACGACGCCTGCCTCGACCACTCCGAGCTCCCATCCCACGAGTGGCGTGGCGTTCTTCCCGTAGCATCGCGAACGACTCCAGCAATGCACGAGGCGACGTTCCACGTCCGCGGCGGCGTCCCCTACGCCGACGCCACCGCCGGCCGCGACGCCACCATCGAACTCTGGTGCAACGACCACCGCGACCTCCTGTTCGTCCGCGGCGACGACGCCAGCGCCGTCCACGAAGACGTCGCGGCCGCCGTCGGCGTCACCGACGCCACCCATCGAGCCGGGGAACTCGTCCTCGTCACCGACGACTGTCTGCGGCCGTACGCCGACGACACCATCGAACCCTACCTCGACCGCCACGACTGCTTGCACCTCCCACCACTCCGGTACGTCGACGGCGGCAAAGTCGTCCGAGTCGTCGCACTCGACGCCGCGAACCTCACCGCGTTCTACGCCGACGTCACCGAGGACTTCGACGTCACCGTCCGCTCGAAACGCGAACTCGCCACGCTCGACGCCCCACGCGCTCGAACCCGGACCACGCCCCTCCATGCGCTCACGGACCGCCAGCGCGAAGCCATCCGGAACGCCTGGCTCAAGGGCTACTACGCCATCCCCCGCGAAACGACGACCGAAGCGCTCGCCGACGACATGGGCGTCGACCGCCGCACGTTCGAGGAACACCTCCGAATCGCGGAGAACGAACTCGTCGACGCCATCCTCGGCGCCGACACCGCCAACTGACTCACCGACCACCCCACCGAGTCCGCCGTTCTCCGACGTCACTGCTCGTTCACCGACAACACCTATCCGGCGGCGACCGTCTACAGGGGGAACAAGGCGAGTGCCTCGGGGCTTGACCCCGAGGCGGTTCACCCCATGTCGTGCACCGCGAAACCCCCAGGTTCCGGGCTCTCGTCGCTCCCCTCGATACGCAACGGCTTCTGCGGTCGAATCGTCACGACCGCCGCATCACCCACCTGAATGTAATCCGGGTTCTCCTCGACGACCCTCCATCCGCCGGATCAATCCGTCGGTCGAGCGACTCGAACGCCCCCGCGATCCGCGGCGTATGCGCGTGACATACCTGTGTGTACCGAGCCATGATCGCACTCGGACGACGACGCACGCCAGAATCCGACCACCTGGAATCGTTCACCAACCAACCGATCGACACGACCGCTCACGGATCACCCCTCCGAGCGGACGACGGACCGACGACGCGTCGTGTAGTGTCACGGAACCAGTCCCCGGTGGTAGGGTCGAGAAAATCGTCTCGAGCGAGAGCGACTGAATCCACTGTTACGAGGAGCGTGCGAACAGAACGCCGAGATATGATTGAACTATTGACGTCCTCCTCGCTCTGAAGGGTGGGGTTTTAGCTTTCTAACTTCGATAAGTGGTGCCTCTTTACGTCTCCCTGACATAGGTCGGGTATGCTGGTCGTCGAGTTCGGCATCGACTCACCGATCCTGATGGACGCTCTCGCTCACGCTCCGGGGACGACGGTCAGCCACGAGGCACAGTATCAACTCGACTCGGGAGTCAACTTGCTGTTCTGGGCGGAGGGCGAGGGATTGGAGAGCTTCGATGACGGACTCGGCACCGACCCGACGGTCACGGACGTGATGATACTCGCGGAGACGGCGTGTCGCCGCCTGTATCGCGTGACGTTCACGGAACGCGGGGAGGCGGTCGCCACGTTCCCGGCGTGGAGCGACCTCGACCTGAGTTTCATGCACGCGACGGCGACGACGGACGGCTGGGACGTCCGGATGCGGATGCCCGACCGCGACGCACTCCAGGGGTATCGAACGGTATGCGAGGAGAGGGGTATCTCGTTCCAGTTGCAATCGATGTACGAGAAGTGGGAGAATCCGGTGGAGAGCGACGCTCCGCTCACGGAACCCCAGCGCGAGGCGTTGACGACCGCGCAGGAACTCGGATACTTCGAGATCCCGCGACGGGCGTCGCTCGCGGACGTGGCGACCGAACTGGGTATCTCCGCGCAGTCGCTGTCGGAACGACTGCGACGCGGCATCCCGGTACTCGTCGACGCCGTCCTGAACGGGAGCGAACCAGGGTAACGACCGGTTTCGGCGATATCGACGGCTGGTTTACGCGACGGATCGGGATTTCTCAACGGCAACGAGTTCAAAAAAACATAAGTGACGTCGATTGATTTCAGTTGTCATGGTAGTCGAAGACGTACGGGTCGAACGCACGCCGCGGGCGTACTTCCGCTGGGTGGCGAGCACGCCACACAGCGACGTCAGCACCCGCGGTCCGACGCCCGCCACCGCACTCTACCGGTTGCACGCCGAACTGGAAGCCGACGTGAACGGAGACCTCGACGTGGACGGAGACCTCGACGTGGACGGAGACCTCGACGTGGACGGAGACCTCGACGTGGACGGAGACCTCGACGTGGAACCCAAGCCGAGCCTTTGAAGCGCTCTTGTCCAGTGCGAGCGAGCCAGTTGGCTCGTGCGAGCCTCGCCCCCGACAGCGAGTGAAGGACGAGAGCGGCCGAGCGCCGCTATCGTCCTCTACCAGCGTCTCGACCGCGACCGCCCCCGCCACCCTCCTTCTCGTCCTCGAAGGAGACCTCCGCGATGCGCGTGGCGTACGGATCACGCTCCGGGTGTTCGACGGGGATGTCGATGTCCGGCGAGTACTGGCTGACTGTCCAGAACTTGCCCGACACGGGGTCGACGGACACGCCGTTGTAGTCGCCCCAGCGTTCGCCGGGGCCGGCGAGAGCGTCGTACTTCGACTTGCCTTCCTCGACGACGACGTTGTCCTCGAGTTCCCCCTGGGTGTGGTCGGCGGTTCGGCCGCCAACGTCCATCCGTGGGTAGGTCTCCGGCCCACTCACGTTGTGCGCGATGACGGTACTGTCGCCGTCGGAGCCGATAGTCGGCATGAACGTCGACCGCTCCGGCGTCCCGTACGTGCCGCTCTGGACGACGCTCCGTGAGTCGACGTCGATCTCGTACCAGCGCACCCCAGCGACCGGTCGTCTGCCCTCGCCGGGAATCGCAGTGGAATGGGCCGTCCAGAGCGACCCGTCGTTGAAGTCCGCGTTCATCAGTCGCGTGCCGAGCGTATCGATCAGTGAGTTGCTCACCGGCTGGCGTGCGGAAAGCGGGTAGACGTACGGGTCGACGTCGAGCGTGAAGCACTCGAGCGACGGGTCGTCGAGCGGGTTCGTGAGTTCCCAGAGCGTGAGCGTTTCCGGCTTCGGATCCGGGAACGGGAAGTCGCTATTGACGAGGTAGAACGTCCCGTCGTTACCGCCAGAGAACGGTTGCTGGGCGGGCTGGACCGTGAACGTGAGTCCGTCAGCGTCCGGGTCGCTCATGCCGTCGAAGTGGTGTGCAGTGACGGTCTCGCCGGCGTACATCGCGGCCTTGTCGAGCGTCACCATCGTGATGTCGAACTCGGCACCGAAGAAGTTCTGCGTGAGGTAGATGGCGTCCTTGTCGAACCCGAGCGTCGGGTAGTCGACGAGACCGATGTTGTCGACGCCGCTTGCACCCTCCGGGGGGACGCGGTAGACGTACCACTTCCCGTTCGGGTTGCTCGTTGCGGAGACGGCGACGAGGAACCAGCCCTTCGGCGGACGGCTCACAGCTTCCGTCGATACCTCATTCTCGCCCTCCAGCGCGCCCTCTTCGAGGTCCTCGCGGTCGATGATGCCGCCACCACCGTCGATGCCGAACTGGAACTGGGTGGCGCAGAGGATGAATCGGTCGTTGTTGCGGTCGTAGCGTGCTCGTGGGTCGAACACGAACGGGATGTCGAAGACGAAGTCGCCCTCGGGTTCGGGAATGACTGGTTCCCAGAGGCGTTCGAGTCGGAAGAACTGCTCTCGGCGGCCCTTGTTCTTGTCGTAGATCGCGATGTCGCGGTTGAGGACGTGCATCAGGCGGCCGTTCCCGACCGCGACCTGGGAATCCGAGGGCACGCCACCGCGGGTCTCCAGTGAGTTCACGCCATCGAACTCGTCGTCGATGGAGAGCGGGCCGTCGTCGTCGTCCATGCTCGACTGGACGCTACTGGCGGCCTCGGCCGGGTCGACGCCACCCGCCTGATCGGTGCTGGCAGGGCTGCTTGCACCCATCGAGTCCGGGCCGCGCTGTTCTCGGGCCTGTTCCGCTCGGATCCGTCCGACGTTCACCGTACCCGGTTCGTAGGACGCCTCGAACGGCCCCCTGGCGCAACCGGTCTTTGCCGTTGTACGGTCGCTGAGGCCAGCTAGTGAGAGTCCACCGAGTCCCAGGGCGGCCCCCTGCAGGACGCTCCGTCGTCGCGTCGCGAAACGGTCCGATGTCGATTCGTCGTCAGTATCACCATCTGACATACATTCGAAGGTTACCTCCAATGGTTATTGTTAATCGTTATATATTCGCACAAACGGGTGGCTAAAAAGTGTTATATTGTGCGTAATCCGTCGTGCTTCGCAATGAAACCGAGAGAGCAACAGGCAAGTGACATCAAATAGTATCGAACGTTATATTAATCCGTTCTCATCGTGTGAGGACGGCCACCCAGATTTACCTTCGAGAGCGCGAACGTTCACGCAGTAAAGATGTACGACACGATCGTCGTTCCGACGGACGGGAGCGAGTGCGCACAGCGGGCGGCCGAGCACGCCCGCGAGGTGGCTCTGGCGTTCGACGCGGCGGTACACGTCGTTTCGGTCGTCGACGAGGCGGGCGCGAGCAGCGTGTTCGAGCGGAGTGGCGTCGACGAGGAGCGGCGGGCGGCGCTGCGCGAGGACGCCAGGTCGGCGGTATCGGCCGCCGAGTCCGTCCTGGGTGAGGGCGTCGAGGTGTCGTCGTCGCTCCTGGACGGCCATCCGACGGAGGCCATCCTCGGGTTCGTCGCGGACGTCGACGCGAACTTGCTGGTGATGGGAACCCACGGGCGGACGGGTGTGGACCGGTACGTCGCCGGGAGCGTCACCGAACGCGTGCTCCGGCGAGCGGACGTGCCCGTACTCGCGGTGCACGCCGACGACGACCCGACGGCGCTGTCCGCGTACGAGAACGTGCTGGTGCCGACCGACGGAAGCGATGCGGCCGCGGCCGCGTTCGAGCACGCACTCCTGGTCGCCGCCGTCGGCGACGCGGCCGTACACGCGCTGAACGTCGTCGACGTCGCCGCACTCACCAGCGGACCCGGAGCGTCCCCGCCCACGACGCTCCTCGAGGAGTTCGAGGCCGCCGGCCAGACCGCCGTCGAAGACGTCGCGGCGGACGCACGCGAGGCGGGCATCGACGCGCAGACCGCAGTCGTTCGCGGTTCGCCCGGGGACGCGGTGCTCGAGTACGCTGACGACCACCACGTCGACGTTATCGTGATGGGGACGACCGGTCGAACCGGCATCGACCGGTACCTGCTCGGGAGCACGACCGAGCGCGTCCTCCGGCACGCCAGGGTCCCGGTGCTGGCGGTGAACGCACGCGACGGCGACGACGGCGACGACGGCGACGACGCCTGAATCCACGTCGAGCGCCCGAACCGGTGACGCGAGGCGGACGAATCCACACCCATACTTTTGCCGTCGGTCGTCCCAGTACGCGCATGGCCGACGTCGACGAGTTCGATCACGAGAAGCACATGGAGGCGGCGTTCGCGCTCGCCCGCGAAGCCGCCGAGCGCGGCGATCGACCGTTCGGGAGCGTGCTGGTCCGTGACGACGCGGTCGTGATGCGCGAATCGAATCGCGTCGTCACCGAATCGGACATCCGACGCCATCCGGAACTCCACCTCGCGCATCGAGCGTGCCGCGAGCGAACCGCGGCCGAGCGCGCCGAGACCGTGATGTACACGAGCACCGAACCGTGCCCGATGTGCGCCGGGGGGATGCGGAGCGCGGGCTTCGACCGCGTCGTGTACGGCGTCGGCGCCGACGAGATCGGCGAGTTCACCGGCGACGACGCGACGGTTCGCGCGTCAGCGGTGCTCGGCGACCGCACGGACGTCCGCGGCCCGGTCCTGAACGCCGAAGGGCGCGCGATCCACGAGGCGTACGACTGGTAACCGGCGGCACTTCGTCACTCGCCCCAGGGCTCAGTCGCCGGGTACACCGGTTCGCTCGGGGAGTGGACCGTCGTAGTCCTCGGGAACGTACGGACAGAGCGGGTCGCTCGCGAGGGCGTTCCCCGTCGCCGCGTAGGCTCGCGACCGCGACCCGCCGCAGACGCGTCGGTACTCGCACGCGCCGCACTTCCCGTCGAACCGGTCCGGGTCCCTGAGCGCTTCGAACAGGTCGCTCTCGCGGTACCTTTCGACGACGGAGTGCTCGCGGACGTTCCCGACGGACTCGGGGAGGAACCCAGAGGGGTAGACGTCGCCGACGTGCGAGACGAACGCGAACCCGGCGCCGGCACGGACGCCACCGCGGCGGCCAGCGACCGACGATGGGGGCCCACCACTGGGTTTCGGACCGGTGTCGGTTCCCGCGGCGCTCTCGCGGGTCTTCTGGAGGACGACGCGACGGTACTGTGGGGCCTCCGTCGTCTTCACCATGTAGTCCTCGGCGTCGCGAACGTCGTCGAGCCAGTCCATCACGCGGTCGGCGCGCTCGGGCGCGAGCTGGTCGAGGACGCGACCGCGACCGATGGGGACGAGGAAGAACACCGACCAGAGGACGGCGTCGAGGTCGTCGACGACCGCGCGGAGTCCCGGGAGTTCGTCGACGGTCGACCCGCAGACGGTCGTGTTGATCTGCACGGGGAGGTCGGCGGCCGTTGCGGCGCGTGCGGCACGGAGCGTCGACTCGAAACTCCCGGATTCGCCCCGGAACGCGTCGTGGCTCTCGGGGGTGGCGCCGTCGAGACTGAGCGCCATCCGCTGGAGGCCGGCGTCCGCGAGCGCGCGAACGCGGTCGCGAGTGAGCGACTCGGTCCCGCTGGGCGTGAGCGTCATCCTGAGCCCGAGGTCGTCGCCGTACTCGACGAGGTGTTCGAGGTCGTCTCGGGCGAGCGGGTCGCCGCCGGAGAGCACGACGAGCTGGCCGTCACCGAACCGCGCGGCGTCCTCGAGGAGCGCCTCCCCCTCGGCCGTCGACAGTTCGTCCGGATGCCGTCGGGGCGTCGCCTCGGCCCGACAGTGCTCGCACGCCAGTTCGCACGCCTGCGTCACCTCCCACACCAATACCACCGGTCGCTCGGCGGTGTCGACGGCATCTGGTCGCATATGCGTTCGTTCGAGTACTCCCGGGGTAATGATCGTGCCGAACTTGTTGCCCTCGGCCGTCCGAAGAGTCGAGGACGGGCGTCGACGACCGTCTCGTCACCGGCGAACGGTCAGTCCTCGGCGAACGGTCAGTCCTCGGCGAACGGTCAGTCCTCGGCGAACGGTCAGTCCTCGGCGATCGGCGTCGCCGTCCGTGGCTCGGTTGCGTTCTCGACGAAGTACTTCACGATGCGTTCCTCCGCGCGATGGAGCGTCTCGCTACACGTCGACTTCGCGATGTCGACCGAATCCGCGAGTTCGGTGAGCGTGCACCCGCGGGGGGTATCGTAGTAGCCGCGTTCGACGGCCTGCTGGACGAGCCGCCACTGGCGTTCCGTCAACGGCGACTCGGGGGCGTCGACGCGCTCGCGGATCTCCTCCACCTCGAAGGAGATGCCGAGCATGTCCAGCTGGTCGACGAGGTTCGAGAGCGTCTGCCGCGTCGTCGTCAACTCCCACGCCGCTTCGCCGTCCTCGATGTCGAACGGCATCTCGACGGGGAGGCCGCTTCCGCGAGCCGCGAACAACAGCATCGGCTCCACGGTCCGGAACTGGACGAGCGCCGTCCGCCCGTGATGCTCGAGGAGTTCGACGGAGTCGAGCGTCGGATGCGCGGTCATGTCCTCGACGAGCGCGAGCAGTTCGTCGCTAGTGATCTCTGCGACGCCGACGCCGTCGTCCTCGTCGGTGACGGCGGCGACGATGGTGATCGTCGACTCCGGGTACCGTCGGGAGATCTCACCGATCCAGGTCCGTTCGGGTATCGAGAGCGAGAGACGAGCTTCGGGCATTATCGTACATGTTCGGATAGCGGACGCTTGAGCGTGTCGTTTTGGCCGAACATATTCGTCTTATTCCTTGTCGAATGAGGGATTTTGCGAGCAGGAGCCTCACGCTGGCTTCCAGATCGCCGTGAGCACGGTACCGTCTGCGGTCTCCATCGACTCCCAGACGTACCCACGGTCCTCCAGCTTCGGGAACAGGTGCTGCGGAACGCGATCGTTTTCCTGCACGAGCACGGTATCGTCGGGGAGTTCGACGAGTCGTTCCAGCGTCTCGCTGAGCGGCTTCGGCGGCGGCAGCTCTCGAGCGTCGAGGTGCTCGCGGTCACGGTCCTGCGGAACGCCCGCCTCGGCCAGGAGTCCGAACTCTTCGGGTCGGTCGGCGTCGCTCATGCATACGCGTAGATGCCAGGAATCCGGGAACGTTGTCCCGAACGCGTTCGTGCAGACTCCCGGAACCGACAGAACCGCTCAGTTCGGCGGCGTCTCGCTCGTCCCGGGGACGCCGCGTCCCGCGTAGAACTCGCCCGCCCAGTGACTGATCCAGATCTCCTGGTTCGCGGCGTAGAGGGCGTCGGCGGTGACGAACCGGTCGTCGACGACCGACCATTCGTCGGCGTCGGTGTCGTACTCGACGGCCTGGTTGTACACCGCGGCCTGCCCGAACTCGCCGCCCGCCTTCGGCGGGAGCGGGAGCGTGTACTCGGCCGCTTTGTCGCGCGACGGCGGCCGTTCAGCACGCTGGAGTCGCCCGCGGTTGAGAGTCCGGTTGAAGAACGACGCGTACTTCGGGCCGACGTCCATCCCGAGGACGGCCTCGGCGGCGTTCACGCCACCCGTGACGTCGCCGACGTCGCGGACCGTGAACAGGTACGTGCTGTCGCCGGCGTTGGACGCGAACGTTCCCGCGTCGTCGTCGTAGAGGTCGTCGACGAGGTAGCCGGTGACGGTCTCCGCGAGCGCAGTGTGGTCGACGCCGTCCAGTTCGCTCGCCCAGACGAGGCCCTGCGCGACCGCGCCCTGCGTCGCCGCCTGGTTCTCGGCACCCCCCTCGACCTTGCCGCTGTCGGCGACGTTCGACTCGACCTCGGCCGCGAGCGCGTTCGCCCACTCCGTCGTCATCGATTCCAGTTCGGCTGAGTTCGCCTGCGTACCGTACCACGCGGCCGCGCCCAGCGCCAGTCCGAGGTCGCGCGTCGACCCCATCGAGACGACGTCGCTCGGCTCGAACGCGTTCATCGTCGTCTTCGCCATCCCGTCGGTGAGTTGCTGGATCTTCTTCGCGGGGATGAGTGGCTTCGGATTAACGTACCCGAACCACTCGTTCTGGGCGAGACTGTTCAGGTTCGAGAGGAACCAGAGCATCGACGTGTGGTGTTGCGGGCGCGTCGTCGAATCCGTCACCTCGCCCGTCCCGGGCTCGAATCCGGAGACGAGTTCGAGCGAGTCGCCTTTCGTCAGTGCGCCGTTCCCCTCGGGCCCGCCCGCGATGAGCGTCGCGTTCACGCCGATCTGGGCGAGCGTCGTGAGCATCTGCGCGCGGAACTTCGCCGCCAGTCCCGGCGGCAGGACGTCGAAGTGCGCCTCGAAGTTCTTCGCCCACGTCACGCCCTTCAGATGAGTCCACGCGACCGAGGACGGACTCACCGTCTTCGAGGACGTCGCCATGTCCCACTCGAGCGTCGACGCGTCCGGTCGTCCGTCGCCGCCGTCGAACACCGGCTTCTCGGTGAAGTGCGGGTCGCCCTCGGTGAACGGCGCCATGTTCAGGTTCGGGTTCGCGATCGGCGGTCTGTCGACGTCCGCGTTCTGCAGCATCGCGGGGACGCGCTCGTCGAACGCCGCCTGCTGTTGCTCGTTGTGCGGGAACTGGACGCCGTTCCCGCTCATCGCGATGTTCGTGCTCATGTTGTACAGCGAGTACCAGTACGAGTCCAGGGTCGCGTCGAACCACGCGTACGCCGCCTCGTCGCCGTCCTGGTCCTGGCCGTCGCCGAGACCGGGGGTTGCGAGGAGGCGTTCGAGCTGGGACGCCTCGGCGTCGCTCTGGACGTCGGTCGGCGGCGTCGTCCCGGGACCACCCTGTGGGCCGTCGACGACGACGAGTCCGACCATCCCGAGGCCGCGGTGGGGCGTGCAGTAGTAGTTGTAGACGCCGAGTTCGCTGTACGTTTGCTCGAACGTCTCCCCGGATTCGAGGACGCCCGAGTCGAACGCGCTCGCGCCCTCTGGCATGCGCTGGGGCTGGTCGTTGTCGGCGTGGTATGCCGTGATGGAGTGCGAGCCCGAGGTCACCTCCCATGTGACGGTCGCGTCCCTTTCTACCCAGATGACGGCGGGCGTGAACACGAACTGGCCGGCGCCCTGGTCGCTGTCGAGCGTCTTCGCCTCGACCGTCGGTGCGGTCCGGAGGTCGTCGGGGCCGCCGAGGACGTCCTCGCCCGGTGGTCCGTTCCCGCCGCTGGTCGTCGGTTCGGCAGTCGTCGAGTCGGCCGCTGTCGTCTCGGTATCGTCGTCGGCTGACGTCGTCGTCGTCGCCTCGTCCTCCGAGAAGCCGGAGGTACAGCCCGCGAGTCCGGTTGCGGCCGCGATGCCGCTGAGCCGTAGCAGTCTGCGTCTGTCGAGGTCGTTCATGGTAACCGCTCGTAATTCGGTAACGAGACGTAATTAATTTCACCTAACCGATAGGTTACGTGGTTACGCTCACGAAACCGTCATAGACTGACACGACGAACAGGACGATTCAACTTATTAGTAACATACCTATCGACGGTGTCAGCAGGGACGGCATCGCGAACTACGCGTCACAGTCATCTCAGGGCACCGAACCCGACGCCAGCCAGCCAACGATGCTCACGCAACGCGCTTCGCCTGCCAGCCAACGATGCTCACGCAACGCGCTTCGCCTGCCAGCCAACGATGCTCACGCAACGCGCTTCGCCTGCCAGCCAACGATGCTCACGCAACGCGCTTCGCCTGCCAGCCAACGGTTCCCACGCTCCCCGCCGCGAAGACGACCTCAGTCGTCGGCGTCCTCGGCCGGGACGAGGTGTTCGTTCCCCCAGTCGCGCATCGCGTACACGATCGAGTCCAGGGATTCACCGCGTTCGGTCAGCGAGTACTGGACGCGGACCGGTTTCTCGCTCACGATGGTGCGGTCCACCAGCCCGTTCTCTTCGAGGTCGTCGAGACTCTCGGAGAGCACCTTGCTCGAGATGCCGTCGACGCGCTCCTCGAGTTCGTTGAACCCCGCAGGACCGCCCTTCAGGAGCCGGTGGAGGATGACCGGGTGCCACTTCTTCCCGATGAGCGTTGCCGTCGTCGTGATCGGACACCACTCCTCGCCCGCACACCACACTTCCAGTGCGTCGCTATCCTCGCCCATGCCTCGGCGTTCGGACGCAACCACGGTAAGAGTTACTTAATAACAGTAGGTTACGGTCTGTGACCGCCCAGGCGCCGGCCGGCAGATCGGGTTTTGAACACCCGATTCATTTTTCAGTCTCCGCGCACAACCGTAGTCTGGTACTCCGAGCCGCCCGTGTCCGGGTGCGGGAACCCCACCTCCGCGCCGGGCCCGGTCGGGGTACCACGCCTGCCGGAATCGCCGATTCCACCCCCTCGGCGGTTCCATCCACCCCCCCCCCACCCACTATCGAAGCCATCTACGACCGCGTCGACGTCGCGTCGACGCGGACCCCACCCCACGGATAGTTCTCGCGAGCGACCGCGCCGACGAGACAGTCGCCACTTGCCAGTCCCACGTCGACGATCAGCGTCACCGGACGAAGACCGGGCGTACGCGAACGCGTTCGTCGACGTTCTCGGAACGCTGGAACCATCGTAATGAACTACCCGTACGTCGCGACCACAGTTACGTGGGGACGGACACCTCGGTAACGACGGTCGAATTTCCCCGGACCACCGGACGCCTCGGGAGCGCCACCGGTTCGGATTCGACCAACCGCGTGGGAACCACTCCGTCCCCGGATGCGGTTTCGTTCGCTTGCCACGTGGGCCCTTCTCGGCCCACGGCAGCGAACCTCTCAGTATCGATCGCGTCGACTATGGTGCCGAGACCGGCTCGCGCCGGAACGCCTTGTCAGTCACAGTATCCTGCCGCCGTCGCCGTCCGCGACGGCGGGTTTCTCACTTCGCGACCTCTGGTTCGGTCATCGGTCTCGGTAGTCGTCGACGAACGCGAGGAACGTCTCGCGGTCGACGTCGCACCTGACGGCCGGTTTGAACCCGCCGAGGTGCGTCCCGCGTTCGCCGCCCCTGGCTGGGGCGAGTGCGTCCGCGGCGTCGTCGGCCATGTAGTAGTTCGGGCCGACGCGCTCGTCGCTCAGCCGGATGGTGCGCTCCAGGACGCCACCGGGTTCGCGACCGGGAACGACGACGACCGTCTCCAGGCGGTCGGTGAACGTGGGGTCGTGATAGTAGAGGTCGCCGTGGCCCGCGAACCGCTTCGCGTGAGCGTTCGCTGGATGCTCGGCGAGGACGTCGGCTTTCGCGTCGATGCACAGCTCGGGGTCGAGCGTCACCGGGTCGTCGGCGACGGTGAAGTACCCGAACATGTGCCGGTGTTTGTGGTCGGTGTCCGGACCGCGGAAGCCGCCGTAGAACGCGACGACGTCTCCGGGGTCGAGTGCGGCGAGGCGGTCCACGTACGTGGGGCGGTGTTCGCCGTAGGTGAGCGCGTCGAGGTTCGGGTCGCGATGTACGGGCTGGTTCGCGATGGCGGTCGAGTCCGTCACCCAGTCGCCGTCGCTCCCGGGACGGACGGCGTCGAGGTCGTTCGCGAGTGGGCCGGGAGCGTGGCGTCGGGGGAGCGACCCGTACGTCGCCGATTCGGTCGTCTCGCCCTTCTCGGGGATGGGTACGTATTCGAATCGGCCGGCGTCGTCGACCCGGGGGACGGGCTCGACGTTCCCGGTGTCCGCGCCGACGCCACAGAGGACGACAGTCACGGTTCGACGTACGCGCCAGGGCCCGAAACCGTTCCGGTCGCACTCCCTGCGCCCTCAAAGTATCGCTTATCTGTCAAAAATATAAGTGGGTGTGCCCCGAACTCACACTCGTATGAGTACCCAGAAGAACGTTCAGCAAGAGGCAGGTACAGTCGGAGAGAACCCGGTCCGGCTCGACGAGGAGAAGGCCGAGCAGATCATCGACGCGCTCAACACCGACCTCGCGGACGCATACGTCCTCTACCACCAGCTCCACAAGCACCACTGGAACGTGGAGGGCGCGGAGTTCCGTGACATCCACGTCTTCCTCCAGGAGGCCTACGAGACGATCGAGATGGCGGCTGACGAAGTCGCCGAGCGCGTGCAGGCGATCGGAGGCGTGCCCCACGCGGGCATGCCCGCGCTCGTCGAGGCGTCGACGATCGACGCGGAGGACGAGGACGTGTACGACATCCGGACGTCGCTCTCGAACGACCTCGAGATGTACGGTGACGTCATCGAGAGCTATCGGAGTCACATCGAGCTCGCGGAAGGACTCGGGGACTACGCGACCGCGGAGATGCTCCGCGAGCAACTCGAGGACCTCGAAGAGCACGCGCACGAAATCGACCACTACCTGGAGGACGACACGCTCGTGCTCGAGTCAGCGGTGAACTGAACGGAGAGAACGACGGCTAGGAGTGCGTCGGACCGCGATTCGACCGGTTCCTATTCTTCGACGTCGACGATGACGTCGCTGGCGATCCAGGCGTCGTTGTTCCCGGATTCGAGGAAGACGACTCGTTCGGGACTGCTCTCGCAGGCCGCTATCTCGGGGGTGTCCCGTTCCTGGGGTGGGTGCTCGTCGACGGCGTCCGACTCTCGACCGATTGCCATAGTTGCTTTAGGTAAGCCTAAAACTAAAAGCGTTTGGATTCGGGTGAAGGGCACTCTCGCTGACCCTCCCCGGCGATAACGGCTGCAGGACGCCGGAACGCTCCCACACCGAAATCCTCACACCGAAACCCTCGCACACTGAATCCCCCCCACCGAAGCCCTGACGATGGCCGCGCCCCTCGAACCGCACATGTCCGAAGACCTCGCGGTCGACTGCTACGACTCGCTCTCGGGCCAGGTGGCGCTCGTCACGGGCGCGAACCGGGGGCTCGGCGAGGAGATCGCAGGACAACTCGTCGACCTCGGCGCGACGGTGTACGCCGGTGCGCGAGATCCCGGCGACGTCACAGCGACCGACCAGCGACCGATCGAACTCGACGTCACCGACGAAACCGAGATCGCGGCGGCGACCGACGAGATCGCCGCGGACGCCGGCCGCCTTGACGTCGTCGTGAACAACGCCGGCGTGTTCCCCGAATCCGGACCGCTGGACGAGATGGCGACGGGGGACCTCGACCCGACGCTCGACGTGAACCTCCGCGGGCCGACGCTCGTCTGCAAGCACGCGCTCAGCCTGCTGCTCGAACGCGACGGCGGTCGCGTCGTCAACATGTCCTCCAGCCTCGGCCAGTTCTCGACGGGACAGATCAACGGCGGCTACCAACCCCATCTCTTCCAGGAGAAAATCACGAGGGTGGCGTGATTGAGTGAGAGTGAGTTGTTATCTCGCAGAAGCCGACAGAATAGTCCTCTAGGCACTGTCTAGTTCAGCACCTCCTCGGCTGGCGTTCGTCCACCTAGGGCCTGATTCGGCCGATGTCGGTTGTAGTAGTGTCTGAACCGCCGCAACCACCGCCGTGCGCTTGATTGACTGCCCTGCCAGAACGAGTGAAAGCGGTCGATCCGCATCGCCACGGTCTGGAACCATTTCTCGATATGGTTCCGCTCGCTGTAGTCGAGCTGACCGCTCAACTCACGACGAGCCAGGGCAGTCAGATAGCCGCCAGCATCAACCAGAAACTCGGCGTCGGCGACATCGTGTTTCTCGGTGAGGCGATGGAGGAACGCCGCCGCGGGATCAGTCCCGCGGCGGCTGAACACGTCGACTTCCAGCAGCAACTTCGATTCCGTGTCGATGGCGGCGTACAGCCACTTTTTGTCGCTGTCGACCTCGATTTGCTTCTCGTCGACGGCGACCCGCGACGGCGTCGCCGTCGCGGGTCGAGCTGTGTCTCGGCGAGTTTCTCCTTCCAGTTCCAGACCGCCTCGACTTCACGCACTGACAACCCCATCGAGTGAAGTCCAACCGCAAAACAGCGCACGGGTGTCGGTGTCCGCTCGTTCTCCCAAACGTCTTCATCGTCTATCTCCAAACTCTCTCTGAGCAGGTCTCTGAGTGTCATGGACACCACTCACTACGACCTGCTCGCTTCTCAAACTCGCTCAACTAGACAGTGCCAGTTAAATACATTTGCTATTAATTCACACCGGTTCGTTCTTCAGCGCTTATCCGAACACCGCCGATCAGACGTGGCTTTGCGGTCGTTCGACGGGTCGAATCGGTCCGCGAGCACGTCATAAGCGAGAGGACGACGAGAGTCACCCAGCCGTCGCTATCGTTCCGTGATCGATATCGGCATCCCGTCCTTCGGATGGACGGTCAGCGACGGCTGGAGTTCTAGGCCGTCGCCTGTGTACTCGACGGCGTAGTCCCGGAGGACGCGTGCGAAGATGACCTGCGCTTCGAGCATCGCGAGGTGCTTGCCGATGCAGTGCCGTGGCCCGCCACCGAATGGGAAGTACGCGAACCGCGGGCGGTCCGCTGACCGCTCCGGCGAGAACCGCTCCGGGTCGAACGTCGTCGGCTCATTCCAGTACCGTTCGGAGCGATGGACCGCCCACTGCGGGAGCATCACGCTCACGTCCTCGGAGACGTCGTACCCGCAGAGTTCGACCGGTTCGGTTGGCGTCCGGAACAGCGCGAACACGGGCGGGTACAGTCGCAATGCCTCCTGGATCGTCCACTCGACGTACTCGAACTCGCGGACGTCCGTCATCGTCGGGTCGTCGTCGCCCACCACGGCGTCCACCTCCTCGTGCACGCGCTCGGCCACCGTCGGGTGCTCGGCGAGCAAGTAGAGCGCGTACGTCAACGTGAGCGCGGTCGTGTCGTGGCCGGCGAGGAGCATCGTCATCAGTTCGTCCCGCAACTGCTCTGCCGTTTGCTCGCCACGGTCCTGTGCACGCAAGAGCACGGAGAGGAAGTCCATCGGACCGTCGTCGCCGCCTTCCGTGCCGCGTCGTGCGTCGAGGATGTCGTCGAGGACGCCGTCGAGCGTGTCGACAGCGTGCTGGTACTCGGCGTCGTCCGGCGCGGCCACCCACTCCGGCATCGCGAACCGGAGCGGGTCCGGTTCGAACCGACGTCCGAGTGGCACCATCTGCTCGCGAACCGTCTCGATGGTATCGTCGTCCACGCGAACGCCCATCATCAGGTCGAGGATGACGTCCAACGTCACGTGCGTCATCGCCGCCTCCACGTCGACGACGTCGCCGTCGCCCCACGACCCGACGAGGGCGTTCGCGTGGTCCGTGATGCGGTCCGCGACCCCCGCGAGTCGATCCATCGCGAACGCCGGACTGGCGAGCTGGCGTTGCTCGCGCCACGTCTCGCCCTCGCTCAACAGCAAGCCGTCGCCGAGCAGGTCGCCGAGAGCGTCGTTCTGGAACGCCGGCTTCTCGAACCGGTCGACGTCGGACACCAGCACACGCTCGATGGCGGCCGGGTCAGTGACGGCGTACGTCTCGATCGGCCCGAGGTCGAACGCCGCGATACCGTCGTAGCTCTCCTCGAGCGCGGTCAGGAACGCGAACGGGTCGTCGGCGTACCGGCGCGCGTCCCCGAACAGGGGTTCGCCGCCGGGTCCCGGTGGCGTGGTCGCCATGTTTGGAACTCCGGACTCGACGCACAAGTACGGACCGCCGAGAGAACGGCCGTCGCTCGACTGCTAACGCATCGCGCCGACTTCGGTCCTGGGCGGGTCGTCGACCGTGATTTCGGCGTTCGGGTCGATGAGGACGTGCGATGAACTGTACGTAAAGGAGACCAGACCCGGCCGGTCGTCCACGTCGTCGCTCGTCCGCGAGAAGAGGCTGTCGAGCGCGTCCGGATCGATGACGTCGGCGAGGGGCGGTAACGACGGCAGTCCTCGGTCCTCGTACGCACTCACCGCCTCGACGACCGCAGCGCTGACTTCCTCGTCGGGACGGACTTCGTACTTCATACCTCTCCACTCGGCTACAAGGACAGAAACACGCCCGCATTTCACGACGTTCGTCAGATTGAGGATACGGGTGAACGCCAGGCGTTGCGGGTGATAACCGACGAATAGTGGGGTGGAACGACCGTCGACCCTCGTCGCTCGCGGCGTCAAGTCGGTGGCGTCGTCGCCCGGGGAACTCCGGCACGGAGATTCGGATTCGAGAGCGTGGGATTTGACGGAGAAACGCAGCCGGGAGAGACACCGCTACGTGACGTATGCGGGACAGAGAAAACGGAGGCGACGGACCCTACTCGGACGTCGGCTCCAGATCGTCGACCTCGTCGGCCGACAGCTCGCTGAGCGCCGTCGCGTCCTCGGTGGACTCCCCGAGTCCGTGCCCGAGTTCCACGGCGTCCTCGGTATTCGAGCTCGGCCGCGTCACGACCGGCGCTTCGAGGCAATCCAGGTCGAGCGCGAACGCACGACCCGTCACCTCCGGCCGTTCGTCCTGCTCGAATCGCTTGCTCATACCACGAGTTATCCTCTCGACGCGTAAATAACTTGTCGAATCGTCAGTTCTCGAGGCGCTCACGTCCAGAACGCGGCGTCCGGGTCCGGGTCCGCGACCACGTCCACGAACTCTTGCACCGTCCGGAGTTTCGCGGGGTCGTACACCGCGTGCTGCCGGAGCGCGTCCGCCCACGCCTGGAGGCGTTCCGCACCCGCCTCGGTGCCGACGCGATACCCCTTCTCGTCGGCGACTCGAACGAACTCGAAGACGTCGTCGTGCATCGCCGTCGTGAACGACCCGGGTCGGTTCGCGAGCGCATCCACGGTCCGGACGAGCGGTTGCCAGACGTCCCCGAAGATGCCGTCGTGGACGACCGCCGCCGCGGGCAGTGAGAGCGTCCCACCGCGCATGTGGTACTCGTCGGAGAGCGGTTCGTCCGCCAGCCGGAACTGGTCGACGGCACAGAGCAGGTCGCGTTGCGGGACGGTGAACCGGAACAGCACGCCGTAGGCGAAGTCCCGCGCCGGCGCTTCCATGAGCGCGACGTTCAGCGCCGTGTCCGCCTCGACGCGGAACGCCTCGCGGTCCGGGTCGTCCACCGCCTGTAGGAACAGGCACGCCGTCGTCGACCGTCGCGTTCCACGGAACAGCATCGGTCGGCCACCGTGATGCGCCGTCGTGAACGTCAACGTCAACTGGTAGAGCGTCTTCAGCAGTTCGATGCGGGACGTCGCGATCGGGCCCGCCGGCGGCCGCCCGCCGTCGGGGTGCTCGCGCACGGACGTCTCAAGGTCGAACGTCGTCCGGTACAGTCGCTCCAGCCACTGCGGCTCCGGGTGCCTCGGGTTGCTCGAGTCCTTCCACGCCTCCACGAGCTGATGGAACCGGCGCGTCGCCGCCTCGCCGTGTCGCTCCGCGAGCGTCGCCGCCAACGCCTCGCGTTCGTCGGCCGCCAACCGCACGAACGACCCCGAACGCGGGTCCGACAGCTCCGCTGGCGGCACGTACGCCGTCGCCTCGTACTCGCCGACGTCCACGCCGAACTGCTTCAGGGCGACGTCCGCGTCGAGCTCGTAGACGTCCGCGAGCGGCGCTGGCTCGCCCCGGCCGTGCGGTCTCGGCAGGTCGGAGTCGAGAGGGTCGTCCGTCATAGATTAGGTTCGATAGCTGTCCGCACGCGACCAGTCCTCCGACGGCCACGTCCGCGACCACGTCGACGGGTACGCCGACGACGCCGACGACGCCGACGACGCCGACGACGCCGACGACGCGATTCGGGCACTCGCCGGGGCAGTCGAGGAACTGGAACGCAAGTAGTGTCCACCTATCCCCAGGTGGTAGGTAAAATCAGGGGATTCGACGTGACCGGCCGACGGCCGATTCGGCCGGCGTCAGTCGTCGCCGAACGCGTCGATGCTGGCGTCTTCGTGTCCGCGGATGGCGTCGCGGACGTCGTCTCTGGTCCAGTCGAGGGGGCCGAGGACGTCGGCGACGGCGCGCACTATCTGGGTTGCGTAGTGGTCGGCGTCGTAGCGCTCAACTGGCTCGCTGGCGAGGCGGACGCGTTCACGGGTGTCGCGGTCCGTGTCGACGACGACGTACTGGACGTCGCGGCCGGGGCCGGTGGGGCGGCCGGCGTCGCGGGCACGTTCGAGTGCGGCGGTGACGTCCGTGTAGCGGTCGTAGGCGTCTGCTGGCTGGCTGGTACGGCGGCGCGCGACGAGGCGGTCGGGGTCGACGTCGCCCCTGCGGAGGCGGTCGGTGGCTTCGCGGGCGCGCTCGGCGACGGCGTCGGGGTCGTCGGTGGCGTCGAGGACGCGCAAGCACTCGCGCTGGACGGCCGCGACGAACTCGGGAGTGTTGCGGCGGCGCGCGGCGACGCCACGGAGTTTGAACGCGTCACTGAACTCGTCCGAAGCGACGCTCTCGGGTGCGTCGGCGCGCTTCCCGAAGTACTTCGTGAGTGCGCCGCCGTCGCCGTCGGCGAGCGGGCAGAACGCCACCCAGTCGTAGCTGGCTTCGTGCTCCAGGCGGATGCCGGCGTCGGCGGTGATCTCGCTCGCGAGTGCGTCGAGCGGTTCGCGCTCGCGCTCGGGGACGTCGGGGGCGGGCGTGACCCAGAGGCTGTCGACGATACCGTGGAGGACGCGCCAGCCGCCAGCTTCGAGGCGTTCCTTCGCGGCGAGGAGAATCTCCCTGGCGTAGGCGTTGATGGCTTCGTGGCACTCGATGCGGCCGAACTTCGCGTTCGAGAACCCCTGGTAGCCGAAGCACGAGACGAGTATCCACTTGATCGCCGAGGAGCGCCCTTCGAGTTCCGCGATGCGCTCTTGGTCGGGGTCGTCGCTCGCGCGTTCCGCGGCGAGGTCGGCCTTGATGGCTTCGCGGTCGTCGACGAGCGGCTGGAGGACCTCGGGGAGGTAGCCGTCGTCGTCGCAGACCGCGTACCCGAGGCCGGGGACGTCCTCGCGATTGCGGTGACAGCGACAGCGGATGGTGTCCGGGGAGACGTTCCGCGTGCAGATGACGTTCGGGTAGAGGCTCGCGAAGTCGAGTTCGTGCACGTCGTGGTGGCGGCCGACGGCGGGGGAGAGCGTGAGGCCGCCGCGGTCGGCGTCGTGGAGCGTGCGGAGCGACGCGAACGATTCCGCACGCCACGCGTGCCACGGCACGAGGACGTCCCGGTCGCGCGCTTTCCGGATCTGGATGGCGGTGAGGACGTTCCCGATGCTCGCCCACGCGAGCTCCTGGAGAGGCTTGTGCGAGCGCGCGACGAGGTCGAGGACGCCGGCCATGCTCGTCTCGTTGTGGAAGAACGTGTTCGCGCGGTCGATTATCGCTCGCCCCGGAATCGCGTACCGCGCCGGCGAATGCCCGACCTGGCCGTAGCTCGTGTACGTCGACTCGCCCGCGAGCCGCCGGTAGCCCGGTTCGCGGCCGAGCGCGTACTCGCCGGGCGCGCGAGCGCTCGCGTTCGCGAGGCGCGGAACGAGCTGGGCGGTGTCGAGCACGAGCACGTCCGGGTCGACGTCGGCGATTCGAGATTCGACGTCGCCAGCGACGTCGCTCGGCGTGCCCTCGATGCGGACGCCGTCGACGGAACCGCCGCTCGCGGTTCCGTTCCCTCGTCGCGTCGACGACGCGACGCTGTCGACGTCGAGCGCCTCGTGTGCGTCCGCGCCGCGCTCCGCTTCCGGGACCGATATCTCGAGCGTTACGGGGTCGCGTGCCGGCGTCGGGTCCGTCGGCGCGTCGCCGGCGCCGACGACTCGACCGCCGGACTCGCCGAGTGCGTCGAGGTGGTAGCGGAAGCCCGGCGACTGGTCGACGTCGTAGCACGCGAAGTCCCCGGTCGGTTCGACCTCGTGCGCCTGCCGGGCGAGTGCGCGCACGCGGTCGACGTGCGTCGAATCGACCGCCAGGACGCGCTCGGGGTCGCGCCCGAAGAACGTGCGCTTGTGGACGAACGCCGTCCCGAGCACGTCCGGGTGGGCCTCGTAGTGCGCTCGCAAGTCCATGAATTCGCCGCGGTCGGCGTCGCGACCGCCGCGTGCGGCGACGTAGAACCGCGGCGCGTACTCGCGCGTCGTCGCCGTCGCCCCGCCTCCGGGGTCGAGCGTCCACGCGCGAACGCGACCGTCGTCGAGGAAGTCCGTGACGAACGCCACGAGCTACTCGCCCTCCGTCGTCGCCACGTCCACGTCAGGCGGTTCCGGGTCGCTGACGTCGTCGAACGCCTCCTCGGGGATGTCGGCGTCGCCGAGCTGGTTCGCGAGCGCGGTCACCGCCGGCGGCTGGTCGGCGGCGGCGAGCTGGTGGTCGAGCGCGGCGGCGTCGACGACGGCCTCGAGGTCGTCGAGTCGGGTCTCGACGCGGTCGAGGCGGCCGTCGAGTCGCTCGATTGAGTCGGCGAGCGCGGCGAGTTCGTCCGCGAGTCCCTCGCGGTCGTTCGCCGCGTCGTCGTGCCGGCGTTCCTGTTCGAGCGCGATACCGACGAGTGCGGCGACGAGCGGGTTGCGGTGGTTGCGGGTGCCGGCGGCGTCGGCGTGCTCGCGAGCGTACTCGAACAGCGTGTCGAAGCGTTCGCGGTCGCACCGGCGGAGCGTCCGCCGGTACGGCGACCATCGTTCCTCGATCGCGCTCAGGGTGTCCCGGTACGTCGGGTTCGTGCGACCCATCAGGCGTCACCTCGCCACGGCGAGAGCGCGCGTTCGTGTGCCGCGCCGTGCCCGCGGCCGTCGCCCGTCGGCGTCGCGAACGCGCCGTCGTGGACAGCGCCAGTCCCGCGAGCGCCGGTTCCGCGAGTGCCGATACCGTCCGGTACGTCGGTCGCGGTCGGCGTCGGGCCGTCCGTCGTCATGCCGGCAGCGGTGGCGCGCCGGTCGAGGACGGTCCGCCAGTACGATAGCGTCGTCTGGAGGGAGCCGTCCGGTTGCGGGTAGACGAGCGTCTCGGTGTCGTCGCCGAGGAACCGCGGACCCTGTGGAGTGCGCTCGCAGCGCAACCGGTGGTCGGCGGCGCGTTCGACGACGTCCGCGAACGAGTCCACTCCCTCGCCGCCGCCGTTGCCGCCGCTCCCGGCGCGCGTGAGGAGGACGGGCGCGTCGTACGCGTCGGCGTACCGGCGGAGTCGAGCGAGCGTTCGCGCGAGGAGCTGGCGGGCGTGCTCGTAGGGGAGGTCGTCGGCGTCCCGGTAGCGGCCGTCGACGACGGGTGCGACGAGGAGCGCCGGCGTCCCGGTGGCGTCGGCGGGCGTCGAGCGCTCGGTGGCGGCTCGCGTCTTGACGGCGTCGGGAAGGTCGGCGACGGCGGCGTGATGCTGGTGGGGCGTGAACCCGCGGGCGACGTGGACGCGTTCGAGGAGTCGCCACGAGGGGGCGACGCGAGCGAGCGTCGTCGTCCGCGCGCACCCGGCCGTGTCCACCCAGAACGCGGGACCGTCCTCGGTGAGGAGGTGGTCGAGGGCGAGGGACTGGAGGACGGGGACGCCGCGGCCGTCGACGGACAGTAGCGTGACGCCGTCGTCGAGCGACGGGAGCACGGGGTCGCTCGCGGTCGGAGCGTCCTCGCCGGTGAGTGCGCGCCGGTTCCGGTCGGCGCCGCGCTCGGGTCGGTCCGGTGCGTCGGTTCGAGTCGTTTCCTGCATACACGGACGAACGTCGACCACCCAGTTAACGCGAGGCGTGTGGTTTCCGGAAACTTCCGGAAAGCGCCAGTACTCGCGTCTAGCGGCACTGAGAGCGTCCGAGACTCTGATTTTCTGCGTTTCCGGGAAGCGCCGGTTCGTTTCCGGGAAGCGCCGGTTCGTTTCCGGGAAGCTTCGATTCGCTTCCGGAAAGCCTCGATTCGGTTCCTGCGAGCGTCGGTATTCCCGAGAGCGAGCGCGCACGACTGGGACGTTGCCGTGACGGAGAGCGACGCTGGCGGCGCTCGATTCGAGGGACGAACGGAACCGACGGCAGGGGGCGAGGGGGAGCGCAAGACTCATACAGCCACCTTGACGAAACGATTGTATGAGTCGGTCCTCTGACGAGTGGGTGGACGTTCTTCTCGTGGCGGCTGGCGACGGCGGAGAGGGCCAACCGGTGTGGATGGACGCGATCGAGAGCGAGTACGAGGTCGGACGAGCGAACAGCGTCGAGGCGGCCCGGGGCGTGCTGGAGGCGTCGCAGGTCGGTTGTGTCGTCGTCGACGGAGCGGGATCGGACGACGCGCTCTCCCGCCTCGTTGCGTCCGCGGAACGGACGAAGGTCCTCGCTGTCGTGGGCGACGACGACGCGACGGCACGGTTGCGAACTGGCGCGAACGACGTGCTTCCGCGAGACGGCGGCGACGACGCGGTCGCGGTCGCTCGGAACCGGATCGCGGAGGCGTTGACGTGGCAGCAGACGACCGAGAGAGTGTCGCTCGCGTCCAAGAGCCGCGACGCGCTGGTCTCGGAGGCGAGCGTTCCGGTCCTCCTGATAGCGCAGGACGGTCGAATCATCGAGGCGACCGAGGGTGCCGCAGAGTACCTCGGACGCGACAGCGCCGAGGACTTGGTCGGGATGGAGATGCCCTCGGTCGTCCACGAGGACGACCGGGAGCGTGCACTGGAGCGGTTCGAGCGCGTCATCGAGGACCTGGACGCCGTCCCTGAAGCGGAACTACGGTTGTCGAAACCAAACGGCGGGACCGTGTACGCGGCAGTGTCGACGTCGCCCGCGTACCACGACGGCGAACTGGTCGCGCAAGCCGTTGCGCGAGACGTCACGGACCGCTACGACCCGGTGCAGGCGTTGACGGGGAAGGACGCGGTCGTCCCGTCGGCGCTGAACGTCCTACAGGACGTGCTGTTCGTCATCGACGCGGACGGCGAACTCCGCTTCTGGAACGACGCGCTCTGCGAGACGACCGGGTACGACGACGCGGAGATCGCGGCGATGGACCCCGACGGATTCTTCCCGGAGGACGACGCCGAGGCGGCGATCGAGTCGCTCAAGGCGGTGTTCGAGGAAGGCGTTGGGACGCTGGAGGCGCCATTGTTGCGGAAGGACGGCGAGTCGGTGCCCTGCGAGTTCCGGGGGCGTGCAGTCGAGAACGAGGCGGGCGACGTCGTCGGCATCGTCGGACTGGGTCGGGACGTCCGGGAGCGAAAGCGACGCGAGCAAGCACTCCGGACGCTGAACACGGTCGGGACCGAGTTGAAGGACTGCGAGACGCCGACCGCGGCGGCCGAACGCACGGTCGCCGTGGCGACGGAAGTGCTCGACATGGAGTTCTGTGACGTGAGTCTCATCGACGACGCCGGAACGCACCTGGAGGTGGCGGCGGCGACGGAGGCACTGGACGAGGACGCGACGATGCGGATGGACGTCGAGGAGGGCGTTGCGGGGTTGACGTTCCGGTCCGGGCGGTCGTTCCTCGTCGACGACCTCGACGAGTTCGACGAGGTCGAACCGAAGGGCGAGTTCCATAGCCTCGTCTCGGTTCCGGTCGGCGAGTACGGCGTCTTCCAGGCGGTCGCGGAGGCGGCAGGTGCGTTCGACGAGACGGACCTGGAACTCGTGGAGTTGCTCGCCGGGCACTGCGAGACGGCGCTCGACCGCATCGAGCGCGAGGCGACGTTACGCGACCGGACGGCGTCGCTCCAGGCGCAGAACGAACGCCTGGACGAGTTCGCGAGCGTCGTCAGTCACGATCTCCGGAACCCGCTGACGCTCCTGCAGGCGGAGCTGGAGATGGCGGAGGAGACGGGTGCTCCGGAGAGCTTCGACCGCGTCAGAGACGCTATCGTGCGGATGGACGACCTGATCGAGGACTTGCTGTCGCTCGCACGAGCAGGCGAAGGCGTCGCCGAGACCGAACTGGTGAGCGTGGAGTCGGCGGCAGTGCAGTGCTGGGGGACGGTGTCAGCGACCGGGGGGACGCTGAACGTCGATTCGTCGCCGACGGTCGAAGCCGACCCGACGCGACTCCGGCAACTCCTCGAGAACCTGTTCCGGAACAGCGTGGAACACGGGCAAATCGACGACGGCGACGTGACGGTGACGGTCGGGTCGCTCCCGAAGGATGCGGGGTTCTTCGTCGCCGACGACGGCGTCGGCATCCCCGAGGGCGAGCGCGACCGCGTGTTCGAATCGGGGTACACGACCGCGCAAGACGGGACCGGGTTCGGGCTCCGCATCGTCGAGGACGTCGCGGACGCGCACGGGTGGTGCGTTTCGGTGACGGAGAGCGACGCTGGCGGTGCCCGATTCGAGATCCGAACTGACTGACTGGCGCCGTCGTCGGTGGCGGGCGGTTCGTACTGACTGGTGCCGTCGTCGGTGGCGGGCGGTTCGTACTGACTGGTGCCGTCGTCGGTGGCGGGCGGTTCGTACTGACTGGCGCCGTCGTCGGTGGCGGGCGGTTCGTACGTGCCGAGCGCGATTTCGGCGCGGGTAATTTGCACTTGAATCTTCCGGCGACTTGTCGGCTGTGACGAACGACGACTCCTATTAGCCACTTGCACGTCGAGTCGGGTGTACGGATGGCTGGTGGAAACGACACGGACGGTGGGAGTTGTGGGGATGGATCGACGGACGGTGGGTCGCGGTCTCGACGGGGCGTGTTGCGCGCTGGCGCGAGCGTGGTCGTCACGGGCGCCGTCACCGGGAGCGCGGGGTGTCTGGCGACGCTTCCGCCGCTCGGGCAACGCGTGAGATTCGGGCGCGTGGACGCGCCGGCACGGGACGATGCGGCGTACACGGAGTGGGTGCCCGACGGAGACGCGATCGACGGAGAGACGGTGTTCGTGCGGAACGAGCCACGCGTGATGTACGTGACGCCCGGCGACCTCGGCGAGACAGAACTCGGGGCGGTCCCGTCGTTCCCGACGACGTTCGTCAAGTCCCGCGTCGACTACTTCGGGCACGGATTCGAGTCGTACGACGAGGTCGTACAGATCCACTCCACCGTCGCACTCGTCGGCGACGTCGACCGCGAGCTCGCTGGGACGACCGCAACCGAGAGCGGGTACGAGTCGGTCGGACCGTACGAGGGATACGACGCGTACTCGCGGTCGGACCCCGAACGAGCCGTCCTCGTCGGCGACGACGTCATCGTGTGGGCGGACGGGTCGACCGCGTTGACGGACGTCGAGGCGTTAGTGGACGCGCGAGACGGCCGAATCCCGCGTCTCGACGGTTCGAACGGTGACTTCGCGAAGGTGACCGGAGCCGCCGGTGGGAGTCCATGGACGTGGGTGTTCCCCAACCGTCGAAATCCCGAAGCCGAACTCGGAGCCACCTGGACCGCGGCGAACTTCGAGTTCGACGCGTCGGCGGCGTACTACACGCAGACGTACCTGTTCCCAGCGGGCGAGACGCCGAGTCGCGGAGCCGTTCAGGACTGGCTCGAGAAGCGAGACAGGCCAGTCGACTCGGAAGCGGTGGACGTCGGAATCGACGGTCGCGTCGTCGAAGTCGAGATGCGGATGGCGGCGGAGAAGTACCGTCGAAAAGTCGATAGCGACCCCGCTGAGTGGCCCCAGATAACGTGGAGCGTCGCTCGGGATGGTGAAACGGTGACGGTAACGCACGAAGCCGGTGACACAGCGTCGACGGACTGGCTCGGTGGCACGTACTATCCGAGCAGGACGGAGCTCACGGACGCGTTCGGGTCCGCGGGCGACACTCTCGAACCCGGCGACAGCGTCACCGTCGACTTCGAGAACGCCCCCGAGGACCAGCGGAATCTCTCCATCTGGGTGTCGCCGCCGGACGACGAATCCAAGAGCACGATGCTCTCCGTCCCCGTCGACCCCGAGGATGCGTGACGTCCGGAGTCACTCGCACGCGCGTCGAGGCGACGAATCCGAGCAATTTACGACGAAAGACCGCGCAGGAAGAAAGCGTGAGTGAGGACGTCGACCTCGCGACCGTCGTCTCCCTGCTCGACGACGCGTACGCTCGAGCGATACTCACGGCGACGAGCACGACGCGGCTGTCCGCGACGGAACTCGGCGAGCGCTGCGACGCCTCGCTCTCGACCGTGTACCGGCGTCTGGAGCGCCTGGAGGACGCCGGGCTGGTCGTCGAGCGGACGCGACCCCGCGAAGACGGTCATCACGACACCGTATACGACGCGGAACTCGACGAGTTCACGGTGACGCTCGAGGACGGCGAACTCCAGTTCGAACTCGAGCGGTCGGGCGACGACGTCGCGAGCCGGCTCGCTCGACGCTGGGAGGACCTCAAAGAATGACGTACGTGTTCGGATTCAGCTTCGTCGAACTCGCCGTGATCGTGGCCGCGGGCGCGTCGACGCTCGTCGGGTGCTACATCGGCTATCAGGCGTATCGAGCGCTCCAGTTGTACGACGACCGGTCGATGTTCTACCTCTCGGTGGGACTCATCCTGTTGACGGTGGTCACGTACTCGACGGCGTTCGTCGGAACGCTCCTGTTGCGTCTGGAACTGCTCGCGCTTCCGGCTCAGGACGGGTTCCGGCTCGTGGTGCGGCTCTGTCAGCTCGCCGGTCTCGTCTGCATCGCGTACTCGCTGTCGATCCGACGCTGACGCCCAGGAGACGAACGAAGCGGGTTCCGTCGGGTCACTCGGGCGTCGGAGGACGACCGATTCGGACGGCGACGCCGACGCTGGCGAGGCCGAGTGCGACGACGAGAAGACCTGCGAGCGCGAGCGCGCTCGCGAGCGTGGAGCCGCCGCCGGTCGAGAGGGCGAGTGCGGCGAGGGCGACGCCGCAGACGGTGGACGCGATGCCGGAGGCGGCGTATCGCCTCGGGGAGTCGCGGACGGCTCGCGTGAGGACGCTCCAGACGATTTGGGTGCCGTGACGGACTGGCGACTGACTGTTCGCGTTCTCGACGTCGTAGGATATCGTCGTCGGGATCTCGACGACGTCGAACCCGCGTCTGTTGACGTGATGGAGGATGTCGGTGCTCGCACCCATGTGCGCGCCGATGCTGTCGTCGGCCGCGATCGAGTGGATGGCGGTTCGACTGTACGCTCTGAATCCGCTCTGGCTGTCCGACATCCAGTCGTCGCGGCGGAATCCGTTCGTCGTGACGTTCACGAGGAGGTTGATGACGCCGATCCCGAAGCGTCGGTAGAGTGGGACGTCCTCGGACCCGTCGTCGTCGACGAACCGACTTCCGATGACGACGTCGGCGTCGCGTTCGTGCTGGGTGGCGACGAGTTCCGGGACGTCGTCGACGTCGTGTTGGCCGTCGCCGTCGATGACGACGAGACAGTCGACGTCAGCACGCGCGGCGACGCGGAAGATGGACTGGAGGCTGGCGCCGTAACCCTGGTTGGTCGCGTGGCTGAGGATGGACGCACCGGCGGCGCGAGCCGCGCTGGCGGTGTCGTCGTCGCTCCCGTCGTCGACGACGAGGACGTTGTCGGCGTACTGCTTGACGTCCGAGACGACGTCCGCGATGGTCCCGGACTCGTTGTACGCTGGGACGCCGACGAGGACCGTCGACGAGGCCGACGACGACGTGCCGGTTCTCGCGGCGGCGTCCACGGTCAGGTCCGGGATGAACTCAGGGAGTGGCGCGTCGTAGACCGGGAAGCGTTTGCGAATGCGAACCAGTCCGTCGGATTCGACGACGCGGTCGATCGCGACCCCGCGGTCGACCGTGACGTCGCGGTCTGTCGTAATGCCCGTGTCGTTCACGGGACCGTCTCGCGTCGCGGACTCACCGCCGTCCGTCCGGCCGTCCGTCGAAAGGGGTTCGGATTCGCGGGTGTCCGTCACTGGCGCGTCCGTCGAGACGGCAGCCGACTTGCCGAAGCGCGGTTCCGTGATGCGGACGCGAACCGGGTCGTCGCGGGACGAGGAGAGGACGTACGCGAGCCGTAGTTCGTCCTCGGTGACGGTCGTGAACTTCGTGAGCGTGACGCCGTCGCTCTCGACGGTTATCTCGGGGACTGGGTGGTCGACGGGTTCGCCGTGATCGCCGGGGAGCGGCTCCGCGGCATCGCCAGTCGAGGAGTACCGGCTCACGACAACCACCTCGCACTACCGGACGTTGGGGGGCGCTGCCGCCGACGACGGAGGGTGATGGTGATGGGTGCCACGGCCTTGTCGTGTTTGCCACGAGGCCATGCACGGGTATTGTAAGAGCGCCGTTACCAGCGTATGAATGCGTTTACTACCAATACGCGGTTAGCGAGTGGTAACCAAACGAGAGTTCCGGGTAGTCATTCGAGGATGACCGACAGTAAGGAGACGAACGAATCACAGGCGAACCGATAGCTTCCGTAGGAACGTCGAGTGTCACAACATCGCGTCGACGACTGCGGACGAATCGATGACGAAACGCCGACCGGAGAGATCAACCACAAAACCGCAAGCTCTCAGAACGGCCACAACGAACTCGATATCGACACCGGCGAGGTCCTGCCCTTACCCTTTCCTTTGCCGTTACCGCCGCCTTTCCCCTTCCCTTTTCCTTTGCCGTTACCGCCGTCTTTCCCCTTTCCTTTTCCTTTGCCGTTACCGTCGCCTTTCTCCTTCCCTTTTCCTTTACCGTTACCGCCGCCTTTCCCCTTCCCTTTTCCTTTACCGTTACCGTCGTCTTTCCCCTTCCCGTTACCGCTACCTTTCCCCTTGCCATTACTACCACCCTTCCCCTTGCCTTCTCCGTTCTCATCGGAACTCTCTTCGCCGGATCCGTTTCCGCCGTCCTCGTCGTCACCGACCGCTTCCTCGTCGTCGCCGACCGCGTCCTTGTAACAGCTCGAACTCTCGAAGGACGGCGTGTTCGGCGTCTGCGTACATCGGTGGTCGTTCGGGATGAGTTGGCTATCGAGCGGGTTCCGCGAGGGTGAGAGCCCGACGATGCCGAGTATCTTCTCGCCGTCTGGCGCCTGGTACTTGACGAGCGGTCGGTCGCCGTACTGGCCAGGGATGGTCTCGACGTCGTTGGGTCCGGTTTCGACGGTGACGCAATCGGTTCCGTCGCCGTCAGTGATGACCACCGCGACGGCGAGCGGGCATTGATTCTTCGGTGCGTCCAAGTGCGGATCGTCGTATCTGATTTCGTCCGGGTTCTCGCAATCGACGTCTCGCTGAGAGACCAGGATCCAGACTTCGCTACACCCCTTGAAGTCCGCGTCGAGGTCGTTCCAGGCTGCGGCGGTTCCCCCGAAGGCACCGATACCCGCGAGTCCGGTGGCCGTCACCGCGGTCGCGGACAGGAACACGCGGCGTTTGATACTAAGATCGGAGTCGTCGGCGTCGTTTACGTTATTTTGCTCTGGCACGTACTTGCCAACGACTGGTTGTTAAAAAGTTATGAACTGAGGAGATGCAGTAACGCGTTTCTACTAACGGGTTACCGTCTAGGTTTCCAGGAGCAGTCTGCACGTCGGTACCGCCGTAGTCGGTCGACGGTACGGTACCGCCCCAGTTGGCCGGCGTTACAATCGAGAGGCGCGCGACCGCGTCGAGGACGACATCGGTGCAGACCAGCTGTTCGATAGATACGCTGCGGTTCGACGAACGCGACGTCGAGAAGGTCGAACGGCCGATAGTCAGTCGATAACTAAACTGTCTGGTCGGCTGGATGTGGACGATGCAAGTCATTCGTTCCACGACTCCGCGACCGAGGAGAGGCCACCCGACGCGTCCGTTCTCGAGAGTCGAAGCATGAACGTGCTCGTCACTGGCGGCGCGGGCTTCATCGGCTCTCACGTCGCCGAAGCGCTCCTGGAGCGAGGGCACGAGGTCGTCGTCCTCGACAACCTCGACCCGTTCTATGACGTCGAGATCAAGCGACAGAACGTCGAACGATGCCGCGAGATCGGTGCGGACCGGTACGAGTTCGTCGAAGGGTCGATCACCGACGTCGCACTCGTCGAGAGACTGTTCCACGTGCACGACGTCGACGTCGTCTACCACGAAGCCGCTATGGCGGGCGTCCGCCAGAGCGTCGATCGGCCGCGGCAGTACGAGGAGAACAACGTCGCCGGCCTCCTGACGGTGCTCGACGCCGCGGCGAAGAACGACGTCGACCGGTTCGTGAACGCGTCGTCCTCGTCCGTGTACGGACGACCCGAATACCTCCCCTACGACGAAGCGCACCCGAACCGGCCACAGAGTCCCTACGCGACGACGAAGCTCGCAGGCGAGCACTACTGTCGGCTCTACGACGACCTCCACGACCTGCCGACGGTCAGCCTCCGGTACTTCACCGTGTACGGCCCACGGATGCGGCCGAACATGGCGATCTCGAACTTCGTGTCGCGATGCAGTAACGGCGACCCGCCAGTGATCTACGGCGACGGCGAACAGACCCGTGACTTCACGTACATCGACGACATCGTGGCGGCGAACCTGTCGCTCCTCGACGACGACGCGGCCGACGGCGAAGTCCTGAACGTCGGGTCGACCGACCGCATCACCATCCGCGAACTCGCCGAGCACGTCATCGAGGAGACCGGCGCGGACGTCGAACCGGTGCACGAGGAAGCGAAGGAAGCGGACGCACGGCACACGCACGCGGACGTCTCGAAAGCGCAGGCGTTACTCGACTACGACGTTTCGCGAGACATCCGCTCGGGCGTGAGTGCGTTCGTCGACTGGTACGCTGACAACGAAGACTGGTACGAACCGCTCGTCCTCGCGTCCTAAGACGACGACGGGGCGCCGTCATAGTCGGTTCCTAACTATTGGCCGTAATCGATAGTGTATATATGGAATGAGCGTCGTTGCCATCGGAGCACACCCCGACGACATCGAGATCGGTGTTGGAGGGACGGTAGCCCTCCATCGAGCCCGAGACGAGGAGGTCAGGTTCGTGGTGTTGACAAGCGGCGAAGAGCTATCGGACCCGGGACGTCGAGAGCGAGAGGCTCGCGAGGCCGCGGCCGTCCTCGACGTCGAAGACATCCACTTCGTCGGGTACGAGGACACGGCGGTGCCGTACGACAACGGTGCCGTCACGGCGATCGAAGAACACCTGGAGGACGTGGACGCGGACCGTGCGTACATCCATACGCCGGAGGACACCCACCAGGATCACCGGAAGGCGGCGCTATCGTCGATCGCGGCGACCCGGAACGTCGACGAGGTGCTTTCGTTCGAGTCGCCGTCGACGCGGCCGTCGTTCGAGCCACAGTACTACAGTTCGTTCTCCGCGAAGATGCTTGACCGGAAGATCTCCGCGATCAGAGCGCACGAGAGCCAGCGCAAGAAGAAGTACCTGGAGGCGGAGGCGATGAAGGGACTGGCACGGTTCCGTGGCCGACAGGCGAACAAGCGGTACGCGGAGGCACTGGAAGTGATCAGGATCACGAAGAACGGGCACGATACCGAGGGGGGAGAGATTGCGCTGTAAGACGCGATCGCGGGGGCGTGCTCGGAGGTGGTGGCGGTGGTAGCCGTGCTCGTGACTGGCGCGGGCGGTGCGAGTGGCGTCGGCGCGATCCGGTCGCTGCACGCGACGACCGACCACGAGGTCGTGGGCGTCGACATGGACGGGAGCGCCGCGGGGGTGTTCCTCGCGGACGACGGACGGGCCGTCCCGCCCGCGTCTGGCCGGGACTGGGCCGACTCGGTGCTGGCGTTCGTCGACGAGTTCGACGTCGACGTCGTCGTTCCGACCGTGGACGAGGAACTCCGGCGACTCGACGAGCTCCGCGACACGGTGCCGGTCGTCGCGCCGCGCCAGCAGGTGATCGACCTTGCGCTGGACAAGTATCGCTGTACGCGGCGACTGGAGGAGGCCGGCCACGTCGTCCCCGACACCTGGTTGGCGAGCGACCGCCCCGAGTTCGACGCGTCGGCGTTCCCGCTGCTCGCGAAACCGAGGTCCGGCCGCGGGAGTCGCGGCGTGGAACGCCTCGAGGACGCGGGGGCGCTCGACGCGTACCTCGCGAACACCGACCGGTCGCCCGAGGAGATCATCATCCAGGAGTACATCGGGGGACCGGAGTTCACGACGAGCGTCGTCGCGACGACGGACGGCCGAACGCTCTCCGTCGTCCCGAAGGAAGCCCTCGAGAAGGACGGGTCGACGGTCGACGGCGTAACTCGGCGCGCGACGGCGGTCGCGGAGAGCTGTCGTGCGGTCGCGGACACGCTGAACCCGTGCGGGCCGATGAACGTCCAGCAGATGCTCGACGACGAGGGGCGACCACATACCATCGAGGTCAATCCGCGCTTCTCGTCGACGTCGTGTCTGACCGTCGCCGCGGGTGTGGACGAGTTCGACCTCCTCGTCAGGGACGCCGCCGGCGAGCGCGTCGAGAGCCCGGGCGCGCACGAACCCGGGGTCCGCATCCGTCGATACCTCGACCACGTGTTCGTCCGCGACGAAGACGTACGTGAGGTCGAGGGCGCGGTAGAATAGCGCTGAGAGTCCGCGAGGCCGCTACAGTTCTTCTTCGAGGTAACCCATGTTCCGGAGGTGATCCTTCGTCGCTTCCGGGAGCTCCTCGTCGTCGGCCCCGTGGCGGGTGCGGTCGTCGGCGCGGTCGTCGAGCCAGGCTTCGGTCTGCCCGCGCAAGTCCGCGGTAACGTCGGGGAAGACGTCGGCGACGTTCGTCGACTCGTCGGGGAGTTCGTAGAGGACCTGGGTACCGTCGTCGCCGCGGACGTACCGGTGGGTTTCGGTTCGGAGGGACGTGCGCGCCGGCAACCCGTCGTCGGCGCCTGGGAAGAACTGGCTCGCGTCGAACTCGGAGTCGAACTCGTAGATCGGGTCGAGCGAGCGCGCGACGTCCTCGCTGACCGCGGCGTTCGGGCGCTGCGCTCGCAGGTCGACGCCGTCGACGAACCCCGAGCGTGCGCCGGCGGTGTCCAGCAACGTCCGCATCACGTCGGCGTGCTGGACGAGCTCCGTGCTCTCGGGGACGTCCAGGCCGACGGTGAGCAGTGGGACGTTGAGGAGGGCGTCGTCGAGCACGTACTTGTGCCCGAGCGCGCCGCGTTCCCCGAGGTGCTCGCCGTGGTCCGCGGTGACGACGAACACGGTCTCGTCCGTCGACGCCGAAACCTGCTCGAAGAGTTCGCCCATGAACGTGTCCGTGTACTCGATGCCCGCGTCGTAGAGCGCGCTCAGGACGCGCCACTCGTCGTCGGTGAACGGACAGCCCTTGGCGACCTTCTCGACGAGGTTCCGGTGGAGGTCCATCGAGAAGTCGCCGGCGTCGCGCGTCGACATCTCGAACGCGTCGGCGTACTTCTCGAACCACGCGAGAGGTGGATAGTACGGTCGATGCGGTTGGTTGAAGTGCGCGTACAGGAAGAACGGGTCGTCGCCGCCGGCGAGCCGGTCGAGTTCGTCCTCGACGAGCGAATGCATGAGGTACGCGCCGGAGTGTCGGTGCTTGTCGAGGTCGAACCCCGCCGAGTGCCGTCTGAGCTGGGTGAGCCAGCGGAGCGTCGATTCGACGCCGACGGTCTTGAGGATGCCAAGCGGCGAGTTCGGGAGCTGCGTGTACGTCTCGAACCCGCGGTCGAGGTTCGTGTCCGAAGAGACGAAGTAGTTGTTCGTGACGAGGGAGGTCTCGTACCCGGCGTCCCGGAACGCCTCGGCGACGGTCGGCGTCGACGAATCGAGCGTCGTCCGACCGAACCCGACGTCGTGCGTGCTCGGGGCCGTCCCGGTGAGCATCGACGCGCTGGAGGGGAGCGTGTACCTCGCGTGTGCCGTCGCGTGCTCGAACGTTCGAGCGTCCTCGCGTTCGGCGAGTCGCGCGAGGCTCGGGGTCGTGTCGCGGCGGTGGCCGCCGAGCGTCGTCCGGTCGTACCTGACGCTGTCTTGGACGATGACGACGACGTTCGGGCGAGACGCGGTCACCGGTCGAGGCCCTCGTCGGTGCCGCGACGCCGACCCCGGGCCGTGAGTCGACGGAGCATTCGACGGGGATACTCGGCCAGCAGCGCCAGTATCGTCAATCCGATCGCGCCGACGGCTTTCAGCGTCGTTTCGTGGCGGAGCGCGTCCGCGTACTGCTCGAGTGCGAGCCAGTACGCCCCGTCGTTGTGGTGTGCGCGACCGAGGCCGACGAGCGCCGTGGCGAAGTACTCGTCGTGATGCCTGCGGACTTCGGGGACGCGTCGTGCGGCGATACCGAAGAACTCGTCGACCTGGTCCCGACTCCGGTTCACGTGCTTGCTGAAGCCCTCCTCGTACTTTCTGGCCTGGAAGCACTCCGGGACGAAACAGACGCCGGCCTCGGACGCGACCTCCATCATGTAGAGATGGTCCTCGCGACGCTCCACGTCTTCGTGGTATCGCGCGTCCGTCCGCTCGGTGTCGACGAGGATCGTGGACGTGAGCGCGAATATCTCGCTCCGCATCACCCCGCGGATGAACGACTCCGCGCTGTGGGGCGTGTCGCCCTCCAGGCACATGCCCGCGCCGGTCTCCCGCATTCGCCGGAGCTGATCGCGGAGTTTCGTCTCACTCCAGAGGTCGTCGCCGTCGAGGAAGGCCACGTACCGGGTGTCCGCTCGTTCGAGACCGACGTTCCGCGCCCACGCCGGACCGCGCAATTCCTCGTCTTCGACGACGAGGGGTTTCGCGTCCACGTCGACCTGGTTCTCGACGGTTTCGATCGCTTCCGCGAGCATCTCTGGAGGCGTGAACTCCTCGCTGTAGGGGATGATGGTCGTAACCGTGACGTCCGCGAACTCCGACTCGTTCGTGCTTGTTCGTCCCATGTGTAGCTCTCGGGCGCTTCGTGAGACACACAGGCTGCTGTGTGGCAAGGTAATGCGGTGGTTACTGCTATCTTCGACCGCTCGCGGAAGTGAACGCGTCGTACTGGGGTGCGGAGTCGCTCCACGGCGGTCCGTGTGGCCGAGGACGTCCTACGAGTCCGGCCGGCCGGTCGACGCCGCGACTGCGTCGTGGTACGCGCTCCGTTACGGGTTGCGATTCCGGTAGATGGTGAGTCCGTCGAACGCGACGATGAACGCGACGAAGACGGGGAACGTGAACGAGATGACTTCGGGTAGGGACGTGATGGCGGTGTTGTAGGTGACGTGGACGAGCGTCGGGATGAGCAGTCCCTTGACGACGATAGGGGTCGCGGCGTCCTCGTTGAACTTCGCGAGCACGAGGTAGTACCCGCATAATACCGAGTAGAGGATATGTCCGGGATCGGCGAGCGGCGCACGCGACGGCATCGAGAGCGTGAAGCGGAACGCGTCGAACGCCGACATCGAGAGCGTGAAGCGGAACACGCCGAACGCCGACATCGAGAGCGTGAAGCGGAACGCGCCGAACGCCGACATCGAGAGCGTGAAGCGGAACGCGCCGAACGCCGACATCGAGTCCGGGACTGTCAGCGGACGCCGGTCGGTTTTTCGAATTCGAAGGGGAATAGTCTCCGGTTCAGACGCCGAGGACGGCTTTCGCGAGACCGAGGAAGATGAAGAACCCGAGGACGTCCGTCGCGGTGGTGATGAAGATGGTCGCTGACGTGGCCGGGTCCTTGCCGACGCGACTCAAGACGAGTGGGATGATCGTCCCGAAGAACCCTGCGATGACGAGGTTCAACACCATCGAGACGCCGAGGACGCCGCCGAGGAGCGGGTTCTGGTTGAAGACTGCGGCGATGACGGCGACGAGCAAGCCGGTGATGGCGCCGTTGGCCGCACCGGCGATGACTTCGTTCCAGATGACGCGACCGCCAGTGGAGAGCGAGACCTGCCCGAGTGCGATGCCGCGCACGGTCACCGCCATCGACTGCGTGCCGGCGTTCCCACCCATTCCTGCGACCACCGGCATGTACACCGCCAGGAGCGTGAACGCCGCGATGGTGGCCTCGAACAGGCCGACGACGCCCGCGGCGAGGAACGCCGTTCCGAGGTTGATGACGAGCCACTTGTAGCGACTACGGACCTTCGCGAGCGGTCCGTCGAGCACGCTCTCCTCCTCGGCGACGCCCGTGAACTCGTAGAGCGTCTCCCCGGCCTCCTCCTCGACGACTTTCAGGAGGTCCTCCGCGAGGATGACGCCGAGGACGCGGTCGTCCTCGTCGAGTACCGCGACGGTGCTGTCGGGGTTCGCGCGGAACACCTCGAGGACGTCCGCGTCGTCGGCGTCGTACCGTACGCTCGGCGTGTCCTCGACGAACTCGGAGACGGTCTCGCCGTCGGTATCGGTCAACGCGAGCGTCTGCGGGGGGAGTTCCCCGACGAGAGCGCCGTCCTCGATCACGAATATCGCCGGATAGCGGCCGGTTCGGTACTCGTGTCGGCGGACGCGTCGTGCGACCGCCTCGAGCGTGTCCTGGGTGCCGACGGTCACGTAGTCGAGGTGCATCAGGCCAGCGGCGCTCTCCGGACTGAACCCGAGGAGGTAGGAGACGCGCTCGCGGCGGTCCGCGTCGAGTCGTTCGAGGACCTCGTCCTGGACGTGGTCGTCGGCGTACGCGAGCACGTCCGTCACTTCGTCCGGATCGAGTCGACCGACGAACGATTGGAGTTGGTCGGCGGTCATGTCCAACACGAGCGTCTGCTGGATGCCGTCAGGCAATTGGAAGAAGACCTCGCGGCGACGCGTGCGCGAGATCGCCTGGAACACGCTGGCGGGTGTCGCGGACGTCGCGATGTCCTGCTGGACGTCCGCGAGAGACGTTTCCATACCCGAAGTCCCAGAGCACGATTCTTAAAAGCCGGTGAAAAGAGGGCGGGTATCGAAGGCGACCTGCACGACGTTTTAAGTTGGGGGCCTCTGTGTACTCGATAGATACCAGATGGGATTGCTCGACTCCTTCGGCGCGCTCGTCAGTAGTCTGATCGCTTCGATCGTCCTGCTCGTGTTCGCGATACTGAGTTTCTTCATCACGGTGTTCATCGTCCAGGTCGGTGCTGGCCTCGCCGACGTCAACCCAAGTGCCGACTTCGTCGTGCTGTCGGCTGCCGTGCTCGCGACCGGCGCCATCGTCGCCGGCGCGACCCCGATGTCCAGCCTCAGCGGCATCAGCGACGAGTGATCGGCCGCCAGGAAAGCGACGAACGTATCGACCCACGAACCGACCGACGTCCATTCTTCGAAACCCGGAGCTCCGTTCCGAGTCCCCACGAAGACCGTGTCACAGCCGGCGAGCGGCGTCGCCGAGGACCCGCCACTTCGGATGCTTCAGATCTTCGTTCGCCCGCAGGACCTCGACCTGGAGCCGAACCTCCAGCACGAACCCCTCTCCGACCCGATTGCGAACGAGTGGCGGCACGTGTTCGGCCCCGAGGGGTCGGACGCACCGGTATCCGTTCACAACGACGCCCACTGCTACGACGTCCGTCTGAACGAGGACGCGAGCGTCGACCTCCCCTTGAAGCCGGGGGGCACACGTACGTCCACGTGTTCGAAGGCGACGTCACAGGTCGCGACGAGACCTTCGACGAAACAGAGACCGGGCTCGTCGTCGGCGACAACGCCGTCCTGGTGACAGCTTGCGAGGCCTCGCTCCCCGTCGCGTTCGTCGTCGATCCCGACGCACCGATCACGCGCCAGGGGACCATCGGCCTGTGAACGCCAGTTCGCTGATAGTGATTATTGCGAGTCTTCACCGCTGAGTAACGAGAGAATCCGTCCGTTAGGGCTGAAGCAATCTGGTTTTCGATGCCTCTGCCGAAAATCACCGCAATAATCACTATGAGGGATTGACTGCACGAAATCGACCGCGAAGAGAAAGAAACGGGTTCGAGCGACGGCAGAGCGTCCTTAGTGGATGCCCATCGCTTCGATCTGCTCCTGGTAGCGGTTCCGGATGGTGACCTCCGTCACCTGCGCGACCTCCGCGACCTCGCGCTGGGTCTGCTTCTCGTTACAGAGAAGCGATGCGGCGTAGATCGCCGCTGCGGCGAACCCCGTCGGGGACTTCCCGGAGAGCAGGCCTTGCTCGGTCGTGGTGTCGATGATCTCGTTCGCCTTCATCTTCACCTCCTCGCTCACGTCGAGGTCCGAGGTGAACCGCGGGACGTACTCCTTCGGGTCGACGGGTTTCATCTTCAGGCTGAGTTCCTTCGCGACGTACCGGTACGTCCGACCGATCTCCTTCTGTTCGACCCTGGAGACGTCGGCGACCTCCTCGAGACTCCGCGGGATGCCCTCCTGTCGACACGCCGCGTAGAGGCAACTCGTCGCGACGCCCTCGATGGAGCGCCCGCGGATAAGGTCCTCCTCCAGCGCCCGTCGGTACGTGACCGACGCGACCTCTCGGACCGACCGTGGGACGCCGAGCGCGGACGCCATCCGGTCCGTCTCGCTGAGCGCGAACTGGAGGTTCCGTTCGCCCGCGTCCTTCGTTCGGATCCGCTCCTGCCACTTCCGCAACCGATTCATCTGCGTTCGCTTCTCGGACGAGATCGATCGACCGTACGCGTCCTTGTCCTTCCAGTCGATCTGGGTCGTCAACCCCTTGTCGTGCATCGTCTGCGTCGTCGGTGCGCCGACGCGACTCTTGCTCTGTCGCTCGCTGTGGTTGAACGCTCTCCACTCCGGTCCCCGGTCGATAGATTGCGAGTCGATGACCAGTCCACAGTCCTCGCAGACGAGTTCGTTGCCGTCCCCGCTCGTCACCAAGCTCTCAGATTCGCACTCGGGACACGACGTCGTCTCGCTCTCGACCTCGTCCGTCTCGGTGGTCTCTCCCTCGCTCTCTTGCTGCCGATTCAGGCGAACCATTAAGATGTGTCTTGATACAGCGGTTCAGTACTTTAATAAGTGTGGGCTGGAGAACCGCGGTTCGAGTCACCGTCCAGGGGGCACGTTTTGTAGCCTATAGCAGTTCTGCGGCCCGATAATGGATGTTTCGGCGTCGAACGTTCAGAGTGACGGGTGCGAGCCGAGGTCCGTCGTGAGTTGCTGGTGCGTCTCGAGTCCCGTGTGGAACCGCTCGATGACACCGGTCTGGTGGTTCGGGCATGCGAGGACGACGATCGCACCGTCCTGGACCGGAACCATCGCCTGTCCGGGGCTGTACGGCGCGAGCTGACAGCTCGGGCACGGGACGCCACCGGCCGGTCGGTGGTGGAGGAGCGAGGCGGTGTCGTCGCTCGTCAACTCGCAGATCGCGGCGAAGCGTTCGAGGTGCGCGTCGCAACTCAGGAGCGGGACGGTGAGTTCGTCGAGGAGGAGGAACGAGGGCGAGCCGTCGCCGTCGGCGTGGAGGACGTCGTGACAGTCCTCGCAGGCGACGGCTGGCCCGGGCTCGGGGAGGGTCGGTCGGGACTCGTCGCGTTCCATGGGAGCCATCGTGTCTACTCTAGGCGGACGCCAGACGGGTAAGTGGTCGGTTACGGGCCGAGCCTGTGCTCGCAATCGCGGATGTCGGCCCCGTCGCGTCTCCGGAGTAATGGGGCCCTGCGTCGGTCGTGACTGCCGTTCGGACGTCGGGCGTCGGGGTGGCGTCCGGGTTACAGCACGCGGTGTCGTTGTCTCGTTGCAGGCGACTCGCACTGGAATAATCTCGGCGTGTTGGGGGGCGCACTCGGCGGTCGCTGGAATAGTCGGCTACTAACTAACGCCTTAATTGTGGGAACTGGTAACCAAGATGGAAACGACAGTCCCTCTCCGACTGGCCGGTCGCGACAGAGCAGTGTCCGCGGTGGTCGGCCTCGTGCTACTCTTCGGACTCGTCGTCGCGGGCGCGGGCATGATCTTCGTCACGGGGATGGACGCGAAGCAAACGATGACTGAGACGTCGGAGATCGCGAGCGCCGAATCCGCAATGCAGGAGATCGGTTCCGACCTCTCGACGCTCTCCATGGCCGGCGAGGACGCCACCGCTCGCGTCGAGATGAGTCCACGGCAGGCGAAGGACCTACGCGTCGCGGACGGCGGCACCATCCGCTTCCAGTTGAACGGCAAGACGGCGTGTACGGCCGAGAGGGACCTCGGGTCGATGGTGTACGAGCACGACTCGGGCGTGGTCGTCGCGTACCAGGCCGGTGGCGTATTCAAGCAGACCACTGACGGGACGACCATCGTGCAGTCACCGCAACTCGAGTACCAGACGGAGAGGATCGAGGGACACGACGTTCGGACGGTCCAGTTCCCCGTGACGAACGTCTCCGGGAGCGTCGACTCCGGGCGCGACGTCGTCGCCAGCCGTGACGGGAGCGCCAGTGGCGACCTCGAGACGGACCTCTGTCTCACCGGCCCGAACGACGACGAGTTCGAGTACGTCCGCGAGGTGACGATAACCGTCGAGGACACCGACTACTACGAAGCCTGGCATCGGTACTTCGAGGACGAGTTCGGGAGTGCCGGCGACTACAGCATCGATCACGACGACCAGTCGGCGTCCGTGACCGCGCCGCTCGGCGCGGGCCTCCAGCCGAGCCAGTTCACGCTGGGGAAGCACCAGATCTACGGCGCCATCTTCTCGACGGCGTCCTCCTCGGGCGAACTCCTCCTGCAGACGAAGCACGCGAGCATCGACAGCTACGACTCGAGTATGGGACCGTGGGGTGGCTCCGAGCCGTCGTACGGCGCGGAGGGCGACATCCTCACGCGCGGCGACGTCGCGGTGCAGGCCAACGGTGCGCAGATCGCGGGTGACGTGTACGCAGAGGGCGAAGTGCATCTGTCGGAGTCCTGCGGGAGCAACGACGAGGACGATGACGAGGACGATGGCGAGTACTGCGTCGACGGGACCGTGTACGTGAACAACACGACCGCGTCGGGGACGGACACGAGTCTCTACCCCGATGAAGACGACGACCGCGAAGAGGTCATCACGGACGGGTGGGACAACGGAACGACCGTGCCGTCGATCCCGCCGATGGACGACGAGATCGAGCGGACGGCGTCCGTCGTCCGACGGTACAACGACAACGACGCCGTGTCGGTCGTCGACGCCAAGCAGATCCAGTTCTCGGGTGGGTCGGCGACCGTCGAGAGCGGCGTGTACTACCTCGACGAGCTCACGGTTCCCGCAGGGAAGGATCTCGAACTCGACACGAGCGACGGCGACGTCGTGCTCGTCGTCGAAGGGGACGTCGACGTCGGGAGTGATGCAACCGTCTCGGTAACCGGCGACGGGCAGGTGCGGGCGTTCGTGAACGAGACGACGACCGACGGCGACCAGCTCCGCGTGCGTGAAGGTGCGACCGTGCAAGTGACCGACGGCGGTACTCGAACGTACCGTCCGGAAGCACTGTTCGTCGCGTGCAAGGCCGGGTGTAGCGCGACGTTCGACGATACGCCGGCGAGCAACCCGACGACGTTCACTGGCGTGCTCTACGGACCAGGGGAGACGGCCGACGACGGTAGCGTCCACGTCGGGAAGCGCGTCGACGTGTGGGGCGCGCTCGTCGCGGGAAGCGTCACGATGGAGCAACAGTCGAACTTCCACTTCGACACTCAACTCCTCGGCCGCGAGGTCGACAGCGACGACGACGGCAAGGTCGAGGCATTCGGGCCGGCGTTCTGGGACGACACCGTGAAGAACGGGTACGTCATCTCCGTCACCGCGAACGACGTGAACGTCTCCAGCGGCGACGAAACCCCGAAACTGGGGGCGTGATCGTCGCTCTCGGCAGTCGGTGACGATCAGGTCCTGGCGTTCCTGACGACGGCGGCGAGTTCCGACCGAGAGAGGGGCGATATCTCCTGTCTGTCGCCAGTGTTCGTGTAGAGGATGCTCGCCGACACCGTCCGGTCCGGGTAGGTGGCGGCGGCGACGTGGTGGTAGACGCTGAGTTGCTTGCGGTACTCGGCTTCGGCGTGCCGGCTCGTGTCGGTCTTGTAGTCGACGACTTCGACGGCGTCGGGCGTGACGTGGACGAGGTCGACGATGCCGGAGACCGTGACTTGCTCGCCGTCGACGGACAGCGGAAGTCGCGCTTCCTCCTCGACGAGCAGGTCGCCGTCGAGGCCGTCGAGGAACGCCTGGACTCGTCGTTCGTCGTCGTTCGACGGCGACACGGCTTCGTCGAGCGCGTACGCTTCGGCGAAGTCGTGGACGCGAGACCCGAAGTCGGTGCCGCGGCCGTCCTCGACGTCCTCGAAGACGTCGTCGCGCATGAGCGTGTGCGGCGTGTGCCCGATGGGGCCGTCCGGCGTCGGTATCGCGACGTCGAGCGTGGACTGCTCGGTGGTCGCGGCCGTGACCGGGTCGAGCGCTGGCGTGACGGGTTCGACGTCGACGGGAAGTTCCTCGAGGAACCGGTTCGGGTCGTCGCCGGCGGCGAACACGACGTGGTGTTCGGCGCGCGTGATGGCGACGTAGAGGAGGCGGCGTTCCTCGTCGTAGTTCCGAGGCAGGACGGCGTCGAGGACGGTCGTCCGCCAGTCGTCGTACACGTACGGGCGAGCGTTCGCGTCGGCGTCGTACACGTCGTGCTGGCGGAGACCGACCGGTTCGTCGTACGTGAGGACGCCGTCGCCGCCACCGTTCGGAGGGAACGCGCCGCTGTTCATGTTCGCGAGCACGACGATGGGGTACTCGAGGCCCTTCGTCGCGTGGATGGTCTGGACCGTCACGGAGTCGGTGCCGGCGCTGGCGTGCACCTCGTGCGTGCTCCCGACGTCGATGGCGCGTTCGACGAACCGGATCAGGTCGCCGCGCGTCCGCGTCGTCGCGTCGTGCACGGATTGGAGGACGTTCAGGACGACATCCGCGATGGCGCCGTCGTACCCGTAGCGTTCGAAGACGCGTCGAACGACGCCGCCGAGGCTCGCCGTGCCGGCGAGCGCGTCCCGGAACGCCACCATCTCCTCGGGGTAGTCGCCGTCGGCGAGGGCGGCGTCGATCTCGTCGAGCGCGTACCCGGCGCGTTCGAGGACGACCGCCCACCCGCGGTCGCCGTCGTCCTCGAGGATGCGGAGCCACGCGAGCAGGAGCTTCGCCTGGTCCGTGCGGAACAGCTCGATGCCGCCCTCGTACGCCATCGGGAACCCGTATTCGTCGGCGGTCGCGAGCAGTTCGCGGCCGTAGTCCCGGGTTCGTGTGAGGACCGCGACGTCGCCGTAGCCGGGCGCTCGACGGTCGCCGTCGTCGTCCTCGATCTCGTACGCGTCGTTTCCGACGATCGCCTGGACCTTCGCGAGCACCGCCTCGTGTTCGTCCTCGCTCCGGATGGCCTCGATGGTGGTGTCGTCGTCGTCCGTGGTCGCTGCGAGCGAGACGATGCGGTCGTCGACCGCGTCCACGTCGACGTCGTCGTACCTCGACGCCGACACACGGAGTGCGTGCTCGGAGAAGTCCAGTATCGGTTGCGTGGAGCGATAGTTCCGGTCGAGCTCGAACCGTTCGATGGGCGTCGTCGCCCACCCGATTCGGTCGCGGTCGGCGTTCAGTTCGTCGACGAAACGCGCCAGTCGGTCCTCGAACTGGAGGATGTTGTCGACGTCGGCGTACTGGAAGCTGTAGATGCTCTGCTTCCAGTCGCCGACGACGCAGAGGTTGTTCGTGCCGGCGAGCAGGAGCGCGAGCTTGAACTGGATCTCGCTCGAATCCTGGAACTCGTCGATCATCGCGTACTCGAAGCTGACGGCGTCGCGGACGGCGTCGTCCTCGCAGAGGCAGACGTACGCGAACGCCTGGAGCATCGAGAAGTTCAGGTAGTTCCGTGCGAGCGCGAACGCGAGGTACTCGTGGTAGACGTCGTGCACGAACGCCTTCAGTTCGCGCCGGTCGGCGTCGAACGCTCGCGCGGCGACGTCCTCGGGCACCTGCTTCCCGCTCCCACGAATCTCGTGTTTCTCGGGGGCGTCGGGCAGGTAGCACGCGTTGCGGTCGTAGCGTCCGAGCTTGCTCCGGAGGCGGGACTGCTTCGAGCCGCCGTTCCGTGGTTCGTTCGCGTCCACGAACAGCTCGCGGAACGTCTCGAAGTCGCCGTCGAGGTGGCGTTCGCCGTTCCGGTACCAGCCCTCGGCGGTCGGGAACACGCCCTTCGAGGCGAGTTCGCCGACGAGGTCGAGGAGTTCGAGCGGGTCCTCGAGCGCCCGGAAGACGTCGTCGTACTCGGGGTGGTCGTCGCTGAACGCGTCCACGAACTCGCCGAACAGCGCTCGCTCGACGAGTTCGTCCTCGAGCAGGCGCGTCGACCCCGTGATGCGGTCGTCGATGCCGAGGTGCGTCGGCGCGTCGTGCCCGTGTTCGTCGAGGACGTCGTAGCACAGCGAGTGGAACGTCTGGATGGGGGCGTCGACGAGTTCGCGCATCCCGTACTCGCACTGGGTGACGATGCGTTCGCGCATCTCGGTTGCGGCGTTGTTCGTGAACGTCACGAGCAGGACGTCCTCGGGCGCGACGCCGTCCTGGTCGACGACGTTCGCGTACCGGCGCGTGACCGTGAACGTCTTCCCGGTGCCCGCGCCGGCGTCGACGAGGTGGAGGCCGTCCGTGCTCTCGATGAGCGCGCGCTGCGCGGGGTTCGGGTCGAGGTCCGACGACGCGTCGCGGTCGTCGTCTCGACGGTCGCCGGCGTCGTTGCTCCGGTGTTCGCTCCAGTCGTCGGTCATCGTTCGCCCTCCAGAAGCATGTCGCGGTGGTCGACGTACCGGTAGTTCGGGTCGCCCGCGAGTCCCGCGACGGGGAACCGTTCGTCGCCGGCGCGCCGCCTGTTCAGTTCCGCGAGTCGCGCCTGGACGAACGTCTCGAACGCGTCCACGTCGTCAGCGAAGAAGTTCCGCCCGCGGATCCGCGCGAGTTCGCGCATCGCCTGCTCGCACCCACTCCGGACGTACTTGTACTCGCCCACGACCGCCTGCATCCGGTCGACGAACGCCTTGCCGAACGCCGAGTCGATGAGTTCGTCGCTGTCGGTCGTTTCGGGGACGTCCGCGGCGTCGAAGACGGCCGCGTAGTCCTCGTACTCGGCTTTCGAGAGCGTCTTCTGGCAGTTCTTCGCACCGTCGTCGCGCAAGTCCTCGAACACGGACCGCGAGCGTGCGTACGCCGGGAACGTCGACGGACGATACGTCACCGTCGACAGCGTGTCGTCGAGGTCGACGTCGCCGGCGACGACGTCGTCGAGCACCTCGTTGAAGTGGAAGAACGCGAACTCGAGTCGCTCGTCGGGCACCTCCGTCCGCCAGTGTGCGAGGTAGAGCAACGCCTGGAAGTTCGGCCGGTCGCTGGGCGGGTCGAGCGCGGCCGCCTTGACCACCTCCCTTGGGGACTTCCGGCGTCCGCTCTTGTGGTCGAGCAGCCGCGTCGGCGCGTGCACGAGGTCGATCTTCCCCTTCACGCCCAGTCGCTCGTTCTCGAACCAGCGCTCGGTCCGCGGTGAGTCGACCGGACGATCGAAGTACTCGGCGAACGCGTTCGTATCCCAACCGCTCGTCGACGACAGGACGACGTCGCCTTCGAGCGGGTTCGCGTCGAAGAACTCGACGATCGTCTCCAATCCCGCCCGGAACCGCGTCCGGCGCGTCGGCTCGTCCACGTCGCGCGCGAACCCCCGAGTCCGGTCGAGCATCACGTCGACCGCGTCCGCGACGACATCGTCGTCGTCGACGAACTCGGGGTGCGTCACCGCGAGCTCCGCGAAGTCGTGGAACAGGTTCCCCTCCGCGAAGTAGTCCCGGTCCGGGCCGTCCACGAGCCGACCGAAGAAGTGGTCGCGCGGCGAGTTCACGTACGTTCCGAGCGTGGACTGGCTGAGCGTCGACGCCGTCTCGGGTTCGACGTCGGTCGGTTCGCGCTCGAATCCGACGACGTCGCGGCCCGAGGGACGTCTGGCGTGCACCGCCGAGTCGAGGTCGGTGAATCGCTCGAAGGACGTCTCGAGTAACTCCTCGAAGTAGAGACACGGCGTCACTGGCGACCCGCCGCGGGCGTCCTGCACGAGGTAGTACTGTTCGACGCCGCTCTGGAGGAGTTGCTGGAAGCCGTGCACGTTCCGCGTGTACTGTGCGTCCCGGTCCACCCACGGTCGCTGGGGCGCGGAGTGCGTCCAGCTCTCGTCGAGTCCGAGGAAGAAGACGAGTGGGCGGTCGACGTAGGCGGCGGACTTCGCGTCCGCGAGCAACACGCCGTCGTTCTCGCGGTCCACGGGCACCTCGTACGACTGGAGGTAGAACGCGAGCCGGTCGACGCTCCGGGACGTCACCGCGTCGTCGAGCACGCCGAGTGCGGCGAGTTCCTCGCGGAACGCGTCGAGAGCGCAGTCGGCGCGTCGTTCGAACGTCGCCAGTGCATCCGCGAACGACGTCGTGGCCGCGGTCTGGCACCTCTCGAGGAGCCACGAGACGTCGCGTCCGGCATCGTCCGCCCCCGCGTCGTCCGCCCCGACGTCGTCCACCGCCGAGAACGCCCGGAGTCGCTTCTCGTCGTGCTCGACGCCGACGTCGACGCCGACGCGCGTCAGAATCGGGCGGACGTCGCGGACGCGGACCTCGGGACTTCCCGCGAGCACGCGGAGGTACTGGACGAACGCACGATTGTCGGGGTCGTCTGCGAACCCCGGACCGCCGTAGAATGGGATTTCTGCGGTTTCGAACGCGGACTCGACGAGCGCGGAGTACTCGCTCCCGGCGTCGAGCACGACCGCGACGTCGTCCGCACGGTCGGCGTCGACCGCGTCGACGACCGTCTCGACGATCGCCGCCGAGGACTCGAACGCGTGGAACGGCGGGAGGTCGAACGCGCCGTCGACGAACGGACTGTAGTGATCGTAGGAATCGGGGAGGATGGAGCGCTCCAGTTCGGTCAGCTGGGGGTACCCGACGACGGCGACGTCCTGGTCGTCGTCGATCCGGTACGCGGCGAGTCGACTGGACGTCGTCTCCAGGGTGGCGACGTGGTCGACGGCGGCCCGTGTCGCGTCGTCGACGTACGCGTCGTACTCGAGGACGGCGTCGAGTTCGCCAGTGTGTTCCCAGCACTGGAGGATGTTCCCGACCGCGTACGCGAGGCGCTTCCAGTCGAGGTCGGTGGAGTCAACGAGTTCGAGGAACGCGAGTCGGTCCTCGGCTTGCTCGCGGCCGCCGGCGGCGAGCCGCCGCGGTTGCACGGCGAACGACCCCAGGTGTGGGCGGTCCAGGCGTCGGTTCAGCGCGCTCGCGAGGGGCGCGTCGGGGACGACGACGAGGTCGTAGGGGGCGACCTCGTCGTACAGGTCGGCTATCGGTTTCGCACGACGGAAAGGCACGTCCCGGACAACCCGCCCTCCACTGATAAATGTGGTCGCCGGCGCCGCGTCCGACTCGGTCGGACCGCTCGCTACCGTTCCTCGACCACGCCGGCCGTGTTCGCGGTATAGTAGCGTTTGCAAGTAATCGCTCACTCTTTTCGTCAAGATCCGTCGTAGGGGCGGCTGGCACCCGAAATCGCGATATCTACTGAAAACAGTTGCAAACGCTACTATAGCTCGACCGCCGCCCCGACGGTCAGCCGAACGTCTTCGGCCGGCTACCGCTTTCGTGAGATTAGGCGACTTCGTTTTAAATAGGCTTGCGGAACTTCGAGCCATGGAAGTCACCCGGAAGACCATCGCGAAGGTCATCGTCGTCGCGTTCGTGTTCAACCTCGTCGTGATGGGCGTGGGTGCATGGTTCGCGTACGAGGAAGCACCACCTATCCCCGAGGAGGTCGTCGGCCCGGACGGTGAGACGGTCGTGACCGACGACCAGATCAGGGACGGCAAGCGAGCGTTCCAGAAGGACGGCCTGATGAATCACGGCTCCATCCTCGGGAACGGCGCTTACTACGGCGCGGACTACACCGCCGACGCACTCGCGTTGAAGACCCAACACATGCGGTCGTACTACGCGAGAGATCGGTACGGGACCGAGTACGACGAGTTATCGTCCGAGCGTCAGGCGGCCGTGAACGACGTCGTCAAGCAGGACCTCGACGGGCGCTACGACGGCGGCGACATCGAGTACTCGCCAGCTGAACTGTACGCCCACCAGCAGGTTCGCGACGTGTACGTCGAACGGTACCACGAGGGCGACCACGAACGCGGCGTCCCCGAAGGCATGATCGACTCCGAGGCGGACGCCCGCGAGTTCGCGGACTTCGCGATGTGGACGGCGTGGTTCTCGCATACCGACCGACCGGCGGGCGACCACTCCTACACGAACGACTGGCCGTACGCGCCCGGTGCGGGGAACGACGCGACCGGTGCCGCGATGACCTGGAGCGTCGTCGCCATGGTGCTTTTAGTCGCCGGAGCCGGGTTCGGCATCTGGCTGTACCGCGCAGTAGAACTCCCCGAACCCGACGCGACCGGTATCTCGGTGCCCGAACCCGGTGACGTGAGCGTCTTCCCGAGCCAGCGATCCGCGCTCCGGTTCGTACCCGTAGCCGCTGGCCTGTTCCTCGCACAGGTCATGCTCGGCGGACTCCTCGCGCACTTCTACATCGAACGCGCCGGATTCTTCGGCATCGAGGAGGTGTTCGGCGTCCACATCCTCCAGGTACTGCCGTTCGCTATCGCGAAGACGTGGCACATCGACCTCGGCATCCTCTGGATCGCCGCGACCTGGCTGGGCGCCGGCCTGTTCCTCCCGCCGCTCCTCACTGGACACGAACCCAAGAACCAGTCGACGTACATCGACGTCCTCCTCGGTGCCATCGTCGTCGTCACCGTCGGCGGCCTCGGCGGCATCTGGCTCGGCGCGAACGGCTTCCTCGATGGCTTCCTCGACGGCAACCTCTGGTGGTTGCTGGGGAACGAGGGCCTGGAGTACCTCGAAGTCGGGAAGGTCTGGCAGTTCGGACTCCTCGCCGGCTTCCTCCTGTGGGCCGCACTCGCCATCCGCGGCCTGAAGCCACTCCTGGACCGCGAGCCCCCGTACGGACTCGCGCACATGATCCTGTACGCGGGTAGTTCCATCGCGCTCCTGTTCACCGCCGGGTTCTTCTTCACGCCGTCGACGAACATCGCGGTGACGGAGTTCTGGCGCTGGTGGGTCGTCCACATGTGGGTCGAGGGCGCGTTCGAGTTCTTCATCGTCGCCATCGTCGGCCTCACGCTCGTCTCGATGAACCTCCTCAGTCGCCGGAGCGCGGAGAAGGCGGTGATGCTCCAGGCGCTGCTCGTGATGGGGACCGGCGTCATCGGCGTCTCCCACCACTACTGGTGGGTCGGGATGCCCGACATGTGGGTGCCCATCGGGAGCGTGTTCTCGACGCTCGAACTCATCCCGCTCGTGTTCATCCTCTACGAGGCCATCGGCCAGTACCGGACGGTCTCGGAAGCAGGCGGGTTCCCGTACAAGATCCCGTTCATGTTCATCATCGCGAGCGGCGTCTGGAACTTCGTCGGCGCCGGCGTGCTCGGGTTCTTCATCAACCTCCCGCTCATCAACTACTACGAGCACGGCACGTACCTCACGGTCGGGCACGCCCACGCCGCGATGTTCGGCGCGTTCGGCTTCCTGGCTCTCGGCATGGTCAGCTACATGCTTCAGTTATCCATCGAGCCCGCGCGCTGGGACGGGTCGTGGCTCCGTGCGGCGTTCTGGAGCTGGAACGTCGGCCTGGCGCTGATGGTGTTCCTCTCGGTCCTCCCCGTCGGATTCCTCCAGCTGGAGGCCGTCTTCACCGGGAGTTACGCCGCTGGCCGGAGCGTCGCGTTCTACAACCAACCCATCGTCCAGAACCTGTTCTGGGCGCGTCTCCCCGGAGACACCCTCATCATCCTCGGCACGGTCATCTACGCGGCCGACCTCGTCCGCAAGCGCTTCGTCCTGCGCGCCTCCGAGTCCGACCCCGAGATCGAGGACATGGCCGTCGCCGAGGGCGTCCTCGACGACGACTGACCGGCGTTCGAACACGTTCGGGAGAACCGCCTCGACTCCGGGGACCCTACGTCTAGGTGATGACAGCCAGTTCGAAAACGGACTACGCGACCGTCGTCGACGCTCGCGAGATCGAGGGCGAACCGTTCGGGGAGATCGTCAGTGCGCTCGGCGGACTCGCGGACGGCGAGACGATGCTCCTCGTGAACAGCTTCGAGCCGGAGCCGCTGTACGCCGTGCTCGACGAACGTGGGTTCGAGTTCGACGCCACTTCGGTCGCGGCCGACGAGTGGCACCTCGAGATAACGCCGGCGTGACGACGGGCGAACTCGCGGCCGTGGCGACCGTCGCGAGCACGGCTTTGATGACCACTGACGACGAGACCCAGACATGGAAACCGTAACACTCACTCGGGCGTTCGACGCGCCCACGGCGACAGTCAGCGAACAGTTCGAGGACGTCGAGTCGTTCATGCTCGGCGCGGGCTTCGACGCCGTCGACGTGGACGGGGACACGTTCACGATCGAGAACGGCGTCGGCATCGCGACCATCGAGTTGACGCTCCAGGTCGTCGACGACCCCGAGTCCGCGTTCGCGTACGAGCAGGTCGACGGCATCTTCGAGGAGATGCTGACGACGTATGCGATCGCCCCGCTCGAGGACGGTTGCGAGGTGACGGCGCGCACCGAGTTCGCGCTCGACGTCGCGCTCGTCGGTGGACTCATGGACGCGACCGTCATCAAACGCCAGCGCAGGAAGGAGTTGAACGCGCAGTTCGACTGGCTGGAGTCGGCCGTTTCGAGCTGACGGCGACCGTCGACGGGTACGTCTGCCGCATCGCGAGTGGCTAATCGGGGAACTCCTGGGTGTATTCTCGTAGTAGTCGGACGAGCGGTTCGACGTCGTCGAACGACGGTCCCCTGGACAGTTCGCCCGTGTCGGGGTTCCATTCGACGTACCCGGCTTCCGTCAGCTTCGGCAGGTGGTTGTGGTAGAGTTGCGCCCGTGCGTTCTTGGCGTCGACGTAGCGCTCGACGAACTCGACGCGGTCCACGACGGGATTTTCCAGGAGCGCTAGGAGGAGGAGGCGTCGGTCGCGCTCGCCGAGCACGTCCATCGTCGAATCCATCCGGGAGGGCGAGAGCGCTCCGTCGTCGACCGAACTCCTGACGGTGTCCCGCGTCGGCGGGCCCGTCCACTGGTTCAACTCGAAGCTCGCCCATCGACCGAACATCTCGACGAGTTGGACCTCTTCCTCGCGAATTGGGTCGGTTCGAGGCGCTGTGTTCGCGAAGCAGAGCGTGCCGTACAGTTCGTCGTCGGCGGTCACGGTCGTGCCGACGTAACTCCCGAGGTCGAACGCTTCGTACGCCGGGTCGCCGCGCCAGCCTTCTGCAAGTGCGTCGCTGACGGCCATCGTGCCGCTCGGGTCCGCGATCGTCCTCCGACAGTACGTCTCCGAGAGCGGGATGGTTCGGCCCGTCTCCAGGGCCTCGTGGGGGCCGTGAACGAACTGGAGGTACTGGGTCGCCTCGTCCGTGTCGATTCGCGAGAGGAATCCGCATTCCAGGTCCAGTTCGTCGGACTCCTCGGCGAAGAGCGTCTCGAGTTTCTGCGCCATGTCGACGTCCGGTTGGAGGAGGTTCGACCACAGGTGGTCGACGTACGCGAGTGTTTCGTTTCGTGTACTGTGACAGATTCGATGGACCATGAAGTTGGGAGCGACGTCGTCGTCGCGAGATCTCGACTGTCGCGTCGAGTCGTCCGTACTTCGATAACTATCGCGGCCATCCTTGTCAATTGTTACCATTAGTAACGTGTTGTCCTCGTTTACGACCACTTCAGGCGCAGCCAGGGTCCGTGCCACCCCAGGTGGGGAACATGTTCGGAGATACGCGGACCGTCGTCGAACCGCTACTGGCTGACATGGGCGCGATACCTGGGTCGCTCGAGACGGACCAGCAGCCGCCGATGACCGTGCCGCTCCGGCACTTCGTCGTCGGACTCGCCTTCCTGTTCGCGGGCACCGTCGTCGGACTCGGCGTCGTCGTCGCGGACGTGCCGGCGTTCGCCGGACTCTCGCACGTCCACCTGTTGCTCGCCGGGTGGGTGTGCATCACGATCATGGGAGCGATGACGCAGTTCGTGCCCGTGTGGTCGGGCGTCCAGTTGCATTCACAGCGACTCGCGAGCGCGCAACTGGTACTGGTCGTGGTCGGCCTCCTCGGGTTCGTCGCAGGCCTGCTGACGACGTCGCTCTCCTGGCTGGTCGCGTTCGGTGCTATCATGCTCGCGGGATTCTGGGTGTTCGCGTACAACGTCGGACGGACGCTATTGGGAGTCGAGCACTGGGACGTGACCGAACGCCACTTCGCCCTCGCAATCGGCTTCTTCGTCGTCCTCACAGTCCTCGGGTACTTGCTCGCGGTCGACTTCACGCAGGGAGTCCTCGTCGACCTCCCCGTCTCCCGCACGAACCTGCGAGGAGCGCACGCGACCGTCGCCGTCTTCGGCGCCATCCTCACGACGGTGTACGGTGCGCTCTACCAGCTCGGGACGATGTTCACGCAGACCGAGTTGCACGGCGTCGACGACTACCTGCAACCGGTGGAGTCGTTCGCGCATCCCGTCGGCGTTGTGCTCCTCGCGACCGGTCGCCTCCTCGACGCCGTGCTCGTCGCACGCGTCGGCGGCGTACTCGTGGTGCTCGCGGCGCTGTCGTTCAGCGCGATCCTCGCCCGGAAGCTCTTCGAGATGCGCGTCGAGCGAACGCCGATGCATACGCGCTACGCCGTCGTCGCACCGGCGTTGGCGGCGTGGGCGCTCGTGACGACGCCCGCCTGGGTGTCCGAGCCAACTGCGTCCACGCACCTCCTCGGTGCTCCCGGTGCCGTCCACCTGCTCGTGCTCGGCGCCATCGGGTTCGTCGTCTTCGGGACGCTCTATCACGTCGTGCCGTTCGTCGTCTGGATGCATCGCTACAGCGACCGACTCGGCCTGGAACCGGTCCCGATGATCGACGACCTCTACAGCGACCGGCTCGCGGCCATCGACGGCGTCCTCCTCGCCACCGGCACCGTCGGACTCGTCCTCGCGGAGTGGCTGAGCGGTCCAGCCGTTGTCACCGCGGCAAGCGGGTCGCTGGTCTGCCTCGGCATCCTCGTCTTCGCGACGAACCTCCTCCTCGTCGTCCACGACCACAGCCCGCAGTCGCTCGGTCGCATCCTCCTCGGCGCGCTCGCACCGGAACGCGAGGATGCACAGCCAACAAAAGCGGATTGACGAACATGTTCGGACAGGGTTCCTTGTCGGCGGCGTCCCTATTGCCCGACAGCAATGGCGGAGCAAGCGAAATGTGCGGTCTGGCGACCGATGGACTGCGAGGGAACCACGTCGTGTCCGCCGCGCTGTCCGCGGTACGTCGCACCCGACGGGACCGCGTACACGGTGTATCGATACGAGGAGTTCCCCGGAGAACTCCCCGAGCGAACAGATTCGGGTTCGGTCGACGACCCCGATCCAGGCTCGGTCGACGACCTGGGACTGGTCGCGGTCCAGGGGGACGACGTCGTCGGCTGGACGTGCAGGGACGAGAAGGGAACGAGCGTGCACGTGCGGGCGGACGCGTCCCGATTCGTCGGCGTGGAACTCGTCAGGCAAGTCGTCGCGGCAGGCGTGGCGCGCGACGCGGGGTCGCTCGTGGTTCGCGCACCCGAGTCCGTCGCCGCCGCCGTCCGCGAGGAACTGGCCGGTGCCGTACGTCCACGTGGCGACCCCGGGGACGCACTCGTCGTCGACCTGGACGCCGAAGCCGCGACACGCACCACGCGACATCCCGACGACGACAGCGGGGTCGCTGTCGACCGCGACCTGGACCCGCTCTTCGAACCGGAGACGGTCGCCGTCCTCGGTGCGACCGACCGCGAGGGCGCCATCGGGCGAGCCGTCGTCGAGAACCTCCAGGCGTCCTTCCGGGGGACGGTCGTTCCAGTGACGCGGTCCGCGGACGCCGTCCTCGGCGTTCCCGCGGTCGACGACGTCGCCGACGCGGACGCGGACCTGGCCGTGGTCGTACTCCCCGCGGACGCGGCCGTCGACGCAGTGCAGGCGGCGGGGGCGGCCGGCGTCGATGCGGCCGTCGTGCTCTCCGCCGGCTTCGGTGAGACGGACGACGACGGGGTGCGGCGGGAGCGCGCGCTCCGCGAGGCGGCCGACGCGAACGACGTCGCGCTCGTCGGCCCGAACGCACTCGGCGTATTGAGCACGCGTCGCTCGATGAACGCCAGTTTCGGGCCGGAACTCCCGGACGCTGGCGGCGTCTCCGTACTCAGTCACTCCGGAGCGATGGTGACCGCGACCCTCGACTGGGCGGCGGCGAACGACGTCGGCGTCCGCGACGTCGTCTCCCTCGGGAACGGCGCGGGCGTCGACGAGGCCGACGTCCTCCGGTACTGGGGAGCCGACGCGGCGACCGACGTCGTGTTCGCGTACCTCGAGGACGTCCAGGACGGCGAGCGGTTCGTCGCGGCCGCCCGGGCGGTATCCCGGTCGACGCCCGTCGTCGTCCTGAAGGCCGGGCGGTCCGAGGCGGGTGCGTCCGCGGCGGCGTCGCACACCGGCGCGCTCGTCGGTGACGACGCGGGGTTCGAGGCGGCGTTCGACGCGGCAGGCGTCGTTCGCGCGTCGAGCCAGGAGCACGCGTACGACGTCCTGCAGGCGTTCGCGCGCCAACCGGCGCTTCGCGGCGACCGGGTGGCGGTCGTGACGAACGCCGGCGGTCCGGGCGTGCTGGCGACGGACGCCGTCGCGAACGCGAACCTGTCCCTCGCGTCGCTCTCCGCTGGGACGCGCGACCGCCTCCGGGAGGCGCTCCCGGCCGCGGCGAGCGTCGACAACCCCCTCGACGTGCTCGGGGACGCGAGCGTCGAACGGTTCGTCGCGGCACTCGAGGTCGTGCTCGCGGACGACGGCGTCGACGGTGCGCTGGTCGCGTCGACGCCGCACCCCCTCGTGGACCACGCCGACCTCGTTGAAGCGGTCGGGGACGCCGGTCGTCGATACGGGAAACCGGTCGCCACCTGCTTCTCGGGTGGCCCACCCGACCCGGCGGTGGCGTCGGCGTTCTCGTCGGCTGGCGTGCCGAACTATCCGGATGCGGAACGTGCAGCGAGCGCGTTCGCGGCGCTCTCCGCGCACGGGGAGCGCAAGCGGCGACCGCGCGTGGACCCCGTTCCAGTCGAGCGCGAGTCGGGTCGCGTCGCATCCGTCCTCGATCAGACGGTGACCGAAGGCCGTGAGACCCTCGGCGTGGACGCGCTCGCGCTCCTCGACGCCTACGGCGTGACGACCCCGGAGGGAGTGCTCGTCGAGTCGCCGACGGCGGCCGCGTCAGCTACTGCTGAACTCGACGGGCCGTTCGCGCTCAAGGTCGCGAGCCCGGACCTCGCGCACAAGTCCGACGTCGGCGGGGTGCGCGTCGACGTCCCCGCACACGAGGTGGAGGCGGCCGCGGCGGACGTGCTCGAGTCGGTACGCGAGGCGGCGCCGTCCGCGACGCTGTCCGGAGTGTTCGTCCAGGAGCTCGCGCCGGAGGGCGTGGAGTGCGTCGCCGGCATCACGAGGCATCCACGGTTCGGCCCGGTCCTGACCTTCGGTCTCGGTGGGGTGTTCGTCGAGCACGTGGACGACGTCGTCCACGCGCTCGCCCCGGTGTCTCACGCGAGAGCGTGCGAGCTGGTGGGTGAGATCGAGGCGGCGGGCGTGCTCGAGGGGGCGCGCGACCGGCAGGCCGTGGACGTTGACGCGCTCGCGGACGCGCTGGTCGCGCTCTCCTGGCTCGCCGTCGACCACCCCCGGTTGACGGAGTTCGAGGTGAACCCGCTCGTCGCGACGGCCTTGGGCGCGTACGCGGTGGACTTCCACGGCCGCCTCCGGTCGGACGCGTCCGGAGCGGTGCGGTCTGCCCGGCCGGGGGTCGCGTCGGAATCCCAGGATGGGACGGGCGAGGACGGCCGCGAGGCGTCGATGGAGTGACGTCGCCCTCGGCGACAAGATTTTTACTGGTTCTACGCGAGCACGCGGGCATGGCAACGGTTGACCAGCCGACATCTCACCGCGAGGAGCTCGAACGGGTCGTCGAACTGGCCGACGAACGGTTCACGGTGGCGGTGTTCGCCATCACCCTCGGCGTTCCGGTCGCCGCGTACCTCTCCGGCGTGACCGCCGCGCTGTTCTACGTCCACGTCGCACTGGGCGCGTTCTGGTTCGGGCTGGACTTCTTCTTCAAGTTCGTGCTCGGACCGTCGCTGGACGCCGCACCCGACGACGCCGCCGGCGCGGTCAACCACCGGCTCGTCCCGAAGATGATAACGGTCGCGGAACCGCTCAGCGTCGGCGTCGTCGGCTCCGGTATCGGGCTCGCTGCCATGCTCGGGTACTGGGCGAACCCGACGGTCTGGGTGTGGGGCGCGCTCGCGGTCGGCGTCCTGATGCTCCTGGTCGGGTTCGGGCCGCTTCACGTCGTCACGACGAAGATGGCGGTCGAACTCGACAAAGACCACCCGGACACCGACCGGTTGGACGCCCTCTTCGGGAAAGCCCTCCAGTGGGGACTGCTCCAGACGGTCTTCATGCTCGCCACCATCGCGATGATGCTCGGGATGCGCGGCGTATTCTGATAGTGATCATTGCGGTGATTTTCGGTAGAGGCATCGAAAACCAGACTGCACCAGCCCTAACGGACGGATTCTCTCGTTACTCAGCGGTAAAGACTCGCAATAATCACTATGAATCGCGGACGCCAGTGTCCGGCGTCGGCCGAGTCGCTCAGAGCGGCCGGTCGCCGTCGGCGACGAGCGTACCGAGTTCCGCGACGTACTCCGCGTGGGGTTCGTACCCCGAGGGTTCGCCGGCTTCGACGCGCTGGCGGTGGAGGTCCTCCCAGACCGTGCCGAGCATGAACGCGGCGTGCGCTCGATAGAACCGGTCGTCGTCGAACGCGAACCCCGTCCGGGTCTCGTAGCGTGCGACGAGTTCCCGTCGCGTGGGACTCCCGGGTTCGTTCGTGAACGGCGCGAGGCCGCGTTCGTTGTCCTCGCGCAACGCCTCGAGTTCCGCCTCGTGGTCGTATCTGGCTTCGATGTCGTCGAGTGCGGGGGTCGCGTCGCCGTCGTCCCGCCAGCGCAGGAGGAGGTAGCCCAGTTCCGTGAGGGGGTCCCCGATCATCGCGGTCTCCCAGTCGAGCACGCCCGAGAGTTCGGGCATCGGGTCGCCCGCGAACAGGACGTTACCGGGGCGGTAGTCGCCGTGAACGAGCGACGTGGGAGCCCCAGCGTCGGCGGGGGCGTTCGCGAGGAGCCAGTCGCCGAGTTCGTGCATCGTCGACGCCGCCCGTCCCGTCGTGGCCGTCGCCGCATCCAGGCGGTCGATGGAGCGTTCGACCTGCTCGCGAGCGCTCACGTACTGGAGGACGTCCCGGAACGGCTCGACGTCCGTCGCGTGAATGGTCGCGAGTGCGTCCACGAGGTCGGTCGCGATGCGTTCGCGAGCGTCCGGATGCCCGTAGCGGTCCGGGAGGTCGCTCCCAAGTGGGACGACTTCGCCGTCGAGCGCGGTCATCACGAAGAACGGCTCGCCGAGGACGGACTCGTCCGCACAGAACCAGACCGGGTCAGGCGCGGGGACCGCGGTGTTCTGGAGGTGCTCCATCACCGCGTACTCGACGTCGATCGCGTTCATGTAACTCGCCGCCCGGAGTTTGTCCGGGTATCGGAGCACGTACGCATCCTCGGCATCCGCCGTCGAGATGGAGAACAACCGGTTGACGCCCGCCTCGAGCACCGAAACGTCCACGACGTCCGCGTCGAGTTCGGTCCCGAGGACGGCCTCGAGTTCGGCGACGTCGACGGCAGGACTCGAATCGTTCATACGACTGCCTGCACGCCCGTCAGGAAAAGGCTCCCTTCGGTGTGCGTGCCGTCCACACCCTCGATATCGACCCCCGCGTATTACTCCCTCGCCGTTCATAGCACTCCCATGGCGGATGACGGGGAGCGGTACCACGGGGACGTCGACGAGATCTTCGAACGTATCAGCGACGCGTTCTTCGGCGTCGACGAGGACTTCCGGTTCACGTTCCTCAACGAACGGGCAGAACAACTCCTCCAGGCCAGCGAAGCCGAGCTCTTGGGGGAACGACTCTGGGACGAGTTCCCCGAAGCGACCGACACCGACGTCTACCGGGCGTTCAACGAAGCACTCGAGACCCAGAAGCCGACCGAGTTCGAACTGTACTACGAACCGCTTGATTTCTGGGTGAACGCTCGCGCGTACCCCTCGGAGACCGGGCTCTCCGTGTACTTCCGTGACATCACGGAGCGCAAGGAACGCGAGCGGCAACTCCACGAGCAACGCGAACGGCTGGCGGTCCTCAACAACGTCAACCGCATCACGCGCGACATCAATCGCGCCGTCGTCGAACAGTCTACGCACGCGGAGATCGAGGAACTGGTCGTCGAGAGCCTCGCGGATTCGGACTCCTACGAGTTCGCGTGGATTGGGACGGTCGACGAGGACACCGTCGAGGTGGTGCCGACGGCGGTGGCGAACGAAGCATGTCTCGACGCCGTCCTCGACGTCACCGGGGAGAGCCCGTTCGTGCGAGCGCTTCGAACGGGCGAACCCCAGTACGTCCAGGACGTCGCCGAACGCGTCGAGTCCGACAAGTGGCAAGCTCTCGGTGCCGAATGCGGGTTGGTCGCATCCGCGTCGGTCCCGATCGCGTACGACGACAGAGAGTACGGCGTGTTGAACATCTACACCGAACGGGAGAACGCGTTCGACGGCGAGGAGGAGGCGGTCGTGAGCCACCTCGGCGAGATCGTCGGGCTCGCGATCGCTGGCGTCGAGTACGAACAGGAGTTGGAGCACGAGCGCGACCGCCTGGAGTTCGTGAACCGGCTCGTCCGCCACAACCTCCTGAACAGCCTGAACGTCGTCGACGCTCGCGCAGGCATCCTCCAGGACGTCACCGGTGAAGGGGCGACGAAGCACCTCGACGTGGTGCGCGAGCGGACGGCGGAGATGACGGACCTCGTCGAGAAACTCCAGTCGCTGATGCAGGTACTCGTCGAACCGGAAGAGCACGAACTGGAGCCCGTGGACCTCGGTGCGATCCTGAACTCGGAGATCGAGAAAGCGCGACAGACGTTCGACGACGCCCGGTTCGACGTGGAAGGCGACCTGGAGTCGGCGGGCGTGGTGATGGGCGACGACCTCCTCGCGGAACTGTTCGAGAACGTGCTGTCGAACGCCGTCCAGCACAACGACAAACCGGAGCCCCGCGTCGTCGTCGACGTCGAGGGCGGGTCGGAGCTGACGACGGTCCGCATCGCGGACAACGGACCGGGCGTCCCCGACGACGCGAAGGACGCCATCTTCCGGAAGGGCGAGAAGGGGTTCTCGAGTCCCGGGACGGGGTTCGGGCTGTACTTCGTGAAGGAGATCGTGGACGCGTACGACGGCGAGGTGTCGGTGACGGACAACGACCCCGAAGGGGCGGTCTTCGAGATCTCGCTCCCGCGAGAGTGACTCGTCTGGGCGAACTCGGGCGACTCACTTCAGGAGGTCGTAGTAGACGTCGGTCGTGGCGTCGACCGTATCGCTCCAGGCGTGCGTTTCGAGGACGCGCTGTCGGCCGACGCGCCCCATTCGGGCGCGTAACGCGTCGTCGGTGAGGAGGTCGTCGATGGCGTCGACGAAGCCGGCCGTCGACCCGTCTTCGACCGTGAATCCGGCGTCGTCGACGAGGCTCTCGAGCTGGGGGAGTGCGGTCGTGACGACGGGGGTCTCGCAGGCGAGCGCTTCGAGGACGGTCCGTGGGAGGCCCTCGTTCGAGCTCGGCAGAACGAACGCGCGGCTCTCGCGGTACTGGTCGACGACGCGGTCGTAGTCGAGTTCGCCGAGGAACCGGACGCTGTCCTCGACACCGTGGTTGCGACAGCGCTGCTCGTAGGCAGCCCGGTCGGGACCGTCCCCGACGATCCGGAGTTCGAGACGAGAGTGGGTGTCCAATAGTGCCGCGAACGCGTCGATGAGCGTCGCCACGCCCTTCCGGTCGACGAGCCGGCCGACGAACAGTATCGCGTTCTCTCGCTCGCCCGTCGGTGGCGTGAACCGCTCGCAGTCGATTCCGTTCTCGACGATTTCGATGGGCGCGGTGACGTCGTGTTCGCGGAGCCGTCGACGGTCTGTCTCGGTGTAACAGAGGACGCAGTCCGCGGCGTTGAACGTGAACCGGCCGACGGTCGGGAGGTAGATGCGGGACAACCATCCGGGCGCGGTCTGGGAGACGAGTCCGTGGTTCGTCAGGACCAGCGGCGTGTCCGAGAACCGCGCCAGGAGCGCGCCGACGTTCGTCGTGAAGTAGAGGTGCGAGTGCGCGTGGACGATATCGGCCTCCGAGACGCGTCGACGGAGCGCGCCGAGGACGCCCGGCGTGATGCTGTTCCCGGCCGGGCGCGCGATCTCCTTCAGTCGATGGACGGTGTATCCGTCCCGTTCCTCGCGTCGCGGTTTGCTCCGGTTACCATGGTCGGACGTAATGACGGTGACGTCGTGGCCGTCGCTCGCTTGCTTCCGGGACATCGCGTGCGCGTGGATCGCGCCGCCGCCGACGACCTCGGGGTAGATGTCCGACGCGATACGGAGGATGTCGAGAGACGCTTGCTTTGCGTCGCGTTCGGTCGGTCGCTCGCTCCCCGTCGACGCCCTACGGGAGCGGCTGGCGTGGTCCATGCTGATGTCGGTCAGTACCGGTAGCCATCACTTGGTTATGGGCGGACTACGCGTCGCGAACGCGGTCGACCGTGGAGGCACCGACGGCGTCCCGAATCCAACGTCCGGACTCGTGTGAGCGGGACGCCAGGGACCACGGTCGCGTCGTCGACACGACCGGTGTCGTCGTGGGCGAGGCCACTACGACAGGCGGTAGCGACTCTATACTCTTACTCCAGCCGTTCGACCTCACGGGCGTAGATGCCATCGGACAACAGTCCGTCCACCAAGCTCGTCATTCCTTTCAGGAATCGCCTCGCTACCGACATGGTCCTCGTCGTGGGGACCCTGGTCGCGGTCGTGATCGCCGTCGCGCTCCGGTTGCCGACGACGGTTCGAGGACTGTTCGCCGTGCTCCTCGTCTTCGTCGTCCCGGGGTACTTGCTCTCGGTCGTGTTGTTTCCACGCGGCGACACGTCCATGAGTTCGGTCGCGTGGCGGGAGCGTGACGACGGCGGGATTTCGCTCCTGGACCGGCTCGTCCTCACGATCGGCTTGAGCGTCAGCGTGGTCGTGTTGTTCGGAGTCGCCTTCGAACTCTCAGGGGTGCCGCTGACGAGTGCGTCCCGGTTGGCGGCGCTCGTCGCACTCGCGGCCGTGATGATACCGGTCGCGTCCTACAGGCGACGAACGGTGCCAGCCGAGGAGCGGTTCGCTCCGCTGAGCGACGGTTCCTCGGACGGTCTGCGCGCGAGTGCGGGCGCGGTCGACGTCCTCACGGTCGTCCTCGCGTTGAGCGTGCTCTTCGCCGGCGGTGCGGTCGCGTACTCGATCGAGACCGCCGGTGAGGACGCCGGCGTGACGGAGTTCTACCTCGAGAGCGACGATGCCGGCGAGTACCCGACGGCGTTCACGGTCGGGGCAGACAGGACGGTCCCGCTGGGGATCGAGAACGATGAGGGCGCGACGACGACCTACGCGGTGGTCGGTGAACTCCAGCGCGTCGAGGAGGTCGACGGCGAGCTCGTCGTCCGAGACAGCCAGCGCGTGTACGCCGAGGACGTCACGCTCGCGGATGCCGAGACGGCGACACTCGACGCGACTGTGACGCCGGAAGCGACGGGCACGTACCGCCTGACGTTCATGGTGTATCGCGGTGACGCCCCCGACGATCCCAGCATCGATTCGTCGTACCGAGAGGTCCACATCTGGATAACCGTCTCGGAGCCGTCCAGCTAAATGCGGGGTCCGAGATCGAGGGGCTCCGGCCCCGAACGAGGCGGCGACCAGGGCATCGAGTCCGGCGAGCGAACGCTGTGGCTCCTCATCACCGCACTCTGCGTCGGCGGCGCCGAGCGCACTCTCGTCGACCTCGCCAACGGCCTCGACCCCGCCGAGTACGACGTCACGGTCTGGACGATCTTCTCCGAGGCACCGCTCGCCGCCGACCTCGACGACCACATCACGGTTCGCTCGCTCACGGACTCTGGGCGCGTGGAGAACGGCTCTGTCGTCGGCGCGAACAATCCGCTGGCGTACGTCACCGCCCCACTCCGGTTCTGTTACGCCGCGTGGGCCGAGCGCCCGGACGTCATCCAGTCGTTCCTCATCTTCGACAACGTGGTCGCGCGACTCGCGGGCGTCGTCTGTCCTGCGACGATCATCACCGGCGTCCGGTCCGTGCCCAACGACCGGAGCCTCCTCCGCGAGGGCCTGGACCGTCTCACCATCGGGCTCGCCGACGTCATCGTGTCGAACTCCGCGTCCGGTGCCGAATACGCGACGGACCTCGGCGCGGACCCCGAGTCCGTGACGGTCGTTCGGAACGGCCGAGACGTCGAGCACTACCAGTCGGCGGACGCGACGGCCGTCCGCGCGGAACTCGACGTCGGCGACGACGAGCTCGTCGTCGGCACCGTCGGCCGACTCCTCGAACGCAAAGGGTACTTCGAACTGCTGACCGCGTGGTGCGACGTCCAGACGTCCGTTCCGAACGCGCGACTCGTCCTCGCAGGCGACGGACAGGACCGCGAGGAACTCGAAGCCCACGCCGCGGACCTGGGCTGTACGGACTCTGTCGAGTTCCTCGGAAATCGTGGGGACGTCCCGGAGCTCCTCGCGGCGATGGACGTGTTCGCGTTCCCCTCGCACTTCGAGGGGCTCCCGGGCGCGGTCATCGAAGCGATGGCCGCCGGACTCCCCGTCGTCGCGACGCCAGTCGATGGAACGCCCGAACTCCTCGATGCCTTCCGGAGCGCGCTTTTCGTCCCCGTCGAGGACCCCGACCAACTCGCGTGGGCGCTCACCCGCGCGTTGCAATCGCCCGTCCTCCGCCGGGAACTGGGCGCGGCCGCCCAGGGCGACGCCGAGGAATCGTTCACGATAGACGCGATGGTCCACGGGTTCGAGACGGTATACGCCGACGTCCTCGACGAGGATGCGCGGGCGAGCACGACCGTCAAGTAGGGAGCGACCTCACAGCACCTGGACGTCGCGTTCCAGGCGGCGGATCATCCGTTCGATGAGGTACAGGCGGAAGGCGAGTCGGTTCGGGTCGATGGAGACCGAGGGCGGTTGAACGGGCGTGTAAGCCGCCACGGAGCTGATTACCGACGCGGGCAGCTTGTTCGCGACGGAGTACTTGAGCGCGTCGACGACCGACGTCCACTCCATGCCCGACGGGGCGCTTCTCGGTCCGTCTCCGGTGCGCTCGGTGAGAGAGTCGAGCGTCCAGTCGACGAGTTCGTCGCCGAGTACGTTCCGAGCGGACGGCGTGTCGAGCGTGCCGCGCAGGTGCTCGACCACGTCGGGGGCGCGGAAGATCCGCTTGTAGGACGGCGTCGCGCTAGTCGTGGCGACGCGAAGGTCCGGGCCCCGTTCCAGGACCGTGTTCTTGAACAGGTGCTTGCCGTTCCTGGCGCTATCGGGAAGCCCTCGAACGGTCTCGACGACCGGTCGCGCGAGCAGCGGGTTCACGACCTCGACGTAGGGCGTCTTGAGCGCAGTGAGGGAGGCGAGCACGTGTGGAATCCGGTACGCCTGGTACACCCTGTCCCGCCACGTCGACAGCGACTCGCCGTCGACTCGGTCGAATCGGGCCGGCCACCGCTGGCGGTCCTTCCCCGGTACCGGTTGGTTCGAGAGCGCGTCGTAGTCCTCGATCAGGCGCCCGTTCACGTTGAACCGGACGTGCATCGGTGATTTGACGCGGGTCGAGGACTGCGAGACGTCCCCGCGGATGATGCCGTGGAAGCCGTCGTCGGCGAGGCCGGCGAACGTGTCGAATCCGTCGACGTAGCCGGCGACGTGGTCGATTCGGCCCTCGCCCGCGATGAGGAACCGCTCGAAGACCGTCTCGGGGTCCGTCGGCGACGACGGGAGCGCCCGATACCGATGGGGGACGCCCGCCGCATCCGCGACGTCGCGGGCGACCGCCGCGTCGCTCTCGCGGTCGTCGAGCGCGTCGGCGGTCCCCCACGTGATCGTTTCGAGACCACCCCGGTCACGGAACCGGTTGAGGAGCCCGCGGCTGTCGATACCGCCGGATAGCGGGAGCGCCCACTTCGAGAAGTCCGCGTCGAACGACCGACACGCGCCGTCGATCGCGCGGTCGAGGCGAGCGCTGTGGCTCCCATCCGACCCCGCGACGGGGTCGAAGGTTACCGGGTCGGACTCGACGTCGAGTTCCCACGTGGACTTCTCCAATCGCACTCTGCCATCCGAGGGGAGTACCTCGACGCGTTCGTCCCAGGTGCCGACCGGACCGAGCGTCCCGCTTGACACCATCCACGCGAGTGCACCGGTGTCGCGTTCGAACGACTCGGCGAAGTGCCCGACCGCGCGCTGGGAGGTCGACGCGACGAACACGTCCTCGAACTGGCGGTAGTAGAGGGTGCGCGACCCGACGACGTCGCTGACGAGTTCGACGGTCTCGGCGTCATCGCGGACGAGCGCGTACGTTCCCTCAGGCGACTCCGAGCCGACGACGTCCCAGTCCGCTCTCGCCGGGAACAACCCTCCCATACAGACGCTGGTCCCGCGAACGGGGAGCGGCCGAGGGTTCCCGACGATGCACGCGACGGTGTCGCCGGCGCGTTCGATACTGACCTCCGAGGGCGCGTTGTCGGGCGTGATCCGCTCGCTCACCCGCCGCAGGTCCGCGTTCGAGTAGCTATCCGTCGACCCATCACGTCCGCAGAGATAGATCAGATTCGCCATCGATACGTCGACCTCCAGGGACGGGGTTTCATTCGGCGAACCCGCCCCCGCGCGGGCGTCGTCGCCGTCGCTGCTGTCCGGTCTTCTCGGAGGGTACTATCACGGTATCAGGACCGTCAGCGAAGACGACCATTAGTATGAATTCTATACCACGACGGCTTACGCGCCACAGACGGGACCGGCTCGGTCAGCGATCGAGGCATCGTCACCGAGCGCGGCGACGAGCCGACGGTTACAGCGCTCGACGCGACGCTGGGTCTCGACGTCGGCCTCTGCATCGACGCCGGGAACGCCGAGCGCACCGAACCGCTGAGGTTCGTCGTCCCACAGCATCCCGGTTCCGCCGGCCGTGTAGACCTTGTTCCCGGCGCCGAGGCGGCTGTCGAGCCACTCCCCGGAGACGTACAGCGAGTTCGAGTACAGTCCATCGCCGTCGGCCTCGCCGACGGTGAAGTGGACCTTGTGCCCGCTCCAAGCCGACCGATACACGAAGTGTCCCTCCGGCAGTATCAACTCCCTCCCCTCCAGGCGAGCGGTCCTGTCACCGTCGACGTCGTACCGCGTCATGAGGCGCTGTGAGAGCCAGAACGCGGTGACTGGCTCGCCTTCCGCGCGAGCGTGCGAGGCGTACGCGCTGAATTCGGCGACTTCGGAGTCGGAGAGCGCGGTCTGGGTGTTCGGTCGCGGGTCGAGCCCGTAGTAGTCGTCCGCGGCGACCAGCGGGCCGGCGGCCGCCAACAACACCACCATCGCCACCAGCACCCTGCTGCGGTTCACCGTCCAGAGGCGCTCGCGGACCTGCAGGACGCCGACGCCGAGCACGAACGCGAACGGGAACAGCCACGGGAATCGGATGCGGCCGAGTGACGCGACCGATATCGGAGTCTCGAATACGAAGACGGCGGCGACCACGCCGGTTCCGAAGAGCGCGACCTGCGCGACGGGTCGGTCGCGGGCGTGCAGGAAGGTGGCGACGCCGATGGAGAACACAGCAACGAGCAGGACGAGATAGATGCCGTAGAGGCTACCCAGCCATTCGAGTGCGTTCACGACGCTGGCCGACTCCGTCGCCCCGCCGAACTCGAGAGTGACGCGCTGGGTGTATCCGCCCCGAGATCCGCCCTCGACGATGGTCACGAGCGCCGCCCACAATCGCGTGTGCATCCCGGTTCGGACGATTCGGTACAGGCTCAGGGCGGTCGCGAACACGAGGATGAGCATCGGCCGACCGAATATGGCGGATCGCGCGTACGTGCGGCCGCGAACGGCGTACAGGAAGTACGCCAGCCCCACCATCGGAACGAACAACACCTGCGTCAGGTGGTGGGTGAAGGAGAGCGCGACCGCGACGAAGCCGGCCGCGAGGAGTGCCGGCCATTTCAGGGATTCCTTCCACGCCAGCGTCGCGACGACGGCGAGGACGACGACGATCATCGTCGCGATGGACTGCGGGAAGACGTAGGACGCGTAGAACGAGAAGCCGTCGAGGACGCTGACGGCGAAGGCGGTGTAGAGCGCGAGCTCGGGATGGCCGGTGATGCGTGCAACGACGAGGTAGACCGCCGGAATCAGGACGACGTACGTCACCAGTCCCGTCAACATCAAGCCCTCGTACCCGTTCAGTCCCGACAGCGACCCGACGGCGGACGCGACGAGGTGGAGGCCGGGGAACTCGTAGTAGCTCGCGAACGAGATCGCTTCGAGCGACTGCCCGGCCATGATGTCCTCGACGAGACCGGTATGCACGATGACGTCCGAGTGCCCGACGTACATGCCCGCAGTCAGGTACTTCGCGATCGGCGAGAGGAGGAAGAGCGCGGTGAGCTGTGGGACGAGCCGTTCGGGAGTGACTTCGGCGAACACCTGTCGGACGACCAGCGCGTAACCGACGACGAGCCCGAACGAGACGAAAAGCGGCTGGTCCGTAACGGCGACTATCCCGACCGTGAGCGCGCTCACGGCGTAGACGGCGACCCGCGACAGCCGAGCGTCCACGCGATACGTGAACGCCTGATTCGACTCGTCGGTTCCGTAGTAGATGGCGGCACCGATCCCGATACCGAACAGCGCGTACAATCCGAAGATGGCGAATCTCGTCCCCAGAAACACCTGAACCACGAGTAAGGTCAGGAAAATCGTCAGCAGGGTCGCTGGATAGAACACGCGGCCGAGTACGGCCGGGAGATTCTGGGACGGAAATCTGGTTGCCATGTCCTTTAGCGAACGCCCCATCCTAAAAGTAAATCAGAGGCAACTCGGTTCAGCGTCGAGTAAGCACTTATTTCCGGACGGGTTCGACGACGCTCCGTGCGACCGCGAGTTCAGACGGACAACTGCTCGCGGAGTTCGGAGACGGTGACGGCGCCGACGGCGAACGCCACGCCCATGTACACGACGAAGCCGACGGGCGGGACGACGGCGAACAGGACGACGAGCGAGTCGATGCGAGTGGCGAGGAAGTAGATGACCGGTGCGGCCACGATACCGGTCAAGATGACGTTCGGGAGTCGGAGGTCGGCGACCGGATTGAACCCGATGGCTCGCGCGCTCGCGACGTGGAACAGGAACATCGAGAAGTACCCGACGCTGGTGGCGATGGCGGCGCCGACGATCCCCATCCGCGGAATGAGGAGCAGGTTCAGTGCGAGGTTCACGGTCGCCGCCCCGGCGGTTGCGTATATGAGGAGTCTGAAATCGCCCTTCCCCTGGCCGATGGCGAGTATCGGCCTGGCGACGGCGAACCCCATCGCGCCCGGGAGCAGGATGAGTAACGGTAACACCGCCGGCTTGAACTCCTCCCCGTAGTAGAGGGTGACGGTTGGTTCCGCGAGCACGCCCAGTCCGATGATGAGCAAGCCCGTGAAGAGCATCGAGTACCGCGTCACCGTCGACGAGATGGCCGTGATGCGTTCCGTTTGCCCCTTAGACCAGAGTTCGGACGTGGAGTGCAGGAGCGTCATCTGCACGATCCGCGGGACGAACCACACGAACTCGGCGAGCGTGAGCGCGCCCTTGTAGTAGCCGGTCTCCGCGCTCGTCCGATAGAGCTGGATGAGGACGATGTCGGCGTGTTTGATCGAGACGTAGAGCCCGAACAGGACGACGCTCAGGGCGTTGTACTTGAGGAGGGCGCCGCGAGGGAACTCATCGGGCACGCGCTCGAAGAGATGCGAGTAGTCGATGTACGTCGCGATACGAACGAATCCCGCGATAGCCGTCAGCACGTTCGCGACCGCCATTCCGGCGAGCAGTCCTGCGACGCCGTACCCGAGCACGAGGAGGACGAGACCGATGCCGACACCGCCGACCTGTTTGTACACGCGGTAGCGCTCGGAGATGTCCTCGCGGTCGAACCCCATCAGAGTGCTCCGCGAGATGCCGAACGCCTGCTTGGTGACGACGACGAGTCCGACGAGGACGATGAGGAGTTCGAGGTCGGGACCGAATACTCGCTCGACGACGCCGGTCATCACGGCGACCAGGAGAAGGATGGTGACGCCGAACGCGAGCGCGAACCCGACCTGACTGTAGTACGCGAACACGTTGTCCGACCAGTCCTCGGGTCGGTCGGACTCTTTGAGGTACTTCCGGATGCCGTCGTAGATGCCGCCGTTCGCGAATAGCATGAGGATGCTGAGCAGCGACAGCAGGAACGCGTACTCGCCGTAGCGTTCCGACCCCAGCAGGCGGACGATGACGGGCGTCGCCAGGAACGTGATGAGGATACCGATGACTCGGGAGCTGAAGATGGGGACGAACCGTTCGAGGATGGACTTGCTCATTCGGGGTCACCGCCGCTCCGACGCCGCCGGGGTTCGGCGAACCGGTCGACGGGCGCCGTGGCCAGGGACTGGCGTTCGCCGAGCGACCCGCTGTCGAACGGGTGCGTCCGCGGACCGGACTGGAGGGGATTCATCTGAACTTGATGGTCCGTTCCTGGGTCTTCCCGTAGAATCCCTCCTCGACGTCGCCGGTCCCGTCGACGTACCAGACGTCGCCAGGGGTCGCATCCCCGGGATGTTCAGCCCGTTTCGTGAGTTGCTGGAGGGACGACCGTTCGGTCGCGTCGTCGTTCGAGACGTTACTGTTCCCGGACAACCCGATCCAAGAGTCCGAGGCCTCGTCGTAGATCAGCCCGCCGCGAAGCGTGTTGAACTGGGGACTGCCGGTGGTCGTGCTCTTGTCGGTCACGGTCAGCATCGAGTTGGCGGCCGCCCGGTACGCGTCCTTGCTGGTTTGACCCTTGGACTCGTGCATGACGACGCTCGCGTGCCGCTTGGCTTTCACGCCGATGTCGACGTTCTCGTCCCCGAAGTCGACCCGTGAAGCCTTTATGTTGGCTCCGTACGCGAGGATGCCGTTGTCCGACCCGGGGCCGAACTCGAGGTCGAACAGCTTCACTTCACCGCTCCCGTACGCGGAGAGCCCGTAGCGTTCGTCGTCGTAGGGACTGGAGCGAGTAAGGGTCGCGTAATAGAGGTTCCCGACCGACGTCCCGACCATGTTCCCGAACACCAGGCTCCCGATCTTCACGGCCCCGGGGTCGCTCTGTTTCCCGCGAATCACGAGATTGATGAACGGGCCGGCACGGGGCGCGTCCACCTCTTTTCCGGCGTTCCCCGTCCCGATGACTGTCGGAACGAGGACGTCTTCGTCGTAGGTCACCGGCGTGTCGGGGACGGTCGCGAGGTCGATGGTGTACTGATCGCGGAGGTAGATCGGGACGCGCCAAACGGCCTCCTGGATGGTTTTGAGTGGGTCGTCCTTCGACCCCCCTGCCGAATCGTCGCCGTCGTTCGGGTCCACGTAGATCGTCGCGTTCCCGTTGCTGATGAGGGGTCGACCGGAGGGCGTCGTTCCGACGACGGCCTGCGTCGCCCGGACCAGCGGGATCGGCGTCTCCAGCGACCCGTACTGGACGTGTTCCCAGCCGCTCTCAGAGTCCAGGAACTGGAAGATGCCTTCCGAAGTGATGCCGAACGCGGGCGACACGGGGGCGTCGGGGAGTTCCGACAGCGCGTTCTGTACGTAGAGCGTGGTGCCGTTGGTCGTCTCTTCTGAACCATCGATCGTCGGCTCGACCGTGGGCTCCCCGCCATCGGTTTCCGTTCGCTTCCCCGGTGGAGTCGACTGGCCATCAGATAGTTGATAGATGACGCTCGCACCTAGAACTGCCAGCGAACTCGCTATCACCCCCCGCCGCGTCGACCTTTCCATGATGGGGGAACTTTCCGTTTTGACGTAGTTTAGTATGAACTGGTTACTTGCTGGAAGGAGGCGCACCGCTACGGATTCGAAACAAGAAACGAAAACGGCCCCAGGAAAACGAGTGGCATGACTGAGCCGCGACAGCGCGTCGTCGCCGTTAGTTCAGGCTGCCGATGAGCGTCCACTCGGAGCCGTTACCGACGTAGACGTCGCCGGTGTCGGTCGCGAAGTAGAGCGCGCCCTCGGCGGGCGTGTACTCGTCGCGAACGCCGACAGCGTCCGCGATAGGAACGTCCTTATCGATTTTCTCGAAGTTCGAGTTGAGGGGCTTGTGCCAGTCGCTCGTCCCCTCCTCGGGCGTCTGGTACCCGTGGTTCGCCGTGTCACCGCTGGTGTCGCCGCCATCGTCGGTGCTTTCCTCGGGCCAAAGCGTGAGCTTGTCGACGTTCCCGCCGTCGTCGCCGATGGTCTCGATGAGGAGGTCGACGTTGTCGGCGGGCAGGTCGATCGTCCCGGTGAGAACTTCCCACTGGTCCCAGCCGCCCGTCGTCGGGAACGTGAGCTGCTGGGTGGTTCCAGCGAAGTTCAGTTCGACGGTCCGCTCGGCGTCGCCGCCGTGCGCGTACCGGATCTCGTACGCGTAGGTGTCCGCGCTCGTGACCTCGAGCGGCCAGTAGAGTTGCCCGCCGCTGTTCGGGATGAAGTTCACGTACCCGTTGTCGGTGTAGCCGGTGTGATGGCTCGAGAGCTTGCTGTCCGAGTCCGTGCTCCCGGCGCTCGCGGCGAGCTTCGTCGACCCGTCGACGGTGATGCGGCTCGTGCTGCCGCCGCCGCCCGAGTCCGTCGAGCTGTCCGTCTTGACCGCGCCGAGGTTGGGCGCGTCGCCGTTGAAGTCGAAGCCGAGGTCGACGCCGGCGTCGATGGCTTCGTCCCCGTCAGCCAGCGCCATGAAGTCGGAGCTACCGGGCTCCGTGGAAGCGAACGCGGGCGTGATGCCGAGGTCCCAGGAGTTGTTCTGGTCGTCCACGCCGGACGCGACCTGGACGTCGCCGTCCTTCGAGATGTTGTTCCGGAGCGTGTAATCGCCGTCCTCGCTGAACCGGTAGTTGATGTCGTTCGAGACCGCCGTGCAGTTGTAGACTTCGAGCGGGTTGTCGGTCGTGTTCCAGTCGAACCCACGATATCTGTTGTTGTAGGAGACGCAGTGGTGAACGAGGTGGTTCCCGCCCTCGTTCGGGCCGCCACCGAGTTTGAAGCCGTTGCCGTCCCCGCCGGAGCCGCGACCGTTGTTCCAGGCCGCACAGTACCGGATGGTGTGGCCTTCGCTGACCCAGAAGTCGTAGCCGTCGTCGCCGTTGTTCCAGGCGCGGCAACCCTCGATGAGGCCGTTGGTCGCCGGGCCCGTCATGTTGAACCCGTCGCTGTTGTCGCCATCGTTCTGCCCGTCGTAGTTGTCGTAGGAGTCGCAGTTCCGGAAGACGACGTTATCGCACCCGTTGTTCATGATGCCCCAGAGGTTCCCGCCGTGAACCGCGAGATTCTCGAGGACGACGTCGTGGGCGTTCCCGTCGGTGTTCACGCCCTTCCAACCGGACCCGGACACTTCGAACCCGCGGAAGGTGACGTACGGACTCCTGAACTGAATTCCGCTGTCACTATCCGGACTCCCGCCGGCAGCGAACTTGACGGTCGGGGTCTCGCCGTCGGCAGCGCGGATGACGAGCGGGTTGCCGGCCTCGCCGCCGCTCCGGATCGTCCACTGCGAGGACATGTCGTACGTACCGCCCTGAGCGACGATCTCGTCGCCGGCGCCTGCGCTTTCGACCGCGTTGATGAGTTCCGACGCGTTGGAAACCGTCGTCGCCATCAGTTCTCACCCTCCGTGAACCGCGCCGTCTTGGTTGTGCTCGATGCGTGGATCGGGAATGTCTTGTCAGTCATAGTTGATGGTAGTCGTGGATTTCTTCAGTTAGTTCCGCTGTACCCGTACGCGCCGTAGCCCTCCGCGCCGTAGCCGACAGTGGCGATCGCATCGGAGGAACCGCTTGCCGCGGCCTTCTCGACACCGAGTCCGGCAATCGGGAGCGACGATGCAGTTGCGAGCTTGAGAACGGTTCGACGACCGACTACAGCCGAGTCCTCGTCCTCGGCGTCGCCGGGCGCACTGTCCTGCCGTAGGCGTTCGTTACGCGTCTGCGAGTCTTTCGTCACGGACGGGAAATACCCACTTACCATTAAAGGAATTTTTACGGCTTACAGTAGCCTAAGTACGGTTAGGTCCAAGTGAACGCTCATTACTGACGAATAGTTACCAGTCCGTGGCCGGCTTGTGGTGTCGCCGGGTCGATCGTAGTGCCCCCGGTAGGACGGAGTTATCGCCGGTATTCGTGGAGTAATTGCTCCTTACCGCCAGAATCGGCGTCTCCCGCGGGGAGTTGATAGTTCCTACCCGCGACGACGGGCGCGGAGCGTGAACGCCCTTGATGTGACGTCGTCTCGAACCGATTGGACGATGTGGCCATGGGGACACGCCGCCGTCGCCGTTCTCACCTTCTGGACGCTCGTTCGAGCGCGAGCGCTCCTCCGAGCGTACCCGCGTCTGCGCGATCGGGCGCTCGGTCGCGACCGCGAGCGGGCGCGAGCGAACGTCGCCGACGCGACCGACGCAGTGCCAGGAATGGGGCGGAGCGCCATCGTGGCGGTACTCGTGGGGAGTCAGGTGCCGGATCTCGTCGACAAACCGCTCGCCTGGGGCGTCCCGCTCCTGCCCACGGGGCGATCGCTCGGCCATTCGCTCCTCGTCGCCGTCCCCGTGATCGTCGCGGTGTTGGTCCTCGCCCGCCGCCGGAACCGCGGGCTCGCGGGCGTCGCGTTCGCCGTCGGGTACGTCACCGGCATCCTCACGGACGTTCCCTCGGGCGTGTTCGAGGGCGACTTCTCGCGGGCGACCTTCCTCGTCTGGCCGCTGCTCCCGCTCCCGAGTTACGATCTGGAGCCGTCGTTCGTCGCACACCTCACCGCTTTTGAGGTGACCGGGGGGTTCCTGTTCCAGACCGCGCTCGGTCTCGGCGTCGCCGCCCTCGTACTGTGGGAGTACCGCCGCGCCGACCCCGGCTCCTGAGAGCCGACGACGACGCGATAAGACACTCCTACCGACGGTATGGGTGGCTTTCGCGACTATCGAGGCCGATATTCGGTCGGCGTTCTCGGCCAATACCGGGTCGTCGCTCTCGACCACGGTCGCGACGACCGGGATTCAGTCGTCGCTCTCCGCGCGTTCGTGCACGTCGTCGTGCACGAACTCGGGGAGGTCGGGGACGCGACTGGTGTCGTGCGAGCCGACGGGTGGTCTGTTGACGTCGGCGGCGTCGCTCGCATCGACGTCGGTGTGGTCGCGTTCGTCCGTCATCTCACCGTCTTCGACGTCGCGGGCGTCCTGGTCGATGCGCATCGAGCAGAAATCGACGCCACACATCGAACAGAAGCGAGCGTCCTTGTAGTTGTCACCGGGGAGCGTCTGGTCGTGGTAGTCCCGGGCACGGTCGCTGTCGAGCGCAAGGTCGAACTGGCGACGCCAGTCGAAGTCGTAGCGAGCCTCGGAGAGCGCGTCGTCCCAGTCGCGAGCACCGGGCCGGCCGTTCGCGACGTCCGCGGAGTGCGCGGCGATCCGGTACGCGGCCAGTCCGTCGCGAACGTCCTCCGCCTCGGGAAGCCCGAGGTGTTCCTTGGGCGTGACGTAGCACAGCATCGCGGCGCCGTGGCGTGCGGCTTCCGTCGCACCGATGGCGCTCGTGATGTGGTCGTAGCCGGGCGCGACGTCCGTGACGAGCGGTCCGAGGACGTAGAAGGGCGCGCCGTCACAGACCGCCTGCTGGCGGGCGACGTTGTCGCCGACCTCGTTCATCGGGACGTGCCCTGGCCCTTCGACCATCACCTGGACGCCGTGGCCCCGTGCGATCTCGGTGAGTTCGCCGAGCGTCTCCAGTTCCGCGAACTGCGCGTCGTCGCTCGCGTCCGCGATCGAGCCGGGGCGGAGGCCGTCGCCCAGCGAGAACGTGACGTCGTGCTCGCCGAGGATCTCACAGATCTCCTCGAACTTTGTATAAAGTGGGTTCTCCATCCCGTTCTCCTCCATCCACTTTGCGAGGATGGAGCCGCCACGCGAGACGATGCCGGTCTTGCGGTCGTCCGTGAGCGGGAGGTGCGCCATGCGGACGCCGGCGTGCACGGTCATGTAGTCGACGCCCTGTTCCGCCTGTTTCTCGATGACGTCGAGGAGGAGTTCGTGCGTGAGGTCGGCGGGCCCATCGACCTGCGTCAGCGCCTCGTAGATGGGGACGGTGCCGATGGGGACCGGCGAATGCTCGACGTTCGCTTCGCGGATCGAATCGAGGTTCGAGCCGGTGGAGAGGTCCATGACGGTGTCGGCACCGTAGTGGACGGCGGTGTGGAGCTTCCGGAGTTCGCCATCGAGGTCGCTCGTCGTCTCGCTGTTCCCGATGTTCGCGTTCACCTTCGTTGCGAACTCGCGACCGATTATCATCGGGTCGAGGGAGTCGTGGTGGACGTTCTTCGGGATGACCGCCTGGCCGTCCGCGACCTGTTCGCGGACGAACTCGGGGTCGCGGTTCTCTCGTTCGGCGACGCGTTCCATGGCGGGCGTGATCTCGCCCCCGCGGGCTCGCTGAAGTTGCGTTCGCACCATCAACCACTAGGTGATACCACTAGGTTATAAGCATGGCGTGACAGCGCGTCACGGCCAGTCGGGTCCGACCGTCCACCATCACAGAAAGCACTTGTACGATGACGTATCAGTTCCAATGCATGCCCTCCATCAGCCGCCGCCGTCTCCTCGCCGGCGGGTCCGTCCTCGGTGCCGTCGTCGCGTCCGGATACGGCGCACTCGCCCCCGCATCCGCCCTCCCCGACGGACTCGCAAAGATGCGAGCGACGCTCCGCCCGGTCCCCGAGGTCCGCGCCCGCCCCACGATCACCGACGGCCACGTCGAGGACGCCATCACCGACGTCGAATCGACGATCGCTCGCGCCGAAACCACCTGGGACGCCGTCGAGAACCCCGACGCCGCCGTCGAATCGCTCCCGGGCCTTGCTGACCCACCCAAGGACATCGGGTACGCGAAGGACCGCCTCCAGGATGCGAGGTCGAACTCGGGCTGGTCGGCGCTGTTCGACTGCGAGCTCGCGGCGAAGCGAGCCGGCGAAGCCATCGGTGGCGCCCGCCTCGCGCTCGACGACGTCGACGGCGAGACCATGGCCGAGAACGCCAGCGAGATCCTCGACGGCGTCGACGCCGCACGCGACCGCGTCGCCTACCAGGTCGCGGACCCGTCCGTCGGGCTCGCGGAACTGTTCTTCGTCGAGAAACAACTCGTGAGCGCTCGGCTCAACGCGCACCGCGGCGGCGTCTACACCGGACAGCGAGAGCCGTCCGCGGAGTACGACGACAACCAGATGATCCGAACGTGGGGGTCGCACCTGGCGGCCCGTCGCTCGCTCGCGGACGCACGGCGACTCTACGACGACTACCGCGAGCGAACCGCTGGCGAGCGTCGCGACCTCGACGAGCACGTCCGGACGGTCGAAGCGGCGATCCGGGCGGACGCTATCGAGTCCACGTTCTCGTCCGACGAGTTCGACGAACGCACCGCCGAGATCGAAGCGCTCCCCGAGGGCCCCTACCGGACGTTCCGCTATCAGACGATGTTCTACGTACAGAACGCGGACGTCCAGCGCCCCGGGTGGCTCGGCGCCGAACTACCGCTGTATCGCGCCGTGAAGAACGCACGGGTGCTCCTCGGTGCGCGCGCACTGGCCGCGATCCGCGAGGACGAACCGCTCTCCGCCGGTGCGGACCGCGTCCCCGGAACGCTCCTCGACCGCACGAAGAACGAGGCGCTCGCGACGCTCGAATCCCAGAAGCGCGAGACTGACGACCGCCCGCTCCTGGAACTCCTCCTCGAAGAGGGCCGACGCCTCGTCTGGGCCGGAGACGCCCAGTTCGACGGCGACGCCGACGTCGACCATCCACGAGCGAGAGCGCTCGCGAGGTACGCCCTCGGCAACGAGTACCTGCGGGAACTCCCGGACGTCCTCGCGACCCTCGAATCGCCCGGCTCGTAGGTGCCCCGACGGCACACAGTCGAGCGAGGGAGCGACAGTCGCCAGGTCACTCGTTCTCGGGCGGTTCGATCGTGGACGCGAACGACCCGATGATCCCGAAGATGTCATCGTACCCGTGTTCGCTCGCGAGGACCGGGACCGCACCCTCGCGGTCCATCCGGTGCGTGTACACGTCGTCGGACGCGAACACCTCGCCTTCCGGTATCTCCTCGAAGTTCGAGTAGTACACCGTCGGCTCGCCACCGCCCTTCGGCATCTCCTCATGCCCTTCGACGACGCGCGTCTCGTTGAACGTCGGCGCCTCGTCTGTGAGGACGCCGTGCGCGCGAAGGAACGCCAGGGACGCCCCGTACCCGAACTCGACGGCCTCAGCGCTCCCCTGCAGCCCGGCTTCGAGCGACACGGTGTGCGGGAGCGTCGAATCCAGCGTCGTCGACCGGAGCGCACCGGCGTCGACGACGAACTCCACGCCCATCCCGGTCACCGACCGCCGCACAGACTCCGTTAGCTCGCTGTAGATCGCGAACGGCGGCGGTGCACTCATCGAGGTATGAAGGGCGAGAGTCGCGTCCGCGCCCTCGAGGACCGCGTGCAGTCGTGGCGCGAGCGCCGTCTCGTAGTCGTCGCTCTCGACGTCACCAGGGAACGTCCGGTTCAGGTCCGTATCGGTGTACCGTTTCCCCACGGCGAGCGCGCGCTCGTTCGCGACGACCAACTGTATCGTACCTTCGAGTTCGGCTTCGTCGCGGTCGAACGTCTCCAGCAGTCTCTCAACGATTCGTTCGCCAGCAGGTTCGTCGCCGTGAAGCCCCCCGACGACAGCGACCCGGGGGGTTCCGGACCCGCGCTCTATCAACCGCATACGAACAACTACGAAAGCAGTCACATAAATCGTGGGCGACCGACCTGGGTCGACACCGACCAACGTGGTCGGACGCCAGGGGACGCAAGCCTGTGCGAGCAGGCGGGCCCGGTGCGGGCCGACTCGGGCCCGCGCTGGCGAGCGCAACTCGCCGAACTCCTCTCGTGCACCTGGACCACCATTGGACGACGGTGAACGCGCGAACGCGACGAGTTCGAGAAACCGAAGAAGAACGGGTTACGTTCAAGAACGATACACGAGCGCAGTCGCGTCAGTCCGCCAAGAGCGCTAGCAGTCGTTTCAGTCCGCGCTCGCGTCCGCGGCGTGGAACGGCTGGTTCGAGATGGTCTCGCGGAGGTCCGCGAGCGCGTCCCGGCCGGACGTCGACGCGGCGTGGGTCACCGCGAACACCTCCTCCCGAGACACCTTCACGCCGCGTTCGGTGAGTGCGTGCTCGGGGTTCGCTCGGAGTTCCCGGAGCGTCCCGACCGCGAGGAGGAACGGGACGCTCCACGCTTCGAGCGTGTTCCCGTGCACGAGCGGCATCGACTCCAGGTACGTCTGCGCGTCGTCGAGGAACCCGCGAGCGTGGTCCGCGGTGCGTTGCACGACGCGTGCCGCACTCCCGCGATGCTCGGGGGCGACGACCTCCTCCTGTGGCACGCCCTCCGCGGCGAGCCACTCGCCGGGAAGGTAGACGTTGTTCTCCTCCACGTAATCGTCGTACACGTCCTTCGAGACGTTCGTCAACTGGAGGAGTTGCCCGAACTGTTCAGCGGTCCCCTCCATGCGTTCCGCGCGCGCCGAATCGACGTCCTCGCGCATCAGGAGGTTCGTCACGAGCGTCCCGACCGTCCCCGCCGCGTAGTGACAGTACTCCTCGAGTTCGTCGGAATCGCCGATGCGGAGGCCACCCATGTCCGCGTAGCGCTCCACGAAGTCCGCCATCCCGTCGACCATCTCCACGACCGGGCCGACGATCGCGCCACGGACGTCCTCGGGGAGTGCCGCGAACGTCGCGAAAACCGTCGGCGACCGCGCGACGACCTCCCAGTCCTCGTCTCGCTCCCCGGGCTCGGGAACGTACTCGTCGACGTCCGTGCGGAACGACTCGATAGTCGCCTCTCCCTCGGGGTCGACCACGTCCCGATACGTCCGGAGGAGTCGAGCCTGCGCCTCCGGCGGCAGATGCCCAGCGTCCTCGATGGTGTCGGCGACACGACACAACAGGTACCCGAGGCAGATGTGCGTCGACATCGGTTCATCGAGTACGTCCACTGTCAGGGCGAACGTCCGAGAGACGCCCTGGACGGCCTCGTGGCACCACGCCTCGTCGACATCGCCGCGATAACACTCACGCCCGCTCATCAGATATATCGGACAAAAAGGGCCGGGTAGCAAAAAGCCTCCGGGGTAACCGCGACCAGGTTCCGATTAGATTCCCGGCCGAGTCCGGTATTTCGTCGGCTCCGAGCGGTCAGAGTGACCGGTTCGAGTGACAGGAGACAATCACGAGCAGAGAGATCAGTTCTCGTCAGCGTGCGAGTGCGCGAACGCGCTCGCGCAGTTCCGCGGGGCCCTCGGCGACCTCGTCGGCGAGCGAGACGTCCTGCTCGCCGTCGGAATCCGGGGGGCGGTAGGCGAGGACGTACGCGCCGGCGCGCGACGCGGCTTCGATACCGCTCGCGGAGTCCTCGACGACGAGACACCCCTCCGGCGAGATGCCGAGGCGTCTGGCCGCTTCCTCGTAGATGAACGGCTCCGGTTTCCCGGGTCGGTCGAGTTCCGGTGCGAGCACCTCCGTATCGAAGACGCCCTCGAGGTCGAGTCTGTCGAGCACCCACTCGACCCACTGCGGGAACGACGACGTCGCGAGCCCCACCGGAACGCCCGCGTCAGTCAGTTCGCGCACGAGGTCCGCCGCACCGTCCGTGACCTCGGCCTTCTCGGTGTAGATCGCTTCCGCACGCTCCTCGTACAGTTCGAAGTACTCCTCGCGCCCCACTCTCATCTCGTACTCCGCGCCGACCGTATCGTACTGGTCGTAGATACTGATACCCGTCAGGTCCGCGGGCGTCACGTCCGCACCCGGCGGGTACGCGACGTCGATGATGTCGCGCATCTCCTCGGTCCAGTACGTCTCGGACTCGACGAGCACGCCGTCCATGTCGAAGACGACCGCGTCGACGCATCGGTCGGTAGCCGCATCGTCGTTCGAAGAATCGGTCATCGTTCGCTCGTACCGTGCCGACGGTATTCACTCTCCGGGTTCGAACGCGACCGATGGGAGTCCCGCGAGCGAACGCAGGGAGCGAGTGGGACTCCGTCGGGGGAGTGAGAATTCTTCGCAGGAGAAACCGAACGGACCCGACGAAAGTCAGGGCCCGGCGAACGCGTGCAACTCCTCGCCGCCGACGAAGACGACGCCGTCCGCGACCACGGGGTCCGTGAACCCGCCGGGGGCGGGGAAGGAGCGCTCGGCGACGAGCGCCCCGTCCGCGAGGTCCCTGGCTTTCACGGTCGTCCCGGCGGTCGTGTAGACCCGGCCGTCCGCGACCGCGGGCGAGAGCGCGTTCGAGTCCGCTCCGGTCCGTCGCCAGCGCTCTTCGCCGGTTTCGGCGTCGACCGCCCACATCGACCACTCGTCGTCCCTGCGACCGTACCCGACGACGAGACCGTCGCTCACGACGGGGCTAGCCGCGCCCCGGTCGCCGACGTCGTACGACCACAGTTCCGTCCCGTCCACCCCAGCCAGCGCGTACGCCGTGCCGCTCGCCTGGTCGAGGACGTACACGACGTCGTCGACGACTGTCGGACTCGTCGGGTACTCGTCGGCGTCGAACGTCCACTCGACGTCGCCGGTGGTCGCGTCCAGTGACACGACCCCGGGAGCCTGGCTCTGGACGTACACGGACGAGCCGGCGATCGCCGGCCGCCAGTACGTGGCGCCGTCAACGTGGTACGACCAGCGGCGCTCCCCGGTCTCCGCCTCGAGGACCACGACGCCGCCGGCCTCCTCCTCCCGTGAGAGCGCGACGGCGACGACGTCAGACGTCGCCGTGACCCGCGACGAGACCCGTGTGTCGAGGGTCGTCGACCACTGGGAATCGCCGGTCGTCGCGTCGTGCGCACTCACTCCGCTCTTTCGCGGCACGTATACGGTCCCGTCAACCACTTCGACCCCGCGAATGAAGGGTTCGTCGGGTCGCGACACCGTCCACTCTTCCGCTCCGGTCGTCGCGTCGAACGCGAAGACGCGATCTCGCGTCCCTGCGAACACTCGCCCGTCGGACACGACCGGCGAGTCGTCCGCCCCGCCATCCTCCTCGAACTCGTAGCGCCACGCCGGGAGCAACTCCGAGGGACCGGTCGTCGCGCTCGCACCCACGTTCGTCGCGTCGAACGCGAACTGCCCCCAGTCGTCCGCGACCGCGTCGATACTCGTCTCCGACTCGTAGGTGTTCCCGGGTTCGTCCGGTCGGTCGGTCACCGTGACGGCGCCCACCATCCCGACGCTCTCGTGGGGGAGACAGTGGTACTCGTACTCGCCGAGCACCTCGAACGTGTGCTCGTACTCGAATTGTTCGTTCTCCGGGGTTTCGTGCCCCGACCAGTCCGCGTCCGCTGGCTTCGCTTCGACCGAGATCGCATGGTTGTCCGACCTCCACGTCCAGCGGACCGTCGTCCCCGGTTCGACCGTGAGTTCCTCGGGTTCGAACACGAACTCGTCGTCGGGCCCCACGAGGACCGTTTCGAGGGCTCCGTTCGTGGTGTCTTCGCCGTCATCGGCGTCACCGCCTTCACCGCCGCCACCGTCGCCACCGGCGGCATTCTGGCCGTCCCCTTCGGTGCTCGTGGTCGCGGTCGCCGAGCGGGTCGACTCGTCGGTCTCGTCCTGGTCGAGTCTGAGGCAACCGCTCGTCGCACCCACCCCGAGCGCGGCCAGGAGGCGTCTCCGGTTCACACGACCGACAAACCCCCCCGAGTAGGTATCTTTTTCGTCCGACACGAACGGCGCGCGCCTGACGGCGCGCTACCGACGGCGGAACACCCCCGCGTCGAGTGTAGTCAGTCGAAGGGATTAGGGCGGTGCCTGCCGAATCACCGTTCGTGATCCGCGACGCGCGCGTCCTCCGGACCGACTTCGTGCCGAGCGAGGTCGTACATCGCGACGGCGAGGTCAACCACCTCTCCTCGGTGCTCGACCCCGTCACGCGCGGCGAGCGCGCCGACACCGCCGTCGTCACCGGACCCTCTGGTGCCGGAAAGACGTGTCTCACGCGGTTCGTAGCGAGCAAGCTCCGGGAGGCGACGCTGGACGTCGAGACGGTGTACGTGAACTGCTGGCGGAACTACACGCGGTATCGTGCGCTCTACCGCGTCCTCGAGCACGTCGGGCGGACCGTGGACGTCCACCGGCAGTCGACGCCCACCGACGAACTCCTCGACCGGATCCGGAGCGTCGACCAGCAGGCCGTCGTCGTCCTCGACGAAGCCGACCAACTGGAGGACCCCGGCATCGTGTACGACCTCCACGACCTCCCCCAGTACGCCGTCGTCGTCGTCGCGAACCGCGAGCAGGACCTGTACGCGCCCGACGGCCGCCGGCTCCGCAGTCGCCTGCAGGCGAGCGAGCACGTGCGTATGGACCGCTACGGCACCGACCAACTCGTCGCCATCCTCCAGGCGCGCGTCGACAACGGGCTGGAGCGCGACGTCGTCGACCGCCAACAACTCCACGCCATCGCCGACGCCGCCGCCGGCGACGCACGACTCGCCATCGGTATCCTGCGGAGCGCCGCACGCGCCGCCGAACGCGACGACCACGACGAGATAACCGACGACGTCGTCGGCCAGGCCATCCCGACCGCCGAGACAGAGATCCGGCAGGCCGACGTCGAGACGCTCACGCCCGACCAGCTCGTCGTATTCGAGGTCATCCGCGAACGGGGACCGGTGAGTCCCGGCGACGTCTACGACGCGTACTGCGAGCGCATCGACGACCCGAAGACCGAACGAACCGTCCGCTCGTACCTCTCGAAGATGCAACAGTACGACCTCCTCGTCGCGAACGGCACGAGCCGCGACCGCGTGTACGAGGTCGTCGACGACGACCTGCCATCACCTGGCGTGTGAGGACTGGCTGAGCAGCGGTGGTGCGTTCGACCTCGGAGTTGTCGGCGAGTCGAATCCTACGTTGTTTTATTCCCGGGTTTTCACATTCGCAGGTATGCTCAGACCGAACGCGACCGCACGGAAGACGCCGACTTGGCCGACGCCGACGCCCGAGCAGGTCGAGGTCGTCCTCCTCGGCACGTACCACATGGACGAACCCGGTCTCGACGAGGTGAACGTCAGCGCGGACGACGTACTCGACGACGATCACCAGTCCGAACTCGAAGGGCTCGCGGACCACCTGGCACGCGCGGACCCCGACGTCGTCGCCGTCGAACGGCCAGCGGCTCGCGTAAGCGACCTGAACGACGTGTACGCGCAGTACCGCGACGGCGAGGTCGCGTACGACGATGCGCACGCGTTCGAACCCCTGCATCCCGAGCGCGAGGACGAGACGATGGCGTGCCGGAGCGAGGTCGTCCAGGTCGGGTTCCGGCTCGCGGACCGCCTCGGACACGACCGCGTCGTCCCGGTCGACGTCCCCCAACAGCTCGGCGGAAGCGACGCGTTCGACGAACTCGAAGCGTCAGGCTACGAGCCGACACCGAAAGTGAACGTTCCGCGCATCGACCGCGAGGAACTCAAGGCGACGCTCGACGAGCGCCTCGCGGAATCGACGATCACCGAGTACCATCGGCACCTGAACGAAGAGGCGGCCCTGCACGCGAACGACGGGATGTTCGACGAATTCCTCCGGTACGGCGAGGGCGAGAACTACGCCGGCCCTGACGCGCTCGCGACGTGGTACCGACGGAACCTCAGGATGGTTCACAACGTCTGGCGCGCCATCGACGAGGACACCGACCGCGTCCTCGTCCTCGTCGGCTCCGGGCACGTCCACGTCCTCAGGCGTCTCTTGACGGAGTTCCCCCAGTTCTGTCCGGCGAGCGCACTCCCCTACCTGCCACGCCGCGGCTGAGTACCGTACCGACGAAGCCTGGCTCGCGTCCCACGCGCGCTGGCCGGACTATCGGTCCGGACCAGCGGGCCGGAACCGTCCCGTCGCTATCTCGGATGTGGCTCCCGAAACCTTTCGCTCGCGTGGTCCCTACCACGTTCCGTGGTCTCTAGACGCCGGTACCTCGCCGTGCTCGGCGCGTCGGTTCTCGCCGGCTGTAGCGACGGAAGCGACGGGTCGACAGCGTCGACGCTGAGTCGAGGGACGGACGCTGGTGGACGCGAGTCGACGACGGCCGTGGAGACGGAGCAGTCGACGACGGCGTCCACGGCGAGCGACGAGTCGCCGACGGGCGAGGCGGTGGCGTGGTCGATCAAGATCGGGTCGCCGTTGACGGCGGCACCCGTCGTCGCCGACGACCGCATCGTCCTCGGGAGTGGAACGCACGACGGCGCCGCGAGACCGGAGGCGCTGGGGGAACTCACGCCCGCCAGTCCCGGGTACGTCCACGTCGTCGACGTCGACGGGACGTCGTGGTCGCGGTACGCCGCGTCGGCGCCCGTGCTGTCCGTCGGCGCCCACCGCGAGCACGGGGTTGCCGCCGGTGGCGCGTACGCGATACTGGGGTGGTACGGCGGACTCGGTGGTGTGGCCCAGCGGCTCGTTCGCGTGGAGAACGGCCGACTGCGGTGGACGGGGCCCTCGATCGACGAGAACCGGTTCGTCACGGCGGTGCTTCCCGACGGCGTGGTGACGGGGACGCGCGACGAGCGCGTCGAGGAGTACGGGCATCGGTTGCGGTGCCGGGATCGGTCGGGTGCGTGGCGCTGGGAGGTGGAGAGCGGAGACGTGCTCGCGGGCACTGCGACGAACGGACGCGTGTACGTGACCGAAGGGAACGGGAACACGCGATGTCTGGATGCGGCGACGGGCGAGACTCGCTGGACGTACGCGGGGTGGGCGCCGACGTGGCGGCCGCGAGTCGAGGGCGACGTCGTCCTCGTGAAGCGCGCCGAGCGGACCGGACTCGGCGGGAGTCCGCTGGTCGCGCTCGACGCCGCGACTGGCGAGCGCCGGTTCTCGTTCGCTGGCGACGGCGAGACCGCGTTCACGCCGGTGTCCGCGGTGCGAGCGGACGCCGATGGAACGGCGGACGCGGTGGTGTACGTCGCCAGTGCCGTCGGCGACCTCTGGGCGGTCGACGCCGACGGTCGTGGCCGCTGGCGCTACCAGCTCGACGGCGCCATCGTCGACGGGCCCGAGGCCGCAGGCGGGCACGCGTACGCAGTCGATACCAGCGGGACGCTCCACGCGGTCGACGCGGAGAGCGGCGAGCGTGCGTGGACGCGAGACGGGACGCTCCCGGCGACCGCTCTCGGCGCGAGCGACGATGGCGTCGTCCTGCTCGCGAGCGCCACCGCGACGAACCGCGCCGACCGCTACCGCGTTCGCGAGTTCGCACACGACGGCACCGTCAGGTTCGAGTACACCGCAGGCGGCACCATCCGCAGTGCGTTCACGCACGACGGGAACGCGTACGCCGTCACCAGCGACGGCTCCCTCGCCGCCTTCCGCGACCCGGAGCGATGACGGGTACGCCGCCCAGGTCGCGGCCCCCGGACGGTCGGATGCTTCAGTCCCAATATTGAAGCGAGGAGCGCGAGTGCCTGCAGTATGACCGCACCAGCAGGCGTCGGCGACGACGACCACCTGGGACTGTCGGCGTACTACGACCAGGAGGTCGTGGGGCGGCCGGCGGTATCGCCGTCGGGGGACCGCGTCGCGTTCACGATGACCGAGTACGACGCCGACGAGGAGGAATCGCTGACGTCGCTGTTCGTCGCACCGAGCGACGGGAGCAACGACCCACACCGGCTCACGCGAGCGTCGGACGCGAGCGACCAGGCGTGGAGTCCGGACGGCTCGAAGCTCGCGTTCCTCGCCACGCGCGACGCCGACCCGGAGCTTCGCGCGGCGACGACCGCGGACGAAGACGACGAGATGGATACCGACGCGGACGACGAGGACGAATCGGACGCCAGCGACGAGGACGAATCGGACGCTAGCGACGGGGACGAGTCGGACGCCAGCAAAGTGGACGAATCCGGGGACGACGAGGACGACGAGGCGGCGTTCGGTGCGGACGAGCAGCAGGTGTTCGTGTTCGACCTGGAACTCGGTGGGGACGCGAGGCAGGTGACGACGCGAGAGCACGGCGTCCGCGAGTTCGACTGGGGTCCAGAGAGCGAGCGCGTCGTCGTGTCGGCGCTCGACCCGACCGACGACCAGGCGGAGTACCTCGAGGAGCGCGAGGACGAGGGCCCGATCGAGATCGAGCGACTCCAGCACAAGGCCAACGGGTTCGGGTGGACGAACGAGGCGAAGACGTACCTGTTCGTCGTCGACGTCGAGTCCCGTGAGAGCGAGCGGCTCGACGAGGCGTACGCCGCCGGTGCGCGCTCCGCGATGACCGGCGACAGCATGGACCCGACGTGGGGGTCGGGCGACCGCATCGCGTTCCTCAGCTACCAGCGCGAGAACGCCGACGACACGTGGGCGTGGGACCTCCACACGATCGCGTCGGACGGGAGCGACCATCGCGTCCTCACCGAGGACGGCGACCAGGCGAGCGGCGTCGCGTGGCATCCCGACGGCGAGCACCTCGCGTACTTCGTCGGCGACCCGACGAACGTGTACGAGACCGCGGACCTCCTCGTCGGCGCGGACGACCCGAACGCGGACGTGCAAGCCCTCTCCGCCGACCTGGAACGCCCAGAGTTCTGGCCGGAATGGGTCGGCGAAGACTCCCTCCTCCTTGCCGTCGGCGACGGCGGACAGACCGTCCTCCAGCGCGTGGACGTGACGACCGGCGACCGCGAACGAGTGTTCCCCGGCGACGACGACGAGCTATCCGGCGCGATGCCATACTTCGCCGTCGACGTCGACGACGACGGCTACACCGCGGCGTTCGTGGCGACGGCCGCCGACGAGAGCGAGGTCGCAGTCCTCGACCTCGACGCGACGGCCGGGAACTCGCCAGCGACCGCCGACGGCGACGCAGTCACCCGGCTCACGGCGACGAACAGGTCCATCACGGACGCGGTCGCCGTCGACTGCGAGCGCGTCACCGTCGAGAGCGACGCCGGCGTGGACGTCGACGGCCTCGCCTTCTACGGCGACGACTTCGACTTCGACGCACACGATTATCCTGTCATCGTCGACATCCACGGCGGGCCGACGACGTACGACCAGCCATGGTTCCAGTTCCCCTACCATCACTGGGTGTCCCGCGGCTACGTCGTCCTGAACGTGAACTACCGCGGGAGCACGAGCTTCGGGCACGCGTTCGCCGAAGCCATCAGCGGCGACTGGGGGCCCAGGGAGGCCAGGGACGTCGAAGCCGCCGTCGAACATCTGATCGACCGTGGGTGGGTGGCCGACGACCGCGTGTTCGTCACCGGCTTCAGTCAGGGCGGCATCAACACCGCGTTCGTGCTCGCGTACACGGACGTCGCGACCGCGGGGGCGGCCGAGCACGGCATCTACGACTTCTACTCGTCGTACGGCACCGACGACTGCCACGTCTGGTGGGACGACGAGTTCGGCGAGCCGTGGGACGACCCCGAGTCCTACTACGAGCTCTCGAGCATCACGAAGGTCGAGGACGTCGCGGACCCGCTCATGTTCACCGCGGGCGAGGACGACTGGCGGTGCCCGCCGTCGCAAGCCGAACAGATGTACGTCTCCGTGAAGAAGCAAGGCGTCGACTCGAAACTCGTCGTGTACCCGAACGTGCCGCACGCGCGTGGACCGCCGGAGACGCACACGCACCGGATCGAGACCATCACGGACTGGTTCCGCGAGCACGATCCCGCCATCGACGACGAGTAAGTTCGACCTCGGAGTCGTTCGCGACGACGTGAGAGTGATTCGGGACCTCGGAGTCGTTCGCGACGACGTGAGAGTGATTCGGGACCTCGATCGGGCATCACTGTAGTGGTGGGAATACGACCGTTTCCCGCAAGACAGTTAATTTTATGACATTTGAAGCCTGTCTGTCAGCTATGAATCGAACGCTTATTTTTACATTGATGACGGTCGCAGTTGTGGTCTCCCTGAGCGCCGTTCCAGTCGTGATCGGGCAGTCCGACGAATGGCCGGACCAACAACACGAAGCCAAGGAGATCTCGCCAGGAACCTACAGTGGCGTAATCGCTTCCCAAGACGATACGGACTACATGAAAGTCCCAGTGCAGGCCGGTGACACCGTCACTGTCACGCTCGACAAGGAGATCCGAAAGGACACCTGGATGTATCTGGAATGGCCGGGCGCACCGAGTAGCTATTCGAGCGACGGCGTCACCATCGACGACGAGAGCGAACCGTCCTTGACCCGAAAGATCACGGCCGAAGAGAACGGCTACCTCTACGTCGAAGTCGGTAGTTACACCGCGGACGACGGCAGTGAGCCGTGGGAAGTGACCATCGAGAGGACGCGGGGTGCCGATTCGTGGAACGACGACCACCACACTGCCGAAGAAATCACTCCAGGCTCCCACACGGGCGTGGTGAACAGTCCGGACGATTCCGATTATCTGAAGGTCCCTGTTACCGCCGGTGACACCGTCACTGTCACGCTCGACAAGGAGATCCGAAAGGACACCTGGATGTATCTGGAATGGCCGGGCGCACCGAGTAGCTATTCGAGCGACGGCATCACCATCGACGACGAGAGTGCAGAAACCCTAACGCGGAAGATCACGGCGGAAGAGACCGGGTATCTCTACATCCAGGTATCGAGCTATACGGTCGAGACGAACACTGAGTCGTGGGAGTTGCGCATCGACCGGACTCGGGGGAGCGATTCGTGGAACGACGACCAATACACTGCTGAAGAGGTTTCCCCGGGATTACAGACTGGTGTCGTGAATAGTCCTGACGACACGGATTACCTCAAAGTCCCCGTACGAGAGGGCGATACCGTGACAGTGCAGATGAAGAAGTCCGTCGGGAAAGATACGTGGATGTATCTGGAGTGGCCGGGAGCACCGAGTAGTTACTCGAGCGACGGCGTCACCATCGACGACGAGAGCGCAGGAACGCTCACGCGAAAGGTCACTGTCGAGGAGAACGGATTCCTCTATATCCAGATGGCGAGTTATTCCGTCACGACGGGGACGGAGCCCTGGGAGCTACGAATCGAGAGGACGCGGGGTGCCGATTCGTGGAACGACGACCACTATACTGCCGAAGAGGTCGATCCAGGAACATATGCTGGCGGAGTGAACAGTCCAGATGACACGGACTACCTGAAGATACCCGTCCGCGAGGGCGAAACGGTGTCTGTGAATCTAGCGAAACAGCCTGGGAGTGATACATGGATGCACCTGGATTGGCCTGGTGCACCGAGTAGTTACTCGAACGATGGCGTCACACTCGACGACGAGGACCAGGGCTCGCTATCAAGGGAAATAACGGCCGAAGAGAACGGATTCCTCTTCGTCGAGGTCGGCAGTTACAGTGTCTCGACTGGAACCGAATCCTGGGCTCTGGGGGTCAATACAGCCCCTGATAGCATAGGAACGAGTGATACCCCGACAACCACCGTCCCAACGACTACTATTCCAACCACTACCGTCCCAACGACTACTATTCCAACCACCACCGTTCCACCGACCACCACCGTCCCAACGACCGAACCGTTCACTACTGTTCCAGCGACGGAGACGACGGACGTCACCGAGTCGAACAAACCATTCGAGACGGAGAGAGAGACGAGTGACGATGGAACAGCGCAACAGGACAACGATGGAGACGGAGTTCCGGACTCCGAGGACTACGCGCCACGCGACCCCGACGTCCAGGACGAGAGTGATATCGAGGATGATTCGAACGGCTCACCCGGATTCGGCGTCTCAGTTGCAGTGCTCGCCCTCCTGAGTGTCGTCGCGATCGTTCGCCACCGACGCTGAAACACGAATCTCGAGATATCAGGGTGTGACGATGCGAGGAACAGTCCACGCCCCTCCGCTAGTGGCGAGGGAGCGTGGTCCATCCGGGCTTACCGCCGATCGCGGAGTCGATCCGCGTCCGCGAGTCGCTCCCGGAGGTCGTCGTAGAGTCCGGCACAACTCTCCGAACTCGTTCGATCGGGGCCGACCGCGGAGAGCGTCGTCCAGTCCCCGACGAGAACGAGTCGCTTCCGGGCGCGCGTGAGGGCGACGTTCAGTCGTCGCGGCCCGACCCCGGGGCGCTCCAGGAACCCGCTCCGGCCGTCGTCGTTGCTCCGGACGAACGAGACGACGATGGCTTCGCGCTCTCCACCCTGGAACGAGTCGACCGTGTCGACGGTGACGCGATCCACGTCCGCCGCGTCGACGGCCGCGAGGCGACGTCGGACGAGTTCGACCTGGCCGCGGTACGCCGCGATGACGCCGACGTCCGCCGGTGCCACGCCGTGCGCAAGGAGGCGCTCGATCGCCTCGACGACCGCGTCCGCCTCCGCGGGATTCGCGTACGACTCGCCACTCGCTGGTCGTTCCTCGCCGTCGACGTCGACGCCGACAAGCGGCTCGAGCCCGTCGATGCACCAGTCGCGGTTCCGCGCGGCCGTCTCCAGGTCGCCGTCGTAGAACGCGTCGTTCGGGAACGACGCGATCGCCTCGTGCATCCGGTACTGGCGACCGAGCAGGACGGACACCGCGGACCCGTACCGGTCCATGAGCGTCTCGAACCACGACACCCGACGGTCGGTGTCGGCGTCCGGTTCGCTCGCGGCGTACGGCGGCAACTGACGGTGGTCGCCACTCAACACGAGTTTCCGTGCGCTATCGAGGACGATCGCTGTCGCGGGTCGACTCACCTGCGTCGCCTCGTCGACGACGGCGACGTCGAACTCGTCGGTGTCGAACGACGCCGCGCCACTCGTCGTCGCGGCGACCACGTCCGCGTTCGCGACCGACGCCGTCCCGTACTCTCGTCGGACGACGGGATTCTTCGAGTTCCCGCCGACACGAGCGATGGAGAGCCCACCGTCGGCGTCGCCCTCGCGACCGGCGGCGAACGCGTGGAGCGTCCCCGAGTCGGGTGTTTCGAGCGTGCTGTCGCCGACGAGCAGGTTGTCGACGGCCTGGTTCGAGTGCGCGGTCACGAGCACGGACTGGTCGTGCCAGACCGCGTGCAGGACGTACGCGGTGAGCGTCCGCGTCTTCCCGGTCCCGGGCGGACCGTGGATGCAGACGACGTCCTCGGCGTCGGCCGCCCACTCGAGCGCACGCTGCTGGTACTCGTTCAGTTCGATGTCGACGCTCGGCGTCGAACGCTCGTCGCGAGCGAACCGGACCGGTCGATTGCCCGCGAGGAGCGCTCGCTTGGACTCGTCCACGGCGACGCGAGCGAGCGCGTCGCTCCGGCGCTCGAACGGCACCGGGTTCAGGAGCGGCGTCAGCCAGAACTCGCGGTCGCGGTCGGTGAGCGCCGCCTCGACGACGCTCGGGTCCAGCGAGCACGACCTGTCGGCTTTCGCGGTCACGAGTGCCCCATCGACGTGCGTGGTCCGAACCGCAAACGGGAACGGCCCGGAGCCGTCGGCGTCGGCGTCGAGCGCGTCGACGAGCAAGACGCTGTCGGGGTAGATGCCGTCGTTCGCGTACAGGCTCCGGTCGCGTCCGCCGTCGTCGGCGAGCCGGAGGCGAAATTCGCCGAGTGCATCCGGTCGGTTCGCGCGACCGAGCGGAACGAACGGTCCGGTCGCCACGCCCTGCTCGACGAGCGTCTCGAGGTCAGCGTCGTCGTGCGTCGCTCGATTCGCGCGCCGCTCGGCCGCCCGCTCGGCGGCGACGGCCGCTTGCAGGTCCTCGAACACCGCCGACACCGCTTCTTCTGACAGCGTCGCCGTCGGTTCCACCGTCGTCGCGGGCAGGTTCTCTTGCACCTCGTCTCGATCGTCAGCGTCTCGATCGTCAGCGTCTCGATCGTCAGCGTCTCGATCGTCAGCGTCTCGATCGTCACCGCGGTCCCCGTGCTCGCCGTCCGCCGCCGCACCCGAATCCCCGTCGTCGGCCTCCTCGGCGGGGAGCCAGTACCGGAGTCGGTCGCCGATATCGGTCTCGGCGACGGTGTCGAGCGAGACGAATCGAACGGTGCCGTCGATACCGAAACTCGTGTCGTACCAGCCCAGTTGCTCGGACTCGGGCCGCCAGAGCACGTACGTCGCCGAGACCGTCGGCGCGTCCGCGTCGTGGAGCGGGACGACGTACCCGTCGCGGTCCGGCGTCGTCTCCCGGACCGTCTTCGCCCCGCGATCCAGTGCCGTCGCCAGGTCCGCGGCCCCGATGGCGCCGCCGTAGCGCGTCCGCTCACCGGGTGTCTCGGCGTCTCGGAACAACGTCGAACCGCGTACGTTCCACGTCTCGTCGAGCCCCCCGACTGCCGGCCGACCATCCTCCCCACGCTCGTCGGTCTCCCCACTCATCGCTATCGAACGTTCCGTCGTACGCCCGAGGACCGATATAGGCCCTGCGTTCTCGCCCGCTCGCGGGCGACGACCCCGTGCTTTCGTGCGCCAGCAGTCCCAGCGTCGACTGATACCAGCGACGACTGGTTCACCCCGCCGAGGACGCCGGGGCGAGAGCCTGTCACTCGACGAGTTCGGTTCGGAGCTTCAGCGGTGCGTCGAGCGAGAGCGTCGGACCGGCACTGACTGTGGGGCGGTCGTCGGTTCGGAGTCGACGGTGCTGGCAGACGACGGCGGTGACGAGCAGGAGCGTCTGGTTCGCCAACCGCATCCCGAGACAGTGGCGTGGTCCGGCGCCGTAGGGGAGGTACGCGTACTCGGGGCGGTCGCTCTCGGTCGCGAGTTCGCCGTCGTCGTCGAGCCACCTGGCCGGGTCGAACCGCTCCGAGTCCTCCCAGTATCGGTCGTCTCGATGCAGGTTCCACGGGGACAGGAGGACCGTCGTCTCCGGCTCGATACGGTATCCCTGGACGGTCACGGGCCGCGTCGGTTCCCGGAAGAGGACGTACTGGGGCGGGTACAACCGCAGGCTCTCCTTCACGACCGCGTTCAGCCAGGGGAGGTCGGTGCGGTCGACCGCAGTGGGTCGGTCGTCGCCGAGGACTGCGTCGAGTTCCGCACGCACTCGCGCCTGCGAGTCGGGGTTCGCCGCGAGCGACCCGAGCGTGCACGCGAGCGCGGTCGCGGTGGAGTCGAATCCGGCGAACAGGAACGCGATCAGTTCGTCGCGCACGGTCTCGGGTGGGAGGCCGGCGGCGAGCATCACGGAGAGCAGGTCATCGTTCGGTCGGCCGTCGCTCGCGTTCGGTCGGCCGTCGCTCGAGTTCGGTCGCCCGTCGCTCGCGTTCGTGCGGGCGTCGACGACGCCGTCCAGTCGGTCGTGGAGGGTGGCGACGGCCCGCCGATATCGGCGGTTCGTCGGCGTCGGCACCCACTCCGGGAGGTACGTCGAGAGCGACTGCATGTCCATGCGTGCGAGGACGTCGTCGGCGGCGGCGTGGATCGGGGTGTCGTCGCCGTGGAGGTCCAGTCCGAACAGGGCGCGAGCGAGCACGGCCAGGGAGAGGTCTCGGACCGAGGCCGCCATCGGAACGGGACCGTCGGTCGGCCAGTCATCGACCATCGCGTTCGCGGACTCGGTCGCGAGCGCGCCGGCCGCGTCGACGCGGTTGCGAGCGAACCCCGACTGGAGCGTTCGACGGCGGTCGCGCCACTCGTCGCCGTTCAGGAGGACGAGACTGCCGCCCTGGAGCGTCCCGAGTCGTTCGCGGACGACCGACGCCTTCCGGTACGCGTCGACGTCGGCCGCGAGCACCGACCCGGTCGCCGCGGGCGTCGTCGCCAGGTGGATGCGTCGGCCGGCGACGCGCACCGTCGCGACGGGCGCATCGACGTTCCCCCAGCGCTCCAGTGAACCGAGTGGCTCCCTGAGGAAGGAGAGCGTGTGCCCGATGACGGGGGTGCGCCGGGTGCAGGCGGCGGTCGACGATGCTCGCTCATGCCAGCACCCAGGCCCTCGCCGTACAAAACGATGACAGATACACGCCAGCCACGCGTCGATTCGTCCGTCAGTCGTCGGCGGACAACGGTTCGCCGTTCCGATTCGTCGGCGCGGGACTCTCCCCGTCGTCGAAGGGGTACCACGACTGCTTGCCGTCCGTCAGGCACGGGTCCTCGTACCCGTCGACCTCTTCGGGTTCGGCGAGTTCCACGATGGTCTCGTGCCCCGTGGCGTCCACCCACTCGCGGAACGTCTGGCCGTCCTCGCGGAGCGCCGCGAACGCGTTGACGACGTTCGCGATCATTCCGGGGGTCTCGTCGGCGGGCACGCGCTGGCGCACCCAGTCGATGAACGTCGGCTCCTCGCCGACGCCACCGCCGACGCCCACGTCGACGGCCTCCACCATCTCACCGTCTTTCCGTGCACGCATCCCCTGCAGGCCGATGTCGGCCGTCATCGCCTGCCCGCAGTCCGCGGTACACCCCGAGAAGTGCATCTTGATGCGGTCCGCGTCGTCGGGGACGTCGACGTTGTCGCCGAGCCACCGGAGCATCCGCGCCATCCGCGCCTTCGTCTCGGTGAGCGCGAGCGAGCAGAACTCCGTCCCCGTGCACGCCATCGCTCCCTGCTCGAAGGGATTCGGCTCGGGCGAGTGCTTGTCGAGCAACGGCTCCGCGAGCAGGTCCTCGAGGGCGTCGTCGGGGACGTCCATCACGAGCGGGTTCTGCCGGCGCGTCAACCGGACCTCGCCGGACCCGTACGTCGCCGCGAGTTCCGCGAGCTCGATCGTCTCCTCCGCCGCCATCCGGCCGACGGGGACGGAGAGCCCGACGTAGTTGTCGCCGTTCGCCTGCTCGTAGACGCCGACGTGGTCGTTCGCGCCGTGATCGTTCGACCGCCCGGCGTTGTACGTGTACTCCCCGCGGAAGTCGGTGCCAGCGGGATGGAACTCGAAGTCCAGACGCTCGTCGAGCTCCTCCCGGATGGCGTCCGTCCCGTGGTCGTCGACGAAGAACCGGGCGCGGTTCTTCGACCGGTTCGTCCGATCCCCCGCCTCGTGATAGAACTCGACGAACGCACGCACCGTCTCGACGGCGTGCTCGGGGCGGACGAACAGGTCGAGCGGCCGCGCCGGCCGTGGTTCCCGACCGCCGAGGCCGCCGCCGACGCGGACGTTGAACCCCTCGACGTGTTCGCCGTCGACGAGCGTGTGCGCCGGCTCCAGTCCGACGTCGTTGATCGAATCCTGCGCACACCCCTGGCGACACCCCGACACCGAGATGTTGAACTTCCGGGGCATGTTCGAGAGCGAATCGTCCCCGCGGATGGTCTCCTGGATCTCGTCGAGGATCGGCCGGGACTGGACGTACTCCTCGCCCTTCCCAGCGACGGGACACCCCGTGATGTTCCGCATCGTGTCACCGCCCGCAGAGCGCGAGGAGACGCCGACGGCCTCCAGCTTCTCCCAGATCTCCGGGACGTCCTCGAGCTTCAGCCAGTGGAGCTGGATGGACTGCCGCGTCGTGAAGTCGACGTAGCCGTTCCCGAACTCGGGGTTCTCGACCGGGCCCTGCGCGTACTCCTCGGCGACCTCACCGATGGCCTTCAACTGACCGGGTTCGAGCACCCCGCCGCAGTTCGTGAGGCGCATCATGAAGTAGCTCTCCTGACCGCCGCGCTGATGGAACACCCCCCAGAACTTGAATCGAGTGAACCACTCCTCGTGTTCGTCCTCGGGGATGGACTCCCACCCCGCTTCGGCGAACTCGGTTAGCTTTTCGCGTACTTCTTCGCCGTACAGTTCGTCCTTGACGTCTTCTTTCTTGTGAGTCATTGTGTGACTGCTCTAATCGCTGTTACTGGTGACGGTGCTGCCCGAGTGCGTGTCGACGAATCCGGCTTCGTTGGCGACGCGACCGATCTTCGGCTGGAACACCCACGCGCAGAGCGCGATGATGGGGATCGTCGACGCGCCGACGATGGCGTACCCCAGGTGGAGGTTGGGGAGGAACGACCACGCGAACACGAGCGGGTAGACGACGCCGCCCGTGGTCCCGATGCCGCCGACGATGCCGGCGACGGTACCGGAGTTGTCCGGGAACATCGCCGGGACCTGCGCGAAGATGGCGCCTTCCGCGAACGCACAGCACGTCCCGACGAGGAATCCGGTCGCGATGGCGACGTAGAGGCTCCCCGTCAGGCCGGCGGCGGTCATGGCGAACATACTCAGCATGACGGCGACGAGGGTCGCGAACGTCCACTGCTCGCGGTAGCGTCCGTGGAACCACGGGAGGACGTCCATCTCTTTGCGTTGCACGACGTCGCTGACGTAGCCGCCGATCGGCCGAAGGAGGCCGGCGGCGATGGAGAACGTCGCGGCGAACGTCGCGGCGAGCACGAGGTTGCTCTCCCCGAACGCTTCGCGGTAGTAGGTGCCGAGCCAGCCGTTCATCGCGATCTCGAGACCGAACGTCATGATGTACGCGACCGCGAGGACGACCGCGCCGTAGCGGGTTGCGATGAACTTCCACTGCTCCCAGCTGACGCCGGCCTTCGTCGCGTCGCGTTTCGTGTCGCTCTTCGCGGGTTCGGTGAAGACGTAGTAGGCGACCCCGACGACGATGGCGAGCGCGCCCGTGTAGAAGAAGGCGGCACGCCAGTTCGTCGAGAAGATGGGCCCGGCGTAGTTCGCGCCGAAGATGCGGGGGAGCGTGATGTACGCGCCGAGGCCGGCGCCGGCGTTCCCGATGCCGGCGAAGATGCCTTCGGCGGTGCCCAGTTCCTCCTCTTCGAACCATTCGGAGACGTGCTGGATGCCGATGACGAACGTGACGCCGGCGAGCGATGCGAGGATGCGTGCGCCGATGAAGACCTCGTAGGTCCGCGCGAACGCGCTGACGATGGCGAACGTCCCGACGACGAGCATCGTGGCGCTCGCGACGACGGTCGCACCGTAGCGGTCGGAGAGCGGCCCGACGAGGATCCGGCCGAGCGGAACGGCGACGATGGCCGCGCTCGCGACGATGCCGAGGTCCTGGACGCTGAGACCGAAGGCGTCGGCGATGCCGCCCGTGAAGGGGGCGAAGCTGAACCAGATGACGAATCCGAGGTTGAACATCGCGGTTGCGAGGATGAGCGTCCGGTGTTTCGCCTTCATCAGTCGCGTGCTCCTGCTGAGCGATCGCGCTCAGCGGTCAGCGACCTGGGGCCGGGTGCGGTGCTTGCGAGGACGGGAGCACGACCCACACCCTCACAGTTGTTCATTAACGAACAGTCGTCCAGATTTTCAGTAGTTTGCCGGATGTATGCAAACCTCATCACGGTATATCTAGCTATCTACCTAACGGATATAGGTAACCGTTGACAAACACAAATAAAACCTTTTGATATTGTACGTATAGACAATCTACAATCGGATATATTCTCCTTAAGGGTGTTCTATGGTCGATAATCCGACGGACAATCCAGCATTCGGGCAAGAAGTTGAAGATTGGAATAGAGCGACGTCCCTTTCGAAAGCAGTTTCGGGTCGACCGGTGCGCGAGAGCACCGTCGAAGACGGAATCCTCACGGCCGTTCTCGAACGAACCTCGGCCCAGTCAGTCGTCCGCGGTCGCACCCTGATCTTGGTCGGACGGACCGGACTCGCCATCGCCCGTACTGGACTCGCCATCGCCAGTGGCCGACTCGTCCACGGACCCCGTCGACTCTCGTTCCGCGGCTTTCGACTCGTCCACGGGCGCTGCGAGGCGCACCGCACACTGCTTGAAGTGCGGTTCGTTCGACTGCGGGTCGCGCTCAGCGAGCGTCAACCGGTTCGTCGCCGGATGATGGATCGGGAGCCACACCATGTCCCGCGGCACGCCCTCGTCCCGGTCCACGTCGACCGTCGCCGTCCCGCGACGCGACGTCACCGCAAGCGTCTCGTCCTCGACCAGCGCCTCGTGGTCCGCGACAGTCTCGGGGTGGATGCGAGCGACGAGTGCACCAGCTTCACCGCCCCGCGACCGGACGCCCGTGTTGTAGCCGTCCGCCTCCCGCGCGGTCGTCAACGTCAACGGATACTCGTCGCCAGCGGGTTCGGGGAGTGCGTCTTGCGTGCCCGTCGAGAACTGCGCGTTCCCCGACGCCGTCGGGAACGACCACGACTCATCACCCGGCCTCGATTCTTCGCCCGACCCCGACCCCGACTCGTCGCCCGATTCTGGCCCGTCGCCCGACCCCGACGGCCCCTCGTAGTATCGGTACCCGCCAGCGCTCTCCGCGTCCGGCGCCGGCCAGCGGACCGCGTGCGTCGCCGCCAGACGGTCGTACGTGATGCCCGAGCAGTCCGCGACCGTCCCCTCGGTGAGTGCGGCGAACTCGTCGAACACCGTCTCCGGGTCCGGCGACGCATCCTCGAACAGTCCGGGGAACAGCCGCGACCCGACGGTCGCGATGATGTCGAGGTCCTGGCGGACGCCGCTGGGAGTGTCCGTCGCCGCTCTGACGCGTGAGATCGTGCGTTCCATGTTCGTCGTCGTCCCCTCGGACTCGCCCCACGTCGCCGCTGGAAGCACGACGTCCGCGACCTCGGTCGTCTCCGTGTGGAACGCGTCCTGCGCGACGACGAACGCGTCCTCGAGCACCGCGTGGGTCTCGTCGGCGTCCGGCATCCCCGCGACTGGGTTCGTCGCGACCGTCCAGACCGCGTCCGGTTCGGTCTCGAGTATCCCGACGGGGCCGGGGCCGGAGTCGTCGGGCAGCCTGTCGACGGGGACGCCCCAGGCGTCCGCGATCAGTCGCCTATGGTCCGGGTCCTCGAACGCCCGCTGACCGGGCCAGGACCCCTTCGAGGAACAGATGCGGGTCCCCATCGAGTTCGCCTGTCCCGTCAACGAGAACGGACCGCCGCCGGGTTCGAGGTTCCCCGAGGCGAGCGTGAGGTCGACGAGCGCACGCGCCGTCTCCGTCCCCTGGACGTGCTGGTTGATACCCATCCCCCAGTAGAGGAGTGCGTCGTGGTCCATCGCGTCCGCGAGCAGGTCGACGGCCGCCATCTCGACCTCGGCTTCGGCGGCCGCCGTCTCGGCATCCGGGAGCGTCGCGCGCAACTCGTCGAACCCGTCGGTCGCGGCCGCGACGAACGACTCGTCGACGCGACCCGTCTCGACCAGGCGGGCAAGCACGGCCCGCGCCAGCGCGAGGTCCTTCCCGGGCGCTGGCTGGACGTGGTGGTCGCTGTTCTCAGCGGTCTCCGAGTGCACCGGGTCGACCGTGACGACTTCCACGCCGTCCTCGCCCGCCGCCATGTTCACCCACCGGAAGAGCACGGGGTGTGCGACCGCCGGATTCGCGCCCCAGACGACGTGGCGCTCGGTGCTCTCGATGTCCTCGTACGTACACGGCGGTGCGTCGCTCCCGAACGCCTGGTAGTACGCGGTGACGGCGCTGGCCATGCACAGCGTCGTGTTCGCGTCGTACAGGCGCGTCCCGAACCCGCCGCGTGCGACCTTCCCGAGGGCGTACGCGGCCTCGTTCGTCTGCTGGCCGCTCCCGAGGACGGCGACGCTGTCCGGGTCGTCCGCGTGCGCCGCGCGGAGCCCATCGGCGGCTCGTGCGAGCGCGACGTCCCACGTCGTCTTCCGCAACTCGCCGTTCGTGCGGACGAGCGGTCGCGTCAACCAATCCCCGTCGGGGTCGCGGCTCTCCTCGATGCCGCGCGAGCACGCCAGCCCCTGGTTCGTCGGATGCGCACCGTCGCCGCGGACGGCGTCGATCCCGTACCCGCCGTCGACGCCCTGCTGGACGTGCCCGCAGCCGACCGCGCACCGCATGCACGTCGTCGGAACCCAGTCACTCACGCGGGACCACGCGGCCGCAAGGCCCGATCCACCCAGCGAACGACAGAATATACGGACGTTCGACTACCATTGCTGTACTGGAGTACATGAATGCCTAGTACAAGACGTTATCCGTAGACGCACGTTTGTCTTTCACGGACTTTACTCCGGTATTCGATAAAATATCTGGGGGGCTCGTTCGGACCGTCGCGATAGTGACGAACACCGACCGGTATTTGTAGTTCGCGTGATGAGAACCTGTTTGCACGAGGCCCCCGAAGGATGCCCTTCAGCACGCTTCCACCGTACGAGCCCGGCACCGTCGATCGGCGCGGCGAGCACGCCGTCGTCGTCGGCGCAAGCATGGCGGGCCTGCTCGCCGGACGCGCCCTCGCGGACGCGTACGACCGCGTGACGATCCTGGACAGGGACCCGCTCCCCGAACGCGCCCAACCCCGACGGAGTACGCCACAGGCCGAACACGTCCACGTCCTCCTCGAGGCCGGTCGTGCAACGCTCGAATCGCTCCTGCCGGGGTACGGCGACGCGCTCGAGGCCGCAGGCGGTCTCGTCCTGGATAGCTCGACGGAACTCGCCCTCCACGAGTACGGCGACTACCTCGCGGACGGCGACGAACCGCTCCCGATGGCGTGCGCGAGCCGGCCGCTGTTCGAACGCGTCACCAGGGAGCACGTCGCCGCCGTCGACGACGTCACCTTACTCGACGAGACGCGATGCACGGACTACCTCGTGGACGACCAGGACTCGACAGTCCACGGCGTCGTCACCACGGACTGCGGTGCGTCAGCCCAGGACGATGCCGACCACGTCGACCGTCCGGCGGATCTCGTCGTCGACGCCACCGGCCGAACCTCCCGAACACCCGACTGGCTCGCCCGCCACGGGTACGACCGCCCCCGAGAGGACGAGGTCACCGTCGACCTCGCGTACAGCACCACAACCGTCGAGCGACCGCCCGAGGACCGTCGAGCGTTCCTCGTCGTCCCCACCCCACCGAACGCCCGCGGCGGCAGCGCCATCCCGATCGAGGACGACCGCTGGGTCGTCACCCTGTTCGGACTCCACGACGACCACCCGCCGGCGACCGCGGACGGCCTCCTCTCCTTCGCCGAGGACCTCCCCGCATCGGACGTCCACGACCTCCTCGCGACGCAGAAGTGGTCCGGCGACGACGTCCGCCAGTACCCCTTCGCGTCGAGTCTCAGACGACGCTACGAGGACTTGGACGCGTTCCCCGACGGCCTCCTCGTCACCGGCGACGCCGTCGCGAGCTTCAACCCCATCTACGGCCAGGGGATGTCGGCGGCCGCGCTCGACGCGCTCGCCCTCCATCGCGTCCTCGCGGACGCTCCCGACAGCCGACAGCACGGTACCGCCGACGAGCCCCTCGCGTCCCGATACTTCGACCGTATCGCCGAACACCGCGACGTCATCTGGCAGATGGCCGTCTCGGCGGACTTCGAGTTCGACGCCACGACGGGCCCAAGACCGTTCGGGACCGCCATCTCGAACCGCTACCTGTCGCGGCTCGTCCGAACCGCGCACGCGGACTCGGCACTCGCAACCGCGTACGCGCAAGTGCTCAGGCTCGAACGCCCGCCGAAGACCCTGTTCGAACCGCGAATCCTCTGGCGCGTTCTCCGTCCGAACGCCGCCCGGACGCCAAGGTGAGCGCCCCAGGGATGCCAGCAGTGTTCAGTGATCAGTGAGACTCCACGATGCAACGTGCCGGCGCGGACCGGACGCGTTATGCGGCCGCGGCGCTCGCTTCGAGACGTGACTGACTGGCCACCTGTGGACCCGATGGACGCCTCGACGGTCGCGGACCGACGGGACGAGGTCGTCGCCGCCGTCCGCGACCACGCCGGACGACTCGCGTACCAGCTCGCCATCCTCGAGGGCGGCGACTACGGCGACCTGTCCGTCGACACCGACGCCGGCACTTGGACGGTGAAGTACGAGGGCGGCGACCTCGAGTACCTCCGGTACGATCCGAGTGGCGGAAGCGAGGTGTACGTCGTCTCGACGAAGCGCGACCCGGAAGCCGAAGAGCTGGCGTACGCGCTCCGGGACTACGACGCGTTCGTCGAGGGCTACAACGACTACGTGCGGTCGCTCGACGGCGTCCTCGACGACGTCTCCACCGACTTCCCGGAGGTCGCGTCGACCGACGGCGTGGTCGCGGAACGCGACCGCGTCCTCGACAGCGTCCGCGAGGCGTGCAACCGGATCGCCGCGGAACTCCGCCGCTACGAGGGCGGGGACTACGGGACGTTCACGGAGCGCGTCGACGGAACGCGCTGGGAGCTGAAGTGGGACGAAGACGGCGCGTCGTACCTGCGCGTCAACGGCTCGAACGGTCTCTACCTCCTCTCGCAGTACGACCAGCCGTCAGCGGCGGACATCCGCGAATGGGCGCCGCAGTTCAGTGCGTTCGTGCGAGCGTACAACGAGCACGTGGACGCGCTCGAATCCGACCTCGCGACGGTCGAACTGTAGTCGGAGCGGCGACTACGGCGCCGATCCCCTCCCGAAGAAACGCGGAACCCGGTCAGTCGTGCCGCCCGGCGAGCCGCGCTGCTGCGGCGAGCGGGAGGACGATCCACGCGACGAGCGCGAGGAGGATGACCGGGACGGTGAGCTCCGTGGCGCCCAGGGCGCCCGCGCCGCCGCCGGCGGTCGGTACGCCGCTCATCCCGAGTATCCGCAGGCAGTCCGCGGGGTTCGCGGCGATGAGTACCGCGAGCGCGCTCGCCGGCAGATCGACGAGGACGACCGCGGTGAGTGCGACGACGTCGTGGACGAGCACGAACCACGCCCACGCCAGGAGTGCACCACCGAGGGCGTGTGCCTTCTCGGTCGCGAGCGTCGACACGAGCACGCCGATCGCGAGGAACGCGAGTCCGGCGAGCATCGCCGCGGCGACCGTCGGCAGGTATGCATGGACCGCCGGGACGCCCGCGAACCGGAACAGCACCGCGCCACCGGCCGCGAACCCGAGGACGATCGCGCCCGCGAACGCGAACGCACGGCCCGCGTACGCGCCCACGACGACGGTCCACCGGGGTACCGGCAGCGCGTACAGCACGTCCAATTCGCCGCGCTGGAGCGGGCCAACGACGGTGGCGTACCCGAACGCGAGCGCGGCGAGTGGCACGAGGTACGTCGACAGCGCCGCGATGGACGCGATCGTCGCTGGCACCGTGCTCGCGCCGACGCCCGTCGCCCCGTACTGGACGATGCCGGCGGTGAACACCGCGAACAACACTGCCAGTCCCACAGGCCAGCGTGACCGGGCTGCGATCCGGTACTCCCGGCCAGCGAATCCCAGGATAGCTTCGGGGATGGATGCCGAGAGCGACGGCGTCGCTTGCGCGTGTTCGGTCTTCTCCTCCCCCTCGATTGCAGTTTGCGTGGCATCGGTCGAACCCACATCGGCCAGCAACTCCCCGACCTCTCGGGTCGGCACGGCCTGCGGCCCGCCGTCGGCGCACGCTGATTCGATTTCGCTGGTTCCGACGGGGTCGCCGTCGCTCGAATCGGTCGCGCTCGAATCGGTCGCGCTCGAATCGGTCGCCATCCCCTCCGAGAGGTGGTCGCGATCGCGGTCGACCACGACGTCGAACGCGTCGGCGAGGCCGGGTTCCTCGACCTCGAACCCGGCGAGTTCGGTGTGGGCTCGTGCGGTCGAGACCGCGTCGAACGCGTCTGGCCGGGGGCAGCGAACCACGATCGTGTCGTCCTGTCGCCGCACGTCCTCGACGGTCGCGGTATCGCGGAGGACGGCTCCGAGGTCGTCCGCATCGCCCGGCTCCGCAGGTCGGAGGCGGACGGTGACGCTGTCGCCGGCAAGTGCGCTGACGTCGTCGACGCTTCCGCGGGCATCGACCGCGCCCTCGTGGAGCACGAGCACGCGATCACAGAGGCGCTCGACCTCGCTCAGGACGTGCGAGGTGAGGACGAGCGTGACGCTCGTACGTTCGCGCACGCGGTCGACGACCGCATTGAACGCGTCCACGCCCTGCGGGTCGAGCGCTGCCGTCGGCTCGTCGAGCAGGAGGACGTCCGGGCGTCGGACGAGCGCCGTCCCGATGGCGAGGCGCTGGGTCATCCCGTTCGAGTACCCCTCGATACGGCGATCGGCCGCATCCTGGAGCCCGATGGTCGAGAGCACGCGCTCGACGCGCTCGCCGCGAGTGTCGGCGTCGACGCCGCGGAGTCGCGCGTGCACCTCGAGGACCTCCCGTCCCGTTAGCCGGGGATCGAACGCCGCATCTTCGGGAACGAATCCGACGCGCTCGCGGAGCTTCGCGCCGGCAGTCGGCGACTGCCCGGCGACCTCGACCGACCCGGAGTCGGGCGTGGTGTGGCCGACCAGGAGCCGGAAGAGCGTCGTCTTCCCGGCGCCGTTCGTCCCGACCACGCCGACCGCCGATCCCTCGTCGACGGCCATCGAGACGCCGTCGAGCGCCGTCACCTCGCCGTACCGTTTCGTGACGTCCCTAATCTCGATCATAGTATCGCCTCCAGTCGTGGACCGGATCCGCGAGCGGCCGTCGGTCGACCACCCCTGGTGCCTGCACCAGCGGCACGCGGCTCTCCGCCAGTTCGATGATGCCGATCGCCGGCGACCGCGCGAACACGGACACGAGCGGGTTCTCGCGGGTCAGCTGGTCGACGATTCCCGCCGGCCGATGCCGGATCTCGCTGATGCCGTCGCCGTCGACGTCGCGCGCGGTCGCGTCCGCCCAGTAGTTCCCGGCGGACTCGTTCCAGACGACCTGCGTGCCGAGATCCGTGCGGACCGACTTCCCGTTGTCGACGAACGTGTTGTGATGCACGGTCTCATCGTCGCTTCCCGCGGTCAGGTGCACGCCGACGTCGTTCGCGAGCACGAGGTTGTACGAGAGCTCGTTGTGCAGGGAGTTGTACATGAACAACCCCTTGTCGTTCCCGACGAGGTGGTTCCCGCTGATGGTCGAGTCGTCGATCGACTTCACCATCAGGCCGTGTCCCGAGCGTCCAGTGTTGTTCACGGCCGTGTTGTTCACGATCGTCAGGTCCTGACTCACCATGAGCGCGTATCCGACGTCGTTGTCGAACGCCTGGTTCCCGCGAAGCGTACTCGAGTCGCTGTACATGTAGTGTACGCCGTACCGCAGGTCCCAGAGGGAGTTGTCGACCGCGGTGACGTTGCTCGCCCACGAGTAGTAGATGCCGTCGCGGGCGTCCGTGATCTCGTTCCCGTGCACGTACGCGTTGCCGGCTCGCCAGAGCTGGATGCCGTTCCCACGGTCCTCCCGGTCCTCGATCTCGTCACGCCCCACGATGGTGTTGTTCGCTATCTCGGTACCGTAGACCCCGTCGACCCAGACGCCGAACGTGATCGCCGTGATCCGCGAGTCGCGGACGGTGACGTCGTCGGCGTCGACGAGGACCCCGGCGTCGTTCGACTCGGCCTCGTACCCCGAGTTCCGAACCCAGAGCCGGTCGATCGTGACGCCGTCGGCGTCGATCGCGATCGTGTCATCCTCGCCGTGGCCGTCGACGACACCCCAGGCGCCCTCGACGCTCCGGATGGTGACGTTCGGCGTCGCGACGGTCACGTTCCCGTTGACCACGCCATCGACGACGAGTTCGTCGCCCGGCTCGGCTGCCTCGAGCGCGCCGTCGAGCGAGTCGAAGGTCTCGCCGTCGATGCTGACGGTACCATCGCGCGTCGGCACGTCGAACGACGGTTCGAGGTCGTCGACCGGTGGCTCGAAGCTGAGGCCAGCATGCGCGCCATGGCCGCTACCGATGGCGGCCCGCCCGTCGTTCGCGGCTGCGCCGCCGCCCGCGCTGGGTGCACCGGTTGCACCGGCGCTTCCCGCCATCCCCGGGACGACGGGCGCGACGGCACCGACGACGACGAACGCCGCCACCGCCAGTACGACCAGGGTCGCGAATCCGCGCTCGAGCACGGCCTCCCGATCCGGGAGTTGCATGTCAGCCACCTCCGGATTGGCCGCGTCCCCCACGTGCCTCTTCAGTGGCCGTGGTCTCGCTCTCGGTTTCGGCCTCGGTTTCGGTCTCGCGCTGAGGTTCGGTCTCGGTCTCGCTCTTGGCCGTCGGCTCGTCGACCGGCTGTTCTTCGCGGCCGCCGATGACGGGGAGCCGTCGCCGGATGTCCTCGGGGCGAGTCGACCAGATCGCGGCGAGCGCCTCACCGATCGTGGTCGACCGGTCGCGGTAGCGGTACGCGACGACGAGCAGGCCGACAGCAAGTATGGCGACGTACGCGCCGGCGCCGAACCGGGAGTAACTCGTGATGTTCGCGACCTCGTACTTCCCGATGAGTGGTGGCGTGAAGCCGTCGACGCCCATCACCGGCGCCTCCGGGTCGAGCGAGTGCCCGGTCTGGTAGAGCCGGTACTGGATGTCGGCGAGCATCACGGTGAAGACCGTGACCGTGCCGGCGAGCTGCCCGACCAGGCCCTTCTTCAGCTTCGCCACCGTGGGCGCGACCGCAACGAACAGCCCGGCGAGCGCACAGCCGACGAACGCCAGGGGCCCGAGCGACCACTCGGGGACGTCGACCGCGTTCGGGTGGACGTCGAAGTTCGGCTCGACGAACACCGGGTCCGGGTAGTAGAACCCGATGTAGTGGTTCAACGCCGCCATCTCGCCGTAATCCCCCGCGATGTGGGGGTACGCGTACAGTTCCAGGTACAGGACGGTGTCGGGGTACTGCACGGCGTGCACCTCGATCCGCCACATTGGGAGGGCGAGGGCGCCGACGAACAGCACCGCTGCGAGCACCGGGAGCAACCGCCGGAGTTCTGAGAACTCCGAGACGCTCGGGATTCGCATGAATTGTATCACCGTGGGGTTGTCGTGGCCGCTCTGTCGCCGATCGCTGATTGGTCGACCGTTCCGCGGGTCGATTCACGCCTCGACCCCTCCAGAGTCCGGGGGTCGCGGCGGCGTGCGGCCGACGTGATCAGGCGTCGGCCGTCGTCGGTCCGGTTGGCGTGGTCAGGCGCCTGTCCGTTGCGGTCAGTCGCCTGTCCGTTCGATTCAGTCGGCCGGTTCGACGAGCATCCGCGAGCGCATCTCCAGGTGGAGTGCGCTACAGAAGTACGTACAGTAGAGCCAGTACACGCCGGGTTCGTCCGCCGTGAACGTCGCTTCGCGCGTGTCCTGCGGGCCGACGGCGAGGTGGACGTCGTACTCGGGGATCGCGATCCCGTGGACGATGTCCGGGACGCCCTCGACGTTCGTCACGGACATCCGGACCTCGTCGCCCTCCTGGACCGTGAACTCGGTCATGCCGTACTCGGAGCGCTTCGACGAGAGCTTGACGTGCACCGAGTCGTCGTCGATTCGTTCGACGCCGGAGTCCGACTCCTTGACGAACGGCGTCCCTTCGGGGATGTCGGCCTTGTCGAAGACCCCCGCCGGGTCGAGCTTGTCCCGATGCGCGAACACGCAGTCGTGCGGTTCGGGGTACGCGGGGTGGTCGGCGACGACCTCCATCTCCTTCTCGCCCTGACCGATGTGGATGAGCTGGTCGTTCTCCGGATGGATCGGGCCGACGTCGAGGAAGCGGTCCTTCGAGAGCTTGTTCAAGCTCACGAGCCACTCGCCGTCGGGGTCGGTCGTCATCGCCTCGAGCGCCTGGATGTGCCCGGGGTTGTAGTGGACGTCCGTCTTCTCGATGATCGGCTCCGTGGACCCGGCGTCGGCCTCGACGGCCGCCTCGATGTCCCACTTCGCGACCTGCGAGTCGATGAACAGGCTCGTGTACCCGTGGCCGTTCCCGTCGAACGTCGTGTGAAGCGGCCCGAGTCCCACCTTGGGACGGCCGACGACGGTGTCCGCGGGGTCGCTGACTTCGCCGAGTTTCTCGATGTCGAGCATCGTCACCGTCGGCGACAGCTTCCCCGCGACGAACGCGTACTTGCCGTTCGGTCCGACCTCGACGCAGTGCGGGCTCTTCGGCGTCGGGATGTACCGCACGATCGGATCGCTCCCCGAGTTGTGCGAGGAGTCCTGCGTCCCGTCGACGATCGGGACGCCGTTGATCTCCTCGTCGTAGTTTCCGTTCTCGACGAGCTCCGCGATCGCCGGCACGTCGAAGGCCTTCACGTAGTCCCGGTCGTCGCGGGTCATCCCGCTGATCGTGGTCGCTCCCTCGTCGTTGTACGCGGACGCGATCGCCCAGCGGCCGTCCTTGTCGGTGTCGACGATGTCCAGGTTCCCGTCGACTTTCACCTGGAACTCGGTCGTCATCGTCTCCGGGTCGATCGCGGAGAACAACGATCTGTACGCATCCGGGTTGTTCAGGTCACGGCCGTCGTTCGGGAGTGGCACTCGGAACTCGCCGTTCCCGAACACGTACTCCGTATCCGGGCTCTGGATACACATCCCGTGCACGGCCTGGACGTTCGGGACGTCCAGGATCGCGTCCGTCTCGAAGTAGTTCAGGTCGATCCGGGCGATGCGGCCGTTGCCCTTGTCGTTCACGAAGAGGTACTCGCCGTCGTAGTCGCCCTCGGTCTCCGAGAGCGCGGGGTGGTGGTTGTCACCCCAGGTGTAGTCGCCGCCCTCCTCGAGCACCTGCTTCGAGCGTTCGTCGAACCCGTAGCCTTTCGCTGGCTCGGGGTTGAAGACCGGGATTCGCGTGAGCTCGCGCATCGACGGCAGGCCGAGCACGCGGATCTCGCCGGACTGTCCGCCCGACCAGAACCCGTAGTATTCGTCGAGCTCGCCGGGTGCGACCTTGTGGTCGGCCGTCGGCCCCTCGCCGCCACCGTTACCGTTCCCGCCGCCGCCCATGTCCGTCAGCCCGCCGACGCAGCCGCCGAGGGACGCCATCGCGCCGGTCGCTGCGCCTGCCTTGACGAAGTCACGGCGATTCAGTTCGAGCCCGGCGAGTTCGAGGGCCAGGCCGTCCTCGTCGTCGTTCGACGCCGGTTCCTCGACCTCCGCGAGCACGCGTTCGAGTTCGCGTTCGTGTTCGTCGATCAGTTCGTTCGGGTCCGGGGCGTTGACGTCGTTAGATTCGTGAGTCATTGTGTCACGTATTAGATTACTTTCACGTAGCCGACCATCCCGTTCATCTCGTGGGGGATGCAGTAGTACTTGTACTCGCCTTTCGTCTCGAACGTGTACTCGTAGGAGCCGCCGGCCTCGACGTTCCCTCCCTGGTCGGTCTCGTACCCGTCGACGGCGGCCTGCTGGGAGTCGAACCCGCCGGACGCCCAGTAGTCGGCGTCGTCGGGGATGTCGTCCTCGTACGCCGTGATGGTGTGACCGATACTTCCGGTGTTCTCCCAGGTCACGGTCGTGCCCTGCTCCACCTCGATGCGCTTGGGTGCGTACGCGAGCTCCGCCGTCATGTCGACGGTACTCGTCTGCTCCCAGTTCTCGCCGTCACTGCCACCGTCGCTCCCGTCGTCGTCGCCACCCTCGGTGTCCGTGGTCGACCCACTGGAACACCCAGCCATGGCGACGCCGGTAGTCACCGCAGTCATGCGAACGAAGTCACGTCGAGTTGGATTACGGGTCATACTCGTTCTTCCACAACCCGACTTACCCCGGTGTTATAGATAAGCTATCGAGCACGTTCCTGTCCAGTGGCGACGCGAGCGAACATGTTCGCCACCTTGGTGCCTCGATCACGGAACGGGGTCGCGCGCGAACGACTGATGCGGAACGACCGTCGCCCGGATGTCGATGCTGCTGTCGCCCGTCCTCGAGTTCACAAATTGTCGTTACCGGACGGATGGTTCGGAACTACTGACGACTACCGTCACTTCCACCCGTCACCGTCGTAGTTGACGACAGTAAACGACCGACCGGTCTCTGAACGTTCTAGTAATAGAATTATGTTAATGCGGGCGTCTTCCGTTCGTCCCTTTCGCCGCTGCGGGCGGACACCGTCCGATTCCGCCGCGGCGAGACAACTATGACACGACATTTCGAATCCAAGGACGAGGGGAAGAGCGTAATGACAGCAAACGGCGACATGGTCGGTACCGTCGAGAAGGTCTCGGGCGGCGCCGCGCACGTCAAACCCGACGCTGACCTGTCGACAGCCACGCGGAACAAACTCGGCTGGACGAAGGAGGGCGAAGACGTCTACGAGATCAAGAACCAGCACGTCGAGGAGATCAACGACGACGGAATCCACCTCAAGTCCGACCTCTGAGTCGGCCGGCCGCGCCCACGAGCCACCTTTCTTTTCGAACCCGGTCTCGGTCCGAGTTCAGTTTCGAGTCACGAGTCGGCCGCGAGTTCGTCGGCGACGTCGTCGAGGTGGTCCATGCCGACGACCGCGACGACCGTCCCGGATTCTCGGAGTTCGTCGACGTTCGCCGCCATCGTCCGCTCTCGGGTCTCGTCCAGGAGCACGTCCGCGGGTGGCCGCTCGATGGCACCCAGCAACGACCGACTTCTCGCGACCTGTGTGCGCTCGTCGTCGGCCTGTACCGACGGTGCGTCCGTCCGCGTGACGGTGGGGCCGCCGTCGCCGTACACGGCGGTGGCGTCCTGCCTCTCGAACCGGACCGCGACCGCGTGCCGAACGATTCGGCCGACGTTCCGGAGCGCCCGTCGAACGGTCCCGAACGAGGCCCCGACTGTTCGCGCTCGTCGAGCGAACCGATCGAAGAACCGCCGGCCCAGCGTGTCGATGGGCTCGACGTCGGCATTCCCGGCTGCGGCGATGGCGGCGGCCATCTCGCCGCCGTCGCCCGCCTCCTTCGCGTTCGCGGTCCGTACGAAGTGCGGGAGCGACGTCGCTGGGAGTTCGAGTCCGACCGCGTCCGGTTCGAACTCGCGGATCAGCGTCTCCACTCGATGCATGCTCGCCGGGTGGTCGTGGACGACGCCGACGAGTATCGCGGCGCTCTGTCCAGTCGTCGCGGGCACGAATCGCCAGAACTCCCGGTCGAGTCGCGGATCGTCGCGTCCTGATAGTTCGGCTACGATCGCGGAGACGTCGTTTGTCATCGATTACCGTCTGCAGAGAGGTTACCTGCTACGGACGCTTAAGCCTTCCCTACAGCTAACTGAACGGAATCTCGGTCGAGTATGTGTCTTATAATCTCCCGTCGCCCAGCCTCGCTAGCTTGCGGTGAACAACTCGCCCTGGCCGGTCGTGTCGCAAGGAGTGAATGCCGTTGGTTCCGTCCGCACGTATCGTTAACCATCCAGGAGATGGACTGGGTAACGATAGCATACCTCCGACTCCGGCCCGCTCCGTGACTGCCTCCAGGTTCACCTCGAAGCGTGCTTGGACGGGACCGACGAACCCTGAAGGGTCGAGGAAGCGACGTTGGCGAGTCAGTGCCGTTTCGAGCGATTCAGACGTCCCGGTAGGGCGTCTCCGGTCGGTCCGCGAGCGCACCCATGTCGGGGACGTCGCGGCCGGAGAGGACTGCGTTGAGTTTCGCCGCGGCCGGGGATTCCCGGACGTCAGCGTCGTCGTACCCTGCCTCGTCGAAGGCGTCGATGACGTAGCGCTTCCCGGAAAGGTTGAACTTCTGGTGGTACGGTTCCGCGACGGTGAACGACTCGAGGGGTTCCACGCGCGTCTCGACGGAGGGCACCTCGAGGTCGTCGAGCGCGCGCCCGATCTCCTCCCGTTCCTCGTCCGTTCGATAGAAGAGGACGTGCTGGTACTGGCGCTTCTTCGGCTGCCGCATCGGGTCGTGGTCCTCGATAGCGAGGACAACGAGTTCGCGGAACGACGTCTCCTCCGGGTCGTAGTCGACCTGCACGGCCTCGCTGTGGTCCTTCACGTGCTCGTAGGTCGGGTTCGGTTCGTCACCGCCCGCGTACCCGACGCGCGTGCGAACGACGCCGGGGAGCGCGCCGAACTCGGCGTCCGGTCCCCAGAAGCACCCGAGTGCGGCCGTGAACGACCGCGTCGCCGCGGGCGTCGGTGCCCGGTCGTCGTACGCCGTCAAGTCTGTCGCAGTCCATCTGCTCACAAATGTGGTAGGCGGTCCGGACTGAAGTACGCACCGCGAGCGAGCATCAGCGACGACGCCGCACCGCCCCTGGCCACGTCACGTCAACGTGTCGCTGTCTCACGATACCTTCATACGGACGACGCCGAAAGCAACGGCGAGCACGATGCCCATCGAGATCGACGGCGCGCACACGACCGCACGCGTGATGGTCGACGACGAGCGCCTGCTGGAGGCGAACTGTCGCGAGCAGATCCAGGCGCTCGTCGACCATCCAGCGTTCACGGAACCCGTGCGCGTGATGCCGGACACGCACTGGGGCGCTGGCGCGCCGATCGGGTTCACGATGCCACTCGGCGAGCGCGTCGTCCCGAACGTCGTCGGCGTCGACGTCGGGTGCGGGATGGTCGCGGCGAACCTCGGCCCGGACCGTCCGCTCGCGAACGCGAACGCGGAGCGCGAACGACGCGTCCGCGACGCCGTCCCGATGGGCAGAGACGTACACGAGTACGACGATTCCGTGCATCTCGTCGACGAGTTCCCGTTCGAGCGCGCGAACGATGCGTTCGAGCGGTTCGACGACGCGTACGCCGAGCGGTTCGGCGAGCGCGTCGACCCCATCGAGTTCGAGTTCGACGGCTACGACGGCGAGTACTTCGAGTCGCTCTGCGAGCGCGTGCTCGCCCCGAAACCGCAGGGGATGGGGTACGTCATCCGGGGCGTCGGTACGCTCGGCGGCGGCAACCACTTCGTCGAGTTCGCCCGAGCGCGCGAGACCGGCGATCACTGGCTGGTGGTCCACAGCGGCTCGCGGTACCTCGGGCTCGCCGTTGCGGAGTACTGGCAGTCGAAGGCGACCGACCGTCGGACGGTCGGAGCCATCCGCGACCGCATCGACGACGACCTCGTGCCGTACCTGGCGTTCGACCCCGAGACCGTCTCGGACCGGGACCTCTACGAGTGGGTGACCGGCGGCAAGGGCGAATCCCACATCCGGAAAGGTCGCGTGCGCGAGGACTTCGACGGGAAGGGAATCGAGGACGCGTTCGACCGACTCGCCGCACTCGACCCGAACCGGCCCGACGACGGTCAGGATTCCGCTGAACCCGCGAGCGACCGCGAGGAGGCCCTGGACTGGCTCGAAGGCCGCGAGGCGCACGGCTACTTCGTGGACATGCTGTTCGCCCAGCAGTACGCGCGCTGGAACCGCGACGTGATGGTGAGTCGGATCTGTGACGCCATCGACGTCGACCCCGTCGACCGGTTCCAGTCCGTGCACAATTACGTCGACTTCGAGGACCTCACCATCCGGAAGGGCGCGACGCCAGCGCGCGACGGCCAGCGCCTCCTCGTGCCGTTCAACATGGCCGACGGTTCGGTCATCGCTCGCGGCAAGGGCAACGACGAGTACCACCAGACGGCGCCCCATGGCGCCGGGCGCGTGATGGGCCGGGGCGACGCGTTCGACCGGCTCTCGATGGACGAGTTCGAGGCCGCAATGGAGGGGGTCTACTCCGAGTCCGTCGTCGAGAGCGTCGTCGACGAAGCGCCGATGGCGTACAAAGCGGTCGAACGCATCCGCGACGCGCTCGAACCGACCGCCGAAGTCGTCGAGCACCTCGACGTCGTGCACAACCTCAAGGCCACGGAGTGACGGCCGCGCTCAGTCGGCGTCCGCCCGATGTGCGAGCACTACGAGCGCGCGAGCGTCGGTGACGGCTTCGGGCGCGACCTCGCGTTCGCCATCGAACCGGACGACGTCGCCTTCCTCCGCGGTCACTGAGTCCCCGTCGAGCGTGACCTCCACCGTTCCCTCCAGGACGACGATGAGGACGTCCTTCCCGGGGTGGCTGTGTGCGGCGACGCCCTCGCCAGCGTCGAGCGCGAGCCGGACTGTCTTCGGACTGTCTTCGAACACCGATGCGTGCGGGTAGTCGTCGAGGTCGTCGAGAGAAAGATGGTCCATGGGTGCTGGCGTATCGAGGAAGGCACTCCGGAACGGTATTAGTTCACGCGAATATGTTCGGCGCCGTCGTCTCCCGCCTCCAGCACGTCGAAACGAGCATGAGCGGTACCCACTCCATCGACGACGTCGACCCAGTCACCGACGAGCACCACGACGGCTCGTGGTCCGCGAACCTCGAACGCGAACAGTACAAAGAGGACCCCGACCTCGTCGTCGAGCACGCGTTCGACGCGATCGACCACACAACCGGTGGTACGCACGTCAACCTCGTCACTCACGGCGTGCACGGCCACCCCGAGACGTACCTCTACCCAGTCCTCGACGACGAACTCGACGAGAGCGACGCCTACGAATACGTCGAACAGTGCGGGTGTGGCGGGCACGTCACGCGCGTCCACCTGGACTGACCGCGGCGTCGAACGGATCGACCCGCCGCAGGAGGGCCGCCAGCGGGTTCACTCGCCGTCGGTGGTTCGCCAGCGGAACGTGAGCGTGCGCTCGTACTCGTCCCCGTTGTGGTGCTTCCGGTCGATCACCTCGACCTCGTCGGTGGAGGACGCCAGCGGTCTCGCCGTTCGGAGTCGGCCGTTCACCTCGGTGATCTTGACCCCGCCCTCGACCCGGTGGATCCTCCCGGACGAATCCGAGTTGGGCGTCACCTCCTCCTCGAACCCGGTCAGGTTCGTCCGGACGTCCCGGAGGTAACTCGCCAGTTCGGCACGGTCTAGCGATCGTTCCGCCTTCGCGTCGGGCTTCGGGCCGGCCGCGGCACGGCCGACGCCGCCGGGTTCGCCCGTCGAGTGCTCGCCGAGGACGGCGTTCAGGACGGCTCCGAGCAGGAGCACGAGCCCCGAGAAGTACAGCCACGTCACGACGACGAGCACGCCCCCGAAGAAGCTCGCGGACCCCCCGTCGGTGAACGTCAGGTACACCTGGAACACCGACTGGAGTGCCGCCCAGCCCAGTGCGGCGAACACGGTCCCGGGGAGGACGTCCTGCCACCCGAGGTCCGCGTCCGGGAAGCGGTAGTACATCGGGAAGAACGCGACCACCAGCCCGACGACGAGCGCGACCGGGGTGACGTACCTGAGGTACGGGACCTGGCCGGCGAACCGCGAGACGGCCGCGCTCAGGGCGACCGTGGCGACGATCGAGACGACGAGCGAGACGAACACGACGAGGCCGTCCACGATCTGGTCCAGGAAGGAGTTCCGCTCGTCGGTCTCGTAGATCTCGGAGAAGGCGGTGTCGAGTCCTCGGAATATCTTCAGGGTCCCCCAGAGGAGGACGACGAGGCCGACGGCGGACGCGCCCGTGGCCGCGGAATCCGTCGCGAAGACCCGGACGACGACGTCCGCGATCGGACCCGGCAGGGACTCTTGGGCTCCGGCCCGCAGTTGGGCCTCGAGGCCGTCGACGGTCGAAGCGATCAGGAGCACGAGGATCAGCAGTGGCGCGAGCGAGACGAACGCGTTGTACGCGATGCCCGCAGCCATGAACGAGACGTTCTTTCCGGAGAACTCCGTGAACACCCGACGTCCCGTCTCGACGGGCGAGGTGAGGCGTGCCATGGACGCCCTACGTGGCGCACGACGAAGAGAGTTGACTGCGTGAACTACCCCACCCTACCGCTCGCCTGACGGCTCGCGCTTGAGGGTGGGGCTTCCTGTTTCCACGACGCGCTTTGCAGATACCGAGGTATCCACAGGGAGCGCAGTCTCCACAGGCGTTAACGAATCGCTCTGCGATTCGTTCGCACACCAGAAATCTTCGATTTCTGGGGACGTTGATTCGGAGCGTCCCGCTCCTAGCCGCTTCTTGATGCCGCGAGAAAGAATGTTCCACGCCGCGTTCGCATCTCTGTCTGCCTCAAACCCGCAGGCAGGACAGGAGTGTTCGCGCACCCATAGCGGTTTCTCGGTTGAAACGCCACAGGACGCACACTCTTTTGTCGTCCCTCTCGGGTTGACCGCAACGAAGTGCGTCCCTTCGCGTTCGCACTTGTATTCGAGCATCCGCAGGAACGTCCCCCACGCCGCCCCCGCTCGGTTCCGTGAGTTGCCCGGTAGTTCTACCAAGCCCTTCGCGTCGAGGTCTTCGACCGCCACGAGGTCGTATTCGGTGGCGTAGTAGTTCGACAACTTGTGGAGGAAGTCACGACGTTTGTTCTTCAACTCGGCGTGACGCTCGGCCACGACGCGGCGCTGTTCCTCCCAATTCGCAGACCCGTGTTGCTTCCGCGAGAGGTCGCGTTGGGCGCGTTCCAAGCGTTCGCGTTCGTCGCTTAGGTCGAGCGATTCGACGGCGGTTCCGTCGGTGTCGTGAGCGTACTTGAGAATCCCTACGTCGATGCCGATGCACCGCTCAGGATTCTCGGGGTTCGCGGGCGGGTCGTCAGGTGTTTCGACGCCGAGAATGGCGTACCACTTTCCAGTGGGTTCCTGTTTGACCGTGACGGTCTTGATTTCGGTGCTGTCGGGCAGGTCGCGGTGGAAGGTGAGCGGGATTTCTCCAAGTTTCGAGAGCCACAGTGTTGTCCGACCGCTCGTGTTCTTGAGCTTGAAGCCGGATTGACTGTAGGTGAAACTGCGGTACTCGCCCGGAGCCTTCCAGTTGAGCGTCCCGACGCGGTAGCCGTTCTCTTTGCGTCCGCGAAGGGTTGAGAGGTTGTCGTACAACCGCTGAACAACTTTCTGTAGGACTTTCGAGTGAATGCTTTTCAGGTCGTTCCACCACTTTTTGAGACTCGGCAGGAGTTTCTGTTCGCTGTATGCCGAGGTATCGTCGGTTCGGTTGAGTCGGTGGAGAAAGTGGTTGTAGACCTGCCTACAGGTATCGACAGTCCACGCTAACTGTTCTTCAAGAGCGTCGGACGGTCGGAGTCGATACCTGTAGTTGTAGTTCACGAGCGTTCTTCGATGAGTTCGTCGAGTTTCTCTTGGACGAACGACGAGAGGTTGAGGTGGTTTTCCTCGACCCACTCGGCTTGGTCGTCGCGGATAGAGATATTCTTGCGTGTTGCCACACCACACAATACATAAATTACACAAATAAAAGTTGCGATTACGTTGGCCTGTGGGCCGAGCGTCGAACGTGTTTGATACTCGGGCGGCGTTAACGAGACGCGACGCGTCTCGTTCGCACATCAGAAATCTCCGATTTCTGAGGACGCTGTATCCCCTCCCTACTCACTCGCTTCGCTCGTTCGTTGAGGAAGGGGCCTTAGCGCCTCAATTCAGGTAAATGCAAACAACGTATCGTCCGGTCGACGCCGGGACCCGGTTCGTCATCGAGCGCGCGACGGTCGATTCTCGTCACGCACGGCGACGAAGGTGCATCCTACCGGGGTCGGTGGCCGAAGCCGCGAGCCGCGGTCGAAGCCGCGAGCCGCGGTCGAAGCCGCGAGCCGCGGCCGAACGTGTTCGGCGCGTTACAACGTCGTGGGAACCACCGTAACTGAAGCATCGGACGACGCCCGAGGATGAGTATGCACGCGCCAGCCGACCGCGTGACCGTCGCCGAACGACCGCGGGCCGACGATGGAACCGCGTTCGAAGTGTTCGTCAGGGACGACGTGGACCGACCGCTCCGGCACGTCGGGAGCGTCACCGCCGAGGACGCCGCGGACGCCTACGAGCGCGCCACCCGGTTGTTCGCGTGGTACGCCGACGACATCTGGCTGTGTCCCGCCGGCGATTTCACGCGGTTCACGACGCACGACCTGGACGACGACGCCGAGCAAGCGCCGACCGACGTCTCCGGGTTCGACGGTGGCGACGACTACGAGGAACCACGGAACCGGGAGTGGTCGTAGATGATCTCGGTCAGCAAACTCCTCTGCGGACTCGACGCCGAAGGGGACGGCCTCCGGTACGACGCCGCCGACGAGTCCGAGAAGCCACAGATCCGAGAGGACAAACAGCGGCGACCGGTCGTGGTGTGGAACACGACGAAGCAATGTAACCTCTACTGCGAGCACTGCTACGCCGGTGCGGACGACGGCTGCGCGCCCGGTGAACTCTCGACGAGCGAGGGCGAACGCCTCCTCGAGGACCTCGCCGACTTCGGCGTTCCGGTCGTCCTCTTCTCCGGCGGCGAACCGCTCGTCCGCGAGGACCTCGAACACCTCGTCGAATACGCGAGCGACCTCGGCATCCGGCCCGTACTCTCCACGAACGGCACGCTCGTCACCGACGACCGTGCGGCGGCGCTCCGGGACGCCGGCCTGAAGTACGCGGGCGTCAGCGTCGACGGCCTGCGCGAGACGAACGACGCCTTCCGCGGCCAGGACGGTGCGTTCGACGCCGCACTGCGGGGCATCGAGTGCTTCCAGGACGCGGGCGTGAAGACCGGCCTCCGGTACACCATCACGGAGCGCACCGCACCCGACCTGGAGGCCGTCGTCGACCTCCTCTACAGCGAAGGCGTCGACCGCTTCTGCTTCTATCACCTCGACTACGGCGGCCGCGGCGTCCCCGACGCCGACCTCCCACCGGATGAGAAGCGCGAGGCCGTCCGCCGCGTCTGCGACATGACGCGCGAGTACCACGCCGCCGGCGAGGAGATCGAGACCCTCCTCGTCGGGAACTACGCCGACGCTGGATTCCTCGTCGAGTACGCTCGCGAAGAGATGGGGGAGGCCCACGCCAGCGCAGTCCGCGAGTACCTCCGGCGGAACGGCGGCGACCCCGCGGGCGAACGCGTCGCCGACGTCGACTACCAGGGGAACGTCCACCTCACTCAGTTCTGGCAGGACTACAGTCTCGGGAACGTCCGCGACCGCGCATTCGGCGACATGTGGACCGACGACTCGAACCCGCTCCTCGCCGCCCTACGCGAACGCGAGGAACATCTCCCCGACCGCTGCCAGGGCTGCGACTACGTCGACGTCTGCCGGGGCGCCTCCCGACTCCGCGCACTCACCGCCACCGGCGACCTCTGGGGCGACGACCCCCAGTGCTACCTCACCGACGAAGAGACCGGTGTCGAGGACGCATCGGTCGACGGCGTCGGTGCCGACTGAGGGCGTCGCTACCAATGCTTTTGCACGTGGACCGCCTCCGTGGAGAGACTCATGGGTCTCTTCAACGAACTCGGGCGGAAGGTCGAGGAGTTCAAGCAGACTGCGACAGCGTCGGCCGAATCGGACGACTACCTGTGTGCGGCGTGCGACGAACGCCTCGAGTCCGACCACGAGGAATGCCCTGCGTGCGGCGAGGCCGCGATTCACTCGACGAGTTTCGAGGAGTGACTCGCAGGCGTTCTCAGCTCTCGGCCTGCGCCCGCACGCAGACGAAGACCGGGTGCGTCGAATCCGAAAGTCGGAGCGCTGTCTCGGGACCGACCGCATCCGATGTACTGGGGCGGTTGACCGCGCGGTGACGGGAGAACCAGCCGGTTCCGGCTATCGGGTGGAGCTATCGTTCTGTTCGCCGCGTTCGATGCTATTTTAGTCGTCCTTCGATTACGAATGCAACATCTCCGACAACGACGACGACGGCCGACGGTTGTTCACGCGCCGTCGTGTCCTGGCGGGTGGTAGTAGCGTGCTCGCGCTCCTCGGCGGCGGCGCGCTGTACGTCCAGCAGGGTCTCCAGGGCGACGACGGCGACTACGAGGCACCCGACGAGTTCCCCGTGCTCTCCACTCGCGGCGTCTTCGACACGGAAGGGTCCGTCCGCCCGGACGCGGACGGAACCGACCCCGAGAAACGGGGCGACTGGTCGTTCGCCGACGGAAGCGAGGATGGCGACGCGAGCGCGGACGCAGAACCGGATGCGGATGCGGTCGCGGACGCCCTCGTCGTGTACGTTCACGGACTGAACGCGACGAAGCCCGACGCGCTGAACCAGGCGTACACGACGCAGGTTGCGCTCCGGGACGCCGACGTCCAGCATCCCGTCGTCGGGTACAGCTGGGACTCCGATCGCGAGTGGGGGCCAGCGAAGCGGACCGCCGAAGCGAACGGGCCCGCACTCGCCGACTGGCTCGTCGGGTGGGCCGAGGACGACGGTCGTCCCGTCCACGTCGTCGGCCATTCGCTGGGGGCGCGCGTCATCTGCGAAGCGCTTCGCGCGCTCGCCGACGACGGTCACGACGACGCGCTGGCGTCCGTGTCGTTGCTGGGTGGTGCCATCCCCCAGGATAGCGTCCAGACCGACGGGCGGTACGGAGCCGCCATCGCGACCGCCACACCGCGGTTCGCGAACTTCTACAGCGGGAAGGACAACGTCCTCGGGTGGATCTACAGGGTCTCTGACGGGACGGACGCGGTCGGACACGGCGGCATCGCCGACGCGGAGCGCGCACCAGCGGGCTACGAGGACGTCGACGTCACCGACATCGTGGGTGACCACTACTCGTACTACGAACCCGGAGACGGCTGTGCGTCGAACATCGCGGCGCAAATGCGGTGAGTCCCCGGGAGTGTTCGGTGTCGAAGTCTCTCTCACCCGAGTTCGGCGACGCGGAAGCGGACGTAGCTCGCGCCGAGCGCGAGCGCGCCCCACGCGGTCATGATGGCGTAGTTGTACCAGGCTTCGGCGTAGAGTTCGTCGCTGGTGCTTCTGTAGGTCTCCGTGAGTCGCGGGTACTGTTCGGGGTCGAGCGCGCCGTCGAACACGGGCTGGAGGCCGGCGAGGTACGCGGTCGCCGGCGAGCCGAAGCGGACGTAGTTGAACGTCGTCTGGGAGAGCTCGAGTCCGAGGAAGTCGGCGATGTTCGTGACGACGCTCTGGAGGCTCACGACGGGGAGGATACCGAACCAGAACGGGCCGAGCAGGAAGAACGCGCCGATGACGCCGAACATCGCTCGCGAGCGCTTGCTCGCCAGCGTCGAGATCGCGACGAAGATCGCGGTCATGGACGCGACGAACAGCGACGAGATGGCGGCGAACACGACGAAGCGTTCGACGGCGATGGTGGTCTCGTACATCCCGATGCCGATGAGGAACGCGGCGAGGACGGAGACGAACACCGCCGCGATCGCGACGGCGGTCCGGGAAGCGTACTTCCCGAGGACGTACTCGGCGCGCGTGTTCGGCAGGCCGAGCGCGTGCTTGATGGAGCCGCGTTCGCGGTCGCCGGCGACGGCGAGGTACGTGAGCGGCACGAGGATGAGCGGGAAGACGAGGAAGAAGAAGAACGCGACGTCGAACAGCGCCCGGAAGGCGTCCGCGTGGAACTCGGCGTCCGAGTACGTGATGAGCGACACGAAGCCGGTGAGTGCGGCGATGACGCCGAGGACGACGTGCGAGCGACGAGTGTTCTTGAAGTCGTCCCGGAGGACGGTCGTGAAGCTCACGCCGACTCACCTCCGTCCGCGGCGGCCGCCCGAATCGCTGGTTCCGTATCCCCGTCGTCCACGGCGTCGTCGGCGTCCTCGTTCGTGTACTCCGAGAACAGCGCTTCGAGCGACGCCTCCTCGATGCCGACGTCTTCGACGGTCGCGCGGTCGTCGAGGTGTCGGAGGACGCGCATCTTCGCCGCCGGTTCGACGCACTCGACGGCGACAGTGCGGTCGTCGACTGTGGCGTCGCGGACGCCGTCGACCCGCTCGATGTTGAGTGCGTCCGGGACGGCGTCGAGGGTCGCCGAGACGGTTGCGCCTGCCTGGATCTCCGTCCGCAGGTTGTCGATGGTGTCGAGCGCGACGAGTTCTCCCTGGTTGAGGATACCGACGCGGTCGCAGACCTTCTCGACCTCCTCGAGGATGTGACTGCAGAAGAACACGCTCGCGCCGCGCTCGGTCTCCTCGCGGATGATCTCGCGGAGGAGCGACACGCCCTCGGGATCCAGCCCCGTCGACGGTTCGTCGAGGATGATGAGTTCGGGTTCGCCGACGAGCGCGACCGCGAGCGACATCCGCTTCGCCATCCCCGTCGAGTACTCGCTCGCCGCCCGGTCGCGGGCGTCCGGTTCCAGCCCGACGCGGTCGAGGAGGACGTCCGGGTCGTCGTCCGCGTTCTTCGCGTGAATCGCGGATTCGACGTGCTCGCGTCCCGTGAGGTTCGCGTACGGCTCGTACCCCTCCGGGAGCAACCCGATGCGTTGTCGGATGCCGAGCGAATCGCGGGTGACGTCCCGTTCGAGGACGCGAACCGAGCCAGCTGTCGGCTTCAGGAACCCCAATATCACGTTGATCGTCGTAGACTTCCCGGCTCCGTTCGGCCCCAGGAAGCCGAACACCTCGCCGTCCTCGACGGTCAGGTCCAGCGAATCGACGGCGAGGACGTCCTCACCGAAGCGCTTTGTCAATCCGTCTGTCTGAATCGCTGTCATCACTAGATTCCGAGTCCCTGAGGGGGTATTAAACTCGCGGAATGGTTGCTCGGATTGCAACTGTGCCTCTCGAGTTGGCTGGCGTCGGTCAGGCCCAGTCGCGTCGACGGAGAGCCATCTGGAGGTGGGTGTCGTCTCGTGCGACGGGGCCGGCGTACGTGCCGAGGCGTTCGCGCCGCCACCAGTCGCCGGTCTCTTGGCGTTCGGTTGGGGTGGTGTAGCGGTAGCGATACCTGAGCGCGCGGACGTGCTCGGGGCGCTCGCCGTCGAAGGGGTCGGTGCGGAGCAGGGAGAGCGTGTCCGCGTCGGCTTCGAGGAGTTTCGCGAGGAAGTGCAGGAACCACGGGTTCCGGCGGAGGGGTTGCATCGCGGCGAACCACAGCTGCCAGTCCAGGCGGAGATGGTACGGCGCCCACTGCGGTGGTCGTCGGGAGACGTCGGTGGGTTTGCCGTGGAACTCGTAGGTCCGCCAGTCGGTGTCCGCGTCGACGACGGCGTCGGTGGTACCCTGGACGACGAGTTCGTACCGGTCCTTCGTGACGTGTCCGAACGCGCCGTACGTGTTCACGAGGTTCAGCGGGTCGAAGCTGGTGTTCATCCGCTGACCGCTCGACAGGAGGTTCCGGACGGGATAGTAGCTCAAACCGAGGACGACGAGTGCGTACCCCCAGGCGAGGATCGCGAGTGCGAACGACGGCGAGGGATTCGGGAGTGCGAGTGCGAGGTCAGCGCCGACGGTCGTCGCGACGGTGGACGCGACCCCGACGAGCCACGCAAGCTGTGGGTCGGCGAAGAGGGCGAGCGCGAGTACCATCGTGAGTGTGTTCAGCCACGAGAAGTTCCCGGTGAGTACCAGCCAGCCCATGAACGCGAGCGTGACGACGCCCGCGGCGGCCGCGAACGGCTGTGGCGCGAAGTAGAGGAACGGAACGGCGAGTTCGACGACGTGATTGCCGGCGACCTCGACGCGATGGAAGCGCTTCGGGAGGTGGTGTGCGAACCAGCTTGCGGGGTTGGGGATCGGCTGGGTCTCGTAGTGGTAGTCCATACAGGTGAGTTCGCGCCAGCAGTCGTCGCCGCGGAGCTTGATGAGGCCGGCGCCGAGCATGTTCCGGAACAGCATCCAGCGGAACAGCCAGACGACGACCGCTGGCGTCGCTACCGCCCAGCCGCCGAGGAAGACCGCGAGAGCACCTGCTTCGGTGAGCATCGACTCCCAGCCGTAGCCATAGAAGAGCTGACCGGCGTTCGCGAAGGAGAGGTAGAGCGCCCAGAGCGCCAGCCAGACCGCCACCTGGACTGGCGTGCCGAGCATCGACGGAATCCCGAGGAGGGCCATACAGCTGAGTACGATGCCCGCGCGTGCGAGCCACGCCGCGGTCCGGTCCGTCGGCGACACGTGCAGGATGCTCGGCCGCTCCCGGAACGAGAACCGGTCGACGTAGTCGTCGATCGGCAACACGCCGTCCTCTCCACACAGTGGTCGGAACTGCCTGAGTGCCACGACGAACGCGAACAGGTAGATGACGGCGAGCCCGCGCTGGAGCACGAACCGCGTCAGCCAGTACCCGCCGGGTTCGTAGAACGGGACGTCGATGCCGAAGACCAAAGCGTCAACGCACTTCGACGTCGGGCCACAAAACGCTCGGGGTGCGGTGGGGGCCCGTCTCCGTAGCGAGCTTTAACCTTCCATCCGTCGTTGTCTCCGATATGCATCCGCTCGGTGGTACGCTTCTGCGAATCGGCCTCCAGATGTCGCCGCCCGGCCCGGTGGGTGGTCCCGACGTGAACGTCACAACCGGCCTCGGGGGCGGCGGATTCGGTGCGTTCGCGACGACGCTCGTCGTCGGCGCGATACTGGTCGTCGTCGCCCCCGACTGGACGCGAGCCAGGATGCGCGACGTCGTCGACGACGCCATCGGGTCGTTCGTCTACGGCCTCATCGGTCTCGTACTCGTCATCTTCGTCGTCGTCTTCACGTTCTTCACCATCATCGGCATCCCCTTCGCGATCCTGTTCGGGATACTCGCAACGCTCCTCTGGGCGGCCGGTGCCGCGATCGGGTTTCTCGCGATCGCGGACAACATCCTCGGGGAGCGCGAGAGCTGGGTGGTCCCGCTCCTCCTCGCCGCCGCGATGAACGGCCTGCTCGCACTCACCGGCATCGGCGGCCTCATCTCCTTCGCCGTCGGCGCCGCCGGCTTCGGGACCGTCCTCCGCACCTGGCTCTGAAACCCAGGCGCATCCAGAGCCGTCAGCCGACGCCCGGTCGAACAGGGCTCGGACGACGCGTGGTCGAACAGGTATCGGACGACGCGTGGTCGAACAGGTATCGGACGACGCGTGGTCGAACAGGTATCGGACGACGCACGCCCGAAACGGGTTTCACACGCCGCGCTCATTGAGGGACCGTGCAACTCGGCGTCGCGTACGGCATCGCAACGCTCCTCACAGCCGTCGCGAACCTCGGTCTCCTCTTCTACCTGCGGCGACTCGCAGACCGACCCGGACTGACGTGGTTCCAGGCCGTCATCGCCTGCCAGACGCTGTTCTGTGCGACGTACGGCGTCGGCCTGTTCATGGGGACGTCGTGGGTGCGCGTCCCGCTTCTCGTCGCGTTCTGGCTCGCCGCCATCTGGATCGGCGTCTGCTACCTGGCGTTCGCACTCGACTACACGGGGCGCGCGGACTACGTCCGCTCCTGGCCGTTCCGCGCAGTCGTCGCCGTGCAGGCCGCCGCGAGCGCGGTCGTCGTCACGTCGCCGTTCCACGACGTCGGCATCCCCGAGGTGTCGTTCGCGCCGTACGCCGGCGTTCACGTCCCCGAGTACGTGCATTCGCCGTTCGTGGTCTTCGAGTTCCTGGTCGTCGTCGCGCTCGCGACGCTCGGCGTCGTCCTCCTCATCGACACCGTCGTCAGCTACGGGCCGCTCTACCGCAAGCACGCGCTCGCTATCGCCATCACGCCGATTCCCCCGACGCTCGCGTTCACCGGGTGGCTCCTGGAGGTCCCGCCGCTGTACCCACTGAACGTGACGCCACTGGCGTTCTTCCCACACCTCCTCCTCGACCTCTATGCCTTGTTCGGCGAGGACATGTTCGAGTTCCCACCAGCGACCCGACGGACCGCCGAGCGCGCCACCGTGGACGACCTCGGGAATCCGGTCGTCGTCGCCGACCCCGACGACCGAATCGTCCGTCTGAACCCCGCCGCCGTGGGCGCGTTCGGCGTCGAGCAGGCCAGTGCACTCACGACGACGCTCGACTCCTACCTCGACCCTCTCGAGGACGGGTCCGACGGCGAGCACGTCCACGTCGGGGGCGACCGGAGCGGTCGCGTCTACGCACGCACCCGGAACGAACTCGTCGACGGTACCGGCACCGTCGTCGGATACACCGACGTGTTCCAGGACGTCACCGCGGAACGTCGCCGCGAGCAACGCGTCGGCGTCCTCAACCGCGTCCTCCGGCACAACCTCCGGAACGACCTCACGGTCGTACTCGGGAACGTCGAGGCCGCGCTCGACGCGACCGACGACGAGTTCGTCGCCGCCCGACTTCGCACGGCCGTCGACGAGACGCAGTCGCTCGCGGCGCTAGGCGAACGAGCGCGCGACGTCGACGCGACGATGTCCGGCGCCATCGCCGCCACCGAGGGCGTCGAACCCGGCGTCGTTCTCGACGCGGTTGTCGAGGACCTCCGGGCGACGTACCCCGACGCGACCATCGACGTCTCCATCCCCGAGTCGGTCGTCATCGCGACCGACCCGGACGTCTTCCGGGTGGTGTTCGAGAACCTCGTCGAGAACGCGCTCGCCCACGCTGACGCTCCTGAACCGACCGTGCAGGTGACCCTCGCCGAATCCCCCACCGAATCGACGAACGAACGCGTCGACGACATTTCGACGTCGAACCCTGACCGCGAGACGGTCGCGTTCGCGGTCACGGACGACGGCCCCGGCATCCCCGAACACGAACTGTCGGTCCTCGACGCGGCCGAGGAGTCGTCGCTCCAGCACGGGAGCGGCCTCGGTCTCTGGGTCGTCAACTGGGGCGTCACCGCACTCGGCGGCGACCTCGCGTTCGAGGAACCCAGCGACGGCGGCACGCGCGTCGTCGTCACGCTCCCCGTCGACTGACACCGTTTGCTCGCGAGCCCCTCAGGGTTCGTGGACGAACCCGTCGCCGACCTCGCGAGCGCGCCCGGTCTGGAAGAGGTCGACGACGGACTCGTACTGGTCCTCGCCCTTCGCGACCAGGTGCGTCTCGCCGACCGCCGGGAACTCGTCGCTCCCGAGGACGTACGTGTTCGTGCCGACGACGTAGTCCCGTCCGTGATCGATCGGGTCGCCGTCGACGCGGACGTCCGCGACGGTCCCGTCAGGTTCGACGGCGAGGGTCGCTCCACCGACCTGGAGCCAGCACGCGTACGCGCCCGGCGCCCGCGTCGCACGGTCGTCCGTGACGACGCTCTGGCGGAGCAAGCGCTCAAGGCGACGCCCCGGCACCTCAAGGCGACAGAGCGGAGCCGCGAACGGCACCAGCCCGATCGCGTCGGCGCGCGTCACCGTCCCCTTCAGTCGCGGGCCGTCCCGAACCGCAAGTGTGTCGACGACGCCGACGTCGGCCGTCGCGCCGTTCCGGTACGCGGTCGCGACGAGCGTCCCCGCACGCTCCCGGCCCGCCAACCGCATCTTCTCGTCTCGGACGAGTGGCGTCTCCAGGTAGCCGACGGTGTCCTCGAGCCCGACGCGGTACCGTTCGGCCTGCAGGATCTCCGCGACGGACTCGTCGACTGTCGCCGTCTCCACCTCGTGGTCGTCCGTCGTCACGTCCCCGTCACTGAATTCCAGTTCCCAGACGATCTCGCCGTTCACGCCCGGGCGCACGATCGGCGTCCCGGAGACGATCTCGCGGCCGACCCGATGCACGTGCCCGGCCGCGATGGCGTTCACGCCCCGCTGGCGGGCGAGCGTTCGCACGACGTCGTCGCCCGCGTGCGCCAGCACCAGCACCGCACTCACGCCGCGGTCACGGCACTCGCTCTCCGCCCTCCGCACCGCCCGAACCGGCTCCTCGACCGCGAGCACGTCCGGAACCGACGAATCCGGGTCGGTTATTCCGATGACGCCGAGGGACTCGTCGGTCCGGTCCACGATCGTCCACGGGGCGGCGTCGCCGAACGAACGACCGCCTTCCATGACGTTCGCCGTCACGTATCGCGCCGGCGAATCCCACGTCACCTCGCGCGCCGCCGTCCGCCCGTGGTCGAAGTCGTGGTTCCCGAACGTCGCCACGTCCGGCGACACCGCGTCGTGGAACGCCAGCGCGTGCTTCCCCTTCGTCTCCAGGCCCAGCACGCCCGGTGCGAGCGTATCACCGCCGTCCGTGATGACGGGATGCGCACCACCTTCCTGGTCGAGGACGGTCGCGAGACGACCCGCCCGCTCCGGACGATCCAGACCAGCTTCGAGGTCGGCGAAGTGGAGGACTCGCACGGTTCGATTCACTCGGTCGTACCGGGGCCGCCGCCGTAAACCGTCCGGTCGACGCAGTCCCCGACGGGCTCCGGTACCGCTTCGTCGTCGGGTTCGGTCTCACTGTACTGGTAGACTCGTCCACCACCGGCTTCGCCGCACTCGCAGAGGATGCGAGCGAGCGTCTCCGGGCCATCCACGACCGATTCGATACGAGCAAGCGTTCGGCATCGACGACGAATCGAACGTAGACTGGGACCAGCGACGTCGGTGACTCCTCAGTCTTCGAGCGGTCGCCGGCCGACGACCGCCAGTTCGTCGCCGACGGCGACGCGTTCCCCGTACTGGGACTCGTGAACGCACGTGAGCGCCATCACCTGATAGTAGTGGTCGAGTCGGTCCGCGGTCGCCCACTCGGGGAGCGTCGCCTCGCGTCGTTCGACGAACCGCTCCCGGAAGTCCGGGATAGCTTCGCCGGTGTCGGGGTCGCGGCTCGGGACGACGCAGCGCGCACAACACCCGACGCCCTCGAACTCGACGCCATCGATCTCGAAGACGACGGCTTCGTCCTCGCCCGCCCACAGGTGGTCCTCCCAGAACGGGTCGGCGTCGACGACGACGTTCGCGCGGAATCGTCGACGGACGTCGGCGCGGTCGAGGTCGAACCAGTCGCCGATGGCGTCGAGCGTGCCCGTGGAGATGACGGTCGGGCCGTTCGCCCACGAGCGGTCCGGGAACCCCGCGGCGGCGTCGCGAACGAGCGCGACCGGATAGTCGAGGAACTCGCTGAACCACGCGTTCGCGTCGCCGCGTTCGCTGTCGAGCGCGAACGACACCGCAGCGTCCGCGGATGCACCCTGCTCGCGGACGGTGAGCGTCCGCGTGTCGGGGTCGTAGGAACTGCGGACGCGGTGGAGTGCCGGCTCCCGCGTCGCGTTCACGAGTTCGCGGTCGTCGTCCTGGAGCGCGTACTCGCGGTCGGGTCTGAGCCGGCCACCGACGAGGTCCGTGGACTCGACCGGCATCGGGTCGAGGGACTTCACGGGATGCGTGATCAGCGCGTCGACCGTTGGCATACTCGGAGGACCGTCCGCCGGCGGCGTGAACGCTTCGGTCCTGCGTTCACTTCTCGACGTCGTGTCCCTCGGCCTCGTACGCGTGCGCTTCGAGCGTCTCCAGGTCGACTTCGTCGAGCACGGACTCGTTCGTCGCTTCGAGGACCACTGGCGGCGCGGCCCGTCCTTCCACCGCTTCCACCCACCGTGGCAGGCACACGCACCAGCGGTCGCCGGGGTCCAGCCCCGGGAAGTCGAACTCGGGTCGGGCTTCGCGGAGTTCGTTCCCCATCACGGCGCTGTACTCGAGGAACCGCTCGGTCATCACCGCGCATACCTCGTGCCGGCCCGGGTCGCGTTCGGGAATCGCGTGACACTCGCCGTCGCGCAGGACGCCCGTCTCCGGGTCGGTCCCGCACGGCTCCAGTGGGTCGCCGTACACGTTCGACTCCTCGCCGTCGACGTCCGGCCCGTTCGCGTTCATACCTGGACATCCGCGCGCCGTCACAAAAGACGTGTCCTCCACGGCCGGAAGCGACGCGGTCGTACAGTCTTGGCCTTAGCAGGCCGTGTATCGGTCGGTACCGGCGATCCCAGTCGCACGAACCCGGACCTTCGTCACCGCCCCCTGGGGCGTCGACACCGTCACCGTCGCCTCCTCGCCGTTCGTGAGCGGCGCGGCGTCACTGTCGAGCGCGTCGGCGCGGATCGCGGAGACGTCGAGGGTCAAGCGCGCCATCCGAGTGGTGTTCGCGAGCACCTCGATCTGCTCGCCGTCGTCCGTCACCGTGTACTGGGTCGCGTTCGCGGATGCGTTCGTGTACGACAACTCCCGGTGGACCTGACGGTCCGTGTAGAGTATCGTCGCGTTCGAGACGTTCACCGCGGACCCACCCGGCCGGACTCGAACGTGCGCCCACGCCTCCTCGATACCGTTCTCCTCGTCGCTCACCGTGCACGTGAGGTCCTGGACCTGGATGCCGCCCGTCAACTGGCCGACGGCGTCGTCCCCGGCTTGCTCGGCGCGCGTCCCGAGCATCCCCGCCATGTTCACGATGACGCCCGCCGCGATCGCGGAGACGATGATCATCCCGACGAACATCACGAGGATGCCGATGCCGACCTGCCCACGGTCGTCACCGCCCACGGACACCCCGGTCCCCACTGTCATGACACTGCGTTGTCTTGCAGGGAGAAAAGCGTTGTCGCCGGCTGTCAGCAGTCGACGTAGGATTGCTCGGGCCCGACGCCACCCGGCGTGCGGAAACTCGTCGAGGCGATCGTGCCCTGGTCGACGACGACGTCGACCGTCGCGCGTTCGCCGGCGGGAAGCGGCCCGCCGCGAACGGCTTCGACGGGGACGACTATCGTCAGGAGCTCGCCACGCGATATCGTCGAGTCGAAGACGTCCGATTCGTTCCGGACGCCGGCGGCGTTACTCGAGGCTTCGGCTTCGAAGTCGAGGGTCGCCTCGATGCGTTCGTCGCTGTACTGGAGCGTCGCGTCCGACAGGTCGACGGTGCCGTTCCCCTGGTAGCGAGCGGACAGCGTGACCGACTCGACGCCGGCGGTGTCGCCGTCGGTGGTGACGGAGCACGTGCTCGTGGACACCTCCACCTTCGTCGGGTCGCCGCCGTTCTCGCCGCCCGTGACGTGTACGTAGAATCCGCCCGCGAGCAGGCCGGTGACGAGGACGAGTCCGAGGAACACCATCGAGACGGCGGTGTTTCCGCCGCGTTCGGCTCCCTCTCCTCGTTGGCGTCCCATCTCGGGTAGTTCTCGTCGCGCTGACGGCGTAAGTCCGTCCGTCGACTCACCGGTCGATTCGACCGTCGAAACGCACCGGTCGGGCGCGGATTCCCCGGCAGAGCCGCCGTCTTCGCTTGTGGGCTGTTAACGTGGGTTCCCTAGATTTATGTCATCGGCCGTAATATTCGGGAATACTTCGGACTCGGCTACTGCTGGCCGGTGTCCGGGAGCGACAGATCATGTTCATCGACCACACGAAGTCGGCGACCACTCGGGGTATGAGTGGCAATGCCGTCGCCGGGGCAGGTGACGATGCCTACCCGGTCGACGGCGCCGACGAGCAGTGGTCTGCTGCGCGGGACGTGATACGGTGTCGCTCCCCCGCTCGGTCCTATCTCGTCGGCGCCACGTGACCTCGTGTTCGTGACGTGAGCCCGTCTCGACGCCGAACCGTCGAGGCGACTCCGTTCGCCGACGGCCATTCTTGGACCGAGCGGCTTCGTCTCACTGACGACGCCGCTGTCCTGACACGTCGACCGCCCTCGGTCTCTCCGAGCGAGGACGGTCGACCCCGTGAGGTCGGTCCCTGACCCCGACCGGGCGGCCGTCACGACGCGAGTTCTCACGACCCGACAGATACGAGCGTTCAGTACGCCGATCGCTCGCGGTCGCCGCCGGACGTCACAGCCCACGTTCGCTGTCGGACTCCGGCTCGCGGCCGCGACGTCCAGGGGTCGTCCCTGGTCCGGAGAGACGCATCTGCGTCGACCGAACAGCCGTGGCTCCGCCCTGGCGGTGCCAGCGCCCGCCCACCGGACGCGGACCGCTGTCCGGTCGACGAACGCCTCTCTGACGCACGCCCTCGCTGACGCACGCCCTCGCTGACGCATGCCCTCGCTGACGCATGCCCTCGCTGACGTACGCCCTCGCTGACGCATGCCCTCGCTGACATACACCCCCCGACCGCTCGCCCACGCAGACCCTGCGTCCGTGGATGAATCGGCATCCCGCGACGTGACCACCCCGGTCGCGTCGTGCGCGTTCGACTCGCGACGGACGCCTATGGTAGCGTCAACCATACGCCACCGACTCGAAGCGACCGCCCACCTCACCGTGCGCGTTCCCCACGGTGCCGACGGCGACATGACGGCAGGCGCCCTCACGGTGCTTCGCCGCCTCGACGCCCTCGACGGCGTCGAGATCGAACAGGTCACCGGACTCACACCCGGTCTGAACGCACTCGAGGTCGACGTCGAGGTGACCGCCACCCTCGTCGTCACCGAGGACGCCGACGAGCACGCCGCCCGCGAGACGCTCGAAGACGGCACCGGTATCGAAGCCGTCCACGCCGTCGACGTCGACGTGCACGCCACCGCCTAGCGGGTGATAGAGACGAGTGACCACCGGAACCGGGGCGGTGCTCGCGCACTCGCCCCCTGCAATCCATCGTCAACGTATTCGGACGGCCTGTTCGGCCGTCTCGGCACCGCCGCCATCCGGATTCATCGTGGGAGTCGTCAGCGGCTACTACGGCGGCTGGGTCGACGAAATCCTGATGCGGTTCACCGACCTCACGTCCTCGCTACCGTTCATGCCGATGGCGCTCCTGGAGGACCCGACCGGGGGCGAGATGGTGTTCGACGGTGAATCCTACGAACACTACCAGGACGGCAACCTCACGGAGTTCCGGCGGAACGTCCAGATCATCTTCCAGGACCCCTTCGACTCGCTGAACCCCCGGCAGACGGTGCGCAAACTCGTCGGCGAGCCGCTGACCATCCACGACTATCGGACCGACGAGTACGAGCAGGCGATCATCGAGATGTTGGAGAAGGTCGGGCTGACGCCCGCCGAGAAGTTCCTCGACCAGTACCCTCACGAGTTGTCGGGTTGGCAACGCCAGCGCGTCGGGGTGGCGAAGGCGCTCGTGCTGGACCCGGACTTCATCATCTGCGACGAGCCGGCGTCGATGCTCGACGTCTCGCTGAAGGTCAACCTCCTGAATCCTTCGTGGGCTGGCGGACGCCGAGGACATCGGTGTCGTCTACATCTCCCAGGACCTCGCGCGCCTCGTGCAGGTCTCCGACCGACTCGCGATCATGTACCTGGGTCGCATCATCGAGGAGGGCGACGTGGAGAGTATCGCGACCCGACCCAAGCACCCCTACACGTCGTCGCTCCTGTCCACGGCGCCGAAGAAGGACCCGACGGCCGAGCGGTCGCGGGTCCTGCTCGACGGCGAGCCACCGGACCCCGTCGATCTCCCCTCGGGGTGTGCGTTCGCGCCGCGGTGCCCGAAGGCCTCGGCGGAGTGCCGGGAAGTCGAACCCGGTCTGGACGAGACCGGGGACCGGACGCATCGGGCGGCGTGTTACTTTCCGGAGGACGAACCGGCGCCGGCGACGGCCGAGTCCGCCGACGACGAGTTAGACGGCTCCCTGAACTCCGCCGGCGACTGACTCGGCGTTCCCAGACCACTCACGGTTTACCCACGCCGCGCGCCGCGTCGCCGCCTCCTTCGCTGGCCGTTTACTACACACGACGGCAGTCCGACATATCCTCACCACGCGCGCGGGACCCTCGGAACCAACTACCCAAAGATTTACTATTTATCCCCTTGAAGGGTGAGTCGTTATGGCAGACGAGCAAGACCTTCGCGAACAGATGGAAGAGGCATTCGGTGGCGCTGACTACCCGATCTCGAGTCCGATGGACCTCGTGCCGGCTCTCCCGAACGGGCCCGGCACGCGCTTCGAGTCCGGCGACTTCTCGATGACAGCCATGGAGCTCCAGACGAAGCTCCCCGGTGGCGACTTCCCCTACGACGACGTCGAGACGTTCGTCGACGACGTCATCGAGAACCTGAAGGACGAAGGCCACATCTGAGCGGGCCTACCCTCGGCGCGGGCGTGCCGGACACGTAGTCGAGGAACTCCCCCCGAAGACTTCTTTCGAACGCCGACCGCGTAGCGGGGTCTCCGCCACCGTCCGGGTTCTCGTCGGACCGGACCCGGGTACTCAAGTCGTGCGTTCCCGAACAGCACGGACAACGTGACCGCTCACGATTCGCTCGCGGACGTCGTCGTCGTCGACACGGAACTGTTCGGGACGCCCGGCCTGCATTCCGCGTTCCTCGTCGACGGCGAGGAACCGGTGCTCGTCGACGCGGGCGCGGCACCGGCGGCAGGTCCCGTCGAGTCCGCGCTCGAATCGCAGGGCGTCGGTCGCGAGGACCTCGCCGGTATCGTCGCGACGCACGTCCACCTCGACCATGCCGGTGCTGTCGGTGCGCTCGCGCGTCGCTACCCGAACGCGACCGTCTACGTGCACGAGCGTGGTCGTCAGTACCTGACGGACCCGGACCGACTGGCGCGTCTCGTCGAGAGCGCTCGCGAGGCGATGGGGGACGCCGTCGTGGACGCGTACGGGTCGCCGGAACCGGTTCAGGACGAACGGACCGTCGAACTCGTCGACGGCGACGTCGTTCCGTGCGGCGACCGCGACCTCGACGTCGTCCACGCGCCCGGCCACGCCCCCCATCAGGTTGCGCTCCACGACTCCCGCTCGGGTGCGTTGTTCGCGGCGGACGCCGCCGGCATGTTCCTCGGCGGCGACCTGCTCCCGACGACGCCCGCGCCGGACTTCGACCTCGAGACGTCGCTCGCGACCGTCGAGCGGCTCCGGGACCTCGCGCCCGACGCGCTCTGCTACGGTCACTTCGGCGTGCGCGGGGACGCCGACGTGGCACTCGCCGAATACGCGGAACTCCTCCCCGCGTGGGTCGACGCCGTCGAAGCCGCGCTCGCCGACCCCGAACTCGACGGACGGAACGAAGTCGTCACCGCACTCCGCGAGGACTGGCCGAGTCCGACGCTCGAACGAGACGTCCAGGGGGTCGTGCACGCGAACGAGAACGGTCGATGAATGGACTGCCTCCCCCGAATGCGCCCCTGACTCTCCCGTGACGCCGGACGGTAACGCGTCGACGTTCTCGCTCGACGATACCCGTCACCCACATTTATCCACTCGACGGTCGCAGTTCAGAATATGAGCGACCACGTCCTCGTTGCGTACGACGATTCCGAGCAGTCCGAGCGTGCGCTCGAACACGTCCTCGAGAAGCACTCGGACGCCAGACTCACGCTCCTGCACGTCATGGACCTCATGGAAGCGGGGTATACGGCGCCTGTCGACAGCACGCTCCCGGGGTTCTGGGAGGAGTGGTACGAGAACGAGGCGGCGACCGCGGAAGCATTGCTCGACGAAGCCGCGGATCGAGCGGCCGAAGCCGGCCTGGAGGTGGAGACGGCGACTGTCGTCGGACGACCCGCTCGCGCGATCAACGAGTACGTCAGAGAGCACGACGTCGACCAGGTCGTGGTCGGGAGTCACGGCCGGTCCGGCGTCTCCCGAATCCTCCTTGGGAGCGTCGCCGAGGCCGTCGTCCGTCGATCACCGGTGCCGGTCACGGTCGTGCGGTGACCCGATGCGGCTCCGTGGCTCCCCCGACCGCGAGTGGGTCGACGCGTTCCTCGACGCGCAGACGATCCCCGTCCGCATCTCGACGCACACTCCCGCGGGCGGTCTCTGGATGCTCTCGCTCTGGTACGGGTACGACCCGGACGACGCCCAGATTCACCTCGCGACCGCGCGGAGTGCACGCGTCGTCGAGTACCTCGAGCACGACCCCGACCTCGCGTTCGAGGTGTCCACGAACGACGTCCCGTATCGTGGCGTGCGCGGGCAGGGAACCGCGTCGCTCGAACCGGACGCCGAGAAGGCACTCCTCCGGACGCTGATCGACCGCTACCTCGGCGACACGGACAACGACCTCGCGAACTGGCTCCTCCGCGACGACCGCGAGGAGGTCCACGTCACCGTCGACGTCGAGAAGGCGTACGCGTGGGACTACAGCGACCGGATGCACGACGTCACCGACGACTGAAGGGAACGACCACGGAGACGGCGGAGACTTGGGCGACCGATGGCGTTAGGGCGTTCCGGACCCCAACACGTGGTATGGTAACGTTGCCCGACGCGGCTGCGCTGCCGCCACGTCTCGACCCGGAACGGTTCTCGCGCTGGAACGACCTCCTCACCGTCGGCGAATCCCCCGCGGAGCACGAACTCGTCGCGCCATTCACTGGCGAGGTACTGTGCACGGTCCCGCACGGCACGCCCGAAGACGTCGAGCGCGCGGTCGAGGACGCCGACGACGCACAGTCCGCCTGGGCCGAGCGCGGGTTCGACGAACGTCGGCGAGTGTTCGAGCGCTTCCACGACCTCGTGCTCGACCGACGCGAGGAACTCCTCGACGTGATGCAACTCGAGGGCGGGAAGACACGCGGTGACGCGTACGAAGAGATGATGGACGTCGTGATGACCACACGCTACTACGCGACGCGGGTCGCCGACCAGCTCGCGAGCGAGAAGCGACGCGGCGCCCTCCCCTTCCTCACGACGGCGCGCGTCCACCACGACCCCGTCGGCGTCGTCGGCATCATCGCCCCCTGGAACTATCCCCTCACGCTCGCGGTCGGCGACGCCATCCCCGCACTCCTCGCGGGGAACACCGTCGTCCTCAAACCCGCGGGGGAGACGCCGTACACCGCGCTCGCGGCCGTCGAACTGCTCCGCGAAGCCGGGCTCCCACACGACGCGATGCAGGTCGTCACGGGAGAGGGCAAGACGCTCGGCGAACCCCTCATCAAAGCCGTCGACCACGTGTCGTTCACCGGCTCCACCGCGGTCGGTCGCCAGATCGCGAGCCTCGCCGGCGAACACCTCGTCGACTGCTCGCTCGAACTCGGCGGGAAGAACCCGGTGTACGTTCGCCCGGACGTCGACGTCGACACCGCCGTCGACCGCGCGATCGGCGCGTGCTTCACGAACGCCGGCCAGCTCTGCATCTCCGCGGAACGCATGTACGTCCACGAGGACGTCCACGACGAATTCAAGCCGCGGTTCCTGAACGCCGTCGCGGAACTCGACCTCGGTACAGCCTACGAGTACGGCGTCGGCGTCGGGTCGCTCATCTCTGACGACCAGCTCTCGCGCGTGGAAGGCCACGTCGCGGACGCCCGGGACCGTGACGCGACCGTCGAGGTCGGCGGCGAACCACGGCCCGACGTCGGCCCGCTGTTCTACGCACCGACCGTGCTGTCCGACCTCCCCGCGGACGCCGACGCGGCGTGCGAGGAGACGTTCGGGCCGGTCGTCGGCATCGAACCGGTGTCGAGCGACGGCGAAGCCATCGGAAAGATGAACGATACGTCCTACGGACTGCACGCGTCAATCCTCTCCGACGACGTCGCGCGCGCTCGCGGCGTCGCACGCGAGGTCGACGTCGGCACCGTCGCGATAAACGACGGCTACGTGACCGCGTGGGGCGCCCACGACGCACCCATGGGTGGCCGGAAGGACTCCGGGATCGGCCGACGACACGGCCCCGAAGGCGTGAAGAAGTACACCGAATCGAAGACCGTCGCGACCTCGAAGGGCCTCCCCTACGACCCGGTTCGCGGTCCCGACGAACTCCGTAGCAAGGTCCTCGCAACCGGACTGAAACTCTGGCGGCACGTCCCCTTCCTGCGCTGAGGGAACCGTCACCGGTCGTTCGGAAGAGCCCTCCCTCCTCGCCTCAGTTCTCCTCAACGTCCTCCACGGTCGCCGTCGTTGCGAGGTACGCGAACGCGAGGATCGCGATCGTGGACAGTCCGAGCCCCGTCAGAGCACGCGCCTTCGACACTTCCGTCATCACCGGCACGAAGAAGTGCGTCGCCAGTGCCGCCATCACGACCGCGAGCACGCCGACGGCGAGCGACCCGACGCCGTGCACCGCTTCGACCGGTTTCGTCGTGGCGAATCGACCGAGTTCAGCCCCGAGGCGCGTCGAGAACTCGCCGAAATCCCACGTGAGGAGGGCTCCCGCCATCGCGATGAACACCGCCGGAGCGGGCACGTCCGCGAACGCACCCGCGCACGCCCCGACGAACAGTGCGACGCCACCGAACGCGAACGCACTCGCCTCCGAGGGCACGAACGAAAGCGAGAGCACGGTCGCGTACATGAACAGACAGAACCCGATGACGACCAGGACGCCCGTCACCATCGCGAGCACGGACGGACCGACGCCGTACGCCGAGAAGAACGCGCCCGCGACCGAGTCGCTCCCGGCTACGTACGTCACGAGTTCCGAGACGCCCGGCACGCTCGTGAGGAGGATGACGACCGCAGAGAAGCCGACGCCACCGGTCGCGAACGCGAGCGAACGCGGCGGCCGACTGCCGACGAAGCTCACCGCCATCGACCGCGCGAGCACCACGAAGGGAAGCACCGCGAGCACGCAAGCGAGCACGACGAGTGCACCGTGCAGGTAGATGCTCGAGAGCACGACGCCGACGTAGAACCCGACGACGCCCGCGAGCCCGAGCACGTACTCGAACAACGCCGCACCGCCAGGGAAGGTCAAGACGAGCACCTGGACGATCAACAACGCCCACACGACGCGTGGAACGTCGAACAGCCCGACGGTGTCGAGATCGTCGGCACTCCGTCCCGGTTCCAGGTCCGCCGCGGCCGCCCCGGCTTTCGTCGCCAGGATGCCGACGACGAGCAACTCGACCTGGAGGACGACGAACCCGAAGAACGACGACCCGGCCAACCCGTCGTTAAGGGCGTCCCATGCGAACGTGACGGTGCCCAGGAAGACGTCGGCGTACAGCGCCGCCGCCAGCAACGTCCCGACGACCGTCGCGAGGAACGTCCGACCGAGCGCCGCGAACACGGCCCCGCCGCCCTCGACCGGGTCGACGAGCGCGCCGAGCGTCGTCGTCCCCACAGCCAGCGGCACCATCGCGACCACGACCGCATCCATCACGCCCGCCTTCCGTAACCCGAGCGCGGCGACGACGAGGACGGACGCGACCAGGAGTAGAGAACTCCCGCGAATCCGGGCGCGGAGTTCGTCCGCCGCGAGGTCGCGCGCGGCCACGCCGAACACGACCCCGCCAGCGATCCCCAAGAGCGTCTGTACGAGGTACCCGGCGGTCACGCCGAGCACGAACGACGCGAACACCGCGACGACGACCGCCGCCCGCGACCCCAGGACCGTCCGGGAACCGTCGAAACTGTACTCGGTCACGGCGACCACCTCCGCCGCGCCCGCCTGAACGCCGAACGCAACGGTTCGTCCGGCGACCACTCCGCGACCTTCACGCCGGACTCGCGAACCTCGCGGACGCGATGCAACCACTCGATGCGCTCGACCGTCGACCCTGGCGTCGCGGTCGTCGTCACGTCCGGTGCCAGGATGCGGACGTCGTGCCCGGACGCCTCCAGTCGTTGCGCGGTCTGCGCCGGCTCGACGTCCGGTAACGGCGTCACGAACACCACCTGCGCGCCCTCCGGCAATCGCTTCCGGAGCCAGTCGACGCGCCAGTCGCTGTTGTACGTCCGGAACCCACCGTCGGTCACTACCGGCACCGAGGAATCACTCGAGGACGTCAACATCTCCTCGATCTCGACCGCGTGCCCGTCCCCGGTTCCCGGAGAGAGGTACTCGCTATCGTGCCCGTAGAACGCGAGCCCGACCTGGTTCCCCTCGTCGAGCAACTGCGCGACGACGCGGCCCGCCGCGAACTTCGAGAGCGACATCGCGTCCGGTTCGTCCGCCCGTCGAGCGACCCGGCTCTCCGAGCGAACGTCGACGAGCACGACGACGTTCGCCGCTCGCTCCTCGCGGAACTCGACCGTCGTCAACTCGCGCGTTTTCGCGTACCGCTTCCAGTCCACGCGATTCATCGGGTCGCTCGAGTGATAGTCCCGGGACTGGTAGAACTCGACGCCCTCGCCGCCGACTGACGTCGACACCATCCCGGACTGCTGGATGGTCTGACTGGACAACGGCACGTCTCCGACGTCCGCCGTTACCGTCACGTGCGTCTGCGCGTGCACCGTCGACAGCGACTCCTCGTCCGCGCTGACGTTCCGCGCGAGGAGCGTCGTCTCCTGGAACTCGTGCTGGCCGCGTCGCGCCCGGACGACGTACGAGAACGTCGTCGACTCGCCTGGCTGGAGCGTCGCGGCATGCCGCGGCGACCCCTCGACCACTCCGAGCTTCTCCGGGACGCCGTCGACGACCCTGAGGTCCGGGACGAGTTCGTCGCTCTCGTTCCGGACGGTCACCGACACCGCGACGTCCTGTCCGGCCGTCGGCGACTCGTCGCTGACCTCTCGCGACACCGCGAACGTCGCTTCGACGGGCGACGTCGCGTACCCGTACGCCGCGAACGTCAACCCGACTGCCGCGGACATGAAGAGGACGGTGTTGTTCCCGACGATACCGAGTGCACCGGCAACCAGCGCCATCAGCAGGCCGGCCTGCCAGCGCTCCGTCCGACTGCGAGATTTCATTCGTCGTCACCTCCAGTCCACTCGCCCCCGTCGTCCCCCACTCCGACGTCGAAGTCAGTGTCGTCCACGGTCAGATCCGCGGACGACCGGTCGGACGACGTCGAGGACGCGCCCGACGACGAGGTCGACGTGTCGTTGGCAACGACCGACGCCACCACCTCGTCGGGGACGTCCGCCCCGTCGCCGTCCGACGCACCGTCTCGACGCAATCCTGCGTGCGCGGCGACCTCGTCTATCGTCGCTTCCGCCCGGCGCTCGTACGCCGCACCACTCAACCAGTCGAAGAACTGCGTGCGGAGCGGTACCGACCCGGCGTACTCTCCGCCGAGGAACGTCGCCGCACGGTCGTCGTCCGTCCACGACCCGTCATCGACCATCTTCGCCGCGGCCTCTCGACTCACGTCGTGTTCGCTCGAAAGCACGTCCACGGCGACGGACGTCATCGCAGTCTTCACGTCGGTCTTCTCGCGGTACGTCCACCAGTCTTTCGCGTCCGACTCCGGCAGTTCGCCGTCGACGGCCTCGATGGACGCGTCGACGTCCGCACCGACGACGCGTTCCTCGCGGTAGTGCGCTCGCTCCGGATTCCGGTCGACGAGCGGCGTCCGTTCCTCCTCCTCCCGTCCGGTCCGGTACAGCTGGAGGAGTCCGTACGCGCCACCGACCAGGCCGAGGAGAACGACTAACAGTGGACTGCCGACCACCACGCCGACGGTCCCCGCAACCGCGTCACCGACCATCGGCACGAACGCCGTGAGGACGGCCAGCGCGACCGCTACGTACCCGACGGTCGCGATGACCGTCCGACTCCGTCCCGCCCCACCGTCCCGGAGGTACTCAGGAGCGCTCACGACGAATCACCGTCCAGCGCCGTCCGGACCCGTCGATACGCTCGCCGAGCGACCGCCACCCGCTCGTCGTCGTCCGGCCGACCACCGTACCGCACCTCCCTGAACGTCCGCGTCAACGACCCCATCGCGTCCGACGGAACGCCTCGATCGACGGCAGCTCGAGCGATCTGGCCCGGCGTCCGACCGTCCGAACCCCCGACACCGAGGTCCTCCTGCAGTCGATCCCAGGCCTCACGAACCGACGCCGGCGGCTCCGGTCCTTCCGACTCCGCGTCGACCGGCTCGGACCGTCCACCCGACCGTGGATCGGACCCCGGCTTGTCCGTGCTCGTCGAGAAGAACCCGCCGGAGGCGACGCCAGTCGAGAACGACGGCCACGCGAGCGAGAGCGACCCCAGACCCCGACCGAACGCAGCGATGCCCGAGACGAATCCAGCCGGAACCTTCACCAGCGCGGACCCGACCGCCGACCCGAGCTTGCCGACGCCGGCCGTCGCCGCCCCGAACCCGCTCGTCGCGTCCCCGACCGCCGACCCGAGCTGGTCGAGGATCCCGGGAGCGTTCGCGCCCGCGAACATCACGAACGCGAGCGACGTCTGCGGAATCCGACGCACGTACGCGAGCACCCGAAGGTGCGGTGCGCTCGGGAGGTTCCAGTCGCTCGGGTTCCGGCGTCGATGATGTCGACCGAACCCGATCGCCGCAACGAGGACGACGAGGACGAACGACACCAGTATCGACCCGAACGCCAGCAACGCTCCTTGCAGTCCGCCCGAGGCGGACTCCTCGTACGCGGACGTCTCCGTGGTGGTCGCCGCCGTCGTCGTCGTCGTCGTGGTCGCAACCGAATCGCCGTCAGTCGTCGACCCTCCGGCTTCGTCGGTCGTCGTCGACGACGTCACCGTCTTCTCCGCGGAGTCGCGCGTCGTCGTCGGTTCGTCCCCCGACGACGTCCCAGTCGTCCCGGTCGTCGTCGGTTCGTCGCCGGACGACGGCTCGCCGGACGCGGGCTCGCCCGCGCCCGACCCGACACCGGGTCCGCTGGACGGGACCGGATTCGTCCCGAATCCCGTCGCGGGGAAGAGGCTCGCGGCGAAGACGACGGCGAACACACAGAGCACGGCGAGGGCCGCGCGATGGAAGTCGTGCGCCACGTCTCGAAGTACGTGTGAACGGTTAAATATATTACCTTAGATGGATGGAAGGAGGTCTCCCGGTGGCCTCACGTCCACCTGCGACTCGCGTGTCAGGACGGAAACGCTTTAGGCACGTAGCTTCTTTTCCCGTACGTACGGTATGGAACGCGACAGGACTCTCACGCGACGCATCCTCCTCACGCTCGCGCTAATCGTCGCCATCGACGCCATCGTCGTCGGCGTCTTCGCATTCCTCGCCTACCCCTGGCTCGCGTTCGTCAGCGAGCCCCTGGCGAGCACGCTCGGAGCGAACGTCGCGATCGCCGCTCGATGGCTCGTCGTCTTCGTCCCAGTCCTCGCACTGTTCGTCTGGGCGCAACTCCGATTCACGCGACGCGAACTCCTCGCGAACGTCCCTGCCACCACCACCACGCGAGACTCCCACCCCGACCTTCACGCGCGGTTCGCGCGACTCTGCAAGCAAGCGGACATGCAACGACCGGACCTCGCCGTCGTCGACTCGACGGTCCCGAACAGCTTCGCCGTCGGCGGCGTCACCAACGCCACCGTCGTCGTCAGCGAGGGCTTGCTCGACGCACTCTCCGACGACGAACTCGACGCCGTCCTCGCGCACGAACTCGCACACGTCAAGAACCGCGACGCGACCGTGATGACGCTCGCGAGCTTCCTTCCCGCACTCGTCAGCGACGACCGGAAGCTGTTCTCGTTCGACGGCGCGAACGCCGTCGTCTGGTTCCTCCTCGGCGTCGTCCTCTACGTGCTCTCCGCGGCGTTCGTCCCAGGCGAACTGTTCTCGATCCAGTCCATCGTCGGGTTCGTCAGCCTCCTCGCGATCAGCGTCCTCGGCGGCGGGTTGCTCCTGGGCGTCCTCACCGCACCCGTCGTCTTCCTCTCCCGTCGACTCTCAGAGAGCCGCGAGTTCGTCGCGGACAGAGCCGGTGCGATCCTCGTCGGCGACCCGAGTGCTCTCGTCACCGCTCTGGAGAAACTGGACCACCGTGGCCTGAACCTTCCGGAGACCGACGCCAGGAAGAACTACGACGGCGTCGACGGCCTCTGCTTCCTCCCGTACGGACTGGACGCGAACGAGCCGGCCGACGAGGACGCGTTCACCGTCGAAACGCGCTCGCATCCCGAGACCCACGAGCGCGTGGCGCGACTGAGGGACCTCGTCGAGGAACTCTGAGACCGCCAGCATCGTTAACTATCACCGAGAAGTACCGCCAGCATCGTTAACTATCACCGAGAAGTAACGTGTAGTCGTGCGCGCACGCCTCGCGGTCGTCCTCGCGCTCGCGGTCGTCGCGAGCGCGGCGGTGCCGACCGTCGCAGGGAGTTCGGAGCACGCTTCTGTCACCTCGACGCACGACGCTGATGCGTCCAGGACGACGGCATTCGAAGCGCCGGATGACCGACCCGAGGCGGGTACGATCACCGAGGTCATCACGCTCCACCGTCTGCCGACTGACCCCGGGACCGTCGAGGTCACGCTCTCCTACCGGATACCGGACGACGTCACCGAACTCGAGGTGAGGAGTCGGTTCCTCTCCGACGACGACGTGGACGTCGCGTCCGTCGACGGGTTCGACCGGCGGTCGGTTCGACGGTTCGTCTGGGACGAATCCACGGACGCGCCGACGATAACGCTCACGGTGGGGGTCGGTACCGATTCCTTCGGCGATGACGACGTCGGCGTCGAGACCGACGACTGGGCGTTCACGTACCTCCCCGATCCGTACGTCAACTGGCGGTACCGTGGCGACGCGCCAGCGTTCGAGACCACGCACACGGTCGCGACCGAGGGGCACGCGACGAACGCGTTCGGCGTTGCCGGCAATGTATCGAGGAGAACTCGCACCGCAGGTGACGCGAACCTCACGCTCGTCGTCCCGGACGACGCCCGACTCCAGTCGTCGTTCGAGGAACTCGTAGAACTCTATCGTGTCGGCGGGCGCGAACTCCAGGCGGGGTTCAGTTACGAGAACGCGACCGTGTTCGTGCTCCCGGCTCGCGTGTTCGAACGACGGTCCCCGGTCGGGACGGCCGTCGCGCACAGCGTCTGGGTGCAGGACGAGTACTCGGCGATCGAGACAGTGGAGAACACGCCCGCTCACGAGTACGTCCACACGCGGATGGGGACGTTCCGTGCGTCGACCGGCCGGTGGTTGACGGAGGCGTCCGCGGAGTACTACGGGGCGGTGCTGTCGATGAACACGGAGACGGGGAACTGGACGTCGTTCCGGGCGTCCCTCGAGGTGGATCGCGAGTCCGTCAGGGAGTCGTCGCTCGCTCGACCGCGGTCGTGGACGGACGCGTACGTCCCGTACTCGAAGGGCTCGCGCGTGCTCGCCGCACTCGACGCGGAGATACGCGATCGAACTGACGGCGAGAAGTCGTTCCAGGACGTCCTCGCGTACCGGTTCGAGGACGACGCCCCCTACGGGAACCTTGACACGTACGAGGACCTCGGGGATGCAGTGGTCGCGGTGACCGACGACCCGGGGATGCGGGACTGGCTCGACCGGTACGTCGCCGGCAACGAGGTGCCGCCTCTCCCCGACGACCCCGGCCGGTTCGTGCTGAACGAGTCGATGGATTCGGACGGGGACGGCGTCGAGAACGGACAGGAGGTGGCGACGAACCCGTTCGATCCGGACTCCGACGACGACGGCGTGGCCGATGGCGAGGACGCGTTCCCGATGGATTCGTCGCGTTCCGAGCCGGCGGACGTGTCGACGACCGCCACGTCCGAATCGACGACGGTCACGCAGACGACGGTCGAGCGGACGACGACGGAGCCGACGAGGACGGCCTCAGGGACGTCCCCGGACCGCGAGACCGATACGGCGAGTACGGAGCCGCCGACTCCCACGAGGACGATGGTCTCGAGCACGGCTTCGGTCGACGACACCGACGAGACGCCTGACGACGAAACGACTGACGTCGAAATGACTGAGGGCGACGGGCCGGACGCGGACGGCGAGACGCCGGGGTTCGGGGTCGCCGTGGCCCTGCTAGCGAACGCGTCCGTTGCCCTGGTCGCATGGCGTCGTTCGAGTCACTGACGACGGGGGCGGTACAGTATCTCCCGCCACCCCCGACCCCACCATGTCCGCAGTAACAGGCATCGCTTGCCGGGGTTCTCGCAACGAGAACGTGAGAATCGAGCCGTTCAACCGGACCAGACGGCGGGCCGTCCGCGTCAGGTCGACAGCAAGTCCGCGCCGCCGGTGACGCCGACGACCTGTCCGGTCACGTACCGCGACTGTTCGCTGGAGAGGTAACAGACGAGCGGCGCGACGTCGTCCTCCCGACCCAGTTCCTTCATCGGCGTCGCCTGCCGGATCCGCTCGAACTGCGGGTTGAACGCCTCCAGTTCCTCCGGCGACAACTTCGCCATGTCCTCTACGACGATGCTCGGCGTCAGCACGTTCGACGTGATCCCGTGCTTCGCGCCCTCGAGCGCGAGCGTCTTCCCGAACCCGATCAGGCCCGACTTCGTCGTCGAGTACGAGATCTGTGCGAAACTCCCGTACGCGCCAGCGATACTCGCCATCGTCACGATGCGACCCCAGCCGCGCTCCTTCATCCCCGGATACACTGCTCGCGTGACGTTGTACGCACCAGTGAGGTTGAGTTCGACGTCGCGGTCCCAGAGTTCGTCGTCGAAGTCCTCCATCCGGCCGACCGCGTCGACGAACCCGGCGTTGTTCACGAGGACGTCGATGCCACCCGTCTCCTCCTCCAGCGCTTCGATCGTCGGGTAGACGTCGTCGCGGTCGGTGAGATCGCACTCGACAGCCATCGCGTCACCGGACGCCTCGGGGTCGTCAGCGACCTCGTCGGCGACGCGCTCAGCGCCGTCCAGGTCGACGTCGAGGACGACGACGTCCGCGCCCTCGCGCGCGAGGTGCTTGCAGTCTTCGCTCCCAAGACGACCAGCACCGCCCGTCACGAGGGCCGTGCGGTCGTCGAGTCCAAAGTCCATGCTACCCACCCACGCACCAAGCGTTCATAGTTTTTTGGCTCGCGCCACCCGTCAACAGGACCTTGAATAACCTAACAGACGTTGGGGGATAGACTCGAAAGTACGACAATCGACAACGGTAGTCTCCGATTACTCTGTCGCCTCGCGTGAATAGACGGTTCGGTACGGACGTATGTGGGGCAGAACTAAGTAACGGACTGGCATGATTGCGTTCGTGACTCGCACTCCGCGACGAGTGCGAACTCGCCCCCCCGCACAGCAAGTATACCCACACGATGTCTCGCTCCCACAGATCCAACCACCGCGACCCTGACGCCCCGGCCTCGAACGACCCTCACAGAACGCGGCCACCCGCCCGCACACCCGCAGGCAGACCGGACGCGGAGACGACCGTCAGGAAGGTATGTGCGTACCTCACCAGGAACGACCGGGAACTCCTCGTGTTCGACGGACCCGGGCACGACGACCTCCAGATCCCGAAAGGAACGATCGAGGGCCAAGAGCCACCACGGGAAGCCCTCCGACGCGAGGTTCGCGAGGAGAGCGGACTCCAGCCTGACGCCGACCCCACGCACCTCGCCAGCGACATCTGGACGCGACGCCATCACCCGCCGCGACGCTACCTCCGGCACTTCTACCACCTCCCCGTCGACGAACCCAGGGACAACTGGACGCACGTCGTCGACGGCGACGGCGCCGAACGCGGCCTCGAGTTCGAGTTCACGTGGCTCCCCATCCGGGACGCACGCGGACTCGCACTCGACCTGGACGACTACGTCCCGCTCCTCCTGGACCGACTCTAGAGCGCGCGACGTCCTCGGTCGGCGCGTCCCCGCTCACTCCCCGGGCTCCACCCATTCGAAGTCGTCGAGCGTCGCGTTCTCGCCCGCATTCGCCCGCTCGTCGGCGTCGCCCATGCGTCTGCTCAGCGCGTCCGGCGTCGGCGCCGGGAACTCCAGCGCGGGGAACGGCCCGGTCGCCTGCTCCCTGACCCGCGCCACCTCCTCGAAGATGTCGTGGGAAACCCCAGTAAGCGACGCCCACGCTTGCGCGCGAGTGAGAGCGACGAACAGCTCGTTCCGACGGGTGACGAGGTCCGCCCGTCGCCCGTCGTCCGCAACGCGATCCACCCCCGCGACGTGCACCGACGCCGCCTCGTTCCCCTTCGCCCGGTTGATGCGCGAGATCGTGACGGCACCGTCTTCCCGGAACGTATCGACGTCGCCGTCCCACACCAGCGTCGCCGTCACACCGCGTCCTGCCAGCGCATCGCGGACGCGCTCGCCGAACTCGCGGGACTCGCGCACGCCGCCGAGCGACACGACGAGCACCTCCTCCGGCGGCAACCCCTCCTCGAGGACGTCCCTCGCGACCGCGTCCGCGAGGAGTTCCGCTTCGCCCGCTCGACTGTGCGCCTGTGAGACGGAGAGGAACGGACGCGCGGCTTCGCGGTCGCGGAGCGGATGCGGCGAGTGATCGTCGGGCCGCACCACCTCCACGGGCTCCCCGTGCCGTCGGAAGTCGCCACGTTCGACCTCGTACCCGAGAGACTCCCACCCGCGCTGGGTGGTCAACGCCTGCACTGCGCCATCGTCGCGGAGCAACCCCATCCCGAGCCCGTGCGCGGTGAGCAACACGGGCCGGGGCGTCCGGTACGCCTTCCGCATCACCATCGACTTCTGGACGCCACCTTCGTACTGCCCCTGGAGGTCGACCACCGGATCGCCCGCGTCGTCCGTCCCGAAGATCGCCGTCGGACTCGGCGCCTGCAGGCTCTGGAGGGACTGCGCCTCGTCGTACGCCCACACCAATCGCTTCGGTGGTTTCAGGACGGCGTGACAGAGGCGGAGGAACTCCGAGTCGAAGTCCTGGGCCTCGTCGACGAGGATGGCGTCGTAGCGCTCCTGGGGATTCCCGTTCTCGAGCACCTCAGCACAGCAGTTCGCGAGCAACCCCCCGTCGGCGTCCCCGAACGCGTCCCGGGCGTCCGAGAACGTCCGCGGGTTCACGCCAGCGGCCTGCGCGGCATCGTAGTACAGGCCACGACTCGTCCGTCCACCCCACGCATGCATGACCTGGAGTCGCGACCAGTCCACGTCGCCGTCCGCGAAGTACGCGTAGTACGTCTCGACGGCGTCCCGGACCGTCTCGTAGAGCGCTCGCGTCTGGAACGTCAAAACGACCGTCCACTCCGGGTGGCGCGCGTGCAACTGCGCCGCCTTCTGTGCAAGCACGATCGACTTCCCCGATCCGGCGATGCCACGCACCTGCTGGGGGCCATCCGGCACCTGGAGCGCGAACCGCTCCTGGTCGTCGTCCAACCGCTTCAGGCCCGAGCGCACCTCCTCGAACAACGCCGACCGCGTCGGCCCGACCGCGTTCTCCTCGCCCACGGGTGCATTGTCGTCGTCTGCAATTCCCCCATCCTCTGGTACCTCAGCCCCCGAACCGTCCGTCGGCGACTGCGACCCCGCACCCGGGAACCGCTCCCCGCTGATGGGTTGACCACCCGAGAGCACTGCACGAGCGTCCGCGTACTCGCTCGCCGAAAGTGGGTCCGTGTCCGGGAGCGACTCGAAGCGGTCGCGCAGGGTCACCGGCGTCAACTCGTCGCCCGTGATGAGCCGCGGCGCCGCAGGCACGCGGTCGAACCCGCGCTCGGTCCACTCCTCGCGCGTCACGTTCGGGAGCGCCACCACCGGATGCATCGCGACGACGCAGTTCGCGCGTCGATCCATCAACGACGGTTCCTTCGTGAAGTGACTCAACAAGCGAAACCCTTGCTCGCGGACCTGCGTGTACGGCGCCGCGGCGTCCTGGCGCGTCCCCGCGAGCTCCCAGCGCTCGCCGTCGATGCGAGCGATCTGGTCGATCGTGAACCCCTTCACCTCGACGACGACCAGTCCGTACTCCCGCGTCAACAGACAGACGTCGAGCTCGCGGTCGAACCGACCGTCGGCCTCGTCCACCACCGGATACCGTCGGAACGCGACACCGTCGTCGTCACTCTCGAACGTCGCCTTCAGCGCCGTCCACACCTCGTCCTCCGCCTCGACGCCGGCGTGCGTCGCGGCGACGCCGGACGCGACGAACTCCATACCCGAATCGAATCCGACCAGCCCGGATAAACCCACCGCCTGCGGTGCCCTCGACAGGTGTTTCCGTCCGTCGTTCTCAGGACGCCCCGAACAGTCTGGCGAGCACGATCTCCCCGAGGAGCACGAACGCCATCCAGCACACCGCGAACGCGATCAGCCCCAGGAGGAGCGCGTTCGACGCGAGTCCGCGGTACACGACCACTATCGCAGCGAACGTGCCGACCAGCAGGAACACGGCGGAGATCGTGCTCACCAGTATCGCGATAGCCGTCGCCCGCTCCCGAGGACTCCCCGACTGGACCGCAGCGAGTAACTGTCCGAACACGACTCGTTCTCCCTCGACTCTCCTTCCCCCGCCCGCTTAAATCGCCGGGTCAAAACGAGGGTCGAATCGTCGCGAGCGAGCGAGGACCGCGTCGGGTCGAGGACCGAGCCGATGCGACCATTTTTATCCCTGCTCGCGGAACGATGCGCCGAGACGTGACTTCGACGACTGAACTCCTGCAGTACGTCGACCTCCTGCGGCTTCTCGTGGTGCCGTTCTTCGCGTGGGCCGCCTACACGGACGTCAAGACGCGGCGCATCCCGAATACGGTCTGGGGGCCACTGTTCGCCGCCGGCGTCCTCTCGCTGGCCGCGGCGGTGTTCGCGGCGTACGACGGCGCGAGCGGACTTGTGGTCTCCCAGCAACTCGCCGGCATCGCGGTGAGCGTCGGCGTCGTCGCACCCGTCGCCTACCTCTTCTGGCTGTTCGGCGGGTTCGGCGGCGCGGACGCGAAAGCGCTCCTCGTCCTCTCCCTCCTCCTCCCGGCGTACCCGGCTTACGCCGTCCCAGTGCTCGGTGACCTCCCGATCTACGCGAATCCGCTCGGGAGTTTCGCGTTCACGATCCTCACCAACACCGTTCTCGTCGGCGTCCTCTTCCCGGCCGGTCTGTTCGCGAAGAACGCACTCGGTGGCGAACTCGCACTCCCGATGGTGCTCGGCGAACGCGTCCCCGCTCACTCCGTCGACGAGAAGTACGGGACGCTCATGGGGACGAACGACGGCATGAACTCCGGTAGCCTCGACCTCGACGCACTCCGCATGTACCTCACGTGGCGCGACACCACGCTCGAAGCAGTCGTCGCCGACGCGACGACGCTCCGGAACCCCGAGTCGCTCCCCGTCGAACGGAACGACCCCGGCGGCGGCGAAATCCCTGTCGACGACGAGAGCGGTGCGGACGCGAACGCCGACGTCGAACTCGATCGCAGCGGTGACGACGACACCGTCGCCACTACCGAAACCGACGGAGAAGACGTCGAGGACGCCATCGAAACCGACGGAGAAGACGTCGAGGACGCCCACGACATCGACGCCGAGGACACGGACGCGGTCCAGTACGAGGACCCGTGGGGTGCGGAGACGTTCCTCGACGAGATCGAAGGCGACGCCTACGGCACCACGCCCGCCGCGCTCCGGGATGGCCTGGACGTCCTCGCCACCGAAGACGCGGTCTGGATATCGCCGGGCATCCCGTTCATCGTGCCGATGTTCTTCGGGCTCGTCGTCTCACTGACCGTCGGCGACCTCACCACGCTCGCACTCGAACTGCTCTGACTCGATCACCAAACCACTGCACGTAGCGGCGCTTCCTCGTCGGGTATTCCTGAACGCGAGCGGCGACTACCAAGCGTTTTGACGCTGGCCGACCGGGTGTCGGTATGGACAAGCAGTCGCTCCGCGAGTCGGTGTGGGACGGTCTGGAGGAGGCGGGCGAGGCACGGTTCCCGTTCCCGCCGCACGGCCGCATCCCGAACTTCGTCGGCGCGGCCGATGCGGCAGAGCGGCTCGCCGAGACGGACGGGTGGCAGGACGCCGGCGTCCTGAAGGCGAACCCGGATTCGCCCCAGCTCCCGCTCCGTCGGCGCGCGCTCCACGAGGGGAAGACGGTGTACATGGCGGTGCCGCGCCTCGACAGCGAGGAACCGTTCTACGAACTCGACCCGGACCGCCTGGCCCCCGACGAGTACGACGACGCGGCGACGGTGTCGAAGGTCGAACGGTACGCGGACACGGTTGGCGTGGAGGCGATCGGGGACGTCGACCTCGTGCTATCGGGAAGCGTCGCCGTCTCCGAACGCGGTGCCCGCATCGGGAAGGGCGAGGGCTATAGCGACCTGGAGTGGGCCGTGCTCGCGATGGCCGACCGCGTCGACGACGACACCACCGTCGCCACCACCGTCCACGAACGGCAGGTGCGCGAAACGCCCGACCCCGACGCCCACGACGTCCCTATCGACGTCGTCTGTACGCCCGAACGCACCATCCGCACGGACACGCCGTACGAGCGCCCCACCGAGATCGACTTCGACGCACTCGACGACGACCGACTCAGCGAGATTCCCGTGCTCGAACGGCTCCGATAGCCGTCGAGAGGTCTCGTAATGGTTCTTTTCACCCCGAATTATAGAAACGTTTGTATATCCGGAATATCTATGTGAGACGTGCGACGTGGCGTATCGTGTCGGAGGCACCCCCCGGGGGCGTCTGCCCCCAGACTCGTCCCTTCTCGTCGACTCGGCGTCCGTGCGACCGAACGGTTTAGTGACGAGTGTTCGAGTGGCAGGGTATGACGTCCCAATCGATAGCGGTGAGCGGGCGATGAGGCGAGAGCGCGTGTCTTCCGGGACGCCGTGGGAGGACGCGGTCGGGTACTCGCGAGCCGTCCGGGCGGGGAACCAAGTGCACGTTTCGGGGACGACGGCGACGGACGCCCAGGGCGAGATCGTCGGCGTCGACGACCCACGCGCGCAGACCGAACAGGCGCTCGCGAACGTAGAGCGCGCGATCGCCGAGGCAGGAGCGTCGCTGTCGGACGTCGTGCGAACGCGCCTGTTCGTCGTCGACATCGAGGACTGGGAGGCGATCGGGGACGCACACGCCGACGTCTTCGGCGACGTCAAACCGGCGACGACGATGGTGCAGGTAGAGCGACTCGTCGACCCCGCGATGCTCGTCGAGATCGAAGCGGTCGCGATTGACAACAGTGAAGCAGTCGCGAACGTCGACGAGGGTGCATCCGAGTAGTCGACCGAGTGGTTGGGGGGCGCAGCGCGGGAGGAAGTCCATGCAATGTCCGAAGAGCCGGGTTACTGGGAGGTGACAACGGCCACGACCGGGGTGCTGTCGCCGACTCTCGGCGGGAGACGTATCGACTCCAGATGGTTACCCGTAATCGATTCCTTCCCCGCGTACTCTTTCGGTTTTCACTTTCACCGTACGTGGCGATTACTTATCCCCAATCCGGGCGCAGTTGGTTCCATGCTCGAACGACTGAAGCAGGTACTCGCTACGCCGGACCAGGGGGGGTTCGCGGAGTGCCGACAGTGCGGGACTCGCGTCGACGACCGGACATCGAGCTGTCAGGAGTGCGGGTCCACGGAGGTCGCGACATATGAACTCTGAGGGCTGGGCGGGAGATCGGTCGTCAGGCCTGACGTTGACCGCGTCGGTAACGAATCACGCGAGTTCGGGGTCGATCGCGGCCTGGACCGTCTCGGCGAGCAGGCCCGAGCGGACGAGCGTGGAGGCGCGGTCCATCTCGCCGCTCAACTGACGGTCAGCGTCGAGGGGTTCGGCGACCTCGCGCACTGCGTCGACTGCGGCGCTGGAGCCGACACCCGCCTCCAGGTCGCCGTCGACGAACTCCAGCGCCTGTGCGCCACAGAGCAGTTCCACGCCGACGACCGACGCGGTATTCTCCACCGCGGTCTGGGCGTGCATCGCCGCGCCCGCACTCATCGAGACGTGGTCCTCCTGGCCGCCGGAGACGGGCGTGTTGTCCGTCGCGGCGCGCCCGAGACTTCGGCATTCGTTGACGAGTGCCGCGCTCGTGTACTGCGCGATCATGTATCCGGAGCCGAGGCCGGGATCGGCGGCGAGGAACGCCGGCAGGTAGTCCTCCTGGAGGTTCGGGTTGAGGAGGCGGTCGGTGCGGCGTTCGCTGATGGCCGCGAGGTCAGTCATCGCGGCGGTCAGGTAGTCGAGTCGGTGCGCGAGCGGCGCACCGTGGAAGTTCCCACCCGAGAGGACGGCGGCGTGCTCGGTCCCGCTCGCTCGCGGGTCGGTCGCGTCCGCGGCGAACACGAGCGGGTTGTCCGTCGCGCTGTTCAGTTCGGTCTCCACGCCGTCGCGAACGTGCGCGACCGCGTCCCGGACCGCACCGTGCACTTGCGGGAGACAGCGGATGGCGTACGCGTCCTGCACGCGGTCGCAGTTCCGATGCGATTCGACGATCTCGCTTCCGGTGGTCGTCGTGCGGACGTTCCGCGCACTCGCCACCTGTCCGTCGTGCGGGCGAACCGAGTGGAGGGCGTCGTCGCACGACGCGGTCGTCCCCATCGTCACCTCCGTCGTCAACCCGCCGGCGACGTCCGCGGCGGTCAGAACCCGTTCGGCGTCCACGACCGCCATCGCGGCGATACCGACCGTCAACTGAGTGCCGTTGATGAGCGCGAGTCCCTCCTTCGGGGCGAGCGAGATCGGGTCGACGCCGGCGGCCTTTAGCGCGCCCGCGCCGTCGACACGTTCGCGCTCGTCCCCATCGCCGCCTTCCGGTGGTTCGACGTGCGATTCGCCCTCCCCGAGGAGGACGAGCCCGAGGTGTGCGAGCGGCGCGAGGTCGCCGCTCGCACCGAGACTGCCCCGCGAGCGGACGACCGGGTGGACGCCCTCGTTGAGGAACGCGACGAGGTTGTCGACGACACGCTCGCGGATCCCGGAGTACCCCTTCGCGAGTGCGTTCACTCGCGTGACGAGCATCGCCCGGACCTCCTCGCGAGTGCACTCGCGGCCCGCGCCAGCGGCGTGACTCCGCAGGAGGTTCGTCTGCAGCGTCTCGACGTCCTCGCGCGGGATGCGTTCGGTGACGAGGTCACCGAACCCCGTGTTGAGGCCGTAGACGGCTTCGCCGGAGTCGACGACGTCCTCCACGCGCTCGCGGGACTCGCGGATGCGCTCCCGTGCCGCGTCCGGTAGTCCGACGCGGTCGCCTTCGCGGGCGACGGCGACGACGTCCTCGGGCGTGAGGGTCCGGCCATCGAGTTCGACGGTCACGACCGCCACCTCGCGTCCGCGGTGACGTGCGTCGCCGCAGGTTGCTGTCTCGACATGGTCGAGCAGTCGAACGCCTGACGCCTTCGACCTTTCGTCACGATAGCTCCAGGCGACGTACGGAAAGATACGGTGGTGAACTGTTCCGTATTCTGGTGCACGACTCTCGGGCGTCGAGCACTGCGAACCCCCCGACCTCACGGGTCGAGGTATCCGCCTTGCGATTCCATGAACCCGACCGCGTACGAGGCGGGCTACTGTCCGCGCTGTGGGACCGAGACTGGCGAGAAGCACGTCGACGGAAGAGCGCGATGCTGGTGTCCGGACTGCGACGTCGTTCACTGGCGGGCCGCCGTCCCCGTCGTCGGGGTCGCCGTCGACACCGCGCCCCCGTGACGCTCTCAGGCGGCTTCTTCGAGCGCACCGTCGAGCCGGTCGAGGCAGCGGCGTGCGGCTGCGACGTGCTCGTCCGCGTCCGGACTCCCCGTGTCATCGACCTCCGCGAGGAGGCGTTCGACCTTCGACGCGCGTTCGCGGACCGTCGACGGCTCGAGGTCGTCAGCGTATCGGAGGTCCGCCGCGATCGCTTCGGCTTCGCCGAGCCACCGGCTCTCCTTGGGGGCGACCGGCTGTTCGCTGGTCGCTTCGAGGTGGGAGTGCAGCGTCGCGACGAGGTCGGTCACGTCGTCGGTGGGCATACCGGAGACACGTACCGTCGAACGTTAACAGTTGTCCTGGTCCTCGACACGACTCTGCCGAAGTCGACTACGCACTCCGCCACTACGTGACGACCGGATCGCTCCTCGACGCGGCGATCAGCGTCTACGAGACCGACGATCTCGCATGACCGAGGTACGCCGTTCAAGTCACGTCGATGCGTGAGCCAATCCGACGGACGGATCGAGGTCTCACTGCACCCTCGCGACGCGTCGTGGCCTCCGCGAGGCTACAGCCGCTGGTCTCGGCGCCCTCACTGACTGTACTGCGTCGTCAGACGACGACCGCGAGCGCGTTCGGGTCGCGGCTCTCGAGGTCGAGACCAGGACGACGCCTCCCACGACGTCGAGATTCGGATCACGCAGCAGGACAGCTCCGAACCGTTCCTCGAATCGGTCGCGGTCGACGTCGGAGACGCCATCGTCTTCGACGCCCCGGTCGACGGCAGCGTCGCGTACACCGTCCTCGCAAGGTTCGGCGAGGACGGCATCGACGTACGACTCTCCGAATACGCCAGTGTCGACCAGGGCTGCGTTCGGCCCGTCGTCCGCGTCACGCCCGACGCGGAACTCAAACTATAGTAGCGTTTGCAATTATCCGCCCACTCGACTCGAAAAGACTCACTTCCAACGGCGCTAAACCCAGATACCGGGAACCCTGCCTGAAAAGAGTTGCAAACGCTACTATAACCGTACAAGCGTTCGAAGACTGCTGAGGACGCCACGACGGGATTCGAGCCTCCACGACAGGGCTTCGAACCCCTACGACCCGGAACCCCTACACGTCGGGGGTCCGCCGCACTGATCGAAGCCGGAAACGTCCGCGGTCATCGAACGCCTTTATCACTCGCCGTTGCGACGATTCGATTATGGACGTGGAAATCGACGACGTTGCCCTCGGCTCGACAGGACTGACCGTCAGCGAACTTCCATTCGGGACGTGGCGCTTCGGTCGCGAAGCCCCCGATGGAAGCATGGAGATCGATCGGAAGCGCGGACTGGAACTACTCGACGCGTACGACGACGCCGGCGGGTACTTCATCGACACCGCCGACGTCTACGGCGGCGGGGACAGCGAGGAGTGGATCGGCGACTGGCTCGCGGACCGCGACCGCGCGGACTACGTCATCGCCTCGAAGATCTACTGGCCGACCCGCGACGGCCCGAACGGCCGCGGCCTCAACCGCAAGCACATCCGTCGGAACATCGACGAGATGCTCGATAGGCTCGGCGTCGACGCCATCGACCTCCTCTACTGTCACCGCATCGACGACGACACGCCCGTCCGCGAGTTCATGCGCACGCTGAACGGCCTCGTCGAGGACGGGAAGGTCCACTACCTCGGTGCGTCGAGTTTCGAGCCCGATGCGTGGAAGATCGCGAAGGCGAACGAGATCGCGGAGCGCGAGGGCTGGGAGCCGTTCTCGGTCACCCAGCCCCGGTACAACCTCGTCGACCGCGAGATCGAGGGCGGGTACCGCGAGATGTGCCAGGAGTACGGGATGGGTATCTGTCCCTGGTCGCCGCTCGGCCAGGGGTTCCTCACCGGGAAGTACACGCGCGACGACCGCAACCCCGAGGACACGAAGGCCGGGCTCAGCGAGCGGTTCCGCGACAACTACCTCACCGAGGAGAACTTCGAGGTGCTCGACGAACTGCGCGCCGTCGCCGACGAGGTCGACGCGACCATCGCCCAGACCGCGCTCGCGTGGCTCCGCCATCGCGACGGCGTCACCGCCCCCATCGTCGGTGCACGCACCGTCGACCAGTTGGAGGAGAACCTGCAGGCGGCCGCGGTCGAACTGAGCGACGACCAGGTCGACCGCCTGAGTGCGGCGAAGGGCGGCCCGTACTCGCACCTGGAGTGACAGCGGCTCAGCGCTCGAACACGACGCCGTAGTGACAGCGGCTCAGCGCTCGAACACGACGCCGTAGTGACAGCGGCTCAGCGCTCGAACAAGACGCCGTAGTGGTGCGGTAGCAATTCGACGGTCTCGACGACGGACAGCTCGGTGCCGTCCGCGACCGCAGTCTTCGTCTCCTGGGGCGTCAACCTACGTTCGGTAGGTGGGCCCCGCGGTTCGCCCGCGACGGTCGTGGACGTTCGCGGTTCGGCGTGCCAGTTCACGACGACGAACCGACCACCGTCGGCCAACGCGTCGATCACGCCATCGACGAACGCGTCCGGGTCGTCGATGCCGTGGAAGGTGTTCGCGACGAGGACGACGTCCACGGGTTCCGGCAACACCGACCGCAGTTCTCTGGCATCGCCGTGGACGGCGACGACGTTCTCGATCGCCTGCTGGGTCGCGAGCGTTTCGAGTTCGTCGAGTAACCTTTCGTCGACGTCGACGGCGTAGACCGTCCCGGGGTCCGCGATACGTGCCGCGGGAAGCGCGAAGTACCCGTTCCCGGACCCGACCTCAGCGATGGAGGCTCCCGGCTCCACGCCGAGTCGCCTGAGAGTCCCGCCGGGCGTCGGCCAGAGTCGCCCCCACCAGTCCCAGTCCGGCTGTTTCGTGTTCTGGAAACGCTCCATGCACGTGCTATCCCCCGAGCACGATTGAACGTTGTGGGGAATCGTCACAGGAACACACTGGCGCCGAGAGCGAACGCGACGGATAGCCCTATCGCGTCCCGTCGTCCGAAGGCGAGTCGTGGGAGCGTCGGATTCCACGCGAAGCACCGCGCCTGAAGTGCGACGGCGAGGACGTCCGCGCGCTCGAACGCACGGTTGAGGCCGCCGATCGCGACGAACTGCATGCGTTCGTGGAGCGGGCGTTCGGTCCCGAGGCGGGCGTGCATCGCCGCTCGCGTCCGTTCGAGGTCGGCGACGAGGACGGGAACGAACCGGAAGACGAGCGCGACGCCCGTTCCGAGAAGTTGCCCGACTCGGCCGGGCACGAGCCACTGGATCGCGGCGCGAGACTCTCGAATCGGCGTCGTTCGGACGTACGTCGCACTGACGAACAACACGAGGAGCACCCGGTACGCGGCGAGCGCCGGGAACCGGGCGGCGTCGACGTCGAACCACGGGGCACTGAGCGTCAGTCCTTCGAGTATCGGTGCGAGCGCGAGGAACGGAAGGACGAACCAGACGTCGCGGACGACCGCGACCGGCGTCAGGTTCGCACCGGCCAGGAGCAGGATGGCGACGACGGAGAGCACGGCTAGTCCGCGCGGCGTCGTGTGCGCGAACGCGGCGACTGCGAACCCGCCCTGGACTGCGAGCTTCGTGCGCGGATCCAGGGCGTGCGCGACCGTCGACCCGGGCTCGTACCTCACCGCGGACGCACCTCCAGCGGGAACGCGCCGCGAGCCGCGCTCACCATTGCCGCACGTCGTGCGCCGCGAGTTCCTCGCGCACGTCCTCGGGCGGTCCGTCGAGAACCACGCGGCCGTCGTCGAGTACGACGACGCGGTCAGCGAGCGCCGCGACGTCCCCCAGGTCGTGCGTGACGACGACGACGCTCGTCCCGGTCGCATCAAGATGTCGGAGCCGGGCGAGAACCGCGTCGCGTGACGGAGCGTCGAGGCTCGCGAGCGGTTCGTCCAGCACGAGGTGGTCCGGCTCCATCGCGAGCGCGCCAGCGACGGCGACCCGCGCCTGCTCGCCGCCGGAGAGTTCGTCCAGACGCTCCTCGTCGCGGCCGTCCATCCCGACGGCGTCGAGCGCATCCTCGACCCGGCGACGGATCTCGTCGTGACCCAACCCGAGGTTCTCGGGGCCGAACGCGACGTCGGATCTGACCGTCGCGGCGACGAACTGGTCGCGTGGATCCTGGAACACCATCCCGACCGCAGCACGCGCCGCCACCAGGTCGCCCCGGACCGGGCGCTCGTTCACTCGTACCTCGCCCGAATCGGGCTCCAGGAGGCCGTTGAACTGCCGGACGAGCGTCGACTTCCCCGCGCCGTTCGCACCCGCGAGGACGACGAACTCACCGTCGTCGATACTGAGCGAGACGTCGTCGAGGACGAGCGCGTCGCCGTACCGGTACGTGACGTCGTCGACGGCTATCATTCTACGGCGAGTGCGTCGCTCCGAACGATACCGACCGCCGCCGCCATCTTCAGAAGTTCCGCGGGCAGGAACGCGGCCGCCCCGACGCTGAACGCCTCCACGACGCCGTACCCGACGACGACCATGAGGCCGGCGACGCCCATCCCGTAGATGACGACCGTCCCGACGGTCATCGCCGCTACGAGCCGCCATAGCGGGACGTCCTCGAGCGAGACGGTTCGGACGCCGCCGTGCGCGATCGCGCCGACGAGCGCGGCCGCGACCGGGTACGACCAGAGGTAGCCGGCGGTCGACCCCATGAGGTGACCGAACCCGGCTGCGCCGCCGCTGAACACGGGTGCTCCGACCGCGCCAGCGGCGAGATACAGTCCGAGCGAGACCCCACCCCACCGCGGGCCGAGCAGGAGCCCAGCGAGGAACACACCGAGGACTTGGAGCGTCACCTCGACGGGCGACACCGGGTTCGGGAAGCGCACGTACGCGAACGCGCCGACGAGCGCCGCGAGCATCGCCGCACGAGCGACGTTCACAGTGACGTCCGCTTCGACGAGGTCCACGTTGTCGGTTCGAGTGCTCACGGCGACCACCACGGAGCCGATATGAGTACCATTATTTAGTACTCATCATCGTCAACCAGTTTGAAGACTTCGGTTTACAACGGGTTCGTTCTACCACTTTTCTGATTCGTGAGACAAGGATATTTCTGGACGCCATACACATTCGAGACAGCGCTCCTGAAAGACCACAGAACGGTACGTTCGAGGTTCCGATAGCGCTACCCGGACGGATCGCGGAGTACGGTCGAACGAGCGGTCGGAACTGTCGCTAACGCGGCGTGGAACGAAGCCCGTGCAACAGAAGCGGCGTCCGCACGGTTCCGGCTCGTCACCGCGTCAGGTTCGACGAACTCGAGCACCGTCGTGTTGGTTTCATTGCCCGAGCTTTCGGTCGTTGTCGTCGTCTCGTTCGTCTCGTTACCGTCCGTCTCGTTGTCGGACAACGTCGTAGTGGTCGAATTCGTCGTGTTCCCGGTGGTCGTAGTCGGTACCGACGTCGTCGTCGTCGTCGTCGTTGTCGTCGTCGTCTCGACGCCCCCCTCTTCGCCTTCCGACTCCGTCACTTCGACTTTGCCGGTTATCTCGGCGTCTCCGTCAACTGTCTCGATCGAGACGTTGTACGTCCCCGGCTCGACCTCAGTGAACGTTTGCGAGAAGCTACCGTTCTCGACGCTCACCTGCGTTTCGTTGTAAACGTAACCGCCCTTCGCCCACGTGATGTTCACTGACGACTCTGCCTCCCCCGTAACGTTGATCATGCCACTCTCCACAGTCAGTCCTTCGGTCAGATCCGTACCGTCGACGTCCGCGGTGATCGCATCACCGCCATCGATGAACGGCAATACGCCACCATACGGTACCGCAACTCCAGCGAAGGACGCAGCGTAGATAGCGACCACAACAATCATCAGGAGACCGACGAGCACGCCAGCCCCAGCCATCATCCGACGTTTCGACGAGCTATCATCGCTCGTTGCACCGGCCGGTTTCTTCGGGTTCGGCAACATCGACGACTCCTGCTGGAGCTTCCGACCGACCTCTCTCCCCGACAAGGACGTCTTCTCCTGGAGGTCCCGCATGTCCTGCCGGATACCCGACAGGGTCTCCGTCACGAATTGGCCCTCGTTCTTCTTACGGGCTTCGTTCATCAGACCAACCGTATCTCCGATCGGTTCTAGACCACGGTATCGGCCCGTCTCGATCGAGAGATCGAACTCGTTCAACCCGCTGGATTCGGCATCATCGGCTATCACAACCGAGTTCGCACTCCCATCGTCGAGCATTTCGCGGGTGAGTCCAAGCGCCTGTTCGTTCGAATCGACCCCGAACCGTAACCGTCGACCGTTCCTCAACAACTGCTTCAACAGGGTCTTGTCGAACGCTTCCCCAGGCCCGGACTTCGGTAGCGAAGGCAACCGGGAGAAGATCTCGACGTCATCCATCCCTGTCTCCAACGTCATCCCGAGCTGGGATTCGAACCGATCCTCGACCGCTCGTTTGAACGACTCGAACAGATTCGTCCGAGAAGTCGTCGTATACTCCGCGTAGAACTGTTCGGACCGACCACTCTGGGACTCTCGAGCCCGAACGAAAGCCGTGACGGTCGGCTTGCGTCCTACTTCGACAGCGAGGCGAACTCCAGCGAAAAAGAAGTCCTCGATGCGCTCACTACGCCGAGAACCATCGTTATCGTACTCGTACCCTTCCGAATCGTATATTTTGAGACTTGGCATTGATTACCACCCTCCGAGTTTGTTCAGGAGCTGGCCGAAGCCCACAGTCATCACCGACCCACTCGCGTCCCGCATCGGGACGCGCTCGCCCTCCTCGTTCTCACGGGTCTGATAGTAGACCGGGTGGATTTCGGAACCAGCTGTTTCGTTGATGAGGCCCTTCACTTGCTCGCTCTGCCGCATCCGCTCGTTGACGTACTTTTTGAAGTCCTCGAAGTATCGATGAGCTTCGAGCCCTCTCTCGTCGCGGAATTCCTCAGCGAGAGTGTCCGCCTTGGTCGCGATGATGATAACGTCCTTCCCACTCGTCGCTTGCAGGATGCTGAAGTACTGCGAGATGTCGAGCCCCTCGTTGTTCACGAACCGCTCCACGTCGAGCATGAACAGGAGCGTATCGGACGCTTTGACGCCGTTTGCGAGTTCCGTCAGCGTCTCGTCGGTATCCCCGATTCCGTCATCGCCGTCCGGGAGCGCTCCGGTCAACGCATCGGGGAGTCGATTCAGATACTCGCCGGCGTAATCCGCCCCGGAGAGCCTGATATTCGTCGGGAAGACCGACCCGTAGACGTACTGGAACGACAGCCGCTTCACTTCGCCCCGACCCGTCGACTCGATCACCCAGTCCGAAGCATCGCGATCGAGTTCCTCGACCATCGCCATCAGGTCCTCGCTCTGCTTCATCGGCGTATGCGTATCCTGGTTCTGTGACCGCTCGAGGGCCTCCAGGTACGAACCGACGAGGAACAGACTCTTCCCGGACTCACGCGGTCCGAGGACGAAGAAGTCCTTCTCCGCGTCGTACTTCACGAACTGTCTCGTCGTGACGACGAACAGGAACGAGACGACGGCATTGCTCAACAGATCCGCCTGGTTGATGCCGACCGACGGGTTCGACGGTAGCGCTAACGTGATACCGGAACGAGATACCGTGAACAGTTCCGGATACGCTACGTGGACCTCGAAGAACGCGATGACAGTGAACGAGAGAACGAGACCATAGACGCCTTTGGAGGCTCGCCGGAACTCGAATGCTTCGGCGGTATCGATGTTTGTGAGCCTCCGCCCACCACCCGCGACGACGCCAGCAACGATACCCAATGCCAGCCACTTCCAACTTGCCACGAGGTCGACCTTCGGCAAGAACAGCCCCATCGACTGAAGTCCGAACAGGGCAATCAGCATCCCCAGCCAGAGAAGGGCCGCCTGCCATCGTTTCTTTGGGTCTATCGACATCAACAGCAGTAACCCGAGGAAGATGCCGAACCCGAAGACGCTGACCTGCTCGAGCGAAAACCCGACGAGTTTCCGTAACCCGATCACGGATCGAATGATGTGCCCCTCGCGCCAAGCAGTCCCCCACAACGAGGAGAGGGGAGCCGTCAACACCGCCATCACGCTGAAGTACACGACCAGCTTCAGCTTCTCTTCGTTCTGCCGGAGTACGTCTGAAAACCCTCCCATTGTCACGCATCAGGCTCCGGTTCGGGCTCCGAACTCGTCTCCGTAACCGAAACGTAATCGTCGAGCAAGTCGTTCACGATCGAGTTCTCGTCACGGAGGATGAACTCCAGATCGTCATCTGCTTCGACGTTCAGTACCGTATCACGGACGACTCGAAAACCGTCGTCGAGACCGTAGCTGTGATGCGAGACGATGTCGTCACCGAGTTCCTCTTTCCGCCGGTGGTATCCCGACTCGTAGCCATCGGCTTGCACCATCTTCCGGAGATTGTCGAGGAAGACCCCATCCACGAAGACCGCCAGGCCGATATCCCACGGTGCACCGGCATCGTACTGCCAGCTCGTGTATGGGCTCTCGACGCGTTTCCCGCTCGCACCGAGGTCGAACGCGCCACTGTACACGTCCTCGAAGTCCAGTGCCTCCGGATCGACGTCGTCGACCGCTCGACTCATCACCGCAGCGCGGACGCGAAGGCCGTCGTAGCGAACGCCGTCTTTCGAGAACTTGCGTCTCGCTAGCCCAGTGTACTGCTCGTTCCGGGCGTTCTTCGCGAGTTCCTCCAGATTGTTCCGGACGCGTTGCTTCTCCTCGCGGCTGTTGAAGAGATCGCTGTTGTCGATACTGTCGTCGCCAGTCGCACGGAACACGTCCACAGGACGGATGTTCTTCATGTAGACGTACTCGTCGTCCTCCGTCGAAACGGTGCGATCCGAGTCCTCGTCGTACTCGGCGCGCTCCCGGTAGAACGAGGAGAGGTTCTCGACGAAAACGTCACGTCGATTGTTGACCTCCTGGAACAGGTCGACGGTCGACTCGTAACTGTCGAGTTCGTCGGTCGCAGCGTCGAGATCACGCTCGAGGTCCTCGCGGCGACTGACGATCTCAGTAGTGCCGTCCAGTTCTTCGGCGAACGCATCCCGGAGTCTCTCCTCGAACCGTCCACGGTCGACGCCATCTTCGAGAACCGCTTGCAGGTCCTCCATCACCATCGGGTCCGGGTCCTCCAGTCGCTCTTGGACCTCTCCTGTGATGTCCTTCTCGAGGTCCTGCTGTCGTCGATCGACCTGGCGGAGGATCTGGTCCCCGGTGTACTCGATGTCGACCGTGAACTGGTTGGTCGTTCCGACGGACAAGACGTCCCGGTCGTCGAGCTTGTTCTTTTGCATCCGATAGTCTTTGTGAGCCTCTTCGCGCTCTTCTTCCGTCGAACTCGTCCAGGGCGTTATCTTCTCGAAGGTCCCTTCCTCCTCGTTCATCTTCAGGAATGCTTCGCGGGCCTGCCGGAGGTCCGCAAGCGAACCCTCGATGTCCTGCCGTTCTCGCTGGAAGTCGATACCGACGCGCTCGAGACCATCCTCGATTTCGGAGAGCGTCTGGGTGAGTTCCCGATGGTCAGCGTTCTCCGCCGATTCGATGTCGTCGGCGTTCGTAATCGTCGTTCGATACTGGTCGAGTTGCGTCTGCAACCTGCTGATGTTGCTCTCCACGTCGAGAGCACGAATCCCCTCCAGTGCCTCTAATTGCCCTTCGACCTCACGCATCACGTTCCGGAGGTTCCGATCGATCTTGTCAGCCTGCTCGTCTTTGATCGAGGTCAGCTCCTGTTCGGTCTCGTCCAGTCGGTCCGCGAGACGTTCCTCTTTCTCGCTGAGTTCTTCCACTTTCGCCTCGAGTCGCTGGATTTTCACTCCGGGGTTCGAACTCCCGTCGTCCGCTCCCATGATGTACTCGAGGGTGTCGCGGATGCGACTGTCGTCGACGGCCATGCGATGCCGGAACAGGTCTTTGCGCTGGGATAGCAACTGCAGGTCTCGTTCGATGATCTCTGCGAGATGTTCGTCGATGCTGTCGACGAAGTTCCCGGTCTGTGCACTCGTGTCGACGGCGCGAATGGAGGCGGAGACGATGTCGATCTGGTCACTGACGGCCTCCGATTCGGATTTCGCGTCCTCGACGATCTCTTGGAACATCGACACGGACTCGTACTCGAGTTCGTTGAAGAGATCGAAGTTCAGCAACTCCTCGGTCTTCTCGAGGCGTTCCCGCAAGTCCGTCTGGTCGAGGTCGCGAAGTCCGGATTCGTCGTCCGGTTCGCTGTAATGTTTCGCCAGGAACCGTGAGAGTTCCGTGTAGAGTTCTTCTTCGGCCTGTAAGGACTCCTCTTTCTTATCAAGGATATTACGTAACGCCTCCCGTCCCTCAGTGATCGCTTCGACGTTGTATCGAAGGATCTGTGGGATTCCGATCGTGAAGGGTGCGTACGATGGGTTCGAATTGAAGGGGTCCTCCAGGTCAGGGTTGTTGTAGTAGGCAGTGACCAGGTAGATGATCGCTTCGTCGAGTTCTTCGAGCATCTCTCCGGTCTGAATCGTATTCCCGGTCTTGCCGTCGAACCCGGTCGGGTCGATGGGGAGTAGAATCCTGTCTTTGAACAGGTTCTCGTCGTTCAAACTGAGATATTCGAGTTCCGATAGCGCCGCATACGCGTTCGTGTTCTCTTTGACGCCTTCCGTATGGTTCGGCAGGATGGCGAACAGCGTGATTTCGGCGGTTCGTTGTTGCTCTTGAAGTTCCTCGGCAAGGTCGAAGAGGATACCCGACCCGGTCCCGCCGCCCAGTCCCGCGAAGATTGCGACTTTCCCCTTGTCCGGGAGGTCGACGAACGTCTTCATCTGGTCGTCCTCTGCGTACGCCTTGTAATAGATCGCCTTCCCGAGTCCCCGTTTCCGGACGACGCCACGAGCGAAGTCCAGGTTTTCGTTGATGTACTCGGGTTGGAGCCACCAGTCGGACTCCTCCATGCCGTTACCGGCCGTGATGCGCGGAACGGCGTCGTCCCCGATGAGGTCGATGCTTCCCGTGAGCTGGATGTCTTCGGTGACGAGTTTGTATTCGATAGTGATGTCACCGACTCGGTTCTTGTTGTCCTCTCGAAGGTCGGCCTTGATTTCGTTTATTCTCGTCCTGATGTCCTGGATCCGTTGGCGATCGTCGTTCCGTTCTCCGATTGCGGTGTCGAGTATAGACACCTTCAGACTCTCCGGGTTGGGACGCGGCTGGAGAAGGTCCCGTAGCACCCACTCGGCCTCCAGGAGCGTGAAGGCGATTTCCTTTCCCGCACCACCAATAGCGAATATTCGGTCTGGGAGTTTCATTCCGGGCTGGTTTCAACCGCCTCCCCTTATGCACTTAGTAATTATGGGCAAGTGAACAGTATATAAAGTCAACCCTTTCCATGTCATGGCTGGCTTCTCTATTCGTTGGACTCGAAGGGCATCGTCGATACATCGACCACTCGGGTTGAATATTCATACCGCCCATGTTGCCCCTAAGCTTTCGAACCGGCAGAAACGGCGGCCGGACAACCGCGCGCGCCGCGCCGTCGAGCGATAACACGAAAAGTCGAGGACGGCGTCGTTATTCCAACCGATACGTTCGCACGACGAGACGGTCGGGAGAGGAGAACAGACGGTCAGTCCGACGGGGTCTCGATCCGCTCGTCCTCGTGGAGGAACGCGGTCTCGTACACCTGCGAGTACGTGAGGAGGAACGCCAACCCGGCGAGGACTGCGACGAAGACGAACGGCGTCGCGAACCCGAACCGGACGAGGTACCCGGCGGCGAGTGGGCCGATGGCGACCCCGAACCCGAACGCGGTGGTGAGTACGGAGAGCGTCGTCCCGGACTGCCCGCGGCGAGCGAGGTCGCCGGCGAGTGCGAGTCCGGGAGCGAACACCATCGCGACGGAGACGCCCTGGATGAGGCGCAGGAATATCATCACGACCGCCGGCCCGTTCACGCCGAGAATCGTCGCGGGGAACGATGCCTGGAACTCCGGCACGTACCCCTGGAGGAAGACCGAGGGGACGAGGAGCGCGAACCCGGCGACGAGGAACGGCCGTCGACCGTACTTGTCGCTCGCTCGCCCGATCGGGACCTGGAAGAGGACGTTCGCGATGACGACGGCGGCGAACTGGATGCTGAACAGGAACGGTCCCTGTCCGAGTGCGGTGTTGACGACCTCCTGGAGGGTCGCGTAGATGGCGATGCCGGTCGCCATGAAGAACGTCCCGACCCCGACGACGAACACGGGGTCGAGGAACTGGTCGGTGCCGAACACGTCCATGGAGAGGTCGTCCGACGCCGCAACGTCCGTATCCGGGTCGTCGACGAGGAGTTGGACGAGGACGAGCGAGACGAGTGCGCCCGCGACCGCGACGGCGAACGCGGCGTCGAACCCGGAGACGGCACGACCCGCTATCTGGTACGTGACGACGGTGTTCGAGGAGAACCCGCCCGTGATGAGGACGCCAGCGATGATCGGACCGAACCCGAACCCGATGAGGCGGAACGTGTTGAACACGCCGAAGTTCCCGCCGCGCTGACTCGCGTCGGTCGAGAACTCGTTCACGAGCGCGATCGTGACCGGAATCGTCAACGCCGCACCGACGCCCTGGGTCGCCCGGAGCACGACGACGCCCCAGTACGACGAGACGAACGGATAGAGCGCGCTCGCCACGCCGAAGACGACGAGGCCGACGAGGATGAACGCCTTCCGCTTCCCGGAGCGGTCGCTCGCACGGCCAGTGAACTGCTGGAGGGAGCTGTTCAGGAGGCCGAACAGCGAGAGGACCACGCCGATGAGTAACTCCGTGGAGAACCCCTCCAGTCCGACGAGTGATATCTCGCCGCTTGCGATGTACAGCGGGAGGACGATGACGAGGAACGAGTTCCCGAGCGAATCCGCGAGGCGCGCCATCGCGAGCGCGAAGACCCTGTCGTCGGTACCCAACACCATTCCTCCGTGTTTTTCTGTCGTACGGGCTTGAAGCCGATGACTCCTCGACGCGTTTGCCGGAGCCTGCGAACTGGTACGCCGAAACGGATATCACGTCCCCATCTGAATACGAATTCATGCCGACGCCTCGCGTGGTTTGCGTGGACGACGAACCGTCGTTCGCGGAACTCACCGCCACACACCTGGAGCGACACGCCACGGTCGAGGCAGAGGGATTCACCGACCCGGACCTGGTCCTGCGAGCGGTCGAAGACGACGACGTGGCGTGCGTCATCAGCGACTACGACATGCCGGGCATGGACGGTCTGGAAGTCCTGGAGGCGGTCCGGGAACGCAACCCCGACCTTCCGTTCGTCCTGTACACCGGGAAGGGGAGCGAGGAGGTGGCGAGCGAGGCGATCTCGAACGGCGTCACGGAGTACCTCCAGAAGTCCACGGACCCGAGCCAGTACCAGGTGCTCGCGAACCGCGTGGAGAACGCGATCGAGCGGTACCGCGTCGAGGCGGAACTGGAACGCCAGCGGACGCTCGTCGAACGCATCGTGGAGACGACGCCGATCTCGTTGCTCGTCCACGAAGGGTCGGGTGACGTCGTGGTCGCGAACGAGCGCGCACGGTCGTTGCTCCACATGGACGACGAGTCACTACACTTGCGGTCGTACGAGGCGAGCGACTGGGAGCTCTACGCCGCTGACGGCACGCGATTGGCCGAGGACGACCTCCCGGTGGCGAGAGTCATCGAGAACGACTCCGGGCTCTGGAACGAATCGTACGGCGTCGAGGTCGACGGCGTCCGGTTCGACATCGAGCTGAACGCGGAACCGCTCTACGACGGCGACGGCGAGTTGCTGTACGTCGTGGTGGCGTTCACCGTGGACGAGGAATTGGGAGACGCAGCGGACTGACGCGGTCCGCGCGGGGAACGCTTCCCGCCGCCTACCGATGTATTCCGTCGCTGTTCAGCCGACGAAGAGCAGCGGTATCATCACGCCGACGCCGGCGACCACTCCTGCGGTGAGCTCTCGCTTCCCACCGCCCGGGAGATCCTCGCCCGTCTCGAGGCCTTCCGGGATGAACTCGGTGAGGACGAGGAACACCATCGCTCCTGCCGCGAACCCGAACCCGAACGGCAGGAACTCGCGCGCCCACCGGACGAACACGAACGCGATGACCGCCCCGATGGGTTGGGGGAGGCTGGAGAAGATGGCGGCGCCGACCATCCGCCATTCGCTCACGTCCATCGCCCGGAGCGGGATGGATATCGCGAGGCCCTCCGGGACGTTGTGGATGCTGATTGCGACGGTCATGAATATCGCGAGTACCGGGACGACGAGACCGAACATCGCCACGCCACCCTCGATGCCGAGGTCGGCGAACGCGACGCCCACCGCAACGCCTTCGGGGAACGAGTGCACGGTGAGGACGCCGAGGATGAGGACGAGTTTCTTCAGGTCGGCTTCGGCGAACGCCGCCGGGTCGAACCCGTGATCGTGGCCGTCCTCGTGAGCGTCCTCGTCGTCGTGCGGGTGTGCGTGCCCGGATTCGTCCGCGTCAGCGCGAGTATGCACGCCATCGCCGCCGTCGGGCGTCGGTTCCGTCGATTCGGTCGGCTCCTCGTGGCCGCCGACGTCGACGCGGTCGAGGATGCGGTCCGCGACGACGACGAGGACGACGCCTGCGGCGAGTCCGAGGACGAGCAGCCACGGGACGCCCGGGTCCGATTCCGCGAGGCCTTCCTCGACGAGGCCGAACAGGGACGCCGCGAGCATGATGCCGGAGGCGAGCCCCCAGAGTGCGACGTTCCAGCGGTCGCTGACGTCGTCGACGACGAAGAACGGGATGGCGCCGAGTCCGGTGGCGAGCGCCGTGACGAGGCCGGCGACGAAGACGAACGCGACGGCTCCGAGTTCGACCATACTGGAGTCTGAGTGAGCAGCGACCATAAGACCTCTCACTGAACTGGTAGGATTTGGTCGGCCTAAACCCCACACGGACCAAGAATGATGTACTAGTCGCACGAACCGTAGAACGTGAACCGAACCTGGGTCGTAATCGTCGCCGCACTCTCCCTCTTCGGCGTCGTCGCCGCCACGACCGCCGTACCCGCGACGCCACAGAGCGGTCACGCCCCAGCACCAGGGCACAACGCCGTCGGCGACGCACCGACCGCGAAATCGTCGGGAGCGACCCCACCCACCGAACAGCTCGTGTCCCCCGAACCGGAAGCCAGCCGCCTCTGGCCGTACACGAGTCGCACCCAGTCGCCCGACGGTCGAACGCTCGCCATCAACCTCGTCGTCACCGGCGAACCCGACGCCGTCCGTCGCGCATTGACTGACCGATCAGGCGTCGACTGGTCGCGCGTCGACGACGACGGCGACGTCGACATCCACGAATCGTCCACCCCCTGGAAGCCCGCACGCGGCGCCGCACGATACAGCTACGTCGTCTCACCCAACGGCTCCGGGCAGTGGGTGGACGCGACCTACCAGCTCGGCACGGGCACGTACCTCGGCAAGCGCATTCACGTCCGCGCGTACCCCGCACCGTCTGGGAACTGGACGGGGGTCCAGGCGCACGGCGAGTACTGGGACTGGTTCCGTCTGCGACACACCGTCACCAGCGTCCCGCCCGCCGCGTCGTTCGTCGGCGACGACCTCGCGAACGAACCGTACGTCACGAACGTCAGCCGCCAGAACCACGGCCTCGGCGGCGGCGGAAGCAGCGGCTGGTTCATCGTCGTCGAGTTCGCGAGCCTCTCGCTCCTCGTCGGGAGCGTCGGGATGCGTCGCGACGTGGACCGACCGGACGTCCTCGTTCCAGCCGCCATCCTCGGCGTCGTCCTCGGCGTCCGACTCGTCGGTCTCGGCGCCGAAGCCCTCCTGCCAGCGACCTCACCGAAGCTGTTCGCCGCCGTCCTCTACCCCGTCCTCGTCGCTGGTCCACCCGTCGCCGTCGCGAAACTCGCACGCGACCGGCCGGCGGTTCGAACGGGCGTCCTCGCCGCGGGCGCACTCGCGGCCGCGCTCGTCCTCGACGCGTCGCTCGTCGGCCTCGTCGACCCCCCGACGCGACTCGTTCACCATCGACTCGCGCTCGTCGGCGTGTTCGGCGTCCTCGCCGGCGCCATCGCGAGCGACCGGCCACGAACCACCGTCGTCGGCGTCCTCGCGTGGCTCCTCGCGTTCGCCGCGCCACTGTTCGGGTTCCTCTGACCCGACCGCGCGATACACGACGACTCCCTCGTTCTCGTACGCGCGCTCCCACTCCGTCGACGCCTCGAACGACCGTTCGAGCACGCCGAACTGGACCGCCGGACGACCACGGACCGTGTACTGCCCCTTCGGGACGACCACGTAATCCGGTCGGTCGCCGACGGACGCGATCGCCGCCTCGACGCACGCCGCTGTCTGACAGCGCGAACTCGTCTCGAACGCCTCGATCTGCGCGTAGAACGCGTCGGCGTCGCGCCACTCGACGCCCCACGGGCCGACGACGATGGTGCGGTCCGCGAGCGCCGGGAACCACTCCGCCGCGTCGCCCAGCACCACGAACGTCGCGTCCCCGTCGGTCTCCTCGCTCGCCCACTCCATCGTCGCGACCGATTCGTCGTCGAGGAACTCGGGCGTCGTCGGGTCGCTGTCGAGCGTCATCTCGTGGGCCAAGTAGCTCCCACCGACTGCCGTCGTCAGAAGTAGCCCCACGACTGCGACCGTTCGCGCCGACGTCCCGGTTCCAGCAATGACTCGACGAACCGGTGTGACGGCGGCGACGTCGACGAGGGCCGACGCGATCACGAACGCACCGACCGCCTGCACGAAGCGCGGCTGCTGGAACCCGGCTTCGGCGACGACCAGCCAGATCGGTACGAAGAATCGCCGACGCACGACCAGGTACGCGCCCGCCGAGAGGGAGACGGCGTCGAACCACGACACCGTGGCGAGGAAACCCGACAGGCCACCGCCGATACCACCGTGCGTGCCCGCGGCGGCGGCGAACACCCCCGGACCGTGCGTCCAGACCGCCCACGCCAGCCACGGCGAGGCGACGACCGCGCCGCCGAGACCGATCGCGAGTCCGCGACCGAACCCGGCTCGCGTCCGTGACTCCGTCGCGTAACAGACGAGTATCGAGAGGACGGCGAACACCGTGTACGTCGGGTGTGCGAGGACCGTCAACCCGAACGCGAGCGCGCCGGCACCCACCGGCCAGCGAACTTCCGTAGTGAACGCTCGGTACGCGAAGTACACTGCAGTGATGGCGTACAGGAACGCGAACGCCCTGACGACGCCGCCCGCGGAGACGTGCCACTGGAGGACCTGCGGTCGCACCGCGAGGACCGTCGCTACCGCGGCACCCGCGGGCCGCGACCCCGCAAGGTCGCGACCGAGGAGGTACGCCGGCACCGAGACGAGCACGACCGCGATCCCCGGGAGCACGCGAGCGACCGTCACCGGGTCGACGCCCGTCTCGAGTGCGGCAGCGAGCACGTAGAACTGGAGCGGTGGATACGCGAACGGCACGCCCTCGGTCGTGTATCCCGGAACATCGACCGGGGGTGCGTAGCCGTTCGTTGCGATCTCGCGAGCGATCTGTACGTACAGGCCCGCACCGAACGCAGGATAGGGGTTCGTCGCGAGGTACACCGCCACCGCGACCACCGACGGCAACAGCGCGAGCGCGAGCCACCGACGGTCCCGTCGGTCGACCTCCACCGCGGCCGTCAGACGGCCGAGAACCGTCCGTGCGAACGCACGCACGGAGCCGCCATGAACCCTGGAGCCGTCTCGGTCTCTCGTGGTCTCATCCTGGCCTGTCATGGTCTCGTCTCCCGTCGTCGGGTTCTCGTCTCCCGTCGTCGGGTTCTCGTCTCCCGCTGTCATCGTTCGAACCGGATCGGCCAGTGCAGGGAAATCGAGCGGGTCGACCAGCGGTACTCGGCGAGGAGCCAGCACGGCACCGCGACGAGCAGTCCGACCGCGGCAACGCCCTCCGGCACGCCTATCCAGCGCGGGAACACGTACGCGATCGCGTTCACGACCGACGTCGGGAGAACGCGCCCCATGAGCGAGTCACCGTCGTCGGCGCTCGCCCTCTCGAGGTCGAGTCGGCGCGCGCTCTCACTGCTCGTGCTCTCGTCGCCCGTCCCCAGTCGTTCGGCCTCGTAGGGAAACCCGATGGAGGCGCTCCAGATCACGTCTCCACCCTCGTCGAGTTCGAGCACGCGGTCGCCGTTCGAGTCCGTGACGAGCGTATGCCCGCTCGGGAGACGATCCGCGTCCCGCGGCCAGTTCGTGCGGTCGTCGCTCCACGACCACGACTCGACCCAGTCACCGTCCTCGCGCTGGTACTCGACGACGCGACCGTTCTCCGAGTCCGCGACCAGTAGCGCCGGCCCACCCCGCTCTGGCGGAATATAGTCCGGGTTGTGTTGCTCGTGGAGCGTTCCGTGGTCGTCGTCGCTCCCGAGCGTCCACTCCGGCCGCAGACCGCGCTCCACGTCGACGAACACGACCTGGTCGTGGTTCCGCATGCTCACCATTACGGTCTCGCGACCGTCGATCGTCACGTACTCGACGTCGTTCAGATGCGTCCAGTCCTCGGGGTAGGGACCGCCGGAGTCGACGTCGAACGCGGCCTGTGCGTCCCACTCCCACTCGATCAACTCCGTCGTCGTGTTCACGACGAACACGCGGTCCTTCTCGATGTCGGCGACGAGCAATCTCTCGTCGTCGATCCGGTCCGCGTCGTGCCAGCGCGTCGAATGCTTCCCCGCGGTCACCCGCGAATACACGCGCTTGCGCTCGCCGGTCGTCAGGTTCACGCGCTCGATGCCGTTCTCCGTGCAGACGGTTTCGCCGCCGCATTCGTCCTTCGAATGGTGGTCGGCGTACACGAACTCCACCGTCGCGTTCGTGCCAGCGACCGGGTCGACGTCCCAGTACCGCGTATGCCGGTTCTCGTAGTAGTAGATGCGTCCATCGGGTGCGAACGCGACGAGTTCCGCTTGCGCTCGCGGCCCGTCGTTCTCGTCGGTGACGAACGCGTTCGAATCCGTCGCCACCACCGTTATCGCGTCGCGGGGTTCGACCACGGGCGTCCGGTCACCGGACCGGAACGCCTGCTCGACCTCTGGACTCCCCGTCACGGCATCGCTTCGTCGTTCCGCATCGACGTACCCGACGACGAGCACGGCCGTGGAGAGCACGACGACGACGGCCAGGAGCGTCCTGGCGTTCACTCGGTCGACGGACATACATCCAGACTCCAAGCAGGTCCGTGATAAAATCCTCGTTCGAAGTCGAGTATAAATCCTCGTTCGAAGTCGAGTAGCCGACCGCTTGCGAACGCTTCGACGACCGCGAGGGGCCCGGAATCGACGGACGGGGCGTACGACCTCGCCGGAGCCACGGGAATATAATTTCCCAACTGATATTTAGACGTACGAAGAAGATGGAGGGAGATGGTCCAGTCTCCGGAGCCCTCCTCCCTCAAGCGACGCGAACTGCTCGGCGTCGCGGGGACGGCAGGGCTCGCCGCCACGAGCGGTTGCATGCGACGGTTGCGTTCGATCACCGGCTGGCAGTCTCGCTCGCAGGTCTCGATGGGGATCCGGGCGGTCCCCGCGGACGCCGACCCGTACGCGTTCCGGATCGCACGCTCGCTGGCCGAGTGGTTCCAGGCCGCGGGAATCGACGCGTCCGTGGAACCGCTGAGCGAGGAGCAGTTGCTTCGATCGGTCCTCCTCGACCACGACTTCGAGGTGTTCGTCGGACAACTCTCCCCGGGCGTCCAGGACCCCGACGGCCTCTACCAGTTACTGCATTCCAGATACGTCGACGAGGCAGGCTGGCAGAATCCCTTCGGGTACGCGAACCTCTCCGTCGACGAGGACCTCGAAGCCCAGCGCACGGAGAAAGACGACGCTCGCCGAGAGGTCGCGTCGTCCCTCCAGGAGACGCTCGCTCGAACCCAGCCGTTCTCGACGGTCGCGTTCCCCGAGGACGCCAGGGCGGCCCGGCGAACGCGATTCGCGAACTGGAGCGCCGGCGCGCTCGATTCGTCGTTCGGGTACCTCCAACTCGAACGGGCGACGGACGGCGAGGAGGACGCGGCCGCGGAATCGACGCTTCGCGGAATCGTGACCGACACCCGAGTTACGGAGAACCTGAACCCGCTGTCGGTCGAGTTCCGGCGGTCTGGCGTCATGATGGACTTCCTGTACGACGCACTCGGGTACGTGACGGAGGACGGGAACGTGGAGCCGTGGCTCGCCGACGCGTGGACGTTCTCGGTCACCGAGGCGAACCCGACGGCGACGGTGTCGCTCCGCGACGGACTGACGTGGCACGACGGAGAGGCGTTGACGGCGCGCGACGTCGCGTTCACGTTCTCGCTCCTGGACGATACCAACGGCTCCGCAGGCGAGAACCCACAGAGCGCCGAGCCCGAGCCTGATCGAGTCCCAGCACCCCGGTTCCGGGGTTTGAGCAGTCTCGTCGACAGGGTCTACGCGAAGGACCCCGAGACGGTCGTCTTCGAGTTCGTGGAGAGCGCACCGAACGTGGCCGCGTCGGCGCTCACCGCACCGGTGCTCCCGGAGCACGTGTGGGCGGAGCGACGCACGGAAGCGTCGGTCAGCGGCGTCGAGTTCGGGCCCGCGACCGAAGCCATCGTCACCGACAACGTCCCACCGATCGGGAGCGGGCCGCTCCAGTTCGTGCGGAACAACCCCGGCGAGACGCTCGTCCTCGAACGGTTCGAGGACCACTTCCTGACCAGGGAGGACGCGACGGACGCCCAGACGCCCGTCCAGGGCGGTCCCGCGTTCGACAGACTCGAAGTACGGGTCGTGGCGTCGAACGCCACCGCCACGCAGTTCGTCGTCGACGACGAAGCGGACGTGACGATGACGTCCGTCGGCGCGAAGAACGTCCCCCAGATCGGGCGCGCCGACGACGCGGAACTCCTCGTCTCCCGGTCGAACATCCCGTACGTCGTCGGGTACAACGTCCGGCGGCCGCCGCTCTCGAACTCGCGATTCCGGAACACGCTCGTTCACCTCATCGACAAGGCGGCGATCGTCGACCAGGTGTTCGATGGGTACGCGGACCCGGCGGCGAGCGCCCTCGCGGGCACGGAGTGGCTCCCCGACAGTCTCGAATGGAACGGCGAGAACCCGGTAACGCCGTTCCTCGGGGCGGATGGCGAGGTGAACGTGGAACGAGCCCGGGCGGCGTTCCGTGACGCCGGGTTCATGTATGAAGACGGAGAACTCCTACACAACGACTGATGAGTGCGATCGTCGACGTCCTCTCGAGCCTGACCGCCGTCGTGCTCGCCCTGCACGTCCTCGCAGTCCTCGGTATCGTCGGCCGTGACAAGTTATCGCTCGCGCGGACGACCGTCCGACGCAACGTCACCCGGTCGTGGGGCGTCTTCGTCGTGCTCGCGGTCGTACTCGCCCTGAACAAGATCGTCAGGGACGTTGGCGTCGAGATATCCTGGCTCATCGGCGCACGCATCACGGGATTCATCTACGCGATCGAGGGGACGTTCGTCGCGTCCGTGCAGTCGCTCGCCACCCCGGAACTGACGTGGTACTTCGGGTGGATGTACGTCTACGGCTACGTGTTCCTGTTGACGTTCCCGGTCGTCGCGTACGCGGTCGAGCCCGACTGGCGACCGTTGCGGGAACTCCTCGTCGCGTACGCCCTGAACTACGGCGTCGGCGTCGTCTGTTACGTGTTCTTCGTCGCGTACGGGCCCCGGAACTTCATGCCGGAACTCGTCGAATCGCTCCTGTACGTGCACTGGCCGGACGTCCAGACGCTCACGAGTCGCGTGAACCGGAACACGAACGTCTTCCCGTCGCTCCACACGTCGCTGTCCGTGACGGTCGCCCTCCTCGCCAGACGGCATCGGTCGGCGTATCCGCGATGGTTCCCCGTTGCCGTCCTGGTTGCGGCGTCGATCGCGATCGCGACCGTCTACCTCGGCATCCACTGGCTGACGGACGTCGTCGCCGGGGTCGGACTCGCGGTCGGAAGCGTGGCGTTCGCACGACGGTACGTCGAACGCGACCTACTCGAGGAGAACGAGCCTGTGGCACCGCCCGGGCGGACGGTCGACGACGACTGACGCCGGGGTTCCGGCCGCTCCGTTCACTGACCGTCCGCGGCCTCGGCCTGCGGGGCGTCCTCGGGCGTCTCCCGGATGGCGGGCATCGCCGGGTCGCGGTAGGGCGACCGTCCGAGGACCGCGTCTTCGAGGTCCTGTTCGGCGAGTTGTTTCCGGAGCGTTCGATCCAGTCGATTCACGTTCGTCACTGTCATGTCCTGGGCGGCCATGAGTTCCTGGAACCGTTCGTCGTCCGTCATCGAGGCGTAGCGTTCGTACAGCGACTGCATCTCGTCGGCGTTCAGCTTCGCGACGTACGCTTCGTCCTGGAGGCCGAGGCGGCGTTCGCGTTCGTCGTCGACGACGTACTGGATGACGACGAGCGCCACCTTCTCGATGGCGCGCTGACTCCCGAACACGGTCAGGTCGAGTTCGACCATGATACCCATCGCGCGGTCGCGCTCCCAGGGCGTCACCGAGAGCGCGCTACAGTACGCGTGCGTGATCCGGGCCTTCTCCAGGCGATGCATCCGGGCGCTATGCCCCGCCATCGCTGGGTGCTGTTCGTCGTGGAGTCGCCGCAGGTTCTCGCCGACGTCCTCGGTATCCGAACTCGCTCGACCGATGATGGTCGCCGCGGGCGTCGCGACGTCCCACCGACGGAAGCGTTCGTCCTTCACTGCGTCGACCCGCGACAGCGAGCCGTCTCCGGGACGCGAACTGACGTCCCTCTCTTCGCGCCACTCCTCGTCCGCGTGCGGACTGGAGACGGACGCGTGCCGGTCGGTCATACTCCGAACCTACAATCCCGTCCGTACTTAAACAATGGGACCGGCGACAGAACGAACGGCGCCGCACGTCCGGCGCCAACCTCCTCACTATGACCCATTGAGGCGAGAATCACTTAAACAACGACTGGGAGCGGCGGACGATGACCAGAAACGAGTCAGTCGAAGTACATCTCCACGTGTTCGACGTGGTTCTCGTGAACTGACTCGGGGACACCGTCGTACCATCCGAGCGTCGGCCGATCGTCGCCCTGGTAGTGTTCGTGCTCGACGTCGGCGGGTGGCGTCGGATTCGCGCGGAACTCGGGAGCTTCGGCGTCGAGCGAGGCCTCGAAGTGCACGCTCGCGGTCCGGAACGACGCATCGCTCGTTGCGTTCTGCCAGGTCGTGTACTCCACGAGTTTCGCCTCGTCCACGGAGACTGACCGACCGGTCAGTTCCTCGACGTTCCGGCAAGCCGCAGCCCGCCAGTCCTCGCCCGGTTCGACGTCGCCACCGCATGGAACGACCGTCTCCTCGCCCAGGAGGAGGACATCGCCGTCGGCCGTCGTGACGCCGACCATCACCACTCCGTCGATGGCGTCGTACCGCTCCCCCAATCCCTCGAACTTCTCGCTCGGTATCTCGCGGGTCCGTTCTTCGACCCGGACATGCGAATCCGCCTCCAAATCCACGGGTGAGGTTCGGTCCGAGTTCGGCGGCGACGTTCGATTCCCGTCCGCCGCCGGTATCTGCGTCCCTGTCTCGTCTGGCTGACCGGTGTGTTCTTCGTTCGCCATCAGATGTCCCTCGCGACCCGCTCGACGCCCGTTTCCGACCGAGTACGGCGACGTCGTCGAGCCGGTGCGTACGCTTCGGGCGCTCGCAACGTAGGTAGTCTTTCTGTTCGACCAACACGTGCTGGCCGCCCGCTGAGCGTCGACCACCAGTACGTCTATGACGTCCCCGCGAGTGGTCGCGCTCGATGGACACCTGGAAGGCAATCGGTGTGGGCCTCCTCGCATTCCCGGTAACCGCCGTAGTTGCGCTCGTCGGGTCACCCCCGACCGTCCTCCTCGCCGGATTTCCGAGCGGGTTCGTCGCCGGGTACGCGAGCGACGGATTCCTCGCCGGCGTCGTCTCGAGCATCGTCACCGGCGTCGGCATCGCCGTCCTGTTCTTCAGCGTCGGCTACTACCTCGCCACGGCTCCGGAGCGACCCGCGCCAGGCGTCGGCCTTGGAATCTTCTTGATCGCCATCGCGGCCGTCGGCCTTGCGGTCGAGAGCGCGGTGGCGGGTACCGTCGGAAGCCTCGCGAACCGATAGCCCCGAACCCGAAACGTGTGGGAGAGTACCCCGAGTCACTCGGTCTCTCGGAGTTCCGAGATGCAAACCCATTTAGTTTCGAATCGAAATACTCTCTCGTAGTGGTCCGTTACCAGAACCCCGTCCGACTCCTGTTGCTCGCGATCGGCTCCCTCCTTGCTCGCGCAGGGCTGGTGCGCCGCGAGCACGTCGTGCGGACGACGGACCTCTCCTGGCCGCGGATCGTCACCGGACTCGCGCGGATGTCGAAGGCCGCGGTGGACGTGGGGATGGTCGGTATCGCGGTCGGCGAGGTCGCCATCGCGGGCGTCGGGTTCGCGGGGCCGTTCTGGGGAATCGCGTTCTCCCTGGGCGGCGGGTTCGCGGCCGGTACCATCGCACTCGTGTCCCAGGGCTTCGGCGCGAACGCGCACGACGAGATCGGGCAGGCGATCCGGTCCAGTACGCTCCTCGTACTCGGTCTCACCGTCCCCGTCGCGGTCGTCTTCGCCGCCTTCCCACTCGAGTTGGTCTCCATCATCGCCGCCGAACCCGCGACCGCGCAAGCGGGTGCGGAGTACCTCGGCGTCATCGCGTTCGGCGTGCCGTTCGCGGGCCTGAACCTCGTCGGGAGCCGCATCTTCATCGGCGCGGACGACGCGTGGACGCCGATGATCGTCCGCACGGGCGGCGCGGTGTCGAACATCGGCCTGAACGCGCTGTTCATCTTCGGGCTCAGCATGGGCGTCTCCGGGGCGGCGCTCGGGACGGTACTCGCGAACGTCTTCGTCACCGTCGCGTTCGTGCTCGCGCTCGTCGCCGGCCGCATCCCCGGCATCGGCGACCTCCCAGTCAAGGTCGACCCGTTCGGAACCTACTTCGACCGAAAGACGCTCCGGGACGTCTTCGAGATCGGGCTACCCGTCGTCGGCCGGAACTCGGTGTGGACCGTCGCGAAGTTCCCGACGTTCGCCATCGTCGCGCTGTTCGGGCCGAGCGTCGTCGCCGCATACGTCATCGTCCGCCGCATACTCGGCCTGATGAACACGCCAGGGTGGGGGTTCGCGCTCGCCGCGAGCAGCCTCGTCGGTCAGGAACTCGGCGAAGGCGACGAGGCGGACGCCGAAGCGTACGCGAACGACATCCTCGTGTTCTCGCTCGCGGTGTATGCCCTGTTCGCGGTCGTCGTCGCCATCTTCGCGGAACCGATCGTCCAGTTATTCGTCGGTCCGAACGCGGACCCGAACACCGTCCCGACCGCGGTCGGGTTGACGTACGCGGCCTGCATCGCAGTGCTCGCCCAGAGCGTGAAGGGTACCGCCGCGGGCCCGCTGGACGCGAGCGGCGACACGAACTGGACGTTCTACAGCCAGGTCATCGGCATGGTCGGGTTCGCCATCCCGCTCGCGTACCTCGGCGCGACCGTTCCAGCCATCGGCATCGTCGGCCTCTACCTCTCCTTCGTGGGCGAATCACTCGTCCCCGCCATCATCAACTTCTGGCGGTACCGGTCCGGGAAGTGGAAGCTAATCAGCCAGCAGTACGGGCCGGATACGACGGTGGCGGACGACTGAGCGAAGGCTGTTGGCGTGCCACGGACCGCTTCGGGTGAACGATGCCCCTGAACTATCGGTATCGAGTCACTTTCTCCAGCGATAGTTGAGATGTTTTTATCCCCTTGGCCGTGCAACGAAGCGCCAGCATGGCAGGAAGCGACGAACCCCTCGACGAATCGACAACACCACTACCTGGCTCCGTCAGCAGGCGTGCGTTCCTCGCCAGCGTCGGCGCCGCCGCTGCAGGCGCTAGCGCGCTCGCGTCCGGCACAGGCACCGGTATCGCGGAAGCCGCCGCGGAACCGGCGTCGACCGAGGTCGGGTCGGACTTCGAGTACCTCTACCGCAACACGCCGCTGGGCGAACCCATCCCCACGAGCGTCCAGGTCGCCGACGCCGGCACGCTCGACGGGATCAGCGGCCTCGGTCGAGACTTCCAGCGCGTCACCGACCCGGTCGCGGGCGCGTACGTCCGCCTGACTCGCGAGGAAGCCGTCGAAGTGTACCAGACCGACGGCGTCGAAGCGATGCGGTTCGCGCCCGGCGCAAACCCCTTCTGGCAACTCGATTCGTATCCCGGCCGCGTGTTCCCGGACTCCAGCGACGCACTCGACTACATCGCGTACGAGGAGGCGCTCGCCGGCATCGACGCACTCGAAGCCGCCCATCCCAGCATGGTGAACGTTCGAACCGTCGGCCAGAGCCCCGGTCACACCGACGTCGTCACCGGCGAACCCGAAGCCTACGACGTCACGGTCGTCGAAGTCACGAACGACGTCGACGACGACGCCGCCATGGCCGCCAAAGAGAAAGTGCTCTGTTCGCTCGGCATCCACGGCGACGAACGCGCCGGCGTCGAAGCCGGGCTCCGATTCCTCGAGGACGTCCTCGAGGGCGACGAACCCGACGTGGCGAGCACGCTCGACGACGTCGCCATCCTGTTCGTGATGCCCAACCCCGACGGCTGGGCCTCCCGAAGCGAACTCACGGACGTCTCCGGTGCGTCCTCGACGTTCAAGCGCGAGAACGCGAGCGGCGTCGACCCGAACCGCCAGTACCCGACCGTCGGGTACATCGACCCCGACCACAACCCCGCGGACCCCAACGGGAGTAACCTCGCCGACGACGACCCCGGCATCGACGACGACGTCGACGACCGATACACCGGAACCGTCCCCGATTCCCTGGGTGTCGTGGAAGCACTACGCGAGTACGAGAACTACGCGTTCGCCGCGGACTTCCACGGCATGTTCGGCTCGGAGAACTTCGTCGAGGGACTGCTGATGAACGACCAGTACCAGCCCGAGGAGCACGCGAAACTCGACGCGCTCAACGAAGCGATCGACGCGAGCTTCGAGGAGACGGTCGCGCCACTCATGGACGCGAACGAGGCGGCGCTCCGGGAGGGCGCGGACGCTCGCGCACCGCGAACGCGCGGCATCCCGGAGAACCCCTACGAGTACGGGACCATCCTCGACACCATCGGGTACACGACGACCGGTGGGTTCGGGTCGTGGTTCTCGGACGCCCTGGAGTCGGGCGGTATCGACGCGACGGGCGTCTCCTTCGAGATGTCGCTGGACAACCGGAACGGCGGCCGGATGTCGTTCATCCCCGGCCTGAACGAGGTCCAGGTCGTTGCGTACGCGACGTGTATGCGCGAGATGGTGCGTCAGACCGCCCGCAACCTCGACGGGAGCATCGACGCGCAGGGACGGAGCGTCGCGTACGTCGACACGAACGTCCTTACGCGGTCGTCGACCGACCTGAACGTCGACCCGGCGACGTCCGTCGCGCACGCCGAACGCGTCGTCGCGGTCCCCGCCGACGGCACCGTGGTTTCGCTCGACGACGTCGCCGCCGAAGCGTCCGTCGGCGCGGACGTCGACGTCGACGGCGACCTCCACGTTCGCGTGCAACCAGAGAACGGGCGGGAGGTGCGCGCTCGCCTGTTCGACCCTGCTGGCGAGACGTACCGGGACGTCGAAACCGTCGGTGGTGGGTTCCAGAGCGGGTCGCGCGTCTCGGTATCTGGTGCGGAACCGGGACGCTGGCGGCTGTCGCTTGCCCCGGACGCGCCGACGACGGTGACGGTGCGGACGACGCGCGTCGTCGCCGACGGTGCGCCGTCGCCCGCGGCCGCACTGGGGTACGACCAGCGCCCCTACGAGGTGTCGCCTCTGGACTACCTGGACGCGTACGGCGACGCACTCCAGGGGGAGAGCATGCGGAGCGAGAGCGTGAACGCGGTCGCGAACGGTGCACTGCTCTCCAGTGGGTCGCCGGTCGTCGACGCACTCGTCGTGCCGCACGACGACGGCGCGAACGACCGGTCGTACGTGAATGCACTGGAGGCGTTCGTCGACGCCGGTGGCCAGCTCGTCCTCACGGACAGCGGACTGAACCTCCTCGAGTCGCTCGACGCTGGCGGTGCGAGCCCACTCGGTTCGAGCGACGTCCGGCAGGTGACGCGGAACGCGGCGACGTTCGACAACAAGGAGCAGAGTTCGCTCCTGGACGGCGTCCGCCGGATCGAGCGCGAGATCTGGAAGGCGACGCCGCTGGGGTACGATACTCGTGGCGAGTGCGAGATGTCCCTCGTCGACGCCTCGGCGTTCCAGAACGCCGGCGGGTCGGTGGCCGCGACGACGAGTCGGGACGTGGCACTCGGCGAACTCGACCGGATCACGGTCGTCGGGAGCCTCCTGCCGCCAGCCGGACAGTCGAACCTGCATCCCTTCGGGCTGTACGCGGCGGCGGTATCCTCGATGGGGCACCAGATCCTCGTGAACGCGCTCGGCCACGCCCAGGCCGCGGTCTCCGGAGGTGAGTCGCGATGAGCGACCACGAACGCAGTCGGCGCGCGCTCATGCGATCCGCGGCGGTCGGTGCGAGCGGCCTCGCCCTGGGGAGCGTCGCGTCGACGGCCAGTGCGTCCGGGGTCGCGTGCGACGGCCAGACGGAGACGACGACCCGCTCCGGGTCGCTCTCCGGTGCCGACGACGCGGCGTCGGTCACGTACGACGCCGTGACGAACGACCCCTGCGAACTCGTCTTCGACCTCTCGAGCGCCGACGCGACGGACTTCGACCTCTACGTCACGTTCGACGGCCGGACGCCGTCGACGACCGACTACGACGCGAAGTCCAAGACCGCCCTGAGCTCGGGCGAATCCATCACCGTCGCCGAGGGGAACGTCGACGCCGGCGCGAACTTCGGCGTGCTCGTCGACTCCTACACCGCAGGCGGGAGCTGGACGCTCGAGACGACGGAGACGTCCGCGAGCGACGATGGTGACGACGACCGGCCGGATGCGTCGTTCACGGCGAGCGCGACGACCGTCACCGTCGGCGATTCCGTCGACTTCGACGCGTCCGCCTCCACCGGTGGCGCTGCACCTATCACCGACTACGAGTGGGCGTTCGGCGACGGCACGACCGCGACCGGGAGCACCGTCTCCCACGCGTACGACGCGACCGACGAGTTCACCGTGACCTTGACCGTGACGAACGAGAACGGCGGGACCGGGACCGCCTCGGAAACTATCACGGTCGAATCGAGCGGCGGTGACTGCGGCGTCACGAAGACCCGTACCGAGACGGGGACGCTCATCGGCGACGGCGACTCGACCGAGTACGCCTACAGCGCCCGCACCGCCGACCCCTGCGAGGTCACGCTCGACCTCTCCGCGGACGACGGCACCGATTTCGACCTCTACGTGACGTACGACGGTCGGCCGCCGACGATCAGCGACTACGACGACCGCGCGTACAACTACGGGAGCGACGAATCGCTCACCGTTGACGGCTCGAACTTCGATGCCGCCGACAGCCTGGGCGTGCTCGTCGACTCCTACTCCGGGAACGGCGACTTCACGCTCGTGATGGAGGAAGTCGGTACCGGCGACGGCGGCGGCTCGCCCGACCCGAACGATCCGCCGACCGCAACCTTCGATGCCAGCTCGGGGACCGTGACGGTCGGCGAGACCGTCCAGTTCGACGCGACCGCGTCCAGCGACGCGGACGGGTCAGTCGTCGGCTACGAGTGGACGTTCGGCGACGGCGCCACAGCGTCGAGTTCCACGACGTCCCACGAGTACGCGAGCGCCGGCGCGTTCGAGGTGACGATCGCCGTCACCGACGACGACGGCGCGAGCGCAACCGCGTCCCGGACCATCACCGTGGAAGACGACAGCGGCGATGACTGCGGGACCGTCAGCGAGACCGCGAGCGCCGACGGGAACTTCTGGTGGTTCGGCGGCGGCGACACGTACACGTACGAGACGCGAACCGCCGAACCGTGTCGCGTCACCGTCGACCTCGACGGTCCATCCACCTCGGACTTCGACCTCTACCTGACCACGGACGGTCGAACGCCGACCACGAGCGACTACGACGCCCGCTCTGCGGGCTCCGGCGGCAACGAATCCGTCACGCTCGACGACGCGGACGTCCCCGCCGGTGCGGACGTCGGCATCCTCGTCGAACCCGCCTCAGGTTCGGGTTCGTACACGCTCGAGGTCGAAGAACTCGGTCGCTGAGAGACGGTCGAACGGTTTCGCTGCGGCGCGACCGACCGTGGTCGCACCGTCTGGCGGTCGATTCGCGTTCGTTTCGGGCTACTGTTCGTCGACGAACGGATTCTTGCCGTCGACCAGGTTCGTCTTGTAGACGCCGCGGGTCTTCGCGATCGAGTTGTCGTCGCCGTCGAAGATCTCGGTCTCGACGACGCCGGTGTCGTCGCCGTAGCGGTCGACGACGGCTTCGCCGTGGATGTCGCCCGTCGCTGGCCGCAAGTAGTCGATGCGGACGTCGAGCGTCGGGCCTGGATTCCCTTCGACGGACGCGAGTGCGGCCGCCGACAGCGAGTCCGCGAGCGCGAACGGCACCGCGCCGTGTGCGAGCATCGTGGACTCGGAGAGGGAGTGATGGTCGTCGAGTTCGATACGGCCACGTGCGACGCCGTCAGCCGCGTCGGTCACTTCGAGGCCGAGGTGCTGTCCGAACGGATACCTCTCGTTGAACCTCTCGAGTACGTCCATGGCGGTGTCAACTCGCAGAGCTATATTGAGTCTTCCCCTAACTTGCAAGTAAAGATGGTGTCAGACGCCGAAGCCGGCGAGGAAGTGCGCTATCGTCCTCGCGGCGGCGTCGACGGTACGGTCGTTCTCGTCCAGCGGCGGCGCGGTCTCGACCACCTCGAACCCGGCGACGCGGTCGTCGCTCGCCGCGAGCCGCACCATCCGGAACAACTCGCGTGCGGTGACGCCGCCAGGCGTCGGCGCACTCGACCCCGGGTACGTCGCGTCGAGGACGTCCACGTCGACGCTGAGGTACACCTGGTCGACGTCGCCCAGCGAGTCCAGCGCACGGTCGAGTGCCGCGACCTCGTCGTCACCGACCTCCTCGGCGGTGACGACCTCGTACCCCTCCTCGCGGACGAAGTCGTGGTAGCCCGTGGACGTCTCGAAGTGGCGTGCGCCGACGACCGCGAGTTCGTCCAGGCCGTCGTCGTGGAGCTGGCGGTACGGCGTCCCGCTCGTCGCACCCTCCCGGTACTGTCGGCAGTCCAGGTGCGCGTCGAAGTTCACGATTCCAAGCGAGTCCGTCTCCGCGCCGACGTCGGTGTCCAGGAGCGGTTTCGCGTTCCCGTACGTCGTCGAGTTGTCACCGCCGACGAACACGGGTACCGCGTCAGTATCGTGGACGTCGCCGGCGGCGTCGGCGATCGCGCTCTGGACGACGTCGATCGGTCGTTGCGGGAGTGCGACGTTCCCGAGGTCCGCGAGCGACGTCACCGGTCCAGCATCGAAGTGATGCGTCTTCGTCGACATCAACGACCCGCGGATGGCGGCCGGGCCGTCGCTCGCGCCCGATCGTGAGATCACGCCACCGTCGTAGGGGACGCCCACCAGGACCGCGTCGTACGCGTCCGCGTCCGCGAGCGCCGCCCCCTCGACGTGATGTCCGAACTGGTCGTCGACCGGGTCCGTGCTCGTCGGCTCCCACTCCGGCGGCTCCGTGAACACACTCATGTCACTCACTTCGACCGGTCGACCCTTGAAGGTTCCAGAACCGCCTGAAGCCCATCTCGCGTCAGGAACCGGCGGTCACGCGTTGAGCGTGAGCTTCGACGTCTCCACGACGCCCGTGACGCGAACGACGGACCCGCGCTTCAGGGTGGTGATCTTCGACACGTCCGCGGACGGCGACAGGTATCGCTTCCAGCGGTCGAGGACGAGCAAGCGAGCGTTTCGCTTGCTCGGGTCGTTGCCCGAGCGCGCCACCCGTGCCGTCGCGAGCACGGTCTGCTTGCCGCGGACGGACGCACAGAACGCCTCACTCTCGAAGTCGAAGTCCGGGATGGTCGGGTGCAGGGTGACGTACTGACCGGCAGGGACGACGCTCGCGGCGCGCGCCATCGGTTCGTCGGACTCCAGCAACCGCCGGCCGGTGCCGCGTCGCGCACGAACGACGGCCTGGACGTACTGTCGTCGAAGTTCGACGGAGTCGGCGAGCGGGTACGCGGCTTCGACGACGGCGTTCCTCGTCGTGCCTGCGGCCCAGTCCTCACCGTGGAACACGGTCACGTCCGACCTCGTCGTCTCCTCGGCGCGGTCGGCGAGTGCGTCCCGAACGCTCTCGCCGTCGACACCGGCGTAGACGCGGACGCCCGCGACCTTCGCGTACGCCGCCGCCGATTCGTAGTCGAGCGCGGCGGCGACCGCGTCGGACGATGGTTCGTGGCCGAGCAACGCGAACGGCGACGCCGAGAGGTGCGATTCGTGTTCGGCGACGTCCGAGATGCGCGTGACCACCGTCGCCGGACGCTTCGGAACGAGTCCCTCCTCGGAGGCGTACGCGAACCGGGTCGGGCCGCCGCCAGCCCCTGGGGCGTCCTCGACCGACTCGACCGTCGGCGAACGCCCGAAACATCCTGCCGTCGCTCCCGCCAGCGTGCTCGCGCTCGCCGCCAGGACCCGTCTCCGACCTGTCATGCTTGCCCGTTCGACGGAGGCCCGTGAAAACGCCCCGGTACCACAAGTGACCGTTTGACCCTTCGAGCCCTGACGGCGACGGCGGTGTCGCCGTCGCGAGCGAGGGTTCAAGTACGATTCCGCGGCCACGGTCGGTATGCGTGCACGGAGGGCGGCCTGATGGGGCATCGCGCACTGGTCGCGTACGAACGACCCGGGGACGGCTACACGGTCAGGTACTCTCATTGGGGTGCTCGCGGCTATCGACTACTGGAGTCGGTGACGGCGTCGACGCCGCTCGGCGGACGGAACGGAGACGGTGGCGACGAGAGCGACGCAAGCGACGAGAGCGACGCAAGCGACGGGAACGACGAGCCGACGGTGCGGCCGGAACCGCTCGGGGTCGCGATCGACCTGGACGACGTCGCACGGTCGTTCGTCGACCCGCTTCTCCACGAGGGGGTGTTCGTCGTCAGTGACGCGTTCTGCACGCGAGCGTTCGAACCGCTCGCGTTCTGGGGCGACTCCTCGACGACCGTTCACGGCGGCGCACTCGTCGAACTCCGCCGGGACCGGGACCCGTGCGCTGACGCTCGCGAACTCCGCGCGTGGCGGCGTGGCGCCACTGCGATGCTGGCAGTCGACGGGGTCGCGGGAATGGACGAAAGCCCCCGCGAGCGCCACGAACGGCTCGTGGAAGCGCTCCGGGCGGAACCGAACGACCGGGCGCTGTACCCGATTCCACCGGACGGTTCGGACGCGGAACCCTGACCGGTCAATCCGCCGCCTTCGACGTGGACCGGACGGGAGCGGGGTCACTCCCTCGCGGTTCGTTTAAATACTCGCCGGAGTTACCTTCGAGCGTGTCACGCGAAGACCGTGCGAACGCGGACGCGGATGGGAACCCGGGCACACGCGCGGACCCGGAGTCAGACGCGACGAACCGTGCAGTCGACGGCGTCAGCACGGTCGTCGCACCCGACGTGGCCCGTGCCACGCGGTTCCTCCAGCGCGTCGTCGACGAGGACCGCTACGTCACCGTCGTGGGCGACTGCACGGTCGAGTACAGCGGTCGTGCGGCGAGCACGCTCGGCCCGGGCCGCCGGCACGTCGTCCGGAAACCCGACGAGACGGTCCTCGTCCACGAGGCCGACGGGCAGAAGCCCGTGAACTGGCAGTCGCCCGGTGGCAACGTCACCGTCTTCGAAGGAAGGAGAGAGGACGCGGACAGCGAGCGCACAGGGGAACGCGCGGACAGCGAGCACGCGAGCGAGGACGCGGACGAGCAGAGTCACGAACGATGCGAGAAGGGCGTCGTCGTGCTTCGCGCGACCACCGAGAACCCAGTGGAGGAACTCGTCGTCAGGTTCTCCACGGTCGCACAGGCGTCGGCGTTCGAGATGGGTGCGTCCTCGTCGCCGAAGACCACCGGGACCGAGGCGGACCTGAAGGAGCACGTGCTCGCGGACCCAGACGCGATCGAGCGCGGACTCCAGCCGCTCGCGACGGAGCGAGAGACGCCAGCCGGCCCTGTCGACGTCTACGCGGAGGACGAGAGCGGTCGGCCGGTGGTCGTGGAACTGAAGCGTGCTCGCGTCGGTCCTGACGCCGTCGGCCAGCTCTCGCGGTACGTGGACGCGCTCGCCCGCGACCTGCACGCCGGTGCGAATCCGCGAGGCGTCCTCGTCGCACCCAGCATCACGGACCGCGCCCGCCAGTTGCTCGCCGAGGACGGACTGGAGTACGCACGCGTCGAACCGCCACGCGAGGACTGACCGGGAGCGCGGACCGCCGGCCGACCGTTCCCCGCCTTAGAGCGAGAGGAAGGGAAGCCGGGCGAGCGTCGCGTCGTCGTACGCGAGCGCGTCCGACTGACTGATCCCCTCCGGCGTGAGCAGGTCGATGAGGCGCGGGGCGTTGCTCGCCGCCCCACTCGTGGCGCCGCCGAACTCCCACTGCGTTGCGTCGACCGCGACGTTCCGGTAGCTCCCGTAGTCCTCGGAACCGACCACTGGAACGACCTCGCTGTCCGCGATGGACGCGTCGCTCAGCACGCTCTTCGCCACCGACACCGTGACCGTGTTCGCCGCGAGGTCGACCGCCACCGACGGTTCGCTTAGATCCGTACCGGCGGCGTCGGTCACGCTCGCGTCGTACCCGCTCACCGCGACGCGATAGTGCCACGCGGACCGGAACTCGGCGACGACGTCGAGGTCGCCGTTCTCCGTCGTCGACCCGTCCGAGAGTGACGGGTCGCGGAGCCACACCGTGAAGTAGTGCGGGCTGAAGTTCCCGGAATCGTACGCGTCGTAGAGGTTCGCGACCTCGAACGTGAACTCGTACGTCGAGTCGGTCTCGGCGACCTCGAACCGGGTGAGGTCGAACGCGCCGTCCTGGAACGCCGAATCGGTCGGATAGACGTAGTCGCCGGGGCCGGCGTCGTCGCCGGTCGCGTCCTCGAACGTCGCGACGGTACCGTTCGAGCCGGATTCGGCGGGCCGGAGTCGCATCGCGATACCGCCACCCGCCGCCATCGAGAGGGTCTGCGTATCTCCAGCCGAGACCTCGTACTCGTAGACGGCGACGTCCTCGGGGTTCGTGTCGACGTCGGTACCGTCGGCGTCAGCGTACTCGGTGACCGCCCAGCCGTCGGACTGACTGGCGAGGAAGTCCAGCGAGACGGTGACGTCGCGCGCGGTACCGTCGGTCATCGCACCGAGGAACCACTCGTCGCCCGCACGCTTCGCGGTGACGACGTACTCCCCGATGCTCGCGGCGAGCACCTGTGTCTCGTCCCAGTCGGCGACTGGGAGGTTCTCGATGAAGTCGAACTCGCGAACGGTGTCGTGGTTCTCCTTGCTCGGGTCGACGTTCCCGTACGTAGCCGGAACCGGAGAGCCAGCCCCGTGCTCGCTGACCGCGACCGTGTTCAGGTTGAACCCACCGACGTCGTTCGCGCCGAGTTTCACCGCGACCGAGTTGTCGCCGGCGTCGAGGTCCACGGAGACGGTGTGGACGTCCCAGTCGTCCCAGTAGTTCGTGTACGCTGGCGTGATGGCCTGCCCGGTTCCGTTGACGACGAGGGTGGCCTCCGGGCCGCCGTTGTCCTGCACCGCCTGCGCGTTGTCCTCTTGGTCGCTCGCGTACCGCAAGTGGAGGTCGTACGTGCCCGCACTCGGGACGTTCTTCACGGTGAACGACGCGGTCGCGCCGTCGGGGATGCGGTTCGCGTCGACCGGAACGTAGTGGCCGCCGTAACAGTTCCGCCACTTGTCCGCGGTGATCATACCGTCGAGGTCGCCGGCCTGGGCCTGCACGAACTCGCCGACCGCCAGACTCGGGTCGACGTACGCCTCGATGCGGTCGGCGGCCATCTGGATGCCACCGAGGTAGTTCGGGTACATCGCGAGCTGTTTCGCTCGCGTCGTCTGAATCTGGCCAGCGTCGTCGTCCTGGAACGTGATGTCGAAGATGCCCGGCTGGTAGCTCGACGGCCCCCCGAGCATCCGCGTGAACGGCAAGAGGACGTGATGGTCGCGGCCGACGTCCGCCCCGAGTTCCCCGAACCCGTCGTACTCCTGGGCCTTCACGACCTCGCGAGCGGCGACGTTCGGGTACGTTCGGATCTCGCCGGTCGGCTTGATACCCTCGTGGATCTCCAGCATCTGTCGGTCCTCGGCAGCGGCCCTGATGGCGAGTCGATGATGGTTGACGGCGGTCTGGCAGTGCTGGTTGTGCGACGCCGTCGAGCCGTCGTCCTCGAACCCGAGGCCGGGATCCGAGACGTATCCGTTCTTGATGGAGCGAACCCCTTCGGCCTCGTAGCCGTCGAAGATGCCGTTGGTCTCGATCTCGTCCTCGTAGTTGACGACGTTCCCCGCGGTCTCGTTGTGGATCGTCATCTCGACGGGCGTCGAGAGGTTCGCGCCGTAGTCGGTGACCTCGGAGACGTCGAAGTCCGGGTAGGAGTCGGTCACGCCCATCTCCAGTCCGGTCCCGTCGCCCGGGTAGGTGTCCCATCCCTGGTTCCAGCCTTCGACGAGGACGCTGTCGATGCCGTGCTCGCTCGCGAAGCGCATGTAGCGCTTCATGCGTTCGGTGCGGGCACCGTGGATGTACGCCGCCGGGTCGTTCCCGGCGTTCGAGATCTCGCTGTCGGTCTTGTACTCCCAGTTCGCGCTCCCTGCGATCATCGTCCACCAGATGCCGACGTACGAGCGGCCGGTGATCCAGCTGGTGTCGACGCCGCCGTTCCCGTCGCTCGGGAGGACCGAGTCGTCGCGTTCCGGTGCCAGTAGCGGAACGAGTTCGGACTCGACGAGTTCGCCGGGACTCGATCCGATCTGGACCGTGCGCCACGGCGTGACGTGTGGGGCGCTCGCGGCGACCTTGTTCCCGCTCGGGAGTGGCGCCAGTTCGACGGCGAACTCGTTGCCGCCGGTGTCTCTCTTCGCCGCGAGGGACATCGTGGCGTAGTCGTCGAGGTCCGACTCGTGGACGCTGAGGTACGTGCCGTCGCCTGCACGCATCGTCAGCGGCGTGTGCGTGCCCTTCCGGACGCTGTTGTCGTTCGGTGTCGTGGTGTGCGAACCGGCGGGGATGTCACTGAGGTTCGTCTCCCGGTACTCCTGCTCGAACCGTGGGTTGACGAACTCGTTCTCGATCCACCACGACGTGTAGTCGCCGGCGAAGTTCATCTCGGTGTTCTCCGAGCTGATGGTGAAGTCGCCGAAGTCGTCGTCGAACGCGACGCGGAAACCGAGCCCGTCGTCGAACACGCGGACCTCGAGGTTCGCCGAGCGCGTCGGACTGGCGGTCTCCTCGAGCCCGATCTTGCGGTAGCTGTAGTCCTCGGAGACGCTGTCGTAGTTCCCCCACTCGGGCGTCCAGGTTTCGGTGGTGGTGCCGCTGTCGCTCCCGGTGACGGTGACGTCGGGGCCACTGCCGACGACTGCGGTGCCGAAGGCGGCCTGGTTCGCGAAGTCGAACCCGATGGGCGAGGCGTTGACGTACGTCGTGCCCTCGAAGGCGACGCTGTACGTGGGGATGCCGGAGGAGACGTCGACGGTCACCTCGATGGAGCCGTCGGGCGAGGTGACGGTCTGGACGTCGGCGTCGTCGCCGGACGTCACCTGTGCGGCGACGCCGTCTGGGACGTGCGCGGAGTACGCCGCGGCCGCCAGGAGGCCGCTGATTCCGCCGAGGGCGTCTCGGCGACCGAGTGGTATGTCACGCGATGACGAGTGGCTGTTAGTCATTCTCACGCTAATGTTTACACGGTTTGTAATAAATTTTTACCAAAAGTTGGATTCTATTATATTATATGTTAACATAATATTACTACTGGGATGCCAAAAGTTAGCAACTAGATGGCTAACACGGTCGAGAACCGCCAGGATGAACGGGAGGATTCGAACGCAGACCTCCCCACCGATTCGACGTCCCGACCGATCAATCCGGGACCAAATCGGGGAAGTACCGACCGTGGAAGTCGAAGGGGATCGCGTGCGGCACCGGCGCCCGCGCACGCTCCGTGAACGTCTCACCGTCGAGGACGACCAGCGCGGACCGCTCGGCGTCGACGTCTAGCTCGACGGTCAGGACGACGCCATCGTCCTCGGCGTCGCCACCCGGACGCGGGACGAAGATAGGCTCGCTACACGGATTCCCCTCGCTGTACTCCACCTTGGTGCCGGCGTCGACGTCGACCTTCCGGACTGAACGCGGCCACTCCGTCACCGGCTGGTCCGTTCCCTGCGAGTACACGTACCGGTGCTCGTCGAGCCACACCGCCGGCGAGACCGTCGGAAGCCCGGTTCCCGTGGAGTGCCGTGCCGTCCGTTCGACGCGCGCATCACCCGCCGGGTTCGTGATCCGGTACCTGTCGAGTCGGCCCGCGATCGCGTCCAGGGTCCCCGCCTGCAACTGCTCCAGGCCGAGGGATTCGACGGCCGTCGGATCCGGGAGCGTCTCGAGGTCGAACACGACGTCGCCGTCGCTCTCGTACGCGTTCACGTGATGGAACCCGAACACGGCATCCGTCGTCGCTCGACCGACGACGCCACCGCCGGTCCGGTCCACGACGTGCACCGTCGTCCCGGCCTCGGGCCGCCACCGGAAGTGCTCGATGAACGACCCCTGGCGGCCGGGCTTGAAGAACGCGAGTGGATTCACGTCGAACGGGAACTCAGTGAGGACGACGTAGTTCGGCGTGAGCGCGAAGCTATGCATGTAGCTCGGTCGTCTCGTCTCGATGGACGCGAGCAACGCCCGGCGCTCCGGCGACCGCATCGCGTACACGTGGTAACGGTGCGGTCGACCGAACTCGGTCTCGAAGTTCACGTAGACGTCCCGCGCCGGATCGTATTGCAGGTGCGCACACGTCAGTTGCCCGTGCGGTATCGAACCGTCGTACTGCGTCTCGCCGGTCGTCTCCAGGGTACCGGGGTCGACGCGAACCCATCGCGGGCTCTCCGTGAGGGCGTAGAACTCGTCCCCGAATTGCTCGACGACGATGTTCGCGTTGTCGTACGCGTCCTCGAAGAACACGTTCCAGAGGCGTTCCCGGAGCGTCGACCGCCCCGTCGCGAACCCCCCGTCGAAGTCGCCGGCCTTGGCGTCGTCGTACGCGTCCGTGCGCAGGAATCGATTCCGATACCTGACCCGTCCGCCGTCGAACGTGAACCGATGAAGCATCGCGAGGCCGTCGAACCAGTGGTCGACGTGACCGTCGCCGACCGCGAACGAGCCGGGCCCGTTCCTGACGAGCGACCCCGAGAGCCAGCCCGGCAACGATCCCTCGACTGGCAGGATGGCGCTCGTCTCGTGCTCCAGCGAATGGAATCCGAGCGGTTCCGGCCCAGTCGTCCCGTTGCGTTCGGTCATCGACTTCGTCTTCGGCCGGATAGGTCATCAGTACTGTCCCGGGCGACGGTCGACGGTGCGGGCTAGCGAACGGTGGCGGCCGGTGTCCCTATTGCTGGGCGACGTCCCGCGGTGGCGGCCAGTGGCCCGCGGTAGTGGCCTGGTCCTGAAGGCTTAAGCTACAGTCCGTGTTATAAGTTATCAAAAGACGGGGCACGATGCGGACCTCGAGTTCCCGAACTGCTGCACCTGCTGTCCGCACCTCCGAGAACTCAAAGCCGCCTGCACGCACGACCTCCGACAGTCCCTCATCACGGAACTCACCACCGACGGGGCCTGTCCCGTGTACTCCGAGGAGAAGACGAACGCGATGCGCCAACTCGCCGACGGCCAGTAAGTCGACTCGATTCTCCGACGTCGCGCCCTCACACCCCGAGTGCGTCGGCGAGTTCGTCGAGTCCGTCGACGGTGCGGTCCGGTTCCCCGTCGAACGGCTCCCACGGCGTCCCCGTCCGGTCGACCCGAACGCCCTGCATCCCCGCGTGTTTCGCGCCCATCACGTCGAACCACCCCGCCGTTACGTGCGCGATCTCGTCGATCGGCGTCCCGGTTCGAGCCGCGCCGTGCCGGTACAATTCCGCCGCCGGCTTGAACGTCCGGACCTCGTCCGCGCTGATGGTGTCCACTATCAAGTCCTCGATCTCGGCGTGTTCGACCATCGACGCGAGCATCTCCGGGTTGCCATTCGAGAGCACGTACGGGTCGTAGCCGCCCGCCCGGAGGCGCTCGACTGCCTCGCGCACGTCGTCGAACACGTCCAGTTCGTGGTAGACCGCGAGAATCGCGTCGCGCTCGGCGGTCGAAACGTCGACATCGTGTGCGTCGAGCGCGTACTGGAGCGCATCCCGATTCATCTCGTAGAACGGCTGATACGCGTCGGTCTGGTTCGCGACGAACGTGTACGCGAGCGAACGCGACCGCCAGAGCCGCGACACCGACTCCGGGTTCGTCACTCGGTCCGCGAGCGCCTCCTCGGCGGCGTCGACGTCCACGAGCGTACTGTACGAATCGAACGTGACCGTACTCACGGCCTCTGTATCGAAAGACATCGCTAGCATCGACGGTGTCGAACGTGATAGTGGTGCGTTCCGGCCACCGGAACCCCGACGCTTATCGGGAGTCCACCACAGCGTTCGGGCATGGAGAAAGTGGATATCGACGACGTCGACTCGAAGTTCATGGGCGACGAAAATGTGGACCGACGTGGGCTGACCGACGAGTTGGACGCGAGCGACCTCGCGATCAACTACTATCGTCTCGAACCCGGGCAGTCGTTCTCCGGTGGCATGCACACGCACATGGACCAGGAGGAGGTGTTCTACGTCGTCGAGGGGACGGCGACGTTCGAGACGCCCGAGGACGAGGTCGACGTCGGGCCGGACGAAGCGATCAGGTTCGCCCCTGGCGACTACCAGACTGGACGGAACGAGACCGACGGCGACGTCGTCGCGCTCGCACTCGGCGCGCCGACGCCCAGTACCGACGTCCGCGTGCCGACCGCGTGCCGCGAATGCGGCGACAGCGACTCGATGCGATTCCTGTTACGCGACGACGGGCAGGCACTCGAATGCCCAGAATGCGGAACCACCGTCGAACTGTAAGCGACTGCGACGAACGCGACTCAGACCGGTGACGGGTCGCCGGTCGTCTGTGCTTCGCCGCGCACCGCTCGCTCCAGGAGCGGCCGGAGCAGTCCGACGAGTGGCGTGTTCGCGCCGTCCGTCCAGACGGCCCGATGGCCTTCCCGGCCCGGGAGCGACCCAGGGTCGTCGCTACTGACGAGCAACGCACGCCCGTCCACGAGGAGGACGCTCGACACCGCACCGGGGCGGATGGGGAACGTCTCCCACCACGTCCACGTCTCTTGGACGGATGCGTCCGGAATCGCATCCTGCACCCGGTCCCGGATGGGTTCCCCGGGCGACCCGAGCGTGACGTCCACGCCACGGTCCCCGGCGTCGACGAGCGCCGCCAGCAGTTCCGTGGAGAGCAAGCCCTCTGCGCCGACCGCGACCACGACCGACTCCGACGCGTCCTCGACGAGACTCACCATGCGTTCGGCCACGTCCGCACCGCCCTCGATGACCCACACCTCTTCATCCTCGGACTCTCGCGCCGTCGAGTGCAACGCCGGCAGGAGTTCGTCCAGTCGCTCGAACCGTTGCTCGAACGCCCGTCGAAGCGTCGCGATAGCCGTCTCGGGCCGAACCGCACGATACCGCTTGGGTTTGGACTCCTGGACGTCCACGAGCCCGCGCTCCGCGAGTGCGTCCATGCAATCGTACACTCTCGCCCGGGGGACGTCAGCGACCTCGCTGACCTCCTTCGCCGTTCCCGTCCCGATGCGCGTCGCGGCGACGAAGCACTTGGACTCGTACTCGGTGAATCCGAGCGTTTCCAGCGCACTCTCCGTCTCGCCGACAGCGTCGTCCTGCGCGTACTCGGTCATTCCCTCTCGCCTCCTTCCGTTCGCTGGACCATAGGCGTTACCCGACGCGGGTGGCGAACCACCTGCTGGTTCGTCTCCCCGGTCGAGACGCTGACGGCAGTGTGCGGCGTCATCCGTCAGTCCGCAGTCGCCAGGTTCCGGTCGTCCGCGGCCCGGAGGAGTTCGCGGTACCGGCTCCTGATCGTCACCGCACTCACGTCGGCGACGTCGGCGACCTCCTCCTGCGTGAACTCCTGGTCGAGCAACCGAGAGGCCGCGTATATCGCCGCGGCGGCGAGCCCCGAGGGGCTCTTGCCACTGTGAACGTGCGCTCGCTTGCCCGCGGACAACAGGTCCGTCGCTCGCCGCTTCAGTTCCTCGCTGGCGCCCAGCTCGGAGCAGAACCGCGGGAGGAAGTCGTCGGGATTCGTCGGCTCCATCGCCAGTTCGAGTTCACGTGCGACGTACCGGTACGCTCGGGCGAACTCGCGACGGTCGACGCGACTCACCGGCTCGAACTCGTCGAGGCTCCGGGGGACGTCGGACTGTCGGGCGGCGGCGTACACGGACGCCGTCGCGACCGCTTCGATGCTCCGACCCGGGAGCAGGTCCTCCTCGAGCGCGCGCCGATAGATGACGCCCGCCGTCTCAGCGACGGTGTCCGGGAGGTCGAGTGCGCTCGACATCCGCTCGATCTCGCCGAGCGCCTGCTTGAGGTTCCGGTCCTTCGCACTCTGTGCACGGAACCGCTCGTCCCACGTGCGCAGGCGCTGCATCTGCTGGCGCTTTCGCGAGGAGAGCTGGCCGCCGTAGGCGTCCTTGTCCTGCCAGTCGATGACCGACGACAGCCCCTTGTCGTGCATTAGGTTCGTCGTAGGTGCACCGACGCGGGACTTCTCGTTCTTCTCGCTCGCGTCGAATGCACGCCATTCGGGGCCACGGTCGACCTCGTCGGCCTCGACGACCAGCCCGCACTCGGTGCAGGCCGTGTCGCCGTGGGCTTCGTCCGCCTCGAGGTGCCCGCCGCACTCCGGGCAGGTCCCTTCGTCGACCGTCTCCTCTACCGACTCGTCTTTCGTTTGGCCAGCACGCGGCCGCTCACTCCGAATTCGTGCCTGCTCGCGGTCGGTACGACCCCGCTCGTCTAGCGTCTTGAACGTTTGTTCTGTCATCGTCGGTCTCTTTCGGGCGTCGTTCGCCCCTCGTACCAACATCTACAGCTTGGACTACTATAATAGTATCGCCTAACGACTACAGTCATAGTAACAGATTCTGTCGCTGGTCTAGGAACTTCGGCGACGCGGCCAGTGGCGGGTGGACCCGCTCGTCGCTTACGTGTGCGCATCTATAGCAAAGAGCGAGCACCTAAATAGCAAGCTTACCCAACTCGTTGGGTGTACCTCGGAGAAGAACGCGAACGGGACTCTCGACGCCGTTAATCGTCGAGGTCACGCCGGAGTTCGTCGAGCAACTGGAGCGCCTCCAGCGGGGTCGTATCCGCGACGTTCACCTCGCGAAGTCGATCGACGAGCCCCGGCGAAACCGCCGACTCTCCCGCCTCGCTCGCATCGACCTCGTCCACACAAGCCCCATCTGGACTGCCATCAGCCGGCGCCTCACGCGTCGAGCGCGTCGAATCAGTGCCCATCGACTCGACCGCAACGTCGTTCGCCTCGAGCAACGCCCTGGAGCGTTCCAGGACCGACTCGGGTACGCCCGCCGCCTGTGCGACCTCCACGCCGTAGGACGCCGTCGCCGCGCCACGAGCCACCTCGTGGTCGAACCGAACCTCCTCGACCGTCTCCGTCGCCGAGAAGTGGAGGTTGAACGCCCCATCGAGGTCCTCGGCCACCGCAGTCAGCTCGTGGTGATGTGTCGCGAACAACGTCACCGCACCGACCTCGTCGTGCAGGTACTCCGTCGCCGCCTGCGCGATCGCGAACCCGTCCGTCGTGCTCGTCCCACGCCCCACCTCGTCGAGCAACACGAGCGAATCCGCCGTCGCCGAATCCAGGATGTCCGCCAGCTCCGTCATCTCCACCATGAACGTGGACTGTCCACCGGCGATGTCGTCGCTCGCACCGACGCGCGTGAACACCCGGTCCAGCACGCGCAAGTCCGCGGACGCCGCCGGCACGAAACTCCCCGCCTGCGCCATCACGCAGATGCACGCCACCTGGCGCATGTACGTCGACTTCCCGCTCATGTTCGGTCCCGTCACCACCGCGAGGAACTCCTCGGCGTCGAAGTGCGCGTCGTTCGGCACGAACGAGTCCTGCGTCCGCTCCACGACCGGATGCCGACCCGCCTCTATGTCGATGCCTGATTCGGAGAACTCGGGGCGACAGTACCCGTACTTCGCCGCGACCGACGCGAACGACACCAGGACGTCCAGGCGCGCGACACGATCTGCGACCCGTTGCACGCGCTCGGTCTCCTCGCCGACGCTCGCCCGAATCTCCCGGAACAGTTCGTACTCGAGCGCGTCCGCGCGCTCCGCCGCCGACAGTATCTCGTCCTCGCGCTCCTTCAGCGCCGGCGTGTAGAACCGCTCGGAGTTCTTCAACGTCTGTCGGCGCTGGTAGTCCTCGGGGACCGAATCGAGGTTCGGGTTCGTCACCTCGATGTAGTACCCGTGCACCTGGTTCTTCCCGACCTTCAGTGAGTCGATTCCCGTGCGCTCGCGCTCGCGTGCCTCCAGGTCGTCGATCCACGCTTTCCCGGTGCGCTCGGTCTCGCGGAGTTCGTCCAGTTCCGCGTCGTACTCCGACCGTATGACGCCACCCTTGGTCACCTCGATCGGTGGTTCCGGCTGGATGGCGGCACCGACGAGGTCGCGGACGTTGGCGAGCTCGTCGAGTTCGTCGTGGATCGAGCGCAAGAGCGGGCTCTCGGCGTCCGCCAGTTCCGCACGAAGGGACGGGACGACGTCGAGGGTGTCCTTCAGCGACCGCAGGTCGCGTGCGTTCGCTCGCCCACGCGACACCCGGGAGATGAGGCGTTCCAGGTCGTAGACGTCCCGGAGTCGCTCGTGGAGTCCCTCGCGCATCACCGGGTCCTGGACGAGTTCACCGACGGCACCGTGCCGCTGCGAGATCTCGTCGGGGTCGACGAGTGGTCGCCGGAGCCACGCCTTGAGTTGGCGTCGGCCGAGCGCGTTCGCGGTCTCGTCGAGGACGCCCGCGAGCGTCGCCCCTTCGACGCCGCGGACGCTCCGACGCTCGAACAACTCGAGGGATTCGAGCGCGGTCGGGTCGAGCACGACGTATTCGCGCGGGTCGTACCGCGTCAGGTGATTCAGGTACCCGAGGCGTTCGCGTTCGTTCGTCTCGGCTGGATCTTCGGGTATCTCGCCGGTCGCGGCGGCACCGCCGCCGCGCGTGTACTCCGCGTAGGAGAGCAACGCGCCGCACGCGCGGACTTCGGCGTCCGTCAATCCGAACGCATCCGGGTCGCCGAAGTACGACGTCACCGTTTCGGAGGCGGCGTCCACGTCGAACGCGTCCTCGTCGTACGGCGACACCATGCAGTCCGCGTCGAACGCGTCCGCGGACACGTCCGGGCCGACGATCGCTTCCGCCGGCGAGAAGCGCCCGAGTTCGTCCGCGACCGCCGCTGGCGACGTCGGGTTGCTCGCGTAGAAGTCGCCCGTCGAGACGTCCAGCACCGCGAGCCCGTACCCCGACGTGAGTGACGCGACGAAGTTGTTGTCCGCACCTCTGAGGAGTTCGTCCTCGGTGAGCGTCCCCGGCGTCACCACTCGCGTCACTGCTCGGTCCACGATTCCGGTCGTCTCCGCGGGGTCCTGGACCTGGTCGGCGATGGCGACGCGATAGCCGGCGTCGAGGAGCCGCTCGACGTACGACTCGGCGTTGTCGATGGGGACGCCAGCCATCGGGTACCGGCCCGTGTTGTCCTCGCGCTTCGTCAACGTCACCTCGCACACGCGCGAGACCACTCGCGCCGCGTCGCAGAACGCCTCGTAGAAGTCACCGACCTGGAAGAGCACGAGCGCGTCGTCGTACCGGTCGGTCAGCTCGAAGTACTGACTCATCATCGGCGTCAACTCCTCGACCTTCTCGGCCATTTCCTCGGGCGGCCCCAACGCCGATTCCATACACAGCGACTCCGGCGTCAGTGCGGAAGAATCTCACGCACTTCGACGCCACCAGCATACGGCGTCCGCCAGGACGCCGTTTCAGTCACTTCGACGCCACCAGCATACGGCGTCCGCCAGGACGCCGTTTCAGTCACTTCGACGCCACCAGCATACGGCGTCCGCCAGGACGCCGTTTCAGTCACTTCGACGCCACCAGCATACGGCGTCCGC